>Ga0189287_100062_pt1 | contig 134168 bp, 127 predicted proteins | sample UW86minimetaG_FD_130319 | JGI IMG/M metagenome (GOLD analysis project Ga0189287, IMG submission 130319) | Marine microbial communities from the Costa Rica Dome - UW86 mini metaG | ecosystem: Environmental > Aquatic > Marine > Oceanic > Photic zone | place: Costa Rica: the Eastern Pacific...
GGTTTGCGCATGACGCCGATCCGCGGCGGATGGCGGACCTGCCGGCACGGGCCGCGCGCGCCGGTGTGGCCGTGACACGGATCGGGCAGGCGGAACTTGCCGAGGCGGGGCCTTTTGACCTGGTTCTGTGCGATGTGCCCTGTTCGGGCAGCGGGACATGGCGGCGCGCGCCTGATGCGAAATGGCGGCTGACGCCCGAGCGGCTGGATGCGCTGTGCAGGATCCAGGCGGAGATCCTGGACCGGGCCGCCACCCTTGTGGCCCCGGGCGGACAGCTGGTGCTTACCACCTGTTCGGTGCTGCGCCCCGAGAACGAGGCGCAGGGGGACGGATTTCTGCAGCGCCATGCCGGTTGGCGGGAAACGATGCGCCGCCGCTGGCCCGTGTCGCCGGACGGGGACGGGTTTTTCCTGGCCGGTTTCCAGCGCCCCTGAGCGCCCAAGGCGGATCGGGCGCAAAAAACCCAAGCGCCGTTAACCCCTGTTTAAGCTCTTTCGTGCAGACTGGCCCCCGTGACGGTTCCAGACGGGTGCGACCAGGTGGCAGAGACGACGCAGTTCAATATCCCGGTGCGGCGCGCGGGCGCGGATCTGCTGCCGCGCGCGGGCGTGTTGTTGCTGGCGGCGGTCGGGTTCGCGGTGGCGGGCTGGCTGCTGGGGCCTCGGCCTCTGTCGGAGCCAGGCCAGCCGATGCCGCCGCTGCAGGCGGTGATGCTGTTGGTGGCCGGAACGCTGGCGATGTGCGCCGGCTGGTGCCATGTGATCGCCCGCGCCGACCAGGCGCGCCGCGACACGGCAAGCGGTGCGATGATCCGTGTGCTGGATCGGGACGCGGCCCCCAGCCTTGTGGCGGATGCCGACGGGCGGCTGATCTATTGCAACCAGGCCGCGATGACGCAGCTTCAGGCCGAAAGCGCGGCTACCCTGGGCGAGGCGCTCAAGGCCTGTCTGGCCGATCCGGGGCTGTTGCTCTACCGGCTGGGCAGCCGGGCGCAAAGCACGGGTGCGGCGCAAGAAGACGTGCCCACGAAATCCGGACGTCTGCGCATTTCGGTGCACCGGACGGGCGACGGCTTTTTCCTGTGGCGCATCGAGGCTTCGGCGGACCGACCCCAGGGGCAGGCGGATGCGACGCCCCTGCCGATGTTGACCGTGGGGCGCAACGATACGGTCCTGTTCATGAATGCCGCCGCCCGCCGGCTGGTGGGCGAACGCATCAGGACCCTTGACCAGCTCTGCCCAAAGCGCCCCCTGAGATCCGGCACCATGACGCAGATCACCACGCGCGACGGGGTGCAGTCCTGCCTGCTGGTCGAGTTGGACGGCGGGGCGGGGCGGCGCGAGATATTCCTGTTGCCGGGCCTCGCGGCACCGGAATACCAGGCGGATGGCTGGGCGTTTTTCGATGAGTTGCCGGTGCCTTTGCTCAAGGTGGCCGCCACCGGCGAGGTGCAGCTTTCCAACCGGCCCGCGCGCAACCTGCTTGGGGTGGAACAGTGCCTGGACATGCGGCTGTCGGACCTGATGGATGGGCTGGGCCGGCCGATCACCGATTGGCTGGGCGATGCCGCGGCGGGGCGGGGGAGCGTCCATGCCGAGTTCATGCGCGTGCGGCGCGATGACCGAGAGGTGTTCGTGCAGGTCTCGCTCAACCGGGTGGTCGAGGACGGGCAGACCGTTCTGATCGCGGTGCTGAGCGATGCGACCAAGCTCAAATCGCTCGAGGCGCAATTCGTCCAATCCCAGAAGATGCAGGCGATCGGGCAGCTGGCGGGCGGGGTGGCGCATGATTTCAACAACCTTCTGACGGCGATTTCGGGGCATTGCGACCTGCTGCTGCTGCGCCACGACCAGGGCGATGGCGATTACGCGGACCTGGTCCAGATCAGCCAGAACGCCAATCGCGCGGCGGCGCTGGTCAGCCAGCTTCTGGCCTATTCGCGCAAGCAGACCCTGCGCCCCGAAATCATGGATCTGCGCGACATGCTGGCGGACCTGACCCATCTGCTGAACCGCCTGGTGGGCGAGAAAGTGAGCCTGACCCTGTGTCACGATCCGGTTTTGGCGCGTATCAGGGCCGACAAGCGCCAGCTGGAACAGGTGTTGATGAACCTTGTGGTGAATGCGCGCGATGCCATGCCGAAGGGCGGTGATATCCGCATCGTGACCGAGAACCTGCAACTGGACGAGCCGCTCCGGCGCGGACGCGCCGTCGTGGCGCCGGGGCGGTACGTGTCGGTCAAGGTGATCGACGAGGGAATCGGGATCGCCGCCGACAAGCTGCAAAAGGTGTTCGAGCCGTTCTATTCCAGCAAGCGCATGGGCGAAGGCACGGGCCTTGGCCTGTCGACGGCCTACGGGATCGTCAAGCAGACCGGCGGGTTCATCTTCGTCGACAGCGCACCGGGCGAAGGGGCGACCTTTCAGTTGCTGTTGCCGGCCTATACCGATGCGGTGCCGCCGCAGCCCACGCCCGACGCCCCGCCGCGATCGACGGGCGCGCGATCGGATGGCGTGGTCCTTCTGGTCGAGGATGAAGCCCCGGTGCGCGCCTTTGCCAGCCGGGCCCTGCAGATGCGTGGCTTTACCGTGCTCGAGGCGGAATCGGCCGAGCAGGCGCTGGAGCTGCTGGCCCAGGAAGACCTGGTGGTGGATGTCTTCGTCAGCGATGTGGTGATGCCGGGGATGGATGGGCCGACCTGGGTCCGGCAGGCGCTGCGCGACAGGCCCGGCGTGCATGTGGTGTTCATGTCCGGCTATGCCGAGGAAACCTTCAGCGACAGCCAGGCCGAGATCCCCAATTCGGTTTTCCTGCCCAAGCCCTTCTCGCTGACGGACCTGACCGATCTTGTCCAGCGGCAGTTGGCGTGACGCGCGCGACCGGCCTGTCAGCCGCGCGGCAGCGGCGTGTCGCGATCGAGGGGCGTATAGGCGCCAGCCGCCCCGATCGCGTCGTAAAGCTCGAACTCCTGCGGGCATTTGCGATGCAGCTTGGCGCGGGTGGCATCGCTCAGCTCGAGGGGCATGGGCGGCGAGACGTTCTCGCGGTCGAGCATGTCGATCGTCACCCCCAGGCGATCCTGCAGGAACGCCCGCAACCCGGCCTGGTCCTCGTAGCGGAACAGATGCGTGACGGCGGTGCCGTTTTTCTGCGGCTCGAGGAACTTGGCTTGCGAGCCGACATTCGCGAAGGGCGGCTTTTCCCCGCGCGTATAGGCGTCAACGAAGGCGTCGAAACTAATGTCATGGGTCGATTTGCGCTGACCCTGCAGGAAGGGCCGGCGGCGGTAACGGTACCAGCTGCCCAGCCAGTCGACGGGTTCGCGCATGACGGCCACCACATCGAGCGGCGCGCCGATAAATTTTTCAAGCGCCGGGCGGAAAAACCGGTTGTAGCGGAAGACCGGCGCATGCTTGAGCTCGGGCGGATCGGTCACGACCATCGCCGCATGCGGCGCAAGGGCGGCCTGATAGGCCGTGGAGCCGGTCTTGGGCACCGACAAAAAGACCAGCTTGGCCTTCGAAAACACCAGCATGTCGATAAAATTCCCCGACCGGATACCTGTTTTGCCGCACGTTCACGACTTTTTAATCTCTGCGCGAAAAACTGGGGCTTGTGAACAAATTTCTTGAAATGTTCTCCTTTTGTCTTCATAGATACGGGAACAAGAGGTGAACACAGGCAGTGATTGCCGCCCGTGACAGGGTGTGAAATAAGGGACCGGAACAATGGCAACGGCAGATCTTTTGACAATGGACAGCAAGAAGAACGCGGACAAGCAAAAGGCGCTGGAAAGCGCGCTTGCGCAGATCGAACGGCAGTTCGGCAAGGGCTCGATCATGAAGATGGGCTCGGACAATCCCGTTGCCGATATCGAATCCACCTCGACCGGGTCGCTGGGGCTGGATATCGCGCTTGGCATCGGCGGTCTGCCGAAGGGCCGCATCGTCGAGATTTACGGCCCCGAAAGCTCGGGCAAGACGACGCTGACGCTGCATTGCGTGGCCGAGGAGCAGAAAAAGGGCGGCGTGTGCGCCTTCGTGGACGCCGAACACGCGCTCGATCCGGTCTATGCGCAGAAGCTGGGCGTGGATATCAACGAATTGCTGATCTCGCAGCCCGATACGGGCGAGCAGTCGCTGGAGATCGTGGATACGCTGGTGCGGTCCGGCGCGGTCAGCATGATCGTCGTCGATTCGGTGGCGGCGCTGACGCCGAAATCCGAACTTGAAGGCGATATGGGTGACAGCAATGTGGGCGTGCAGGCCCGCCTGATGAGCCAGGCGATGCGCAAGCTCACCGGGTCGATCAGCCGCAGCAAATGCACGGTGATCTTCATCAACCAGATCCGCATGAAGATCGGCGTGATGTTCGGCAGCCCGGAAACCACCACGGGGGGCAATGCGCTGAAGTTCTACAGCTCGGTGCGTCTGGACATCCGCCGCATCGGATCGATCAAGGACCGCGACGAGGTGGTCGGCAACGCGACGCGCGTCAAGGTCGTCAAGAACAAGATGGCACCGCCCTTCAAGCAGGTGGAATTCGACATCATGTATGGCGAGGGGATCTCGAAGACCGGGGAGCTTTTGGACCTTGGCGTGAAGGCCGGCGTGGTCGAGAAATCGGGCAGCTGGTTCAGCTATGGGGATGAACGCATCGGCCAGGGACGCGAGAACGCCAAGCAGTTCCTGAAGGACAATCCCAAGGTCGCATACAGCATCGAGGACAAGATTCGCGCCTCGCACGGGCTGGAGTTCGACATGCCCGAGCCGACAGGCGATGGCGCCGCGGACGGGGATGATATCCTGGAGGAGTGATCGCCGCGGGGTTTCGACCGGCTGAAAAACCAGGGCCCGTGCGCATGTCTTGCGCCGGGCCTTTTTCGTGCGGCACGGGTTGGCGCGTGGGGTGGCGCATGAGTTGGCGCATGAGTTGGTGCACGGGTGGGACGCACGAGTGTCCAAACGGGTGATCGAACGGGGCGCGCGCAGGGAGCAAGCGCGGGGGGCGCATGCAATGGCCAGGAAAGGGGGCGCGCACGGGTCCCGTAAAGGGCGCCCGTGAAGGGAACGCACGGGGCGGGCCATGGCCGGGCGCGCACGTGTTTTCTTGCTGTGGACACCGGCCCCGGGGGTGGATAAACCTGCACGAACGCAAGCCAAAGCCGCCCCGGAAAAAGAGATCCAGATGCCCACGCTCAACGACATCCGCTCGACCTTCCTGTCCTTTTTCGAAAAGAACGATCACGAGATCGTCGACAGCTCGCCGCTTGTGCCGCGCAATGACCCGACGCTGATGTTCACCAATTCGGGCATGGTGCAGTTCAAGAACCTGTTCACCGGGGTCGAGCACCGCGATTACAGCCGCGCGGCCACCAGCCAGAAATGCGTCCGTGCCGGCGGCAAGCACAACGACCTGGACAATGTCGGCTATACCGCGCGCCACCACACGTTTTTCGAGATGCTGGGCAATTTCAGCTTCGGCGATTATTTCAAGGAACAGGCGATCCCCTATGCCTGGGACCTGCTGACCAAGGATTTCGGCATCGACAAATCCAAGCTGCTGGTCACGGTCTATCACACCGATGACGAGGCCGCCGACATCTGGAAGAAATACGCGGGCCTGCCGGATGAGCGGATCATCCGCATCGCCACGGATGACAATTTCTGGTCGATGGGCGCGACCGGCCCCTGCGGCCCCTGTACCGAGATCTTCTACGATCACGGCCCGCATATCTGGGGCGGACCTCCGGGCAGCCCGGAGGAGGATGGCGACCGGTTCATCGAGATCTGGAACCTTGTCTTCATGCAGAACGAGCGGTTCGAGGACGGCTCGCAACGCGATCTGGACATGCAGTCGATCGACACCGGCATGGGGCTGGAACGGATCGGCGCGCTGCTGCAGGGCAAGCATGACAATTACGACACCGACCTGTTGCGCGCCCTGATCGAGGCCAGCGCGCATGCCACCGATGGCGCGCCCGACGGGCCGGGCAACGTGCATCACCGGGTGATCGCGGACCACCTGCGCTCGACCTCGTTCCTGATCGCGGACGGGGTGATGCCGTCGAATGAGGGGCGGGGCTATGTGCTCAGGCGGATCATGCGGCGCGCGATGCGCCACGCGCATCTTCTGGGGGCGGCCGATCCGGTGATGCACCGGCTTGTGCCCAGCCTTGTGACGCAGATGGGCCAGGCCTATCCGGAACTGGGCCGCGCTCAGGCGCTGATCGAAGAGACCCTGAAGCTGGAGGAGACGCGGTTCCGGCAGACGCTGGATCGCGGGTTGCGCCTGCTGGATGACGAGCTGGACAAGCTGGCCAGCGACGCCCCGCTGCCGGGGGAAACGGCGTTCAAGCTTTATGACACGTTCGGCTTCCCGCTGGACCTGACGCAGGATGCGCTGCGCGAAAAGGGCCGGTCGGTGGATGTGTCGGGGTTCGACGCGGCCATGGCCGAGCAGAAGGCCAAGGCGCGCGCGGCGTGGTCCGGCTCGGGCGAGGCGGCGGATGCGACGGTCTGGTATGATATCGCCGAGGACAAGGGCACCACGGATTTCCTGGGCTATGACACGGAAGTGGCCGAGGGGCAGATCACGGCGCTGGTGCGCGACGGTCAGCGGATCGAGGCCGCATCCAGCGGCGAGGAGGTTCAGATCGTCCTCAACCAGACGCCGTTCTATGCCGAATCCGGTGGCCAGGTCGGGGATACGGGGCTTTTGCGCACCGAAGGCGGCGCGGCCCGGATCACCGACACGCGCAAGGTGGCGGGGGTTTTCCTGCATGTGGCCGAGGTGACCGAAGGCAAGATCGCGGCGGGCGAGGCCGCGCAGCTGGAGGTGGATCACGCGCGGCGCGGGGCCATTCGCGCCAATCACTCGGCGACGCACCTGCTGCATGAGGCGCTGCGCGAGGCGCTTGGCGATCATGTCGCACAGCGCGGATCGTTGAACGCGCCCGACCGGCTGCGGTTCGATTTCAGCCATGCCAAGGCACTCAGCGCGGACGAGCTGGAACGGGTCGAGGCGGATGTGAACGCCTTCATTCGCCAGAACGCCCCGGTCGAGACGCGCATCATGACCCCGGATGACGCGCGCGCGCTTGGCGCGCAGGCGCTGTTCGGCGAGAAATACGGCGAGGAAGTGCGCGTCGTGTCGATGGGCAAGCAGGACGGCTCGGGCAAGGGGGGCGACGGGCGCACCTATTCGATCGAGCTGTGTGGCGGCACGCATGTCGGGCAGACCGGCGATATCGGGGTTTTCGTGGTGACTGCCGACCAGGCGTCGAGCGCGGGCGTGCGGCGGATCGAGGCGCTGACCGGAGAGGCAGCGCGCCAGTACCTGAGCGCGCAGGCGCACCGGGTGGATGCGCTGGCCGCCGAGTTGAAGGCGCGGCCCGATGACGTGGTGACCTGCGTCAAGGCGTTGATGGACGAGCGCAAGCAGCTGGCCAATGAGGTGGCGCAGCTGCGCCGGGAACTCGCCATGGCGGGCGGCGCGGGGCAGGGCGATGGCCCTGAGCTGCGGCAGATCGGCGGTGTGCCGTTCCTGGCGCAGGTGTTGCGCGGCGTGTCGGGCAAGGATCTGCCGGCGATCATCGACGAGCACAAGGCGCGGATCGGATCGGGCGCGGTGCTGCTGATCGCGGAGGCCGATGGCAAGGCGGCGGTGGCCGCAGGTGTCACACCGGATCTGACGGACCGGGTGTCGGCGGTGGACCTGGTGCGCGCGGTTACGCCAGTGTTGGGTGGCAAGGGCGGCGGTGGCCGGCCCGACATGGCCCAGGGGGGCGGCCCCGACGCGGGCAATGCCGAGGCGGCGATCAAGGCCGCAGAACAGATTTTGGAGGGATAAGCGATGCCGGCACTCTGGATTGCGCATGTGACAGTGACCGATGACGAGGCGTATGGGAAATACGCCAAGCTGGCCGGGCCGGCGATCGCCGAACATGGCGGGCAGTTCATCGCCCGTGGCGGGCGCTATGTGCAGCTTGAGGGCAAGGAGCGCGCGCGCAATGTCGTGGCGCGCTTCCCGTCCGTGGAGGCCGCCGAGACCTGCTATCACAGCCCCGAATACCAGGAGGCGCTGAGCCATGCGCGCGGCGCGTCCGAGCGCGAATTGGTGATCGTCGAGATCAGCGAATAGGCGCTGGCCGGGGCAGGCCCCGGATTGATTCGATCAGAATAGTTTTTCTTTCGGAAACCAATCGTAATTCTTTGCGGGACTGTTTCTTTTGTGGACACAGTCCTGCTGCACGGGGCCTCTTGAATAGTGGCGGAATTGTGGCAAGCGGGACACATAATTCCTCAAATTGAGAAAAAGTTTCGTGCTTCGCCCGTCAAGCGCAAAAAAAGCGAATGGTTAATGTGCGGTTTTCCGCCGATTGGACTACCCTTTTACGTGTTAGCGTAACGAGTGGAGTTGAATATGAAGAAGTCTCTTTTTGCTGCCGCTGCTTTTTCTGCCGCTGGCCTGTTCGCCGTTCCGGCGCAGGCTTGGGAAGGCCAAGTCGTGGAGTGCTATGGGAAGGTTTGGAGCCCGCCCAAGTACAAGTACAGTGAAGTTCTGGTGAAGTCCTCGCGCACCGAGTGGCAGCATCGGAACGGGCAAGTGGTGAAGGTCTACTATGCGCCCGTGTACAAGGAAGTGAAAACGCAAACGCATGAGGGCCACTGGATCATGCGCAAGGAAGCCTGCGCCGCCCCGAATTAATAAGCCAGGCACCGGGATTTAGCATCAAAGCGAAAGGCTCCGGCTTGTCCGGGGCCTTTTTGGTGACTGCGGTACAATTGCTTGAAAATGACGTCATTGTTTCGGCCAGACGGCGCCTTAATTGGGCCAAACCGGGCTGGCACGGTTGTCTCCAGATCAACCTGTGGAGTAACGAAATGAGACGTGTTTTGTTTTTGACATGCGCCCTGATGACGGGCGGAGCGGCCCATGCCCAAGATCCCAAGCTTATCGGTTGTTTTCAGCAGGTGCATGTGCCTGCGCAATACGAAGTGACGAAAGTGAAGATCAAGGAAGCGGAGCGTAAATACATCCGCCGAAATGGGCGGATCGAGTTGATCGAATACGCGCCGGTGTATCGTGAGGACAAGAAGCTGATCCGCGAAGCCTATCAGGTGATGCAGGAAATCCCCTGCGATTGATGCACCTTTGACGGCAGGCTGGACGCAGGTTGTCTGGATGCTACATCGGACATCAGGAGGTGGCGTCATGCGTGTGTTCTTGCTGATTTGCGCCCTGTGCCTGCCCGTTGGGGCGGTGGCGCAGGATATGTCGATGCTCAAGGAGCCGGGGGTCGTGGCGCTGATGCGGCATGCGCTGGCGCCGGGCACGGGGGATCCGGCGAATTTCGAGATCGGGGACTGCGGCACGCAGCGCAACCTGGATGCGCGCGGGCGCGACCAGGCGCGGCGCGTGGGCGAGGCGATGCGCGCGGCCGGGGTGCATTTCGATCACATCTGGACAAGCCAGTGGTGCCGCGCGCGAGAGACCGCCGAGTTGCTGGAGATCGGAGAAGTGATCGAGCAACCGCCGCTCAATTCGTTTTTCCAGGGGCGCGGCGACCGGGCCGCGCAAACCGCCCGCACACAAGAGATGATCGACGCGCTGCCGCAGGATGCGCGCGTTCTGCTGGTGGGGCATTTCGTGAATATCAGCGCGCTGACCGGGGTTGGCCCCGGCTCGGGCGAGATCATCGTTACCCGCCGCGACGGGCGCGGCGGGCTTGATGTGGTGGGCCGGATCGACATCGCGCCGTGAGGGCGCGGGGCCTCAGGACGATTTGGAGGCGCGCTTGCGTTCGTGCGGATCGAGATGGCGCTTGCGCAGGCGAATGGCGTTCGGGGTCACCTCGACCAGTTCGTCATCGTCGATATAGGCGATGGCCTCTTCGAGGCTCATGGTGATCGGCGTGGTCAGGCGCACGGCCTCGTCATTGCCCGAGGCGCGCACGTTGGTGAGTTTCTTGCCCTTGAGGGGGTTCACCTCGAGATCGTTTTCGCGGCTGTGTTCGCCGATGATCATGCCCTGGTAGACCTTGGCCTGGGCGCCGATGAACATGCGGCCGCGATCTTCGAGGTTCCAGAGCGCATAGGCGACAGACTCGCCGTCTTCCATGGAGATCAGCACACCGGCACGGCGGCCCGGGATCGGGCCCTTGTGGGGCGCCCAGCTGTGGAACACGCGGTTGAGCACGCCGGTGCCGCGCGTATCGGTCAGAAACTCGCCCTGGTAGCCGATCAGCCCGCGCGACGGGACATGGGCGATGATCCGGGTCTTGCCGGCGCCACCGGGGCGCATTTCGACAAGGTCGCCCTTGCGCGCGCCGGTGATCTTTTCGATCACCGCACCGGAATAGTCGTCATCCACGTCGATGGTGACTTCCTCGATGGGTTCCAGCGTGTTGCCGTCGGCATCCTTGCGCAAGAGCACCTGCGGGCGCGAGATCGACAGCTCGAAGCCTTCGCGGCGCATGTTTTCGATCAGGACGCCCATCTGCAATTCGCCACGGCCCGCAACCTCGAACGCCTCGCCGCCGGGGGTGTCGGTGATCTTGATGGCGACGTTCGATTCGGCCTCTTTCATCAGGCGTTCGCGGATCACGCGCGATTGCACCTTCTTGCCGTCACGGCCCGCGAGGGGGCTGTCGTTGATCCCGAAGGTGACCGAGATGGTCGGCGGATCGATCGGCTGCGCCTCGAGCGGTTCGTCCACGGCGAGCGCACAGATGGTGTCGGCCACGGTGGCTTTCTGCATGCCCGCAAGGCTGACGATGTCGCCGGCGCTGGCTTCGTCGATATCCTGCTGCCCGAGGCCACGGAACGCCTGGATGCGGGTGACGCGGAACTGTTCGATCTTCTGGCCCACGCGGCTGATCGCCTGCACCGTCTGGCCGACCTTGAGACGCCCGGTTTCGACACGGCCCGTCAGGATGCGGCCCACGAAGGGATCGGCGCTGAGGGTGGTGGCGAGCATGCGGAAATCGTCGTCGACATTGCGGATCTGGCGCGGGGCGGGGACGTGGTTCACGATCAGGTCAAACAGCGCCGAGAGATCCTTGCGCGGTCCGTTCAGGTCGGTATCGGCCCAGCCGGCACGGCCCGAGGCGTAGAGATGCGGGAAATCCAGCTGATCCTCGTTCGCGTCGAGATTGGCGAAGAGATCGAAGCATTCATCGAGCGCACGGTCGGGTTCGGCATCGGGCTTGTCGACCTTGTTGAGCACCACGATCGGGCGCAGCCCGAGCGCGAGCGCCTTGGAGGTGACGAACTTGGTCTGCGGCATCGGGCCTTCGGCGGCATCGACCAGCAGGACGACACCGTCGACCATGCTGAGGATACGCTCGACCTCGCCGCCGAAATCGGCGTGGCCGGGGGTGTCGACGATGTTGATCCGTGTGGTCTTCCATTCGACGCTGGTGGCCTTGGCGAGGATGGTGATGCCCCGCTCGCGTTCCAGGTCGTTGGAGTCCATGGCGCGTTCGTCCACGGCCTGATTGGCGCGGAACGCGCCGGATTGCTTGAGAAGTTCGTCGACAAGCGTGGTCTTGCCGTGGTCGACGTGAGCGATGATCGCGATGTTGCGCAGGTCCATTTGGTCCGATCCCGGGAATGTTTTCCTGCGCCCTATAGGCTGTGGGCCAGAAAAGAAAGAGGCAAAAGCGCCGCGCGCGAGGGTTGTGGCGAGGCCCATGCGAAAGGGCCACCCCGAAAGGTGGCCCCGGATTGCTGCGCTGCGGCGTGATCAGAAGGGGATTTCATCGTCGATATCGCGCGAGGGGCCACGCGCCGGTTCGCCCGGCGGGCCGCCACGGCCCGGATCGCTGTCATAGCCGCCATAGCCGCCGCCGTAATCGCCGCCGCTGTCCTGACCGCCGCCATATCCGCCACCGCCGCCGCCGCCATCACTGCGGCCATCGAGGAAGGTCATTTCACCGGCATAGGGGCGCAGCACCACTTCGGTGCTGTAGCGGTCCTGGCCGGACTGGTCCTGCCATTTGCGGGTTTCGAGCTTGCCTTCGATATAGACCTTGGAGCCTTTGCGAAGATATTGTTCGGCCAGGCGCACCAGGGCTTCGTTGAAGATCGCGACAGTGTGCCATTCGGTGCGTTCGCGGCGTTCGCCGGTATTGCGATCCTTCCAGTTTTCGGATGTCGCGATGCGCAGGTTGCACACCTTGCCGCCGTTCTGGAACGTGCGGACTTCGGGGTCGCGGCCCAGATTGCCGATGAGAATTACCTTGTTGACTGAGCCGGCCATGGCGGACCTCCTTGGAACTGTCGCGTGTGGTTGTTCGCAGGGTTACACCATCGCATGGGGGTGAAGGAAAGGTAAATTTTGTCGAAAATTCTTGGGCGTGATCCGGGAAAACGATCTGGCGTGTCGCATGCAACTGGAATTCCTGAAGGATTCGCTTATATTGCGCCGGACTGAAACGGGCCGTGGGGGCGGACTGCATATGCGCTTTGTTGTTGTGGCGATCCTGTCTTGTGGCATCATGATGCCGGCGGCAAGCGGTGCCGACGTCCTGTCCACCAAGAACCGCAGCGCCATTTTCAAATCCCAGACCAAGGTTCTGGATACCCGCGCCAAGCAGCAATACAACAGCTCGGTCCGGTTGCAGCCGCAGGCGTTCCAGGCGCCCACCAAATGGGGGCTGGAGCCGGGGCCGGGTTTTGGAGGGGCGTATCGCGGGCCTTACCTGGCGATGGCCAAGGATGCGGCACGGCGGCACAATGTGCCGGTGGACCTGTTCCTGAGGCTGGTGCAGCAGGAATCGGGGTGGAACGCCAAGGCGGTGTCGCACAAGGGGGCCATTGGCCTGGCCCAGCTGATGCCGGGCACGGCGCGGCTGTTGCGGGTCAACCCGCATGATCCCTACGAGAACCTCGAAGGAGGCGCACGGTACCTGGCCGAGCAGTATCGCACCTTCCGGTCCTGGCCGCTGGCCCTTGCGGCGTATAATGCCGGGCCGGGGGCCGTCGAGAAATACGGCGGCGTTCCACCCTTCGAGGAGACGCGCAATTACGTGCGGATCATCTGGGGCAACGGCTGAGCCGCTGCCCCGAAGCGCGGATCACGCGGAAAACCCGATCTTGTAGAGATGGATCTCGTTGGCGGGGTGTTTCTCGGCGTTGACGAGGCTGCCGTTGTGATGGTTGTAGAGCGCCCGCCAGAAGGGCTGGATGATGACGCCTTCGTCGCGAAGCATCGTCTGGATCTGGCGCATCACGTCGCGGCGGGCATCGGCGTCGTTGAGTGACATGGCCTGATCGAGAAGCGCATCGAAGGCCGGGTTGGCAAAGCCGGTTTCGTTCCAGGCGGCGTCCGAGCGATAGGCGAGATTGAGGATCTGGATCGCCAGGGGGCGGTGATTCCACAAGGTGAGGGAGAAGGGAAACTCCTTCCAGCTGTCCCAGAACTCGGCGCCGGGCAGGATGACCCGCCGGACATTGATCCCGGCATCATTGAGCTGGGCTGCCACCGCATCGCCGGTATTGCGCTGCCATTCGTCGTCCAATGTGACAAGCGTATGTTCGAAATCTCCAAGCCCCGCCGCGCGCATGTCGGCCAGCGCCTGGTCGGGATCGTAGGGCGCGGGGCCCAGATCGGCATGGGCGGGATGCAGGGGGCTGACATGGTCATTGGCGGCCACGCTGCCGCGCCCGGCATGGCCCAGCTCGAGGCAGATCTCGTTGTCGACGGCCAGCGCCATGGCCCGCCGCACCGTGGCGTCGGCATAGGGGGTGGCGCCGTCCATTTCGGCGCGGGCATTGGCGCGGATCACGGCGGTGGCGGCGCTGTCGGTGCGGGTGCGGGTCCAGCCCACGGCATCCATGATGTCGATGAAATCGCCGACGGTTTCATAGAGCAGGTCGATCTCTGCGTTGCGCGCGGCGTCGATCCATTTCGACGGATCGGTGCCGTAATCGATGAATTCGACCCGGTCCAGATAGGGCCCGCCGAAGATCTCGGTGCCCCACCACTGATGCGCGGGATCGCGTTCGAGCACGCAGCTTTTGCCGACCTCGAGGCTGACAGGCCGGAAGGGACCGGTGCCGATGCCGTGCATGAAGGGATCGCCGCCATCATAGGAGGCATGCACGAGGGCGGCGGGATAATCGGACATGTTGGCGATCACGGTGATGTCGGGCGCCGAGAGCTGCAGCGTCACGGTCAGATCGTCGGGCGTGCCCACCGCGCCGTCCCGCAACTGGCCGGTTGCGGGGTCGATCAGGCCGGGAAAGCGGCTGGCCATGCCGTTGCGCGGCGCGGTGCTGTCGCACCAGCGCGCCAGGTTATGCGCGACATCCGCCGAGGTGAAGCGATCGCCGTTGTTCCAGGTGATGCCGGGGCGCAGGTTGAGCACGTAGCGGGTGGCATCCTCGTTGATCTGCCAGGTTTCCAGCAGCATGCCGCGAAACGTGCCGTCGACATTGTATTCCACCAGGTATTCCAGAAAGCCGCGTGTCTGGTTGCCCATCTCGCTCCAGTCATAGCTGCGCGGATCGCGCAGGGCCTTGACGTTTTGTTGAATGCGCAGGGTGCCGCCCTGGGTGATGGCGGTCTGGGCGCGCGCCGGGCCGGGCAATCCGCCAAGCGCATAGGCGGCCGCCGCGCCGAGGCCCAGACCGGTCGCGCGGGTCAGAAACTCGCGCCGGTCGATCCGCCCCTCTTGCAGTGCACGGGCCAGAGGCCGGGCGGCCGGATGCAGGGGGGCGGGGCGGCGTGGGCGTGAAGACATCTTCTGGGGATCGCTTTCGGTTGGAATGGGGACGGTATCACTGCGCGCGACCCGGACGGTATCGACGCATATCACGGCACTATGATGCCATTACACATCCGCGCCGGGGCGAGTTCAACCCAAACCGCTTCAGGCGACCTGCGGAATCGACGCGGCCTGAGCCTGTTTGCGCAGTTGCGTGGGCGTCTGCCCGGTGTGATGCAGCACGAAACGCGAGAAATACGCGGCGCTGCGAAAGCCCAGCATCGCGGCGATGCGGTTGAACGGGTGCCCGGACTGTTCCAGCAGGACGCGTGCGGCATGCAGGCTGCGTTGCACCAAAAGCTGCGAGGCGCCCATCCCGGCGCATTGCCGGCAGGTGCGCGTCAGATGGGTGGGGGTCACGCCAAGTGCCGCGGCATAGTCGGCCATCGGCTTGCCGCTGTGGTGGTCGCGCTCGATCAGGGCGGCGTAGGCGCTGACCAGCCGTTCGGCGGCGGCGGGGCGGGCTGGCTCGGGGTCCTGGGCGATCATGGTGCGCCTGAGCCAGACGCCGAGAAGGGCGGCATTGGCGCGCATCACCTCGTCCGAGAAGGGGCCTTGCAGATTGTCCTCGCGTTGCATGGCGTCCAGGATCGCAGTCAGCTCGGCCTGGGCCTGCACCCCGCGAAGCCGCAGGACCTGTGCGGTGTCGGGCATCGGGACGGCATCGTTCGGCGGGATCGAGCAGACCAGCCCGTACCCCAGCCGGGAAATATCGGTCGAAAAGAGCGTGCCCGCAGGGATGATGACGGCATTATGCGCCCCGACCCCGCGACGGATCCCGTCCAGCAGGCAGCGGCCCTGCCCACGGGTGATCCAGAGGAAGGTATGGGTGTCGTGACTATGGGGCAGTTCCGACTGCCACCTGGCTGGGCCGGCCCATTGGGCCAAGGTCATGATGCGCGGCTGGCTTTGCATGGTCGAACGGCCCCGATTGACATATTTTTGCCATTATTAACCCGGGGATTTCAATTTGTTAAGCCCGAATGTTGATAATTCACAAATCCTGCGCGGCAATCCTGTGCCAGCCGGACATCCGGGCGCGAAACCAGGTGCGTTGCCGCTTGGCGAATTGGCGGGTTGCGATGGTTGCGGCGTCGCGGGCGGCGTCGAGGGTCATCTCGTCGCGCAGATAGGCGATCAGCTCGGGTGCGCCGATCGCGCGGGACGAGGGCAGGTCGGGTTGCCAGCCGCCAAGATTGGCGCGCGCCTCGTCGAGGGCGCCCGCGCGCAGCATGGTGTCGAAGCGCGTCTCGATACGGGGGGTGAGCCAGTCCTTGTCGGCCTCGACCAGGATGGCGGTGCAGTGATCGAGCGGCAGGAGCGGCGGTGGCGTGTCGTCTTGCCAGTCGGCCAGGCCGCGACCGGTGGCGCGCTGCACCTCCCAGGCGCGCTGAACGCGCATCGGGTTGCGCGTATCGATCCGGTCCCGGGTGGCGGGATCGATATCCGCCAGAAGCGCGTCGCGGCCTTCGCGCGCCATGAGGTCATCGGCCTGCGCGCGGATCGCGGCGGGTATGGGCGGGATCTGTGCCAGACCTTCGGTCAGCGCCGTGAAATAGAGCCCGGTGCCGCCGGTTATGATGGGCCGGGGGCCATCGCGCAGAAGCGGGGCCAGGTCGCGCAGCCAATGGCCCACCGAATAGTCCTGATCGCGCGAGACATGGCCATAAAGGCTGTGGGGGGCCTGCGCCTCGTCCTGCGGTGAGGGGCGGGCGGTCAGAACGCGCCAGTTGTCATAGACCTGGATGGCGTCGGCATTGACGATCACACCGCCCTGATCGCGCGCGATGCGCAGCGCCAGCGCCGATTTGCCGCTGGCGGTGGGGCCGGCGATCAGCACGGGCCGGTCGGGCGATATATCGGGCAGCTGCGTCATCGTGGCGTCAGATAAGCGAATTCCCCACGCATTTCGAGAGCCATCGGCGTTTATCCCGCGCCGAAGGGGTTTCGGTCATTGAACACCGACGGGTTTTCCGACATTTTGCGGCAGACCAGAAGGCCGCCACGGAGAACCGCCCATGTCAGACACCCCCTCGCCCGAAACCAAGTTCCAGCGCGTCCTTTTGAAAATATCCGGCGAGGCGCTGATGGGCGATCAGGGCTATGGGCTGCATCCGCCCACGGTCGAGAGGATCGCGCGCGAGGTCAAGTCGGTGCATGATCTTGGCGTCGAGATCTGCATGGTGATCGGCGGCGGCAACATCTTTCGCGGGCTGCAAGGCTCGGCGCAGGGGATGGAGCGCACGACAGCCGATTACATGGGCATGCTGGCCACGGTGATGAACGCGCTGGCGATGCAAAGCTCGCTCGAGAAGATGGGGGTCTATTGCCGGGTGATCTCGGCCATCCGGATGGACGAGGTGGCCGAGCCGTATATTCGCCGCCGCGCGGTGCGCCACCTGGAGAAGAAGCGCGTCTGCATCTTCGCGGCGGGCACCGGCAACCCGTACTTTACAACAGATACCGCCGCCACGCTGCGCGCCAACGAAATGGCCTGCGAGGCGATTTTCAAGGGCACCAAGGTGGATGGTGTCTATGACAAGGATCCGATGACCAATCCGGATGCGACACGGTACAACCGGATCAGTTACGATGACGTTCTGGCCCAGCATTTGCAGGTGATGGATGCCAGTGCCATCGCGCTTGCGCGCGACAACAACCTGCCGATTATCGTCTTCAGCCTGGACGAGCCGGGCGGCTTCAAGGGTATCCTTGCGGGCCACGGCACCTATACAACCGTGCATGGCTGAGGCTAAAGAGATCAACAAAGACGCGAATTGCGCAAGAAGGAACCGGGAATATGGCGGAAGAGTTCGAACTGGACACGGATGATCTGCAGCGGCGCATGGAGGGCGCCATGGGGGCGCTCAAGACGGAGTTCGCCTCGTTGCGCACGGGGCGCGCGTCGGCGTCGATCCTCGAGCCGGTGATGGTCGATGCCTATGGGCAGCGGACCCCGATCAACCAGGTCGGCACGGTCAATGTGCCCGAGTCGCGAATGGTGACGATCAATGTCTGGGACAAGGGGCTGGTCGGCAAGGTGGAAAAGGCGATCCGGGAAAGCGGGCTGGGGATCAACCCGCAGCTCAACGGGACGATCATCATGCTGCCGATCCCCGAGCTGAACGAGGAGCGCCGCAAGGAGCTGACAAAGGTGGCGGCGCAATATGCCGAACATGCCCGCGTCGCCGTGCGCAACGTGCGCCGGGACGGTATGGACCAGATCAAGAAGGCCAAGGGCGAGGGCATGTCCGAGGACGACCAGAAGTTCTGGGAGACCGAAGTGCAGGACCTGACCAACAAGTACATCGCGCAGGTCGATGAGGCGCTCGAGGCCAAGCAAGCCGAGATCATGCAGGTTTGACGATGAAGGATTGCGACATGGCGAGGAACAGCCCCCCGATCGGTGGACCGCGCCATGTGGCGATCATAATGGACGGCAATGGCCGATGGGCCCAGGCGCGCGGACGGCCACGCCTGTTCGGGCATCACGCCGGCGCCCGGCGCGTGCGCGACATCGTCAGCGCCTGTCCGGAACTGGGTGTGGATTACCTGACGATCTTTGCCTTCTCGACCGAGAACTGGAAGCGCACCCAGACCGAGGTGTCTGGGCTGATGGCGCTGTTCCGGCGGTATATCATCAAGGAAATGCAGGAATTCGTTAAGGAAAACGTGCGGGTGCGTTTCATCGGGGATCGCGGGCGGCTGGACCGGTCGCTTCAGGACCTGATGGACGAGGCCGAAACCATGACAAGCCATTGCACGCGCCTGAACCTGACCGTTGCCCTGAACTATGGCGGGCGCGACGAGGTGGCCCGCGCCACCAGGCGGCTGGCACAGGATGTGGCGCAGGGCCGTCTTGATCCGGATGCGGTGGACGAGGAAACGCTGCCCAAGTATCTCGATACCTGCGTTCTGCCGGATCCCGACCTGGTCATCCGCACCAGCGGCGAGGCGCGGATTTCCAACTTCCTGCTGTGGCAATCGGCCTATTCGGAATACGAGTTCGTCGACACGCTCTGGCCGGATTTCACCAAGGATATCTTTACCGACGTGCTCCGGAATTACGGCGCACGCGAGCGGCGTTTCGGCGCCGTCATCGGATGAGCCAATCTGCCCGATGGTCCGATCTGGCGCCGCGGCTGCTGTCGGGGCTGGCGATGGCCGTGCTGGGCGCCGTGGCGGTCTGGGCCGGGGGCTGGGTCTTCAAGGCGCTGGTCGTCGCGCTGGCCGGCCTGATGACATGGGAAGCCGCGCGGATGATCGGCGCGAAAGGGGCGGTCGGCCTGGGCGCCTTGTCGGCAGCGGCGATGGCGCTGGCGCTGATGTTGCCGGGGCTGGTGGTCGTGCCGGTGCTGGCGGCGGCTGCGCTGGTGGGTGCCGGGCGGGCAGGGCGCGAGGGCGCGCTTTATGCCGTGTTCGTGGTCTGGGTCCTGCTGGGATGCTACGCGATGGGGGTCTTGCGCGACGAGGCCGGTCTGGGCTGGATCGCCTGGCTGGTGCTGGTGGTGGTGGTCTCGGACGTGGCGGGCTATTTCGCGGGCCGGATCCTGGGCGGCCCGAAATTCTGGCCGCGCTTCAGCCCCAAGAAAACATGGTCCGGCACGCTGGCAGGCTGGGCCGGGGCGGGCATCGTCGGCCTTGTCTTCGCCGAGCCGCTTGGCGCGGGCCCGGGCCTGGTGGTGATCTCGATGCTGGTGGGCTTTGCCGGGCAGATGGGCGATATCGCGGAAAGCGCGGTCAAGCGGCGCACCGGGGTGAAGGACAGCTCGGCCCTCATTCCGGGGCATGGCGGGGTGCTTGACCGGTTCGATGCGATGCTTGGCGCGGCGATGATGGGAATGATCTTTTGGATGGCGGGCATGATGCCGGGACTGACATGAAGCGGGTGACGATCCTTGGGGCCACCGGGTCCATCGGGCAGAATACGCTGGACCTGATCCGTCGGGCGCCGGACGCCTTCGAGGTGGTGGCGCTGACCGGAGGGCGCAATATCGCGCAGCTGGCCGCCGATGCGCGCGAGTTCAGGGCCGGTCTTGCGGTCACGGCGCATGACGATTTGCTGGACGATTTGCGCGCGGCGCTGGACGGATCGGGGATCGAGGCCGCATCGGGCGCACAGGCGCTGATCGAGGCGGCGGCCCGGCCGGCGGATTGGGTGATGTCGGCGATCGTCGGTGCGGCGGGGCTGCCACCGGGATTGGCGGCGCTTGCGCAGGGGGCGACGCTGGCGCTGGCGAACAAGGAATCGCTGGTGGCGGCGGGTCCGCTTCTGATGGCGACGGCGGCCCGGCACGGTGCGCGCATCCTGCCGGTGGACAGCGAGCATTCGGCGATCTTCCAGGCACTTGTGGGCGAGGACATGGGCGCGGTGCGCCGGGTCATCATCACCGCAAGCGGCGGTGCGTTCCGCGACTGGCCGATGGAGCGGCTGGCGGGGGCCACCATCGCAGAGGCGTCGACCCATCCCAACTGGGATATGGGGCAGCGGATCACCATCGACTCGGCCTCGATGTTCAACAAGGCGCTCGAGATGATCGAGGCGCGGGAATTCTTCGCGCTGGAGCCGGAGAAGATCGAGGTGCTGGTGCATCCCGAATCCCTTGTGCACGCGCTTGTCGGGTTCTGCGATGGCGGGCTCATGGCCCATGTCGGGCCGCCCGACATGCGGCACGCGATCGGCTATGCGCTGAACTGGCCCGAGCGGCGCGAGCTGCCGGTCGAGGCGCTGGATCTGGCTGCCGTGGGGCAGCTGAGTTTTCGTGCCCCGGATGTGGCCCGTTACCCCGCGCTGAGACTGGCGCGCGAGGTGATGCAGGCGCGCGGGCTGAGCGGTGCCGTGTTCAACGCGGCAAAGGAGCGCGCATTGGATCATTTCATTGCGGGCCGCATCGGATTTCTGGCGATGAGCGCCATCGTGGAAGAGGTTCTGACCCGTCTGTCGTCGGAGAAAGGCCTCATTGATGCCGAGATCACCCTTGATACGGTGATGCATCTGGACCACCTCTCACGGGTATGCGCCGACGACGTGGCGCAAAAGCAGGACAAATAGGACAGCGATCTTGGATACCGTAGCGTTTCTGCCGCAATTCGGCGGCCTTTTCATGACACTCCTGGCGTTCGTGATCGCCCTGTCGGCGATTGTCGCGGTGCATGAATACGGCCATTACATCGTGGGCCGATGGTCGGGCATCAAGGCGGATGTGTTCTCGATCGGGTTCGGGCCGGTGATCTGGTCGCGGATGGACAAGCATGGCACGCGCTGGCAGGTGGCCGCCTTGCCTCTGGGCGGGTTCGTGAAGTTCCGGGGCGATGCGGATGCCGCCAGCGCCACCGCCGAAGGCGTGGTCAGGCAGATGACACCCGAAGAAAAGCGCGAGACCATGTTCGGCGCCCCCTTGTGGGCGCGCACGGCAACGGTTGCGGCGGGGCCGGTGTTCAATTTCGTGCTGTCGATCCTTGTCTTCGCCACGATCATGATGACCCAGGGCAAGGTCGCCGATCCCCTTGCGGTGGGCGAGCTGAAACCCCTGCCGGTCGAGGGGATCACCTTGCAGCCGGGCGATGAACTGCTGAGCATCGCGGGAACGGATGTGCCCGATTTCGGCAAGCCCGACGTGTTCGATCCGTTCATCGACGCGCTGCCGACCGAGCCGCTGCTGGACTACGTGGTGCGGCGCGACGGCCAGGACGTGAGCGTTCAGGGCCCATATCCGCTGCCGCCGCTGGTTGCGCAGCTTGCGCCGCAATCGGCCGCCTTCGAGATCAACATGCGCCCCGGTGACGTGATCACGGCGGTGGATGGCAGGCCGATCCATGCGTTTTCCGAACTCAAGGTCGTGGTCGAAAGCTCGGACGGTCGTCCCCTTGCGCTGAAGGTCTGGCGCAAGGGTGAGACGCTTGATCTGACCCTCGAGCCGCGCCGCGTGGACGAGCCGCAGCCGGATGGCGGCTTCGAGACGCAATGGCGCATCGGCATCGCCGGGGCGCTGGCCTTCGAGCCGGCAACCGAGCGGCTTGGACCGATCGAGGCCGTGCAGCGCGGAGCGGTGCAGGTCTGGGATATCGTCGAAGGCTCGATCTCGGGGCTGTATCACATGGTGACGGGTGCGATCAGCAGCTGCAACATGTCCGGCCCCATCGGGATCGCCGAGGTGTCGGGCGCGATGGCCAGCCAGGGGGCGCAGAGCTTCATCTGGTTCATTGCCGTATTGTCCACGGCGGTGGGCCTGCTGAACCTGTTTCCGATCCCGGTTCTGGATGGCGGGCACCTGGCGTTCTACGCCTATGAGGCGGTGACGGGCAAACCGCCCAGTGACCGGGCGCTGCGCATCCTGATGACGGCGGGCCTTGTCTTCGTGCTGAGCCTGATGGCCTTTGCGCTGTTCAACGATATCTTCTGCCCGTGATCCTGTCGCCGATCCGCGGCTTGCCTTGAAAATGCCATGATTTCGCTCTGTTGCGCGCCATATTGGCACGTCATCCAGCCGGTCGGCACATATGCAGGATCAATCGGATGCAACATATCAAGAGCGGATATCGCGGGCTGAGCCTTCTGGTCGATCTGAACTGGGATCGGATCCTATATCTTGCGACCATTACGGTTGCATTGCTGGCCGGCGGGTTCATCGGCTCGTTGTAGGCCGTTTTGCGGGCGTGCGACACGGGTCGAATTTTGTCGCGCAAACTTGCCTTCGCAGTTTTGACAAGCCTTCCCAGACCGGATACTGACGTTCTAAACAGGGATGTTGGACTGGGTATTACGACATGGAAATAGATCAGCACCGCCGCGTTATTTGCGGGGTTACGTCGCCAAGGTTCGTTTCAGCCCTCCGGGGAGTCTGCATTGCGGGTATGACATCGGCGGTCCTGTTGACCGCCGGGGACGCGGCAGCACAGAGTTATCGGTTCAACACGGTCGAGATCGAAGGCAACCAGCGCGTCGAGGCGGGGACGATCCTGAGCTATGCCGGGATCGAGCGCGGTCAGACGGTGTCGGCGGCGCAACTGAACGACGCCTATCAGCAGATCCTGGCCACCGGCCTGTTCGAAAGCGTCGAGATCGAGCCGCGCGGCAGCCAGCTTTATATCAGCGTCGTCGAATTCCCGACCATCAACCGCATCGCGTTCGAGGGAAACCGCAGGCTCAAGGATGATGACCTGGAGGGGTTTGTCGAAAGCCGGGTGCGCCAGGTCTTCAGCCCCACCCAGGCCGAGCGCGACGCCGCCATCATCACCGAAGCCTATGCCCAGAACGGGCGCCTGTCGGCACGGGTGACGCCGAAAGTGATCCGTCGCAGCGACAACCGTGTCGATCTGGTCTTCGAGATTTTCGAAGGCGGCAAGATCGAGGTTCAGCGCATCGGCTTTGTCGGCAACAAGGCGTTTTCGGATCGGCGCCTGCGCCGCGTGATCGAAAGCAAACAGGCCGGCCTGCTGCGCGCGTTGATCGAGCGTGACACCTTCGTCGAGGACCGGATCGAGTTCGACAAGCAGGTGTTGACGGATTTCTACCAGTCGCGCGGCTATGTCGATTTCCGGGTGACCGGCACCAATGCCGAGCTGGCCCGGGAACGCGATGGGTATTTCGTGACGTTCAACGTCCAGGAAGGCCAGCAATTCACCTTCGGAGAGATCACCACGATCACCGATTTGCCGGAGGTGAACCCCGACGAATACCAGGACGTTCTGAAGATCAGGCCGGGTGTGGTGTATTCGCCCACGCTGATCGAGGATGCCATCGCGCGCATGGAGCGGCTGGCGATCAAGCAGGGCGTCGATTTCCTGCGGGTTGAGCCGCGTATCTCGCGCAATGACCGCGACCTGACGCTGGATGTGGAGTTCGCACTGGTCCGCGGTCCGAGGGTCTTTGTCGAGCGGATCGATATCGAGGGCAATACCACCACGCTTGACCGGGTGATCCGCCGCCAGTTCGACGTGGTCGAAGGCGATCCGTTCAATCCGCGTCAGATCCGTGAAGCGGCCGAACGCATCCGGGCCCTGGGATATTTCTCGGATGCCGATGTTGAGGCGCGCGAAGGCTCGCGCCCCGATCAGGTGATCGTGGACGTGGATGTCGAGGAAACGACCACCGGGTCGCTGACCTTCGGCGGCAGCTATTCGACGAATAACGGGCTTGGCATCTCGGTCGGGTTCAGCGAGCGCAATTTCATGGGGCGCGGGCAAGAGCTGACGGCGCAGATCAGCGCGGCGGAGAACAACGCCAACTACAATATCAGCTTTGTCGAGCCGGCCTTCCTTGGCCGCAACGTGGCGTTCGGGCTGGATTTCGCCTTGCTGGAAACGGACGACGATTTCAGTCTGTTCAACACGACAACGGGTGTCTTCCGCCCCAGCCTGACATTCCCGGTCAGCGAGAACGGAAGCCTCGGGCTGTTTTACGACGCAAGCTACGACGAGATGTCCGATTACCGCGGCACGTCCGGCGTCCTGCGGTCGGAGGTGGCGCAAAAAGGGCTGTGGTCCAGCGCGCTCGGATATCGCTATACCTACGATACACGCCGTACCGGGCTGGATCCCGACTCGGGCGTGCTGCTGTCTTTCGGACAGGAATATGCCGGATTGGGTGGCGACACCGAGTTTATCAAGACAACAGCGCGGTTCGTCGCGCAGACCCGGGTGTTGAACGACGAAGTCACGTTGCGGGCCACGGTCGAAGGCGGCGCGCTTGACTTCCAGGGCAGCAAGAACAGCCGTGCGATCGACCGCTTTACCACGCAGGTGATGCGCGGGTTCGAGCCCAATGGCATGGGGCCGATCGAAGGCAACGAGCATCTGGGCGGCGATTACTTTGCCGTGGCCAAGTTCGAAGCCGAGTTCCCCATCGGCATTCCGGATGAATACGGCATTTCCGGTGGCGCCTTCTACGATGTGGGCAGCATCTGGGGTGTGGATACCCGTAACGCCACGGGGCTGATCCGCTCGAAGGATTTCAAGGCGCGCCATGTGGTCGGTGTCTCGATGTTCTGGACCTCGCCGTTCGGGCCGCTGCGCCTGAACTGGTCCACCGCCCTTGAAAAAGAACCGGGCGATGTCGAGCAATCCTTCGATCTCACGGTCCGGACGGAGTTCTGATCCCTGGCATGACTGGTCTGGCGTTCCTCCGGCATCTGGCGGTTCTGGTCGGGCTGGGTGTGACGGGGCTGACCGGGGCGCCCGTTGCCGCGCAATCCATCGGTGTCGTTCAGAGTGATGTCCTGGTGGTCAATCCCGACCGGCTATTCGCCGAGACCAAGCTGGGTCAACGCATGACACAGGACCTGCAGGCCGAACGGGATGCGCTGATCGCCCTCAACCGCGAGCTCGAGCAGCAACTCGAGGCCGAGGAACAGGCCCTGACCGAGTTGCGCGCCGAAACCAGCCCCGAGGCGTTCCGGGACATGGCCGACGCCTTCGATCAGAAGGTGCAGCAGATCCGGCAGGACAGCGACCGCCGCGCGCGGGACCTTGAACGCAGCCGGGCGCAGGCGCCGGTCACCTTCATGCGGATGATCGAGCCGGTGCTGAGCGAGATCATGCGCGATGCCGAAGCCGCCGTGATCCTTGACAGCCGGGCCACACTCCTGAGTGTCGAGGCGGTGGATATCACCGCGCTTGCGATTTCGCGGGTGGATGCGACGATCGGGGACAGGCTGCCCGGAGAAGCCGTGCGCCCCCCCGAGCCGCAGCCCGAAACCACTGCGCCGGGCGCTGAGTGAACGCTCCCGTGTCAGGCCGCTTGCCCATGCAGGCCTGACTTGCTAGGGACAAGTCAGGCTATCACACCGAAGGGACACATCATGACCGAGCCGCTGAAATCTGCGGATATCCATATGATCCAGCAGCTTATCCCGCATCGCTATCCGTTCCTTCTGGTGGACAAGGTGGTGGATATCGATGGCTACAGCACGGCGCGCGGCATCAAGAATGTCACCATGAACGAGCCGCATTTCCAGGGGCATTTCCCGGGCAAGCCGATCATGCCGGGGGTCACCATCGTCGAGGCGATGGCCCAGACGGCGGCGGTGATGGTCGGGACGGCAATGAACATGCATGGCCGCGACCTGCTGGTCTATTTCATGGCGATCGACAAGTGCAAGTTCCGGCGCATGGTCGTGCCGGGCGATGTTCTCGAGATGAAGCTGTCGACGCTGCGCGGCAAGCCCGGCGGCAAGGTCTGGAAATTCGCAGGCGTGGCCGAGGTCGAGGGTGACATGGCCGCCGAGGTGGAATTCACCGCCATGATCGATCTGCCGAAGGAGTGACGCCGATGCCGCATATGGCGGAAACCTTCATTCACCCGACTGCTCTGGTCGAGGAGGGGGCGCAGCTTGGTGCTGGCTGTCATGTCGGCCCCTTTTGCCATGTCGGCCCCGATGTGCAGCTTGGGGACCGCGTTGTCCTGAAGTCGCATGTGGTGGTGGCCGGGGATACGGTGATCGGCGAGGATACGGTTATTTTCCCCTTCGCCTGCATCGGAGAGGTGCCCCAGGACCTCAAGTTCAAGGGCGAACGCACGCGGCTGGTCATCGGCGCGCGCAACCGCATCCGCGAGCATGTGACGATGAACACCGGCACCGAGGGCGGAGGCGGGGAAACGCGCGTCGGCGATGACGGGCTGTTCATGGCCGGATGCCACGTGGCGCATGATGTCCATCTGGGCAACCGGGTCATCATCGTGAACAACGCGGCCCTTGCCGGGCATTGCGTGCTTGAGGATGATGTGATCATCGGCGGTTTGTCGGGCGTGCACCAGTTCGTGCGCATCGGTCAGGGGGCGATCATCGGCGCGGTCACCATGGTGACCAATGACGTGATCCCCTATGGCCTTGTGCAGGCGCCGCGCGGTGAACTCGATGGGCTGAACCTTGTGGGGCTCAAGCGGCGCGGGGTGCCGCGCGCGGATATCACCGCGCTGAGGGCAGCGTTCCAGATGCTGGCACAGGGTGAAGGCGCGTTCCAGGATCGCGCAAGGCGGCTTGGGGACGAGACCGAAAGCACCTATGTGCGCCAGATCGTCGATTTCGTGACCGGGGCGAGTGACAGGTCGTTCCTGACACCGGGCGCGGGCTGAGGATGGCGGGGCGGCTTGCGATCCTGGCGTGTAGTGGCGGCCTTCCGGTCCGGATCGCCGCCGCACAACCCGATGCGGTGAAGATCGGATTTCAAGGCGTTCCCAACGAGTTGCAGGGTGAAGTTCATCTGCATCGCTTTGAGAAGATGGGCGCTGTCTTCGACGCGTTGAAGGCGCAGGGCGTGGACCGTGTGGTCTTTGCCGGATCGCTTGCACGCCCGCCTCTGGACCCGGCCGAGTTCGATCCGGTGATGCTGGGCCTTGCGCCTCGGCTGATGGTGGCGATGCAGAGCGGCGATGACGCGCTGCTGAGCGACGTGATCGCGATTTTCGAGGAACAGGGCTTTGCCGTGATGGGCGCGCATGAGCTGGTGCCGGGGCTGACGGCCGAAGAGGGGTTGCATGCGGGCGCCGAGATGTCCGAGACCGATCTGCAGGATGCCGAGCGCGCCTGGGATATCCTGATGGCGCTGTCGCCGCTGGATGTGGGTCAGGGCTGCGTGGTGGCGGGGGGCCAATGCCTGGGGATCGAGACGGTGCAGGGTACGGATGCGCTGCTGGGGTTCGTGGCAGGCACGCCCGAGGCGTTGCGTCGCGGCGTGAGGGGCGTGTACGTCAAGGCGGCCAAGCGCGGGCAGGATCTGCGGATCGACATGCCGGTGATCGGGCCGAAGACGATCGAGGCGGTCGCGGGCGCCGGGCTGGCCGGGCTTGTGGTCGAGGCTGGCAAGGTGATGATCCTCGAGCGCGAAAAGACCCTGCAGGCCGTTGAAAACGCAGGGCTTTTCCTGGCGTCGCGGGTGTTGTGATGCGGGTGTTCCTGATCGCCGGAGAGGCGTCGGGCGACAAGCTGGGTGCCGCGCTCATGGCCGGGCTGAAATCCCTGAAAGACGTGGAGTTTCAAGGTGTTGGCGGGCCTCTGATGCAGGCTGAAGGCATGACTTCGCTGTTCGATATGGATGAGCTGTCGGTCATGGGCCTGGCCGAGATCATTCCGAAGTATCCCCATCTGTGGCGGCGGTTGCACCAGACGGCGAAAGCGGTGCTCGAGGCGCGGCCGGATGTGCTGATCACCATCGACAGCCCGGATTTCTGTTTTCGGGTCGCCAAGCTGGTCAAGGCGAAAAGTGACATAAGAACAGTGCATTACGTGGCGCCGTCGGTTTGGGCATGGCGGGCGGGGCGCGCGCGAAAGATGGCAAGGACCATAGACCAGGTCTTGGCGCTGTTGCCGTTTGAACCACCATATATGGAAGCGGCGGGAGTGGCGTGCGATTTCGTGGGCCATCCTGTCGTCAGTGATCGTCAGGCGAATGCCGAGGAAATTCAAGAGTTTAAGGAGCGCCACGGGATCGATGGACCGCTCTGGATGATCCTGCCCGGTTCGCGGCGGGGCGAGGTGCAACGGCTTGGTGCAGATTTTACCGAGGTTGTTCAAAGGGTTATGGCGCAAAGGCCGGGGCTGTCGCTGGTCGTGCCGACAACCGCCAGCGTGGCGCCGATGGTGCGGCAGATGGCCGAAAGCTGGCCGGTTGCGCCCGTGATCCTCGATCCCACGGACACCGATCCCGAAACCGCCAAGGCCGAGAAGCGCGCGGCGTTCGGGGCGGCGGATTGGGCGCTGGCGGCCTCGGGGACGGTGTCGCTGGAACTGGCGGCGGCGGGCACGCCGATGGTGATCGCCTATGATGTCAACCCGTTGAGCCGCTTCATTATTTCCAGGATGCTGACCATCGACACGCTGACGCTGGTCAACCTTGTCTCGGAGACGCGGGCGGTGCCGGAATTCAACGGCAAGCGCTGCCGTCCCGAGCTGATCGCGCCGGCGATGCTTGAGGTGATGGAGGCGCCGGGGGCGCAACGCGCGGCGATGGAACTGACCATGCAACGTCTGGGCCGCGATGGCGAGGCACCGGGGCTGCGCGCGGCACGGGCGGTTCTTGCGCGGATGCCGGATGTGTAGGTTTCGTACGAAACCGACACGCGTTCGGGACGAAGTTTGCCCCATCTGCCGAAAATTGTGTCCCGTTCGTAGGCACTCCGCCGCGCGGCATCGCAAGGGGCGCGCGATGTCCCGCCGAGATCCGGGGCTGGGGGCGCGCACCGTGTCTGCCGGGGGTGTCTGCCGGGGGCATCTTCACCTGACCGTGAGGTGACCCGTTCGACGAAACTCCGTGCTTCCGGTTTTTCGTGAAAGGCCTTAAAAGGACAGACAGACGCGGAGGACACCGCGCGGGCCGACGGGGCTTTGCTGCCGGGGGCCAACGGGCAAGAGGCGATGACCGGCAGATGACAGGTATTCATGCCAGAGATATCCCCGGGCTGTGCAGGATCGGGCGCATGGCGTTCGCGACGCTTGTGTGCCTGTCGCTTGCGCTGTGGTCGGTTCTGCCCAGTGCGAAACACGCGCCCGCCGTTTTCGAGACCATCCAGGATCACCTCGAGACCGTGGCCGAGCATGGCCATTCGCACGGGGTCGAGCGGGACCTTGACCAGGTCCTGCACGGTCACGGCCATGATACGGCCGATCATGATCACAGCCAGGCGGTCCTGCTGGCGCGCGCACCGACCTCTGTGCAAGAGGCCGGTCGTGACGGCTGGAGGTTCAGGTCGTCGGACCCCGGGGCGTACCGGATTTTCAGGATAGACCGACCTCCGCGTGTGTGACCGGTGCCGCCGCAGGGCGGCTGACCGAATACGTTCACACATGAATGGAGAGCTCCATGATTTCGAAATCCCGACACGGGGGAGACGCGGCTGTGCGCCGGTCGCTCCTGGTGATCCTGATCGCGCTTGTCGCGATCGCCGCAAGCGTCGCTCCGGCGCTGGCCCATGCCGTCACGCCGGGTGACGCGGGCTATATCCAGGAGATCTGGGGGGTGCACATCATCCCCTTCATCTATCTCGGCGCCAAGCACATGGTGACGGGCTATGACCACATCCTGTTCCTGCTGGGGGTGGTGTTTTTCCTCTACCGGATGAAGGATGTGGCGATCTATGTCAGCATCTTCGCCTTCGGCCATTCGGTGACGATGCTTCTGGGTGTCTGGTATGGCTGGGGCATCAACGCCTATGTGATCGACGCGATCATCGGCCTGTCGGTGGTCTACAAGGCGCTGGACAACCTGGGCGCCTACAAGCGGTGGTTCGGGGTCCAGCCCGATACCAAGGCGGCCACGCTGATCTTCGGGCTGTTCCATGGCACGGGCCTGGCGACGAAGATCCTTGAATACCGGATCGCCGAGGACGGGCTGCTGGCCAATCTGATCGCCTTCAATGTCGGTGTCGAGATCGGGCAGTTGCTGGCGCTGGCGGTGATCCTGATCGTGATGGGGGTCTGGCGCAGGCAGCCGAATTTCATCCGTCAGGCGACGGTTGCCAATGTGGTGATGATCGGGCTTGGGCTGTGGCTGACCTGGGTGCAGGTGCACGGCTTCATGGCGCATGGCTGACAGAGGGAGAGAGACAATGCACAATGCTGAAAAACCAACGCTCGAAGAGCTGCCCACATTGGCGAGCCTGAAACGGTCGGCGCTGTTGGCGGGGGTGGCCGGCGTGGCGATCCTTGTCACGGTGGTGCTGCCCGCCGAGCGCGCGATCGATCCCACAGGCGTCGGGCGCATCCTGGGCCTGACCGAGATGGGCGAGATCAAGCGCGAGCTGGCCGAAGAGGCCGAGCGCGACCGGCTGTTGCACGACAGCGGCCAGTCTTCGAGCCTGCTTCTGGATATGCTGGGCCTGTTTGCCGGGGCGGCCCAAGCGCAGGAACAGGCGCAGGCCTGGACGGATGTCGTCAGCTTCACGCTGGAGCCGGACGCATCGGCCGAGATCAAGCTGGTCATGCAGGCGGGCGATGTCGCGACCTATGCCTGGAGCGCGCAAGGCGGGCGGATCAATTTCGACCTGCATGCGCATGGCGATGGTCAATCGGCCGAGTATGACCGGGGCCGGGGCGCAACCGAGGGCGCGGGCCGGATCGAGGCGGGCTTTGCCGGAGAGCATGGCTGGTTCTGGCGCAACCGCGATGACGCGGCGATCACGGTGACCCTGCAGCTTGGCGGGGCCTATTCGGAGATCGTCGAGACGCGCTAGGCCCAGCTCCTGCACGGGTGCCATGGCGCCCGTGCAGCGACGGGGCTTATCGGGGGCAAGCCCGTTCGAACGGGCTTGGGACGCGGTTTGGAAACCGCGTGGGCCAGCGCCTTGGAAGGCGCTTGCGTTGTGCACGTGTCTTGGGGGTGGTTTTGGATCGGTGGGGGCGCCGGGGGGGGCGGTTGACGGATCGCCGCGCCAGTCGTGCCTGTGATCGCCGGAAAGGCGCGCAAGTCGCGTGCCGCGACAGGCTCAGTATCCGCGCCAGATCCAGCCGCCACCCAGGATGCGGCTGTCACCGGTTGCGTAGAACACGCAGGCCTGACCGGGGCTGACGCCCTCTTCCGGGCTGAGAAGTTCGACCTCGGCGCCGCCACCGGGCAGCGGGCGAAGGATCGCCTCTTGCGGGGGGCGGGTAGAGCGCAGCTTGACCGAGAGATGCCATTCCGGGCAGCTGTCGAGGGGCGTGTCGCCCAGCCAGTTGATTTCGCGCACGGGGACGAGCCGGGTCGCCAGCATCTCCTTGGGGCCGACCATGACGCGCTGTGTGTCCACATCGAGCTTCACCACGTAGAGCGGCTCGGAGAGCCCGCCGATGCCGAGGCCGCGGCGCTGGCCGATCGTGTAGTGGATCACGCCCTCATGCGTGCCGAGGATGCGGCCATCGACATGCACGATCTCGCCGGGTTCGGCGGCACCGGGGCGCAGTTTCTCGATCACCGAGGCATAATTGCCGTCGGGCACGAAGCAGATATCCTGACTGTCGGGCTTGTCGGCCACTTTCAGCCCGTAACGCGCCGCCAGCTCGCGGGTGGCGTGCTTGGAGGGCAGGTGGCCCAGGGGAAAGCGCAGGAAATCGAGCTGTTCCTGGGTGGTGGAGAACAGGAAGTAGCTTTGGTCGCGGGCGGCATCGGCGGCGCAGTGCAATTCGGGGCCATGGGCGCCCATCTTGCGCTGGATGTAATGGCCGGTGGCCATGCAATCGGCATCGAGATCGCGCGCGGTGTCCAGCAGGTCCTTGAACTTGACCCGCTCGTTGCAGCGGATGCAGGGCACCGGCGTGGCGCCCGCAAGGTAGCTGTCGGCAAATTCGTCGATCACCGCGTCGCGGAAGATGTTCTCGTAATCGAGCACGTAATGGGGAAAGCCCATGTCCTCGGCCACGCGGCGCGCATCGTGGATGTCGATGCCGGCGCAGCAGGCGCCTTTTTTCGCAAGCGCCGCGCCGTGATCATAGAGCTGCAGGGTGACGCCCACCACGTCATAGCCTTCCTCGGCCAGTTGGGCGGCCACGACCGAGCTGTCGACGCCGCCGGACATGGCGACCACGACGCGGGTGTCGGCTGGGGCTTTGGCGAAGCCCAGGGAATTGAGGCCGGATTCGAGGGGCATTGGACGCGTCTCCTTGGTGTGACGGAATATAAGAAAATGCAAGACAGTCTCAAGGGGCGGTTTCACCTGCCGTTAAGAGCAAAGAGGACAGTCTTGGTCCCGGTTGCTTGCAAGGGTGAGAGAGATGTTTCTGAAAAAGGTGAATGGGCCAAGAACCGTGACGCTGCCTGATGGCACCGTGCTGAGCCGGGGGGATCTGCCGCCCGCCGAGACGCTGCGCTGGACGGCGGCGCGCAAGATGGCGGTGGTGCGTGGCGTGCTTTACGGGCTGGTCACCCCCGACGAGGTGCAGCGCCTCTACGGGCTGAGCGAGGCGGAGTTCACCGAATGGGTCCAGGCGGCGGAGCGCGAGGGCATGCTGGGCCTGCGCGCAACGGTCCGGACGAAAGAAAAAAACAACTCTAGGTAGTAATATATATTTCGGTTATTATGGTAACTTGTAATTAACCAATATTGGCGATGGTTGCCGTCATGGAAGCCCGAGACATAGCGGAGTTGAGTGAATGCGCGTGCTATTGGTAGAAGATGACCCCACGACCGCGAAAAGCATCGAAATGATGCTGACCCATGCGAACCTGAACGTCTACACCACCGATCTGGGCGAGGAAGGGATCGATCTGGCCAAGCTGTATGATTACGATCTGATCCTCCTCGATCTGGGCTTGCCGGATATGACCGGGCATGAGGTGCTGCGCCAGCTGCGGCTGGCACGGATCGAAACGCCGATCCTGATCCTGAGCGGGGCGGATGATACCGACAACAAGATCAAGGGGTTCGGCTTTGGCGCGGATGACTACCTGACCAAGCCGTTCCACCGCGAAGAGCTGGTGGCGCGAATCCACGCGATCATCCGCCGCTCCAAGGGGCATTCGCAATCGGTGATCCGCACCGGGCGGATCAATGTCAACCTCGACGCCAAGACGGTGGATGTCGAAGGGCGCACGGTGCACCTGACGGGCAAGGAATACCAGATGCTCGAATTGCTGAGCCTGCGCAAGGGAACGACCCTGACCAAGGAGATGTTCCTCAATCACCTCTATGGCGGCATGGATGAGCCGGAACTGAAGATCATCGACGTCTTCATCTGCAAGCTGCGCAAGAAATTGAGCGAAGCGACGGGTGGCGACAACCATATCGAGACGGTTTGGGGCCGGGGCTATGTGCTGCGTGATCCCGAACCCGGCGAGATGGGATCGGGCCGGCTGGCCCTTGGGGCCTGAGGGATCGGGGCAGCTGGCCTGCGGGCAGGAGGGCTGACCGGGTGCTTGGCGCTTGACGCTTGACGCTTGGGGTGGTCCTGCGCGGTCCGGTCCAGTGCGGTCTGGCGGGGCATGCGGCGTAAGGTTTGCCTGTGGCGTCTTCGGATGCTCTTGAAGGCGCCATTGCGCCTGGTCTGCAGGGTCATGTCCCGCAGACCACGGGGGTGCCCGGAATGCTCGGGGCCTTGTCGGGCCTTGGCGAGGGGCGGGGCCCCCGGGGCATCGGCACATATGCACGATTGAGACCGCCGCGATCCGTGAGCCTTGACCCTGCCATCGGGACCGTTCCCGCACTGGACGCCGGAGCGCGCGCGGCCTATCACTTTGACCGAACAGGAAACAGGGGCCACCACGGCCCTTGCAAGGTCAGGGCGGAGGGCCGCGATGAGCGAAAAGCGCGATCAGGAGGGGGCGGACGCCCATGCCGACACGCCGGTTGACGGGCTGAGCGCGCAAGAGGCCGCGCAGGAGCTGGCCCGGTTGGCCGAGCGGGTGGCGCAGGCCGACGCGGCCTATCACGGGCAGGACGCGTCGATCATGTCGGACGCCGCCTATGACGCGCTGGTGCAGCGCAACGCGGCGATCGAGGCGCGGTTTCCCGACCTTGTGCGCGAGGACAGCCCAAGCAAACGGGTCGGGTTCACCCCCTCGGACGGGTTCGGCAAGGTCACCCATGCCGTGCGGATGCTGAGCCTTGGCAATGCCTTCGAGGATGACGAGATCCGCGAGTTCGACGCGCGCATCCGCCGCTACCTGGGCCTTGGGCCCGAGGCGGCGCTGACCTATACCAGCGAGCCCAAGATCGACGGGCTGAGCCTGAGCCTGCGCTATGAACAGGGCCGTCTGGTGCAGGCGGCGACGCGCGGCGACGGGGCCGAAGGCGAGAATGTCACCGCCAATGCGCGCACCATCGCCGATATTCCCCACGATCTGGGCCGCGCGGATGTGCCGGATCTGCTGGAGGTGCGCGGCGAGGTCTATATGAGCCACGCCGATTTCGAAGCGCTCAACTCGCGGCAGGCCGAAAGGTCTGACAAGACATTCGCCAATCCGCGCAACGCCGCCGCCGGAAGCCTGCGCCAGCTGGATCCGAAGATCACCGCGCGCCGGCCGCTGAAGTTTTTCGCCTATGCCTGGGGCGCGCATTCCGAGCCGCTTGCGCCCAGCCAGATCGAGGCGATCGCGCGGCTGGCGGGGTTCGGATTTCAGACCAACCCGCTGACCGCACTCTGCGACGGGCCGGACAAGATGCTGGCGCAATATCGCCGGATCGAACAGCTGCGCGCCGAGCTGGGCTATGACATCGACGGGGTGGTCTACAAGGTCAACGACATCGCGTTGCAGCATCGTCTGGGCTATCGCTCGACCACGCCGCGATGGGCTGTCGCGCATAAATTCCCCGCCGAGCTGGCCTGGACCCGGCTCGAGGGGATCGACATCCAGGTGGGGCGCACCGGCGCGCTGAGCCCGGTGGCGCGGTTGCATCCGGTCACCGTGGGCGGTGTTGTGGTCAGCAACGCCACCCTGCATAACGAGGATTACATCGCCGGGCGCGACGCCAGGGGCAACGAGATCCGAGGCGGCAAGGATATCCGGGTGGGCGATTGGGTGCAGGTCTACCGCGCGGGCGACGTGATCCCGAAAGTCGCGGATGTGGACCTGTCGAAGCGGCCCGAAACCGCCGAGCCCTATGCGTTTCCCACGCTCTGCCCCGAATGCGGATCGCAGGCCATCCGCGAGGAGGGTGACGCGGTGCGCCGCTGTACCGGCGGGCTGATCTGCCCGGCGCAGGCGGTCGAGAAGCTCAAGCATTTCGTCAGCCGCGCGGCTTTCGACATCGAAGGTCTGGGGGCCAAGCAGGTCGAGCAGTTCCATGCCGATGGCTGGATCCGGGAGCCTGCGGATATCTTCACGCTCAAGGATCGCTATGGGCCGGGGTGCCTCACGCAGTTGAAGAACCGCGACGGCTGGGGCGAGAAAAGTGCCGCGAACCTCTTTGATGCCATCGACGAGCGGCGGCGCATCGGGCTTGGCCGGCTGCTCTTTGCGCTTGGCATCCGGCATGTGGGCGAGGCCGCGAGCATGACGCTGGCCCGGTTTTACGGCACATGGGAGGATGTCACGGCGGCGATGGATGGGGCCGCATCGGGCGAGGGGCCGGATTGGGACCGGCTTCTGGGGATCGATGGTGTGGGCAAGGTGATGGCGCAGTCGCTGGTCACCACTTTCGCGCAGGAGGAAGAGCGCGCCAGCATCGACCGGCTGGTGGCCCATCTCGAGATCGCGCCCGCCGAGCGCCCCGATACCGAAGGCAGCCCCGTGGCGGGCAAGACGGTGGTGTTCACGGGCACGCTGGAAAAGATGACCCGCGCCGAGGCCAAGGCCCGCGCCGAGGCGCTTGGTGCCAAGGTGTCGGGCAGTGTCTCGGCCAAGACCGACCTGGTGGTCGCGGGGCCGGGGGCGGGGTCCAAGGCCAAGGCGGCGGAACAGCTGGGGGTCGAGATGATCGACGAGGATGGCTGGCTTGCGCTGATCGGGGACGCATGAGCGGGCGGCCCGAGGCGCTTTTCCCGCTGTTTGCGGGGCTGGACACGCTGGAGGGCGTCGGGCCGAAAACCGTGCAGAACCTTGCCGGGCTCGAGATCGAGAAGCCAAGGGACCTGGTGTTCACGCTGCCCTGGTCGGGGGTGGACCGGCGCAAGCGGGCCACGGTGCAGGGCGCCGAGCTGCCGGGGGTGGTGACCGTCGAGGTGGTGGTGGGCCAGCACCGCGCGCCCAACCGCAGGGGCGGCGCCTACAGGATCACGGTGGAGGATGCGGCGACGGCGTTCCAGCTGGTGTTCTTCCATGCCCGGGACGAGTATCTGCGGCGCATCCTGCCGACCGGCGCGCGCAAGATCGTGTCGGGCAAGGTGGAGCTGTTCGACGGGGTGGCGCAGATGGCGCATCCCGATCATATCCTCGATCCCGGGGAGGCCGCCGAGATCCCGGATTTCGAGCCGGTCTACCCGCTGACGGCGGGTGTCACCCAGAAGATGATGCGCAAGGCCGCGCACTCGGCGCTGACGCGGCTGCCGGATCTGGCGGAATGGATCGATCCCGCGCAAAAGGCGCAAGCGGGCTGGCCGGATTGGGCCGAGGCGGTGCGCCGCGCCCACGCCCCGCAGGAGGCCGCCGACCTGAGCCCGGCGGAGCCCGCGCGGGAGCGGCTGGCCTATGACGAGTTCATGGCGCATCAGTTGACGCTGGCGCTGGCGCGGTCGCGGCTGCGCCGGGCCAAGGGCCGGGCCACGGTGGGCACGGGCGCGTTGCAGGCCAAGGTGCTGGACGCGCTGCCCTATGCGCTGACCGGCGCGCAGACCCGCGCCATTGCCGAGATCGCGGGCGACATGGCGGCAGGCACCCGGATGAACCGGCTGTTGCAGGGCGATGTGGGCGCGGGCAAGACGCTGGTGGCGTTCAAGGCGCTGCTGATCGCGGTGGAAGCCGGCGGGCAGGGGGTGATGATGGCCCCCACCGAGATCCTTGCGCGCCAGCATTTGCAGGGCTTGCAGCCTTTGGCCGCGGCGGCTGGCGTCGTGCTCGAGATCCTGACGGGGCGCGACAAGGGCGCCGAGCGGCGCGCCAAGCTGGAGGCATTGAAGCGCGGCGATATCCAGATCCTTGTGGGCACCCATGCTGTGTTCCAGAAGGATGTGGAGTTTGCCGATCTGAGACTTGCGATCGTGGACGAGCAGCACCGGTTCGGTGTGCGCCAGCGCCTTGAGCTGGGCCGCAAGGGCGCGCAGGCGGATGTGCTGGTGATGACGGCAACGCCGATCCCGCGCAGCCTGGCGCTGGCGCAATATGGCGACATGGATGTGAGCGTGCTGGATGAAAAGCCGCCCGGCCGCAAGCCGATCACCACGGCGCTGGTCAATATGGGCCGGATCGACGAGGTGGTGGACCATCTGCGCCGCGCCGTGGCCGAGGGGCGGCAGGCCTATTGGGTCTGCCCGCTGGTCGAGGAAAGCGAGGCGGTCGATCTGTCGAGCGCGGAAGAGCGCTTCAAGCGGCTGCGCGCGGCGCTTGGGGAGGGCGTTGTCGGGCTGGTGCACGGGCAGATGCCGCCCGAGCAGAAAGACAGTGCCATGGCGGCGTTTCAGCGCGGCGAGACCAGCGTGCTGGTGTCCACCACGGTGATCGAGGTGGGGGTGGATGTGCCCAACGCGTCGATCATGGTGATCGAGAGGGCCGAGCATTTCGGGCTGGCGCAATTGCACCAGCTGCGCGGGCGCGTGGGGCGCGGGCAGGCGGCCTCGACCTGCCTGTTGATGTACCAGGCGCCCTTGAGCGAGGGCGGAGAGCGGCGTCTGACCACGATGCGCGATACCGAGGACGGGTTCCGCATCGCCGAGGTGGACCTAGAGATGCGCGGGGCGGGCGACCTGATCGGGACGGCGCAATCGGGGCTGCCACGTTTTCGGATCGCCGACCTGGAGGCGCAGGCGGCGCTGATGGCGGTGGCGCAGAGCGACGCCCGCAAGCTGTTGGCGGATGATCCGACGCTGGAGGGAGACCGGGGCCGCGCGGCCCGCGTGCTGCTGTGGCTGATGGAACAGGACCAGGCGATCCGGCTGATTTCCGTCGGCTGAGCGCCGGAATTTTTTGCACGACATATCAGGCGGTTGCAGGAAAAATCCGCAAAAGTTCGCAAATGTTCTTAAAAAGTTCTTTACAGGCGGGCGGCAAAATGAGAACAAAGAGGCAACACGATATCAGCGAAAGGAACAGACCATGTTTCGCCAGATCAAGGCCACCGCGATACGATCCTCGGACACCCTGGTGGGTGATTTCCTGGGGGCGGCTGCATTGATGGTCACGCTGATTGCCGGGCTTTGGGTGCCTGGCCTGTTCTAGAGTTTCTGCCTGCGACGTTCCGATCCGCACCGCGCCTGTTGCATCCTTGTCCCCAAGCGGGATGTGACTGACCCCTTACCTGTCCCGAGGTCCGACAAGGGTTTCTGCCTGATCCCTTGATGCGCATGACGGAAATTGACGGAGCTCGCTTCGCCTGCCGCCGCCGCTCTCTGCCGAGCGTGCGGCGGTTTTTTTTACGCGCGTGATTTTCCGAAAGACAGAGGCTGTCAGATGCAGGATTGCGCGGCGCGGGCCTGTTCGAGCGCTTCGACGGCGGCATCCAGCGTCAGCAGGATCGAGGCGTGACGGTTCTTGTAGTCACGTGCGGGGCTGAGCACCTCGAGCCCGTCGAACGGGGCGGCGGGCGGCGGGCCATCGGCCTTGAGCATGTCCTTGAGCGCATCGCGGGCCGCGACCACCTGATCGGGGGTGCAGCCGATGATATGCGCGCCCACGACCGAGGCTGCGGCCTGTCCAAGCGCGCAGGCCTTCACCTCGGCGGCATAGTCGGTGATGGTGGTGCCATCGGTCGAAAGATCGACCGTCACGGTCGAGCCGCAGAGCGGCGCGCGTTTCTTGACCGAGGCGTCCGGGGCATCGAGCCTGCCATGATGCGGAATATCGGCGGCCAGTTCGAGAATGCGGGCCGAATAGAGTTTGATGAGGTCGGTTTCGCCGCTCATGACTTTTCCTTTGCTGCGTTACCCAATAGATAGAAACCCTGACCGCAGATGCAAAAGGTTTTCGCCCATGCCCTTCGATCCCGCAAGTCTGACATTTGATGATCGCGGCCTGATCCCCGCGATTGCGCAGGACGAGGCCACGGGCGAGGTGCTGATGATGGCCTGGATGAACGCCGAAGCCGTGGCGCGCACGCTGGAGAGTGGGCGGGTGACCTATTGGAGCCGGTCGCGGGCGGCGTTCTGGGTGAAGGGCGAAAGCTCGGGGCATGTGCAGGAGCTGGTGGAGATGCGGGTGGATTGCGACCGCGATTGCCTGCTGGTGGTGGTGCGCCAGACGGGTCCGGCATGCCACACCAACCGGCGGAGCTGTTTCTACACGGCGGTGCGCGGCGGCGAAGAGATCGAGATCATGGCGCCCGAAGAGGGCTGAGGGTCAGAGGCCCAGCATCGCGCGGATGTCCCGAGGGGTCTTGCCTTCGGCGCGGTAGGTGGCGATGGCGCGCGCGTCGTCGCGCTTGGCCAGTCGCTTGCCGTTGTCGTCGCGGATCAGGCGGTGATGGTGGTAGATGGGTGTGGGAAGGCCCAGAAGCCCTTGCAAAAGAACATGAATTTGCGTGGCGCTGAACAGGTCGCGACCGCGGATCACATGGCTGACCTGCTGGTCGGCATCATCCACCACCACCGACAGATGATAAGACGCACCAAGGCCGGGCCGCGCGAGGGCGACATCGCCCACGGTCCGGGTCATGTCCGAGGGCGTGATGAGGCCGGTTTCCCCATCGGGGCCTGCGCCGGTTTCGGTGAAGGCGGGCGCGCGGCCCAGCCGTGCAAGGGCACGGGCCATATCAAGGCGCAGCGGGCTGTCGGGCATCGGGCCCGTGGGGGGCTGCACGGGCCGGCAGGTGCCGGGATAGATCAGACCGTCGGGGCCATGCAGCGGCGCGCCTTCCTGTGGCGCCGAGACGGCGGCGCGAATATCGGCGCGACTACATGAACAAGGGTAGAGAAGCCCTTGATCCCAAAGCGTTTCCAGTGCTTTTGCATAGAGCGGCAACCGGTCGGATTGGCGCAGGACAGGCTGCGGCCAGCGCAGACCGAGCCAGGACAGATCGTCGAAGATCTGCGCCTCCCATTCGGGGCGCGAGCGGGTTTGATCCAGATCGTCGATGCGCAGAAGGAACGTCCCGTTGTCGCGCGTGGCGCTGTCATGGGCCAGGATCGCCGAATAGGCGTGGCCCAGGTGCAGCGGGCCTGTGGGCGAGGGCGCGAAACGGGTTATGTACGCCATATCAGTTGGTTATGATGCACAGCTCATGTTCTGGAGCTGCAGCCAGTCCTGCCATGCGGCCTTGGCGCGGTCGGTATAGGCCTTGTAGCGGTCGCGCCGTCCCCGGCGCCCGCCCTTGAGCCCGTCCACCGGGCGGAAGAGGCCGAAATTGACGTTCATCGGCTGGAAGGTCCTGGCCTCGGCGCCGCCTGTGATGTGATGGATGAGCGCGCCCATGGCACTGTCCTGCGGCGGGGTGGGCAGCGGATGGCCCAGGATCTCGGACGCGGCCAGCCGGCCCGCCAGAAGCCCCATGGCGGCGGATTCGACATAGCCTTCGACGCCGGTGATCTGGCCCGCAAAGCGGATATGCGGGCGCGAGCGCAGGCGCATCTGATCATCGAGCAGCGTGGGCGAATTGAGGAAGGTGTTGCGGTGGATGCCGCCCAAGCGCGCGAAAGAGGCGTCTTCGAGACCGGGGATCATGCGGAACACCTCGGTCTGGGCGCCGTATTTCATCTTGGTCTGGAAGCCCACGATGTTGAACAGCGTGCCGAGCGCGTTGTCGCGGCGCAGCTGCACGACGGCATGGGGTTTGACATCGGGCTGATGCGGATTGGTCAGGCCCACCGGCTTCATCGGGCCGTGGCGCAGGGTTTCGCGGCCGCGTTCGGCCATCACCTCGATCGGCAGGCAGCCGTCGAAATAGCCTGCGGTCTCGCCCTCGTGGAACTCGGTCTTGTCGGCGGCGAGAAGCGCGTCGATGAAGGCGTCATAGGTGGCGCGGTCCATCGGGCAGTTGAGATAGGCGGTGCGCTCTTCCTCGGTGTCGCCCTTGTCGTAGCGCGATTGCATCCACGCCTTGGACATGTCGATGCTGTCGGCATAGACGATCGGGGCGATGGCATCGAAGAAGGCCAGCGCATCGGTGCCGGTTTCCTGCGCGATGGCCTGCCCGAGACCCTGGCTGGTGAGCGGGCCGGTGGCGATGATCCAGTGGCCATCGGCGGGAAGCTGGGTGATTTCATCGTGCTGGATGGTGACGAGCGGATGGCTGCGCAGGGTTTGCGTGACGTCGCGGGCAAAGAGTTCGCGGTCCACGGCCAGCGCGCCGCCTGCCGGCAGGCGGTGGCGGTCGGCGGTCTGCATGATGATCCCGTCGGCGGCACGCATTTCCCAATGCAAGAGGCCCACGGCATTCTGTTCATCATCATCCGAGCGGAAGGAGTTCGAGCACACCATCTCGGCCAGGTCGCCGGTCTGATGCGCGAAGGTTTCGACGCGCGGGCGCATTTCGTGGATGACGACCGGCACGCCCATGCGGGCGGCCTGCCAGGCGGCTTCGGAGCCGGCCATGCCGCCACCGATGATATGGAGTGTCTTGGTCATGGCGCTGGATGTAGGGGATTGCGGGGCGTTTGGAAAGGGAGGGAACGATCGGGTCGCCGCAACGATCCGGTTGACCCCGGTCAGAGGCCGGGCTGGAGGGACCGGATGTCGGCGGCGACCCGCATGGACATTGCGCCGCGCATGGCGCAGCGACCCTGAGCGGATCCTTGGGCGGTATCATATCCCGAAACGCAGGCCGGAAAAATGCCGAATGTGGAAAAACCCCCGCAGGGTTCCGGAAACAAAGACCGGGGCGAGGGCCGGTCAGTCCTGATCCCAGTCGGGGCTGCGCTTTTCGAGAAAGGCGCTGATCCCTTCGGCGGTGTCGCGATACATCATGTTTTCGACCATCACGTCGCCGGTATGGGCATAGGCCTGATCAAGCGGCATTTCGAGCTGATCGTAGAAGGCGCGCTTGCCGATGCGCACGGCGGCACCGAGCTTGGCGGCGATCCGGGCGGCCAGCGCGTCGGTTTCGGCCTCGAGCCGGTCAGGATCGACGGCGCGGTTGATCAGGCCGAGCGCCTGCGCGCGGTCGGTGTCGATGAAATCGCCGGTGGTCAGCATCTCGAACGCCTGTTTGCGCGGGATGTTGCGGCTGAGCGCCACCATGGGCGTGGAGCAGAACAGGCCGATATTCACCCCGTTCACGCCGAATCGCGTGCCGGTGGCGGCCACGGCCAGATCGCAGGAGGCGACCAGCTGGCAGCCTGCGGCGGTGGCGATGCCATGCGGCTGCGCGATCACCGGCTGGGGCAGGGTGCGGATCGCGGTCATCACCCGCGCGCAGCGCGCGAAGAGATCGGCGAAATAGGCCCGCCCGCCATCGGCGGCCTGGCGCCCTTGGGTCATTTCCTTGAGGTCATGGCCCGCGCAGAACGCCTTGCCGGCGCCTGCGAGGATGACCACGCGGATGGAGGGATCCTGGGCAAGGCTGTCGAACTGGTCCTGCAGCGCGGCGAGCATCGCGTCGCTCAGCGCATTGAGCTTTTCGGGGTGATTGAGGGTCAGCCGGGCGACGGCGCCCTGATCGCTGCGTTGGAGAATTGTCATCTTGAACCTCGCTGTGCGTTATGGGCAACCTTACGCAGACAGGGCCTGCTAGAAAAGGGCCTGCTAGAAAAGGGCCGGGTGGAAAAGCGCCGGGCAGAAGCCGGGCACAACAGGGGCAGGGAGGAAAGCGGATGGGCCTGAAAATGACGCGCGAGGCGCTGGCGGAGTTCCTGAAAGAGGAGTTTCCCCAGGTGGCCGGAGATTTTGCCATCGAGGAGGTGGCCGAGAACCGCATCCGGGTGCGGTTGATGACGCAGGAGCGGCATTTGCGGCCCGGCGGCACGGTGTCGGGCCCGGCGATGTTCGCGCTGGCGGATGTGTCGCTGTACCTGGCGATCCTGGCGATGATCGGGCCACAGGCCCTGGCGGTGACCACCAATTGCAGCATGGATTTCATGCGCAAGCCCGGCGCCGGCGCGGACCTGATCGCGGAGTGCCGGATCCTCAAGCTGGGGCGGGTGCTGGCGGTGGGCGATGTGCTGCTTCATTCCGAAGGGATGGAGGCGCCGGTGGCCCGTGCGAGCCTGACCTATTCGATCCCGCCGGCAAGGGGCTGAGGACGGGATCGGGGGGCTGTCTGCCCCCCGCCGTTGAAATCCCACGGGATTTCAACGACTCCCCCCGAGGATATTTGCGGCCAGAAGAAGCGGCAGAGGTGGCACTATTATACTATCCGTACCCAACTCAAAGGGGTAAACATTATGTTAGATAATGAGTTGACCCATGATTTGGTGAATATGGCGGAGTTTGACGAACCAAAGCACTCCAAGCGAGAGGTTGTCAACGCGGGCAAGTTGCTGGCACGGAACATCTATAAAGTTGATGATGACGTTCGTGAAGCATTTAAGATCGCGCATAATTGGCGTTCAGCCTATGCATACCCAATGCATAGATTGCGTCATGAATTGCGTGGAAAGATTGCTCGCGGCGGTGGGAAAGGCATTACCGCTGGCAGGTTGAAAAGAATGATTTCGATTCGAAGAAAGTTATCTTCGGGTGCTCTTTCCTTGTATCAAATGCAAGATATAGCCGGAGTTCGCGCGGTTCTTTCGAGTATTGATGAAGTTAACAGGATTTCTGGGTTATTTGAGGATGGTGCCACTCAGCATCGCCTTGTTCGAACCGATGATTATTTGATTATGCCCCGAGAGTCGGGCTACCGAAGCCGTCATTTGATACTGAAATACACTGGCGATAGCGGTGATGAAGTATTTAATCGTCAGTTTGTTGAGATCCAGCTGCGCACCGAGAGGCAGCACGCTTGGGCCACGTCCGTAGAGTCGGTCGGCCTCGTAACCGGGGATAACCTCAAGGGTGGCGAGGGTAATCCGGATTGGCTCAGGTTCTTTAAGCTGATGTCGGCTGAAATTGCGGAACGTGAAGGGCTTCCGGCGGATAAAAGCGCCCCAAAGCGCAACGACCGGCTAGTGGAATTGCGTGCTTTGAACAAACGCCTTGGAGCGATCCAGGAACTGGAAAGTTACAAAGAGGCAATCCATTACACTGATGCATTTTTTGGCAACGATTATCGTTATGTCTTGATGAGCTTTAATAGGATGACGAAGACTGTAACCGTAAGGCCGTATATCGGGTTTCGTGATATTGATGAAGAATATGAAAGAATTGAAGGAGGGTTGCTACCAGAAACGGTAGAAGACAGCAATGCAGTACTAGTTGAGGTAGATCGGGTTCGCGATCTGAAAAGCGCTTATCCAAATTATTTTCTAGATGTGCAATTATTTGTTTCAGAGTGCAGGAAATCGCTCTCCGGCAGGGGGTTAAGCGTAGACGATCAGGACTTTACTTGGCTTTGCGATTGGAAAAAGACCGTAAGGCGATGATTAATCCTTACCTTCAGGGCGAAAATTGGGGTAAATAGATACCGTTATTTCAAGCTTTTGTTTTTGCTGTGTTTTATCGGGAAAGAGGGCCTTGACCTGTCCGTTCGGGGAGATATAACCGCGCAATCGCATGAAGGGGCGGCCGTTTCGTTCGCCCGACACGTCAATAAGGGATTTCCCTGCAATGAAAACATTCTCTGCAACTCCGGCAGATATCGACAAGAAATGGATCCTGATCGACGCCGAGGGCGTTGTTCTGGGCCGTCTTGCCTCGATCGTCGCGATGCGCCTGCGCGGCAAGCACAAGGCGTCCTTCACGCCGCATATGGACATGGGTGACAATGTCATCGTGATCAATGCCGACAAGGTCCAGCTGACCGGCAACAAGCGCAACAAGCCCAATTACTGGCACACCGGGTATCCGGGCGGCATCAAGTCGCGCACCACGGGCCAGATCCTGGAAGGCGCCCATCCGGAGCGCGTGGTCATGCAGGCGGTCAAGCGGATGCTTCCGGGCAACCGCCTGTCGCGCAAGCAGATGACCAATCTGCGCGTCTATGCCGGCACCGAGCACCCCCACGAGGCGCAGAGCCCCGAGGTGCTGGACGTAAAGTCGATGAACAACAAGAACACGCGGGTGGCGAACTGATGGCTGAAGAAATCAAATCCCTCGAGGGTCTGGAAGCGGTCGCCGGTGGCGCCGTGGCAGAGGCCGAGATCGACGCCCCGCGCGAGCCTGTGCGTGACGATCTGGGCCGGTCCTATGCGACCGGCAAGCGCAAGGACGCGGTGGCCCGCGTCTGGATCAAGCCGGGCTCCGGCAAGGTCAGCGTGAACGGCAAGGAAATGAGCGTCTATTTCGCACGCCCGGTGCTGCAGATGATCCTGCGCCAGCCGTTCAGCGTTGCCGGTGTCGAAGATCAGTTCGACGTGATGGCGACGGTCAAGGGTGGCGGCCTGTCGGGTCAGGCCGGTGCGGTCAAGCACGGCATCTCGAAGGCGCTGCAGCTGTATGATCCGTCGCTGCGCGGTGCGCTGAAGGCGGCAGGCTTCCTGACACGCGACAGCCGCGTGGTGGAACGCAAGAAGTTCGGTCGCCGCAAGGCGCGTCGGAGCTTCCAGTTCTCCAAGCGCTGATCGTTTCGGCAAGACGGTTTCGGAAGGGCTGCCCGATTGGGCGGCCCTTTTGCTTTGGGCGGGGTGGTGGCTGTCGGCGGTCGGTTGTCAGCTGTCGGGGGCGTCGAGGCCGAGGCCGCGCAGGTAGATGCCGATCCCGGTTTCGAGCAGGTCTTCGGGGGCCAGGGGCGCGGCGTTGTCATGGGGCTGGCGGGCGAAAAGCTCGACCACGCCATGGGACATGGCCCGGATATGGGCGCTGAACATCTCGGGTGGGGGGCGCCTGTCCGGGGGAATATGCTGCCTGAGGGCGTCGGCGGCCTGATCGAGGAGCGTGCGGGCGCGGCCTGCGGCGAGGGCCAGTTCGGGGGTGCGTTCGACCGGGAGGCCGCTTTCGAACATCGCGACATAGTGGCCGGGATACTGGCGCGCGAAGCCGAGATAGGCGCGGCATGTCGCGTCGAACCTGCCGCGTGCGGAAGGCGGGCCACGATCATGGGCCGAAGCGATGGCATCGGCGAAGATCACATAGCCTTGCCGCGCGGCTTCGGCGATCAGGTCGTTGCGGCCGGCGAAATGGCGGTAGACGGCGGCAGGCGTCACACCGGCCTGCTTTGCCGCCTCCGAGAGGGTGAAGCCCGACGGGCCCCTCGTTTCGATCAGGCGCAGGGCGGCGTCGACCAGGGCTTGTTTCAGGTTGCCGTGGTGATAGCCCTGTTTAGCCATCCCAGATATCCGGCCCGCCACAGACCGCGCTGTCGGGGGTGCCGAGGGCGCGGGTGTCCTTGTTGGCATAATCGACATTCAGCAAGAGGTGGCGGAGGGTTTCAAGGCGGGCGCGGCGCTTGTCGTCCGAGCGCACCACGGTCCAGGGCGCGTGGCGCGTATGGCTGCGCTGCAGCGTTTCCGAGATCGCGGCGGAATAGTCATCCCATTTGGCCAGCCCCTCGACATCGATGCGGCTGAGTTTCCATTGCTTGAGGGGGCTTGCCTCGCGGTCGAGAAAGCGGCGCAGCTGTTCGCCACGCCCGACATTGAGCCAGAACTTGAAGAGCAGGATGCCCTCATCTACCAGCATTTTCTCGAAATCGGGGACCTGGTGGAAGAAATGTTCGCGCTGCGCATGGGTGCAGAAGCCGAAGACCTGTTCCACGACACCGCGATTGTACCAGCTGCGGTCGAAGAACACGAGTTCACCGCCCGAGGGCAGGTGATCGATATAGCGCTGGAAATACCACTGGCTGCTTTCCACATCCGAGGGCTTGGAGAGCGCCACGACCCGCGCCCCACGCGGGTTGAGATAGTCGCGGAAGCGTTTGATCGTGCCGCCCTTGCCGGCGGCGTCGCGGCCTTCGAAGACGATGGCGATACGCGCACCGCTGGATTTCGCCCAGGCCTGCAGCTTGACCAGTTCGATCTGCAGGGCCTCGAGCTGTTTTTCGTAATGTTTGCGCGGCAGGCGTTCGGAATGGGGAAAGCCCGGGTCGATGATGTCGCCTTTTTCGCCACGGCGGATCGCGTTGCGGATGCGTTCGGGCGCGTGGTTGGCGTAAAAGGCGCTGATCGCCCCGTCGAATGGCAGCTCCATGGGTTTCTCCCTGCAGTTTTGCGCCACTATGGCGGCTCAATCGCCGGGGTGCAATCCGGCGCGGGCGGCGGCCCGGGCGATGGCGGCGACCACGGCGTCCTCGGCGGCGTGATGCGGCATATGGGCGATGCCGGGCAGGCGCGTCAGGCTGGCCGAGGGCAGATCACGGGCCAGCGGTTCGGCATGGATGCGCAGGCCGACGGTGGTGTCTTCGGTGCCATGGACCAGCTCGACCGGGAGGGAGAGCCGGGCGATGGCATCCTGCAGGGCAGTGATTTCCGAGAGCAGGTTGGCGCGTTGCAGGGCATTGGCGCGCAGACTGTCGCGGCGCAGGGTCAGCGGCGCGCCGACATGATCAATATAGCCGGGCGGCACGGTGTTCGGCTCGAATATCTCGGCCACGGCGCGTTCCACCCGCGCATCGCGCACGAAGGCGGTCAGGAGCGGGATGACGAGGGGGCCAAGCACGGGGTGCGACAGGGTCTTGTAATAGAGGCTGAGATCGCTGTCCCAGGGTTTCGCAGGCGCGGCAAGCGGCACCAGGGCCGCGATGTGATCCGGTCGATGCACCGCCCAGGCCAGCGCCACGGCACCGCCATAGGAATGGCCCAGAACCACGGGGCGCTCGATGCCGAGCTGGCGCGCGGCGTCCGACAGAAGCTCGGCCTGCTGGCGGATCGTGGCACCGGTGCGGTTGATGCGGTCGGTATGTCCAAGGCCCGGGCGGTCGAACACGGTGACCCGGTAGCGCGCGGCAAGGCGCGGCGCGAGGCTGAAGGTCATGTCGCGCAGGTTGCCGCTGGCGCCATGGATCAGCACCACATCCGGCCCGTCGCCCATGGTGAGCGCATGGACCCGGTGGCCGTTCACATCGAGGATCCGCCCTTGCGGCGGAAAGGCTGCTTCGGCACGGGCTTCGTGCAGGCGGGCGCGGTGCTGGGCATAGGCCCAGATCACCACGAGCACGGCAAGCGCGGCAAGGACGATCTTAGCGGCCAATGGCATGCAGATCGAAGGGCGTTGTCTGGTAGATCTGGTTGATCCAGTTGCCGTAAAGCAGATGGGCATGGCTGCGCCAGCGGTTCTGCGGCGGGCGCGAGGGATCGTCGCCGGGATAGTAGTTGCAGGGCACGGCGATGGGCGTGCCGCTGGCCACGTCGCGGTCATATTCCTGTTTCAGCGTGTCGCTGTCATATTCCAGGTGATTGAAGATATAGAGCGCGCCATGGCCCGGATCCTCGACCAGGCAGGGGCCGACCTCGTCGCTGTCGAGCAGGATCTTGAGGCCGGGAATGGCGTCGATCTCGGGGCGGCGCATTTCGGTCCAGCGGCTGACGGGGATCACGCAATCGTCGGAAAACCCGCGCAGGTAGGGCGAGGCGGGGTCCATGTTGCGGTGGCGGAAGCAGCCGAACGCCTTGTGATCCAGCAGGTGTTTCTGCACGCCGTGAAAATGGTTGATCATCGCCATGCCGCCCCAGCAGACGCCGAAGGTGGAATGCACATTGGTCTGCGTCCAGTCGAACAGCGCCTGCAATTCGTCCCAATAGGTGACATCGCTGAAATCCAAGTGCTCGATGGGCGCACCGGTGATGATGAGGCCATCGAACCGTTCGCCGGTGGCGCGCACTTCGGAAAACGGGCGATAGAAGCTTTCCATATGGGCGGCGGCGGTGTTGCGGGTGCGATGCTCGCTCATGCGGATGAGGCTGAGTTCGATCTGCAGGGGGGTGGCGCCGATCAGCCGGGCAAACTGGTTCTCGGTCTGGATCTTCTTGGGCATCAGGTTCAGAAGGCCGATGCGCAGCGGGCGGATATCCTGCCGGGCGGCCTGATCCTCGGACATGACCATGACGCCTTCGCGCGTGAGCACGTCATAGGCGGGCAGGTCTTCGGGGATCTTGATGGGCATGGCGGATCAGGCTTTCGTCGGGTCAGGTGTAGATAGGGCGTCAGGCCCGCCGCGCAAGCGCGGTGGCGACAAGCGCCTCGAAGGCGTCGGCATCACGGGCCTCGGCCACTTCGTCGGCGGTGACGGTGATGCCCCATTTCGCCATCGCCTCGTAGCGGGGCTTGCGGTGGGCAAGGGCGCGCGCATAGGTCCAGCGGATGAAGGCATCAGGATCAACTTCGTCCGCTTCACACTTGTTTTCATTGAGATATTGCGCCCATGCCTGATCCAGGAACTCGGGCTGGTAGGCCATCGGCTTGGGCGCGCGATCAAAGCGGCGGATGAGCGACTGGGTATGCGCCTCGGAGCCTTCGATATAGATCAGCAGGCAATGGCGCGACAGCTCGGTCAACAGGGGGTCGGCCGGATCGTCGCCATCCACCCATTCGCAGATCGACCCGCCGGTATCGCAGACGAAATTCGGATAGCCATAGAGCCGCTCGGCGCGGTCGATGAAATGGGCGGTGTCCATCAGGGCCGCGATCTCGGCGGTGCGGAACTGCTGCTGGCGGCGGCGGTATTCGTCGATCGGCAGGCCGCCCTTGGACGGATCGCCGGGCTTGCCCAGGTAGGTCGAGACCGGGGCCAGGTTGTCGAAGGTGATGTTCGAGCCGATATAGATCGAATCCGTCAACAGCAGGTCGCGCAGGAACGGCACCTGCATGGCGTATGCCTTGGCGTTGTCGGCGATCAACTCGCCCATGTAGCGGGTGCCGATGCGGTAATCGATGGAGTAATGGAACCAGTCGCCGGCATCGCGCAGCATGTTGGACAGATGGGTCTTGCCCAGGCCGGACATCCCATAGAACAACACGCGCTTTTCGGCCGCGTCGCGCCACTCGGAGGCTGATGTGTAAAGCATGGGATGTCCTTTCTGCGCAAGTGGTAGCCAGCGGCGCAGGGCAGGTCAATGCCAAGAGAGGCTCAGCAAAAACCCCGCCCGGTGTCCCGGGCGGGGTCTGTGCAGGACTGCGGCGGGCGTCAGTAGTGCCAGCCGACCTTGACGCCGAAGCCGATGGCGGTGTTGTCCGAGAAGGACGTGCGAAGTGTGCCGATCTCTGTCGTTGCGTCGCCGATCCAGGTGTAGTTCACCCCGGTGGAGACCGAAAAATCCTCAGTCTTGTAGCGCGCGCCGACGGTGACGCCGATCTTGCCGCTGGTCGGGCCGAGATTGGACACCGGTGTGCTGGAATCGCCATCCTCGTATGTCAGCGAGAGAGAGCCGCTCCAGGTGTCGGTGATGCGGCGGCCGACACCCAGGGTGTAGGTGTAGGTATCATCGGCATAGGACAGGAAGGGCGAGCCGGTCGCGCGGCGGTAAAGGAACGGGTCGATGGTGAAATCGCTCCAGTCCACCCAACGGATCCCGCCGAACAGGAGGGTATCCTGCGCGATGCCGGTCTGGAAATCGAGATTGACCGATTGCGGTGTCTCGATCGTGGTGGTGGTGACCAGCGATGTGGCGGCGAGGGCCAGGTTTTCGCTTGTGCGATGCTCGGTCTTGATCTTGGAATTGTAGGTCAGCGCGACGCGCAGCGCGATGTCGGGACGCTCGTAGGAGACACCGGCCAGGTACCCGGTGCCGTAATCGGCCTGACCATCAACGCTGTACAGACCGGCCGCTGGCACGTTTGCATTGGCCGTGACGCGCTGGACGCGCAGGCCGCCATGCACACCAAAACCGTTATCCATCCGATAGCGCAACACGCCGGTGAGGGCGGTCGAATCCAACGTGGCGTTGGTGCCGCGCAAAGGATAGGCGGTGGTGCCTTTGTATTGCACATCCGCGCCGAAGGGCTGGTCCAGCATGATCGCGTAGCTCAACCTGTCGTTGATCTGCTGCTTCATCGCGGCGCCGAATTGCCAATAGGCGTCGGCCATGTCGCCCGATTGGATTCCGATCACCGACCCCGATACGGAGGGCACGGCGGTGCCGAAGCTGATTTCCGCATAATTGCCGTCCTGGAACAGCGGCGAGATGGACTGACCGGACCGGTCAATACCGCCTGCGCTGGCGGTGCTTGCCGCCACGCACAGGGCCAGTGCCGTGATCGATGTATTTCGCATTCTGATAGGTCTCCTCCGAATTTTCTTGATGTTAGCCAAGGGGCTTGAGCGGTCAATCTTTGACGCCGCGTCAGTGACGTAACGGAACAATCGGTTGTAGCGAGGTCACACCTCTAACGGGTATGTCCCACAGGCTGGCGGCCATGTCGGGTCTCGGTCCACATGTTCAGGTAGTTCGCGCCGAAGATCACCAGGGCGCCGGCGATGGTCAGGGCGTCGACCGGTTCATTGTAGACCAGAAGGCCGATCACCGCGATCAGCGGCAGGCGCATGAAATCGACCGGGCTGACCAGGGTCGCGGGCGCAAGCGACAGGGCGGTCGTCAGGCAGAAATGCGCCATCAGCCCGGCAAAGGCGATGATGGCCAACCATGGCAGGGATTGCGCCGAGGGCAGCGCGATATCCCCGTCGAAGCCCGCGCAGACCAGTCCGAAGACGGATTGGCTGAGGGTCATCCAGAACAGGATGCAGGTCAGCGTCTCGGTGCGGGTCAGGCGCTTGGTCACCAGGATCGACCCGGCAAAGCCGATCGCGGCGCACATGGCGGCCAGCGTGCCGAAATTGATCGTGTCGGGGCTGGGGCGCGCGACGATCACGATGCCCGCAAAGCCGATACAGGCCGCAAGGACGCGCACCCGCGTCAGCCGTTCGCCCAGCACCAGCGGCGACAGGACCAGCACCCAGAGCGGCGAGGTGAATTCCAGCGCGAAGACCTGCGCCAGCGGGATCACCGTGATGGCGTAGAACCACAGGTTCTGGCCGGTGAAGTGAAACACGTTGCGGACCAGGTGCAGCCCGGGCTTGCGGGCCGTGATGCTGCGATGCGCGCCGGTGGCGCCTGCGACCAGCGCAACCAGCGTCAGCCCGATCAGGCTGCGATACATCATGATCTCGAAGGTATCGAGTTCGAAACTGACAGAGCGGCCACCCACCGCCATGGCCGAGAAGGACAGGACGGCCCCCAGCATCCAGAGCGCCGCCCGCAGGACATCGGCCGTATCGGCGCGAGGGATATCTCCGGTCGGAGAGGTCACTCCCACTCGATGGTGCCGGGGGGCTTCGATGTCACGTCATAGGTGACGCGGTTGATGCCCTTCACCTCGTTGATGATCCGTGTGGCGGTTTCGCCCAGGAATTCATGGCTGAACGGATAGTAATCGGCGGTCATGCCATCGACCGAGGTGACCGCGCGCAGTGCGCAGGCGAAATCATAGGTCCGCCCGTCGCCCATCACGCCGACGGTACGCACCGGCAGGATCGCAACGAAGGCCTGCCAGATTTCGTCGTAAAGGCCGTGTTTGCGGATCTGGTCGATATAGACCGCGTCCGCCTTGCGCAGGATGTCGAGCTTTTCGCGGGTGATCTCGCCGGGGCAGCGAATGGCGAGGCCGGGACCGGGGAAGGGGTGGCGCCCGATGAAGGAGGCGGGCAGGCCCAGTTCATGGCCAAGCGCGCGCACCTCGTCCTTGAACAGCTCGCGCAGCGGTTCCACCAGTTTGAGACCCATCTTTTCGGGCAGGCCGCCGACATTGTGATGGCTCTTGATCGTGACGGATGGTCCGCCCGAGAAGCTGACCGATTCGATCACATCGGGATAGAGCGTGCCCTGGGCCAGGAACTCGGCGCCGTCGATCTGGCCCGCGTATTTCTGGAACACGTCGATGAACAGCCGCCCGATGGTTTTTCTTTTGACCTCGGGGTCACTTACGCCTTCAAGCTCGCCCAGGAACAAGTCTGCCTCATCGGCATGGATCAGCGGGATGTTGTAGTGATCCCGGAACATCGAGACCACTTCTTCGGCCTCGTTGTGGCGCAACAGGCCATGATCGACGAACACGCAGGTCAGTTGATCGCCGATCGCCTCGTGGATCAGCACGGCCGCGACCGAGCTGTCGACGCCGCCCGACAGCCCGCAGATCACCTGCTTGTCGCCGACCTGTTCGCGGATCAGGCGGATCGCCTCGTCGCGGTAGGCGGCCATGGTCCAGTCGCCCTTGAAGCCCGCAAGGCGCACGAAGTTTTCATAAAGCGTCTTGCCGTTCGGGGTGTGGTGCACCTCGGGGTGGAATTGCACGGCAAAGAAATTGCGGCTCAGGTCGGCGGTGATGGCGAAGGGCGCGTTGGGCGATGTGCCGTATACCTCGAAGCCCGGCGCGATCCGGCTGACATGGTCGCCATGGCTCATCCAGACCTGTTCGCGCTCTTCCAGGAACCAGCCGTTCAAAAGGTCGATTCGATGCGCGGTCGGACTGACATAGGCGCGGCCGAATTCGGCGGTGCCGTCGCCGCGTTCGACCTTGCCGCCCAGCATCTGCATCATCACCTGCTGCCCATAGCAGATCCCGAGGATCGGAACGCCCAGGTCGAACACCTTTTCCGGCGGGCGCGGCGAGCCTGCGTCGATCACGCTGGCGGGGCCGCCCGAAAAGATCACCGCCTTGGGCGCGAACTCATCGAGGAACGCCTCGGTCACGTTCTGGAACGGGTGGATTTCGCAATAGACGTTCAGTTCCCGCAGGCGACGCGCGATCAGCTGCGTCACCTGGCTTCCGAAGTCTATGATGAGAAGGCGGTCATGCGATGTCTGGCTCATGATTGCCTAGTAGGACGCAGGCGCGCTTTGCGCAAGACCCTGCCGGGATTCGCGGCCCATGGGGCAAGCTGCCGCGGAATGGCGGCCCGCATGTCGCTTTAGACCCCAAGAGGGCGCAAATCTCCGATGATGGGCGGTCATGCTGTTATATGGATGCCCGCAGCCGCCCCCATGCAGGGGCGTTTCAACCAATGCAAGGGTGGACAAAAATGGTCGAAGCAGAAACCCGCAGACGGGCAAGGGGGGGCGGTGGTGCCGCGCGCCGGGCCGAACGCACCGCCGTCAGCATCGAGACCGCCAAGTATATCGAGCGCAATGTACCGGTCTACGAGATCCTGACCGAAGAGGCGCTTGAAATCATCGAGACGAACGCGGAAACGATTCTCGAAGAGGTCGGCGTGAACTTCGTCGAGAACCCCAAGGCGCTGGAACGCTGGCGCGAGGCCGGGGCCAGCATCGAAGGCGAGCGCGTGCGCATCCCGCGCGGCCTGGCCCGCAAGCTCTGTGCGACGGCGCCGTCGCGCTATGTGCAGCACGCCCGCAACCCCGCCCGCAACGTCGAGATCGGTGGCAACACCCTGGTCTGTGCGCCGGTCTATGGTCCGCCCTTCGTGCGCGACATGGAAGGCGGGCGCCGCTATGCGACCATGGCCGATTTCGAACGCTTCGTGAAATTGGGCTACATGTCGAAATGGCTGCATCATTCGGGCGGCACCGTGTGCGAGCCCACGGATGTTCCGGTGAACAAGCGCCACCTGGACATGCTGCATGCCCACATGACCCTGAGCGACAAGCCCTTCATGGGGTCGGTCACCGAACCGAGCCGCGCGCGCGACAGTGTCGAGATGTGCGAGATCCTGTTCGGAAAGGAGTTCGTGCGCGACAACACGGTGATGACGTCCCTGATCAACATCAACTCGCCGATGACCTTCGACGACGTGATGATGGGCGCGCTGGAAGTCTATGCCGAGCATAATCAGGCCTGCATCGTGTCGCCCTTCATCGTCGGCGGGGCCATGGCGCCGGTATCGGTCATGGGCACGCTCACGCAGGTTCTGGCCGAGGTGCTGGCGGGCATTGCCTATAGCCAGCTGGTGCGCCCCGGCGCGCCGGTGATCTTCGGCGCCTTCGTCACCTCGATCGACATGAACAGCGGCGCGCCCACCTTCGGCACGCCCGAGGCCAGCCAGATCCTTTACGGCGCGGGGCAATTGGCGCGGCGCCTGAACCTGCCGTTCCGGTCGGGCGGCAGCCTGTGCGGCTCCAAGCTGCCGGATGCGCAGGCGGCTTATGAAACAGCCAACACGCTGAACGCGGTCATGCTGGGCGGTGTGAACTTCATGCTGCACAGCTGTGGCTGGCTGGAAGGCGGCCTGGTGGCCAGCTTCGAGAAATTCGTCATGGATGCCGATCAGCTGGGCGCGCTGCACAAGTTCGCCGAAGGTATCGCCATCGACGGGAACGGGCAGGCGATGGACGCGATCCGCGAGGTCGGCCCCGGCGGCCATTACCTTGGCTGCGCGCATACCCAGTCGAATTTCAAGCAGGCGTTCTGGCGCTCGGATGTTCTGGATTACAAACCGTTCGAGACCTGGCACGAGGAAGGCGGGCGCGACACGATGATCCTGGCCAATGCCAAGATGCATCAGATGCTGGCCAATTATCAGCAACCGGCGCTCGATCCGGCCATTGCCGAGGCGCTGGCGGCCTATGTGGCGCAGAAGAAGGCCTCGATGCCCGACGCGTTCACCTGATGCGCGTCACCTGATGGCTTGGCCCTGACCGGCCAGGGAGGCACGCAACAGGCGCGCTTCGGCCATCATGGCGATCAGGATATCCACATGGCGCGCCGCGGAATACCCCGCGTCGCGCCTTTTTCTTTGGCCTTCGAGCGTCTGTTCGAGGTCCATCAGCTGCATCAGCGCCGGTCCGCTGCGCGGCAATGTGCCGATGCCCAGATAGCGCGGCAGATGGGTGCCGCGGCGGTATTCGAGCAGGCCGAGCCGTGCGGCCCTGACCAGGATCGGAGGGCGGCGCAGGGCTGCCATGGTGCCGAGAAGGTCCGTCATGTCGATCTCCGTGATACTGTCCGGCGATCGTGATGACACAACTTTAGCGGGTGTTGCGTATTGCAGGGATGTGGCGCACGGCGCGCTATCGATTTGTTCATAAATCCGAAACAATCGTTGCCAGACCGTCTCCAGTTAACGAACTGGTAACACTTTACACGCAAAGGTTGTGGATATCCCTGTGGATATACCTGTGGATAACTTTGCCGCGGCTGGCGCGGCTGACCAGAGGAGGGACAGCATGCCTGCAGATCCATTGACCGGCGACGCCTTGATCGGTGTGCCCGATTGGGTGCCCGAGGCGGCACGCCGCTATATCGCACATACCGAGGCCGGCATGTCCATCAGGGCGCTGGCCCGGCGGGCGGGCTGTCATGCCTCGACGGTGCTGCGTCAGATCAGAGCCTATGAAGCCCGCCGCGACGACCCGTTGGTGGACGCCGCATTGCGGCGCTTCGGCAGAGGCGGATCATCGCCCTTTGCCGGCCGGACCTTGGACATGGAGGTGAGTGGAATGGACAACATATCCCATCAGGACGCATCGGCGCTGGCCACGGGTCCTTTGTTGACCGAGGCGGGCCGTGTTCTCAAACGGTTATGCGAATCCGGCGCGATTCTGGCGGTTGCCGCCGACATGGAAAAGGCCGTGGTGCTGCGCGACGGCCCGTCAGGGCAGGCCAGCCGGACCGCCGTGGTCGACCGGGCGGTGGCCGAGGTGATGGCGCTCAACCAGTGGATCGCCTGCCAGTCGCAGGGGCGCGTGTCGCGCTATCGGATCACCAAGACGGGGCGCGATGCGATGGCCTTGCTTGATGGCAAGGCGCAGGGGCCGGGTGGGGCCGGGTTTCATGATGCGCAGGCGGCGTTTCGGCATGACCGGCAGGACAGCGCGTTTCGTGATGCCGCCGCCCGGCAGCGACGCCTGCGCTATGGCCATGCGGAAACCCCGCTGATCGCGCTTGCGCGGCGGCGTGACCGCGACGGGCTGCATTTCCTGTCGGGCGATCTCGTTCGTGCGGGCGAATGCCTGCGCGAGGATTTCGACCTTGCCGGGCTTGCCCCGGCGCCACAGGCCAGTTGGGATCAGATCATGGCCGAGTGCACCACGCCGCCTGCGAATTGCGCGCTCGAGGGCAGTCCCGCGGCGGCCCGCCGTCGCTTGCTGGCCGCCCTGCGCGAGCTTGGTCCGGGCCTTGGCGACGTGGCGTTGCGCTGCTGTTGCTATCTCGAGGGGCTCGAGACCGCCGAAAGGCGCATGGGCTGGTCGGCGCGCTCGGGCAAGATCGTGCTGCGCATCGCGCTTCAGCGGCTGCGCCGGCATTATGACGGGCTGCATGACGGTGGCGGTCTGGTCGGGTGACGGGACCGGCCCGGCCTAGCCGCCCACCATCCAGCCCACGAAAAACGCGACGATGGCGCAGACCGTCCCAACAAGAACCGTCTCGCCGACCGAACGGGTGATGCGTTCACGCGTGGCGCTGAACCGCAGCAGGCCAAGCCCGATCAGCGCGCTGAGCGTCGTGCCGATGGACATGTAGAATGTCTCTTGTGTGGGCTCGAACAGGAAATACGGCAGCAGGGGGATCGCGCCGAAAATCACGAAGGACATGAAGGTGAACAGCCCGTTCAGGGCCGGGTTTTCCTCGTCCGGGTCCTGCATGCCGAATTCGTAGGTCATCATCAGGTCGGCCATGATCTGGGGATGGCGCGACAGGATCGCGGTGGCGGTGTCGGCCTCGCCGGCGGGCAGGCCGCGCTGGCGCAGGATCTCGAACAGCTCCATGCGCTCCTGTTCCGGGTTGCGGGCGATTTCGCGCAATTCGGCCTGGCGCCGCGCGCGGTAAAGGTCGTGCTGCGAGCGCGCCGACAGAAATTCGCCCAGGCCCATGCTGACCGCGTCGGCAAAGAGGTTGGCCAAGCCGAACACCAGAACCGCCACGCCGCCGATCTGGGCCACACCGTCGGCCGATGCCCCGGCGAATCCGGCAACGATGGCGAAGGTGGTGACGATGCCGTCATTGCCGCCATAGACGATCTGCTTGAGGAATTCCTGCGTCTTGCCCAGGGCATGATCGTCGCGGCGATGCGCCTGCCAGTCCAGATGTTCCACGCGCTGCCCCTTGGTTTGCGACCGTCCTCGCGCAGAATACCCCAAGGCACGAAGGCTGCAACCCGCAGGCGCAGCGGCTTGGCGCATGGCGGATATGCAGAACTGGCACTCGTACGCGGCATGGACTATGTTAGCCAGGAATTCGGACCGATCAGCGGAGGGTGTTCCGTGCGAGACATCAAGATACCGGACCAGCGCCACCCCGAAAAGGCGCATCGCCCGGACAATGCGCAACCCAAGAAACCCGATTGGATTCGCGTCAAGGCGCCCACCGGGGCGGGGTATCGCGAAACCCACAAGATCATCCGAGAGCACAAGCTGGTGACGGTCTGCGAAGAGGCGGGCTGCCCGAATGCCGGGGAATGCTGGAGCCAGGGGCACGCCACGATGATGATCATGGGCGATGTCTGTACGCGCGGCTGCACCTTCTGCAACGTGGCCACCGGCAAGCCCGATGCGCTGGACCTGTTCGAGCCGGGCCGGGTGGCGGATGCGGTGCAGAAGCTGGGGTTGAACCACGTGGTCATCACCAGCGTGGACCGCGACGATATCGACGATGGCGGGGCCGAGCATTTCGCCCAGACGATCCGCGCCGTGCGCCACCGCAGCCCCAACACCACGATCGAGATCCTGACCCCCGATTTCCTGCATTGCGCGCCGTCTGTGCTGGAAACCGTGGTGGCGGCCAAGCCGGACGTGTTCAACCACAATCTTGAAACGGTCCCCGGGCTTTATCCCTCGGTGCGCCCCGGCGCGCGGTATTTCCATTCGCTGCGCCTGCTGCAGCGGGTGAAAGAGATCGATCCGATGATGTTCACCAAGTCCGGCATCATGGTGGGCCTTGGCGAGGACCGTGTGCAGGTGCATCAGGTGATGGACGACATGCGCGCCGCCGATATCGATTTCCTGACCATCGGCCAGTACCTGCAGCCCACGCCCAAGCATCACGCGGTGGATCGCTTTGTCCATCCCGATGAATTCGCGGCCTATGAAAAGGTGGCCTATGGCAAGGGGTTCCTGATGGTGTCGGCGACGCCGCTCACGCGGTCGTCCTATCACGCGGGCGATGATTTCGAACGGCTGCGCGCGGCGCGTCTCAAGAAGATCGGCTGACCTGCCCCTGGGCACGGGTCATGTATGACAAAAAAATCGGCCCTTTCGGGGGCCGATCTTTTTTGGTGTCCGTGACGGTTGGCGTCCGGGACGGCGATGGCGGCCTCAGCCGCCCCAGGTGCGCACCGGACCGCAATCCATATGCACGAAGTTGGACCCGGAATATTTGCCGACACCGCCACTCTTGCAGGCCGACGCGGCGCGGAACATCTGGTTGACCGAGCGCGAGTTGAGCCGCAGATCGGCCGCTTCGCCCTGCAGATGCAGCGAGTTGCGCGCCACACCGCGCGAGCGGCTGCGCAGCATCGCGTTGGTCTTGGGGCTGCGATAGCCCGACAGCAGCATGTAAGGCTCGTTCACATCCAGGAGGTTGTGGGCCGCTGCCATGATGTCGATGGTACGAAGGTCGATATTGTGCACATCGTTCGTGCGCCAGTCGCGCATGAAAAGCGAGATTTCCCGAACCGCATCGCGAATATAGTCGCCTTCGATCCAGTAGATCGTATCGATGCTTTCCCCGGTGCGCGGCGATGTCATGCGCAACCGCCGGATATCACCGGCCCCACGCAGAAACCCTGCCGCATTCGAAAAAGTCGGTGCCGCTGCCACTGCACTGGCTGCAAAAGCACCCAGCAACGCGCGACGCGTGATGCCCGAAGAGCTGTAGTCCGTCATATGCTTAGCGCCTGTCCCGTATCTTGCTCGTTCGGTCCGCATTGAAGCGAACTCGGTGTCTGTTCCCCAAGTGCCCGATAGGTATCGCATAGAAAGAATCGCGGACCAAGCCTGTTTTGGCGCGAATTGAAACGATCAAGGATTTTCGGCAGTTTTTTGCGCAAACCGGGATCAGTGTCACCGTTTTACACGGGCAGCGATGCGTTTTCGCCGCAGCCGCAGGGGTGTTCGGCGCGGTCACACAGAATTTTGTGGACAAGCCAAGGGCGAGTGCTGGAACACTAAGGTTTGGGTATATGCGAATAAATTCTGGGGTGACGCCATGTTGACCAAGGCCGCTGTCCTGCCAAGGGCGGTTCTTCTGATTTCCTTCATTTTCCTGGCGCATCTCGTGCTGGCCACTGGAAGCGCGCAGGCGCAGGTCACGGCCTTCAAGCAGGCCATCGCCGAGGCAGCGGCCAAGGATCGCGACCTTGCGGCTTTTTATCAAGACAACGACTTCAGCGGTATCTGGACCGGTGACAGCGCGGCCGACAAGGCCCGGCGCGTGGCCCTGTTCGATGCGATGCGCCGCGCCGAGGATCACGGGCTGCCCGCCGCGCGCTATGATGCCGACGCGCTTCTGGCGCAACTGAAAGCGGCCCGCAGCGCCCGCGACCTGGGCCTCGCCGATGTCGCCCTGAGCCGGGTGTTCCTGCGCCTCGCACGCGACATGCAGACCGGCGCCCTGGTGCCGGGGCAGGTGGATGACGGGATCAAGCGGCAGGTGCCCTACCGCGAGCGGGCCTCTTATCTGAACAGCTTCGTGCAATCCAACCCTGCGGCGTTCTTCCGGGCCTTGCCGCCGCAATCCAATGAATATGCGCGCCTGATGAAGGAAAAGCTGCGCCTCGAGCAGCTTGCCGACAGGGGCGGATGGGGGCCGACCGTCCCGTCCGAGTCGGTGAAACCCGGTCAATCGGGGGCGGCGGTCACCGCGCTGCGCAATCGGCTTGTGGCGATGGGCTTCCTCGAGCGGTCAGCGACGCAGGTCTATGACGAAGAGATGCTGCATGCCGTGCAGCGCTTCCAGGTGGCGCATGGTCTGACCGCCGACGGCGTGGCCGGGCCGGGTACCATCGCCGAGATCAACATCCCCGTGCAGGAGCGCCTCAAATCGGTCATGGTCGCGATGGAGCGCGAACGCTGGCTGAACATGCCCCTGGGCGAGCGGCACATCCTTGTGAACCTGACCGATTTTCATGCCCGCATCATCGATGGCGACGCGGTCAGTTTCGAAACCCGCGTGGTGATCGGCAAGAACACCGGCGACCGCCGCAGCCCGGAATTCTCCGACGAGATGGACCATATGGTCATCAACCCCACCTGGCATGTGCCGCGTTCGATCGCGGTCAAGGAATACCTGCCCAAGATGAAGCGCAACCCCAACGCGGTCAGCCATCTCAGGCTCTACAACAGCCGGGGTCAGCAGGTCAGCCGGGGCGCGGTGAATTTCGCGGCCTACAACGCCTCGAATTTCCCGTTCTCGATCAAGCAGCCGCCCTCGCAGAGCAACGCCCTGGGGCTGGTCAAGTTCATGTTCCCCAACAAGTACAACATCTACTTGCACGACACGCCCGCAAAGGACCTGTTCAGCCGCGAGGTGCGCGCCTACAGCCATGGCTGCGTGCGCGTCCACAAGCCGTTCGAGCTGGCCTACGCGCTTCTGTCCAAGCAGGAGAACGATCCCAAGCGCACGTTCCATTCCATTCTCGACACCGGGCGCGAAACCCGCGTGAACCTCGTGCAGCCGGTGCCGGTGCATATCATCTACCGCACCGCCTTCACCCAGGCGAAAGGCCCGATGCAGTATCGCCGCGACGTGTACGGGCGTGATGCGCGGATCTGGGACGCGCTGGACAAGGCGGGGGTTTCTCTGCGCGCGGTTCAAGGCTAAACCACTCCCCAAATGAAGGGGAGATTCATGGCCTTCACCGTCCAGCAGATTGCCGAAGCGCTTGGGGCGACCGCCTTCGGCGCCACCGAATTCGAAGTCGATGCGGTCGCAGAGCCGGCGGATGCCGGGCCGCGTGACCTGGCATTGGCGATGAAGCCCGACTATGCCGAGCAGATCGCACAGGGCGGCGCGCGTGTCGCCATGCTGTGGCCGGGGGCCGATTGGGCCGCCTTCGGGCTCGAGGCGGCGATCATCGCGCCGCGTCCACGCTTTGCGCTGTCGGGGCTGTCGGCGATGATGGATCCGGGGCAGGGCTGGGACACCGGCATTCACCCGTCTGCCGTGATCGATCCCCGGGCCGAGCTGGCGGAGGGCGTCAGCATCGGCCCCCTGAGCGTGATCGGCGCGCGCGCCCGGATCGGTGCCGGCACCGTCATCGGCCCGCAATGTTTCATCGGCGCCGACAGCGTGATCGGGCAGGGCGGTTTCCTGCGCGAAGGCGTGCGCATCGGTGCGCGCGTGCGCATCGGGGACCGTTTCATCGCCCAGCCCAACGCCGTCATCGGCAGCGACGGGTTTTCTTTCGTCACACCGGAACAATCCGGCGTCGAACGGGCCCGCGCCACGCTTGGCGATCAGGGCGAGGTCAAAAGCCAGTCCTACGCCCGCATCCATAGCCTTGGCGGGGTGAGTATCGGCGATGATGTCGAAATCGGCTCGCATACCTGCATCGACCGGGGCACCGTGCGCGACACCCGCATCGGCAATGGCACCAAGATCGACAACCTCGTGCAGATCGGCCACAACGTGGTGATCGGCTGCGACACCTTGCTGTGCGGGCAGGTCGGCATCGGTGGCTCTGCGGTGATCGGCAACAACGTGGTCATGGCCGGACAGACCGGGATCGGCGACAACCTGTTCGTCGGCGACAACGTCATTTGCGGCGGGGCGACCAAGGCCTTGTCGAATATTCCCGCCGGTCGGGTGATGCTGGGATATCCCGCGATGAAGATGGACAGCCAGATGGAAGTCTACAAGGGGCTGCGCCGTCTCAAGCGGTTGTTCACGGATGTCGCAGAGCTCAAGAAAACTGTTTCAAACTTGAGGCAGAGTGACTAAATCCACCACGACTCTGGGGATGACTTCTGGAAGGTGACCGAAATGAGCAGCATCAAGGACCGTGTGATCGACATTATCGCGCAGCAGGCCGTTCTTGACCCGTCCGATGTGTCGCTTGACAGCACGCTCGAAGACCTCGGGATCGACAGCCTGGGGTTGGTCGAAAGCATTTTCGCCATCGAAGAGGAATTCGATATCTCGGTGCCGTTCAACGCCAACGCGCCCGAAGAAAGCGATTTCGACATCTCGTCCGTGGCCAGCATCATCGACGGCATCGAGGCGCTTGTGAAAGACCAGTCGTGAAACGTGTCGTCATAACCGGCGCAGGCACGATCAATGCGCTTGGTCACAACGTGCCGGACACGCTCGAGGCGATGCGCGAGGGGCGCTGCGGCATCGGCGATCTGGCGTTTCGCGACGTTGACAGGCTGGCCATCCGCATCGGCGGGCAGGTGCGCGGCTACGAGCCCGAAACCCGCTTCAACCGTCAGCAATTGTCACTCTACGACAGGTTCACCCAGTTCACCCTGATCGCCGCCCGCGAGGCGATCGCGCAGTCCGGCCTTGAATTTTCCGGCGAGTTGGCCGCCCGGTCGGGCATCGTTCTGGGCAACTCGGGCGGCGGGATGACCACGCTCGATGAAAATTACCGCTCGGTCTACGAGGATGGCAAGAACCGGGTGCATCCCTTCGTGGTGCCCAAGCTGATGAACAACGCCGCCGCCAGCCATGTGTCGATGGAGTTCAATCTCAAGGGGCCCAGCTTTACCGTCTCGACCGCCTGCGCCTCGTCCAATCATGCGATGGCGCAGGCGTTCCAGATGGTGCATGGCGGCATGACCCCGGTCATGGTCACCGGCGGGTCCGAGTCCATGCTGTGCTTTGGCGGGGTCAAGGCCTGGGAAGGGCTGCGCGTCATGTCGAAGGATGGCTGCCGCCCGTTTTCGGCCAATCGCAACGGCATGGTGCAGGGCGAAGGCGCCGGGATATTCGTCTTCGAGGAGTACGAGCACGCCCGCGCCCGTGGCGCCGAGATCCTGGCCGAGGTCGCCGGCTACGCGATGTCGTCGGACGCCTCGGACATCGTGATGCCCTCCAAGCAGGGCGCGGCCCGTGCGATCAAGGGGGCCTTGTCCGATGCGCGCCTGAACACCACGGATGTGGGCTATATCAATGCTCATGGCACTGGCACGGCGGCCAATGACAAGACCGAAAGCGCTGCCGTGGCCGATGTGTTCGGCGCCCATGCCGACCGCTTGATGATCTCGTCCACCAAGTCGATGCATGGCCACCTGATCGGCGGGACCGGCGCGGTCGAGCTGCTGGCCTGTATCCTGGCGGTGCGTGACGGGGTGATCGCCCCCACCATCGGCTACGAGGAACCCGATCCCGAATGCGCGCTGGATGTCGTGCCCAACGAGGCGCGCGAGGCAGATGTGAGCGTCGCGCTGTCCAATGCCTTTGCCTTTGGCGGGCTGAACGCGGTGCTGGCCCTCAAGAGGTTCACCTGAGCTTTCGTCCGCAACTCATTGCCCGGACATGAAAAAGGCGCAGCGCCAGAAGCGCCGCGCCTGTGCAATTTGCACCCTTGGCCGGATCAGTTTTCGACGATGGTCACATTGTCGAACGCCGCGGTGAAGCCCGACAGCGATGCCTTGATATCCACCACCTGGTCAGGCGCCTGTGCCGGCACGATCTGCAGGTTGGCCGTGGCGCCTGCCTTGAACGCGTCGATATCGCCTTGGGTAAAGCCGATGCGCGCATAGCAGCCCACCATCGTGCAGAAGGAAAACGCATAGGTCTTGGCGCGCCCGCCATCGACCGACAGTTTCAGCTCTTCGGACAACAGGGTTCCAAGCGGCACGATGATCGTGGCGCCGGCTACCGCCTGAGAGCCTGCCGGCAGGCGGAACAGGCTGAATTCGGCCACCGGGTTGCCGCCTTCTTCAGTCAGAAGCTGGTACATCTGGCAGGGGTCTTCCTCGGCGCCGCTGCGGAAGCAGCGCAGCTGCCAGTCACCATACTGGTCCTTGATGTAATTCGGGTTTTCCTGCGCAGGGCGGCCCAAATCCAGGTCTTCTTCGGCCTGTGCGCCCTGCTCGGCGGTGTCGCTGGCGGGGGCCTGGTCGGTTTCGGGCGCGGGCTGCGTGGTCGTGGCCGTATCGCTGCTCTCGCCGGTGGCGGTGTCCTGCGCGGCGACCGAGGTGCCGATGCCAAGAAGGGCAACCAACGGAATAATCTGAAGAAGTCTGGGCATTGCGTCCCCGTTAATCTGACTGAGTTACATTCCCCGCGCTCTAGCATGGCGCGCCTGAAGTGTCAGGATAAAAACAGTCTCTGTCCCGGGCTTCAAGGCGATAAACCGCCGCCTGCCACACTTTGCGGTGAGCGCGGTCTCGCGGCGCCACGTCGTTGCCCTGCCAAATCGAACAGGGGCTTCCGAACGCGTCATTCCGACCGCCCGAATTAGAAAAAGAGGCCTCTCGACCTCTTTCCCCTAGTCTCCCTGCCGGACTGGCCGACTTAGTAATTGACCGAACGCTAGGACAGTTCCGGCAATCCGTCAACAGTCGAACTTGTGATATGTGGCTAAAAAAAGGCCGCGTCCGAAGACGCGGCCAGTCTGACAGGGAGGAAGTCACCCCGAACCAAGAGGACATGGAATCCGGGGCAAGATTCATACTGGCAGGAAAACGTTAAGCAAGTATGTTCGACCCGTGACGAAATTGATGGGGGCGAGTGACATGGACAAGACGATATTCATCGGGGGCGGCGGCGCCGACTATGGCGCGGCCCAGGGCCTGTCGCTGAAATACGCCAACCGGCACGGGCTGATCGCGGGGGCCACGGGCACCGGCAAGACGGTCACGCTGCAAATTCTGGCCGAAGGATTCTCGTCGGCGGGGGTTCCGGTGTTCCTGTCGGATGTGAAGGGTGATCTGTCGGGGCTGGCGGCCTCGGGCAGTGCCGAGTTCAAGCTGCATGACGCCTTCACCAAGCGCGCCACGCAAATCGGCTTTTCGGAGTACCGATACGAGTCGTTCCCCGTCACCTTCTGGGATCTCTTCGGCGAACAGGGCCATCCCGTGCGCACCACCGTGGCCGAGATGGGCCCGCTTCTGCTCAGCCGCCTGATGGGGCTCAGCGAGGCGCAGGAAGGCATCATGAACATCGCCTTTCGCGTCGCCGATGAAGAGGGCATGCCGCTGCTGGACCTGAAGGACCTGCAGGCGCTGCTGGTCTGGGTCGGGGAAAACCGCGATACGCTGTCGCTGCGCTACGGCAATGTCTCGCCGCAATCGGTGGGCGCGATCCAGCGCCAGCTCCTTGTCCTTGAAAATCAGGGCGCGACGCAGTTTTTCGGCGAACCTGCGCTCGATCTGGCCGACCTGATGCAAACCGCTCCGGACGGGCGGGGCCGGATCAACATTCTTGCCGCCGACAAGCTGATGGGCTCTCCCCGGCTCTATGCGACGTTCCTTTTGTGGCTTCTGTCGGAACTCTTCGAAAGCCTGCCCGAAGTGGGCGATCCGGAAAAGCCGAAGCTGGTGTTCTTCTTCGATGAGGCGCATCTGCTGTTCGACGACGCGCCCGACGCGCTGGTGGACAAGGTCGAACAGGTCGCGCGGCTGATCCGTTCCAAGGGGGTCGGGGTCTATTTCATCACCCAGAACCCCGATGACGTGCCCGAGGATATCCTGGGGCAGCTTGGCAACCGGGTGCAGCACGCCCTGCGCGCCTTCACCGCCCGCGATCAGAAGGCGCTGATGCGTGCGGCGGAAACCTATCGCCCGAACCCGCGTTTCGACACCGCCGATGCGATCCGCGATGTCGGCACCGGCGAGGCGGTGACATCCATGCTCGAAGCCAAGGGCGCGCCGGGTGTGGTCGAGCGTACGCTGATCCGCCCGCCCTCGTCGAAACTGGGTCCCGTGGATGCCATCACCCGCGCGGGCGTGATCGCCACATCGCCACTGGCCGGCAAATACGATGAAAGTCTCGACCGCAAATCCGCCTACGAGATCCTGGCCGAACGTGCGGCACAGGCCGCGGTCGAAGCCGAACAGGCCGAATTGATCCAGGACCCGGTCGAGGACCCGCAGGCCATAGCCGAGCGCGAATTCACCGCCGCCCGGCGGTATTCCGGCAAGCGGGTCGGGACCTCGTCCGCGCGCCGCTCCGACGAGGCCGGGCTGGGCGCGTCGATCGGCCAGGCCCTGACCAATGCGGTGGTCAAGGAGTTGAAAGGCACCACAGGCCGGCGCCTTGTCCGCGGCATTCTCGGGGGGTTGTTCAAGGGGCGGTGACACACGGGCGATGACACACGGGCGATGACGGACGCGCTGATCGGCGGCTAAAGCCGGCTCATGTCCTCCAAAAGCGCCTCGTACATCTCTCGCGCGCGCCGAATACGCGATTTCGACAGCGCGCGCGTCTCGACCCTCAACAACGCCTCCACGCCCAGCATGAAGGGCAGGATGCGCCAGCGTTCCGCCTCGGTCAGCGCGAACGCCTCGGTGAAAGCGTCCAGCACCGCGCCATCCACGCCCAGCACACGCCGCCCCGACGGGATCACGTCGCGCCGCCCCATATGCATGGCGAACCGCGCGATATCCTTGTAGATCGGCATCCGCCCCGATCCGCCCGTGTCGATCCCGGTCAGCCGCTCGCCATCGGCAATCAGGTTGTTGGGATGAAAATCGCCGTGGCTGATGGCCACGCGCCAGTCCAGCCCCTCGATCCGCCCCGCCAGCCGGGTCATCTGCTCGATCAACTCCAGCTCCAGCCGGCGCAACTTCGCGAAAGGCTGCGTCGCCGAGGCCCGTTCGGCGCGTTTCAACCAGCCCACCGGCTTTGCCGGCACCCAGCTTTCGCTGCTGTCGGTATAGCGCCTGAGCCAGGCCGCCCCCGGCACCACCAACGCCGCGCGGGTCTCGTCCGGGGATGTGCGGATCAGCTCCAGCAATGGCTTGCCCGGCACATCCTCCATCGCCAACAGCCTATGGTCCGCATTATGATACAGCGGTTCGGCCACCCGAAACCGCTTGCCCTGCATCTCGGGCCAGACGCGCTGCAATTCCGCCCATTCGCGGCTCGAGATATCGTCATGCGGGTCCATGAACATCCGCCAGACACAGTCCCGATTGCGAAACGTGCCCCGGATCACCGCGCGCTTGCCCGGCACATGCCGGATCAGATCCTTCAGATCCGCATCCGCCAGCGCCGGATCGGCCGCCCGGGCCGCTTCGAACCGGCCGGCGATCTCTTCCAGGGCATCCAGGTCCGGTATCTCGGCGGGTCGGCGGCGTTTCGTCATGGCTTGACCATTTCCCAGCCTCTCGCGGGCGTCAACCGAATTGAACACCCGGGCCGGCACCGATAAGGTGGGCGCACAAAGGACAAGCACACAGGACATATCCCATGACCGACACCCCCGTATCCGAGATGTCTTTCGAAGACGCCATGAAAGAGCTCGAAGAGGTCGTGGGCAAGCTGGAACGCGGCGATGTCGCGCTCGATGCGTCGATCAAGCTCTATGAGCGCGGCGCGCAGCTCAAGAAACGCTGCGAGGCCAAGCTGAAGGAAGCCGAGGAAAAAGTCGCCGCCATCACGCTTGACGGCGATGGCACACCGACCGGAACCCAGCCGATCGAGGGTCTTTGACCCGATGGATCACGACACAAGCGGGCAGGTGGCGCGCGTTCAGCAGCATCTTGACCGGGCGCTGGCCGCCTTCGGGGATGGCGATGTGGCGCAGGCGATGCGCTATGCCTGTTCGGGCGGCAAGCGCATTCGCGCGCGGCTGGTTCTGGACGGGGCGCGCCTGCATGGCGTCCCCGAGGACCGCGCCCTCTGGCCTGCCTGCGCGATCGAGGCGATGCATGCCTATTCGCTGGTGCATGACGATCTGCCCTGCATGGATGATGACGATCTGCGCCGTGGCCTGCCCACCGTCCATATCCGCTGGAACGAGGCGACAGCGGTCCTGACCGGCGATGCGCTGCAGGCCTTCGCCTTCGAGCTGGCCGCCCATCCCGACGGCGCCGCAACGGCTGAGGCCCGCGCCGATCTGGCGCTCAGCCTTGCGCGCGCGGCGGGCGGGCAGGGGATGGTGCTGGGCCAGGCCCTCGATATCGCCGCCGAAACCGCCGACCGCCCCCTGACGCTGGATGAGATCACCCACCTTCAGGCCGGCAAGACCGGCGCTCTGATCGAATGGGCCGCCTGTGCCGGGCCGCGCATGGCGCTGGCCGATACGGCGCCGCTGGCCGCCTATGCCTCGGCCCTCGGGCTGGCCTTCCAGATCCAGGACGACGTGATCGACGTGATCGGCGACGCCGCCGCCGCCGGCAAGGCCGTGGGCAAGGACGCCGCCGCCGGCAAGGCCACCTTCGTGTCGCTTCTGGGGCTCGATCAGGCGCGGGCGCGGGCCGCATCGCTGGTTGACCGCGCCTGTGACGCGCTATCTGTTTACGGCGATGACGCGGAAAGCTTGCGGGCGCTCGCCCGCTTCGTTATCTCGCGTCACAGCTGACTTTGGCCCCAAGGAGGGCGCGCGCCACCATGTCCAACCGTCCCGACACCCCGCTGCTGGATCTTGTCCAAAGCCCCGCCGATATCAAGCGGTTCTCCGATCCGCAGCTTGTGCAGCTGGCCCATGACCTGCGCGCCGAGACGATCTCCTGCGTCTCCGAGACGGGCGGCCATCTGGGCGCGGGCCTCGGCGTGGTGGAACTGACGGTGGCGCTGCATGCGGTGTTCGATGCCCCGCGCGACAAGATCATCTGGGATGTCAGCCACCAATCCTATCCGCACAAGATCCTCACCGGGCGCCGCGACCGCATCCGCACCCTGCGCCAGAAGGACGGGCTGTCGGGCTTCACCAAGCGCGCCGAGTCGCCCTATGATCCGTTCGGCGCGGCCCATAGCTCCACCTCGATCAGCGCGGCACTCGGCTTTGCGGTGGCCCGCGACCTGGGCGGCGCCTGCGACACGGGCCATGGCGACGCGATCGCGGTGATCGGCGACGGGGCGATGTCGGCGGGCATGGCCTTCGAGGCGATGAACCATGCAGGCCATCTCAAGAAGCGCCTGATCGTCATTCTCAATGACAACGAGATGTCCATCGCGCCGCCCGTCGGCGCGCTGTCCTCCTATCTCTCGCGGCTCTATGCCGGCGCGCCCTTCCAGGAATTCAAGGCCGCCGCCAAGGGGGCCGTGTCCCTGCTGCCGCCGCCCTTCCAGGAAGGCGCGCGTCGCGCCAAGGACATGCTCAAGGGCATGGCCGTGGGCGGCACCCTCTTCGAGGAACTGGGCTTCAGCTATATCGGCCCGATCGACGGGCATGACATGGACCAGCTTCTGCCGGTGCTGCGCACCGTGCGCGCGCGGGCCACGGGCCCCACGCTCATCCATGTCATCACCCGCAAGGGCAAGGGCTATGGCCCCGCCGAGGCGCGCCGCGATGGCGGGCACGCGACCGCGAAATTCGACGTGGTGACTGGCGAGCAGAAAAAAGCGCCCTCCAACGCGCCCAGCTATACCCGCGTCTTCGCCGATGCGCTGCTCGACCATGCCGCCCAGGACGACCGGATCTGCGCCATCACCGCCGCCATGCCCGAAGGCACCGGGCTCGACCTTTTCGAGAAGCGCTACCCCTCGCGCTGCTTCGATGTGGGCATCGCCGAACAACACGCCGTGACCTTCGCCGCAGGGCTGGCCGCAGGCGGGATGAAACCCTTCTGCGCGCTCTATTCCACCTTCCTGCAGCGCGGCTATGACCAGGTCGTGCATGACGTTGCGATCCAGCGCCTGCCGGTGCGCTTCGCCATCGACCGCGCGGGGCTTGTCGGTGCCGATGGACCCACCCATGCGGGCGCCTTCGACGTGGCCTATCTCGCCAACCTGCCGGGCTTCACCGTGATGGCCGCCGCCGACGAGGCCGAACTCAAGCACATGGTCGCCACCGCCGTGGCGCATGATGCCGGCCCCATCGCGTTCCGCTACCCGCGCGGCGAAGGCCAGGGCGTCGAGATGCCGGAACGCGGCGAGGTGCTCGAGATCGGCAAGGGCCGGATGATCCAGCAGGGCAGCCGCATCGCGCTTTTGTCCTTCGGCACCCGCCTGGGCGAGGTGATGAAAGCGTCCGAGGCGCTGCGCGCCCGCGGCATCACCCCGACCGTGGCCGATGCCCGCTTCGCCAAACCGCTCGACCGCGACCTGATCCTCGATCTCGCCGCCCGCCACGAGGCGCTCATCACCATCGAGGAAGGCGCCGTCGGCGGCTTCGGCAGCCATGTGGCCCAGCTTCTGGCCGATCACGCGGTGTTCGATGCGGGGTTGAAATTCCGCTCCATGGTGCTGCCCGACAGCTTCATCGACCAGGCCAGCCCCGACGACATGTACGCCACCGCCGGTCTCGACGCCTCCCATATCGAGGCCAAGGTGCTCGACGTCCTCGGGATCGCCCGGATCACCCATCAGCGCGCCTGACCCTCGCCTCCATCTCCGCGCGCGCTTCTTCTGGCCGGAAATATCCCGGGGGGTCCGGGGGGCTGGCCCCCCGGCGCCTTGCCCCCTGCGCGCGCCGCCCGTGATCCGACGCGCCAGACCCCACATGCGCCCACCATGCCCCTGGTCTTCCACCCGCATCGCAGATCCGGCCGATGAAATTCGTGTCATGCGCGATCACGTTGAAAGGCGTCCTCTTGCCCGCGCCATCCCACCGGGTGAATGCCGCTGCCGTGGCCATCGGCAGGCAAAAATCAAACGGAACCGGCGGGCTGCGTTGCCGCAGCGCCATTGACCGGGCGACACCGCGCCCCAACATATCGTGGGTAGTGTTTGCCGCGCCCTGTCCTGCCGATCCCGGCATCAGGCGCGCGCCCCACAGGGAGGTTTCGATGTTTCGCCATATTGCCGCCGCGCTGCTCGGCCTGAGCCTGATCGCTCCGCCGGCCGCCGCCCTTGACAGCACGTCGGGGCCGCTCACCGTCACCAGGATCGCCGACGGGTTCGATGCGCCCTGGGCCGTGGGCTTCCTGCCGGGCGGCGGGCTTTTGGTCACCGAACGTGACGGGCGGCTGTGGCATATCGGCAATGGCACCCGGCACGAGGTCAAGGGGCTGGGGCCTGTCGCGGCGGTCGGGCAGGGCGGTCTGCTCGATGTGCTCGTGCCGCGCGATTTCGCGCGCTCCCGGACGCTGTTCTTCACGCTTGCGGCACCCCGGGGCGGCAGTGCCGGCACGGCCGTCGCGCGCGCAGCTGTCGCCCGATGCCCGCCGCCTGACCGATTGGACGGTGATCTGGCAGATGGAGCCCGGCAGCTCGGGCGGGCGGCATTTCGGCTCGCGGCTCGTCGAGGCGCCGGACGGCCATCTCTTCGTCACCACCGGCGATCGCGGCGACCGGCCCTCGGCGCAGGATCTGTCGAACGCCAACGGCTCGGTCCTTCGGATCACCCGCGATGGCGCGCCCGCGCCCGGCAACCCCTTTGCCGACCGCCCCGGCGCCCAACCCCGGATCTGGTCCTTCGGCCACCGCAACCCGCAAGGCGCCGCCCTCGATCCGTCGGGCGATCTTTGGGTGGTCGAACATGGCGCGCGCGGCGGCGACGAGGTCAACAAGGTGCGGCGTGGCGCGAATTACGGCTGGCCGGTGATCTCCTACGGGCGTCACTATTCCGGCTTCAAGATCGGCGAAGGCACCTCGAAACCCGGGATGGAGCAACCGGCCTTCTACTGGGATCCCTCCATCGCGCCCTCGGGCATGATGATCTATTCGGGCGCGCTCTGGCCCGAATGGCGCGGGCATGTCTTTGTCGGCTCGCTCAAGTCCGATCATGTCTCGCGGCTCACCGGCACCCCCCTGCAAGAGGTCGAACGCCTCACCAGCCCCGAGACGCTGCGGGTGCGCGACATCCGCGAAGGGCCCGACGGCGCGATCTGGTTCCTGTCCGTGGGGCAGGGGGCGCTCTACCGCATCACCCCCGGCTAGGCGTGCATCACACCGACAGCCGTGCCGCCTGTGCGCCGCGTTCGCGGTAGGGCGTGGTGTTGTAATGCGCCCGGTAGCATTTCGAGAAATGCGACGGGCTGGCAAAGCCGCAGGCCAACGCCACGTTGATCACCGTCATGTCGGTCTGCATCAGCAGGTTGCGCGCCTTTTGCAGGCGCAGTTCCATGTAATACCGCTTGGGGCTCCGGTTCAGGTAGCGCCGGAACAGCCGTTCCAGCTGCCGGGTGGACATGCCCACGTCGCGCGCCAGTATCGAGGGGCTGATCGGCTCTTCGATATTGGCCTCCATCATCTGGATCACCTGGCTCAGCTTGGGATGCCGCACGCCGATCCGGGTCGGCACGCTCAGGCGTTGGGTGTCCTGGTCGGTGCGGATCGACGAATAGATCAACTGGTCCGCCACCGCATTGGCCAGCTTCTCGCCATGCTCATCGGCGATGATCTTCAAAAACAGGTCGATCGATGACGTGCCCCCCGCCGTGGTCATCCGCGCGCCATCCACCACGAAGACCGACTTGGTCAACTCGACCTCGTCGAACTCCTCGATGAAACTGTCGTGGTTCTCCCAATGGGTCGTGGCCCGCTTGCCATCCAGCAGCCCGGCGCGCGCCATCACGTAGGCGGCGGTACACAGCCCGCCGATCTTCAGGCCGCGACGGGCCTCCCGGCGCAGCCAGTTCAGCAGCCGCTTGGTGGTCGCGCGCTGCACATCCGCGCCGCCGCAGATCACCAGCGTGTCGTCGCGGTTCATCTCGTCCAGCCCCATATCGGTCTGGAACACCGCCCCCGCCGAGCAGGACACCCGCCCATCCTCGGCCTCGCCGACCAGCTTCCACTCGTACAGGGTCTGCCCCGACATCCGGTTGGCGATCCGCAGACTGTCCACCGCCGCCGAGAAACTCAGCAGCGTGAAATTGTCCAGAAGCACGAAAATGAACCGGCGCGGGGCCTTGGGGGCGTCAACCGGAACGGTCTTGGGGGTGGGCTGCATTGGTATCGACTTCCTGAAATGCGGGGCGCGATTTGGCCGCACATGGCGTCAGTGTGGCATTTTCCGGCCCGGTGACACAAGCATCGGCCTGCTTTTTGCGTCCGTGGGCCTAATTCGGATATGGTAACCTCATGGGCGGTTTTGTATAGGAATGCCCGGGAATGCCTGCAAGCGGAGAATAACCATGAGCGATTGGCAAAAATCAGACTGGCGCGCCAAGCCGCGCGTGCAGATGCCGGACTACACCGACGCCGCCGCGCTGGCCGAGGTCGAAAACCGTCTGTCGCACTATCCGCCGCTGGTATTCGCCGGTGAGGCCCGCAGGCTAAAGCGCCATCTCGGCTCTGCCTCGCGCGGCGAAGCCTTCCTGCTTCAGGGCGGCGATTGCGCCGAGGCGTTCGATCAGTTTTCCGCCGATGCGATCCGCGACACGTTCAAGGTGATGCTGCAAATGGCGATGGTGCTGACCTATGGCGCCAAGGTGCCGGTGGTCAAGGTCGGGCGCATGGCCGGCCAGTTCGCCAAACCCCGCAGCGCCCCCACCGAGGTGCTCGACGGCGTCGAGCTGCCCAGCTACCGGGGCGACATCATCAACGATCTGGCCTTCACGCCCGAATCGCGCATCCCCGATCCGTCCCGCATGCTGCAGGCCTACACGCAGGCCGCAGCCACGCTGAACCTGCTGCGCGCCTTCTCCACGGGCGGTTTCGCCGATGTGAACCGCGTGCATTCCTGGACGCTTGGCTTCACCGATGATGCCAAGGCCGCGAAATACCGCGAAATGGCCAGCCGCATCCAGGACACGCTCGATTTCATGGCCGCCGCCGGCATGACCGCCGAAACCCAGCACGAGCTGGCCACCGTGGAATTCTACACCAGCCACGAGGCGCTGCTTCTGGAATATGAAGAGGCGCTGACCCGGCTCGATTCCACCTCCGGCAACTGGCTGGCAGGCTCGGGGCACATGATCTGGATCGGCGACCGCACGCGCCAGCCCGATGGTGCGCATGTGGAATTCGCCCGTGGGGTGCTCAACCCGATCGGCCTGAAATGCGGCCCCTCGATGGAGTCCGACGATCTCAAGCGCCTCATGGCCACGCTCAACCCCGAAAACGAGGCCGGGCGCCTGACGCTCATCGCGCGTTTCGGGGCGGGCAAGGTGGGCGATCACCTGCCGCGTCTCATCAAGACCGTGCAGGAGGAAGGCGCCAACGTGGTCTGGGTCTGTGATCCGATGCATGGCAACACGATCAAATCCGCCACCGGCTACAAGACCCGGCCTTTCGACAACGTGCTGCGCGAAGTGCAGGAGTTCTTCGCCATCCACCGCGCCGAAGGCACCATTCCGGGCGGCGTGCATTTCGAAATGACCGGGCAGGACGTGACCGAATGCACCGGCGGCATGCGCGCGCTCAGCGACGAGAACCTGTCGGACCGCTACCACACCGCCTGCGATCCGCGCCTCAACGCCAGCCAATCGCTCGAGCTGGCCTTCCTCGTGGCCGAGGAACTCGTGGCCATGCGCGAAGCCCGCGCCCCCGCTGCCAAGGCCGTCTGACGCGCGGCTGCGCTACACTGGCGACCACAGCGCAAGGGCGGATCACTCCCCGCCCTTCGCATTTGTGCGGTGCGGACCCCGGACCCACCCGGGTCACCAGCATTACAAAGATCGAGCTTCCGAAGATGTCTTCCGGAGCTTGATGTGGTGACGATCGGCTTTGCGGGACGAAGCGGCCATTTGAGTTTTGAAACCAAATGGCCGCTGTGACTGGCTTTACGCCATTGCCATTGCTTCAATTTCGAACAGCAAGCCGGGGATCGCGAGGCGGGTAACGCCCAGTAGGGTCATCGGCGGTGCGACCCGATGGGGTCCGAACCGCATGCCCATCAGGTCAAAGTTCTTCAGCGCCTCGTCGACATCAGTTGCATAGACGCCAAGCTTGACCACATTACCAAGATTCATGCCCGCTCCTTTGAGAACGGCTTCAAGGTTGTCCAAGGCCAGACTGATCTGTTCGCGCATATCGCCTGGATGCTGGGGGGCGCCGTTTTCGTCAACTGCGGTCTGGCCCGCGCAAATCACTTGCCGCGTCGCGCCGTCGATCACTTCGGCCTGATTGTAGCCCAGTTTGATCGACCAGTCCCAGGGGTTCACTGCCGTCCGTTCCATGTCGCAATCTCCTTGTGTTCAGTTGCTGTAATCGGTGTAGGGCGAAATAGTGCCAAATATTGTCACCATATGTGATAGACTCGAGATATGAACGTGAGACTGAGACATGACGCCATCGTGCGCAGCCTTCGCCGCAACGGCACGTCGACGGTTGACGCGCTGGCCGAAGAGGTTGGTGCCTCCCGCCGGACCGTGTTGCGCGATATCGGCGCACTGCGGGACGAAGGCTATGTGATCCATTCCGAGGTTGGCCGCGGCGGTGGCCTCCAGCTTGACCCTCAATCAATGCAAACACGAACCAAGTTGTCCGTGCCCGAAGTGTTCGCGCTGCTGATCAGCGTCGCGGCAATGCGAGCCGCCGGGAACTTACCCTTTGCGGAACTTGCCGACGCTGGGTTAGCTAAGATCGAGAAGGCTTTGCCGTCGGACAAGTTGAAAGACCTACGCGCGTTTTTGGAGTGCCTGCACATCGGCCAGCTGTCACCGTTGCAGGATTTGTCGGACATAGGAAAAATGGACCCAGACCTGCTTGGTGCCTTCGAGACGGCGTTTCTGGGCCGGCACTTCATCCGGTTCGACTATAGCGATGCAAAAGGACGCAAAACCGAGCGGCAGGTGGAACCGCAAGCCATGCTGATCCTGCCCCCCCTATGGTATCTCGTCGGCTGGGACCCTGCTCGCGACGACTTCCGCCATTTCCGAATGGACAGGATCAGCAACCCGGAAGCGGTTCCGACTACAAGCTTTCGCCGTCGGCATGTGCCGTTCGAAAATGATGTCTGTCCTTACAGCGAATTGCACCCGGAGCGTCGCAGCAGTCATTCGTGGTAAATGCAGCATCCGTCACATTGGCCTCCAAGCGGTCATTGCGCGTCTGGCCCACGGCCTGTTCCCACATGCATCATTCACGGCAAAGGGCCGGGATCAATGTCCCGCTTTTTTGCGGAATCACATCAAGGACGCCCCGTAATCCGCTGAAAATAAGTCACAAAAAGACTTCATCCAAGCCCATTCCCCTGATCGGGCCGCACCAGCCGCAGATAGGGCCGCTCGCTGCGCAGCGCCGGCGGCGCCGCATCGTCATCCGCCACAGACGCCACAGACGCCACAGACGCCACAGGCCCCACAGCAGGGGGTGCGCCCCGCTCCGGCACACCCTCCAGCGGCTCGATCCGCACCGACCGGATGTAGAACCGTCGCGGCGTGCGCCCCGGCGCCGCATCCGTCACCAGGCAGCCCAGCGCCCGCGAGATATCCCCCAGGTCGCTGCGCAGCGGCATCAGCACCATGCGCCCGGTCAATGGCGTCCGTCCCAGCCCCCCGGCCGAAACCAGCTCCAGGTCCAGCACCGCGGGCCGGTCGAACAGCTCCACCAGCAGATCCGCCAGCTGGTCACGGTCGCTTGGCTCGATCAGGGCGCTGATCGGCATGCCGCGCACTTCCATGCCCATCAGATCGCTCAGCTGCATCCCCGCGACCCGCAGCCGCGCCAGCCCGGGCGCAATCCGCTCGGCCACGAAGACATCCGACAGAAGTGTCGCGATGCGGCGCGGGTCGATATCGGCCCTCCGGGGTACGTCGCCCTCGATGCGTTGCTGGCTCCAATAGGCGCGCAGCGCCGCGATCTCGGCGGGTTTCAGGGCGGCGCGGCGCCTCCGGGCGGCGGCACTTCCCCGCGCGCCAAGTGTCAGCACATTGCCGTCTTGCGCCGGGCCATCGAAGAACGAACCTTTGAAAAACATGTCGACATTCCTGTACCATAGGCAACGCGTGACGCAGCCTCACCGGTCGCCCGGACCTCGGGGCTCAGCCTCCTGTCCCAGGCTCCTGTCCCAAGCGCCCCCGCGCGACGTGGCCGCTACTTCGCACAATTCCCGATAGTTTTGTTTAAAAAACCGGACAAATGGTTAACACACCGTGCGCTCCTTGCCAGCCCGCCCCCGACTGGCTAGGACGGGGCACACACCGTCCGGAGGATACCGTGCTCAATTCGATGACCGCTTTCGCCTCGGCCAAGGGGGCGTTCGGCTCCCAGTCCTGGACATGGGAGTTGCGCTCCGTCAACGGCAAGGGGCTGGATCTGCGCCTGCGCCTGCCCGACTGGATCGAAGGGCTGGAACCCGCGCTGCGCGCGCGCCTGTCGTCCCGCCTCGCGCGGGGCAACCTCAGCCTCGGCCTGCGCGTCCAGTCCGAGGATCGCGCCGGGCGCCTGGCGGTGAATGACGCGGCCCTCGACGATATCCTCGCCGCCATGTCCCGGGTCGAGGCCCGCGCCCAGGAGGTCGGCGTCACGCTCGCCCCCTCCACGCCCGCCGACCTGGTGGCGATGCGCGGCGTTCTGGACACTGCCTCGGTGGATCACGACACCACCGCCCTGCGCGACGCGATCCTGGCCGATTTCGAAGCGCCGCTGGCGGATTTCCTGGCCATGCGCGCCGCCGAAGGCGCGGCGCTGGCCATCATCCTGTCCGACCAGCTGGACCAGATCGCCGCCCTGACCGAACAGGCAGCCCAGGCCGCCGAGGCCCGCCGCGCCGACATGGCGGGCGTGCTGCGCGCCCAGCTGGCCCGCGTCATGGACAATGCCGACGGCGCCGATCCCGCCCGCATCGCGCAGGAACTCGCCCTGATCGCCGTCAAATCCGACGTGACCGAGGAAATCGACCGCCTGCGCGCCCATGTCGGCGCCGCCCGCGCCCTTCTGGCCGAAACCGCCCCCATCGGCCGCAAGCTCGATTTCCTCAGCCAGGAATTCAACCGCGAGGCCAACACCCTGTGTTCCAAGGCGCAGAACACTGCGCTCACCGCCATCGGTCTCGATCTCAAGGCGGTGATCGACCAGCTGCGCGAGCAGGTGCAGAATGTCGAATGATCCAACCCCCTCAGCAGGAGTCCCCGCAATGACCAGCCGCCGTGGCCTTCTGATCATCCTCAGCTCGCCCTCGGGGGCGGGCAAATCCACCCTGTCCCGGCGCCTGCGCGATTGGGATCCGTCGATCTCGTTTTCGGTCTCCGCCACCACCCGCACCCCCCGTGACGGCGAAGTGGATGGCGAGGATTACCATTTCCTGACCGAATCCCGCTTCCAGCGCGACGTGGCCAATGGCGACATGCTCGAACATGCCCATGTGTTCGGCAATTTCTACGGCTCGCCGCGCGGCCCCGTGCAGGCCGCCATCGACGCCGGGCGCGATGTCCTGTTCGATATCGACTGGCAGGGCGCCCAGCAGATCCAGAACTCGGCGCTCGGGCCGCATACCCTGTCGATCTTCATCCTGCCGCCCTCGATCCGCGAATTGCACCGCCGGCTCGAAACCCGTGGCCAGGACAGCCCCGAGGTGATCGCCAAGCGGATGCGCAAAAGCTGGGACGAGATCAGCCATTGGGCCGAATACGATTACGTCCTGATCAATGACGACCTGGACGAAACCGATCGCCGCCTCAAGACCATCATCGAGGCCGCGCGCCTCAAACGCATCCAGCAACCCGGGCTCAATGCCCATGTCAAAGACCTGCACCGTGAATTCGAGGAAAGCCGATGACCCTTTATGCTCTGGACGGGCTTGCGCCCACGATTGCCGATGACACATGGATCGCCCCCGATGCCAACGTGATCGGCAATGTCACCCTGTCCGAGGCCGCATCGATCTGGTTCGGCTGCACCTTGCGCGGTGACAACGAACTGATCCTGATCGGCGCCGGCACCAATGTGCAGGAAAACACCGTCATGCATACCGATCCGGGCTGTCCGCTGACCATCGGCGCGGGCTGCACCATCGGCCACAAGGCGATGCTGCATGGCTGTACCATCGGCGACAACACGCTCGTGGGCATGGGCGCCACGATCCTCAACCGCGCGGTGATCGGCCGCAACTGCCTGGTCGGGGCCGGGGCGCTGATCACCGAAGGCAAGGAAATCCCCGACAATTCGCTGGTCGTCGGCGCCCCCGGCAAGGTGATCCGCACCCTGGACGAGGATGCCATCGAAGGTCTGCGCCGCTCGGCGCTGCATTACCAGCAGAACATGCGCCGGTTCCGCGCCGGGCTGAAGCCCGTCGCATGACCGAGAACGGGCTCTCGACCCTGCTCGAGGCGATCCCTATTCCCTCCGTGCTGATCGGGCGCGGCGAACGCATCCTCGGCGCCAATGACCAGGCCCGCGCGCTTCTGGGGCAGATGATCGTGGGGCGGCATTTCATCACCGCCCTGCGCCAGCCCCCCGTACTCGACGCCATCGAAAACACCCTGCGCGACGGCACCCGGCGTACCACGCGCTATCTCGGCAGCGATGGCGCGCAGGATACCACCTTCGTGGTGACCGTCTCGAAGGTCGACAGCGTGGTGGGCACCGGGGCGCTCGTCTGCTTCGAAGATATCACCCATCTCGAACAGGCCGGGCAGATGCGCCGCGATTTCGTGGCCAATGTCAGCCACGAGCTGCGCACCCCCCTCACGGCGCTCATGGGCTTCATCGAAACCCTGCAAGGCCCCGCCAAGGGCGATCCCCGCGCGACCGAGCGGTTTCTCGGCGTCATGCTCTCCGAGGCGCAGCGCATGGAACGCCTGGTGCGCGATCTTCTGTCCCTCAGCCGGGTCGAGGCCGATGAACGAGTGCGCCCCACCGACCGCGTCGATCTGGGCAAGTGCCTCGCCTCGGTCTGTCACAGCCTGCGTCCCGTGGCCGAAGCCGGCGATGTCCGGCTCGCGCTCGATCTGCCCGAGGCGCCCGTGATGGTGCCGGGCGATCACGATCAGCTGACGCAAGTGGCCACCAATCTCGTTGAAAACGCGATCAAATATGGCGGGCGGGGCAAGACCGCCCATATCGGCCTCGCGCGGGATGACAACGCCATAGACCTGCGCGGGCCTGCCGCCATCGTCACGGTGCGCGATGAAGGTCCGGGCATCGATGCCGTTCACATCCCCCGCCTGACCGAGCGATTCTACCGCATCGACAGCCACCGCTCGCGCGAGATGGGGGGCACCGGTCTGGGCCTCGCCATCGTCAAGCATATCGTGAATCGCCATCGCGGCCGGCTTCGAATCGATTCCGAACCGGGGCAGGGGGCGACGTTCCGGGTGATTCTGCCGACATACCCGCAACCCTGACCCGATTTTGCAGGCCCGGACCGAAAATTTCCGGGCCTGTTTTCATGGTTAATCCGGGATTGCCGGGGGCTGTCATAAAACCGTTACAAAAGTGTAACAAAAGCGTCGCCACAGGTCTCTAGCACGCTGTTCAGGTCCGCCTCCGCGGCGACCCGAACAAACCCAATCAGGAGCTTTCCATGTCCTACTTCAAGATGACCGCCTCGACGCTGGCGATCGCCGCAGTTTCGGCCACCGCCGCCGCCGCCCGTGACAACGTGCAGGTTGCAGGCTCGTCCACCGTTCTGCCCTACGCCTCGATCGTCGCCGAAGCTTTCGGCGAAAACTTCGACTTCCCGACACCGGTCGTGGAATCGGGCGGCTCGTCCTCGGGCCTCAAGCGCTTCTGCGAAGGCGTCGGTGAAAACACCATCGACATCGCCAACGCCTCGCGCGCCATCCGCGAAAAGGAAATCAAGGCCTGTGCCGAAGCCGGCGTCACCGACATCATCGAAGTCCGCATCGGCTATGACGGCATCGTCTTCGCCAGCCAGATCGACGGCCCCGCCTTCACCGCGTTCGAGCCGGCCGACTGGTACAACGCCCTGGCGCCGAAGGTCCTCAAGGACGGTGAGCTGGTCGACAACCCCTACACCATGTGGTCCGAGTTCAACGCCGATCTGCCGGCCGTCGAAATCGCCGCCTTCATCCCCGGCACCAAGCACGGCACCCGTGAAGTGTTCGAGGAAAAGGTTCTCGCCCACGGCTGTGAAGCCACCGGCGCCATGAAGGCCATGGAAGAGGCCGGCATGGACGAAGACTCCATCGAAGACGCCTGCATCTCGGTCCGCACCGATGGCCGCTCGGTCGATATCGACGGTGACTACACCGAAACCCTGGCTCGCATCGACAGCAACGCCGAAGGCGTGGGCGTGTTCGGCCTGGCCTTCTACGAGAACAACACCGACAAGCTGAAAGTGGCCACCATGTCGGGCGTTGCTCCGTCCACCGAAACCATCGCCTCGGGTGAATACCCGGTGTCGCGTCCGCTGTTCTTCTACGTCAAGAAAGCGCATATCGGCGTGATCCCCGGCCTCAAGGAATACGCCGAGTTCTTCGTCTCCGACGAGATCGCAGGCCCCGACGGCCCGCTCGCCAACTACGGCCTCGTCTCGGATCCGGAACTGGCCAAGACCCAGGCGAAGATCGCTGACGAAGTGACCATGGGCGAAGGCATGTAAGCCTCCCCGGTTCTTCGGGGGGTGGCGCCGCGCGTGCCACCCCCCTTTTTTCCGTTCCCGTCTCCTGTTACCCCCGAAATTCCGACCAGACCCGAGGCCCCCATGCCCGCAACATGGCTTGTCCTGATCGTTCTCGCGCTATCGGCCATCGGATACGTCCTTGGCCGCCAGCGCGCCCTCCAGAGTTCCGGCGGCGATAGCCGCGCTCTGCACTCTCTTCCAAGCTATTACGGCTGGCATGTGGCGCTCATGGCGCTCGTGCCTGCCATGGGCCTTCTGGCCGTCTGGCTGATCGCGCAACCGCTTCTGGTCGAAAACACGATCTCGGGCCAGCTGCCCGACAGCGCCATTCCCGAAAGCTCGACGCGCAGCCTCGTGATGTCCGATGTGCGCCGCGTTGCCGAAGGTCTGGACATTGCCGTCTCGCAAGGCGCCATGACCACCGACGAAGCCGCCACCCTGCGCAGCGAATTCACCCAAGTGCGCGAACGGCTGGCCGAAGTGGGCGTCGCCCTCGGCTCGGATGTGAACCCCGCCGTGCTCAGTGCCGCTCAGGATTACCGCGCCATGTCGCGCACCGGCAACCTGATGATGACCGTGGCCGTGCTGGCCATCGGGCTTCTCGGCTTTGTCTATGCGCTCTCGCGCACCGCCCCCCAGTTCCGCGCCCGCAACGTGGTCGAACAGGGCATTCGCGCGCTTCTCGTGGCCGCCGCCAGCGTCGCGGTGCTGACCACGCTCGGCATCGTGCTGTCGCTGATCTTCAACACGCTCGAGTTCTTCAAGCTCTACTCCGCCTGGGATTTCTTCTTCGGCACCACCTGGGCGCCCAGCTTCGGCGGCGGCTCCGAACTTGGCGTGCTGCCGCTTCTGTGGGGCACCTTCTACATCTCGCTGATCGCCCTCCTGGTGGCGGTGCCGATCGGGCTCTTCTCGGCGGTGTACCTGTCCGAATACGCCCCCCGCAAGATCCGCTCGGTCGCCAAACCCATGCTCGAGGTCCTGGCCGGCATCCCCACCATCGTCTACGGCCTTTTCGCGCTGCTCACCGTCGGCCCGATGCTGGTGCAGATCTTCGGCGATGACGGCGTCGGCATCATGCAGGCCAGCACCGCCGTCATGACAGCGGGCCTCGTGATGGGCATCATGCTCATTCCCTTCGTCAGCTCGCTCAGCGACGACATCATCAATGCCGTCCCCCAAGCGATGCGCGACGGCTCCTACGGCCTTGGCGCCACCAAGTCCGAAACCGTCCGCCAGGTGATCCTGCCCGCAGCGCTTCCCGGCATCGTCGGCGCGATCCTGCTGGCCGCCAGCCGCGCCATCGGCGAGACGATGATCGTGGTGCTCGGGGCAGGGGCCGCGGCCCGGCTCTCGATGAACCCGTTCGACGCCATGACCACCGTGACCGCCAAGATCGTCAGCCAGCTCACCGGCGACGCCGATTTCGCCAGCGCCGAGGCGCTCGTCGCCTTCGCCCTCGGGATGACGCTCTTCGTGCTCACCCTTGGCCTCAATGTCTTTGCCCTCTTCATCGTCCGCAAATACCGGGAGCAATACGAATGACCGACGCGAGCCTTCCCGAAAACGCCGCCGCCAGCCCGGCGCATCGCTCGCTCAACACCGTTGACGCGCGCACCCGCAAGCGCAACCGCGCCGAGGCCCGCTTTCGCGCCTATGGCATCGCCGCCGTGGCAACCGGCCTCGTGTTCCTGGTGATCCTGCTCGGCTCGATCCTCTTCAACGGGGTCGGCGCCTTCCAGCAGACCTTCATCAAGGTGCCGGTCTATCTCGATCCCGCCAAGCTCGACAAATCCGGCGAGCGTGACATCGAGGCGATCAAGAAAGTCTCGACCTTCGGCTACACGCCGCTGATCCAGCAGGGTCTGTTCGACGTGGTGCAGGCCGAAGGCATCGAAACGCCGCTCGCCAAACCCGGCGACATGAAGCAGATGATCTCGCCCTCCGCTGCGGCCCAGCTGCGTGACACGGTGATCGCCAACCCCGATCTCATCGGCCAGACGGTCGAGTTCCGCATCCTCGCCTCGTCGCGCGTGGATGGCTATCTCAAGGACCGCGTCTTCCGCGAGGACGTGGTGCGCGACAAGAACATCGATGTCGAACATCTCGATATCGTCGATGGGCTGGTCGCCGCCGGTGTCATCGCCAAGGAATTCAACCTCTCGTTCATCACCGGCGCCGACGCCTCCGAAAGCCGCCCCGAACAGGCCGGTCTGGGCGTGTCGATCCTCGGCTCGTTCTTCATGATGCTGGTGGTTCTGGCGCTCTCGCTGCCGATCGGTGTGGCGGCCTCGATCTACCTCGAGGAGTTCGCCCCGCAAAACCGCTTCACCGACCTGATCGAGGTGAACATCTCGAACCTCGCCGCCGTCCCCTCGATCGTGTTCGGCATCCTGGGCCTTGCCGTGTTCATCCAGTTCGCCCACCTGCCGCAATCCGCGCCACTGGTCGGCGGGCTGACGCTCACGCTGATGACGCTGCCGACCATCGTGATCTCGACGCGGGCTTCGCTGAAATCCGTGCCGCCCTCGATCCGCGATGCGGCCCTCGGGGTAGGGGCGTCGAAAATGCAGGCGGTGTTCCACCATGTGCTGCCCATGGCCATGCCCGGTATCCTGACGGGCACGATCATCGGCCTGGCCCAGGCCCTCGGGGAAACCGCGCCCTTGCTGCTGATCGGGATGGTGGGCTATATCGCCACCAACTATCCCGACGGCTTCGCCTCGGGCTTCATGGACCCCAACTCGGCCATGCCCGCCCAGATCTTCGAATGGGCCAAGCGCGCCGATCCGGCCTATTACGAACGCGCCTGGGGCGGCATCATCATCCTTCTGGTCTTTCTCATGACCATGAATATCATCGCCATCATCCTGCGCCGCCGCTTCGAGCGCCGCTGGTAAACGAGGGAAAACCCCCCATGTACGACGCGCCCAGCCTGGAGAGAAACGTGGACCAGAAAGACATCAAGTTCTCCGCCCGCAATGTGCAGGTCTATTACGGAGACACCCACGCGATCAAAGACGTGAGCGTTGAGATCGAGGACAATACCGTCACCGCCTTCATCGGGCCGTCGGGCTGTGGGAAATCCACCTTCCTGCGCTGCCTGAACCGGATGAACGACACGATCGATGTCTGCCGCGTCGAAGGCGATATCCGCCTCGATGGCGAGGATATCTACGACAAGCGCGTCGATCCCGTGCAGCTGCGCGCCAAGGTCGGCATGGTCTTCCAGAAGCCCAACCCGTTTCCCAAGTCGATCTATGACAACGTGGCCTACGGCCCGCGCATCCACGGGCTTGCCCGCTCCAAGGCCGAGCTCGACGAGATCGTGGAAACCGCGCTGCGTCGCGGCGCCATCTGGGACGAGGTGAAGGACCGCCTTGATGCCCCCGGCACCGGCCTGTCGGGCGGCCAGCAACAGCGCCTGTGCATCGCCCGCGCCGTGGCCACCGCGCCTGAGGTTCTTCTCATGGACGAGCCGTGCTCGGCCCTCGATCCCATCGCCACCGCCCAGGTCGAGGAACTCATCGACGAGCTGCGCCAGTCCTACTCGGTGATCATCGTCACCCACTCCATGCAGCAGGCCGCGCGCGTCAGCCAGAAAACCGCCTTCTTCCATCTCGGCCATCTCGTCGAATTCGGCGAAACCGGGCAGATCTTCACCAATCCCGAGGATGAGCGCACCGAAAGCTACATCACCGGCCGTATCGGCTAAGGAGCCTTCAGATGTCCGACACTCATATCGCCTCGGCCTTCGATCGCGATCTCGAAACCATCCAGGCCCAGATCATGAAGATGGGCGGCATGGTCGAGCAGGCGATCCTCGACGCCTCCACCTCGCTCGAAACCCGTGACGAGGAACTGGCCGATAAGGTCCGTGAGGGCGACCGCGCCATCGACGCCCTCGAAGAGCAGATCAACGAAGAGGCCGCCCGCACCATCGCCCTGCGCGCGCCCACCGCGATCGACCTGCGCCTGATCCTCACCGTCATGAAGATCGCCGGTAACCTCGAACGGATCGGCGACTATTCCAAGAACATGGCCAAGCGCACCACCGTGCTTGCCCAGATGACCCCGATCAACGGCTCCACCGTCGCGCTGCGCCGCATGGCCCGCGAGGTCGAAAAGATGCTGCGCGACGCGCTTGACGCCTATATCCAGCGCGATGCCGACCTCGCGCGCGACGTGGTCAACCGCGACCATGACATCGACCAGATGTACAACGCGCTCTTCCGCGAGTTCCTGACCTTCATGATGGAAGACCCGCGCAACATCACGCCCTGCATGCACCTGCATTTCATCGCCAAGAACACCGAGCGTATGGGCGACCATGTCACCTCCATCGCCGAACAGGTGATCTACCTGGTGACCGGCGACATGCCCGATGACGTCCGCCCCAAGCAGGATCGCACCTCGATCGATCCCGCCGTCGCACCCAAGGTCTGAACAAGGAATCCATGACCCATGTCCATCGATCAGCCCACCGTCCTTCTGGTCGAGGATGAGCCCGCGCAGCGCGAGGTGCTCAGCTACAACCTGGAAGCCGACGGGTTCCGCGTCACCACCGCCGAAAACGGCGAAGAGGCGCTGTTGCTCGTAGACGAGACCGCCCCCGATCTCATCGTGCTGGACTGGATGCTGCCCAATGTCTCGGGCATCGAGGTCTGCCGTCAGCTCAAGACCCGCGCCGATACGCGCAACGTGCCGATCCTGATGCTCTCGGCCCGCTCCGAAGAGGTGGACCGCGTGCGTGGCCTTGAAACCGGCGCCGATGATTACGTCGTCAAACCCTATTCCGTGATCGAGTTGATGGCCCGTGTGCGCGCCCTCCTGCGCCGCTCGCGCCCCTCGGCGGTGGGCGAGCGCCTGGAATACGAGGACATCGTGCTCGATGCCGAAACCCACCGCGTGACCCGCTCCGACCAGCCGCTGAAACTCGGCCCGACGGAATTTCGGCTTCTGTCCACCTTCATGGAAAAGCCGGGCCGCGTCTGGTCGCGTGAACAGTTGCTCGACCGGGTCTGGGGGCGCGACATCTATGTCGATACCCGCACCGTCGATGTCCATATCGGACGGCTGCGCAAGGCGCTCTGCCAGCATGGCGGCGGCGATCCGCTGCGCACCGTGCGCGGCGCGGGATACGCGCTCGGCTGAGGCGTTTTGCGTACGGGATGGACACAAATTCCGGGTCAGGCCCGGAATTTCGTCCCAAACCCGTGTCGGTTTCGTACGGATCGTACACACGGCGTCTTTGCGCCCTTATGCGCCATGCTCATGGAAAGCGGCGTCAGCGGGGCAGGGGGTCTTCGTTCTCGGCCTGTGTGCTCAGCCAGTCCCGAAACTTGACCAGCGCCGCATCGCGCGCTTTTTCCATAGGCCAAACAAGGTGATAGGCGCCGGGCGTCTCGGTGACATCGCCCCAGGCCCGCACCAACCGCCCCGTCGCCAGGTCCTGCTCGGCCAGGTAATCGGGCAACAGCGCCACGCCCAATCCATGCAACGCCGCCTGCGTAATCGTTGAAAACTGGTCATAAATCGTCCCCGTGACCTGTCCCGCCTCGATCCCATGCGCCCCGAACCAGGCCCGCCACGCCTCGGGCCGGGTCTCGATATGCAACAGCGGCAAGCCCAGCAGATCCCCCGGCCCCCGCACCCCGCGCCCCGCCAAAAGCTCCGGTGCGCAAACCGCGATCACGGCCTCGGTCTTCAGCCGCAAAGCCTGTGTTCCCGGCCAATCCGCGCGTCCGAAATGTAGCGCTGCATCAAAGGGTTCTGCGGCGAAGTTAAACGGTTTTATCCGGGTGGACAGGTTGATCGTCACCTCCGGATGCCGCCGCGCGAAATCCGCCAGTCGCGGCACCAGCCAGCGCATCCCGAAGGTGGGCAGGATCGCCAGGTTCAGGCTCCCGCCCGCCGGGTTCACCGTCACCTTCAACGTGGCCTGCATGATCTTTTGCAGCGCCGCCCGGACCTCGGCGGCATAATCCGCCGCCTCCGGCGTCAACACCATCCGCCGCCCCTGCCGTATGATCAGCCCGACCCCCAGCTGCGCCTCCAGCGTCTGCAACTGCCGGCTCACCGCGCTCTGGCTCATCGACAGCTCCTCGGCCGCCGCCGTCGCACTGCCCAATCGGTCCAGTGCTTCCAGCGCCCGCAGGCTGGCGGTCGAGGGCAGGAAACGGCGGGGCAGGGTACTCATATGTCATATCCTCATGGATAAATGCGAAATTCGCGTTTTTTCTTACGCCAACGCTGGTGTATTGTCCAATAAACCCGATATTTCCTCATAAGGAGCGGCCCCCATGAGCCTCGACACACCCGCCATCCGCCAGAAAGACAAGCCCGATCTTGGATCTTTCGACTGGCAGGACCCTTTCATGCTGGAAAATCAACTGCTTGAAGAAGAGCGGATGATCTCCCAAAGCGCGCGCACCTTCGCGCAAGAGGTACTTCAGCCACGGGTGATCCGCGCCTATGCCAATGAAGAAACCGATCCCGGCATTTTCCGCGAGATGGGGCAGATGGGCCTTCTGGGCACCACGATCCCCGAAGAATATGGCGGATTGTCCGCAGGTTACGTCTCCTACGGTCTTGTTGCGCGCGAGATCGAGCGTGTCGATTCCGGCTATCGCTCGATGATGAGCGTGCAATCCTCGCTCGTGATGTATCCGATCTATGCCTATGGCAGCGAAGACCAGCGGCTCAAATACCTGCCGGGCTTGGCAAAAGGCGAGTTGATCGGCTGTTTCGGCCTGACCGAACCCGATGCCGGGTCGGACCCCGCCGGTATGAAGACCCGCGCTGAAAAGACCGCCACGGGCTACCGCATCACCGGCGCCAAGATGTGGATTTCCAATTCGCCCATCGCCGATGTCTTCGTGGTCTGGGCCAAGTCCGAGGCCCATGACGGCAAGATCAGGGGCTTCATTCTGGACAAGGGCGCCAAGGGCCTCAGCGCCCCGAAAATCACCGGAAAACAAAGCCTTCGCGCCTCGGTCACCGGCGAAATCGTGATGGACGGTGTCGAGGTTGGCGAAGATGCGCTCCTGCCCCATGTCGAAGGGCTCAAGGGGCCGTTCGGCTGTCTCAACCGGGCGCGCTACGGCATCGCCTGGGGGGTCATGGGCGCGGCCGAATTCTGCTGGCACGCCGCCCGTCAATATGGTCTCGATCGTCATCAGTTCCGCCGTCCTCTGGCCCAGACCCAGCTTTTCCAGAAAAAGCTTGCCGATATGCAAACAGAGGTCACGTTGGGTCTGCAGGCGGCCCTGCGCGTCGGGCGCCTGATGGACGAGGCCAACGCCGCCCCCGAGATGATCAGCCTGATCAAGCGCAACAATTGCGGCAAGGCGCTCGACATCGCGCGCATGGCCCGCGACATGCATGGCGGCAACGGAATTTCCGAGGAATTTCAAGTCATTCGCCATATGATGAACCTCGAGACGGTCAACACCTATGAAGGCACGCATGACGTTCACGCGCTGATCCTGGGGCGCGCGCAGACCGGTTTGCAGGCGTTCTTCTGATCGCCGGGGCAGGGGCGGACGCAGGGCCATTCGGCTGTTGCGTCCGGCCCTGCACGCGCTACCGTGGCCCGTGCAACTCTCACGGTGAGCATGATGCCCGATCTCGGATCCCTCTGGCGCGACAGCGCCGCTGAAACCTTCTCGGCCCCGCCTGTCTCGGGCGATCTGTCTTGCGATCTGCTGGTGATCGGGGGTGGCTTCACTGGCTGCGCCGCCGCGCTGAGCGCGGCAACGGGCGGATCGGATGTCATCCTGCTCGAGGCCGATACGATCGGGCAGGGCGCCTCGGGCCGCAATGTGGGCTTGGTGAATGCCGGTCTCTGGCTGCCGCCCGACACGGTCTGCGAGACCCTTGGCGAGGCCGCGGGTGAGCGCTTGAACCAGCGCCTCGCCGCCGCTCCGGATCTGGTATTTGACCTTGTTTCACAATATGATATCGCCTGCGAGCCGCGTCGCACCGGCACCTTGCACCTGGCCCATGCGCCGCGCGGATTGGCGCAGTTGCAGGCCCGCCAGGCCCAGATGGTCCGCCGCGACGCGCCTGTGACGCTGCTCGATGCGGCCCAGACCCAGACCCGCACCGGGACATCCGCCTTTCATGGCGCGCTGCATGATGCCCGCGCCGGCACCGTTCAGCCGCTGGCCTATGTCCGGGGGCTGGCCCGTGCGGCCCGGTCGCTTGGCGCTCAGCTCTTCGAACACAGCCCCGCCACCTCGCTCACCCGGCAGGCAGACCACTGGATCATCCGCAGCAACGACGCCACCCTGCGCGCCCGCACGCTTCTGGTGGCCACCAACGCCTATCATCGGCCCGTCACTCATATGAGTTTACCTCATGTTCCCAAGGTAAATTACTTCCAACTCTCCACCGCCCCCCTCGGAAACAACATTTCGCGGGACATTTTGCCCGGTGGGGAAGGGTGCTGGGATACCGGTCTCATCATGACATCGCTGCGCCGGGATGCGGCGGGCCGGGTGATCCTGGGCGGGATGGGGGATGACACCGGCGTGCAGGCCGGATGGGCGCGGCGCAAGCTGGCGCAGCTTTTCCCGCAACTGGCCGATGCCGAGATCACCCATCACTGGGCCGGGCAGATCTCGATGACCTCGGACCACCTGCCGCGCATCCTGCGGATCGGCCCCGATGCGCTGGCGATCTTCGGCTATTCGGGCCGGGGCATCGCGCCGGGCACCGCCTTCGGGCAGGCCGCGGCGCAGGCTTTGCTGAGTGGCGATGAAAGCGATCTGCCGGTGCAGCCCGTCGATGGGCATGCCGAAATGCTGCCGGGCCTGAAGACCGCATTCTACGAGACGGGCGCCCGCCTTGTGCACTTGGTGTCGGCCCGCAGATAGGCATAAACCGGCGTCGATATGGGTGCCGGGGCCGACCCATAAAACACCGGATGCCCCAGGACCCGGAACTGAACCTCCATCTCGGCGTCCAGCCGTTGCAGCGCCGCACGCTCCAATTGCTCGGTCTCGCGGAGCTGGGCACTGATACGGCGCCTGACATCCGCAAGAACGGTGCCAAGATACGCACGCCGCGTGTTGATGGTCACCAGCGAGCCTTGCTTGACCAGAATACCGCCCGTGAGCCCCGCGTATCGCACCTCGGCGCCCGGCACCCGGTATCTCAGCACCCCCGCAACCAGGTCCGATACACAATCGGTATCCTCTGCCCAAAGGCCGAAACTTCCCTGGCTGCCATGCCCGAGGATGTCACTGACCTCGGTGTCCAGCACGACCTGTCCTGGCGTCATGATCCTAAGCCGCATATGTCATTTCCTCCCATGCTGATGGGACAGGCCCAATGGCATGGCAGTCGGATCCGACGTCTGACACCTGCGCCCGGCATCGCGTCGCCCCCAAAGGCGGATGCGGGTGGGGTCCTTTCGCAGGCACCCCGAGTGTCGGCCGGCGGCTCTGCGCCGGCGTCCGGTCCCCCGGTTCCGTGTAGCAATCTGTCCCATGAATACCTGCCATGCTGTGGCCGGTGCATCATAGAGTGCGGCGCCAGGCGGCCTCATTATCCTTCGTCAATGATGGTCTTTCGCAATTCTGGACGACACGATGACGGGGCAACAGGGGCGCAAGGCCCTTGAAAGCGGGCCGTGCAGGATGACCCACATAAGGCGCATAATCAGTATTATGTAAATAAAAGATACGTGCGCATGGAAGGCAAAACCAGAAACAATCCATATATAACAATACGCAAGCAGCCTTACTTGATCCAGCCCACCTTGCGCCCATCCGCATCCCCCCACCTGAAAACCATGGCATCGATGACGCATGGGCACAACGAAACGAATGCGCGCCGTCAACTCACACTCGACACGCCGCGCCGGCACACGCTAAAACGCGGCGACCAAAGGGAAAGTTCAATGACGTCGATCCTGATCCTCAACGGGCCAAATCTGAATTTGCTCGGCACGCGGCAACCACAGGTCTACGGCACCACCACCTTGGCGGATATCGAGGCGCTGTGCCGCGCCCGCGCCAAGACCCTGTCGGTGGACCTCGCTTTCGATCAAAGCAATTGCGAAGGCGCGCTGATCGACAGGATCCATGCCGCGCGCGGCACCCATGACGGCATCATCCTCAATGCCGGCGCCTATACCCATACCTCCATCGCCCTGATGGATGCGCTTGCCTCGGTCGAACTTCCGGCGATCGAGCTGCACCTGTCCAACATCCATGCGCGCGAGTCCTTCCGTCATCAATCCTACATCTCCAAGGTCGTGGTCGGTGTGATCTGCGGTTTCGGTGCCCAGGGGTACGAACTGGCACTTGACGCCATGGTCGGCCACCTGGGACGCTCTGCATGACGGTCAGCACGGCGCTCATCAACGAGATCATCAATGTGTCGCGCATCGAGGATGTCTGGCGCATGCATGTGCGCCGGATGGCCGATTACGGCTTCGACCGGATCATGTATGGCTATACGCGCTATCGCACCGAAATTTCCCTTGGGGATCCGGATGATTTCGTGCTCCTGACCAATCATCACCGCGATTATTCGGACGTGTTCATCGGCGAAGGCCTCTATTTCCATGCTCCGATGGTCAGGTGGGCGCTCGACAATGAAGGCGCGTGTTCATGGTCCGTGATGGCCCGGCGGATGCAGTCCGGCGAGATGTCGGACGAGGAACGCAAGGTGATCGAGTTCAACCGCCGCCATGGCGTGACCGCGGGCTATTCCATCAGCTTCAAATCCGTGACGCCCCGCAGCAAGGGCGCCATTGCCCTGACCGCCCGCCGCGATCTGGACCAGCAGGCCGTCGATGACATCTGGGCCAGCCATGGGCATGAGATCCTCACGATCAACAACGTGGTTCACCTGCGCATCCTCACCCTGCCCTATACCACCAGGGCCCGCACACTCACCCGGCGCCAACGCGAGGTGCTGGCCTGGGTCGGCGATGGCAAGACCATTCAGGATATCGCGGTCCTGATGGGGGTGGCGCCCGCGACCGTGGAAAAGCACCTGCGTCTCGCCCGCGAATCGCTCAACGTCGAGACCACCGCCCAGGCCGTTCTCAAGGCAGCCTTCCAGAACCAGATGTACGTCCTCGATCCATGATACGCGCCCGAAAGGCGGGAATTTGTATCAAAAGGTAAGGAATACACTACTTTTGCATAGGGCGCTTACAAGGCACAGTGGCCCGGTTCCGTGAGTGGTGGCGTTTTTGCCCGGGAACCAGGGGCCGTACCCTTTGCGTATTTCAAAGCTCTGCAGCCCTTCCAGTCTTACTGGACCCGGCTGGCGGCCTTATTGTTCGGGTCGTCAGTCGGACCATTTGCCGGCATCGCCGGGAAAGTTTTTCATGTGCTGTCCGTCTTCACTCCCCAAGTGAACGGTGCCGGAAAACAAGGATGCCGCCCCATGACCCGGGGCGGCATCAATTCTTTCAACCAAGCAGAAATCGCTTAGCCCTGGGCGACCTTGGCCACCTCGGCTGCGAAATCCTCTTCCTTCTTCTCGATGCCTTCACCGACTTCAAGGCGCACATAGCCCAGAACCTCGGCACCGGCTTCCTTGGCCGCGGCCTCGACCGTCAGGTCGGGATTGATGACGAATTGCTGGCCCAGAAGCGTGACCTCGGACATGAATTTCTTCATGCGGCCGACGATCATCTTCTCGATCACCTCTTCGGGCTTGCCGGAATCGCGGGCGATGTCGATCTGAACCTGGCGCTCTTTCTCGACAACCGACGGGTCCAGCTCGGCCTCGTTCAGCGCGGCGGGGTTGGTGGCCGCGATATGCATGGCAACCTGGCGGCCGAATGCCTCGTCGCCACCTTTCATCGCCACCAGAACGCCGATCTTGCCCATGCCGTCCGCCATCGCGTTATGGACATAGGACACCACGGTCTCGCCTTCGACGCTGGCCATGCGGCGCAGCGACATGTTCTCGCCGATGGTGGCGATCTTGGCGGTGATCACCTCTTCGACGGTCTTGCCGTCCAGCGGGGCCGCCTTCAGCGCGTCGACATCGCTTGTCCCCAGGGCGACGGTGGCGATCTTGCCGACCATGTCCTGGAAATCTGCGTTTTTCGCGACGAAATCGGTTTCCGCGTTCACCTCGACGGCGACACCCTTGCCACCTTCGACGCTGACGGCCACCAGGCCCTCGGCGGCGGTGCGCCCGGATTTCTTGGCGGCCTTGGCCAGACCCTTGGTGCGCAGCCAGTCAATGGCGGCTTCCATGTCGCCATCGGTTTCGGTCAGCGCCTTCTTGGCGTCCATCATGCCTGCGCCGGTCGTCTCGCGCAGCTCTTTCACCTGTGCAGCAGTGATAGCCATCTGGGCTCTCTCCTTGGAATCGTCTGAATATGCAGGGGGCGGGATACCCCGGCCCCCATGTCGTTTTGATGAAGGCGGCTTAGCCTTCGGCAGCCTCTTCGGCTTTGGCGTCGTCGGCCGCAGGCGCGTCCTCGGCGACGGCCTCTTCTGCCGGGGCCTCGACCATCTCGCCCAGGTCGACGCCGGCGGCGCCAAGCTGAACCGCGGTGCCGTCCAGCGCGCTGCGGCTCACCAGGTCGCAATAAAGCGAGATGGCGCGCGCCGCGTCGTCATTGCCGGGGATGATATAGTCAACGCCAGCGGGCGAGCAGTTGGTGTCGACGATGGCGACAACCGGGATGCCCAGCTTGTTGGCTTCCGCGACGGCCAGCGCCTCTTTCTTGACGTCGATGACGAACAGCATGTCCGGCAGACCGCCCATTTGACGGATGCCGCCAAGGCTTGCCTGCAGCTTCTGCTGATCGCGTTCGATCCCCAGGCGCTCTTTCTTGGTCAGGCCACCGGCGCCCGCCGCAAGGATCTCGTCGATTTCGTTCAGACGCTTGATCGACTGCGACACGGTCTGCCAGTTGGTCAGCGTGCCACCCAGCCAGCGGTGGTTCATGTAATACTGTGCGCAACGGTCCGCCGCATCGGCGACCGGCTGTGCCGCCTGGCGCTTGGTGCCGACGAACAGGATGCGGCCGCCCTTCGAGACGACGTCGCGGATCGCGTTCAGCGCCGCGTCCAGCATCGGGACGGTCTGTGTCAGGTCGATGATGTGAATGCCATTGCGCGCGCCATAGATGAACTCGCCCATGCGGGGGTTCCAACGCTGCGTCTGGTGGCCAAAGTGAACGCCGGCTTCAAGCAGCTGACGCATGGAGAACTCGGGAAGAGCCATGTCCGTTTCCTTTCCGGTTTGAGCCTCGGCACGGGGTGAGAAGCGGATGCTTCAACCGGTGGACCGACAGGGATGTCTCCCCTGTAAGCCCGCCCATGCCTGCGGGTTGAGTGCCGCGCGTATAGACCAGCCATCGGACCGGCGCAACCCCCCTGCCCCGAACCTGCCCCGAAAGCGCCCCGGCCCCTCATCCGGCCCGCCGCGCGCACCGACAATATACCGACGTGATACCGATGTGATACCGATAGGGCGATTTTGCCCCTTCGCGGGGCCTGTCTCGATTCGTCCCGCCCTGCCTCGGAGGCCCTCGATGTCACTTCTCGATCCCAGTCCAGAAATCCGCGATGCCCTGGCATCCGGCCTGCCCGTGGTGGCGCTGGAATCGACGATCATCACCCATGGCATGCCCTGGCCGCGCAATGCCGAAACGGCGCTGTCGGTCGAACAGGCGGTGCGCGACACCGGCGCGATCCCGGCCACGATTGCCGTCACCGAAGGCCGTATCCGCATTGGCATGACCTCGCAAGCAATTGAAAAGCTGGCACAAACCTCGGACGTGGCCAAGCTCAGCCGCGCCGATCTCGCCACCTGCCTGGCCATGGGGGGCACCGGCTCCACCACGGTCGCGGCGACGATGATCTGTGCCGCGCGCGCCGGTATCGGCGTCTTTGCGACAGGCGGGATCGGCGGTGTGCATCGCGGCGCGTCCGACACGTTCGACATATCGGCGGACCTGACCGAACTGTCGCAAACCCCCGTCACCGTGGTCTGCGCCGGGGCCAAGGCCATTCTCGATCTGCCCAAGACATTGGAAACATTGGAAACTTTGGGTGTCCCCGTGATCGCCTTCGGGCAGGACGCCTTTCCGGCCTTCTGGTCTGCCGACTCCGGCCTGCGCGCGCCCCTGCGCATGGATTGCCCCACCCAGATCGCCCGCGCCCATCAGATGCGTGCGGCGCTTGGCCTGCCCGGTGGCCAACTCGTGGGCAATCCCATCCCGCAAGATGCTGAAATTCCACGCGAAACGCTCGAGCCCCTGATCGCCGCCGCGCAATCCGAGGCCACGGCCGAGGGCATCACCGGCAAGGCCGTCACCCCGTTTTTGCTGCGCCGCATATCCGAGTTGACCTCGGGCGCCTCCCTCACCGCCAATGTGGCGCTCATCCATGCCAATGCCCGCCTCGCCGCCCGGATTGCCATTGCCGCCAAAACCATCGCGGAACCGCCTGAATTATAAGCATTTAAAAGTGATTTACCGGTTAGGCGTCGCAAGCCCATTGTAGCAGGTGCTGAAACCGCCTAGATAGCCGGTGGATCCAACTGACCCCATGTGCTCCATGACAACGCCGTTCGACGAAACCCCGCAGCCCCCCCGCAAACCCGGCATGTTTGCAGGTGTCCGGGCCAGCTTCCTGACCGGCCTTGTCGTGATCTTGCCGGTGGCGATGACCATCTGGCTGATCTGGACGCTCATGGGCTGGGTCGACAGCTTCGTGCTGCCGCTGATCCCCTCCAACCTGCGCCCCGAGCATTATATCGGCATCAACCTGCGCGGCGTCGGCGTCATCATCTTCCTTGTGTTCACGATCATCGTCGGATGGATCGCCAAGGGCCTTATCGGCAAGTCCTTGATCCGCTTCGCAGAATCCCTCGTGAACCGGATGCCGGTCGTGCGCTCGATCTATTCCGGCGTCAAACAGATCGCCGAGACGGTCTTCGCCCAGTCCGAACGCAGCTTCGAAAAGGCCTGCCTCGTGCAGTACCCGCGCAAGGGCATCTGGGCGATCGGCTTCATCTCGACCACCGCCAAGGGGGAGATCGCCGGCAAGGTGGACACCGTGTCCGACCTGCTCAGCGTCTTCGTCCCCACGACGCCCAACCCCACCAGCGGTTTCCTGCTCTATTTCCCGCGCGAAGACATCATCGAGCTGAACATGAGCGTCGAGGACGCCGCCAAGCTCGTGATCTCGGCAGGGCTTGTCTATCCCGGCGAAGACCTGTCGGACCCGCCCCGCAAGCCGCTGAAATCATGACATGAACCGCGATGTGCGGTCAGTTGTACATCGCCGCCAGATCGACGCTGCCGCGCTGGTTCAGGTCGCCGCGATGCCGATCCAGGAACGTCTCGGCCGCCGCATATCCCGCATCGCGCAGCCGGTGCAGCAGGTAGGGTGTGGGCATCAGCTTGCTGGCCACCGACAAATCGCGCATCAGCCTGTCATCGGCGATCATGTGCACATGCACCCGCTTCATACTGCCCGCCGTCAGGCTGCCATCCTCCAGCAGGCGCTGGACAAATCCGATCGCCCGCAATTCGCGCAGCAGCGATGAATTGAAGCTGATCTCGTTGATCCGGTTCTGGATCTCCTGCGGGCTTTTCGGCACATCCTCGCGCACCAGCGGGTTGATATGCACGATGAGGATATCCTCGGGCAGGTCGGGCGCAAACAGCGGGAACAGCGCGGGATTTCCGGTATATCCCCCATCCCAGTAATGCGCCCCGTCAATCTCGACCGCCTTGAACAACGTCGGCAGGCAGGCCGAGGCAAGCAGGCTGTCGGTCGAGATGTCATCGCCCGTGAACACCCTGATCTTGCCGCTATGCACGTTCGTCGCGCCCACGAAAAAGCGCGGCCCGGCATCGGCACAGACCTTGTCGTAATGAAACTGCGCCGCGATCCGTTCCAGCGGGTTCACATAGAACGGCCCATAGGCATATGGCGACACGGCCCGCGTCATCGCATCCACCATCGCAAAGGGCACCGACGCCTCGAGCGCGGCACTCACGGCCCCCGGCGCGGGCATCGCTCCGGCCATCCAGGCAGGCATCCGGATGTCGCGCACCGCACCCATCTGCTCCCAGAGCCACGACAGGTTCTCGCGTGCGCCCGCCGGCCCGCCTTCAAGCAGCCCCGATTTCAACGCAGCCCCATTCAAGGCCCCCGCCGACGTCCCCGAGATGCCGGCGATCTCGATCCCGTCATCTTCAAGCAACCGGTCAAGGACACCCCAGGTGAACGCCCCATGCGCGCCCCCGCCCTGCAAGGCCAGGTTGATCCGTTTTTTCTGGCTCATCGCCGGCTCACAGCGCGGTCCAGCCGCCATCGACGCTGATCGTGGTGCCGGTCACCTGTGCTGCCGCATCCGAACACAGGTACAGCGCCGTGCCGCCCAGCTGTTCGATCGTGGCAAAGTCCTTGGACGGTTGCCGCTCCAGCAGGACATTGCGGATCACGTCCTCGCGCGACATGTCGTATTGCTTCATCGTGTCCGGGATCTGCGCTTCGACCAGCGGGGTCAGCACATATCCCGGGCAGATCGCATTCGCGGTGATCGGTTCCTGCGCGGTCTCAAGCGCCGTGACCTTGGTCAGACCGACCACCCCATGCTTGGCCGCGACATAGGCCGCCTTGTAGGGGCTGGCCGTCAGGCCATGCGCCGAGGCGATGTTGATCACCCGGCCCCAGCCCGCCTTGCGCATCAGCGGCAGCGCCGCCGCCGTCGTGTGAAAGGCCGAGCTGAGGTTGATCGCGATGATCATGTCCCATTTCTCGGTCGGAAACTGGTCGATCGGCGCGACATGCTGAATGCCGGCATTGTTGACCAGGATATCGCACGCCCCCGCCTGTTCCACCAGCGCGCGGCAGGCGTCCGGGTTGGACATGTCGGCGCGGATATAGCGCGCGCTGATTCCATGATCCTTTGCCAGCCGGTCGGCGATGGCGTGGTCCTCATCCGTGTCGCTGAAGGAATTCAGGATCACATTCGCCCCGTGGCGGGCCAGCTCTTCCGCGATGCCCAAGCCGATCCCCGAGGTGGATCCCGTCACGATGGCGGTCTTGCCAGAAATGCCCATGTCTCGATCTCCCGTGCTGCGCCGCCACCCTACGGGACGGCCTTTTGCGCTTGCAGCATAATTGCTGCGCGCGCAAATTGCACGGGAAAGCGGACAGGGAGGATCACAGGTCTCGGCCAAAAAAAACGCCGGCACGAAGCCGGCGTTAAGTTATTGAGGCAGGTTTCATACAGGCAAGAAACCTATCAAGCAGTGACTCCTTTATAAGCAATCTGACGTCATGATCCAAGCTAAAAGTTTGAAAAGACGTGAAAGCGGCTCTACGGTCCGGGCTCAGGCACATAAGGGCGAAAGGGAATTGTTGCTCAAATGAGATCGGTTTTTTTCCTTCTTGCAGGCGTGATCATCGGGTGCCTGGCGCTTGTCGCACCGGGCCCGCGCGCCCAAGCCGAGCCCGCACATGGCATAGCTATGTATGGCGACCCCGCGCTCCCACCGGATTTTGTGTCCCTGCCCTATGCCAACCCAGATGCGCCCAAGGGCGGACGGATCGTCACCGGCAATGTCGGCAGCTTCGATTCTCTCAATCCGTTCACCCTCAAGGGCAGCCCGCCATGGCAGTTGCGCTTTCTCACGCACGAGCCTCTGATGGGCCGATCCTGGGACGAACCGTTCACGCTCTACGGCCTGTTGGCCGAATCGGTCGAGACCGGGCCGAACCGTGAATGGGTGGAATTCACCCTGCGCCCCGAGGCGCGATTCTCGGATGGCAGCCCCGTCACGGTCGAGGACGTGATCTGGTCCTACGAGGCCCTGGGCACCCGTGGCCACCCCCGCTATCGCGGGTTTCACGATCAGACGGCCTCGATCGAACAGACCGGCCCGCGCTCGGTTCGGCTGACCTTCGCAGAAGAAGACCGCGAACTGGCTCTCATCGCGGGGTTGCGCCCGATCCTGAAGAAATCCCAGTGGGAAGGGCGCGATTTCGCCGATGCGGCATCGGATGAAATCCCCATAGGCTCTGCGCCCTATGTGATCGACAGCTATGAATTCGGCCGCTACGTCGTGCTGAAACGCAACCCCGATTACTGGGGGGCCGATCTGCCGTTGCGCCGGGGCACGTCGAATTTCGACGAGATCCGCATCGAGTTTTACGGCGACAACACCGTGATGCAGGAGGCGTTCAAGGCGCAGGCCCTGTCCTATATCCGCGAATTCAACGCCGAACGCTGGGACACGCAGTATGATTTCCCCGCCGTGCAATCGGGCGATATCGTCAAATCCGAGATCCCCCATGCCAAGCCCTCGGGCATGACGGGCTTTGTCATGAACACCCGGCGCCCGCCGCTGGATGACTGGCGCGTCCGCGAGGCGCTGATCCAGGCGTTCAACTTCGAGTATATCAACGACACCCTGACCGGCGGGTTGCAGCCCCGGATCACCTCGTATTTCTCCAATTCCGAACTCGGGATGCAGCCCGGCCCCGCCACGGGCCGCGTGCGCGACCTGCTCATGCCCTTTGCAGACACCCTGCCGCCCGGTGCGCTCGACGGTTATACCCTGCCCGTCAGTGACGGCTCGGCGCGCAACCGTGGCAATCTGCGCGTGGCGCTCCGGCTTCTGGCCGACGCGGGCTGGACCGTGCAGGACGGCGAGTTGCGCAATGCCCAAGGCCAGCCCTTCCGCCTCGAGGTGCTGTTGCAGCAGGACGCGCTGATCCAGCAGGCCACCGCGATCATGGATATCTACGCCCGTGCGCTCGAACGTCTGGGCATCGCCCTGCAGGTGCAATCCATCGACAAGGCGCAATATGCCGAACGCGAGCGGGTGTTCGACTTCGACATGACCTTCATGCGCCGCTCCCTGTCGCTCAGCCCCGGCAATGAACAGCGCTTCTATTGGGGGTCCCAGGCCGCCGACCAGCCCGGCAGCCGCAACCTGATGGGCATGACATCGCCTGCCGCCGACGCGATGATCGACGCGATGCTGACCTCTCGCAGCCGCGAGGATTTCGTCGCCGCAACCCGCGCGCTCGACCGGGTCCTGACCGCCGGGCGCTACGTGATCCCGATCCACAACTATGCCGTTGGCAGGATTGCCCACCTCAGGGAATTGAAGTATCCTTCGGACAATCTGCCGATCTACGGGGACGGAATCCATTTCCTGCCCGAAGTCTGGTGGTTCGAAGAATAACCAAAAACAGCAGTCAAGACACTCAGGCAACACCATGAAACATATGATCGCCCTCGGTCTTCTTGCGGCCCTTGCGGCCTGCGCCACGATTGACGGTGTGGGACAGGATATCTCGGGCGCCGCGCGCGGCATCCAGAGCTGGTTCTGACCGGCACCCGCCTGCTCGGACCACCCGGCAGAACGTACCCCGCGGGCCCCGGCCCGTCGGGACCCATGCTTGCATGTCACGCCAGCGAGGTGACCCACAGGATCGTGGCATCCTCGTCGCTGACCGACACCACGTTATGCCCCATCGTGGCGTCGTAATAGGCGCTGTCGCCCCGGCGCATCTCGATCGCCTCGTAGAATTCCGTGTAGAGCCGGATCACCCCGGTCAGCACATATAGGAATTCCTCGCCGTCATGGCGCACCCAGCCATCGAACTCGTCCATGTGCCGCGCACGGATGCGCGCCCGGTAGGGCAGCATCTTCTTCTTGGTCAGCGCTTCGCCCAACAGGACATGTTCATAGGTGGTGGTGGCCTGATGCTGGCCCTCTCCGGCCTTGGTCACCGACATCCGCCCGCTGATCTTTTCGCGCTGCGGCGGCGTGAACAGCTGCGGCACCGAAATCTCGAGACCGACCGCCAGCTTTTTCAACGCCTCGTAGGTGGGCGACATCTGGCCGTTCTCGATCTTGCTCAGGGTCGAGCGCGCAAGCCCCGCCTGGCTGGCCGCCTGCTCCAGGGTCCAGCCCCGTGATTTTCGCAATTCGCGCACGCGTTCCCCAAGGTTGAGCGGCTCTGCCGCCTCATCAAGGCCGTTTTCCCGGGCCACGCGGATCAGGTTTTCTGGTGTCGTGCGCTGCATGGGGAATCCTATAAGCCCAGCCCTCGCCACTTGCAACTGAAGGGCGCGCGGCATACTCCGGCAGCATGCAGTCAGAAACACGTCCAGATCCCTTTCCCGCCTGTCCCGCGCCATTCAACCTGGCCGCCCATGTCCTTGCCCGCGCCGAGGACACGCCCGACAAGATCGCGCTTGCCGTCCTGCGCCTCACCGGCGCCGAACGCTGGAGCTATGCGCGCCTCAAGGCCGCCGTGCTGGGCACCGGCACCGGATTGCTTCAGTCGGGGTTGCGTCCCGGTGACCGCGTGCTGATGCGGCTTGGCAATACGGTCGATTTCCCGATCGCCTATCTGGGCGCCATCGCCGTGGGGCTTGTGCCGGTGCCGACCTCGTCGCAGCTGACGGCGCCCGAAGTCCTCAAGATGATCGCCACGCTCGATCCGGCGGCGGTCCTGCTCGGGCCGGGCATCGCCTGCCCCGATACAAGCATCCGGGTGATCGACACGGCCGCACTGTCCGCGATGCGCGACCTGCCCCCGGCAGAGTGGCACATGGGCGACCCCGACAGGCTGGGCTACATCATCTACACCTCCGGCACCTCGGGCGTCCCGCGCGCGGTGTGCCATGCGCACAGGGCGATCTGGGCGCGCCAGATGATGATGCGCGGCTGGTACGGGCTGCGGGCCGATGACCGCTTGCTGCATGCCGGCGCCTTCAACTGGACCTACACGCTTGGCACCGGCCTGATGGATCCATGGACAATGGGCGCCACCGCCCTCATCCCCGAACCCGACATGGACCCCGCGCAATTGCCGCTTCTGCTCAAGCGGCATGACGCGACGATCTTCGCCGCCGCCCCCGGTGTCTATCGCAAGATGCTGGGCAGCGCGCCCATGCCCGCCTTGCCCAAGCTGCGCCATGGGCTGGCCGCCGGCGAAAAACTCTCGGACAACATCCGCCAGCATTGGCACGACGCCACCGGCACCGCCATTCACGAGGCTTACGGGATGTCGGAATGCTCCACCTTCATCTCCGCCAGCCCCGATCACCCGGCCACGCCCGGCACCCTGGGCCGTCCGCAACCGGGCCGACGCGTGGCGATCCTCGGGCCCGACGGCCCCGTGGCGCGCGGCGAAGAAGGCACCATCGCCATTCACCGCAGCGATCCGGGCCTGATGCTGGGCTATCTCGATGCGCCCGACGAAACCCGCGCGCGTTTCCGGGGGGATTGGTTCCTGACCGGGGATCAGGGCGTCATGGACGATGCGGGCGATGTCACCTATCTTGGCCGATCAGACGACATGATGAATGCAGGCGGGATCCGCGTCTCTCCGATCGAGGTGGAAATGGTGCTCAATCATCACCCCGACATCACCCAAAGCGCCGTCACCGATATCGAGGTGAAACCCGATGTGCGTGTCATCATGGCCTTCTATACCGCACCGCAAAGGCTGGACGCGGCCAGCCTCGAGGCGTACGTCTCGGACAGCCTTGCCGCCTACAAGCGGCCCCGCGCCTATATTCATGTCGATGCTCTGCCGACCGGGGCCAATGGCAAACTCCTGCGCCGCAAGCTGCGGCCGATCTACGAGGCCCTGAATGGTGAAGCTTGATATCATTTCCGATCCGATCTGCCCCTGGTGCTATATCGGCAAGACCTATCTGGATGCCGCCCTCGCGGCGCGGCCCGATCATCCGTTCACGCTGGAATGGCATCCGTTCCAGCTCAATCCCGACATGCCCCCCGAAGGCATGGACCGCCGCACCTATCTCGAGGCGAAATTCGGCGGCAAGGACGGCGCGGTCAAGGCTTACATGCCCGTGGTCGAAAAGGCGCAAGAGGCAGGCCTTTCCCTGAATTTCGAGGCGATCACCCGCACGCCGAACACGCTGGATGCCCACCGCCTGATCCATTGGGCCGGGATCGAAGAGCGTCAGACGCCGATGGCCATGGCGCTGTTTCGCGCCTATTTCGAAGAAGGCCGCGATATCGGCGACCCCGAAGTTCTGGCCGACCTGGCCGATGGGCTGGATATGGATGCCGCCATGGTTCGGCGCCTTCTGGACAGCGACGCGGACCGCGACGCGATCCGCGCGCGCGATACCCAGTTCCGGCAGATGGGCGTCACCTCGGTGCCCACCTTCATCGTGGCGGGCCAGCATGCCGTGCCGGGCGCGCAACCCGCCGATCTGTGGCTCAAGGTGATCGACGAAATCACCGGGCAGATCGCGCGCGGCGATGATCCAGGCGACGACAGGGGCTGACCCATGACCGGCTTCAAGATCCTCACACTCATTGCCATGGTGCTGATGATCATCGCCGGGGGCACCGTCTTCTTCCGCCTCGTCGAAGGCTGGAGCTGGCTGGACAGTTATTTCTTCACCGTCGTGACACTCTCGACCGTGGGCTATGGCGAACTGGTGCCCGCCACGCCCCTGGGCAAGATCGGCACCACGGTGTTCATCCTCGTGGGCCTCGGGATATTCGCCGTGGCGATCCAGCAATTCGGCGCCTACGCCGTGCGCAAGCGCGAAGAACACACCGAATGGCTGATCGCGCGGCTTGGCCATCACCCGCAGGACAAGACCGAAGCGCGCGCCGCCAACGATCCCGAAAGTCCCGATACATGACCGGTCAATCCCGGCTCGGCAGGCTTGAATTCGTTGCGATGATGGCGATGCTGGTGGCCACCGTCGCCTTTTCGCTCGACTCCATGCTGCCCGCCCTGCCCCGCATCGGCGCCGAGCTGACGCCCGACGCGATCAACCGCGCGCAGCTTGTCGTCACCTCCTTCATCCTCGGGCTTGGCTTGGGGACGCTGTTCACCGGGCCCCTGTCCGACAGTTTCGGGCGCAAGCGCGTGATCCTGATCGGGGCGGGGGTCTATATCTTGGGCGCGGGGCTTGCCTGGATCGCCCCCTCGCTCGAACTCATGATCGCCGCGCGCATCGTTCAGGGGCTTGGCGCGGCCGCCGCGCGGATCGTCGCACTGGCCATCGTGCGCGATCTCTATTCGGGCCGCGAAATGGCCCGCCTCATGAGCTTCGTGATGATGGTGTTCACCCTCGTGCCCGCCGTCTCGCCGCTGGCGGGCAGCGTGGTGATCGATCTCTTCGGCTGGCGCGCGATCTTTCTCACCTTCATCCTCTTCGCGCTGGCCTGTTCGCTCTGGCTGGCCCTGCGCCTGGACGAGCCTTTGGCGTCCGAAAAGCGCCGCCCCTTCCGCCGTGCCGCCCTCATGGCCGCCATGCGCGAGGTTCTGGCCAATCCCACGGTCCGGCTGGCCATCGCGGTGCAGACGCTGTGCATGACCACGCTCTTTTGCTCGATCTCGATGATCCAGCAGATTTTCGCGGTGACCTTCGACCGCGCGCCCGAATTTCCCTTCTGGTTCTTCATCATGGCGCTGATCGCGGGCGCGGTCAGCTTCCTCAATGCCTCGATCGTCATGCGGTTCGGGATGCTGCGCATGGTGTCGGGCGCGCTCGGGCTGCAGATCGTCCTGTCCGGGGCGATGGTGCTGGCCTTCTCGCTCGGGCTGCCCCCGGCGCTGCAAGTCCCGCTCTATATCATCTGGCAAACCACCGTCTTCGCCAATGCGGCACTGACGCTCGGCAATATCAATGCCATCGCGATGGAGCCGTTGGGCCATATCGCCGGCATGGGGGCCAGCGTGATCGCCTGTGTCGCGACCGTGGGCTCGGTGATCCTGACCGTGCCGGTGGGGCTGATGTTCAACGGCACGCCGATGCCGCTTTTGCTGTCGGTGTTCTGTGCGGTGCTGCTGGCGCGGCTCTTGATGCTGCGCCTGTCCCGCAGGCAGGATCAGGCCGCCTGACGGATTTTCCCGCGATCCCTCACCGCCCGGGGCCGTCGCAATTTGCACCCCCGCTCCAAACCGCGTAGCACTGGCATACGGACATCTCCCCGAAAGGCGCACCCATGCTCAAGGTCTATATCCTGCTGATTTTCGCCATCGCTGCCGAAACGGTGGGCACCAGCGCCCTGCAGGCCAGCCAGCAATTCACCCGGCTCGGGCCGACGATCCTGGCCGTGATCGCCTATGCCATTGCGCTCTATCTGCTGGGGCTGACCCTGAAATACATCCCCGTCGGTGTCGCCTATGCGATCTGGTCGGGGCTGGGGATCGTGTTCATCGCGATCATCGGTTTCGTCGTGTTCGGCCAGCGCCTCGATCCGCCCGCCATCATCGGCACCTCGATGATCCTGGGCGGCATCGTCGTGATCCAGCTTTTCTCGAAAAGCACACCGCACTGACGCGCCCGTTCGGGCCTGCGTCACACCTGCTCGAACTGCGCCTGCTGCCGTGCGCTCCAGCGCACCGTCAGATCGAACCCGTCCTCGGTCTGGCGCTCGTCCTCGATCAGCCCCCGCTCATAAAGCCAGGCGCGCTTGCGCCCTTCGTTGAACGCCAGGTGCACATGCGCTTCCTGGGTGGTCTCGGTCATCGCGCCGGTGATCACCTCGACCAGCTCGGCCATGCCCTCGCCCGTCACCGCCGACAGGGCCTGCACATGCTCGTGCCGCGCCGCACGGGTCAGTACCGCCTGACGCGCCTCGTCCTCCAGCTTGTCGATCTTGTTCCACACCTCGATCTGTGGCGTGGTATCGCGCACCCCCAGGCTTTCCAGGATGGTGCGCACGTCGCGCGCCTGCGCCTCGCTCTCGGGGTGCGAGATGTCGCGCACATGCACGATCAGATCGGCGGCCAACACCTCTTCCAGCGTGGCCCGGAAGGCCGCCACCAGCTCGGTCGGCAGGTCGCTGATGAAGCCCACCGTGTCCGACAGGATCACCTCGGGTCCGCCGCCCGGCAATTCGATCCGCCGCATGGTGGGATCGAGCGTGGCAAAAAGCATGTCCTTGGCCATCACATCCGCGCCGGTCATCCGGTTGAACAGCGTCGATTTTCCCGCGTTCGTGTAGCCCACCAGCGCCACGATCGGAAACGGCACCTTGGCCCGCGCCGAGCGGTGCAATTCGCGCGTGCGCACCACCTTGGACAACTGCCGGCGCAGCCGCACCAATTGCTCGTCGATCGCGCGCCGGTCCGCTTCGATCTGGGTCTCGCCCGGACCGCCCACAAACCCCAGCCCGCCGCGCTGACGCTCAAGATGGGTCCAGGCCCGGACCAGCCGCGTGCGCTGATAGGACAGCGCCGCCATCTCGACCTGCAGCACACCTTCGCGGGTGGCGGCCCTGTCGCTGAAAATCTCCAGGATCAGCCCCGTGCGGTCCAGGATCTTGACGCCCCAGGCCTTTTCCAGGTTGCGTTGCTGCACGGGGGTCACCGGCCCGTCGATCAGGACCAGCTCGACCTCCTGCGCGTCGATCAGCCCATGCAGCTCCTCAAGCTTGCCCTTGCCGAACAAGGTGCCGGGATGCGGCTGGCGCAGGCGCACGACCTGCGCGCCGACGACATCAAGCCCCGGCAGCGCATGCCCAAGCGACACGGCCTCTTCAAGCGCCAGCTGCGGGTCTCTGCCCGAAGCGGCGGTCGGAATGTCAGGATGCAACACCCATGCGCGGGTGTCGGCGCGGTCTGTCAGCGTCAAGTCGCCTCATCGCCTTCATACAGGCTGATCGGTTGCGACGGCATGATCGTCGACACCGCATGCTTGTACACAAGCTGCGATTGCCCGTCCCGCCGAAGCAAGATGCAGAAATTGTCGAACCAGGTGATAACACCCTGAAGCTTCACGCCGTTGATCAGAAATATCGTGACCGGAATCTTGGTCTTGCGGACCTGGTTCAGAAATGCGTCCTGCAGATTTTGTCTGTCTGATGCCATTTTGCCAAAAGCCTTTGTTCTTGCCTGTGCCGCGCACCGGCACGATCACTCCCTCTCATAAGAGTATGGAGTGCGTACGCGCGAGTTTCCAGTCCAAAAATCAATTCCTTGCGCGTGATCTCGCGCGTGTGAATGACCCGGGCTGGCCGTCAGCGCCTCCAGAGCACGGGATTGAGCAGTGCAATGATCGCCAGCGTCTCCAGCCGCCCCACGACCATGGCGACACAAAGCACCAGTTTGACCGGCTGCGACAGGATCGCAAGGTTGATCGGCGTCTCCGCCGCCACGCTCACCAGCGGGCCCGTGGTGCTCAGCATGGCGGTGCTCAGGATCATGGCGGTGTCGAATTCCTGTCCAAGCGCGGCCAGCGCCAGCGTCACCAGCGTCAGCGACAGGGCGAACAGCATGAAGAAGATCCACGCCACGAACGCCCCGCGCCGCCGGATCCTCCGGCTGCCCGCCCCGGCGCGCCCCACCGACGAGGGATGCACAAGCCGCTCCAGCTCGCGTTGACCGTTCAGGTACAGCGCAAAGACCCGCAACAGCTTGACCCCTCCGGCAGTCGTCGCCACACCGCCCCCGACCATCGACAGCCCCAGCAGGATCAGGCCCGGCGTGCCCAGTCCCGACCAGCTTCGGGCCTCTTCCCATGACGCGCTTTCAAAGCCGGTCGTGGACAGGAATGACAGCACGGTGAACATGCCCCCCCACAGGGCTGCGGCCGCCATGCCCAGGTTTTCTGTCTCATCGACATCGAACGCCCCCACCCAATGGCGCGCGAACAGCAACAGCGGAACCCCGATGACCAGCGCCGCCCCCAGCCGAAACTCGGGATCGTTGTGCAGGCCGGGCCGCGACAGGCTCACCGTGTCCGACGAAAAGGTCAGCCGTGACAAGGCGAACAGAAGGAACAGGAACACCACCGCCTCGCCGCCGAAGCCCGATTGCGCGTTCTGTACGCCGCCGATCGGGGAAATGCCGCTCGTGGCCATGGTCGACATGGCGTGCATGATCGCCACCAGCGGCCGGTCGCCCCCGATCATCAGCATCAGCCACAGCGCCGCGGTCAACCCGGCATAGACCGGCGCCAGCTGAAGCGTGACCTGTGCCAGCCGCTTGGCCGATCCCGCCCGCTCGAAGCGCTCCATCTGCCCGCCGCCCTGCCCCGGCTCGGCGCTGGCCGTCACCTCGAACCCGCCAAGGTTCAGCGGCGCCAGCACCGCCGAGGCGGCGATCCACATCAACAGACCCCCGAACCACCCCACGATCCCGCGCCACAGGTGCAGGCTGTCCGTCAGGCGCCCCGGATCGGGAAACATCGTCGCGCCGGTCGTGGTCAGCGACGACACCATCTCGAAATAGGCATTGAGGTAATTGGTCGTCTCGATCCCCTCATAGAACGGCAGCGCCAGGAACAGCGGCAGGACCGTGAACGCCAGCAGCAGCGACGCGAGGTTCTCCAGATCGCTGTTGTCGGCCCTTTTGCCCCCCGACAGGGCCAGGCCGATCAGCACCAACAAGGTCAGCCCCAGAACGCTCGAATAGGCAAAGGCCTGCGCCACGCTGTGATCTTGCTGAACCAGCGCATGTGCGGCCGGGATCAGCATCGCCGCAGCCGCAATCCCGGCGAGGATCAGGATCAGCGGGAATGTCAGAAGGCGCTCGATCATCAGATCAGAAGAAGTCGATCGACACCTGAAGCAGTTGCTCCACCCGGGCCACGTCGTCGGCCATGGCGAACAGGACGATCACGTCCCCTGCCTCGATCCTCAACCCGCCCGAGGGCTTGCGAATGTCGTCGCCTTTCTTGACCGCGCCCACCAGCACCCCCTCGGGAAAGTCGATCTCGCGGATTGTCGATCCGGCAATCGACGAGGTCGACATCACCTCCGCCTCGATCACCTCGGCCTCGGCGTCGCCGATGGAATAGACCGACCGCACCTTGCCGTGCCGGATATGGCGCAGGATCGAACTGACGGTGGTGGCGCGCGGGTTGATATAGGCGTCGATCCCCAACGGGTCCATCAGGGGCAGCAAGGTGGGGTCATTGACCAGCGTGATCGCGAACGGGCAGCCCGCGGCCTTGGCGCGCACGGCGGCCAGCATGTTGGTCTTGTCGTCATCGGTGACCGCCAGAACCGCATCCGCCCTCGAAATGCCCGCCTCGTTCAGCAGCGACGCATCCAGCCCGTCGCCGAACAGCACGATGGTCCGCTCAAGCGCGTCCGCCGCCCGCTCGGCGCGTGTCCTGTCGCGCTCGATGACCTTGGTTCGGGTCCGTGTGCCGCGTTTCTCCATCGCCTGCGCCACCGCAAGGCCGATATTGCCGCCGCCCACGATGACCAGGCGCTCCTGTTTCTTCTGCGACTTGCCGAACACCTCCAGCGTGCGTGGAATGTCCTCGATCGGCGAAAAGATATAGGCCTCGTCTCCCTCGAACAGCTGGTCCCCCGCCTCGGGGGCGAACAGCCGCCCCTCGCGCCGGATCGCCAGCACCACGACCCGCAAGGTCGAGAACAGGTCGCTCAGCTGCCGCAGCGGCGTGTTGAGAACCGGGCAATCCTCCTCCAGCCGCAAGCCCATCAATTGCGCCTTGCCGTCGAAAAAAAGCTCGGTGTCGAAGGCCGCCGGCGCAAACAGCCGCCGCATCGCGGCCTCGGCAACCTCGCGCTCGGGGCTGATCACCACGTCGATCGGCATGTGATCGCGCCGGTAGAGATCGGAATAGATCGCGTTCAGATAGGACTGGCTGCGCAGCCGCGCGATCTTGCGCTGGATGGCGAAGACCGAATGGGCCACCTGGCAGGTCACCATGTTGACCTCGTCCGAATAGGTGGCCGCGATGATCATGTCGGCATCCCGTGCGCCCGCGCGCTCCAGCACGTCGGGGTAGCTGGCAAAGCCCGCGATCCCCTGCACATCCAGCGTATCGGTGGCCCGCCGAACAAGATCGGGGTTGTTGTCCACAACCGTCACCTCGTTCTTTTCACCGGAAAGATGTCGGGCGATCTGCCAGCCGACCTGACCTGCCCCGCAGATGATGACCTTCATGCCCTACGCCTCATCCTGTCTGGACACGCTGAATGACAGATGCCCCCCGCAGGGTCAATTCCTTTGTCCACCCCCGGTGCCTCGGGCCGCGCGCCTTGCTCAGCCGGCCTCCTGGTGATCGGGCTCGGTGCTGCGGGCGCCCTTTGTGCCGGTCACCACGCCAAGCGATTTCAGCTTGCGGTGCAGCGCGCTGCGCTCCATGCCCACGAATTCCGCCGTCCGGCTGATATTGCCGCCGAACCGGTTGATCTGGGTCAGCAGGTATTCGCGCTCAAAGGCTTCTCGGGCCTCGCGCAGCGGCAAGGTGGCCACCGATCCCGCCAGCACCACGCGCCCTTCCTCGGACGGCGCCTCGCTGTCACCGGGCAACTCGCCCGGCTTGATCTCGCCGCCCGCGTCGCCAAGGATCAGGACCCGCTCGATCATGTTGCGCAGCTGGCGCACGTTGCCGGGCCAGTTCATCGTCTGCAAAAGCGCCGCCGCCTCGGTGCTCATCCGCCGCAGCGGCAGACCCTGCGTGCGGTTCAGCATCTCGATGAAATGCGTGGCCAGCCCCGGAATGTCCTCGCGGCGCTCCTCCAGGCTGGGCACCTGGATCGGCACCACGTTCAGCCGGTGATACAATTCCCTGCGGAACCTGTCGGCGGCGATTTCAGCCTCCAGATCCCGGCTGGTGGACGAGATCACCCGCAAATCCACCTCGACCTTGTCGTTGCCGCCGACCCTCAGGAATGTCTGGTCCACCAACACCCTCAGGATCTTGGATTGCGTGCCGGGCGGCATGTCGGCCACCTCGTCGAAATAGATCACGCCGCCATTGGCCTCTTCCAGCAGGCCCGGCTCCACGCCGCGCTCGTCGGTTTCGCGCCCGAACAGCACTTCTTCCATGCGGTCCGGCTCGATCGAGGCGCAGCTCACGCAGACAAAGGGCGCCTCGGCGCGCTGCGAATTGGCATGGATATAGCGCGCCGCCAGTTCCTTGCCCGATCCCGCAGGACCGCTCAGCATCACGCGACCGTTCGATTTCGTCACCTTGTCCAGCTGCGACACCATCGCCCGGAACGCCGCACTGTCGCCCAGCATCTGCGCAGGCTCGGTCTCGCGGCGCTTCAACTGCATGTTCTCTCGGCGCAGGCGGCTGGTCTCCATGCCGCGCCGGATCACCACCAGAAGCTGGTCGATATTGAACGGCTTCTCGATGAAGTCATAGGCGCCCTGCTTGATCGCCGCCACGGCGATCTCGATATTGCCATGCCCCGAAATGATGACCACCGGGATTTCCGGGTGATCGCGCTTCACGGCCTTGAGGATGTCGATCCCGTCCATCTGGCTGTCCTTGAGCCAGATATCCAGGATCAACAGCGCCGGCGACGCCTCGGCAATGGCGGCCATGCAGGCGTCCGACGTGCCGGCCAGGCGCGTGCCATAGCCCTCATCCTCAAGGATATCCCCGATCAATTCACGGATATCGCGTTCATCATCCACAATCAGAATGTCACTCATATCGTTGTCACACCGCTTCCCGTTCAAAGCCCTGATCCTCCCGGGCGTCCAGCAGTGGCAGGTGTACCACCGCCATCGCCCCTTTATGCGCGCCATCCCCAAAGGGCGGCGCATCCTCCAGCACAAGGGTGCCCCCGTGCTCCTCGATGATCTTCTTGACGATCGGCAGGCCCAGGCCGGTGCCCTTTTCCCGCGTCGTCACATACGGCTCGAACAGCCGAGCACGATCTTCCGGCAGTCCGATCCCGTTATCGGCGATGCGCAGCACCGCCTGCCCGCTCTCGATCCTGCTCGAGACCCGGATTTCCGGGCGATGCCCCTCGGGCGCGCCCGCCTCCTGCAGGCTCTCGATCGCCTCGCCTGCGTTCTTCATCAGGTTGATCAGCGCCTGGCTGATCATCGTGGCATCCACGTTGGCCCATAGCGCATCCGCGTCCAGGTCGGTCACGAAGGCCACCTCCGGTTGCCCCGCCTCCTGCAACAGGGTCGCCTTGCTCAGCAGTTCGGTCAGGCTTTCGGGCTTGGCCTGCGGCTCGGGCATCCGCGCGAATTTCGAGAATTCATCGACGATCCGCCGCAGGTCATCCGTCTGCCGGATGACCACCTCGGTCAACTGTTCCAGATCGGCCGCTTGCTGCTCGTCCAGGATACGGCCGAACTTGCGCTTGATGCGCTCGGCCGACAGCTTGATCGGGGTCAGCGGGTTCTTGATCTCATGCGCGATGCGCCGCGCCACGTCGCCCCAGGCGGCCATCCTCTGGGCCGCCACAAGGTCGGTCACATCGTCGAACGCCACGACATAGCCCTCGCGCTTGCCGGATTCGCTGCGCCGCGTGGACATCCGCACCAGCAGGTTCTCCAGCCGCCCGCCCCGGCTCACCTTGACCTCTTCCTGCACGAAACCGCCCTGCGCCAGCTTCAGCTTTTCGAACAACGGGCCGAATTCCGGCACCGCGACGCTCAGCGCGGTCGAGGCCTGGTCCTCGTGCCAGTCCAGCAGCCGTTCCGCCGCGCGGTTCACAAAGGCCACCCGGCCCTTGGGATCCAGCCCGACAACCCCGGACGACACCGACCCAAGCACCGAATCGAACAGCCTGCGGCGCCGTTCGATCTGTTGGGTGTTGGCCAGAAGCGTCTCGCGCTGGCGCTTGAGCTGCCGGGTCATCTGGTTGAAATAGGTGCCCAGCTGGGCGATCTCGTCATCGCCCTCTTCCTCGCGCACGGTGACGTCCAGATCGCCCTCACCCACCCGTTGCGCCGCACTGGTCAGGCGTCCCACGGGGCGCGACAGCCGCTCGGCGAACCACATGCCCAGCCAGACCGCCGCAAGGATCAGGATCACCGCAAAGCCCAGGTACACCAGCCCGAACTCGAACAGGACCCTTCCCCGCTCGCTTTCGCGTTGTTCGTAGAAGCGGGCGGTTTCCTGTGTCTCGTCCAGCAGGTTCAAGATCGCGCCATCGACATTGCGGCTGACGTAAAGATACCTGTCCGGGATCGTCTCAAGCGGCAGCAAGGCCCGGAATTCATTGTTGTCCCAGTCCCTTATGACGACAACGCCCTCGGCGACGGATTGCTGGATCTGCGCCTGTGTCGGCTTTTCAAAATCGAACAAATACGATCTTTCGCCCCGGGCGCGGATATCGCCCGTCCCGTCGATCACGAACGCCTCTCGCAGGCCGCGCTGGATCTCGCGTTGCCCCTGCGACAGGACTTGCCGGATATCGCCGTCATCCATGAACATCGTGGCGCGCTTGGTGGCGTCGATCACCGAGGCCAGCACCTGCGCATCGGCCACCAGGTCGCGGCGGTGCTCGTCCTCATAGGCTTGGGCCGCCGCAACCGAGCTGTCGACGACCCGCCCCACCCGGTCCGAAAACCACGCCTCGAGGCCCATGTTCACCGACAGCGTCGCGAACACCGCTACCGCAATGGTCGGCAACAGCGCCATCAACGCGAAAACGCCCGTCAGCCGCAGATGCAGCCGCGATCCCGCCGACCTCTTGCGCCGGGCGGCGATCATCCGCGCCACGCGCTGCATCACCAGTGCCGCCACCATGATCACATAGATCAGGTCCGCCAGCAGCACGATCCGCAGCACATTCGACGACGCGCCCTGGTCCAGCGGCCCCATCACCAGGTAGGTGGACACCGCCAGCACCGGCCCCAGCACGACCAGCCCGAAGGTTGCGAACGTCTGCAGCCGCTGCATGCGCCGCAAACGGCTCACCCGCTCCCATGTCCATTTGCGTGTAGTGACCGCCACGCACTGCCCCTGTCAAATTGGGTCGCCTCTGCGGGCGAACCACAACATTTGGTGTCTTGTGGCCTCTTCTCAAAAGCCACAGCCTGTTGCAGTTTTACATCAACTTGCGGCGGCGTGTCACGTGAATATCGAGGTCCTTGATCTTCTTGCGCAAGGTATTGCGGTTGATCCCCAGCAAATCGGCACATTTTGCCTGGTTTCCACCCGTCGCATCCAGCGCGATCTCGATCAGCGGCATCTCCACCTCGCGCAGGATTCGCCCATACAGGCCCGGCGGCGGCAGCATGTTGCCATGCAGGTCGAAATACCGCTTGAGGTGCCGCTGCACCGACGCCGCCAGCTTCTCGCCATTGCCCTGCCCCAGCACCGGCTGCGCCTCGGGCTGGTTGCCCAGGATCGCCTCCACCTCCGAGCGGCTGATCTCCTCGGCGCGCGCGGTCAGGCCGATCCGGCGCACCGCGTTCTCCAGCTGCCGCACATTGCCCGGCCAGCTATAGGCGCGCATCAGCTCCTCGGCGCCGGCCGACAATTGCCGGGGCGGGTTCCCCTCGCGCTCGGCGCGTGCCAGGAAATGCGCCGCCAGCAGCGGGATATCCTCGACCCTCTCGCGCAGCGACGGCACATCGATCACCGCCCCCGACAGCCTGTAATACAGGTCCTCGCGCAACAGCCCGCCATCCATCCGCTCGGACAGCCGCGCCTGGCTCGTGGCCATGAAGCGCGGTACATGATCGCCCGGCGCATCCATCATCCGCACCACGCGCCCCTGCGCCACCGCATCCAGATCCGCCACCTCGTCCAGCACGATCGTGCCGCCCTTGGCCCGCGCCATGATCTTGGCCGGCCCCTCCAGATCGGTCAGATCCCCCGGCGACACGGTGACAAAAGGCAGCGTCCGCCGGTCCGAGAAATCGTGGATCGCCCGCGCGATCAGGGACTTGCCCGTGCCCGACTCGCCCGTCACCAGGACCGGCAGATCGGTGTTCATGATCCGCGCCACCACCCGGTACAGCGCCTGCATCGCCGCCGTGCGCCCGATCAGCGGCAACTCGTCGGGCCGGTCATCCTCGATTTTGCGCGTCGAGGCCGGCATCCTGGCCCGCGATTCCAACGCGCGCGCCGTGCGCTTCATCAGGTCCGGCAGGTCGAACGGCTTGGGCAGGTAATCATAGGCTTCGGCCTCTTCGGCCTGGATCGCCGTCATGATCGTGTTCTGCGCCGAAATCACGATCACCGGCAGCCCGGGCCGGTCCTGTGCGATCTTCGGCAACATCTCGAGCCCGTTTCCATCCGGCATCATCACGTCCGAGATCACCACATCGCCCTTGCCCTCGCCCACCCAACGCATCAGCGTGGTCAGCGACGAGGTCGCGTGCACCTTGCACCCCGCCCGCGTCAACGCCTGGGTCAGAACGGTTCGGATTGTGCGGTCGTCATCCGCAACGAGTACAGTGCCATCCATCAGACTTGCTCCTCAATGGTCTCCGGCAGGGTGTCCGGTGCGCGTTGCAATGAAATGCGGAACACCGTGCGCCCGGGGGTCGAGTTCACGGAAATCCATCCGTCATGGTCGGAAATGATCTTGGCGGCCAGCGCCAGGCCCAGCCCGGTGCCGTTCTCGCGGCCCGACACGAAGGGGTCGAAAATGTCACCGGCGATATCCGGCGGCAGGCCGGGGCCGTCGTCGATCACCTCGATCTGCAATGGCAGCGATTTGCCGCCACCGCCCCGCCGCACCCGCAGCGATTGCTCGTAATAGGTATGCAGCCGGATCACGCCGCCGCCCTGGCCCGCCGCCTCCGAGGCGTTCTTCAGCAGGTTCTGGATCACCTGAAGCAACTGGTCCGGATCGCCCACCGCCAGCGGCAGCGAGGGGTCGTAATCCTCGATGATGGTCATATCGGCCGCAAACCCCAGGATCGCCGAGCGTCGCGCGCGGTCCAGCACGTCATGCACATTGACCGCCCGCATTTTCGGCGCCGTCACATTGCCGAACTGCTCGACCTGCTCCAGAAGCCCCACGATCCGCCGGCTTTCGCTCACGATCAGGTCGGTCAGCTCCAGGTCGTCCTTGCTCAGGCTCATCGACAAAAGCTGCGCCGCCCCGGTGATGCCCGCCAGCGGGTTCTTGATCTCATGGGCCAGCATCTCGGCCATGCCGATCGCCGACTTGGCCGCCGATTTCACCGATTGCCCCTGTGTCACCCGCCCCGCCAGCTCGCGCGGCGAGATCAGCAGCAGCATATAGCCCTCGTCGCTCGTCAGCGGCGCGATCTGCAAGGTGCACTGCAACGGCGCGCGGTCGCCGGTGCCCACGTCCACGTCATTGACGAACAGGGGCGATGCGTTGGTGCGCGCGCGCTCGAACGCCTCTTCCAGCGGCGCATCCACCATCAACTTGTCCCAGACCGGAATCCCCCGGATCGCCTTGCACGAGGTCATCAGGAAGCCTTCGGCGGCGGGGTTGATCTGGGCGATGTGGTTGGTCTCATCCAACAGCAGCGCCGGCACCGGCAGCGATGTCCAGAGCGGATCGTTCTCGTCGATCATGCCGCCGCCCTCTCGCCGTCGCGCATCGCCTCGGGCAGCAGGCGCAAAACCTCTGCGGGGTCGCGGCTGGTCAGGACCCGCTTGCGCAGGTCCACGCCCGTGCCCGCATCGTCCAGGTACCAGCCCAGATGCTTGCGCGCGACGCGATACCCCAGCTCCATACCGTAAAACCTCAACATCTCGTCGTAATGGCCCATGATGATATCCAGCAACTCGTTTCCTTGCGGCGCGTCGGGCGCTGCGGCCCCGGCCAGGTCGGCGGCCACCTGCGACAACAGCCACGGACGCCCCTGTGCGCCGCGCCCGATCATCACCCCGTCCGCCCCCGACAGGCGCAGCGCCTCGCGCGCGCTTTGCGTGTCGATGATATCGCCATTGGCGATCACCGGGATCGACACGGCCTCCTTGACGGCACGGATCGCCGCCCAATCGGCTTGCCCCTTGTAGAACTGGCACCGGGTGCGGCCATGGATGGTGATCATGGCGATCCCCGCCGTCTCGGCCCGCCGCGCAAGCTCGGGCGCGTTCAGCAGAGTGTCGTCCCATCCCAGCCGCGTCTTGAGCGTGACCGGAATGTCCACGGCATCCACCACCGCCTCGATCAGGCTCAACGCGTGATCGAGGTCTTTCATCAGGGCCGATCCGCTCGCCCCGCTCCCGCTGGCGCTCGTGACCTTCTTGGCCGGGCAGCCCATGTTGATGTCGATGATCCGGGCGCCGTTGGCGGCAACCTGGCGCGCGGCCTCGGCCATCCAATAGGCCTCCCGCCCGGCCAGCTGCACGGCGGTGTTCTCGATCCCGAAGCCCAGCTCGGCGCGTTCGCGGGTACCCGGTTTGGCCTGCACCATCTCCTGGCTGGCGACCATTTCGCTCACCACCAGCCCTGCGCCGAAGCGCGACACCAGGTTTCGAAACGGCAGGTCGGTGATTCCCGCAAGCGGCGCGAGGACCACAGGTGTCGAAATCAATGTCTGGTCGGGTGACGATGTCACGTGATTAATCCTTGTGCACTTGCCTCTCTCTAGCCGCTCGAGGCCCCGCTAACAATAAAACCACGGCCCGAAACGCACCGCTTGGGGCGAAGTGATTAAAAATTAGGCAACATAGCTCGGCATTGCGCTTGCCCATCCCTGCGCGTAATCAATTCCCATGACAATCGCTGCCATCATCGTTGCCGCCGGGCGCGGCACCCGGGCCGGTGGGGATACGCCCAAGCAATGGCGCGCCCTCGCCGGACAGCGCGTGATCGACTGGACCGTCGCCGCCTTCGAGGCCACCCCCGAGATCAGCCGCATCGTCCTTGTCCTGCATCCCGATGATGTGGCGCTCTTTGTGCCGCGGGGCCGGATCGAGGTGACGACCGGTGCCGCATCGCGCGCCGGATCGGTCCGCAACGGGCTCGAGTATCTGGCGGCAACCCCCGACAAGGGCGCGGTTGTGTACACAATGATCCATGATGTGGCCAGATGTTGTACGAAACCCGCGTATGTTTCGTACGTATCGTACGCACTTCAACAGCCCGGCACCCGTGCCGTGGCCCCGGCCCTTGCGGTCACCGATGCGCTCTGGGAAGGAACCGACGGGCATGTCACCGGCACGCGTGATCGCACCGGGCTCTACCGCGCGCAGACACCGCAAGCCTTTGTTTTTCAAGACATCCTGGACGCGCACCGCGCCTTTTCCGGCGATGCCGCCGACGATGTCGAGGTCGCCCGCGCCCATGGCATTCCCGTCCGGATCATCGACGGGGACGAGTCCAACCTCAAGATCACTCATGCCCCGGATTTCATCCGCGCGGAAAAAATACTGCGAGATCAAATGGATATACGTATCGGTCAAGGCTATGACGTTCACCGTTTCGGCCCCGGCGACCATGTCGTGCTCTGCGGCATCGCCATCCCCCACACCCGATCCCTGCAAGGTCACTCCGACGCCGATGTCGGAATGCACGCCCTCACCGACGCCATCTACGGCGCCTTGGCCCAGGGCGATATCGGCCGTCACTTCCCTCCGTCGGACCCGCAATGGAAAGGCGCGGCAAGCGATATCTTCTTGCGTCACGCGGTGGGTCTTGCGGCTGAAAAGGGTTTTAAAATCAACAATATGGATGTCACCTTGATTTGTGAATATCCCAAGATCGGCCCGCATGCAGACGCGATGATCGCTTGTCTTTCGGACATCACCGGCATCGCTCCGGACCGGATATCGGTCAAGGCGACGACCTCGGAAAAGCTCGGTTTCACCGGCCGCGAGGAGGGCATCGCCGCGCAAGCCGCCGTCACCTTGGTGCCGGCATGACCCTGTCGCATCTCATCGCCACCTTTTTCCTGACCGGCCACCTCCGCCCCGCCCCCGGCACCTGGGGATCCCTCGCCGCCATCCCCGCCGCCTGGGGCATCCACAGCCTTGGCGGGCCTTGGCTTTTGATGCTCTGCACGGTCCTTGTATTTGCATTAGGATGGTGGGCTACACATCTGGAAACATTGGATAAAGACGATCATGATCCATCCGAGATCGTCATCGATGAAGTGGCCGGACAATGGATTGCCTTCTGGCCCGTGTCGATCGGGGCGGCACATGTCGGCGCTGATTTGATCGCGCTTTGGCCGGGCTGGATCGCCGCTTTTGTGTTGTTCCGGCTGTTCGACATCTGGAAGCCCGGCCCCGTCGGATGGGCCGACCGTCGTGGGGACGCGCTTGGGGTCATGCTGGATGATGTCATCGCTGGTGTTCTTGCGGCCATCGGCGTCATGGCCCTCGCCGCACTTTCACATGGGGTTCTAATGCGTTGATTTCAAACACTGTTCTTGATCTGGCAAAGGCCCAGGCCCTGATGATCGCCACCGCCGAATCCTGTACCGGCGGCATGGTGATCGCGGCCCTGACCGATATTCCGGGGTCTTCCGCCGTGGTCGATCGTGGCTTTGTCACCTACTCGAACGCGGCAAAAATGGACATGCTTGCCGTACGCCCGGATACGCTGGCGGCGCACGGGGCCGTATCGGAACAGGTGGCGCTCGAGATGGCCGAAGGCGCAATCGCCAACTCTTGCGCGGACATCGCCGTGTCGATCACCGGGATCGCCGGTCCGGGTGGGTCCGAACATAAGCCGGAAGGTCGGGTATGCTTCGGAATATCCCGTAAGGGCATGAAAACACGAACAGAAACCATAGAGTTTGGGTCTGTAGGCCGCGATCAGGTACGCCTTTTGTCACGCAATCACGCGCTTGAAATGCTCGCCCGCGAACTGGGGTGACGCGTCTTCAGCCTGCCAATTCCCGTGCAAGACCGGACGGATCCGCCTGCTCTTCGACGTGCCGGGCGACCCGCGCCGCGCGTTCCTCGCCCATCAACGCCGATGCCTTTGCCATGATCTTGGCGCGGCGCGTCTCAAACGGGAGCGGCGTCAGCAAATCATGCTCCACCTGCCGTTCAGAGCCGTCATTCATCTGTAAAACAAGGCGTGTGCCGGTTTCCGACACCTGCTCATCGCCGATCACCTCGACCCGATCCCGCATGCCGACCAGCGCCGGTTCCGTGGCCAGCCCATCCGAAAACGTCTCGAGGCGCGATGTATCATGGCCCGCCATCGCCATAGCCAGCACCGCGCGATAGCTGAATTTGCACCCCAGCCCCGTGTCGGGGTCCGGCTGGTTGCACACGCTCAGCCAGCGCGGATGTGTATGCACGGCAATCCGCGCGACATTAAGGTGCGGGTCTTCCACGGCGCCGAAAGCTTCGAGTGCGGCATGCAGGCCATGACAGCAGGCATGGTACTTGTGGCTCACGTCCGAAAAAACCCAATCAGAATCAATATGATTCACGGCGTCTTTGATGTTACTGCCGGAATGCGTTGCCCCGAAATCCTCCAATGCAGAGGGGTTGGGCACAAGCCCGTTGGCAACCAGCAGTGCGGCCTCGACCCCATTGCTGGCGGCAATCCCGGCGTTGAACGGCTTGCCCATCGTGCCGAACTGCGCCTTGAGCCCCGATGCCCGCGTCGCGACAAGACCCATCACAGCCGCCATCTTAGAGGCGTTGAACCCCATGAGCCGGCCAGCCGCCGCCGCCGCGCCGAACGCGCCTGCTGTGGCGGTCTGGTGAAATCCGAGCTGATAGTGCCCGCGCCCCAACCACAAGCCGACACGCACCGACAGCTCTGCCCCGATCAATGCCGCGTCCTGAAACGCCGCCCCGTCGGCGCCCACGCGCTCGGCCATTGCCAAGGCACAGGGCACCACAGCGACAGAGGGGTGCCCGATATGTGCAAAATGCGTATCGTCGTAATCAAGCGCGTGGCTGACCGTTCCGTTGACCAGGGCCGCCATCCGCGCCGGAGCCTGTCCACCGCCCGCAAGATGGGCCTGAGGCGCGCCACCCTCGTCCGTGGCAAGGCGCCTGACGACTTGCGCCACAGGCTCGTGGCGCCCGGCAATCGCACAGCCCATCCAGTCGATCAGGGACAGGCCCATCACGGCCCTCGCGCGTTCGGGAATGTCATCGGGCTCGGTCAAGGCGAGGTCGACAAGGCGATCCGTGATGGTCATGGGTGGTCCTCTTTTTCAGCCGTAAAGCTGTTTTGCACGGGCTTCGAAGGCTTTGACGATCCGCTGCATCGCCTCGTAGAAAAACAGCCCGGCGGCCTTTTGCAGGATGATGTTCTTGAACTCGAAATCCACATCGAAGTGAACAAGACACCCCGTCCCGTCGTCTTCGAATTCCCAGTTGGATTTCATATAGCGAAACGGGCCATCAAGATATTCCGTCTCGATCCTGCGCCGGTCCGGCCAAAGCACCACGCGGCTTCCGAACCGTTCGCGAAACACCTTGAAGCTGATGACAAGATCCGCCTCCATGATCTGCGAGCCGTCCGCCTGAGGCGTCACCGACCTTACACGCGCCGCAGCGGTCCAGGGCAGAAACTTGGGGTAATCCCCGACATCGGCAACAAGATCATACATTTGTTGAGCCGTGTAGGGCAGCTGGCGTGTTTCGGCATGTGACGGCATTCAGGCGTGCCCCGCTTCTTCGTGACAGTGCCGCGCTTTTTCATGGACTGACGACAAAAGTGCAAGAGGCTTCCCATGCCGGATCGCCCGGCCGGGGCCGATCTTTTGATCCGAGGCACTGCATACCCCGCCATCATGACGCCGCTGTGTTGCGGTGGGGGTGCGGAGGTGCCATCATCCGGCGATGGCGGATGGTGACAGGGCATGGCCTGCCCGTGTGTCGGAATGGGGTTCAGGGTACGGACAAATGAATATCCGTTGGCTCTTGCGCATGGCCCGATGGGCACACAACCCGCCAAGTGAACGGCGGGTGAAATTCGTTTTGGGTATCGTCGTCATCTGCCTGGCTGTCTTTGCGTTCGAATACATGGTCGGTTGGCCCGAGGCTTTGTCGCCCGACCCGCGCGGAAGGTTATGGATGCCATGATAGCCACGACGACCACGGTGCAGGTGGCCCGACATGCCCGCTGAGCGCATCCTTCTTCTGGACGCGCTGCGGGCCTTGGCGCTTGCGGGCATGGTGGTGTTTCATTTCGTGTTCGATCTGCACCTCTTCGGTCTTGTGCCCCAGGGCACCGTTTTCAGTTGGGGATGGGCCAATTTCGCCCGGTTGGTCGCGGCAAGTTTCATTGCCCTTGCGGGGGTCAGCCTGGTGATCGCGCATGAGGACGGCATTCGTTGGCGGCCCTTTGCCCGGCGCCTTGCCAAGATCGCACTTGCCGCGCTGGCGGTATCTGCGGCGACCTATGCCAGCATGCCCGGGCAGTTCGTGTATTTCGGGATACTGCATGCGATTGCCACGTTCAGCGTGATCGGGCTGGTTTTTTTGCGTCTTCGGGTATTGGTTCTGGTGCCCTGCGCGATACTGGTGGTGGCCGCACCGCATCTGTTCAGATCCGACGCCTTCAACGCACCGGCCCTGTGGTGGCTTGGCCTGTCGACGCAAACAGCGCCGACCATGGACTTCGAGCCGCTCTTTCCATGGTTTGCGGCGTTTCTTTTCGGGATGGCCGCTGCAAAAGCCGCCAAAGCCAGCGGCGCGTTGACACATGCCCGCCGATACAGGCCCGGCGCATATGGACATGTCAAAGGGGCGTTCCTGTGGGCCGGTCGCCATACGCTGATACTTTACCTTGTGCATCAGCCTGTTCTGATTGCTCTGATCTGGGCCGCGACCTTTTTGATCTGAACGCGCGAAACCCGAAAACAGGTCAGAACGCCTTGAGCAGACGCGTCGTTTCAGGGTCGAGAAAGCCGGCAACCGTCGCCTCGGTCTCGAGGTCCAGGGCCTGCCTCAATGCGCCTGCCGTGGTCTGGTTGAGCACGCGTTTCATGGCGCGCACCGACAGGATCGGAAGGCTTGCGAGGGTCTCGGCGACCTTATGCGCTTCGTGCAGCAGGTCGGCATCTTCGACCACTTTCCACGCGACACCGCAGTCGTGCAGTTCCGCCGCCGAATAGCGCTGTCCCAGATACAGCATCTCGCGCGCTTTGATCGGGCCTGTGATCGCGGGCAGGATCGCCGTCACCGCCCCCGTCACGAAGAGGTTCAACGACACCTCGGGAAAGAACGCCCTGGCACTTGCCGCCCAGATCGGAAAATCGCAGTTGATCGCCCATTCGAAACCGCCGCCGACGGCCCAGCCATTGATTGCGCCGACCACGGGTTTCTGACCGAACAGGATTGCGATCGTGGCGCGCTGAATGGCCATGACCAGATCGCGCGCCTCCTCTTCGCCGGACGGGTGCTGATGCGCGTTGCGATCGTCACCGGCGCAAAACGCGCGGCCCTGACCGGTGAAAATGATCGCCCGTGTCGCGGTGTCGCTGTTGGCGTCGTCGAAGGCTTGCGCCACGTCGTCGATCAGGCGCCTGTCCATCGCATTCAGGCAGTCAGGACGGTTCAGCGCGATGGTCCTGACGCCGTCGCCCGTCATCGAAGAAAGGACGGTGTCATAGGTGAATTCGGTCATGAATAGCTCCGGATGACGCGCTTGGTCTTGCCCTCGGTCACGGGCAGGGTTCCCTTGGGCAGGAGGGTTGCGCTTATCGTTGCGCCCAGTTTGGCCTTGAAGGCGTGTTCAAGCCGCCGCGCCAGCGTGCCATCATCGCTCTGGCCTTTGGCAAGCTCGGCTTGCACAGGAAGAACGTGATACGGCGGAGGGGTGTCCAGCACGATCCGGTAATCGCCGGAAAGTTCGGTGAATTCCGACACCACCGCAGCCACCATTGTCGGAAACATGTTCAATCCGCGGACGACGATCATATCGTCGGACCGGCCCACCACGCGAAACCGCATGCCGGTACATCCGCAGCGGCATGGGTCGGTTGCTTCGACCGTTATGATATCGCCCGTGCGAAACCGCACCAGCGGCTGACAGTCCCTGGCCAGATTTGTCAGCACCAGTTCCGCCGTGACACCCGGGGCCAACGGGACGATTTCGGTTGTTTCAGGGTCGATCAGTTCGACATGCAGCACATCATGCGCCACGAAATGCAGGGCCGTGTCATGCGGGCATTGCGATGCGAAATTGCAGAACACATCCGAAACGCCGTAGTTGGAATTGCGCGGCTCCATGCCCCAGGTGTCCCGGAACTTCTGGCGGAACGCCGGGTCGTCCAGACCGGCCTCACCACCGAAGAGGCCCAGCCTCAGCCCCAGGCCGGAGGGCGAAAGACCGGGAAACTTTTCCTCGATCACCCGCTCCAGCACGGATGGGTAGGACGGCGTGCAGGAAATCGCCGTGATCCCGACCTCTTGGATCGTGCGCACCAGCAGCTCGGTCGCGCCCACGCCGAAGGGAACCACCGTGGCGCCGGTGCGTTCGAGCGTCATGTGATCGGTCAATCCGCCCATCCACATCTGGTAATTGAGGCAATGCACCACCGTGATGCCCGGCCCCAGCCCGGCAAGTCCCTGTGCCCGCGCGCCGACGATTTCGGTGATGTCGCAATCGCGCGCACTCATCGCGAGGTTCATCGCCTGACCGGTGGTTCCCGATGTGCGGTGCATGCGGGAAATCAGGTCCCGCGACGATGCCAGATAATCGCCGAATGGCGGGTGCAGGGCTTGGGATACCCGTAGCCCGGACTTGTCGGACAAGGGAAGTTCGGGAAGATCTTCCAACCGCTTGGGTGGTTGCTTGCCGCCCCATAACCCCTGATAAAACGCTGATCGGGACGCGACATAGGCGCTTTGCCGGTCCCATGCCTCCTGGCGGTGCCGGGCCAGATCGGTTTGGCTTGCGCGGTGACCCTCGTGAACAAGGCTCATGGCGCCATCCCCCTTTTCCATAGATCGGTGAGCATCTCCAGAACCTCGGTCCTGTCTTGTGACAGGTCCCGGACCCAAGGATCCTCGGTCACGAAAAGTGCTGTCAGATATTGATCGACCATCCCGCCAAGCGCATAGGCGCGGCGCATCAGGTCCGGCTTGGACCGTCCCTGCCCGGCTTCCGACCGCATCGCATGACCGACCACCGCTTCGATCCAGTCGTGGTTGAGCCTGTGGAACGCCGCACGCGCCTCGGGAAAGGTATCTCCGCCGACAACGAGACCTTTCATTAGGACCGGGTTCGCTTCGAAGACCCGCATATAGGCTTCTGTGGTGTTGCGCGTGGCATCGCCCCCGGTTCGCGCGGCGGCGCGCATCTGTATCTGCACATAGTCCACGAAGGCACCAAGAACGGACCCAGCCAGATCGTTGCGGTCCTTGAAATAAAGGTAGAACGTCCCGTGTGCCACACTGGCCGACTTGCAGATCGTGGCGACCGTCAACCGGTCCAACGGATGTTCGCCCAGAAACTGCGCCCCCGCGATCAGAAGGTCGGTCCTGGTCCTGTCGCCCTTGCGCAGCGTCTCGCGGCCTATGGAAAGCCAGGCGCAAAAGCCATCGCTGTCTGATGCTGTGCCATCTTTACTGTGCGAATACGCAATCAAGACCCACCCTCATAATTCATGAAACTGATATCAACATCATAAATAGCGCCCGTCAAGACGCATACCGCGCCTCTGGCTGCGGTCAGTTTGGCGCCAAAAGCTCAATGATGGCCTTGTCCAGAAACGCCATGAAGCGGGGATCCGGTTTTGACGGTGTACAGGCGCAATGCCCCAAATCCGAAACAAAGGGTCGAAAGTCCGCGTTCCGGATCTTGGCGGCCTCCTGTTCGGACTGCCTTGCCGAAAAATACATGTCACTGGAGGATGGCATGACGATCATGCGCGAGGTGACAGCGCCAAGCGCCGCAGCAAAGTCCCCCTTGTACGTATCATTGGCGCTGACATCCGCCTGTTGCCATGTCCTGATCTTGTGGAGAAGATCATTCGCGTCCCAGGACAAGTGGTCGTCTTCCCAGTCACGCAAGAGCGCTTCCAGGTCGGTGAAACCGAGGTCGCGATATAGCCCATCGTCGAAAAACGCCCCGGAATAGGCCCACCCGGCATATGCCCGGCCAAAGGCCCGCAGGCCTTTTCGGGGTGGTGCGCTGTACTGACCGTCCTGCCACGCCTGATCAGCCCTGAGCGCGGCCTTGACCCCTTCGAGGAAGACGAAATTATGCGGGCTGCACCGGGCGGTCGCACAAAATGGCAGGGCAGCTTCGACCAGATCGGGGAATTGCGTGACCCATTCATATGTCTGCATTCCCCCCATCGACCAGCCGATCACAAGCGCGATCCGCTCTACCGGGCAAACCGCTTCGATCAACGCGTGTTGCAGTCGGACGTTGTCATGGACAGATACATGCGGAAAGGCCGCGCCTCCGCTCGGGCCTTCAAGGGTGCTGGGCGAAGACGACTCGCCGTTGCCGATCAGGCAAGGCACAAGGATGCAGTGCCGCGCGGGATCAAGGGCCCGCCCTGCCCCGAAATAAGGGGCGTTACTGTCATGCCGTCCGGTGAAATATGTCGGAAACACAACAAGGTTGTCCCGCTTGCGATTAAGCTCTCCGTACAGGCGATAGGCCAGTTTGATCTCGGGCAATGTCTGGCCCGATTGCAGCCGGACATCGCGCAGAGTGTATTCCGAATAGCCGGTCGTCAGCATGAGCCCGTCCTTTTGCGCCGCTGCTTGAGGCTTGTTCCCAAGGCTATCATGGCGCATCACTTGCCACGGCACCGGATCCGCGCTTGCATGCCTGTATCCGTCGCGCTGATGGACGCCAATCAAACGAATGGGTGAAACCTGGATGCCGAAAGTCGGACGCCCGCCGCAAGGAACGCCACCCCGGGATACCGCGGAGCGGCTCAAGAAAAGCGCACTGACCTTGCTTGCGCGCAAGGGGTATAGTGCGGTGACGATCAAAGACATCGCGCGTGAGGCCGACCTCACCACCGCGATGATCTACTATCATTTCAATGACAAGACCGATCTTGTTTGCGCCTCGATCGAGTACGCGATCGAAAACGCATTGCAGCATTTTTCGAAGATCAGCCAGAATACCGATCATCCGGCGGCCTTGATCCATGATTGGCTGCAGATGCATGTCAGCCTGCAATCCGATATTTCGAAACTGCTCAAGTTGATTGTCGATTATCGGCAGTCGGATATGCGCGCCCCTCATATCGATGCGGCGATCCGGCATTTCTACGATACCGAACGTGCGCTTGTGGCCGCCTGCATCCAGCGAGGCAGGTCTGCCCAGATCTTCAAGAATGGTGACCCGCACGAGATCAGCGATCTGATCTCGACCTTTCTGGATGGCGCGATGCTGCGCAGCTTCCTTGTCGACGCGTTCGACATCAAGGCTTCGATCGACCTCTTCGAGACGACGCTCTGGACGTCGCTCGGCTTTGATGGACGATGGGAGTGACACAGGGCCTTCCCCCCGCCTGTCATGCGCCGACATCAGAAGAAATGCATGTAGCGTTTCAATTCCCAGTCCGACACGTGGTTGAGATAACTCAGCCATTCATCCCGCTTGTAGGCAAGCCATGCATCGAACATGGCATCTCCGAAAACCTGACGCGCCAGCACGTCGCTTTCAAAGGCGTCCAACGCCTCTTCGAGTGTTCTCGGCAGCACACGGACGCCCAAGGCGTCGAGTTCTGAAGGGCTCTTTTCGTACATGTTGCTGAATTGGGGCGGCCCCGGGTCCAGCCCTTCACGGATCCCTTCAAGACCCGCCGCAATCGTCAGCGCCGCGCCGAGGTAGGGATTGCACATCGGATCGACAAGACGCAGTTCGACCCGTCCGCCGCCTCCGGGAACCCGCACGGTATTCGTCCTGTTGTTGTCACCATAGCACTGAAAGACAGGGGCCCAGGTGAAACCGGAATTGCTGCCCTTCAGGATCAGCCGCTTGTAGCTGTTGACGGTCGGCGCGACCACGGCGCTCAACGCCGGAAGATGGCGCATGATACCGGCGATGAAGTTGTAACTGATATCGGACAAGTGGCAGCCGCGTGGGTCGTCGCCGTCTGGCACACACAGGTTGCGCCCTGTTTCGAGGTCCGCGATGGACATGTTGAAATGCGCGCCACTGCCCGCGTAATCGCCGAACGGCTTCGGCATGAAGGTGGCGAATGCGCCGTGCTTGCGGGCAATGGCGTTTGCCATTCTGCGGAAAAACACGAAACGATCCGCCATCGTCAAAGCGTCCGCATAGGCGAAATCGATCTCGAACTGGCCGATCCCGTCTTCGTGGTCGAAGGAATAGACATCCCAACCAAGCTCGTTCATCGCATCCACGGTTTCCGACAACCATCCCATGTTGTCCAGCAGCCGGGGCACATCATAGGCGGGCTTGGCGAGGTTGTGACGATCGCTGACCGGCAGCACCCTGCCCGCGTCATCTTCCCTGAAAACGAAGAATTCCGCCTCCATGCCCAGGTTGATCCTGAAACCCATGTCAGCGGCTTGCTGCAGAACCCGCTTGAGGATCATTCGGCTGCATGGCTCGAAGGGTTTGCCTTCGCACCACAGGTCGCTTGCGAACCACGCCACCTCGCGCTGCCAGGGTTGGATCAGACAGGAGTCCGGATCGGGGTGAGCGCCCACTTCGGGATCACTGATGACCTGGGGAACCCCATCAAGCGCGGCACCCGTGCACAGTTCGGATCCCGCCATCATGCGGTCGAAATGCGCAATCGGCACCATTTTGGATTTCGTGGCTCCGTGCATGTCGACATAACTGGGCAGCAGATATTTGACACCGCGGGCTTCAAGCTCGGTTTTCAGGCCCTTTGATGACGCGGGCTGGCTGGTGGCGTTCATGTACGACATCTCCGGATCTGTGTGACGCTGGTTAATTAATCGGGCAATTAATTTTTTTCGTCAATCAGCCATGCACGCGGCAAGCGTGCAGGGGCCGCCTGAAAACATAGATGCGCTCAAAAAATGATCAGGGCCTGAAGTGGTTTTCACCATGCATCTGCAGGAGGCCCGAAATGACATGGCACGATATCTGCATCGGTCGGCACAACCCATCCTTGCAGAAGGCAAAGCGATATGGACATGCCGATTTCATTCAGCGCCCCAAGCGCAATTGTTGGTGTCGCCCTTGCGCAGGCCGGGGCATAAGCCATGCCCTACCGTCTTTCGATCGCGACGGCCGGAAAGGCCTATGTCAACCCGAACGAGGTGATCCCGGACAGTGCCTTCGGCGCGGAGTTTCTGGGTTGGGAGCCGTTCTCGAACTTTACAACCCGCAATGCCGAACTGAACCTGCCCCATATCCGCTGGCCGGGGGGCATTCCCGTTGAAGAAGGCATCAATGTCGATGGCAGCGCTGATGGCTCCAGAGAGCATGTGTTCGATCTCAAGTTCGACAACCTGGTCGAGTGGGACCGCAACAACGGAGCGCCGCGCGAAGGCATCAGGGAAATGTTCGCCTACGCCAATGAAACCGGTGCCACTTTTGCGATGGTCACGCCTACGGCGCGTTATGTGGAACAAATGTTCAAGCAAGGTGACGACGCGGGCCTTGCCGCCGCCAGATCAGATGCACGAATATTCGCGGAAAAGCTGGTCGCAGGTGAGTATGGCCCCGTGCCCGCCGGATTCACCATTGAAGTCGGGAGCGAGTATTACGCAACGGGTATCTGGAAAGAATTGACATCCGACAGCGCGGGCCGCCCGTACCAGAAGGATCCCGGGCTGTTGCCTGAAAAGTTCGGCAAGGTTTTTGCGGCTGTTGTCGATGAAATGGGCGCGGTCTTCGGAGATCCCGAGCTGAATACGGATGGGGTCGAGGTGAAGCTGGCCGTCCAGCTTGCCCGCCATCAGGCGGATCCCAGTCAGAACGGGGGCGATTATTCGGACAATTTCGCCTTTATCGAAGCGTTGATGGACGTGGGCGCGATCGACAAGGTGGATACGCTGCTGTTCCACAAATACACACCGACCTTCGACAATATCGCGCGCGGCATGGACCATGACGCAAATGGCTACAACCTTCAGGATGCTTTCGCGCTTTGGGAAGATGCCAGCGGCGGCAAGGCGTTCGAATTTCTGGGTGGGTATCTGTCCCCATCGGCAGGCGCGGAAGACCGCCTTGAATATGGTGCTCCGGGATTGACCAACCTGCTTCAGGTGAATGCGCAGTTTCTGGCTGCCGGCATGGACGTCGGAACGGTATATGCGATTGGTCACAGCAATGGTGGCTCACTCGGCTGGCGCGGAGAGTTGCTGGTGGGGGGCAAGCTGTTTGACCTGATGCGCGAAAGTATCCCTGAAAAGTTCCTCTACGAGGGATTTCAGGACAATATCTCGAATGTCGCGGATCTCGGCCGGAGCTACATCACCGGTGATCACGTCAATACCTATCTCTATGGAAACGACACCGAGGTCACCGTCTTTCTTGCGGCCAGCGATTTCGCAGGGGATCAGCTGGATTATCAGCTGCATTTCGACGAAAGCTTCATCCACGCACATGTCACGCATCTTTGGGCAACGGGCGAACAGCTGTATCATCCCGGTGACGGCGAGTTTATCGGCAGTTATGGCGAAACACTCAGCTATTCGGTCGATTTGCCCGAGAACGACAGATCCCCGACCCTCGATGTCACCTTCGAGCATGATTACGAAGTCATTCGCATCGTCTTGCAAAAGGCCGCCATGGCCGAGACGACCGAGTCGTCGGGTGATGCGGCGCTTGATCCCGGCGATGATGGTGCCCTGTCCGCCTGGATGTCCGGCACGGATAACAACGACTGGATGACCGGTGGCGAAACCATTGAGCGCATCAATGGACGCCTGGGCGACGATACGGTTTTCGGCTTCGGCGGCGATGATACCTTGAAGGGTGGATGGGGCGATGACCTTGTGGACGGCGGCGCGGGCGACGACCGGCTCACCGGGGATTGGGGTGAAGATCTGCTGTTTGGCGGGATCGGAAACGACACGATCTTCGGCGGTGACGGCAACAACATGCTGTTCGGTGGAGACGGCGATGACCGCCTTGTAGCCTCCGGCCAGCTGGATGTGCTCATGGGCGGTGCTGGCAACGATACATTGATCGCGGGGGCCGAGACGACGATTGTGTCGTTTGACATGGAAAATGCCCTCACGGATGGCGACGAAACGGACATCGTCTTCGATTTCGTCCTGGGCCAGGACTATGTCGACATCGAGGGGCTGAGCTTTTCGGATGACGGCGGGCCACTGTCACGGGACACCTTCATGCACGAGAACGCGTCCATTCGCGGCAACGATCTCGAGATCAGGGTGCCGGGGGCGCAGACCGTTGTGTTGAAGGACATCGTCTCGCAGATCAATGGCACGGCAACGGCAGCGGATTTCCGGGCGATCTTTGAAGATCCACAGCCCGCGCCCCCTGCCCCCACTGAACCCCTTCCCGTGCTGCAGCTGCCCCAGGACTGGATCGCCGCAGGCGATGGACATGATGTATTGACCGGTGGTTACACGTTCGACAGGCTCAATGGTGGCCTTGGCAATGACACGGTTTCAGGCGCGAATGGTGACGACACGGTCAAAGGTGGATGGGGCGACGACACTGTCGATGGCGGTGCCGGAGATGACCGGGTGACAGGGGATTGGGGTGATGACCTGCTCTTCGGTGGGTTTGGCGATGACAAGATCTTCGGCGGTGATGGCAACAACACGCTGTTCGGCGGTGATGGCGATGATCGCCTCGTGGCCTCCGGCCAAGTCGATTTTCTGGCAGGCGGCGCGGGGAACGACACAGTCGAAGCCGGTGCTGAAATGTCGATCCTGTCCTTCACGATCAACAACGGCATGGCTGGTATCACCGAGGTCGATGTGGTGCATGACTTCACGCTAGGACAGGATGTTCTGGAATTCGACGGTGTCGCATTTTCGGAGGAAGATGGAGGAGCGTCACGGGAAGTGTTCATGCGCGAGAACGCAGCCATTCGTGGCGACAACCTCGAGTTCGATTTCGGCGGCGCGCACAAGATCATTCTCAAGAACGTCGTCTCGCAGCTTTCCGGCGACTCTTCGGTTGTCGATTTCCAGACGGTGTTGACCGCAGGCACGCAGGCGCAGCTTTCAGGGCAGACTCAGGAGCAGTCCAGCGACCCGTATGGAGATACATCATCCGTTTTCGGCATATCCGGCGACACGACTTTGTTCCCGGAATTGACTGCGGGCCAGCTTGAGACCGCAGCTCGGCAACAGATGGAAATCGAGGCCGAGGCCGTGACCGAAGACGAGCCGTGGCTTTTGCTCTTTGCATGAACATTGCACCGCACTGCCGCGCCCCTAGCGCAATCCGCCTGTAACCTGCCGGCGTCTTCACCCTTGAACCCAAAGAGGCCGCCCCAAGGGCGGCCTCTCGCTTCTGTTACCCGCCACTCAGGATGCGGCCTTAAAACTGGTGTTCCAGCTTCAGTTCCAATCCCGTCCGGGTGGAGCTGGCGATACGGTCGGCCTTGATCCGCGCCACAAGCCGGCTGTTGCCATCCCGCGACGTGGTGTCGAGGCCGATTTCCGCACCGGCACCGCAATCCTCGGTCGTGCGCACCGCATCCACCTGCTCGCACAGAAAGCGCGGCGCGAAGGTAAAGAGCGACAGGCTGTCGGCATTCGACCGGCCATCCATCGGCACGCGAAACTCCGGGCGGATGGTCAGGTTCGCGATCGAAACGCTGCCCGCATTGACGATCACGCGATTGTTGACGCTCGCCGCGTTGCGATCCGTCATGCCGATCGTGCCCAGATCCGTATAGCCATAGGTCAGCGCGATTTCCGGCCAGATCTCATAGCCCTTGCGCGCGATCACCCCGGTCAACGCCGCCCCGAGCGTGGCTGTGTAGGAGCCGTAATCCCCCTTCAGGTCGACAAGCCCGTTGGACAGTTTCAGGTCGTGCTGACCCGCCCCGAGCGTCAGGAACGCATCGACGAACAGGTTGTCGCGCAGCGCCGAGACGTAATACGCACCGA
>Ga0189287_100063_pt1 | contig 133119 bp, 116 predicted proteins | sample UW86minimetaG_FD_130319 | JGI IMG/M metagenome (GOLD analysis project Ga0189287, IMG submission 130319) | Marine microbial communities from the Costa Rica Dome - UW86 mini metaG | ecosystem: Environmental > Aquatic > Marine > Oceanic > Photic zone | place: Costa Rica: the Eastern Pacific...
CCCGGATCAGCGCCGGCTGGAAATGCGCGCACTGGGCGAACACGCGGACATGTTACTGGTGTTTCGAAAGCTTGCCAGCGACCGATTCGAAGTGCAGGTTCTGGACGTTCGCGACGGCAGTGTCCGTGTGATGTTGAGCTCCAATGGTGTTCCGCCCGAGAAAGCCGGGGGCCGCCAGTGGAAAGCCACCGATCGCGGATTCCAGAAAGTCGAGCAGACCGTTACTCTGGATGAAATCGGCCGGGAACTGGCGCTGCAGACACTGGCAAGGCTGTCTTCCTGATTCAGGAAGACAGCATCCGGTCCAGCTTCTCATCCTTCTGGGTCCAGACTTCTCCGAGCCAATTCTTGACGTTCCGGCGGTGTTCTGCGTCGGATGAGTAATCGCGGCCCTTCAGATGGTCCGGGATATCAACCGTGCGGATTTCCATTTTCACTTCCTTGACCCGGCCACAGATGAAATCCCAGAACGTGGGCGCCCCATCCGGATAGGCGATGGTCACGTCCACCAGGGTCTGAATCGAATCACCCATGGCATCAAGCACAAAGGCAGCACCGCCGGCCTTGGGTGTCAGCAGGTGCTTGTAAGGCGATTTCTGTTTGTCGTGTTTGGCCTGGGTAAAGCGGGTGCCTTCAACAAAGTTCATCACGCTCACCGGGGTATAGCGGAACCTCTCACAGGCCTTGCGCGTTGAGCGAAGATCCTCACCTCGCTTCTCAGGGTGCTTGATCAGGTATTCACGGGTGTAGCGTTTCATGAAGGGGAAATCCAGCCCCCACCAGGCGAGACCGATCACCGGAACCCATATGAGCTGCTGCTTGAGGAAGAACTTGAGGAACGGCGCCCTGTGATTGAAAACCCGCTGCATGGCAAAAATATCCACCCAGCTCTGGTGATTGGCCAGCACCAGGTACCAGCTCTCACGCTTGAGTTTATCTGCGCCCTCCACATCCCATTTCGTACCATGGGTCAGCTTCATCCAGCAGGTATTGCACGCCACCCAGGCTTCGGCAATCCAGATAATGACTTTGGTGCACAGAACCCGGAAGCCGGTGATGGGGATAATGAGTTTCAGAATGGCCGGGATGTAGAGCAGGATGCACCAGAACAGGGTGTTGATTCCAAGCAGGATGGAATTGAGTACGCCGATCACGGGGGCGGGTAGAAAGCTGAGCATGGCGATCCTGTTTTTCTGGTTGTTCTTTCCAAATGGGGTCCAATGATAGCAACCACAGACCTCATTGGGCAGTGGCCTGAAGTGACCGGTTTGCCAACCGGTTTGGACACTTCTGCCATGGCCCCGAAGGGTGCATTTGCCCTATTCTTGCCACAGCCTGCGGGTTCGGGCGTTAGCACGTTGTGTTCGTCATCATTCTGAATCTTTGCTTTTACGGATAGTCCCATGCCCAATCTTTTCAAATCAGCCGCTGATCGCGCAGCGGGCGTTACCCGCCAGACAGCCCTGTACGCAGGCAACGCCTTTGACCGGGTTTTCCGGGCCGCCAGCCTGGTTCAGGCCGGGCAGGCTCCGTTTGAAACCCTCTACACCGACGGTCTGGTCAGTCTGCGTTACTACCCGCCACTGGCCGAGGATTTTATCGAGCTGGACGGGGAGACCATCGCGGTTGAGCGAAAAGCGCACAGGACACCCATTGTGATCGTACCGCCCCTGGCGGTGAACATGCTCATCTATGACTTGTTTCCCCAGCGCAGTCTGGTGCGGTTTCTGCGGGCCAAGGGGTTCGAGGTCTATCTGATCGACTGGGGCACGCCAACACGGGAACACAGCCACTACAACCTGCATACCTATGTGGCCGAATTGTTGCCGGCCTATCTGAACCGGGTGCGGGAACACAGCGGTGAGCAGGAGCTGTCGCTGCATGGCTGGAGCATGGGCGGCATGTTCACGCTGTTCTATTCCGCGCTCAGTAATGACCAACATGTGCGCAATGCCATCGTGCTGGGCTCGCCGATCGACAGTCACGCGTCGGGAATTCTGGGGCTTGTGAATCAGCGTATGGCGGATGTGGCCGGATTTGTCCGGGAACGGACCGGCTTCCGCCTTCACGATGTCAAACCCCATTGGTTTCACACTCCGGGCTGGGCCAACACCATCGGGTTCAAGCTGACGAATCCGATTGCCAGCGTGATGAGTTACTGGGAGCTGATCATCCGGCTGGGTGACCGGGAGTTTGTCACCAACCACGCCACGACGTCGGCGTTTCTGGACCGCATGGTGGCCTATCCCGGTGGGATCATTCAGGACACGGTGGTTCGGGTATGGATCGACAACCAGCTGTCCAAAGGTGAGATCCAGATCGGCGAAGATATCGCCAGGCTGGACAATGTGAGTGCCAACTTACTGGCCATTGCCGGAGGCGACGATACGCTCGTGACGCCCGGTGCCGCCAAGCGGGTGATGGATCATGTGAGTTCTACGGACAAGACGTTCCGGGTTGTGCCGGGTGGGCACATGGGCATCCTTGCCGGGAGCAAGGCGCCTCGTCAGAGTTGGCTGGAGTTGGCGGAGTGGCTGGCTGTTCGGTCGGACTGATTGTCTTGCTTTGGAGTTTGCCGGCAGATGTCGGGGAGGGCTTTCCAAAACACGCTCCTTGCGGCACGTCCATGTGACGCTTGACTGTCGCCATCCATGGCGACAGACAGTTTTGGAAAGCCCTCCCCGACACCTGCCTTCGCTGACATCAGAGGTTCTTCAGTGTTAACTCCAACTCTGAAAGACTGCTGATCACTGCTGAGGGCTGAATCCCCCAGTCTTCAAAAACCTTATCCGGATCTCTCTGTACCCAGATTGCGAGTAATCCCGCAGCTCGGGCACCAATGACATCCCAGGCATTGCTGGACACAAGGCAAAGCGGCTTTTCCCAGGCACCAGTGGCTCGCCGGACGTAGGTATAAACGGCAGGGTCAGGTTTGAAGGTTTTAATGTCATCCACCGAAACCAGGCCCTTGAACTGCTCCAGCAGATCGTTGTGTCCCAGGACCTTTTCCAGCGCCGGATAACTTCCATTGGAAAACGCGAACAGCGGATACTGCCCTTTCAGTGTTTTCAGTGCCGGCAAGGCATCATCGAACGCAGGCAAAGACAGGTAAGCCGCCATCAGGGCGTTTTCGCGTTCTTCGGACAGGGTCAGTTTGTGGGTTGCCATGGCGTAGCGCAGGGCTTGGCGGGTGCAGACACCGAAATCTTCGTAGACTTTCATCAGGCCCTTGCGAAACGAGAACTCCAGCTGTTTCTCCCGCCACAACGCGGCTACGCCCTCTGCCCTGTCACCAGCGTCTTCCGCCAGCAGGCGGGACATGCCCATGGGGTCAACCAGGGTTCCGTAGACGTCGAAAGCGAGAGTCATGCTCATCAGTGGGGCTCCTCATCCGGAAGGCGGTTCGGGGTCGTATACTGAAGTCACAGTATCGGGATTTGAACGATCACTCAACACAGTCACCAATGACGACGGTTCAAGCGAAAGGAGCGAATCTCACTCGCCGGCTATGATTATCCTCAGGAATTTGCTCGTTTTACTGGTGCTGGGCACGACCGCCGCCTGCGCCACCAGCACGCAACTCTACACGCCAGGGCCATCAACATTAGGGGCCGAACCGGTTACTGATTTCGACCGCTATGTGGCATCGGTCAAAACCTACGTCGATACCAATCTGGTGCCGGTGGAAGGGTTTGAACGGGAACAGCAGGTATTGTGGAACCTGCCATACAGGCTGTCGCCGGCCGCCGATTGCAACTCCGGAGATCGCACCGGGCTGTTGCTGGTGCATGGCCTGAGCGATTCGCCCTTTGTGTTCCGGGATCTGGCTCGTTACCTGGCGGATCAGTGCGTTGAAGTCCGAACCCTGTTGCTGCAGGGACACGGCACCCGTCCCGGCGATATGGTGACGGCCAGCGCCGACGTTTGGCGCGATCAGGTACGTAATCACTTCGTCGCCTTGTCGCAGGATGTGGACCGGGCATTCATTGGCGGCTTTTCACTGGGCGGGGCCCTGGCCACGGATTACGCTCTCTCGGAGACGGGGCCAAGACCGGCGGGCCTGATTGCAGTCGCGCCCGCCTGGCAACTCAACGGCCTTCGGGATTACCTCTGGCTGGCGCCCATTGCCGACGTCTTTGGTGATTTCGTGGAAAAAGAGCCCGAGCTGAATCCGGTGAAGTACGAGTCATTTTCCTTTAATGCCGGCAGCCAGATCGGCGATGTCATCTCGGCGGCGCAAAGCCGGATAATCCAGAAGGAAAGCCTCGATATACCCCTGTTCCTGGCCGCCACTGAGGCCGACTCGGTGATCAATCTCGAGTATCTGGTCACGCAGTTCCGGGAGCGGTTTAGCAATCCAGGAAATGCCATGATGATCTTTCGGGATACCCGTAAACCCTGGCCGGTCGCGCAGGCCGGTGAGCGCATCCGTTTCCTGAACAGTTATCTGCCTGACGCCAATATCCTGGAATTCTCTCACCAGTCCCTGCTGATTGCGCCGGACAACGAGCTCTACGGCCTGGGCGCGCCGCTGCAACGGTGCCTGGAACCCAACAACATTTCCCTCGAGGATTGCCGGCAGTTGTCAGAAAAAGATCTATGGTTCAGCGCCTGGCACGATACAGAGCGGCCCGTGTTTACCAGCCGGCTGACCTACAACCCCTGGTTTGATGATCTTGCTCAGGCCATCGGGTCCTTCATCAAGGAAAGCGAGTACACCAAGGTGCCGTAGCGCCACCGGGGGCATCGGGTTACACTGCCATTCATGAACCCGATTGATACATTCAACCTGGATTTCCGGGCCCTGAGTACGTTCCTGGCGGTGCTTGATGAAGGCAGCGTGTCCCGTGCTGCGGTGCGGCTGGGTGTTACCCAGTCGGCGGTGAGCCATACGTTGGAGCGTCTGCGCCAGGCTTTAGGTGACCCCCTGTTCGTGAAGTCCGGGCGAGGCATTGTGCCAACCCGCTACGCGCTGCAGGCGGGGCCGCATATTCGCCAGATTCTGGATGACCTGCAGTCGCTGTCCTCAGGCCCCCCTTTCAGCCCCGCCACGGCCGAGTTTACGTTCACGATTGCTGCCAATGACTACCAGCGGGACCTGCTTTTGCCCGGCCTGGTGCGTACCTTGCGGCAGGAAGCTCCGGGCATCAGCCTTCAGGTGATTCCATCTGGCATTCCCCGGGCAGACCTGTTGCGGAAGGATGTCTGTGATCTTGTCATTTCTCCGCACGCGCCGGAGGCGACGGACATTATGCAGCGGGGCCTGATGGCCGATCGGATGGTGGTGTTCTACGATCCCGACTACCGCAAACCGCCTGCAGATCTGCCGGAATACCTGAAGGCGGACCACATTGCCCTGCTGTTTGCCACTGGCGAGAAGCCAACGGTGGAGACCGCCATGGATACCCGTGGCCTGGTTCGCCGCAATGTGGTGACGGTTTCCAATTTTTCCGGCCTGCCGGAGTTCCTGCGAGGCACGGATATGCTTGCCACGGCGCCGGAGGGAATGAGCAAACACTTACTCCGCGACTTCGCCTGGGTGCCTCTGCCCTTTGATTTCAAACCCTTCACCCTGCTGATGTTGTGGCATCGCCGCAATCAGAACGATCCTGCTCACAAATGGCTGCGGAATCAGGTGAATGCTGTTGCCGCTACGCTTAATGGTCTGAAAAGTTAATCAATTAGTTTTGCTCATAGGTTGTATGAGCCTTCTTGCCGTTATCTTCCCTCTGCTTCTGCCCTAGACTGCGTTTACTCCCCTGTCGACCGGGTCGGGTAGGGCTCTCCAAAACACGCTCCTTGCGGCACGTCCATGTGACGCTTGACTGTCGCCATCCATGGCGACAGACAGTTTTGGAGAGCCCTACCCGACCCGGCCTGTCGGACTTTTTGAGATAACGCATCAGGAAAACCATGCTGACTTTAACCAGTGTCTGGACAACGATACTTCTTGCCGCCGCTGTGGCCCTTGGGCCGCTGGCAACGGACATGTATCTGCCGGCACTGCCACAGATTGGTTCAGACTTTGGCACCGGTACCGATCAGGTTCAGCTGACGCTGAGTCTGTATATGGTCGGCTTTGCCATTGCTCAGCTGATTTGCGGTCCGTTGGCAGATCGCTTTGGTCGCAAGCCGATCATGATTGGTGGTTTCGTGCTTTTTGCGATTGCCAGCATCGGCTGCGCCCTGGCGACGAACATCGAAACACTGATTCTTTGCCGTTTCCTGCAGGCCCTTGGAGGTTCTGCGGGCCCGGTTCTGGGTCGGGCGGCGATTCGAGATATCTACACGCCCCGCGAAGCTGCCAAGATCCTGGCGATCCTTGCCAGCATCATGGCACTGGCGCCTGCCGTTGCACCGACCATTGGCGGTCTGCTGACCGCCAACCTCGGCTGGTCATCGGTGTTTATTGCATTGGGTGGCTACGCCCTGGTGATGGCGGTAGTTGTGGCCTTCGGCATTCCAGAGCCCATGCGCCCGGAACATCGCCAATCCCTTAAAATCTGCAGCCTGCTGCGGAACTATCGGACCATCGCGAAGGACATCAGCTTCGTGGGCTACACTCTGACCAACGCGCTGATCTTTTCCGGACTGTTTGCATTCCTGTCCGGTTCTTCGTTCGTCCTGATCGATTTTCTGGGCGTACCGACCGAGCAGTTCGGCCTGTACTTCGCCTGTATGGTGGCCGGTTATATTGTCGGCAACCTGACCGCCGTCCGTCTCGGCCGTCGTCTGCTGCCGGACCAGATTCTGGTTCGTGGCCTGATTATCGCCGTCGGTGGCGGCAGCCTGATGGCCGTTCTGGCCCTCAGTGAAGTGTTCAATGTCTGGGCGGTTATCCTGCCCCAGGCCCTGTTCATGATCGGTACCGGGATGGTGCTGCCCCAGACCATGGCGGGCGCCCTGGCGAACTTCCCCACTATGGCCGGCTCCGCCTCTGCCCTGTTCGGCTTCACCCAGATGGCCGTCGCCGCCATCGCTGGCATGCTCGTCGGCCATCTGCACGACGGCACCTCCCTGGTCATGGCCTCTATCATTGCAGCATGCGCCGCCATTGCCATGGGCTGTTATCTGCTGCTGGTTCAGCGTTACCCTGCGAAAGGTTTCGAGCCGCAAAGCGCGACCGGCAATTAAGGCAAAATCATCCAAAGTGGTCTACACAGAGTACGTAAGACTCTAAACCAGACACCGAGGAGCAAATACCATGAGCAGCGTTAACCTGGACGGCAACCCCATTGAATTGAGCGGTAAATTTCCCGAAACAGGCGACAACGCGCCTCCCTTTACCCTGACCAACAGCGGGCTGGAGGAAGTCAAACTCGACAACTGGTCCGGCAAGCGCAAGATCCTGAACATCATCCCGAGCATCGACACCGGCGTCTGCGCCGCGTCTACCCGGAAGTTCAACGAAAAAGCCGGCAGCCTGGACAACACCGTGGTCCTCGTAGTCTCTGCCGACCTGCCCTTCGCAGCCGCCCGCTTCTGTGGCGCCGAAGGTCTGAAAAACGTCGAAACCCTTTCCACCTTCCGGAACTATAGCTTCCAGCAGGACTACGGCGTCGCCATTCAGGATGGCCCCCTCGCCGGTCTCTGCGCCCGGGCGGTGGTCGTACTGGATGAGAACGACAAGGTCATCCACAGCCAGCTGGTCGATGAGATCAAGGACGAGCCGGATTATGATGCGGCGCTGAAGGTGCTTTGAGAGCTCAAGGTCAAAACCTGGCAGTTGGAAACACCACCAACGGTCTGGGCAAAGGCGCCGGAACGACTTAGCAGGAGTGTGCATTGCCATGGATGGCAATGCCAAGCCCCCAGGGATGGGTTCACGGCGTCTCCTGATAAGTCGTTCCGGCGACTTTGCTAACACCAAAAGCCAGACCTGTTAGAATCTCGCCTCCAAGCCAAACCGAAGGCCCACAACACCCCGTGCAGACCACCACCCAAAACCCATCCCTGGCCCGCCAGCTCTACAGCATGACCTGGCCCATGCTCTTCGGGGTGCTGTCCCTGATGACCTTCCAGCTGGCCGACAGTGCCTTCGTGGGTCAGCTGGGTCGTGATCCGCTGGCAGCCCTGGGTTTCACCTTGCCGATGCAGCAACTGATCATCGGCCTTCAGGTGGGTCTGGGGATCGCCACCACAGCGATCGTATCCCGCACGCTGGGGGCCGGCGATGAATTGCGCGCCTTCCGGCTGGGCGGCCTGATCATAACCGTGGGCGGCAGCCTCGTTTTCGTCATTTGCATGGCGCTGTGGTTCCTGCAAAGCCACATCATGACCGCCCTGGGCGCAGAAGACTCACTACTGCCACTGGTCCGGCAATACTGGGTCCCCTGGCTGATGGCGGCCTGGACCGGGGCCTTCCTGTACTTCGGCTACAGCGTTTGCCGCTCCCACGGCGATACCAAATTGCCCGGGTACATGATGGTGGCCACGAGTCTGACCAACATCGCCCTGGACCCGCTCTACATCTTTGTTTTCGGCTGGGGACTGCCCGGCGCCGCCTGGGCGACCATTACCTCGTTCGGAATAGGCTGTCTGGTGATCTATCCGAAACTTCTGAAACGCCACTGGATCCGGTTCGACCTGCGCGAGCTTGCCCTTTGGAAGGCCCTTAAACAGCTCAACGGCATTATGGCCCCTGCCATGGTGAGCCAGCTGATGCCGGCTGTCTCGGCCATGCTGGCGACGGCCCTCGTGGCCGGCTTTGGCTCCGCCGCCGTCGCCGCCTGGGGTCTGGGTACCCGCCTGGAATTTTTCTCCATTGTGGTGGTGTTGGCCCTGACCATGTCGATGCCGCCGATGATTGGCCGCATGCTGGGTGCCGGCGATATCGAGCAGATTCGTAAACTGGTGCGCCTTGCGGTCCGGTTTGTGGTGGTCTGGCAACTGGCCATTGGCCTGACCTGGGTGGTCGCTTCCGGGTTGGTGTCGGAACTGTTCTCCAGCGACAGTGATGTTCAGGAGGTTCTCGCCGGTTATCTGGTGCGGGTACCGCTCAGTTACAGCGGTCTGGGCGTGTGCATGCTGATGGTGTCGGTGTGCAATGCCCTCGGCCTGGCGATGCGGGCCCTTCTGGTGTCCACCCTGCGCCTGTTCCTGTGTTTCCTGCCCCTGCTCTGGATCGGTAGCCAGATCAACGGCGTCTACGGCCTTATGAGTGGTGCACTGGTGGGCAATCTGTTTGCAGGCGCCATGGCTTACAGCTTTTACCGTGCCGGCATGACGCGCCTTAAAGCCGAGATATCCTCAGGCAAAGCGTGAGCGGAAGCTCTCTGGCACCGGCACCACTTCCTTGCGGTGGTAGTTGAAGAAGACGAAGCCATACTTCGCCAGTGCCACCGGCTGGCCGCTCTCGGCCTTGGTGACCCGGAATACGAAATCCCCGCCATACTTGTTGAAGTCCATCAGACCCACTTCAAAGCGCAGCATTTCCGGGAAGAAGGACTCGGACTGGTACATGGTGGCCAGGTCGGTGACGATAATGCCGGTGCCGTCCTTGCTGGCTTCCTGGATGCCATAGCTGACCAGGAACTGGGCCCGGGCCTCGGAGAGCATGGAGATGAGGGCGTCGTTGCCGAGGTGGTTGGCGCCGTTGATGTCGGTGATTCTGACGGGCATCCTGGTTTCGAAGCAGAAGACGTCATCCGGGAAGGAGAGTTTGATTCGGGCCACGGGGGTTCCTGTTTTCACTGCGTATGTTGGGGCAAATCATACGCTGTTCGACTTTAGTGTTCATCTCGGGATCTTCTGAGTTAAATCAGTTATCTTGCTGTCAGACCTCTGCGCATCGAGCCTGGTGGAGCGACGGCTGGGAAAGGCCTTCCAAAACGCGCTCCTTACGGCACGTCCATGTGACGCTTGACTGTCGCCATCCATGGCGACAGACAGTTTTGGAAGGCCTTTCCCAGCCGTCGTTCGTACTTTGTTCGCGCACTGAATAAAAAAGATCGTATTTGGAGTCCTATGGATATTCGCCCTGCTGCCACCTTGGTTCTGGTTCGAGATACGGCCGACGGACTTGAAGTCCTGCTGCTGCAACGTACCTGGGACGCCGTGTTTATGCCCGGCTATTTTGTATTCCCCGGAGGGAGGGTCGAGGAAAATGAGACTCACGGCCAGGATCATATAATCGGCACCGCAGACGCCGAGATCAGTCAGATCATGAGCGTCGATGAGGGCGGCGCGGACTATATGTTGGCGGCGGTTCGGGAGTGTTTCGAGGAGTCCGGCGTTCTGGTTGCGGTGGACAAGCAGGGCAATCCAATCGCCGGGGATCATCCGGCCCACGCGGATCGGAAGTCGGTGTTCGACGGCGATCTGTCTCTGGCCAGTCTGTGTAAAAAGCACGGCCTGGCGATTCCGTTGGACCGGCTGGCCTATCTCGGCCACTGGATCACGCCGCCGGGGCCACCACGGCGTTTCGATACACGGTTTTTCGTGACGCCCGCTCCCGAAGGCCAGCTGGCCGGGCACGACGGGGTCGAAACCATTGATCACGTCTGGATCCGGCCGGAGCAGGCCCTTGAGGACCATCGCAAGGGCCAGTGTTTGCTGGGGCTGCCGACGATTCGTACGTTACGGGTGCTCAGTGATTTCGACACCACTGAGGCGCTGATGCGTTACGCCCATGCCAATCCGCCGGAGCCCTATCCAAGCAAGCCCTGGCCGGCGATCAAAAAGGGCAAACCGGTGACGCTGGAACCGGGTGCGCCGGCCTACGATGAGGCAGCGAAGCTGGATCCGGAGGGCGAAGGCTCCACACAGGCGAAGATTATACCCGGTGAGGCGGTAGAGGTTGCCGCCAGGGTCGTCCGTCTGACGGCGCCCAACCCGGGCATGATGACGGGGCCGGGTACCAACACTTACATTCTGGGCCATGAACGCTTTACGGTAATTGATCCCGGACCCGCCAACGAGTCCCATATCGAGCGGATTCTGGAGGTGACCGGTGGCGTGATTGACCAGGTTCTGGTGACCCACACGCATCAGGACCATTCGCCGGCGGTTGCTGCCCTGAAAGAGTGCACCGGTTGCCGGGTGTTTGGTTGGCCGGCGCCCGCGGGTGCCGGGCAAGACCAGACCTTCCGGGCCGACGATGAACCGGAGCACGGTGATCTGATTGTGACCGAAGCCGGGGTCCTGAAGGTGCTGCATACCCCGGGGCATGCCTCGAACCACCTGTGTTTTCTGCTGGTCGACCAGCAGCTGCTGTTCTCCGGTGACCACATCATGCAGGGCTCAACGGTGGTCATTAATCCGCCGGACGGCGACATGAAGGCCTATATCGAGTCGCTCTACGAGTTGCTGGCAGAGTCTGTACGTTACATTGCGCCGGCACACGGGTTCCTGATGGGGCATCCCGAAGCGGTGATCGATTTCCTGATTACCCACCGCCTCTCGCGCGAACACAAGGTGGCCCGTGCGCTGGAAGCCCTGACTCCCGTGGATCTGAAAGCCCTTACCGCCAAAGCCTATGACGATGTTCCGACGGCCATCCACGGCCTGGCGGCAAGGTCAGCCCTGGCGCATTTGCTGAAACTGGAAGCGGAGCACCGGGCGTTCCGGGAGGACGACCTCTGGCATGCCATACACGAGAGCTAACGCGGTCGTAACGAAAGCACACCGGATTTCGCAAAACACCCATATTGTTAATCGCTTTTCCAGCGTATAACAGGGTTCGTTATAACTTGCCCGGATTTCATGAAAGTGGCATTAAACCTTTGTCACAGCGGTATTCATGACCGACAGAGGCACTCTATCCTTGAGCGCACACTGACGAACCGTGAGGAAATATGCTGTTCGAGCGGCTTAAAAAACCGTCCCCCCGGATCCTGCTGATCGGCCTGGTGATACCCTGGCTGTCGGCACCGCTTTTGGCCGAAACCGATTCGGCAAAGGCCAGCAAAAAATCCGAAGTGCTGGTTGCCGAGCTGGCCGAGGACGAAAGCGTCGAGGACGTTGAGCAGTCGGCTCCCTTGCAGACCAAAGGGCAGGAACACAAATCCCGGAAACCGGAAGCCCCACGGGGCGGTGCCGGTGTCGATACGCCCTCAGCAGCGTCACGGAAAGTGGCGCCGAATATCGATCTGAAACAGGTAGCACCGCCACCGGAAGCCCAGGTGTCAACGCCGGCCGACACGGATGCGGATGCCGCCGAATCCGAGGTGATGGCAACCGAAGCCGGGGCCGAACCTGAGCCGCAACCCGAACCCGAAATTCGCGAGGGCAAGGTATTCACCCTGCTCGACAACGATGTAATGCCGGGCACGTCTACCCGCCTGGCCTGGACGCCAGGCATCCAGATTGCCGGTCTGTCCCAGACCACGCCGGTACTGGTGGTTAACGGTATCAACGCCGGCCCCACCCTGTGCCTCACCGGCGCCGTCCATGGGGACGAGCTGAACGGCATCGAAATCATCCGCCAGACCATGTACGACCTGAACCCCGAGAAGCTCTCGGGCACGGTGGTAGGCGTGCCGATTGTGAACCTGCCTGGATTCCAGCAGGGCAGCCGCTACCTCCCCGACCGTCGGGATCTCAACCGGCATTTCCCGGGCAGCCCCAACGGCAGCCTGGCGGACCGGATTGCCCATTCACTGTTCGAAAACGTGATTCGCAAGTGCGACATGCTGGTGGACATCCATACCGGTTCACTGAAGCGAACCAACCTGCCGCAACTGCGCGCCGACATGAACAATCCGGATGTGGCGGAATTTACCCGCGGCTTTGACCGCATGGCGGTGGTGCACAGCTCGGGATCTGCAGGCATGTTACGCACGGCCGCCGTGGAGGCCGGCATTCGAACGGTCACACTGGAAGCGGGCGAATCCCACCGTATCCAGCAACACCAGATCAGCGCCGGCGTTAACAGCCTCACCAGCCTGATGGAGCGCCAGGGCATGATCTCCAGAATGTTCGTGTGGGGCGATCCGGAACCGGTCTACTACGATTCCGACTGGATCCGGGCCGATCACGGCGGGATCCTGTTCAGCGAAATTGAATTGGGCGCTAATGTATCGGAAGGTGAGATTCTCGGTTACGTCTCCGACCCGATCACCAACGCCCAGCACCCCATCCGGTCCACCAGTGATGGCCGTGTGATCGGTATGGCCGTGGACCAGGTCGTGATGGCCGGTTTCGCCGCCTACCACATTGGTACGGAGGCAGAAGTTCCCGGAGAGTAGTATGCTAGGCTTTTTTCGGGCATCACCAACCCAGAGGAGCCTTTGTGTCTTCCGAGAACGCCGGAGTCTTATCACGTATTCCCGGCCTGGCCTACATCGGGCTGGTTCTCACCCCGCTATTCTGGGCCGGCAACGCCGTGGTGGCCCGGGGTACGGTCGAGAACATCCCGCCGTTATCCATGTCCTTCTGGCGCTGGGTGATCGCGCTGGCTATCCTGCTGCCCTTCGGGCTTCCCGGTATCTGGCGCCACCGCCAGGTTATCCGCCAGCGCTTCGGCTCCATGCTGGCACTGGCAACCTTCAGTGTGGGAGCCTTCAATACCCTGCTGTATCTGGCCGCCACCACAACCACCGCGACCAACATTGCCCTGATCAACGCCACCATTCCCATTTTTGTCGCTCTGCTTGCCTGGATCCTGCTCGGCGACCGGACCCGGCCGATTCAGGCGTTGGGAATCGCGCTGGCGATTACTGGCATCGTTACCGTGATTGCCCGCGGCGACCTCTCGGTGTTGACCAGTCTCCAGGCCCAACCGGGCGATCTGATCATGGTGGCGGCAGTATTCAGCTGGGGCCTGTTCTCGGTGCTACTGAGACGACAGGCAGTGCCTCTGCCAGCACTGACCTTTCTAACCACGCAAATTCTTCTGGGCACGATGGTTGTGCTGCCCTTCTACCTGACAGATCTGATTTTCTTCTCCGGAGGCTTCGAGCTGTCAAAAACCACCGCCATGCCGCTTCTGTACTTCGCGATCTTCCCGGGGATCCTGGCCTATGGATTCTGGAACCACGGTGTGCATAAAATTGGCCCGGCCAGAGCGGCCATCTTTATGTACCTGACACCTGTCTTTGCCTCGATTCTTGCGGGCATTTTCCTGGCCGAGTCCCTCGGACTGTTTCACATTATCGGAGCCGTGCTGATTCTTGCGGGACTGGTGCTGGCGACACAAACCCGAGTACGCACGAACTACCCACTCTCAAAGCAGCAAGCAAAAGGAGAAACCCATGGTTGAACTCACTCTCAGTAACGCTCGCAGCTTCTTTTGCCTGATTCTGATGCTGTTGGCCGCGAGCCTGTCGGCACCGGCTGCGGCAGAACCCTGCGATCCGGAGACAGCCAAGTGGAACCCCGAGCATTATTACCCCGAAGATGCCGTGGTTTTCCATAAAGGCCACTGGTACGAATCCAGAGAGATGCATAAGGGACTGGAGCCCGGCATCACGTTTGACTGGAACAAGCTCGACTCAGTGCCCGATTGCAGCAACCGACCCGATAGCGGAAAGCGGGCCAAGGGCAGCGACAAACAGAATGACGGACAGCCGGGGCTCAACCAGGCAGACGGCAAATCCCATCGCGGTGAAACCGCTTCCGGAATGTGCGTAAGGCCGGAACAATGGCTGTTTTCGAAAAGCTATGAAAAAGGCGACCTGGCCAGTCACGGAGGACAGATCTGGGAAGCCACCGGGCCAACTCGGGGGGACATGCCAGACATGGACGAGCCCCCTCACTGGAAACTGGTTGAAGAGCACTGCGCCCTTCAAAATCAGTGATCTGATAAGTCCCTGTCCAGGGCCGCTTCAATGCGGCCAATGACCTCCTCAAGAACCGACCTCGGGCAGCCGATATTCAGGCGCATAAAGCCGCTGCCCGGGTCTCCGAAGGAGAGTCCGGGATTCATGCCCACACCGGCCTTCCGAACAAAAAAGCGTTTCAGACCCGCATCGTCCAGACCCAGCTCGCGGCAATCCAGCCACATAAGATACGTGCCCTCCGGAGCAGACACCCGAACGCCGGGGAGGCGCTGGCCGACCGCTTCCACCACGTAGTCCCGGTTTGCCTGCAGGTAAGCCATCAGATCGTCCAGCCAGGGACCACCATGGCGATAACCGGCCTCAAACCCGGCAATGCTGAACGGATTACACTGGGGCAGATGCATCGATTCGAACACCGCTTTCATGGCCTTTCGCCGCTCCGCATCCGGAATCACCAGAGCCGACAGTCCCAGCCCGGGCATATTGAAACTCTTGCTGGGAGCCACCGCCATGACCAGTGCGTCGTCAGGGCCGGCCAGGTTGGCCAGCATCGTATGACGGGGTTTGTCGGGGAAAACGAGATCGCAATGGATCTCGTCGGACACCACCACCAACTGATGCCGACGTGCGATATCCAGCACCGCCCTCAGTTCTTCCTCGGACCACACCCGGCCGACCGGGTTGTGAGGTGAACACAGCAGCAGGACGCGAGCATCGGGACGCGCTGCACACTCTTCAAGATGATCCAGATCCATGCGGTAGTGGCCGGGGTCCCCGGTGTCCGGATCCTCGGGCACCAACGGGTTCTCGATCACCACCCGGCCACTGTGCCGCACCGAACTGAAGAACGGCGGATACACCGGCGGCTGAATGATCACACCCTCGCCAGGCCCGGCGTAGGCCATGCACGCGGCGTTGATGGATGGCACCACGCCGGGTGCCATCAGTATCCATTCGCGCTGGATCTCCCAGCCGTGACGGTTGGCGAACCAGTCAATCATCGACTGATAAAGACTGTCCGGAAACAGGGTGTAGCCGTAGATCGGATGTGCCGCCCGCTCCGCCAATGCGCGGGTGACCGCCTCAGGGGCTGCAAAATCCATATCAGCAACCCACACCGGAATCACCTCCTCGGTGCCAAAAACCGCCTGGCGGGCATCGAACTTGACGGAACAGGTATTCTCACGGGAAACCGGGTCATCGAAAGGGCTGGACACAAGGACTCTCCAGAGCAGATATCAGTATCGGAAACCGGTATTGTGGTGGGCCCAACCAGGCACCGCAAGCGCCTGCAAGAACACAACCATTGTGTTCATCTCCGGCTTTGGTCGAACATCGTCGATTAACACTTGCCCAGAAGGGCCGATACTTGCGAACCTAACGGTTTATCCAACAAAAACTTCCAAACTTTCTCCCGGAGCCTGTTCAATGATTGGCCAGATCCTGTCCACCATGTTGCCGGTGTTCCTGATCGCTGGTTGCGGCGCCCTCTACGGCCGTTATCGGACCCCCGATATCCAGGGACTGAACGTTCTCAACATGGAGCTGTTCGTGCCCATGCTGGTTTTTGCCGTTCTCGCCGACCAGCAGGCTCCGCTGCAGGAGTATGCCCGGCTGGCACTGGCGGCCACCGTGGTCGTGCTCGGATCAGGTATTGTTCTCTACCCGCTGGCCAGGGTTCTGAAGCTGAATCTGAAAACCTTCCTGCCGCCAATGATGTTCAACAACTCCGGCAACATGGGGATCCCGCTGCTGGTGCTGGCGTTCGGTGATGAGGCTCTTCCGGCGGCGATCGTGCTGTTTATTGTGGAAATGCTGCTGCACTTTTCGGTGGGGCTTTACATGCTTGACCCCCACACCTCCATCATCAAACGGCTCAAGCTGCCCATCGTATTTGCCAGTATTGCCGGGCTGTCGGTGAATCTCGGGGGCGTACCCCTGCCGGAATGGCTGCTGGAAACCCTGAACATGCTGGGGGGTGTCTGCATCCCGCTGATGCTCTTTGCCCTCGGCGTGCGCATGCTTGATATTGATTTCAGTGACTGGAAGCTGGGCATGCTGGGCGCCGTCGCCTGTCCCGCCAGCGGCCTGATACTGGCCTGGCCGATGATTGCGGTACTGGATCTTCCGGGCATGCAGATAGCCGCGCTGTGGGTATTTGCGGCCCTGCCACCGGCTGTACTCAACTACATGGTGGCGGAACAGTATCGTCAGGAGCCACACAAGGTCGCGTCGCTGGTATTATTGAGCAACCTGGGCAGTCTCATCGTTATGCCGGTTGTGCTCGGGCTGGTGTTTGCCGCCGGCTACGTTTGATCAGAGGAAGGACCCGATGTCTGAAACCGTTGCGGTGGTGCGCGCCTCCCGCCCGAACTTTCTGATACTCGCACCGCTGTGTGCCGGTCTCGGTGTGGCCCTGGCCTGGCAGCAGGGCGCATCGCCGGCCCTGATTGACACCTTGCTGGTTCTGATTGGCGCCCTCCTGGCCCATGCCGCCGTTAACCTGCTCAATGAATACGAAGATTTCATCTCCGGACTGGACCTGATCACCCGGCGCACGCCTTTCTCCGGCGGCAGTGGCGCTCTGCCGGAGGTTCCCTCCGCCGCCCGGCAGGTCCTGTTGGCCGCATCCGGTACGCTGGCACTGGTTGTGGCCATTGGCCTCTACTTTCTCTGGCTCCGGGGCCTGCCCATGCTGGTGCTGGGTGCCGCAGGCGTGGTGCTGGTACTTACCTACACCCGCTGGATTACCCGTTCGCCACTGATCTGCCTGCTTGCTCCCGGGCTGGGATTCGGCCCCGTGATGATCCTGGGCAGCCTGATTGCCCTGGGGGCGCGGCTCGATGCTGCGGCCGTTGCGGCCTCTGCCATCAGTCTGCTGCTGGTAAGTGAGTTACTGCTGATCAATCAGATTCCGGATGCCGATGCAGACCGGAAAGTCGGCCGGCGGCATCTGGTCATTACCATGGGCCAGCCGGCCGCTGCCCGCCTGGCAGGCCTGCTGTTACTTGGCAGCTACGGCCTACTCGGCTCGGCAATCTGGGTCGGCTGGTTGCCGATCTGGACGGCCATCGCACTTGCGCCATTGCCGGCAGCGATCTGGGTTAGCACCAGGCTGCGGGGCGCCCTGAGCAATCCCGCACAGCTGAACACCCTCCTGGGCATAAACGTCGCGGTGCTGTTAGCCACTCTCGCGTTGTTGATCTGCGGGCTCAGCCTTTAAACCGGAAGACGCTGACCCGCGAACGCAGCTGCCCGGCAAGCACCGCCAGATCCCGGCTGGCCCCTGCAACCTGCTCGGAACCGGCTGACGTTTCCACCGTGGCGTCGTGGATGCGGCTGATGTTGCGGTTGACCTCTTCCGCAACGGAACTCTGCTCTTCCGAGGCACTGGCAATCTGGGCGTTCATGTCGTTGATGGCGCCGACTTCATTGCGGATTCTGGCGAGGGCAGCTTCCGCCTCGCTGGTCTTGTCCACCGTGTTACGTGCCAGTTCACGACTGCTTTCCATCACGTTGGTCGCCTCGCCGGCACCGGTCTGCAGGTTGCCTATCATTTCCTGGATCTCCCGGGTGGAATCCTGGGTCCGCGACGCCAGGGAGCGCACCTCGTCCGCCACCACCGCGAAGCCCCGACCGTGAGTACCCGCGCGGGCGGCTTCAATGGCAGCATTCAGTGCCAGCAGGTTGGTCTGTTCGGCGATGGCATTGATCACTTCTATGATCTTCTCGATGTTGGCGCTGTCCTCAGACACCCGCTGCACGGTCCGGGTTGCCTGTTCCAGGGTTTCCGCCAGCTCGCCGATGGAGGCCGCGGTTTCCTGGACCACGCGATTCCCGCTTTCAACCTCGGTATCGGCCTTCTGGGTAGCGCTGGCCGCGCTGGCCGCGAAACCGGCCACTTCGTTTGCCGTGGCCGCCATCTGGTTCACGGCTGTGGCCATCTGTTCCGCTTCGCTCGCCTGCAAACGGATCTGACGGCTGTTGTTGTCGGAGGTCGCTTCCAGTTCAGAAGACGAGCTGGACAGTTCCTCCGCCGCTGAGCGGACCTCCCGGATAATGCCGCCCAGTCGCTCCACGGTATCCTGCAACGCGCCCATCACGCTGTCCGGGTAGCGGGTTTGAATATCCTGGTCCAGCTCTCCGTCAGCCAGCTGGCGAATCGCCTGGGCAACATCCTCCGGTTCACCGCCAAGAATCTTCTTCAACCTGCGGATGATTACCATTGCTACAAGTGCACCCTGAACGACCGCAAGACCTGTTACCGACAGGTTCAGGGCATTAAATGTGCTCGCCGCCTCACGCACTTCATCAACACCGGTGGTCACCACGTCTTCCTGGTAGTCGATAAAGGCGTTGACCCGTTTGAGCCACTCCGAATAGGCGCCGGAGACATCGCTGAGAAGAAATGCCCTGGCCTGATCGATGTTGCCGGCCAGTCGCAGCTCGAGCAGTTCATCCGTTAACGTGAGGGCCCTGAGTTCAATGTCTTTTATCGCCGCCAGCAGTTGCTTTTCCCGGCTGGTAGCGCCCTCTTCCCGGAACATCTCATCCATGGGGCCAGCGGAATCCCGGTAAAACGCCTTCAAACGTTCGATGTCAGCGAGGTGTGTTTGCAGGTCCCGCTCGTTCTCTACCAGCACCGCATCCCGGATGGCTATCGCCCGATCGTGGACACTGCCGCGAAAGTTGATCGCGTACCGCTGTTTCACGGCAGCGCCGTCACCCACATCGGTCAGGGTCCTGTCGATGAATCCGACCCGCTGGTTGCCAATCAGACTGACCGCAATTACCAGGGACAGAATCAGTCCAAAACCAAGGGCTAGGCGTTTCGCAACGGTAAAATGACCAAACAGCAGTAGGCTCCGGGGCACATTTTTATTGAATGAGCCTATGACTTCTTTAAAAATGGCAGGCTGGATCAATCAATGGAGCCTTCACACCCGTTTTTTGACAATCCTTTTCATTACTGCAATCAATCTTTACATCTCACGCCCCGAGCCCTTGCAACTGCCTGAACTTTAACCGATGGTTAAAGTAGCTTCTGAGCAATTGCATTCACGATACGGAGGTCTCCCCATGAGTGTTCTTCTCCTGCTGATCAGTGCCCTGGTGCTGATCTATCTGGGTATCGGCGGCACCACAGCCGCTGCCGTCATGTCTCTTGCGACCGTTGTGGGCCTGTTCCAGGATGAATGGCATCTGATCAGCATTCTCTGCGGCGGTGTGCTGCTGGCCTTGGCGTTGATTCTGGTTATCCCTGGCGACTTGCGTCTCGACAAGCTCAGCCGCCCGCTTCTCGGCTGGGTACGCAGCCGACTGCCCAAACTCTCGGACACCGAAGCCGAGGCCCTGAAATCCGGCTCGGTCGATTGGGACGGTGAGCTCTTTTCCGGCAAGCCCAAGTGGAGCAAGCTGCTGGACGCCAAGCCGGCACACCTCACCAGCGACGAACAGGCCTTCCTGGATGGACCGGTGGAAAAGCTCTGCGCCATGCTCGACGACTGGAAGATCACCCACGAGCAGTACGACCTGCCGGACAAGGTCTGGAAGTTTATCCGTGAGAACGGTTTTTTCGGCCTGGTGATTCCCAAAGAAGACGGCGGCCTGGGGTTCTCCAACACCGCCCACTCTGAAATCGTGATGAAGATTTCCACCCGGAGCGTATCGGCTGCCGTTACCGTGATGGTGCCAAACTCCCTCGGCCCGGGCGAGTTGCTGATGCACTACGGCACCGATGAGCAGAAACAGCATTATCTGCCCAGACTGGCCGGCGGCGACGAGATTCCCTGTTTCGCCCTCACCTCCCCGGTGGCCGGCTCCGACGCCGGCGCCATTCCGGACAAAGGCATCGTCTGCAAGGGCAAATGGAACGGCAAGGAAGTGCTGGGCCTGAAAGTCACCTGGAACAAGCGCTACATCACCCTGGCCCCGGTGGCGACTCTGATCGGCCTGGCCATCAAGGTCTATGATCCGGACAAGCTGCTGGGCGATTCCGATGAAATCGGTGTGACCTGTGTACTGGTGCCCAAAGACACGGACGGCGTCAACGCCGGTGCCCGCCACCTGCCCATGAACACCGTATTCATGAATGGTCCCACCTGGGGCAACGACGTGTTCATTCCGATGGAACAGGTCATCGGCGGCCAGGATATGCTCGGCAAGGGCTGGACCATGCTGCTGGAGTGTCTGTCTATCGGCCGCTCCATCTCCCTGCCCGCCCTCGGCACCGGTGCCGGCAAGGTGGCCAGCCTGGCCACCGGCTCCTACGCCTACACCCGGGAACAGTTCGGCCGGACTATCAGCCAGTTTGAAGGCGTGCAGGAAGCCCTGGAGCCCATCGCAGGCTACACCTACATGATGGACGCTGCCCGGCTGTTGACCTCCGGCATGCTGGACCGTGGCGTGCGGCCCTCGGTGCCGTCCGCCGTGCTGAAATACCGCAATACCGACCTGATGCGGGAAGTCATCAACCATGCCATGGACGTGGTGGCAGGCCGCGGCGTCATCACCGGCCCCCGCAACTTCCTGGCCCGGGCCTACCAGGCGGTCCCCATCGGGATCACCGTGGAAGGCGCCAATATCCTTACCCGGAGCCTGATGATCTTCGGCCAGGGTTCCATCCGCTGCCATCCGTTCATTGTTGAGGAAATCGAAGCCGCGGGCATGGAAGACGAGGACAAGGCAGCGAAGAAGTTCGACGGTATCTTCTACCGGCATCTGGCCCATACCACCCGCAATGCCCTTCGGGCCCTGCTGCTGGGACTGACCAGGGGATGGGCCGAATCGGTGCCACGGCAAGGCAACATCAAGTCCAGCTACCGACAGCTGGCGCGGTTCTCAGCAGCCTTCGCCCTGATGACTGACGTCACTCTGCTGACCGTTGGTGGTGGCCTCAAAGCCCGGCAACGCCTCTCCGGGCGCATGGCCGACTGCCTGGTGCAACTCTATTACGCCACCGCCGTCATCAAACAATGGCATGAGGAGGGTTACCCGGATGACCAGCGGCCGCTGGTAGAGTGGTGCCTACAGACCTGCCTCAGGGATCTACAGGGCTCCATGCGCGAAGCCATCATCAACTTCCCGGTGCCGGCCCTGCGCTGGCCCCTGCGACTGCTGGTGTTCCCGCTGGGTGCCACTGGCCTGAACGGCCCCGACGACAAGCTGGGCGCACAGGTCGCGGAATCCATCGTCAAGGACACCCCGGTACGCCAGCGCATCAGTCGCGGTGCCTACACCACCATGGACCCGGAAGATCCGCTCGGGCGGGTGCTCAATGCCTACAAGCTGGCCAACGAGACCGCGGACATGCGCAGCCGGCTGCATGACGCCATGCGCAACCGCGATGAAGACGAACTGGGCGGCATTGACCTGTTGATGGGGCATCAGCGCAAGGAACTGGTTGACTGGGCCTGCGCCCAGGGCGTGGTCAAGGCAGACGAGTGCGACAAACTGCTGGAAGCACTGGAAGCGCTCTATGATGTGATCCGCGTCGATGCCTTCGATGCCGACGGCCTGAAAGCGCTTTCGCGCTGTGCCAAGGGCAAACGCAAGGTGGTCGAGCGCCCACCCAGAGACGAGAAATGACGAGCGAAAAGCGTGGGCGAGTCGATGAACGATCCTGGTGATTTGCGTCCGAATGAGGAGGCCGTGGCGCTTGAACCGGCCTCCGATGCAACGCTGCGCTTCATCGGCACCATTCATACCCCCTGGCGCGATCGCAAGGACTGCCCGCGCCAGGGCCGCCTTGACGGCCCGGAGTGCCAGCTGGTTCTGGACCCTGTTTGGCACAACGCGCTGGCGGGGCTCGAAGACTACGACACCATTGAGGTGCTTTACTGGCTCGACCAGAGCCGCCGGGACCTGATCCGGCAAAGCCCCAGAAGCGACGGCCAGACCTTCGGCACCTTCGCCCTGCGCTCCCCGGTGCGACCAAACCCGATTGGCACGTCCATGGTCAAACTGGTTCGTATAGAAAAAGGAGCGCTGATCGTACGCGGCCTGGACTGTCTGGACGGCACCCCGCTGCTGGACATTAAGCCAGACCGCTGCGCCTTCAGCCCGAAGGCACCCCAAAAAACCGGCAACCAGCCGATTTCATAACAATGAACAAGAGTGAAATCCCATGGTACGAAAACTTCTGCTTGCCTCTGTGCTGGGCGTTGCGATGAGTCCGGCCATTGCTCAGGATCTGTCCCTTTACGCCGCAGGAAGCCTGAAAGCGGCCTTGTCGGAAGTCGCAAAAGATTTCGCGGCAGCTTACAACGTACCGGTGAACACCAGCTTCGGCCCCTCTGGCCTGATGAGGCAACGCATCGAATCCGGCGAGACAGCCCACGTGTTTGCCTCGGCCAACATGCGTCACCCCCGAACGCTGGAGGGGGCAGGCAATGGCGGCCCGGTGGCCCTGTTCGCCCGCAACCAGCTGTGCGCCCTGGCTCGCCCCGAGGTGACTGTCACTACGGACACTCTGCTGGAAGTAATGCTGGATGACTCGATTCGACTCGGAACCTCGACACCGAAGGCAGACCCGTCTGGCGACTACGCTTTCGAACTGTTCGACAAAACCGGGCATGCCGACACCCTCAAGGCCAAAGCGCTGCAACTGACCGGGGGTCCGGACAGCGCCAAGCCGCCCGAGGGTCGCAACAACTACGCCTGGGTCCTGGACAGTGATCAGACCGATGTTTTCCTGACTTATTGCACCAACGCCGTACTGGCCCGCGCGGAAGTGCCCTCCCTGCAAACTATCCGGGTTCCCCAGTCACTCTCTGTCGGTGCTGATTATGGTTTGATCGTACTGAATGAGGCACCGCCTGCCGCCTGGAAGCTGGCCATGTACATCCTGTCGCCTGCCGGCCAGTCAGTGCTCGCCGAGTACGGTTTCGACGCCGTGGCAACGGTGCAGGGCGAGTGAGGAGACGGCAGTGAAAATCCTCTGTCTAATGCTGGCATTGCTGGCCCTGCCAGCCCAGGCCCGGACCGTCGTGGACAGCGCCGGCCGCAGCGTTGAGATTCCGGACGAAGTGGACACGGTCTTTGCTGCCGGGCCGCCAGCGGCCATCCTGCTGTATATCGTCAAGCCCGAGGCCATGACCGGCTGGCCCCGGGCCCTGCGGCCTGACGAACGCGAGTTCATCGCCGAACCCTATCGGGACCTGCCGGAAACCGGCCGGCTGACCGGCCGCGGCGGCGAAGCCAACCTGGAGCGGGTACTGCAGATCCAGCCCGACCTGATCCTGGATTTCGGGTCGGTGCGCGACACCTATGTGGACCTGGCCAACCGGGTGCAGGACCAGACCGGCATTCCCTACCTGCTGATCGACGGCCGCTTCGAGAACACCCCGGAGGCACTGCGGGTTGTCGGTGAAGCACTTGGTGTGCCCGAGCGGGGCGAAGCCCTGGCCGAGGATGTAGAAGCTACCTTCGCCCGAATCGAACGCATTCTGGAGACTGTGCCGGAGGGCGAGCGGCCCAGAACCTACCTGGCCCGCGGCCCGGATGGCCTGGAAACCGGCATGAAAGGCTCCATCAACACCGAGATCATTGAGCGCGCCGGCGGTCGCAACGTGGCCGATGACGGCGGCGCCACCCGCGGGCTGGTGCAGGTCTCCATGGAGCAGATGATCACTGCCAACCCGGATACCATTGTGACCTGGGATCCGAATTTCTACGGCAAGGTATTTGACGATCCGCTCTGGCAGGGGATTGATGCGGTGCAAAGTGGCCGTGTTTACCTGTCGCCCTCTTTGCCGTTCGGATGGATCGACCGGCCACCATCACTCAACCGCATCATGGGGCTGATCTCGATGACCGGGCTGCTCTATCCGGACGATTGGGAAGGGAACCTGCGGGAAGAGACCCGCGAGTTCTATCGCCAGTATTACCACGTCGATCTCAGCGACGATCAATTGGGGAGGCTCCTCCAGTGGACCGAGGGTCGCTCCGGGGAATAGCCCGGCCAAAGCCGGTGATCTCGCTAGGTGCAGGCCTGACCCTCGGCCTGACGCTGCTGGCGTTTGGCGCGGTGATGATTGGCCCCTACAACCTGACCCCGGGCCAGACGCTGGCCGCGCTGTTGGGTCAGGGTGATACCCAGGCTCAAATCGTCGTCTGGAACATCCGCCTGCCTCGGGTAGCGGCGGCGCTGCTGGTGGGCGCGGCCCTGGCGGCCGCAGGCGCCAGTTACCAGGCGCTGTTCCGCAATCCCCTGGTATCGCCGGACATTCTGGGCGTTTCTGCGGGCGCAGGCCTGGGTGCGGTGGCCGGCATATTCCTGTCGCTGCCAGTGGCGGCCATCCAGGCGTCCGCTTTTGTCGGCGGCATGCTGGCGGTGGGCTTCGTCATTCTGGTGGCCTCGCTGGTGCGCAACACCGACCGAACCCTCACTCTCGTGCTCATCGGGGTGGTGATCGGCGCCCTGGCGGGTGCGGCCACCTCACTGCTGAAGGTCATGGCCGACCCCTACGATCAGCTGCCGGCCATTACCTTCTGGCTGCTGGGCTCCCTGGCTGCCACCACCACCGAGGACATTCTGCCGACCCTGCCAATGGTCCTGATAGGCCTGGTGCCGCTGGCCCTGCTGCGATGGCGCATCAACGTGCTCAGTCTTGGGGACGAAGAAGCGCGGGCCCTGGGGATCGACGTGTCGAAAACCCGGTTTCTGGTGATCGTGGCCGCCACGTTGATCACCGCCAGCGTGACCGCCCTGGCCGGTGTGGTCGGTTGGGTCGGGCTGGTGATCCCCCATATTGCCCGCATGTTGGTAGGTCCCGGCTTCGGCCGGCTTCTGCCAACCTCCGTGCTGATCGGCGCCGGCTACCTGCTTGTCGTGGATACCCTGGCGCGAACCATGGCCCAGGTAGAAGTCCCCCTTGGCATTCTCACGGCCGTCATCGGCGCACCATTTTTCGTCTGGCTGCTGGCACGCGGCCGGCGCGGGTGGTCGTGATGCTGGAAGCCCGCGAACTGGCCATCGGCTACGGCCGGACTCAAATTGGATCCGGCCTGAACCTGAGCGTGAACGAGGGAGAAATACTCTGCCTGTTGGGCCCTAACGGCTGCGGCAAGACCACCCTGTTCCGGACCCTGCTGGGTCTTCTGCCGGCAATGTCCGGAACCGTCACTCTGGGGAACAGGCCCGTCGCCAACCAGACCCCGGCCACCATCGCCCAGCAAATTGCCTACGTGCCCCAGGCACACGCGCCGCCTTTTCCGTTCGAAGCTCTGGAGGTGGTTCTTATGGGCCGGACCGCACGGCTGGGCGTGTTCGGGCAACCGGGGCACCACGATCGGGAAATCGCCCATAACGCCATGGATCGACTCGGCATTGCCAACCTCGCCCACCGTGACTACTCGCGCCTGTCCGGCGGACAGCGCCAGTTGGTACTGATCGCGCGGGCATTGGCCCAGGAGGCACCTCTGATCGTCATGGACGAACCCACCGCCAGCCTGGATTTTGGCAACCAGGCCCAGGTGCTGATGCAAATCGCCAGCCTCGCCCGCGACGTGGCTGCCCGAGGCTGCGGCGTGGTGCTGTCCACCCACGATCCGGACCAGGCCTTCGCCCTCGACGCCCGGGTGCTGCTCATGAAAGACGGCCACGAACTGGCGCAAGGCACCGCTCGCGACGTACTGACCGGCCCCAACCTGAGCGACGTGTACGGTCTTCCCGTGGCAGTGGAAACAACCTCCTCCGGGCGGAAGGTTTGCATGCCGGCGCTGACCAGCCATCATTAGAGCCGTCAGGATGCCCGCAACCGACTCCTGATGGCCTCATCCACCAGCCAGCGTCGCAGGGTCTGGATGCCCCGCTCCTGCCGTCGGCTGGTCTTCCAGGCAAAATAAAAAGTGTCACCGGTTGCTACCGAATGGGACGGCAAGCGCACAAAATCCTCCGAATCCCGTCGGGTACTCAGCATGTAATCGTTGGTCAGGGCCACCCCCTGATGGAACCTCGCCGCCTCCAGCGCCAACAGCATGTGGCTGAAGTGCTGCACCCGAACGCCACCGGGCAGTCGCTCACCCACTGCGTCGTACCAGGCTTGCCAGTCCCCGGTGGCACGGTCAAAAATACTGTGGGTCGATAGCAACGGAAAGCGCGCCAGCTCTTCAGGCGACAACGGCGGCTCATCCCGCACCTCCAACTGATCATCCCGGCCAAGTTCCCGCCGCATCCGCTTCCAGTAATCCTGACTGCAGACCGGAAACAACCGCTCCTCATACAGCTTGTCATAACTGAAAGCCGGGGCATCCGTGCGGATGGTGATAAAGCAATCCGCCACCCGATCCGACAACACCGGGTTACCACTACTCATCTCAAGCGCCAGATCCAGCTGGGGATGCAGCCGCTGCAAGTAAGGCAACCGTGGCACCAGCCAGCGCACGGCAAACGAGCTGAACACCGACAAGCGCAGACGCGACTCCTCATGCCCCAACAACTGCTCACTGGCCCGCTCGATCTGCAACAGCGCTGAACTGACCGCATCCAGGTACTGCCGGCCCTCATCGGTCAGCGACAGCGTCCGTCCACTGCGCCAGAACAACTGCTCGCCCAGGTAGGTTTCCAGCTGCTTGATCTGATGGCTGACGGCACTCTGGCTCACCGCCAACTCATCGGCAGCGAGTGAAAAGCTGTTGAGACGGGCAACGGCTTCGAAGACAGGCAGGGCTTTCAGGGGTGGCAGCTTCATTATCTAATTTTCTAATAGCACATGAATATTGATCATTTTATCGGATATTAGCACTCAAATAGAATTCCTGAGCCAGTTACGGGAGCCCGGGCAGGAAATGGCTTCCGAAAATGCTCGGAGCCAGGGAAGGCGGAGAGCAAGCGTACATGGATGTACTCGCAGCGGTTTTCGGAAGCCATTTGCTGACCGGGCTCATGCACCTAAAGTTGAAGAATTGAGGAGAAAAACATGTCAGGAAAAACCGTAAACAGCGCCATCTTGCTGCTGGTGATCGGCAACGCCATGGCATTGATCTCTGACGTGTTCATCAAACTCCTCGAACCCGGCGCCCCGGTGTTCCAGTTTGCCTTCCTGCGCTGCCTGATCACCCTGGCACTCCTGCTGCCAATGGCCGGGCAACTGGACCGGAAAAACCTGTTCGCCGGCCTGAAAATCCACACCTTCCGGGCCCACATCCACCTGGCCGGCCTGCTGTGCATGGTAGTCGCCCTGGCCAACCTGCCGCTGGCGACCGCTAACGCCGTGTTCTACGCCGCGCCCATCCTGGTGATGGTGCTCTCGGTATTCCTGTTCCGGGAAAAGCTCACGCCGCTGAGTGTCAGCGCTGTGTTCAGCGGCTTTGCCGGTATTGTGCTCATCCTGCGGCCAGTGGAATTCAACTGGGCGGCCGTGGCGGCGCTTGGCTCTGCCTTTGCCCTGGCCATCAACGCCGTGCTGGTCCGAAAACTGCCGAAACAGCAGAGCACCGTCCACAAGTTGTTCCTGAATTACCTGCTGATTCTGCCCGCGGCGGGTGCACTGGCCTGGTGGGAAGGCGCCCAATGGGATTCTGGCATCCTGATCGGTGCCATGGGCTCGGCGCTGTTTATTCTCGGCTACAACATCACCGTACTGCTGGCCTATCGGCAGGTGGATGCCAACCAGGTCACCAGTGCCGAATACACGGGCCTTATCTGGGCCGTGGGGATTGGCTGGATCTGGTTCGGTGAAGTGCCCGATCTGTGGTTCCTGGCTGGCAGCCTGATGATTGTGGTGCCCCTGCTGCTCATTGGTCTGCAGCACCGGCGCAAGGAACCTGCAAGGGGGTTCAACCCGGCCCCGGAGCAACAGCGGCGCCGGAACCAGGAGGAGTCATTCAGTGCCGGGAAGATTCAATTAGCACGTGAGTGTCGTGAATAATCCGACCGATACGGGCCTCCGGCGGCAATCCGTCACCATAGCCGAGTTTGATGCGGTAATGGCCCGAATGGTGACGGTGCCAGTCGCGCCGACGCTCGTATCTGTCGCGATAGACATCCCGCTTGTGTTTCTTGCCCCATCCGCGTTTGTCACCGTGGTACCTGTGGCGATCGTGGTACTTCCGGTCCCATTGATGCTTCTTGTAGTGCCGTGGCTTGTGGTGGTGCCGATGGTGACGGTCGTCCCGATAGTGGGCCTGCAGGGACTTTTTCTGGTGGCCTGGGGGTAGCGCACTCCCCCGCTCATGGTGCGGTTGCCAGCCATGACCGCGGCGGTCATCGTCACCGGCCATCACCGGAGCCGATGCCATCAGGAATGCCGTTACCAGGCTTCCGATCAACAGTCGCTTCATGATGATTCTCCCGTTCTGCTCAGAGACAGATCTCGCATCCGGACCCAGTGCCGGATGCCTCTGAACCCAGATTATCGAAGCGGGAGCGAATGTCAGTGCCTTGGGGCCGGCTTTGCAGGATCTTTACGCAAGGCCCCGTCAGCTTGACGTTTGAATGGCCGGTAGTGTCGTATTTTCTGTCAGAAGGTGAAGAAAACGTTCAGCGCCTCAGGTGGTTCTGCAGTCCTCGAAAATATTGAGCGACGGCTTGATCGCGTCAGTCTTCACATTCATCAGTCCCAGCATGGAGGAGAACAGGTTGTCGTGGCTCAACGGTTGCGATGCGATCCGGTTAACGCACTCGGCATCAATCCGGTTCTCCATCCGGAAACCGTCTGACAACCACACAACCATGGGCACATGGGTCTGGGCCTCCGGCGCCAGCATGTAAGGAATACCGTGCAGGTAGATGCCACCCTCGCCCAGTGACTCGCCATGGTCAGAGACATACACGAGGGCAGTGTTGTAATCCGCCTGCATGGATTTCAGCATGCGCACGGTTTCTCCGAGCAAGCGATCGGTTACCAGAATACTGTCATCGTAGGCGTTGATGATGGCCTGTTGGTCACAACTCTGCAGTTGGTTGCTCTGGCACTCGGGCAGGAACTTTTTCTGGTCCGGTTTGCTGCGCTTGTAGTACTCGGGACCGTGACTGCCAAGCTGATGCAGCACCATGAAATGGTCATTGTTGTCTGCGGCATCGAGCTGCTGATGGGCACCCCTCAGCAGCACCAGATCATCACAGTACTCGCCCTGGCAGAGGTCGGTATCCTCCGGACGAACGGTCGGAATCCGGTCACACATGCCCTTGCAGCCGGAGTTATTATCCAGCCAGATACTGACAATACCGGAGCGGGTCATGACATCCAGGAAGTTATCGCTGTTCTTGGCCACGGCTTCATCGTAATCCGATCTGCCCAGCCACGAAAACATACAGGGCACCGACAAGGCCGTTGCGGTCCCGCAGGAGGATACCCGGGGAAAATTGACCAGTGTTCCGCCCGATTGCCGGGCCAGTTTACTGAGCTCCGGGGTGGTATTGCGCTGATAGCCATTCAGACCAAAATGGTCTGCGCGCGCAGTTTCACCAAGAACAAAAACCACCAGATTGGGTTTGGTGCGATCGGAAACCGGGAGAGAAACCGTCGCATCCAGCCCCACCTGCTGGTATTCCTGGGGAAACTGCGCCGCAGCCACCTTGCTACCCAGCGATGCCAGGGCAGCAACACTATTCACCGGCACCACAAGATCCTTGATGTCGCGGTGATTACGGAACGTTGAAGCCATCTCCTGATAGCTGGTCAACGCCAGTACCAGAATCAGAGCGATATCAACAATGATCGGGGCCAACCAGTGAGTGACCCTTTTCAGGCCCGCCGGCCAGCTCATACGAACCAGAAAAAGCAGCACAATCGGAATCACAAAAAAGAGCGCCATGTGCACAAGCAGTCCGAGGCTCAGCAGGCCGCGAGCCTCCTGCACATCGGTTTCGAACACGTTCTGCAGCATGTGCTTGTCGATCAGCACGCCATACGCGTTCATGAAATACCCACTGAGCGCTGCACTCAAAAACAGAAACACCAGTACCGGCTTCAGGATAAATCGTGCCGAAAACAGGCTGATCAGGAGATGGTTGACCAGCAGCAACAAAAACGCGAGTTTGAACATCAGCATCGGCTGATCAAAGCCGACGTATCGATCAATGGCGGTGTAGAAAGGAACGTTATACAGAGCGGTCAGTGCAAGGGCGCTGATCAACACCAGCCAATGCGGTTTGATTGCAGGCCATTGAAACCGACCGGTTCCGCTATGCACAAACGGCTGCGCGTGAAAAGTGGGTTTTGAGGACAAGCCCATGGGATTTTCCGGGATAAGTGTGATTCAAGGTCTGGTGAGTGTGCTCCCCGAACCTTAAAGCAAACTTAAACGGACTTAGCTCAACTCATCACGCAGGTGGGATTCGATAGCAAAGGTGTGCGGGCAATCGGCACCCATTGCCCTCAGGGACTCTGCAAGGCGCAAGAGATAATCGGCATTCGGGCCACTGGGGCCTGAGGCAGAGGCGATCTGGCGGGCAATATCTGCATCCGGCGCGTGGCCCAGGAAGGCTTCGTTGTCTTCGGTGGCAATGTAAACCAGGCCCTCGGCATGGCTGCCATCGTCGAAACTGAGCGTGATGCTCAGGCGCAGATAGCCGTTCTTTTCACGGACATCCAGGTGCTCGAACACCTTGGGTGACACCCTGAACGCCATGCCCTTGCAGACAGCATTTGGCTTTTCTACCAGGGTAACCACGCGGCCGGGCGCCTCCGGCGTGCCCCGATGATCGTGGGAACCCTGCCAGAACCGCCTTTCCCACCCGCGAATCGAGGCCGGGCGCTGCTCCAGAAAGGGGAAATCCACCTTGTAGATCAGCGAGCCGTAACCAAACAGCCACACCGACTCCACGCCGGAGAAATCGTATCGTTTGCGATTGTGCTCAATGGTATTGGCAGACATCAGACACCCTGCAGCGAAAACCTGTCCCGCGATACTCTAGGTGGAGGCAATGAAACCCGCAATGCCTGTCAGCACGATTTCAGCCGCCATGGCCGAGAGGATCAGACCGCTGATCTTGGACATGATGTTCAGGCCGGTCTTGCCCAGCACCTTCTCCAGGTAGCCGGACAGGTGCAGCAACACCGCGAGGATCAGCAGGCTGGATACCAATCCCAGGAGCCCGCCTGCCACTTCGGATACCCGGTTAAGCTCGGCGCCATACACCATGATTGCACCAATGGTGGCCGGACCAATCATCACCGGAATCGCCAGAGGCACAACGGCAATGTCATCACGGTCCTCATCGGGCAGCCCGGTGGCGTGATTCCGGGTACCACTGGTCACCAGGCTGATGGCGGTCAGGAACAGCAGGCAACCGGCACCGATCCGGAACGAATTCAGCGTGATGCCGATAGCGCTGAACAACAGCGGGCCGGCAAAGAACAGAATCACGCCCATCAGAAAGGCCGAAACGCAGGCTCGGCGGATAATCGATGTTTTCTCGGTTGCTGGCAGGCCCCTGGTCAGCGCCAGGAACATAGTCACCACGAAAAAAGGCGCCAGCAGGAACAGAAAGCGAATGGTGCTGCTGATGTAAGTCGAGAAAAACGTTTCAATCATTCCGTGTCGTCCGGGTGCCATCGAAAGCCAGCAAGCATAGCTTGCTACGCGGCACTCTGCCGTAAGGAAGTGAACGTATGGATAAGCTTAACCACAGCCGGACGGGTGGATTCGGTTAAGTCGACAGTTCTTCCAGATAGGTTTCGCCGTCGCCGTACAGGGACGCGAACTCCTCCTCGGGCACCACGGTCACGGCAATCTCCGGTTCATGTCCACCACCGCCCAGCAGGACACCCCGCATCGGTGTGATATCGGAAAAGTCCCTGCCCCAGCCGAGGGTAATGTGTTCCAGATCCGGCCGCAGGGCATTGGTTGGATCCAGTTCCAGCCAACCAAAATCCGGCACAAAGACGGCCACCCACGCATGGGTAGCATCGGCACCGACGAGTCGTTCCTTGCCCTCGGGCGGATGGGTCAGGATATACCCGCTCATGTAACGCGCGGCCAGGCCCACCGAGCGCAGACAGGCAATCATGATATGGGAGAAATCCTGGCAGACCCCGCGACGGGCCTTGAATGCCTGCTCGACGGGAGTGAAGGTTTCCGTCGCCGTTGCATCGAAGCTGAAATCGCGATGAATCATCCGCATCAGGGCATCGGCCGCCTCCACCAGCGGGCGCCCCGGAAGGAACGCCTCCCGGGCATAGGCGGCGTACTGGGAATCAATGGGCACATTGGTGGAGACAAACCGGAACGCCGTGGCCTGAAGATGGTCTGGCGGGAACTTCCTGTCGGCGCGGTACCGCAGGCTGTCACGCACGGTTTCCCAGGGAACTTTTGCAGCGGCTGCCGAGGGCTTCGGACGCTCACGAAGCTCCACCCAGAATTCGCTGATGATCTCCAGGTACTCGTGGTCGGCGGTGAAATGAATCTTGGTAATCCGGTTGCCAAAACAGTCCAGGAAGGACCGCCTTGCGGAGGGTTCCGGTGAGATCGCCAGGTGATGCTCAAGATTCCGCTGCCAGGGCAACGCCCGCGGCGTGAGCCTCAGCAAATGGTGGGACTCCCCCACCACCTGATCGTACTGGTAGAGGGTCTCATGACGCACATGGTAGCGGACAAATGTCATGACAGGCGCCTCAATCCGGGTTCACAGACCGGTCGGAATACCGGGTGTGAATAAAACACTGCCGCTGGATTTCATCAGACACACGATAGGCCTCTGACCGGATGTCACACAAGAGCTCCGCCAGGGCTTCACAGGCTTTATCCGGGCGTTTGCGCTCAAACGGATGCAAATCAAGCGCTCGCAGCCGCTGCAGCGATTCGTTCAGATCCGGCGGAAACAGCTGACCGGTTTTACGACCCATCTCCGGCAGGTCCTTCTGCAGCTGGCGCAGCTGGAACATCACCGAATGAGGATTGCTTGCGTCTATCACCAGGGTATGGAGTACCCCCAGAAGCTCCGGTGTCCGACGGTACCGGGTGCGGTAGGTGACTTCCGAGTTGGCCACTTCCAGCAGCCACTCGAGCATGGCATGGCGGCTGAACCGGTCGCTGAACAGGGGCACGCAAATCAGCGTACAGAGATTGGCCAGTCGCTCAAGGCGCCGGCCGATCACGAGGAAAACCCAACTGGCATCCCGCGTAATGTCATCCATCGCAAAGCCCGCCAGGGAGATGCAGTCCAGCAACACCAGGTTCAGTGCCCGAATCGACCGGTCCGGCGTGGTTGGCGCCGGGCTCAGGGGCTTACCCACCCGATTGAGCGTGTGCCAGTTGTCGGAAGACAGACGGTCACGGACCTGGCTGGCATTGAACAGCAACGCCTGGAGAATCGACGCAATTGAACCCGGAAATTGCAGGTCACTCACCGCTCTCAACAAGGCGTCGGGAAGCGGCTCGGGGACCGCATCTTCTTCAGGCTCCGGAAGGGTCCCGAATTGCTCGGCGGCCTGTTGCAGCCCGAGCAGGGCTTCTTCACTGGCCTGGTCGTGGCCCGACAGGCGGTTGAACGCCGCCCGCAATAAACGGGCAGTTCCCTCCGCCCGCTCCGAGTGCCGGCCCATCCAGAACAGGTTTTCTCCCACCCGGGAGGGCGTGTCCCGCTCGCCGTCGAGCAGGTCAGACACCTGCAGCCGTTTCTTGATCAGTGACTTGGAGGGGGCCGTGTAGCGAGCCTGTACCCAGGTGTCCTTCGACAGCCCGCCCCGTTGCATGGAGATGACTTCCACACCCGCATCCATGGCGACCCGGGTCAGCCCGCCGGGCATGACCCGCCAGCCGGAGGGTGTGGCCGCCGCAAACAGCCGCAGGCCGATAGACCGGGTGGCCAGCGGCTGCTCCGGATCTCCCTTCCAGACCGGCGCCTGGGAAAGATGAACGAGCTCCTGGCCGACAAAGGCATGGGGATGGGCATGCATCTTCTTGATCAGGGCGTCCCGCTCTGCACCTTTCACCTGGTAACCGAACACCGGCTCCATTCGCATGCTCGCGAAGGCCGGTTTAATGACCAGCTCGTCCAGGTGCTCAATGACATAGTCCAGGGCCGGTTTCTCACCACACCACCAAGACGCCACCGACGGCATAGCCAGAGGCGAGCCCAGTAATTTCTTCGAAATCTCCGGCAAAAACCCGAATAACGCCGCACTCTCCAGTACCCCGGAACCCAGGGCATTTGCCATCAGAACCTTGCCTGCCCGCACCGCACCCAGAAGCCCGGGAATCCCCAGCACGGAATCGGCGCGAAGCTCCAGCGGATCACAGAAGCCATCGTCCAGCCGGCGATAAATGGCGTGTACCCGCCGCAGGCCCTGAAGCGTTTTCAGGTACACCGTGTCATCTCGCACGGTCAGATCCTGGCCCTCGACCAGCGGCAAACCCAGGTAACGGGCCAGGAACACATGTTCGAAATAGGTTTCGTTGAAACGGCCCGGGGTCAGCAGAACGCAAAGCGGTGACTCGGTTCCGGCTGGCGACATGCCCGCCAGACTGTTCTGGAAACCCTGGAAGAATTCAGAAAGGTTGGTTACCGGCAGGTTGTGGAATGGCGCCGGGAACGCCCGGGAAATCACCAGCCGGTTCTGAAGGGCGTAACCGGCGCCGGAGGGCGCCTGGGTACGGTCTGCCATCACCCACCAACCGCCGTCTGGTGCGCGCGCCAGATCTACGGCATACAGATGCAGGAACCGGCCCCCGGCAGGCTGAATCCCCTGGCAGGGCCACTGGAAACCCGCCTGCCCATAGACCAGGGCCGGGGGCATAAGACCTTCTTTTAACAGCGACTGCTCGCCGTATAGATCGGCCAGAACGCTGTCCAGGAGCTCTGCACGCTGGGCGACGGCTTTCGAGAGCCATTGCCACTCATCGGCGCCCAACACCAGCGGCAGCAGATCCACCTCCCAGGGTCGGGTATCGCCGCGGGGGTCTTCATAGACGTTGTAGGTTACGCCATCTTCGGCGATGGCATTGGAAACCGCCTGAGCCCTGAGATTGAGACCGGCGACAGACTCAAGGTTCAGCTGCTGCAACAAAGGCCGCCAGTGCGACTTGGGCCCGGAACCCTCGGTGCCAAGCTCATCAAACCGGTCCGGCACCGGATGGTACTGGCGGAGGATGTCAGTAACTGCTTGCTGCTTCGCCACCTTGAATTCAGGCTCCGTTAGTCAGTGAGCTGGAAGCATAGCCGCTTTCTACTCTCCGGAGCCAGCATCAAACCACACGTCCAGGCATCTTATTTGTGATATCGCAGATCCAGGGTAAACGGAAACTCCCGATGCTCCGGAACCGGCCGCAGGGGCTGTTGCCCCGAGCTGTGTCCCATCCGGAAGAAGCGCGCCATGCGGCGGCCTTCCGCTTCGAACGAGTTCACCGGCAAAGTCTCGAAATTCCGGCCACCGGGATGGGTCACGTGATATTCACAGCCGCCCAGGCTGCGTTCATTCCAGGTGTCCACGATATCAAACACCAAAGGCCCATCCACACCAATGGTCGGGTGCATGCACTGGGATGGCTGCCAAGCCCGGTACCGGACGCCGGCGACCGATTCACCCACCATCCCTGTTGGCTGAAGCGGCAACGGCACCTGATTGCAGGTGATCTGGTAACGATCCGGGGCAGCGCCGCGTACCTTCACCTGCAAACGCTCCAGGGAAGAATCCACGTAGCGGGCGGTGCCGCCGATCGCACCGTGCTCCCCGGTCACATGCCAGGGCTCCAGAGCGGAACGCAGCTCAAGGGTTATGCCCTTGACCTTGTAATCGCCGATCCGGGGGAACCGGAACTCGAAATGGGGCGCGAACCACTCGCTCTCGAGCGGGTAACCCTGGGCCTTCATATCGTCGATGACGTCCTCGAAGTCCTGCCAGACATAGTGAGGTAGCAGGAACCGGTCGTGCAGCTCGGTTCCCCAGCGAACCAGCCCGCTGGGTTTGTAGGGCTGTTCCCAGAATCGGGCCACCAGCGCCCGCAGCAGCAATTGCTGGGTCAGGCTCATGCGGGCATGGGGTGGCATCTCGAAGGCCCGCAATTCGAGCAGACCATGACGCCCGCCCGGGCCGTCCGGGGAATAGAGCTTGTCGATACAGAACTCGGCCCTGTGAGTATTGCCGGTGACGTCCGTAAGCAGGTCCCGGAGCAAGCGGTCCACCACCCAGGGCGCGACTTTTTTGCCCACAGGGCATAACCGCTCCATCTCCCGGAACGCCAGTTCCATTTCGAACACATGGTCGTTGCGCGCCTCATCAATCCGCGGCGCCTGGGAACTGGGACCAATAAACAGGCCGGAAAACAGATAAGACAGGCTGGGATGGTTATGCCAGTAGCTGATCAGGCTGCGTAGCAGATCCGGACGCCGCAGGAACGGCGAATCCTCTGCCTTTTGCGAACCCAGCACAAAATGGTTGCCACCACCGGTGCCGGTGTGACGTCCGTCCATCATGAACTTCTCGGAGGTCAGCCGGCACTCGTAGGCGTCCGCGTAGAGCGTCTCGGTCTGTTCAACCAGCTCGTCCCAGGTTCGCACCGGCTGCACATTCACTTCGATCACCCCGGGGTCTGGCGTGATGCGGAAATGACTCAACCGGTGGTCCGAGGGTGGCTCATACCCCTCGAGCAGGACCGGCTGCTGCAGCTCCTTGGCGGTTTTCTCGATGGCGGAAACCAGGGCCAGGTATGGCTCCAGCTTTTCCAACGGCGGCATAAAAATACGAAGAATGCCCTCCCGGGGCTCCACGCAAAGGGCGGTGCGGACGATCTCGGGTGCCGACTTTCCTTTTTTCGGCGGCGCCCGTTCTGGCGACACCTGCCCGGACTGGCCCCGGCTGTTCCATTGCCGGATTTCCTCGCTGGCAGGCAGCGGGCCACGGGGCGCAAACGGGTCCTGCTCATGGATCCAGGGGTAATCGGCTTCCTCCACCCAGGGCTGGCTGTCCAGGGGCAGCCGGTGCCCCATGGGGGAGCCGCCCGGAATCAGGTAACAGCGCTCACTGCGAAGGAACCACGGACCGGTTTCCCAGGTTTGTTCCTTTTCCGACACACGCAGTGGCAGCACATAGCCGACGGGCTCATCCAGCCCCCGGCTGAAAATCTGCTGAAGCTGCTTGCGCTCCAGGGCATTCTCGAGTTTTGCATCGAAAGGATCGACGTTGACCGGCAGCCGTCGTTCCCGCCACAAGTAATAAAAGGCATCCTCGAACCCCGGGAACAGCTGTTTTTCATCAACACCAAGCTCTTTCGCCAGGGCCGACAAAAACCTGTGAGCATCTTCCGGGCTTGCGTTGCCTTCGATGCGCTCATCCGCCAGCCAGCGCTCGTCCCGCCAGATCGGCTCGCCATCCTTGCGCCAGTAACAGTTCAGGGACCATCGGGGCAGCGGCTCTCCGGGATACCACTTACCCTGCCCGAAATGGACCAGCCCGCCAGCGCCGTAGCGGTCCCGCATCCGGTGATACAGCTCGATGGCCTTCTTGCGCTTGGTGGGGCCCATGGCCTCGGTGTTCCACTCCGGCTCGTCCCGGTCGTGATTCGCCACGAAGGTAGGCTCACCGCCCTGGGTCAGACGTACATCCAGTTCTGTCAGACTTTGGTCCACGTCATGGCCCAGCCCAACGATGCGTTGCCACTGGGCCTCGGTATAGGGTTTGGTCACCCGAGGTGCTTCCCAGATGCGCTGGACGCTCATCTGGTGCTCGAATTCGACCCCGCATTCCTCAACCATGCCGGTAATTGGCGCCGCCGAGGACGGATCCGGGCTGCAGGCCAGCGGGATATGCCCTTCTCCGGCAAACAGGCCGGACGTCGGATCCAGCCCAACCCAACCGGCGCCCGGCAGAAAGACTTCGCACCAGGCGTGCAGATCGGTGAAATCTTCCTCAGCGCCCGAAGGGCCATCCAGTGCTTTCTGGTCTGCCTTGAGCTGAATCAGGTAGCCGGACACAAATCGCGCCGCCAGCCCCAGATGCCGGAGCGTCTGCACCAGCAGCCAGGTCGAATCCCGACAGGAGCCGGAGCCCTTTTTCAGGGTTTCCTCCGGGGTCTGGACACCCGGCTCCATCCGGATCAAGTAATCAATTCGATCAGCAAGGCTCTGATTCACACCCACCAGGAAATCCACGCTGGGGGTTTCCTTGCGGTCTATGGTGGCCATCCACTTACGGAATTCCGGTGTTTCCGGCAGTTTCTGTAAATAAGGCGCCAGCTCTGCCGTCTGCCATTCCTCGTAGTCAAACGGAATGGTCTCTGCCCGGGGTTCCAGAAAGAAATCGAACGGGTTGATCACGGCCATCTCGGCAACGAGGTCCACGGTGATCTTCAGCTCGCCCGTTTTTTCGGGGAACACCAGGCGGGCCAAATAATTGGCCTGGGGGTCCTGTTGCCAGTTAAGGAAATAACCTTCTGGTTCCACCTTCAGCGAGTAGCTGAGGATGCGGGTTCTCGCGTGCGGACAGGGACGCAGACGAACTATCTGGGGCCCAAGGGTGATCGGGCGCTCATAGCAATAGTGGGTGGTATGGCTCAGGGCAACATGAATCGACATGGAACCTATCTCGCAGGCGAATAGAATTGGCAGTTTCAGGCTGTCTCGTAGACAGGAAACCAGGTCTCTGCAATGTCGTCGTGGAGCTCACCGATTTCCAACTGCAGGTTTTCCAGGAACAGGATCACGTCTTCCTTGCGGATCAGCGCATCCACGTCGCCCTCCCGGGTATGACGTACCGCCTGCAACGCGGTGCGTAACGGAATCTCGTTCCTTGGCAGGCGCCCGAGCGCGTTGGCCACTTCGCTGAGGCTGTGCAACACCGACCGCGGGAACGGCTCATTCTGCAGCAGAAAGCGAATGACCAGAGGCCCGCTGACCTTGCGCCGGACATTGTGACGGTACATCTGGAAGGCGCTCTGGTAACGCAACACACTGGTCCACAAGAGCCCGCCGTAGGTTTCGGTGCCATCCCAGCCGTCGAGGAACTGCAGGGCGCCCACTTCAATCTGCCGGGTGGCCATGTCCGCCCGCTCCAGGTTGCGGCCTACCCGGATGAAGTCATACCCCTCATCGTGACTCATGCAACCGGCCAGCAAACCATTGAGCATCTGGCAGCGACCCACGATTTCGTTGAGGAATTCGTACCTCGCCCGCTTACCAACCCCCTGGTCTATGTTCTCCAGGATGTACCGGTACAGCTCGTTGATCACCTCCCAGGCGTCGGTCGGAATCTGGTCCCGGGTGGTGCGCACGTTCTCCCGGGCGGCCTTGATGCAGGAGGCAATGGAGCTCGGGTTGTAGCCATCCGCCATCAGAAACTTCACACAGTTGCGCTCATCGGCCTTCTGATGATGCTGGTCAAACAGCGCCCCCATGCCCGTCACGGCCACCAGTCCCTTCCAGGAAAGCTGGGTTTCCCGGGGCATGTCCAGCGACAGGGAATTAAAGGCCATGATCATCCGGGCGTTGTTCTCGGCCCGCTCAAGGTATCTGGCCATCCAGTACAGTCGTTCCGCTACACGTGACAGCACATCAATTCTCCTCGTCCACGATCCAGGTATCCTTGCTTCCACCGCCCTGGGACGAATTCACCACCAGGGAACCTTTTCGCATCGCCACCCGCGTAAGCCCGCCAGCTGTAACATAGGTTCTCACGCCCTGCAGCACGAAGGGCCGAAGATCCAGGTGCCGGGGCGCCAGGCCCTCGTCGCACAACGTTGGGGCCACAGAGAGACTCAGTGTGGGTTGGGCGATGTAGTTGCGCGGGTTCTTTTTGATCAGGCGCGCGAACTCGGTGCGCTGCTTCTTGGTGGAATGCGGCCCCACCAGCATGCCATAGCCCCCGGACTCGTTCGCGGGCTTGACCACCAGCTCGTCGAGATGCTCAAGGACATATTCCTGATCCTGCTTGTTCACACACATGTAGGTGGGCACGTTGGGGATGATCGGCTCCTCATCCAGGTAGTAACGGATCATGTCCGGCACGAAGGCGTAGATCACCTTGTCGTCGGCCACGCCGGCACCCGGTGCATTGGCGAGGCCAACCTTGCCATTGCGCCAGGCTCGCATCAGACCGGGCACGCCCAGGGTGGAATCGGAGCGGAATACCTCCGGGTCCAGGAAATCGTCGTCAATGCGGCGATAAATGACATCCACACGTTCCAGCCCCTCGACCGTGCGCATGTAGACACAGTCATCCTCGCCAACCACCAGGTCGGCCCCTTCCACCAGTTCAGCGCCCATGCGCTGGGCCAGGAAGGAGTGCTCGAAGTAGGCGGAGTTGAAAATACCCGGTGTCAGCACCGCAATTTTCGGGTGGTCCTGGGGCCGGGGCGAGATTGACGCCAACATGTCGAACAACTGGTTGGTGTAGTCGTCCACCGGCAGGATGTTGGTGTTGTCGAAAAGCTCCGGGAACACCCGCTTGGTCAGCTGACGGTTCTCCAACATGTAGGAAACACCCGAAGGCACCCGCAGGTTGTCCTCGAGAACATACACCTTGCCGTCCTTGTCACGCACCAGATCCGATCCGCAGATGTGCGCCCATACTCCCAGTGGCGGCGTGAATCCGCGGCACTGCTCGCGGAAGTTCTTGGAGTTGGCGAACACGTACTTGGGAATCACCTTGTCCTTGACGATGTTCTGGTCGTTATAGATGTCGTTGATGAACATGTTGAGCGCCGTCAGGCGCTGCGCCAGGCCCTGCTCGATGGTTTCCCACTCACGGAGCGAGATCACTCTAGGAATGATGTCGAAGGGCCAGGCCCGATCGATGTTCTCGCCCTCACTGTAAATGGTAAAGCTGATCCCCATCTCCAGTATCGCCAGTTCGGCAGCCTGCTGGCGCGCCTGGATTTCCTCGGAACCAAGGTTGCCCAGGTAGTCGGTAATCGCCGTGGCCGCCGGCCGGGGCTTGCCCTTGGCGGCAATCAGCTCATCGAAGAAGTCGTTGGGGTCGTAGTTTTTCCAGTCTATCGATTTGTTCTTTTTCATTTGGGGTCCTTTCGTTAACCACCGTGAGCTATTCGGTGTACCAGGCGGAGCTTCTCCACCACCGGAGCCGCAAGCACGAAGGGGTAGGCGTCCTCATGCCCCATGCTTCGGTTAAGGCTGTTGAGCGCAAGCGTCAGGGGTAACCAGTGCTTGATCAGTGCATCGAAATCGTCGGCCTGGTAGGGATCAAACGCAGGGTCTGGTTCGCTGTTCATTACCGGGCGCTGGCGGGCATTCACCCGCATCCCGAATTGCCAGGCAGTCTCTAATGTATCCACCATATGCAGGTAATGTGCCCAGGTCTCGGCCCAGTCTTCCCAGGCATGGCTGCTGGCATAGGCGCTGATGTACCAGCTCTGCCAGTCACCGGGCGGGCCGTACTGATAATGCTGGTCCATGGCCTGCCTGTAGTCCCTGGTGTCGTCACCAAATACTTCCCGCACCGGGCTCAGCCAGGGCCCGGACCGCACCAGCAGGTCCCAGTAGTAGTGGCCGGATTCGTGGCGAAAGTGCCCCAAAACAGTGCGATAGGGCTCGGCCATCTGGCTGCGCATCCGCTCCCGTTCCACCGGGTCGGCCTCGGCAATGTTCATGGTGATCACACCATTGGCGTGGCCGGTTTTTACTTTCGCGCGTTCGTCGAACATCGCCGGCTGGTCAGCCAGAAAATCAAACGCCAGCCCGTACTGGTCCTCATTACGGGGTTCGCAGGGCAGCTCAAGGCGCAACACCGAATACACCAGACGCCGTTTTTCCTTCTCCAGACGCCGCCAGAGATCGTTGTTCTTCGGGATGCTGAGATCGGGGATGGTGCGGTTCAGTCGGCAGGCGACACAGAAGGTGTGGGAGTCCGGAGAAGGGATCAGCCAGTTGCAGGCACCCTGGTTCTGATAGTTGCCACAAAGCCTGTAGAGGTCGCCCCGGGCGACGGCCGCCCAGGTGCCATCATCGTTTGGCTCGATAGCCAGCAAGTCCATGACATCCGGGGCAAAGCCCAGTCCAGACCCACAACTGGTACAACGACTGTTTTCAAAATACAGCAGGTTGGCGCATCGGCCACAGTGAAACAGCTTCATCAGGGGACATCCTTGGCCGAGAGCGGCAAGACCATCCTTTCAGTATTGGCCAAAAGGGCCAAAACGCAACCTGGACACGCCCGAAAGCTGCCCGAAAGTCCCCTGCTGCCAACCGTTAAACGGCCAGAGCCGATTCGCTCTCGCTAACCCCGGATTCTGGTGCACGAACCAGATATTGAGCCGCATCAAAGCGTCGTGTCTGCTGACGGAACTGCCAGGTGAAGCCTGGCCATAATGTGGTGTTCTTGCCGTTTTCGTTCACGTACCAGCTCTTGCAGCCGGTCTGCCAGACTGAATCACCAAGCTTTGCATGAATGGAGGCGTTGTAGCGGCTCTGGGCGTCCTGCCTCACTTCCAGGGTGCTCCATTGATGCCGCTGTTTTTGCTTGAGGGCGTCCAGCACATACTGAATCTGGCTCTCAATCATGTACACCATGGAGCTGTGGCCGAGGCCGGTATTCGGCCCCATCAGCATGAAGAAATTCGGGAAGCCACTGATGGTGGTGCCTTTATAAGCTTCGGCGCCATCCTTCCAGGCGTCCAGCAGATCCTGACTATTACGGCCAAAGATCATGCCCGCGGGAATCGGGTCCTGGGCTCGAAAACCGGTGCCGTAGATGATGCAATCCACTTGCCGCTTGTTGCCCTGGCCATCGATCACGGTGTTGCCCTGCACCTCACGGATACCCTCGGTCACCACATCCACATGGTCTTGGGCCAGCGCCGGATAATAGTTGTTGGAGATCAGCACTCGCTTACAGCCGAAGTGGAAATCCGGGGTAACCTTTTTGCGCAAGGTCTTGTCCGGAATCTGGTTGCGAATATGCCGGCGGGCCTGCAGTTCACCCAGCTTCAGAATACGCGGGTTGCCCACAAAGCCCAGTACCCGCGCCTCAAGCGACCAGTAAATACTCTGCCTGAACGCATTGAGTGTTTGTGGGAACATCCGGAACAGCCGCTTCTCCACTGGCCGGATGGCACGGTCCGGCTTGGGCATGATCCACGGGGGTGTGCGCTGGTACAGGTCTACTTTTGCCGCCTGCTTCGCCACTTCCGGAACAAACTGAATGGCCGACGCGCCGGTGCCAATCACCGCTACCCGCTTGCCACGCAGATCGTAGTCGTGGTCCCAGTCCTGGGAGTGGAAGCGCTTGCCCGTGAAGGACTCAATCCCTTCGATTTCCGGATACGCCGGCGTGCTCAATCCCCCCATTCCGGAAACGAGGATATCGGCCCTCAAGGTAGTGAATTCCGGCAGCCCCTTATCGGTTCGATCCAACCGGTCGCCCGGCTTCACGCCTCTTTCCTGCATGTACGCCCAAAGCGACGGACTATCACAGGTTTCAACAACCCACTGTTGATGGTTCTCATCAAATCGCGCTCCCGCCACGTGGGTGTTCAGCCGGATGTGCTTCATCAGCCCGTATTTCTCGGCGCAATGTTTCAGATACGCCTTGATCTCGTGCTGCTGGGCGTACATCCGGCTCCAGTTCGGGTTCTGCTCGAAGGAGAAGGAGTAGAGTGCAGACTGAACGTCACAGGCACACCCCGGGTAATGGTTCTGGTGCCAGGTGCCGCCGATGTCGTCGCTCTGTTCAAAGATCACGAAGTCGTTGTAACCGGCTTCCTTGAGTTTGATGGCCATGCCCAGGCCGGAGAAGCCGGTGCCGATGATGGCGATCTGTGTGTTCTGTGTCATTGCTGCACTCCTGCGTTGGCCTGCCCGGCCTTGTCTGTTGTTGTCCGGCGGGTCATCATGGCCGGTAGACACATGTATACACAGGTGGGTATACAGCCGTATACCAACGGAGCAGTGAATGGCCTGCGTTGACTCATACTTGGCCCCGCCTGCAGGCCCAACCTCCAAAAATGAGAAAAAGATGAGCGTAATAACCGGCGGAAAGCTGAAACTCATTCAGGCTGCACTTCGGCTGATTACCGAAACCCGGAGCCTGACATCGCTCGGACTGCGGGAGCTTGCCCGGGAGGCGGGGCTGAATCCGAACACGTTTTACCGGCACTTCAAAAGCCTCGATGAATTCGGGCTAACGGTACTGGGTTACATTGCCGAGGAGATGAAAGCCGGAGTACGGGATCTGCGCCAGATGGCCGATTCGTCGGAACAGGCGTCCCGGGATACCGTGGCCTTCGTTTACCACTATTTCCTGGCCAATCCGGCGGCCACCACTGTCGCTGTCCGGGAACTTCATGGCCCCTCGCCGGTACTGCGCAGGGCGCTCGAATCCCAGCTGGAAGCCAGCGCCCAAGAGATGGCCGAGGATATTATCGAGCGTCAACTGGTCAGCGACGTGCCACCGGAGACCATTCATGAAATCTCCCGCATGACCATTCGGTACATTCTGTTCCGGGCGATGGACTACATCGAGAAACCGGCACAGCGGGAAACCATCCAGGCCGAAACCGAGCGTTTCATCAACCGACAATTCCGGGGCGCTATTCTGGACGGCCTGTCGGAATCGTCGATTCAGTCTCTGCGCCACCGCCTTCCCTAGCCTTCGGTACCGTCATTTGACCGTAAAGGTTCTCATTTAGGTATTTCTCAGCAAATCTGATACCATCCCCGGCTACGTAAAAACCGAGATATCCATTGAGTCGGTCGTTCCGGAGGACGCGCTTAACATGAAAATCGGTATCCCCAAGGAAATCTTCGAGGCTGAGAGGCGGGTGGCTGCAACGCCACCCTCTGTTCACAAATTAGTCGGGCTTGGTTACGACGTCATCGTGGAAGGAGGCGCCGGCGAGGCTGCGAATTACTCCGATGCGGCCTATGAGAAAGTGGGCGCAGCCATCGCAACAGACACCAGTTCGCTCTGGAAAGAAGCCGACTTCATTCTGAAAGTCCGCGCGCCCATGGAAAATCCGGCGCTGGGTAAACACGAAGCGGATCTGATGAAAGAGGGCGCGTTTCTGGTCAGCTACATCTGGCCGGCGCAAAACCCGGAACTCCTGGAAAAGCTGGCCGCCAGAAAGATTACCTCTTTTGCTATCGACAGCCTGCCCCGCATCAGCCGCGCCCAGAAGATGGACGCCCTCAGCGCCATGGCCAATATTGCCGGCTATCGGGCGGTGATCGAAGCGGCCAACCATTTCGGGCGTTTCTTTACCGGCCAGGTCACGGCTGCCGGCAAGGTGCCACCGGCCAAGATCATGGTGATCGGTGCCGGCGTTGCCGGCCTGGCTGCCATTGGTGCTGCCAACAGCATGGGCGCCATCGTGCGGGCCTTCGATACTCGCCTGGAAGTAAAAGAACAGGTTGAAAGCATGGGCGCCCAGTTCCTGGTGCTGGACTTCGAAGACGAGGACGGCAGCGGCAGCGGCGGCTACGCCAAGCAGATGAGCGACGAGTTCATCAAGGCGGAAATGGAATTGTTCGCTGAGCAGGCCAAAGAGGTGGACATCATCATCACCACCGCTTTGATTCCCGGCAAGCCAGCACCGAAGCTGATCACCGCAGACATGGTGAAATCCATGAAGCCCGGCAGCGTGATTGTGGATCTGGCGTCCGAACGGGGCGGCAACTGCGAGCTCACCGAGCCTGGCAAAGTGGCGCACGAGCACGGCGTAACCCTGATCGGCTACACCGATTTGCCCAGCCGTATGGCCAAGGTGGCCAGTGAGCTCTACGCCACCAACCTGGTGCATCTGCTGACCGAGCTGACACCCGAGAAAGACGGCAAACCCGTGGTGAACATGGAAGACGATGTCATCCGTGGTCTTACCGTGGTTCATGAGGACGACATCACCTGGCCACCACCACAACCGGAGGCACCGGTCAGTCCCAAGCCGGCACCGGGTACGGAGGAGCCGTCGGCCGCTGACAAGGCCGCCGCGAAGAAAGAGGCCGATCGCAAGAGCCTGATCGGTAAAGGCGTCCTTCTGGCCGTGACCGCCCTGGCACTCTACGGGGTTGGCGCACACGCGCCGGAAAGCTTCCTGCAGCACTTTACCGTGTTTGTTCTGTCCTGCTTTATCGGTTGGCAGGTCATCTGGAATGTCACGCCTTCCCTGCATACGCCTCTCATGAGCGTAACCAACGCGATCAGTGGCATCATCGTGATCGGTGCGATTCTGCACCTGGCACAGGCGGAGAACGTTGCCGTCGGGATCATGGCCTTTGTCGCGGTGCTGATTGCCAGCATCAACGTAGGGGGCGGCTTCCGGGTCACCCATCGCATGCTCAAAATGTTCCGCAAGTAGGAGACGCCCGATATGAGCACAGGACTGGTGAGCGTGGCCTACGTGGTCGCAAGTATCTTGTTTATTCTCAGCCTTGGTGGCCTTAGCCACCAGACATCGGCACGACGGGGCAATCTCTACGGCGTCGCCGGTATTATCATCGCCGTGGGAGCAACCCTGGCCAGCGTTGACGGCGGCATCGTCTCGATCCTGGTGGCCGTGTTGCTGGGTGCCGGCATCGGCATTGCTATCGCCAACAAGGTGGAAATGACCCAGATGCCACAGCTGGTGGCCCTGCTTCACAGCTTTGTGGGCGCGGCAGCCGTGTTTGTAGGCTTTTCAGGCTACATCGAGCCTCTGATTGCAACCTCCGGCGCGGAGCACACCATCAAGCTGGTGGAGGTCTTCGTTGGCATCTTCATTGGTGCGGTGACCTTTACAGGTTCGCTGGTGGCCTGCGGCAAGCTTGATGGTCGCATCGACAGCAAGGCCCTGACCCTGCCCGGCCGGCACCTGATGAACCTGGCAGGCGTTATCGTCTGTGTTTTCCTCGGGGCCTGGTTCCTGGGTACCGACAGCATGGCCCTGGGCATCGTGGCGCTCGTTCTGATGACCGTCATTGCCTCGGTCCTCGGCATCCATCTGATCATGGCCATCGGCGGTGCCGACATGCCTGTGGTGGTCTCCATGCTCAACAGCTACTCCGGTTGGGCCGCAGCCTCCATCGGCTTCATGCTGGGCAACGATCTGCTGATTGTCGTTGGTGCCCTGGTGGGCAGTAGCGGTGCCATCCTCAGCTACATCATGTGCAAGGCCATGAACCGCTCGTTCATCAGCGTGATTCTCGGCGGCTTTGGCCAGACCAGCAGCAGCTCGGCTGCCGCCGATGCTGACCAGACCGTGCATGAATCCAGTGTGGATGAGGTCTGTGAAGAGCTACGCAACGCCCAGTCGGTGATCATCGTGCCCGGTTATGGCATGGCGGTCGCCCAGGCGCAGAACGGCGTCAGCGATATGACCAAGATCCTTCGGGACCGTGGCGTAAACGTGCGCTTCGGCATCCATCCGGTGGCCGGCCGCCTGCCAGGGCATATGAACGTACTGTTGGCGGAAGCCCACGTTCCTTATGACATCGTTCTGGAAATGGACGAAATCAATGATGATTTCCCGGATACCGACGTGGTGCTGGTTATTGGCGCCAACGACACGGTGAACCCTGCGGCAGCAGAAGATCCCGGTAGCCCGATTGCCGGCATGCCGGTGCTGGAGGTCTGGAAGGCTGGACAGGTTGTCGTGCTCAAGCGAGGCATGGCCACCGGCTATTCCGGCGTAGAGAACCCGCTGTTCTTCAAGGACAACACGCGCATGTTGTTCGGCGATGCCAAGGACAGCATCGACAAGCTGGTAGGAGGTTTGCGGGGCTGAAGGCAGCCCCGCGCCTGATCTTTTGCCAGTTTATTCCGTGGTGTTGTAGACGTAAGACGAGACCGTGCCGTCCTGGTTGAATCGAACAACCAGGTCGGTGGTTTCTGCATCACCAAAGGCAGACCACTTGTACTTGCCATAGGTCCAGGTGCGTTTGCCGTCTTCGATCCCGGTGCGCCACGGCTCGCCGAACATCTCCTGGATATCCGCCCGTGTGGTTTCACCAATCTGGATCTGGTCCACGTTGTGGGTGGCGAAGTCTTTCCCAACGGTCGCACAGCCCACGATGGCCGAGATCATCAGAGCCACAGCCAGTGTTTTGATTGAACCCATCATCGACATGCTGATCCCTCTTACTTCAGGTGAGTTTCACCCATCATAACGTGTCTCTGATCAGACGCGATTACGAAGACGACAGATTCACCGGGCACAAAAAAGCCGCAGGCCCGAAGACACTGCGGCAAGTTTCGATCGTCCGATCGAAAGGGGTTAATCAATAAAGCTTGGCGAGGGACTTCTTGGCGAAAGATTCCACCTCGTTCAGTCGGCCTTCTTTCACCTTGATCAGCCATTCCGGATCCTGCAGAAGTGCCCGACCCACGGCGATCAGTTCAAACTCGTGGTTGTTCATTCGCTCCACCAGCTCATCGATCCCGGCTTTCTCAACGGCTTCCTGCTTGCTGGCAAAGGTGCCGCTGATGAAATCTTCCGTCAGCCCGACACTGCCCACGGACATGGTCGGTTTACCGGAAAGCTTCTGGGTCCAGCCTGCGAGGTTCAGATCCGAGCCTTCAAACTCCGGCTCCCAGAAACGGCGGGTGGAGGCGTGGAAAATGTCGACACCTGCGTCCACCAGAGGCTTCAGGAACCGCTCAAGTTCCTCAGGGCTATTAACCAGTTTGGCCTCGTAATCCTGCTGCTTCCACTGGGAGAACCGGAGCATGATCGGGAAGTCCGGGCCAACCCGATGACGCACCGCTTCAACGATCTCCACCACGAACCGCAGCCGGTTCTCCAGGCTGCCGCCGTACTCATCGTCGCGCTGGTTGGTACCTTCCCAGAGGAACTGGTCCAGCAGGTAGCCGTGGGCGCCATGGAGCTCGACACCATCAAAACCCAGGGCCTTGGCATCCTGGGCCGCATCGGCAAAAGCGACGACAACATCCTCGATGTCTTCTTTGCTCATGGCCTTGCCGTTGGGCTTGCCCGGTGCGAACAAGCCGGAAGGGCTGTATCCGGGTACCGAAGGATCCGGCGGGGTGCCCTCCTTCCTGACCGCGCCCACGTGCCAGAGCTGCGGGAAAATCGCGCCGCCGGCCTCATGGACCGCGTCGACCACATGCTTCCAGCCCTCAAGAGCATCGGTGCCGTGAAACGCCGGTACATTCGGATAGCCGTTGGCGGCCGCGTGATTGACGGTCGTGCCTTCGGTAATGATGAGGCCAACGCCTGCTTCGGCCCGTCGGCGGTAATAGGACACCACGTTCTCTCCCGGAACGCCATCCGGCGAGAAATTACGGGTCATGGGCGCCATAGCCACCCGGTTTCGCAGTTTGAGGTTGTGAAGTTCAAACGGTTCGAAAAGCGGGCCAAGATTCATGCTCATGGTAGTATGCAACCTCACTAATTTGGTTTCGTAAAGCAACCCTATTAAATCTGGTTTTAAAATGCAACCCTATTCGGTACACTCCCGTCATGGCCAGAAAACGTTTTGATGACTCCAGCTGTTCCGTCGCCCGCGCCCTCAATGAAGTGGGCGACTGGTGGTCCCTCCTGATTGTGCTGCACGCCATGTATGGCACCCGCCGGTTCGTGGATTTCCAGCAGGAACTGGGCATTGCCAAGAACATCCTGTGTGATCGCCTCGCACGGCTGGTGGACAATGAAGTGCTGCGCAAGGTGGATGTGGGCGAACATGGGTCACGCTTTGAATACCGCCTGACCGAAAAAGGCAGGGATCTTTTCCCGGTGGTTATCGCTCTTCGCCAGTGGGGAGATAAGTGGAACCCTGCTCCGGACGAGCCTCCGCTCGATTTGCGCGACCGCGCCACCGGCCGGCCGATACACACGGTGGAAGTCCAGGACGCCGATGGCCAGGCCCTGTCCATCAGAGACGTGTTTGTCCCGGACGAGAGTCTGCCCGTGCGGAAAAAGAACTCTGCCTGACTATTCGCAATAACCGCAGCAATCGAATCACCGTCAGTTTTTTTGAGTTGAATCAATCCGCTGATCAAACGCGCTCGCCTGCCCGGGCATTCTTGCGCTAAATCAAGTTTCCATTTCCCGATGTCATTAATCTGCAGTCATCAACGATTCAGGTTAAGGAGATGGATATGTCCCGTACATTCAAACTTGGTGTTCTGGCTGCAGCGGTAATGGCTGCTGCTCCCGCTGTTCAGGCGTACGAAGCTGGTGATTTTATCGGCCGCGTTGGTGTGGCAACGGTTGATCCGGATTCTTCCAGTGGTAACTTGAACTCCAACGCGCTTGGCGAAATTGATGGCGCCAAGGTCAGCGTCGATTCCAACAGCCAGTTGGGACTGACCGCAACCTACATGCTGACCGACCAGATCGGGGTTGGCGTGCTGGCGGCAACCCCGTTCAAGCACGATATCAAGGGTGACGGCGCAGCTCTGGGTGGCACTGGCAAGCTGGCAGAAACCAAGCACTTGCCGCCGACCATCACACTGCAATACTTCCCGATGCCCAGTGGTAGCAAATTCCAGCCATACGTCGGCGCTGGCGTGAACTACACCAACTTCTTTGAAGAGAAAACCACTCAGACACTGACGAACACCTATGACGCTGTAGCCGGAAACCCGGGTATTGACGGTACAGACATCAAGCTGGATGACAGCTTTGGTCTGGCAGCCGAAATTGGTCTTGACTACATGATCACCGAAAACGTGGGTATCAACGCTGCGGTCTGGTGGATCGACATCGACACCGAGGCCACCATTAACGCCTACGCGGGCAATGCGGTAGCCGATACCAGCACCATCGACGTGGATATCGACCCCTGGGTCTACATGGTAGGCGTGTCCTACAAGTTCTGATCCCCGTGCCTCCGCCAGTCGCCACGGTCTGTTGGCTGGCGGAAGGTGCGTTTTCCTATGCGGGGCTTCTCCGGCCCCGCCTTTTTATATCGATACCCAATCATCAAACGGCTCTTCCCTGAGCCTGTCATCAAATCCTACTGAACCTCGAAGCTGAGCTCGGCCATAACCTCGGCGGGCGGTGGGTTCAATCTGGCGATTGTCTGGAACTCATCAACCCATTCATGCTCTCCGTGCAAACCATCAATAAAAGTCGGGCGGATAGACTGGTAGTAGAGAGTCGCATCCACTTGCAGGGGCAAAGCCACAGCCGCGCCAACCGGAATCCGATAGTGGATGGTGTCCCGCCCTGCATTACCAGCGTTAAAATCGCTATCGTCATTCAGCCCGATCGGCCGGACATCTTCTGGTACCGAGGCAATATCGAACCCCTTGGGAGGGATACGATTATCCTTCAGTGGGTTAGCGGCGTAGAGCAGAATATGGGTAATTGCGCCGGTGGTTGAGCCCAGAACAGTTTCATAAACCGGCACATCGTTTTCGGACGATACCTCATTGAGATGAGCCTGATAGCAGACCGAGGAATCAAAATCGGAGGTCTTCTTCGCGGCTAGACAGGCCTCCGAAGTAAACACCGCATCCATTGGCAAACGATAAGACTCATCCGGGAGCCCGCCGGCAAACACCGTTGCGCCATTGGCATCACGCACCCGGGTTCCTACCCACATTCTCCGAGCGGGGAAACTGGTGGGTAACTTGTGGCCGGTTTCGTTCTGAATGGTCAGATCAAAGGCCAACTCGCCAGCTCCCAGGGTCTGCCCGTTTACTGATAACGTGACAGCCGTTTTGAGGAATTTCCGGGTCAACTCTGCCGTTGCCGCAAATTCTCCCGCCTCATTGATATCGCTGCGACCGAGTTCCTCCCTGAACAGCTCCAGGGTTTCAAGCAACCAGGTATTTCCGCCAAGCATCACATGAGGTGAGTAAGGCTGCCTCTCGGGCCAACTGGCGTTTACCGAGCCGTTCGGTCTGACCGCCAGACGGGTTAGGAAGTCCTCAGTTATCTCTTCACGCGCCATATGGCACTGCTGGCAGGAACGGGGGTTGCTGCCATTGGGTCCGAAATCACTGTTTGCCCACTCGGTGTAAGGCGTCTGTTCAGGGTAATCCTCACCGTTGGGCTGATCCGTCTCCATATCGATGGTCGGGGTGTAAAGTTCGTGGCAGCTGGCGCACTGCCGGGAGTCCGACATATGCAGACCAAAGACTGGCGTGTAACCGACCTGATTCTGCATCGCCTGCCCCTGCGGGTTCTGGTATGGCCCATGGATCGTGAATGCGTCCGGATCACCCTCGGCAGGAATCTCGAAATTGCCGGAGTGCACGCCATCGGGGTAGGCATTACCGTCCAATACACTGTCGGTTATCTGATGGCAGGCTGTGCAACTGACCCCCTCTCGGGCATGGGGGTCAACAAGGGCCTGTTCGGCCCGGTAAAAACCATCATCGAGACCTGACCCCGTCTGGTGAGCATGCGTGGTCGCCATGGGGCTGTGGCAGGTCAGGCATTTATTCTCAATGAAACCTGCCAGATGGGGGAATGTCTCCGACTCATGCACCATGTTCGCCCGGAAATAAGGATCGGTGAACGCATTCGCCATCACCGTGCTTTTCCAGTCTGCGAAGGGACTGATGTCATCACCCTGGGGCGAGGGCTGGTTCTCCGAGATCTGAGCATCTGGCGCCCGCAGCACCGCGGGGCTGTCACCGGGCTGACTGGCAGTATGGCACTGGCCACAATCCGCCGCCGCCAGGAAAACGCCGGTCGGACTCCAGTGCTCTATCTGGGCAGTTAGCGAGGGTAAAACCTCTTCATGGGCGGAATCCGGCTCGGTCTCGCCATTTGCGTCTCCCGAAGACCCGCCAGTATCGCTGCAGGCCGTTAAAAATATCGACATGAGCGCAACATATCGCCATGGAAACACACTTTTCGGGAGAAAAGTCTTCATAACCGCCCTCGAGATTGCCGTGATATTCAGGCTGATACACAAGCAGAATTCCGGCTTTGACACTGATCAACTTTTGACCACACTCCGTCACCACCAACGCGTGACCCGGCATTAGTTATAACGTAATAGCCAAAAGAAATATAGGGCGTGCTGCCGTGGGGCTATTTACAAATGAAACTGGCGCTCAAAAACTAAGATACGTCTGGCCCAAGAGGATCGAAAAGTTGTACGTGGCGTGCAAAATCACACAGGGCAGCAGCGAGTCGTGCCGGTCCCGAAAATACCCGAACACCAGAGCAGGAAGGAACACCAGCCAGGCCATCAGATCGGTTCGATAAACAAGATGCCAGGCGGTAAATAAAAGCGCAGCGATCAGATTTGCGAAGGACAGGCCGGCAAAGCGTTTCTGACCCACCGGAGTGTGAGCTAGCCAGCCCTGCACCACGCCGCGAAATGCCAGTTCTTCGATGATAGGCGCCCAGAGTACCAGTGAAAGAATCGACAACAGGTCGGCATCCTGCCAGCCACTGCCTCCGGCAAGCACTGTCAGCAACATCCCGATCAGACAACCGATAACCAGAGCGAGCACAAACTGACCATCGGCCATGGACCGTGTTGGTCGGCTCAAGCCCAACTGTGCCCGTAGAGAGCTGGATTGATGCATAGGCGGGAATATCCTGGCCGGACTGGTTTCAGACCCTGATACTAGAGCATCCATCCTCAAAAAGTCAGGGCACCAGAAACAGAAAAACGGAGCCGAAGCTCCGTTTCTCATGACTGCCAATCAGCCTTCAGGCACTCTGGCGCTGGGCCGGACGACTCCGCTGACCACCGCCATTCTGGCTACGGCCACCGCTGCGACCACCCGGCTTGGCGCCGAAGCTCTTCGGCTTTCCGCCGGGACGACCATTGCCACCGCCGTTACCATTGCGGTTGCGGGCGCGGCTGGGGTCTGCCTTGGCCTTGGGCTTCAGCGGCAGGTTGTTGGTCGGCTCAAAGCCTTCCACTTCCGTGCGCGGCAGCTGCTTTTTAATCAGTCTTTCGATACCGGCGAGCATCTTGCCCTCATCGGCACTGACCAGAGACAGGGCGTGACCACTTTCACCGGCACGGCCGGTACGGCCGATACGGTGCACGTAATCTTCCGGTACGTTGGGCAGTTCAAAGTTCACTACCTGGGGCAGCTGCTTGATATCCAGGCCACGGGCGGCGATATCCGTCGCCACCAGCACACGTACTTCGCCAGCTTTAAAATCCGCCAGCGCGCGGGTACGGGCACCCTGTGACTTGTTGCCATGGATGGCAGCAGCCGTAATACCGTCCTTCTCCAGCTTCTGGGTCAGGCGATTGGCACCGTGTTTGGTGCGGGTGAAAACCAGCACCTGATCCCAGCTGTTATCGCGAACCAGCTTGCTCAGCAGCGCTGTCTTCTGGCTCTGATCTACCGGATAGACAGACTGCTTGATATTTTCGGCAGAGGTATTCCGAGCCGCAACTTCAACCTGAACCGGGTTATCCAGCAGACCTTCTGCCAGAGTCCGGATCTCGTTGGAGAAGGTGGCGGAGAACAGCAGGTTCTGGCGCTTGGCCGGCAACAACGAAAGGATCTTGCGGATGTCGCGGATAAAGCCCATGTCCAGCATGCGATCGGCTTCGTCCAGAACCAGGATTTCCACTTCGTTGAAGCGCACAGCATTCTGCTGATACAGGTCCATCAGACGACCCGGTGTTGCCACCAGCACGTCCAGGCCTTTGCGCAGCTTCATCATCTGCGGATTGATTTTCACACCACCGAAGACCACGGCGGCCTTGGTTGGAATGTATTTGCTGTAAAGATTCACGCTGTCATGAACCTGCGCCGCCAGTTCACGGGTGGGCGTCAGAATCAGGGCGCGGGGGCCTTTGCCAGTGCGCGGGTTTTCACCCAGACGCTGCAGCAAGGGCAAGGTAAAGCCGGCGGTTTTGCCGGTACCGGTCTGGGCTGCCGCCATAACGTCCCGGCCAGAAAGCACGGCAGGAATGGCCTGGGCCTGAATGGGAGACGGGGTTTCATAACCCTGGTCAGACGTGGCACGGACCAGCTGCTCGGACAAACCGAGTGAAGAAAAACTCATATAAGATCAACTCTTGATTATTCTGCCTCCACGACCACCGTTTTCGGCGAATGCGGGCAGATGCCATGAATATTCATGGAATAAAAGACGACTACGGTCACGCGCCGTTATCGGGGTGACGTCCTCTGACAGGTCGTATGGAAAGGTCGCACGGGCTTCAAGCCTTAAACTGCGGAATCCCTAGAGGCAGGATGAGGGCACATTAACAGAGCCCCGGCCAATTAGCCATAGGTGATTATAATAAGCATCCGAAGGAACCTGGATTGCATCTTCGAGTCAGACTGCCTTCACGAAACCGAAACACACAGGGATTTGTCAGAATGAGCGTCAGTATTGGCCCAGTGAGCCTGTCCATCGGCCATCTTCTCCTGGTTATCGCCTTCGGGCTGGCTCTGCTGGTTGGAGGGATGCTCGGCCGCAAATATCGGGTGCCGGTAGCCGGATCGGTGGCCGATATCTTTGTAGTCGCGATGCTGAGCGCCCGGATCGGTTTCGTAATTAGCTACTTCGAGCATTACCAGAACGACCTGCTGGGCATCATTGATATCCGGGACGGCGGTTTTGATGCGCTCTGGGGTGTCATCGGCGCCATCATCTTCACCGGCTTTTTGATGTGGCGCAGGAGAGCACAACGCAAGCCGCTGGCTACCGCCGCGTTAACGGGCGCCCTGTTCTGGGCAGGTACCGCAGGCACCATTACACTGATCGAACAGCAGGCCCGCAGTATGCCGGACGTGACCCTGCGCTCGCTCAATGGTGAAGTGATCAACCTGTCCCGGTTGGCTCCCGGCCAACCCCTGGTCGTGAACCTCTGGGCAACCTGGTGCCCACCCTGCATCCGGGAAATGCCGGTGCTGGAGGAAGCCCAACACATCTATCCGGATATCGCATTCGTGTTTGCCAACCAGCGCGAACAGCCCGAGACCATCCGTTCCTTTCTTGAGGAAAACCGCCTGAACCTGAACAACCTTTACCGGGACGATCAGGCCCAGCTGGCACGCGCCGTTGGCAGCAATGGCTTGCCAACAACGCTTTTCTACAATGCCCAGGGCGAGCTCATCGATTCCCATATGGGCGAACTGTCACGGGCAACACTGGCCAGGGGCCTGGAAAAGATCCGGGCACCCTACGAGTGAAACAGGCCCGCTGTGCCCGTTAACCGCATGGCGTTTTTATCTACCGGGTTGCCGCTTTGGCAAAATTTCCCAGTGCGCCGCTTACTTTTCCGAGCACCTCATCGCACCCCTCAATGCCATGGCGGCTCTTGAGGTATTGCGGATCGTTGTACCCCAGCCACACCTCTCCGTTGGCATCCTCCCAGATCAGGGCTTTTTGGGGCAGGTCGATGGCGACACTCTGGGCGCACTGCATCAGCGGTGTGCCGACTTTGGGGTTGCCGAAAATAACCACTTCGGTCGGACGCAATTCCAGACCGGCTTTTTCGGCGCCCTGCTGATGATTAACGCGGGCCATGACCGTCATGCCCTTCTCTTTGAGCACAGACTCGAGTTTGTCGGCCGTGGCTTTTACATCGTGACTGCTTTTGATCGCGACCAGTCCATCTGCGGCATTGGTGAGCGTGGCGAACAGCAGAGTCGATGCCACCAGAACCAGTCTGAGAGTGCAGCGCATAGTATCCTCCAGAGGGTTGGCTGAAGTTTTCAGGATAGAACAGAGGCAGGCGTTACGCATGAACGCGCCTCAGTATATGGCTGCCGCACCTTCTGGCCTGCTCTTGAATCGCTTGTGCAGCCAGAGGTACTGATCGGGTTGCTCACGAACAGTGGCTTCAATAAAACTGTTCCAGACTTTGGCGTCCTGTTCCGGATGTTCGCCAAAGGACTCCTGAATCGGAGAAAACACCACCCGGTAACTGCCATCGGGCATTCGCAAGTGACTGACGCAGATAACCGCGGCGCCGGACTCCCTGGCAATGAAGCTTGGCGACGTAATACAGCCGGCACTGATCCCAAAAAAGGGCACGAACACCTCGGACTTCTTGCCGAAATCCTGGTCACAGGCGAACCAGACCTGCCCCCCTTCTTTCAGGAATGACAACATGGGTCTGATCTGACGTTTGGTGAAGGGGCGAATACCAAAATGCCGCCGCCGGCCACGTTCGATCATACGGTCAATCACCGGATTGTTGTTAGGGCGGTACATGTAACCCGGCTTCTCAAGCTTGCAGGCAATCAGAGGCAGGGCAAAGTCGAAAATACTGTAGTGCCCGCCGATCAACAGCACTCCCTTGCCGCGTCGTTTCGCTTCTTCAAGGTGCTCGGTACCCTGGACCGAGGCGCTCTCGCAATAGGGGGTCATATCCCGCCACCAGGCATGAACGCTTTCCAGAACGCCACGGGCCGAGGCCACAAACGCATCCTCCACCAACTGGCTACGGGTCGCTTGGTCGAGTTCGGGCATGCAGGCCGCCAGGTTGGCGTCCGCAACCCTGGCACGGGATCGCATTTTGCTGGAAAGGCGCTTGCCCAACCAGCCTCCAAGACGCTGCTTCAGTCCCATCGGAAGAAACGACAAAAGCCTGAGCAAGCAGACCAGAGTCCAGGCCGGCCAGTACGACGGATGCCAGAGAGAGTGTTTCCTGTTTCTTTTGCCGGACGCCATTTAAAAGTGGCCTGTGATAATGAGAAAACGGGCGACCAGCCTGACACAATCTCCCTCAGCTAGATACGTGATTTACTCATGGATGCGTTTGGTCAAAGGGAATCCAATTCCCGAACTCAGGAGTATGGTTTTAAGAAGATACGTGTTAATACGTAGAAGTCATTTCAAAAGACAGGAAATTCCTCGCTATGTTCCGATGGAAGTTCGCCGCGGGTCTTGTGATCCTGCCACTCCTGCTTGCCGGCTGCAGTGACAACACCAGCACCAGCCAACCGACGACAACGGATATCAAGCCACCGTCGGAAACGGGCGTACTCAAAGTGGCTACCCGCAATGGCTCCACAACCTATTACGTGGATCGGCATGAGAACCCCGTCGGTCCAGAGCACGCACTGATCAGCGCCTACGCCGAGAGTCGGGGCTGGCAGGTAGAATGGACCATGCTCGATTCCACCAGCGACGTTCTGGCGGCGTTGGAATCTGGCAACACCCATCTGGCCGCAGCGGGACTGACGCACCTCGCCTCCCGCGATGAGCGCTTTGTAAGAGGCCCGGCTCACACCGAGATTACCGAACAACTCGTCTGCCATCGCGACGCTCGGCCCATGCCCCGCAAACCTGCGGACATTCCCGGCACTGATATTGTCGTAACCGCGGGCTCCAGCTACGTTGAAACCCTGAACAAGCTGAATGAACAGCATCCGGGAATCGTTTTTGAGGAGGATGCAGACCGCACGACAGAGGTCATTCTCTCAGACGTAGCAGAACGGGATGTTAGCTGCACCGTCGCTGATTCCAACATTGTTCAGGTCATGCGCCGGCATTTCCCCCACCTGGAAGTGGCGATGACGCTAACACAGGGTCGGAATCTTGGCTGGTATATGCCCAAGGCTTCCGAAAATCTGGCTTCCGATGCCCATGAGTGGATGAATAGCGTCGAAGGCGATGAGGCCATAGGGCTGATGGAGAACCGCTACTATGCCTACATTGGCGACTTTGATTTCGTGGATCTGCGTGCCCTGAATCGACGCATTGAAGACCGCCTGCCCGATTTCATCGATCAATTCCGGGAAGCGGAGGCCAAAACCGGCATGCCCGCAGACCTGCTGGCCGCGCTGGCCTACCAGGAATCCCACTGGGATCCAGCGGCGAAATCACCCACCGGTGTCCGCGGCATCATGATGCTGACCCGACGAACCGCCGAATCTCTGGGTGTAACCAACCGGCTCGATCCCGATGCAGCTATTGATGGTGGCGCCCGCTATCTGGCCGACCGTCACCGCCGCCTGCCAGAGACTATTCCTGAGCCGGACCGCACCTTCCTGGCGCTGGCGAGCTACAACATCGGCCGTGGGCACCTACTGGATGCCCGGGAGCTGGCGCGGAACCTGAACAAGAATCCGGACTCCTGGCAGGATATGACCGAGGTGCTACCCCTGAAGGCCGACAAGCGATACTACCCCAGCACCCGCTACGGATACGCCCGGGGCTATGAGCCGGTGCACTACGTGCAGCGCATTCGCAACTATCGGGATGTCATACGTTCGGCGTTTGAGTGATCAGGTTCCGAACAGGGCCGAGCGCAGGGGCCGCAGGAAACCACCGGATTCCTTGTGGCTCGCGTGGGTCCGCTTGCCATCGAATTCCAGGTAGCCATCCTCAATCGGCTCGAATCGCAGTATTCTGACGTCCTCCAGATAATTCTGGGACGACTTCCAGGGCCCGTGAGTGCCCTGGCGGGGCAGGCGATCGGCGGCCCGGCGAATATAGCCGGCATCCAGAGAGCCAAGCACGGTGTCGTCGCCGCGACTGTTCTCAGTGTCCCGGGCCACCACGGTACGATAGCCACGCTTGTCCATCAGATTCATCAGCCGGCACAGGTACTCGGCGGCAATGTCCACCTTCAGGGTCCAGGAAATGTTGGTGTAACCGAAGATCATGCCGGCGTTGGGCACGCCCTCCACCATGACATTCTTATAGATAATCTTGTCTTTCATCACGACTTCCTGGCCGTCCACAGTCGGCCGGATTCCACCCAGCATCTGGATATCCAGACCTGTTGCCGGGATGATGATATCCGCTTCCAGTTCCTCACCCGATTTCAGGCGGATGCCGGTTTCCGTGAAGCGGTCAATATGATCGGTGGCAATGGACGCCTTGCCCGCTTTCATAGCCTGGAAAAGATCCCCGTCTTTTACCACGCACAGGCGCTGGTCCCACGGATTGTAATCCGGCGTGAAGTGCCGCATGTCGGCGGTGTCCCCAACCTTGCGTTTGATAATGCCCAGGAACAGCCGGCGCATGAACTTCGGGCTCCTTCTGGAGCGCAAGTAAAGGAAACGGGAAATGGAAATATTCCGGGCCCGGGTCAGCCGATAGGCGGTTCTCTCGGGCAGAATTTTCTGCAGGGCCAGAGACACCTTGTCGGTTGAAGGCAGAGGCATCAGATAGGTGGGTGAGCGCTGAAGCATGGTGACATGCGAGGCCTTCTCGGCCATCGTTGGCACCAGGGTAATGGCAGTTGCGCCGCTGCCAATAACCACCACCTTCTTGCCCGCGTAGTCGAGATCTTCCGGCCAATGCTGCGGGTGTATGACCTGGCCGCGGAAATCATTTTCACCCGGGAAGTCCGGCTTGTAGCCCTGATCATAATTGTAGTAGCCGGTACAGCCGACCATGAAGTTGGCGGTGTAGTGTTCTGTTTCGCCGGTGGCTTCGTTCAGGGCCGAGAGCTTCCAGCATTTGTCGACACCTGACCAGTCCGCTGTCTTCACCGCCAGCCCGAAGCGGATGTGGCGTTCGACATCATGCTCCCTGGCGGTCTCCGCCACATAATTCTTGATCGATGCGCCGTCGGCCAGCACCTTGCCGCCTGTCCAGGGACGGAAATTGTAGCCGAAGGTAAACATGTCCGAATCCGAACGGATTCCCGGGTAACGGAACAGATCCCAGGTGCCACCAAGGGACTGCCGACGTTCGAGGATGGCAAACGACTTGCCGGGGCATTCACGCTTAAGATGGCATGCCATGCCAATGCCGGAAACGCCGGCGCCGATGATCAGTACATCGAAATGCTGGTTACTCATTGCCTGTCCTCTCGGATTCCAGTCCGCTTTTTATAATCAATGGCCTGCAATCAAGATAGCTCAGGCAGCGCTGGTCGGGAATTGGCCAAAGTGGTCCCTGCCCCTGGTTGTTTCAGTCAGTCTCGAGATGCGAAACCGCCGACCCGCAACGCCGTTCAACTTCCGGGCGTGAAATCGGGGTATTTCTTCTGCAGCCGATAGAGCCGGATGATGGTGATGATGTTGGTGACCAGCACCATGCCTTCCGCCAGGGTGCCACCCACGGAGCCGATCACGATGTTGTTGAGCATCCAGGCCAGGGCAGCAAACCCGAGCACGATTCGCAGGGGAATACCCCTGAGCATGAACATGCCCACGGTGCCGAAAACGGCGGCGGCGAGGGGGAATACGTCGGTGATGGATTTCCAGGTCGCCCAGGCAACGACCAGGTTCACCGCCAGGATGCCCAGCATAATGGGCCAGTTGCCCTGGTACTTGCGCGCCAAAGTAATGCGCACAATTACCAGAACGGTCAGTGCCGAGGCGGTCCAGCTCTCGAAGAACGCGAACATCAGGGCAAACGCAACGTTGGCGGAGATCAGCAGCACCATCAACCGGTCGTCATTCTTGTTCGCGAAGCCGGCAATGCAGAAACCCAGGGCTACAAGACCGCACACCTGGCCCAGAACCTCGGCGAGGGTCATGTCCGCGATCAGATCAATCATCCTTTACCGTCCTGTCGCTCGTCGCCATATCGGTAATCCCCTCTGCCCGCAAAAGGTTTCAGCCTGCCACAATCAGGGCCTTTGAGCCATCAAGCTCCCTGTGCCAAAGTGCTCACGTCATTCAGCAAGGACCACTCAAGACCATGAAAACCGTATTCTCTCCATTGCACAGCCGCCGACACGTCAAAACCGAACTGGATGGCGGACTGCTGATCGAGCCTCACGAGAAGCCGTCCCGTGCCGAAACCATCCTGGCACGAGTGAAAGAACAGGCGCTGGGAGAGATTCTGGAACCGGAAGAATTTGGTCTGGAGCCCGTCAAGCGGGTGCACACAGCGGATTACGTGGCGTTCCTGGAAACCTGCTGGCAGGAATGGCTGGCTGCCGGCAAACCGGGTGAAGCCATCCCGGCGGTCTGGGCGGGTCGCGGCATGCGCCACCGGCTGCCCAGGGACATCGACGGCCGGCTGGGCTATTACAGCTTCGCGGCGGAGACGTCGATCTCGGATGGTACGTGGGAAGCCGCCCGGGCATCCGCCAATGTGGCCCTTACCGCCCAGAAACTAGTGGCCGGAGGCGAGCGCGCGGCCTTTGCCCTGTGCCGCCCACCGGGACATCACGCCCATGCCGATCTGTTCGGCGGGTACTGTTTCTTCAACAATGCCGCCATCGTGGCGCAAGCCTTTCGTGACCAGGGCTATGGCAAGGTCGCTGTGCTGGATGTCGACTTCCACCACGGCAACGGCACCCAGGCGATCTTCTATGATCGCAACGACGTGCTCACCATCAGCCTGCACGGCGATCCGGATCTGGTGTTTCCCCATTTTCTGGGCTTTGAGGACGAGATTGGCGAGGGCGCCGGTGAGGGCTACAACCTGAATATCGTCTACCCGCCAAACACGCCCTACAGTGTCTGGAGTCAGGGTCTGGAAACCGCCTGCGAGCGGATACAGTCATTCAAGCCGGACGCCCTGGTGGTCGCCCTAGGTGTCGATACCTTCGAGGAAGACCCGATTTCCTTCTTCAAACTGAACTCCGGCGATTATCTGACCCTCGGCCAGCGTCTTGCCGCGCTTGGATTACCAACAGTCTTTACCATGGAAGGCGGTTACGACGTCGACGCCATCGGCGTCAACGCGGTGAACGTCATGCAGGGATTCGACCGGGCTGCAGGCTGAATCAGCCCTTGAAGCCCTTGCCGAGAATGTAGACTTCCCGGGAGCGGGAGCGGGAGGAATCCGGCTTTCGCACCACAACCTTGTCGAAGACAGCGCGGACCGATTTCAGGTACTCATCGTACCCTTCGCCCTGGAACACCTTGGCCAGGAAGCTGCCCTTGGGCTTGAGCACCTGGCTTGCCATGTCCAGGGCCAGTTCGACGAGATACATGGACGAGGCCTGGTCGGCCACGGTCACGCCGCTGATGTTCGGAGCCATGTCGGAAATCACCACGTCCACCGGGTCATCACCCAGGGTGGCCATGATCGACTCGAACACATCGTTCTCGGTGAAATCACCCTGGATAAAATCCACACCGGCAATGGCATCCATGGGGAGAATGTCTGAGGCAATCACACGGCCTTTGTGGCCCACCAGTTTGGCCGCCACCTGCGACCAGCCGCCAGGTGCAGAGCCCAGATCCACCACCACCATATTGGGATGGATCAGCCGGTCCTTCTTGTTGATTTCAAGAAGCTTGTAACTGGCCCGCGAGCGGTAGCCATCCACCTGCGCCTGTTTCACGAAAGGGTCGTTGACGTGCTCTTCAAGCCAGCGGTTACTGCTTTTGGATCGGGCCATGGGGTCTCTTCACAACGGGAAAGCCAAACTTCAATTGTACGTGCCGCGCCGGGCGGCGGCAAAATCCTGACAACCGGGACGGCCACACGTACAATCCTGCCTGAATTCTGTGATTTTTCAGAACCCACCACGCCCACCTGACGGGAGACCGCCCTCGTGAATCTGGCCGACATCAAAAAACTGCACCAGAAAAAGTACCGGCAGTCGTTTGGCCACTACCTGGTTGAGGGCGAACACCTGGTTCTTGAGCTGCAGAAAGCCACCGACGGCCAACCTGCTCTCAAGGCCTCGGAACTTTACGTCACCGGGGCCTATGAGCACTGGCAGAGCCCGTTCAGAACCCATGTCATCAGCGAACGCCAGATGGCACAGCTCGCCGACACCCGAACCCCGCAGGGGATTCTGGCGCTGGTACCCATGCCGGAGCGCCCGGCCGAACCGGTTCTCGGGGAGAAAGCGATTTACCTACATGAGGTTCAGGACCCCGGCAACCTCGGTACGATTCTGCGCACCCTGGCCTGGTTCGGCGGTTTCCGGTGCCTGTTGAGCCCGGGCAGTGTCGACCCCTTCAATCCGAAGGTGGTGCGTGCCAGCATGGGGGCGCTCTTTCACGTCCCTCTTGAAACCGACGTTGCTCTGACAAGCCTTCCCGACCGATACCAGAGCCTTGCCTGCCTCGACCTCAATGGCGGTTCGATGGCATCCCGGGGCTTCAGGGAACACGACTGTTATCTGTTCGGCAACGAAGCCCGGGGTGTGCCGCGGGAGGCCCTCGATCAATTGAAGGCGGTGCCGTACAGCATTCAAGGCCAGGGGCAGATCGAGTCCCTGAACCTGGCCTCGGCGGTGAATATGTGCACCTACGAATTAATGCGGGACCTTTAGACTGCAAACCCCATGCTCTGAGCACTTTCCCCAATCGTTCTGGCGGAAACCGCCATTGCCTGTGCCTTGCCAATTGAGCACGATCAGAATCTGATCCCGAGACCGGACTGATGACTATGGAACGCTATCTCCAGCCCACCGCCTTTTTTGACTATGACCATCCCAGGCTGAAGGCATGGATCGAGTCAGAGCTGGAGGGAGTTCCTGATGAGCCGGTGGAGCAGATCAAGGCGCTTTATCTCGCTGTTCGTGACAGCATCAGCTACAACCCCTACGTGTTCCGGACCGATGCGAACACGTTCAGTGCCAGCTACGCTCTGGAAAGCGGCGAAACCTACTGCATCCCCAAGGCCGTTCTTCTGGGCGCGGCAGCTCGCTCGATTGGCATTCCCAGCCGGCTTGGGCTGGCCGATGTTCGCAATCATCTCTCAAGTCCGAAACTGATCGAATGGCTGCGGTCGGACATCTTCCGAATGCACGGTTACATCGAGCTTTTCCTGAACGGCCAATGGGTCAAGGCGACGCCAGCGTTCAACCGGCAACTGTGCGAACTGATGAAGGTGGAACCGCTGGAATTCGACGGGGTGCACGATTCCATGTTTCAGGAGTACACCGACGACGGTCACGCGCACATGGAATATGTGAACGACCACGGCCTGTTCGACGACGTGCCCCATGAGTTTATCGTCTCTGGTGTCCGGGCGGCCTACAGTCATCTCTTTGCCGAGGAAGAGGAGCCTGAAGCTCCGAAAGGCAGTCTGGTGCAGGACATATCGAGCCCCTAAAGCCTGCTCGAATCCAGGAGGACCTTATTCTCTCCTCGCGACCGTGTCTGCTCTCTGCCCTGCCAGCGCCCCAGTGATCGCATCCAGCACGGCATCAGAATCGGGCACTGTTTTCCCGGTCTCAGTCTCGCCAACGCGGCTAAAGCGCCGGAAATCAATGGCGCTCCAATTCTCAGAGTCCATAATGCGCTGCACCCGCTCAACATTGCCACGGGTTGCAGGTTCCAGCTTGTAGCGGAAAACATAGTCCGGTGACATATCTCCAAAATCTTGGCCATGGTGATAATCATGCAGAAGGAGCAAGGCAAGTCCACCGCCCATGAAATGTCGGCCGAGGCTGACCAGCAACTCCCCCTGCCGGATACTTTCCAGGGCCTCAGGTTCCCAGTCTACGCCGCCCACCAACAGATCTTTGCCCGGCGTCCGGCCGGCATTTCGAGCGGCTTCAATCGCGCCCAGTGCCATGCCATCACTCGCGCTCCAGATTGAGACAGTATTCGGATAGCGCTTCAGCAGGACCTCCGTTTTTTCACGGGCCAGGGCTCCGCTCCAGTTGGCATACACCAGTTGCATAAGCTCGCTGCGCTGCTGGACTGCAGCCGCCAGCAACCCTCCATTCCTGTCCTTGGTGGCAGAGGAATCAAGGGTTCCCGAGAGGGCGACCATGGGAATACTGGGGCCGGAGGCCAGCCCCAATTGTTCGGCCTGTTTGCCAAGCAGCGTTACGAGGACACGACCAGCGGCGATATTGTCCGGCGAAAGATGGCCGAGCCAGCCCGACAAGACGGTTCGGGGCATACCGATGCTGGCTCGAGCGGCGTCAGGCACATCGGTATTGAAGGTAAACGTCTTTACACCGGCCCCATCCGCGAGCCTGAGCATGGATTCGGTAACATGCTCCTTGCACATGAACAGCAGATAGTCGGGCTTTTCTTCGCGGGCCAATACGTCCTTCGCCATGCGAAGATAGCTGAATCGATGACTCTCCCGATCGTACTGAACCTCCAGGTCTACCTCGAGATCCTCCGCCACCGACTCCATGAAACCGGCCACCAGTTGCCAGAAACGAGAGTCGTCCGGGGAAAGAAAAACAACGCTTGGTCGGGTGCCGGCGTCTGCCAAAGGACCTGTAAACAGGAGCAGGAAACCGATGAGGAAGCGGGCTGGAAAGGACTTCATGTAATGAACAACCCTCTGGACGATCTGGCAACGTTCGCTTTCGCGGGGCCTAAGCTACCGAGCTGTCGTGTAACAGACAAGCATAGATCCGTAACCAATGTCTCAGTTCGGGAGGGAATGTTCAGCGGAAACGAAAAAGGCACCGGATCGCTCCGGTGCCTTTCTCTCTAATCAGGCGGCGTTGAGTGGATTACGCCGCTTCGTCTTCGCTCTCGTCCACAGAATTGCGGATCAGGAAGTCAAAGGCGCTGAGGGCGGCTTTGGAACCTTCGCCCATGGAGATCACGATCTGCTTGTAAGGCACAGTCGTCGCGTCGCCCGCTGCAAAAACGCCCGGAATGGAGGTTTCGTTGCGGTCGTTGACGATGATCTCGCCGTGCTGGCTCAGTTCGATGTCACCCTTCAGCCACTCGGTGTTGGGCACCAGGCCGATCTGTACAAACACACCTTCCAGGGAGATGTGGTGCTGCTCACCAGAGGTGCGGTCGGTGTAATTCAGACCGTTGACCTTGCCATTTTCCCCGGTAATCTCGGTGGTCTGTCCGGACGTGATGATCTCCACGTTCTTCAGACTCCGCAGTTTCTTCTGCAACACCTCATCAGCGCGCATCTCGGCACCGAATTCGATCAGGGTTACATGGCCCACGATACCGGCCAGATCGATGGCTGCTTCAACACCGGAGTTACCTCCACCGATTACCGCCACGCGCTTGCCCTTGAACAGGGGGCCGTCGCAGTGCGGGCAGTAGGCCACACCCTTGTTGCGATACTCTTCCTCTCCCGGAACGCCCATCTGGCGCCAGCGGGCACCGGTGGACAGCACCAGGCTGCGCGCTTTGAGAGTGGCACCGTTTTCGAGCCTTACCTGGTGGAGCATGCCAGGGCGTGACGCCGGGATCAGCTTCTCAGCGCGCTGCATGTTCATGATATCCACGTCGTATTCCTTGACGTTTTGCTCCATGGCCGCCACCAGTTTCGGACCCTCGGTGTAGGGTACGGAAATCAGGTTCTCAATGCCCATGGTGTCAGCTACCTGGCCACCGAAACGCTCGGCCGCGATGCCGGTGGAAATGCCCTTCCGCGCAGCGTAGATGGCAGCAGAGGCGCCAGCCGGACCGCCACCAATGATCAGGACCTCAAAGGCGTCTTTCTGATTGATTTTCTCGGCGTCTTTCTCGCTGGAGCTGGTGTCCAGCTTGGCAACAATTTCTTCCAGGGTCATACGGCCCTGGCCCCACGGCTCACCGTTCATGTAAACGCTGGGAACCGCCATGACTTCGCGCTGCTCCACTTCATCCTGGAACAGGGCGCCATCGATAGAAGTGTTCGTGATGTTCGGGTTCAACACGCTCATCAGGTTCAGGGCCTGAACCACGTCCGGGCAGTTCTGGCAGGACAGGGAAAAGTAGGTTTCAAACTCGAACCGGCCTTCCAGAGACTGGATCTGCTCGATCACATCCTGGGACGCCTTGGAGGGATGGCCACCCACCTGCAGCAGGGCCAGCACCAGGGAAGTAAACTCGTGGCCCATGGGGATGCCCGCAAAGCGAACGCCAATATCGGTGCCTACTCGGTTGATGGCGAAGGACGGACGACGCACGTCATTGGATTCTTCAGTGCGGAGACTGATCTTGGAAGACATCGGCTCCAGCTCTTCCAGCAGCTCCCGGAGTTCTTGGGACTTCTTGCTGTCGTCATAGGCCGCAACCAGCTCAATCGGCTGCTGCAGCTTGTCCATGTAGGCCTTGAGCTGTTCCTTGATATTGGCATCCAACATAGTCTGACTTCTCCTTTAAATTTCGGAACTAAGTATTTGAATCAAATACGGTGGTTAAGTTGAGTTGGTGCAACAATACGGCCCCGCCACTCAATGCTCAAATTAATTGACCCAAACTGTTTGATAGGGCTTTGCTATACCTCCAGATTCACCGCTGCTCGGGGCTTGACCAATAGCGCATATCCACCGAAAGCCTGCCGCAGTATGATGTTGTCATATCGTCGCAACATCATTCTCTGGTATCCAGAATAGGCAACGCATGTTTCTAGACCGTTTCCACTCCGTCCAGGACGGACACGTCGTAATTTCCGCCCTGCAGGCAAGCCAGTTCGCCAAGGAAATCGCGGGGGATTTCAATCCCATCCACGACCCGGATGCCCGCCGTTTCTGCGTTCCAGGAGACCTGCTTTTCGCCATTGTGCTCGCGCGGTTCGGGCTGTCGGAGAACATGACCTTCCGGTTCCGCAGCCTGCTTGGAGAGAATGTACCGCTCAAGTTCGTTGAAACCGAAAACACCATTGACGTCTGTGACGATGCCGGCAAAGTCTATATCGAGGTGGCCCGCAGTGGCGCGACAACCCGGGATGAGGAGTTGATCGAGACCATCACCCGTGCCTATGTGGCGGCCTCCGGCAAGAACTTTCCCCATACCCTGAAACCTTTAATGGAGTCTAACGGGGTGATGTTCAATCCTGATCGCCCCATGGTGATGTACGAGAGCATGAGCCTGGCCCTGGAGAATCTGGATCTGCCCTCGCCCGGGCTGGAATTGCACAACGCCACCCTGGAGGCAGCCGGTAAACGGGGTAACGTTCTCCTGGAATACCGTCTGACCGCCGATCACAAACCAGTGGGCGAAGTGACCAAACGGCTCGTATTAAGTGGTCTGCGGCCGTACTGTGCCGAAGCGATGGCCGGCGTAATTGAAGAGTTCTATCGCCTCAAGGCCCGGGGTGCCGACTATTTCAACAAGGACAACAGCGGAGACCATAGCAATGCCAATTCAGCCGGGTGATACCCTGCCAGACATCGAACTTCAGGTAATGGGCGAAAAAGGCCCTGAGAAAGTCCGTACCAGTGAACTCTTTGCCGGCAAGAAAGCCGTTCTGTTTGCTGTACCCGGCGCGTTTACCCCCACCTGTTCAGCCGCCCATTTACCCGGTTTTGTGGTAAATGCCGACAAACTGCGGGCCAAAGGCATCGACAGCATCGTCTGCACGTCAGTAAACGACGCGTTTGTAATGGACGCCTGGGGCAAGGCCCACAACGCCGAAGAAATCGTCATGCTGGCCGATGGCGTAGCAGAGTTCGCCAAGGCTCTGGATCTGACCCAGGATCGGACTGCGAACGGCATGGGCATTCGTAGCCAGCGCTACGCCATGATCGTGAACGACGGCAAGGTCGAGCTGCTGAATATCGACGCCCAGGGATTGGACCAGACCAGCGCCGAAACCATCCTAGAGGCTCTTTGAACCTCAGATTTTCGTGAGACATAAAAAAACCCCGGATTTTCCGGGGTTTTTTGTAACCAAGCTTTCCGTAAGGAGAGCTTAGATCTTACCAACCAGGTCCAGTGACGGAGTCAGCGTTTCTTCGCCTTCCTTCCACTTGGCCGGGCATACTTCGCCAGGATTCTTGCGAACGTACTGAGCGGCTTTCACTTTGCGCATCAGGTCGTCAGCGTCACGGCCGATACCTTCAGCAGTGATTTCCATCGCCTGGATAACGCCGTCCGGATCGATCAGGAAGGTAGCGCGGTCTGCCAGGCCCTGACCTTCGCGCATCACACCAAAGTTGTTGGTGATGGTACCGTTCTGGTCGCCAACCATGTAGTAGTTGATCTTACCGATGGTCTCGGAGCTGCTGTGCCATGCCTTGTGGGTGAAGTGCGTGTCGGTAGACACGGAGAATACTTCAACGCCCAGTTTCTGCAGCTCTTCGTACTTGTCAGCCACGTCGCCCAGCTCAGTCGGGCACACGAAAGTGAAGTCGGCCGGGTAGAAGAAAAATACCGCCCACTTGCCTTTCACGTCTGCTTCGCTGATCTCAACGAACTCGCCGTTTTTGAAGGCGGTAGCGTTGAACGGTTTGATCTCGCTGTTAATGATGCCCATTAAAGAACTCCTTGTTGATGGATTCATAAGTTAATGAATTTGTGGCGCCCACAGTACGGATATCGGCGATGCGGATAAAATTGATAATTCCCAAGCCAGGGATAGAAAAAACCTATCTCTGGCTTTTGAAGGGAATTTTTCCGCCACCCCGTTTATGGGGTCTTAACCAGCCAGTTCAATCTTTCCAAAGTCCAGAATATTTTCTTTCGGTGACGCTTTAATGGCAGCCACTTCTGCCCGCTTGTTCGCCAGGATATAGACGAAACAGCCAAAATACAGTGCAATCACCAGGGCACCAACCCACTGAATCCGCAGGAAATCCAGCTGGAACAGCATGGTCAGACCAACCATCGCCAGGAAATTGAACACCACATAGTTCACCCGCCCGAGGCGCTGGGCAGTGAGATTGAGGTTGTCGGTATAGAGCCGGATCAATGAATCCAGCGAGTTCACCACCATCAACACACCCACCGAAATCATGGCGAGATTGGTGAACGCCGCAATCTGCAGGCCTTCCGCGTGGTAGTGGTAAAGCACGGTAAACCAGACACCAATGGCGATGGACGGTACCACCAGCATGGCAATCAAGAGCTGCCAGGTGCGGATACCGCTCACGAAACGGGCGGTGAACTGGCCGATCATGATGCTCCAGGCAAACCACCAGAACAGGTAGAACTCATGGTAGTCGTTGATCGGCAGGGCAAACTGGTGGATGTTGGCGAAGTACTCGCCGATCAATCCGGCGGTGCCGAAGAAATCTGCCGGTGAGCCCGCACCCATAACGAACGCCCGGAACCACATGCCCACGATCAGGGCAATAAACAACAGGCTCGAACCCAGACTGAGGATGCGCACATATTTGATCTTGGAGCTGGAATAGACCGCCAGCGCTATCGAGGCAAATACAATGGCGTAGAACGCTGGCACCACCGATTCGCCATCACCGAGCATGGGCAGGTACCAGGGCAGATTCACCAGCAGCAGATAGGCGGTAAACGCACAGGTTCCGATGATTACCACGTTGTTTACGACCTTCACCAACGGAATCTCAAAGAACTGCACACGCGGCTCAATGATCGCGAAGTAAAAACAGGTCAGGAAATAGAAGCCCCAGATCAGGAACGCCCAGAACCCGAATTCGATAGCCAGGGGGTTGGCAAAGCCGTACTCAGGGCTCGCAGACAGATCGCCATAGCCACCGAACTCGGTCAACGGGAACATGATCAGCCCCACATCCAGACCTGAGGTGAACAGGATGGCGATAAAGGTGAAGGTGCGGACGGGCGTTACGCCGATGCACTGGATGTCCCACCATTTGTACAGGATCAGCACAATGGCGGCGAAGGTGAAGATCAGACCTGCGGATAACCAGAGTGTCATAACGTCCTCCGGTTACTTTGTTTCTTTGCAATGAACAGCATGGGTGTTCCTCCTCTACTTAGTAAGCGCTGCTTCTTTCGAATCGGACACAAACCCAGGACTTGCCTATCGGGCGCCCGAAAACGGCAGAACACCGTCGCGCTGATAGGGAAATCCTGAGGGCTTGCAAAACCCCGGGCACGTTGCACGCCCGGGTGGGATGACGACGCGCTATGCGAGCGCGCGCTTTGCCTGTCCCGGTCGCTGACGTGTCTGCCACTGGTCGTCCATCACCACAGGCGCGTCAGAAGGTTGCAGGGGCTCCCTGCCCCGGATCAGATCGGCTGCCCGCTCGGCCACCATGATGGTGGGCGAATTCAGGTTGCCGTTGGGTATGGTCGGGAAGATGGACGAATCCACCACCCTGAGATTCCGGATACCGTGAACCCGCGTCTCCGGGTCCACCACCGCCAGCTCGTCGGTGCCCATCTTGCAGGAGCAGGACGGGTGGTAGGCGCTCTCAACCGCCTGGCGAACAAACGCATCAATTTCCTCGTCGGTCTGGACCTCGGCACCGGGCTGGATCTCCGCTCCGCGGTACTCGTCCATGGCCGGCTGGTTGATGATTTCCCGGGTCAGGCGCACACAGTCCCGGAAGCCCTCGCGGTCTGCCTCGTGCTGCAGATAATTGAAGCGGATGGTCGGTGCCTGTTTCGGGTCGGCCGATTGCACATGCACAAAGCCCCGACTCTTCGGCTTGTTGTGACCAATGTGCAGCTGGAATCCGTCTCCATTGAAGGCTTCTTTACCGTCGTAGCGCATGGCTGCCGGTAAGAAGTGATATTGCAGGTCGGGCCACTCGACGCCGGCCTTGGACCGGATAAAGCCACAGGACTCGAAGTGATTGGTGGCGCCCAGACCGTCCTTGCGGAGAATCCAGCGAACACCGATCTTCAGCTTGTTCCACCAGTCCAGCTTGCCGTTGAGCGACACCGGCTGTTTGCAGCGGTACTGAAAGTAAAACTCCAGGTGGTCCTGCAGGTTCTCACCAACGCCGGGTAGCTCGTGCTTTACCTCGATACCAGCCTTCTCCAGTACCTCACGCTTGCCAATTCCGGACAGCTGAAGCAGGTGGGGTGAACCGATAGAGCCCGCTGACAGGATGACTTCCTCGGCGGCTTTCGCCTCGTGCACCTTGCCGCCCTGCTCGTAACGGACACCTGTGGCGGTTTTGCCATCGAGCAACACCTTGTGCACCAGGGCATGGGTGACCACAGTCAGGTTATCGCGATCCATGGCCGGGCGCAGATAGGCGTTCGCAGTGGACCAGCGACGACCGTTCTTCACGGTCATGTGCATGGCGCCGAAGCCTTCCTGCTGGGTACCGTTGTAATCATCGGTCTCAAAGTAACCGGCATCGGAACCCGCCCTGATAAAGGCCTTATAGAGCGGATTCTGCATGTTATTGCCGTTATTCACACCGAGCGGGCCCTTATCGCCCCGGTAGTCATTGCCGCCAAAGGCCCAGGTCTCGGCCTTCCTGAAATAGGGCAGGACGTTGCGATAATGCCAGCCGGTAGCGCCCTCGGAATCCCATTCGTCAAAATCCCGGGCGTGGCCACGGACATACACCATGCCGTTGATGGAGGAAGAACCACCCAGCACCTTGCCCCGGGGGCAGTGCATGCGGCGGTTATCCAGGAACGGCTCTGGCTCGGTCTCGAACTGCCAGGCGTATTTCTTGGTGTTCATGGGAATGGACAGGGCGGTGGGCATCTGGATGAAGATGCTCTTGTCGCTGCCGCCGGTTTCCAGCAGCAGCACCCGGTGGCGCGCGTCCTCGGTCAGGCGGTTGGCCAATACACAACCGGCGGAACCCGCACCCACAATGATGTAGTCGTATCGATTTTCTGTCATACGCGTTCTCCTGTGTGGCCTGCGATTAAAAGGGAGCGTCCAAATCTTCCATGCCCACATACACCGATTTGATCTGGGTGTAGTGAGCAATGGTTTCGCGCCCGTTCTCGCGGCCGATGCCGGAGAGTTTGTAACCGCCGACCGGCATTTCCGCCGGGGAAGCGCCGTAGCTGTTGATCCAGCAGATGCCGGCCTGGATCTGGTGAATCACCCGGTGAGCCCGACGGATATCGTTGGTGAACACGCCAGCGGCCAGACCCGTATCCGTGTTATTCGCGCGGGCAATCACCTCGTCCTCATCGCGGAAAGTGAGGACCGACATCACCGGCCCGAAAATCTCTTCCTTTACGATGGTCATATCATCGGTGCAGTCGGTGAAAATGGTGGGTTCCACGAAATAGCCGCCTTTGGAATCCTCCGGCTCGAAGGCCCGACCACCGTGGCTGAGAGTCGCGCCTTCGGATAGGCCTTTGGCGATGTAATCGAGCACCAGATCCCGGTGTTTTGCGGAGATGAGCGCGCCGAAATTGGTGTCCGGATTCATCGGGTCGCCGGGCTTGATATTGTTGCGGGTGCGTTCCAGCAGACGTTCGATAAAGCGCGGGTACAGATCTTCATGAACAAACACCCGGGTGCCGTTGGTGCAGATCTCACCCTGGGTGTAGAAGTTGCCGACCATGGCGGCGGAAATGGCGTTCTCAAGATCCGCATCGTCAAAGATGATCAGCGGGGATTTTCCGCCGAGTTCCATGGTGACGTCTTTCAGGGTGGAAGATGCCGCTGCCATAACTTTCTTCCCGGTGGCCACTTCGCCGGTGAAGGAGACCTTGGCAATCTCGGGGTGGTGGGTCAGCCACTGGCCAACTTCGGCGGCGCCCTGCACCACGTTGAATACGCCCGCCGGCACGCCCGCTTCGGTAAAGATTTCCGCCAGCTTCACCGCACCCATGGGGGTTTCCTCGGATGGCTTGAAGATCATGGCGTTACCGCAGGCCAGGGCCGGCGCGGATTTCCAGCAGGCGATCTGGATCGGGTAGTTCCAGGCGCCAATGCCGGCGCAGATGCCCAGGGGCTCCCGGCGGGTGTAGTAAAAATCACCGCCCAGGTCCTGTTGGTTACCTTCGATGGAGGGTGCCAGGCCGGCAAAGAACTCAACCGCATCGGCACCGGTGACCACATCCACGGCTTCTGCTTCCTGCCAGGGCTTGCCAGTATCGCGCACCTCTGCGGCAGCCAATTCATCATTACGCTCTCTCAGAATCGCAACCGCTCGAAGCAAAATCCGGCTGCGCTCGATGGCAGTCATGGCAGACCACTCGGCAAAACCGGCGCGGGCACTTTCAATGGCGGCCTGCTGCACGGATTCATCCGCCACTTCCACTTCGTAGATAACCTGACCCGTGGCCGGGTTCACCACGGGGAAGGTTTCGCCAGTGCTGTTGGCCAGGAAACGGCCATGGACGAAATTCTGAACAACAGGAAGAGATGCAGACATAGTCGGTAATTAACCTCGGTTCGGTGTCTTCAGGCCTTGTGGGCCGTTCGAATCAATCTCGGCTCAGGCGGTTGCCTGGGCCAGTGTCTCGTGGACAAATTTCTTGCAGAGCCGCTCACCGGCTTCAAAGCTCTCTGCCGGGTCCAGGCTCAGGGCACTGCGCAACCAGAACCCATCGATCATTGCCGCGGTTTGCCGGGCGGCCTCAGTCGCTGCGCCGGGTTCAAGCACCTGTGCGAAGGAATATCGCAGGTTGCTGTACAGCCGGGCGTTGTTGATCTGCTGCAGCCGCTTGAGCCCCGGCTCATGCATCGACCGGGCCCAGAAGCTCAGCCAGGTCTTGGCCGCCAGCGCCGAGCGCTGAAACTCGGAAAAGTTCGACTCGATGATGCAATTGAGCCGCTGTTCCGGGGAGCGGTCGGTCTTGGCCATGCGCTCCCGCAGTTCCTTGCCCAGTTGATCGAGCAGATAACGCAGGGCCGCCTCAATCAGACCCTGCTTGCCGCCGAAATAATGGCTGATAATCCCGGAGGACATGCCCGCCCGTTTGCTGATGCTCACAATGGTGGTGTTCTGCATTCCGAGCTCGGCAATCGAATGCATGGTGGCTTCGATCAGCTGCTGCTTGCGTGTGTCTTTGACCCCAACTTTTGGCATGGCGGCTTCGGTTACTCGTCTTGATTCCGGTGTTGAAAAGCAGCACCAATCAGCCCTGCTTTTTATTAATTGAACGTTCAATTAATAAAAAGCTTACAGAAGCGAGGCGGGGAATTCAAACCTGATCAGAAAGCAGGGAGCCTTCGCGCCACTCTGATATGGCGCGGTTGTGACGGCAGGAAGGGCAAGCAAATATCAGCTATGGCGACGGTAATCCGGGTCTGTCCAGCACACAGGAAGCGCTTCACCGGAGGGAAATGCGAGTTCGGATTTTTTAAACAATTCAGGATCCTGCGCCTCCTCTCCGTAATGGAGGCTGCCTCGCACCTGCTGGCTATGGGGATCAAACAGCGCCTGTGTATCCAGAACTTCGATCAGGTGCCCGGTTGCTTTTTCAGCGACGAACATAGAGGCCTCCTTGGGAATGAATATCTCCTTTCAACGTAGCAGATGGGCCGCTATCGAGACAGGTGCTTGAGGGCTACGGAGAGCAAAAAGGGACGGGTGGGCAAGGCGGAGAATCTGCAGATATGAGACATTTCGCTACATTAAATATTGGTTCTCGGCTTTTCCGGTGAAGAAAGGCTGTTAAGCTGATGATCAGGAAAATAAAAAAGCCTGATGGCGATATAACGGGGTCTACTGTTGGTGATCCTCAGCACTGCTCTGCGTATCTTTTTACTGAGTCTGGCGACGTTCACGTCGCAGTTTGCGCATGCGGATAGCGCCCCGGTCACACTTGCCTCAGAAAAACCGATTGAAAGCCATTTCCAGTACTGGGAAGACGCCAGCGCCGAAGCGGAGCTGGCCGATGTTCGCGCCCTCCCCGATGCCGCCTGGCAGACCAACCCATCGGGAAAGGCCACCTTCGGGATTACCGATTCCGCCTACTGGCTGCGGGTTGAGGTGCAAAACCAGACCGGGCGCGACCAGCTGCTGATTGCCGAGCTGGGCTATTCCCAGTTTGATGACGTGGTGTTTCACGAGCTCTCCGGCGGCACCCTGCTTCGAGAATTCGCCACCGGGGACACCCGCCCTTTCTACCCCAGGGATGTCGACCATCCCAACATGCTATATCGATTCCATGTGGCCCCGGACGCCTCGAAAACGCTTTATATCCGGGTCGCCACCCAGGGCACGATGGTAGTGCCGCTGCAGATCTGGCAGCAGAATGATTTTTACGAAGCCGCTGCCAACGAGCAGAAGCTGCACTTTTTCTATTACGGCAGTCTGGCAGTGATCATCCTGATCAACCTGGCCGTGTTCCTGACCCTGCGAGAAAAGCTGTACCTGTACTACGCCCTGGCCATTTCAGGCTACTTCCTGTTCTTCGCCGCTGTGCGCGGCTATACACTTCAGCATATCTACCCGGGCGCACCGTTTCTTCACACGCATGTGCTTCTACTGTCGATGCCATTCCTGGCGATGTTCTCGATACTGTTCTGCATGGAGTTCCTCCAGGTGCGCTCTAACAGCCCCAGGCTGTACCGGGCCCTGCAGGCGATGCTCTTGTTTGAAATGCTGTTTTTCCTGTCTGCGCCGATGCTGGATTACGACACCGGTATCCGGGTGGCGGCCGTTTCCGCGTTCGCATTCTTCTCGCTGCTCCTGGTGGCCGGCCCTGTGGCCTGGGCTGCCGGTGTCCGGGCCGGGGTATTCTTCACGATCGCCTGGACACCTCTTACGATAGGGGTCTCGGCAACGGCAGGGCGGGCCCTGGGCCTGCTGCCGGAGAATTTCTTTACCGAGTACGCCATGCAGATCGGCTCCGGGCTCGAGGCTTTCATTCTCACGCTTGCCCTCGCCGACCGCCTATACCGGGAACGGGAACAGAAAATTCAGGCTCAGGCCGATATCCTCAAACAACAGAAGGCCCGCAACGAAGCCCAAACCCAGTTGAATGAAGCGCTGACCCATGACCCGGTGACCGGGCTACCAAACCGGAACCGATTCGAATGGATGGTGGATGAGCAATTGCGGCAAAACCCCAACGGGCGCTTCATGGTGGGCGTTACCCGGATAACGCAGCTCAAGGAAATAAACCGGACCCTGGGCCTGGACCGCAGCGAACGTTTGCTCAAGGCCATGGCAGAGCAGATGACCCGTTTAGCCTCAGGCCTTCCCATGGTTCATCACACCGTCGATGCGCGTGGGAACGATGAGCGGGTATATCAGCTGTCTGGCGACAGTTTTGGTTTGTTGGTGAACGTCAGTAAAACGGCAGACGACTTCCAGTCGCTGGATAACGCACTTAAACAACTGGCGGAACCCGTGTTGCTGGATAACATCGCCATAGAGCCCAATCCCCGGTTCGGTGCCGCCAGCTATCCGGAACATGGCAAGAAAGCCGCCCTGCTGATCCGCAATGCCCATGTCGGCATGGAAATGGCGCCTCATGGCCCGTATCAAACCGGCCTGTATTCCCGCAAGGATGACATCTATGACGAAAGCCGGCTGACGTTGATGTCCGACCTCCGGGAGGCACTGCACCACAATCAGACCGAGCTCTACTATCAGCCCAAAATCAGCCTGGCGACAGGTAAAGTGGTGGGTGTGGAAGCCCTGATCCGCTGGCATCACCCGGACCGGGGCTGGGTGCCGCCGATTGAGTTTGTTCCGATGGCGGAGAAAACCGGGGTGATCAAACATCTGACCCGATGGGTGGTGGACCAGGCTCTGAACGATCTGAAGGAACTCCATGCCCTCGATCCGGCTCTGACCGTTTCTGTGAATATCTCTGCCCGGGATCTGAGCTCTCCGGAACTGGTGGGCCTGTTCGAAACCCGGACAAAGCGCAATCAGCTGAACCCGGAACAGGTCATTATTGAGCTGACCGAAACCGCTGCCATGGATGATCCCCACAGGGGCCTGAGCGCCCTGAACGAATTAACGGCTATCGGGCTGAAGCTGTCGATTGACGACTTTGGCGCCGGCTACTCCTCGCTTTCCTATCTCAAGAAACTGCCGGCCAGCGAAATCAAACTGGACCGCGCCCTGTTACAGGACATCGAATCCAGCGAGGGCGCGCGGATGATTGTCGAAACCGCCATCAGGATGGGCCAGGGCCTGGGCTATCAGGTGGTGGCCGAGGGTGTCGAAACCGAAAAGTCGGCCCGCCTTCTGAACCAGTTGGGAGCGGAAATGCTCCAGGGCTACTGGATCTGCTCGCCGAAGCCGCTCCACGAGCTACAGGCCTGGCTGGAGGTTGAAAGAAAGGCGCCCAGCCTCCAAGGACTACAACAGGTATAGATTTCCCTGAAAAGGACGGTATTCGCTATGAGCCTTGATCAGATTCAGGCCCTTATCGACACCTGGACGGGATTGGGCATCTGGCTGGCCCTTGTTGCGGCCAGCGTCGTCTGGGTGGTTTACGACCTGAGAACCAGCAACAGCCACATTGCCTCCATGATGCAGTGGGTGTGGGGGCTTACCGTGCTTTATTCCGGGCCGGTCGGCGTCGCTATCTACCGATACTCGGGGCGCAAACAGATCCCGACAGACAGCCTTGCCCGCAAGGGCTTCCGGTCGGTAGCACATTGCTACTCCGGCTGCGGCATCGGCGAAATTCTCGGCGTGATTATTTCGGTTGGCCTGTTTGCCATGGGTAATTTCTGGGCTGCCATCATCACCTTTACGCTGGCCTATATCTTCGGCTTCGCCCTGAATATTGGCCCGATGATGCAGAACGGCATGGCATTCAAAGAAGCGTTCAAGGGCGCCTTCTTCGCAGAAACCATAAGCATCGTTGTGATGGAGTCCGTGGCAATTACCACCGATCTCTACCTCGGCGGCAACGCCACCATGGGGGATGCCCTGTTCTGGTCCTCTCTTTACATCTCACTCTCACTGGGTTTGTTTGCAGCCTGGCCCGCCAACCTGCTGCTGATCAAATACGGCCTCAAGGGTGGCATGGGCGATCCGAGGGATGAGAACGCGGCTGCTCACGCGCACTGCCACTGAATTGCTGATCACATCCAGCGGCGAACCTCGGCACAGTAGGTCGCATAGGCGGCACCGAACTTGTCCCGCATGAACCGCTCCTCCGGAACAATCTGGAAATGGTTCATGTAGAGGACAAATGCCGGTAGAAAAAGCAGGGCCGGCAGATTGCCAAGCCACAGCCCCCAGGCGCAGAGAACCAGCAGGAATCCGAGGTACATCGGGTTTCTGCTGTACCGATAGACACCAGAAACCACGAGACTTTCCGACTGCCCGGGAACCCTGGGATCTACCGTTGTGCCCGCCTTTCTGAACGCCGAGACACCAAGAATCGCGATCGCCATACCCGTCAGTGCAACGCCAGACGCCAACCAGCCTGCTGCTGGAATGGCAATTGCCAAGTCAGGTGCAATGCGGGACAGAGCCCACATCCCAACTGCCACAATAGCGACAAGAACCACCGGCGGTATTTTCAGCTCAAGTGCTGTCACAAGCCATTACTCCTCTGCTGACCGGAGCGCCCGGCCAAGAGCGGTATAATAATCGCAAAAAGCGTTTTTGACGCGTTCGCGTTCCGCGCCCACCGGGTACAGACCCAGTTTTGCCTCTTCAGATTCTCGGGTTCCGCTCACCAGAAAGGCGTTCTTCACGTTTGCATCCTGCACAAACGCTTCAAACGCCCGGGCGCAAAGCTCTTCGGGCAGGCTGAAATACTGAATCCCCGCCGCCTTGTCGGCCTTTATTGAGCAACGGAAAAGCTCGCTGGGCTCTGCACCTTTTTCGTCCAGAAGAATCGCCTTGAAGCAGGCCTGCAGTCGATCGTTCAGCGGATGCCGAACAGCGTCGTCACGGCCAAGCCAGAGCTTTGAGGCAAACTGGCCTCTCTGGGCCTCGCCGAAAAGTTTCTCGCCGATGTAATGATCGAAGGCGTGAAACCACTCGTGGGCGATGCTGCCAGGCCCGGCATTTTTGGCCAGTGAGAAGCTGCGCGTGGCCGGCGTGTAGTGGGCCGACACACCGGGCCGCCCACCAATGCCATATTGAAGAGCAAGGGTGCCACGCAGGGAAACCAGCGACTCGGTGCCGCCAAGAATGGTCATCAGGTCGCACAGGGCATCGTAGAACAGCGACGCACTGCGCTGTTTTTCCGGCTCGGTGACCCAGCGGCCAAGCTCGATGGTACGAAACTGGAAACGACGGCGGACGTCGAGAAAGGTAACCGGCGCTCCGGCTCGATGGTCCGGGCCCCGACGGTAAAAGGTTTTAGCCATGGGGCTATTGTACGATGAAATTCCGGCCTGTCTTTCAGGCACCGGGAGAAACATTATTTGGCGGGATTGACCGGTTTTATGTGAATTATGACCGTCTGATTTTTCGCCGGCTTGTGCCACACTGCCAGAACCAATAACGACAATATCCGGACCGAGTGTTTGCCATGACCGACACCCAGACCCATTACCGCACCTGTAACATCTGTGAAGCCATGTGTGGCCTCGAAATCCAGCATCGGGGTAGCGAGATCCTGTCCATCAAGGGTGACAGCAACGACCCGTTCAGCCACGGCCATATCTGCCCGAAAGCCGTTGCACTGCAGGATTTCTACAATGACAAGGACCGCCTGAAAGCACCCATGAAGCGCACCGCGGACGGCTGGCAGGAGATCAGCTGGGAAGCTGCCTTCGAGGAAATCGCCTCGCGGTTTCGCGGCATCCAGCAGGAACACGGGCAGGATGCGGTCGGGGTTTATCTGGGTAATCCAAACGCCCATAACTTCGGCAACGCCATCATGCTGCCGCGGTTCTTCAAGGCGCTGGGCACCAATAACCGCTACAGCTCCGCATCGGCGGACCAGTTACCACACCACGTGGCCTCCAATTACATGCTGGGTGCCGGCATGCTGATTCCGGTGCCAGACATCGACCATACGGATTTCATGCTGATCATTGGTGCCAACCCGATTGTTTCCAACGGCAGCCTGATGACCGCCCCCGGCGTCGGCAAACGCCTGAAGGCCATCCAGCAACGCGGCGGCAAGGTGGTGGTGGTTGATCCACGGCGTACCGAGACCGCGAGAAAGGCCGACCAGCACCTGTTTATCCGCCCGGAAACCGATGCCCTGTTCATGCTGGCCATGGTCCACACCCTGTTCGAGGAACAGCTGGTTACCCTTGGCCACCTGGAAGACCGGATCGACGGGCTGGAGCAACTGGCCGAGGCCGTAAAACCCTATAGCCCGGAAACCGTGGAGGCAGCCTGTGGTATGACCGCAGAGGCCATCCGCGAGCTGGCCCAGGAGATGGCAGCTGCGAAGAGCGCCGTTTGCTACAGCCGCATGGGCGCCTCGACGCAGTCGTTCGGCGGCCTCTGCCAGTGGCTCAACAATGTATTGAATATTCTCACCGGCAACTTCGATAGCCGCGGTGGCGCCATGTTCCCCCAGCCGGCCTTTGATCTTGTCAGGGACAAAAAGGGCAAGCCGAGTTCCTATGGCCGTTACGAGTCCCGGGTGCGAAAACTGCCCTACTTCAACAACGAATTCCCGGTCGCTACCCTGGCTGATGAGATCCTGACCCCGGGCGAGGGCCAGATCCGCGCGATGATCACCATCGCCGGCAATCCGGTGCTTTCGGCACCCGGCGGAACCCGCCTGGAAGACGCCTTTGATGCCCTGGATTTCATGGTGTCGGTGGATATCTACCTGAACGAAACCACCCGCCACGCGGACATCATCCTGCCGGCCACAACCGGGCTGGAAGTGCCGCACTTCGATGTGTTCTTCAACTCTTTCGCCGTTCGCAATACCGCCAAGTTCTCGGAACCGATGTTCGAGAAAGCGCCGAACCAGAAACACGACTGGGAAATTCTGCGGGATCTGGCCCTGCAGTTAACGGGCCTGGAAGACGATGGCGTAACGCCGGAGGCCATGCTGGATCTGGGACTGAAACACGGCGCCTACGGAAAAGTGGGCATGAGCCTAGAGACCCTGAAAGCCAACCCCCATGGTGTGGATCTGGGACCACTGCAGCCCTGCCTGGCGCAGCGCATCCAGACCGAGGACGGCAAGATCCGCATTGCCCCCGAGCTATACCTGAAGGATCTGAAACGCCTGGATGCCTCGGGCCTGTTGCAGGCAGATGAAAACAGTGACTATCCGTTCACGCTGATTAGCCGCCGCCTGCCCCGCAGCCACAACACCTGGACCCAGAACTCCCACCGCCTGGTCAAAGGCAAGAACCCGTGCACGCTACAGATGAACACCGCAGATGCCCTCAAAATCGGGCTTGAAGACGGACAACTGGCCACGGTTACGTCGGCTTCCGGGAGCATCAACCTGCCGGTGGAAATCGACGACGATATGTTTGAGGGTGTGATCAGCATGCCCCAGGGCTGGGGCCACAACCGGCCGGACACCGCCATGTCGATCGCCGAGGGACAACCCGGCGTGAGCATGAACGACGTCACCGATTCCGGGCGCATTGACGCACTGACGGGCAATGCGGCGTTTAATGGTACGAGGGTAGCCGTACGCGCAGCCTGATGTGAGACATGACATGGAGAAGATTGCGCTTCTTCCTGAATAGGGGAAGGCTGTCAATTAGTCCTCGCTGGTAATGCCGGAGGCTGGTCGGCGAATCCCCTTTTATGGGCTTTCTTTCCACACACAAGGCTGACTGCCGGCAGAACCAACAAAGGGCGTTTGATTCGATTCATAGTGCCAGGGAAGGCCTTTCTCGTACGTTTTCAGGCGACACTCCAGCCAACTTTTCCAGACCAGGAACTTGGGATAATCCTTACTATCCTCAATCAACCTGTCTATCGCGTTCTTCTGAGTTTCGACAGCTTCATCAAACTGACCATTTTCTGCGAGAACGGCCGCCAACGTATCCAGTGTTGTTGCCTGCTTTGATTCCTCATCGTCCTCCATGACTTCCTGAATCAACTCCAGCGCTCGAGCACCATCACGAAACTCTGCATCCGGGTGGACCGCCAAAAACCAGGAATAATGATGCGCTGAATAGACTTCGCTATCGTAATCGACTGATCGTTCGAACAGCGCCTTGGATATGCCGATATTCTTATCGACACCTTTTCCGAAAGCGTAAGATTTGGCCAGTAAACCAAGAGCAGGCGAATACTCGGAGTAACGATCTCCCCTTAAAATATCCGTTCCTTCTTCATCATTGCCGGGATCATCGTCGTAAAGCAGAATTTTAGCGTTTGCCAACGGCATAAAGTAATCGAGGTACTGATCCCAACGACCGTGCTCCAGGCTTTGCGATAGCTGGTAATACTCCTTTGCTTTCTCGATATCGCGCGGGATCTGGTAATCGGACAAAAAAAGGAAGCTGGCCATGACCGCAGAGGACTTACTACCGTCCTCGTTTGCTGCCGTTTCAAAATATGGCAGAGCTTCCTCGTATTTATTGTCGTCTACAAGATCAAAGCCTTTTCCACTTTGAGTGATTGAACACCCCGCGAGCTGCAACAAACACAGCAAAACGATCCCTCGACACCTGACGCTCACCACCCGAACTCCATCAACCATTGACCAAGAATAAGGTTTTACAGTTTTCTGCAGCTTTTTTCACACAATCCGAGCACAAATTCAGCGATCAATAGCGCACTGATTCTCCCCGCGCCGTATCAGCTATCGGAAAACGAGACTGGCTGAGCCAAAACAGGCTGCAAGTAATCGTCACTGACTTCCAATTCATAGACAGTTTTCGATTGAACCAAACAGTCGAGCATGTGTTTGCGTGCTCTATGATATTTTTCATCGATCACGTGACGATCTTTTTCCCACGTTTCCCGATCAGGCCACTGAGCATAACCAACCAGGATATTCGGCTTGTCTGAGGTATGGAGTCTTGAACCAAAACTGCCACAGTGCTCATAGATAGCTTTCGTCACTTCAAGCCAGGCTTCACGAAATGAAGTCTCTGTGCCTTCCTTGATTTCAAACTCGTAAACGGCAACAAACATTCGTTTCCCCTCTGAGCTCTAGCGCTGAGCGCACCGGCGCACTAGCGCACCGGCGCACTTTAGTGCGTCCGAGTGGCGCGTTTTGTTAGGCTCCAAGTGATTCATTTCGAGTATTCTGCTAGAAACTCCTTTGCTTTTCTTAGTGATTCCTTGATGTAAAACTTTGAGCCCGGCTTGATATTTTTCTCTTCAATAAAATCAACGTAAAACTTTAACCGATCATACGCTTTATCGAACTGACCTAGTGCGCGATACTGTTCACCGGCCCTCAGATATGCCAAACACTGCTTGGGATTCAGTTCGATCGATTTTTCCCACGAGGAAAGAGCTAAATCAAGGTATCCCATGGCTTGATACCTATTCCCTATATTTAGAAAACATAAAGAAGGGTTGGGGTCATTATTTTCTATGGCTTTCAAATACGCAGCAATTGCTTCTGCGTGTTTTCCAGATGCACCGAGCCGAACGCCCAAGTCAAAATTTAGCTCTTCTTCTTGTTCTTTTATCTCAGCATTTAATTCGCCCAATTTCTTAGCGAAAATATCGCTAATGTTTTTCTTTACACCATCATCCAGACTCTTAGACAAATCGTGAAATTCTTTTTCTATTTCATTTTTAGTTACCTCAACCTTTTCCTCGATTGCTTGGAAAGCGGAACGCGTTAGATATTTACCTTGAATTGAAGTCAAAAAGTTTTCTTCATCTTTGAAGTCACTAGGTGCATATAGAACCTTAGGATTAAAATTAAGAGTTAAAAAGAAGATCATCACGATGATTAGTGGGAACAGCATCACGAACCAGATAAAAATCTTCTGTAAATCCGGGGAGATAAGCCCGACCGTAATTGTTCCAGCAATTTCCGCTAGCGCTGAAAATATGGCAATTATCGTCAGTGGATTCGAAACGGTTCTTATTCTTTCGATCATTTCATATTTCTCGATAGCCTAACGCCGAGCAGAGCGGCGGCTGAAAGCCGTCCGGCGGCCAACGGCCGCGTACTGATGCGACTGGTTATGAATTGGCACTGCATCCACCGGCCTTTACCACACGTTGCGTTGGCGCCGGATATTTGCCAAGCAGTGATTCTGGGCGAATGGGACGGGGCGAAAAATTGCCACCACAGTTGGGGCACTGATTACCCAGCACATCAGATGCGCAAGATTCGCAGAACGTGCACTCGAATGTGCAGATTACCGCCTCACTGGAGTCCGGCGGCAAATCCTTGTCACAACACTCGCAATTGGGTCTCAATTCGAGCATAGAATCCTCCGTGCTGATTCATAACGCCGATGGTAATGGGCGGCTACGGAGCGCAGCGCAGTAGACGTACCGTTGACCATATTGTTATGGCTTCTTCTGCACATAGTATCGATTTGCGCACTCACTGAACTCGAAGCTAACCAATTTTGTTTCCATCACAGTACAGGTAACGACTTCGGCAGCATCTAGTTGAAAAAGAATAAAGTTGTGTCCGCCGCCCATGCTACTTTTAAAACAAACACCGTCGTATCCTTGCGACTTAAAAAACTCGGCTAATATCTGTGTTGGCACGTAATCTGACGCATCATCAGCGTTAGTTACTGGTTTGGTAAATGCCTCGTTGATCATTGACCAGACGGCGTTGCCAATATCTTCTTGGGATACTGGTGGGTTAAAAATACATTCAACGTGGGAATAGTGATGGGGAACTGAGTAGCAATCGACGAGCCTCAGGTTCTTTTGTATTTCGAACTGAGCAGATGACAGACGTTGGCCTAAATGTGGACGAAGTTCCGCGAGCGCAGTATTCTCATCATTCGACAGATATAAATACGAAATCCCCTTCGGATTGCCACGTCCCTCCTTTCCCTTATTTGGAATAGGTTTCATGCGTTGGGCTGCATATCCTGTTATTTCCGGCCCTCCCTCCAGCTCATGCTCGTCATGGCCGATCTGAGCTCGATAAAGGATGCTTTCTTTAGCCAAGGATCGTTCGCGCGGAGGCAAGGTACGCTTTATATTAGCTAGAAACTCCGATACCAAGGGCGAATGGACGAAACGGTTTTCTAGCTTGACCTCTCTTTCAAAGTCTTGAAAATCCCGCCATGAATTAAATCCCAAACCCACAACCTCCTGAATTGGTGCCCATAACTACGAGCGCAGCGGCAAAAAGCCGTCCAGTGGAGGGCCATAGGCCCGGAACTGACTTAATGGCCTTGTTATTGGGCAGAAAAACTCCTGAGTCACGGCTTGGTGTAGCCATACTTGCCCGGGTCCTCAAAAATGGTTGCCACTGTCGCCGTTGCCTCTTCCCTCGAAAGCTCTACACGTTGCAATAGAGCAATCGCTTCTTCTTGATCGCGAGACAAAATGGCCGCATCAAACTCATCCATGATCCGGGCATCAAAGAGACGTTCATTGATGGTCATTCCAGCCAGTTTGCTCATAATCGTCTAGAGACCCTAACGCTGAGGTAACCGGCACCGGAGCGCCAGCGGAGGGAACCAAAAGCGGTACGCTTTTAGCGTCCGGTTGACCATATGGTTATGGCTCAACCAGCCAAGCTCCGCCGGAAAACACAGCTTTAGTGGCAATGATAAGGCTGTGAACCTGCGTGACAGCATTGCCCAGGTGGGCTGTCTTTCCGGCAACCGCCACCATGAGCGAACGCCGTCGAGGCGAACACAACAAGAAACAAACTTAGCATTATTTTTTTCATGGTCATTCTCCGGGATTGAGGTGCTAGCGCATTGTGCAACCTCCATGTTCATTGCTCTCCAACTATCTTGGCACAACCCAGAAAATGTAGACGAAATGTACGTAAAGCGCCAAAACGCCAGCGCACAACGGCGCCCTTGGAATGAAGGCGCAGCCGCAATGTAAAGGGCGTCCGGTGGCCACCGGCCGGGAACTGCTGCGCTTTGTTAGCGATTGCCTGGTAGTTGCAACGTGCTCAACCACGCAATCAAGTGATCATAATCTCGTAAGGTAAGAATATGTTTTGTTTCGTCGGCAACTGCCTGAGCATCCTTCGTGAAAAAAGATGTGGTTACTACAACCCCTTTATTGGCTCTTGCTTGAGTCACCGTTCCCAGCAGACGTTGCACCACCCCGATTCCAACGGATCTGTCGGGTGCATATCTCTTACATTCAATTAGATGCACGCTTCGACCAACAAAATTGGATTCCTCTACCGCGACAATATCGACGCCGCCGTCTCTACTCTGTGGAGTTAACTCCACAGAAAAACCATTGTTTCGAAATATCGAGGCAACGAGCTCTTCAAATTTACGAGGAGGCAAAGAATAGAGCTGCTCAGGATGTCGACGGAAATAAGCAAGCATCTCCGCCTCTACATCCGGACACCAGAGTGAGAGGCAATCGGTGACTATCTTTGGTTCTTCCAAATACCGGAAGTCTTCCAGAAGCTTCTCTGCATCCCCACCCGCTAACTGATCGACGACGGCTTCTAGTTCATCCTCGTTTAGGCTATCCGTTTTAAAAACGGCAATCAGCTCTCTTTCAGTTAACTCCTGCCCAGTGTGCAATTTTTCCGCTGCGGATCGCGCCAGTTTTCTGTGGGCTTTCATGTCTTCAGGGACGGGAGGGCCTTTTCTGCGTCTCTTTTTTCGCCTTGTGTTTGGCTCTAAATCCGCCACATCAGAACTACCTTCTAAACGCTAACGCCAAAAGCACGCGCGGCTTCGGAATGGAGGCGAAGCCGCAATGTAGTATCCGTCGCCGCACCTGTGATTATTAAGATTGTTGAGGATATCGCGCTCTCAAGAAGTCGACAGTTTTTCTTAGTAGCGGACCGACGTGAACAATATCATCGTAATTATCTTCAGCGAACTCTTCGTCAAGATAGTTATGGGATGTGGTATTCCTACTATCTAGCATGTCTAACCATTCGTCTTCGTCATCAAGCCATCCAATCTTAAACGCTTCCTTTACACTTTCACGCGGGGTTTTCGGGTAAACACCCTCAAACTCTAATGCGCGCTTCAAAGTCTTCCACATTAGCTCTATGACATACTCGAACCGTTGAATTGTGCCCTCAACCACTAATTCTCTATTGCGAGGTATCTGTAGTGCCGACTCCAATTTGGCCATGGCTTTTTCGAGATTTCCCAAGCTATCCTGCAACTTACGATCGCTCATATATGACTACTCCTTGAGAGACTATTCGTTCTTGTAGTGCAGGAGGGTTTGATTCGAAATGAACCAACGAAACCCAGTAAAGCGTCCGGGATTCTGCTGCATCTAGCCGTAATCTTGAAAATTTTTTTCTGCACAATTCCGGTGCAAATACTGCAATATCAAAATCAGAGCGAGAATCAAAATCACCCACAGCCCTAGAGCCAAAAAGCATCAGCTTCTCAATTGGATAAAGATCAACCAATTCATCAATAACCGATTGAACGGATAAAGGTTCTCTCATCGTAAAACCTTAACGCCAGCCATAAGCGGCGCCCTGAAAAGGGCGTCCGGTGGAGGGCCAGAGGCCCGTAACAGACTTAATGGCCTTGTTATAAGTGATCAATTTAGCTCGTACTGGACGAAACTGTTCCAGTCACCGATAGCGTCCTGGGCAGCCTGTTGATGAGCCGCGGCAGCTTCTTGTTGCTCTTCGACGAAACGATTGATGCAAGAGCGATAGTCTTCGACCTCGGAATTGAATTGATCAACCTCCCATTGAGAGGTGAACTCATAAGGTTTGCTCGGCTCATAGCATGAGTGGCTTGGGGCAAACATATCTGCAAGAACTGGAAGCGCGATTGCAGCACCAACAATTCCGATACCGAATTTCATACTTCTAAGCTGCATCATTTCTCCATTTCGTTATAACGCGGAGCGCACCGGCGCACTTAAGTGCGTCCGAGTGACGCGATTTGTTATACCTTTTCCCAGCGCAATCCCACGTTCGTATATCGAGCCTGGTACTGGTGCTTGAATTCAGATACTAACGGGCTTGCTACCAATGAATGAGCGGCATTTGGATTATGGAGCACCACTAATTCTTTGGTCGCCGCGAATGCTACCGCAATTGCACTGATATATTTCTTTCGATTGGTAAATAAGCCGGGGTGACGGCGTACTTCTACAACTTGGCCATCTTTCCGCTCCATGAACTCCGCAACCCCCATCATCGCAGACTGAATATTCTGGATGAGCAGCAAATCTTTTACGACGAAGTCTCTATTGTCGCAGAGCACAACTACACACGGCTTGCCAGTAGCGCCATGTCCTTTGAATTGAACAGATGCACTCTTCACTCGATCTTCTATTCTGTCAGAGTTGATACTGTATATTTCGTGATGTCCTTCCAGAACCTCTTTTTCGTACGGATTTTCGACAAACTCTTTTACTTCCCAATAACTGGTCAGGCTTCCCACCCAAACCTCAAAGTCAGGTACAGGGTCACCCAACTCAGGCAGTTTTCGGTGTCCGATACCAAGGTCAGTAAGGATTTCGTCTACTAGGATTTCCGACTCGTTCATAGGTTCACGTAGGTATAACGCATAGGTAACCGACGCCGGAGCGCCAGCGGAGGGAACCAAAAGCGGTACGCTTTTGGCGCCCGGTTGACCGACTGGTTATGGCTGCTCATTCCGCCTCACGATACCGATGACCAACTTGCCACAACCTAGCGCCAACAAAAGCATCGATAGAATCTGCACTACGCTAATGGCTATAAAGTACCACTGGTATTTGTCTTGGGCTTCTTTTTTGGCTGAAGAGAACTTTTTCAGGAAGTCATCATTTTTCATAAGATTCGAAAGCTGCTCTTTCGACATGAATTCCCAGGTTTCGAGGTTCCAAGGCTCTTGACCAAGCACGCTCACGCGAATCTCTTTCTCCATCCTTTCCTGAAGAACGCTTCGACCTGTTTCCAATACAGATTCGACCAAGTTCACGAGTAAGAAAAAGGCGAATATGGTAATACAAACTTTAAGCTTCACTCGACTTCCCTGTGGCCATAACGCTATGCGAAGCGGCCGGTTTGGAGGCGCAACCGCGCCGGAAAACCGGTCCGCTTGCGCTATTGGTTAGGCAATCTGGCCAGAATATTCTTGACCCAGAATGCCTCTATGATGCCCGCATTGGTCCCAAAATTTCTTATATCATCTAAAGTTTCTGGGTGTATCGGGTTCTCAGTTAAATAACCACTTATAGTGCCAATGACTCGGGGTATACCCGAATCCATGTATATCACTGGGCCTCCGGAAAAACCTTTGTTGTTATGCCCATCCAGAAACAATGTAGTCAATCCGTGTTTTTCAAAGTCAATGCAGGAAATAAGCGCTGCTTTGACGAATGGAAAAGGGAACCTATTATTTAACTCGCCCGATGGTGAGGCCATGCCAAAAGGGAAACCTAGAAAATAGACCCATTGACCCAACGTTGCTCCCGCAGGCCCAATTAAGATCTCATGACGTGGAGATAGGTCAGACTCCAGCCTAAACACAATCGTGTCGGCATGCTCTCGTTCATTGAACACTGTATGGACTGGAACATCCCGCCAAGCCTTGTTCTGGAATACCTTAACCGAGGGAATTTCGAGCGAGCCTTCGAATACGTGAGCCGCCGAAATCAAAAATTGATTTCGGCCTTTCTCAACGGTGTAACCTGAAGCAGTTTTTCCTTCGTGAAAAATTCGAAAAACCCGCTGAATGATATTCGTCGTTATCATCCCTTTGCCTAACGCCATGCGCAGCGGCCGGTTTGTGGAGCGCAGCGGAACAAACCGGTCCGGCTGACGCTACTGGTTAGAAGTTCTTGGCCGCCTATCTGCGGTTTTTCTCTGAATCCATGACAAAAGACAGCACGCCGAGATGGCGGCCAGCGCAAACCCATATGCTGCAGCGGTAATTAGCAGTCCATCCATCGAATATTCCGCACCAAGCAAAATCAATGGGACTAAAATCAAAGCTCCGGCAATAACTCTGTATACACTTAGCAAGCTAAACCCAACTTGTTCAGAGATATCATGAGCGTTTCGAAAGAAGGAATTTATAGTCTCATTAGGCTTGAACCACCAATAATCCACGGCTGAGAGCAAAAGATGCCCTACAAATAAGGCTGCCCAGTACCAAATTAAAAAATCTGCTGCCTTCAAAGATTTGAAAAAAGCGATCAAACCGCCATCACCAGGGAAATAGCATACGAGTACGCTTGGGACACCTCCCAATATTAATGCGCAAATGGTCTCCCTGAACGCATAATCTTTAATTTCCAACTTCCTGATTGTCTTTCTCCCCAACTTCTAACAGCTAATTATACGAACGCGTTCGTATATCACCCGCTCGTAAAACTCCAATAAAAAATGCTCAAGACAAAACGATTTTATTAGATAAAACAATCATTTGAGCACCAACCACCACGGCTACCGCCGGAGTTATACGCCCACCCATTAGCGGCCCCGCTTCCAAACCGGGGCGTATATCTCCGCCCGGCCATTGTGACTTATTCAACCCTAGCAGATAGTTACCTTCATTTCGCACCGGGAATCCCGGAGTTATGCGAACGTGTTCGTATAACTCCGGCTGTTCAGGCGGGTTTACCACTCCAGCTGAGCCCCGGTCTGGTACTCAATCACCCGGGTTTCAAAGAAGTTCTTTTCCTTGCGCAGTGTGGCCTGTTCATCCAACCAGGGCGAGACGTTCTTTGCTCCGGGGAACGGCTCTTCAAGACCTACCGTCCTGGCACGGCGGTTGGCCACAAAGCGGAACTGTTCGCTGTGGTACTCGGCCGAATAACCGAGAATCGGGTCTCGCAGGATGTAGTCCGCATAGGCCTTCTCGGCGGCTTCGGATTCGTCCCACATCTCACGCACGGCCTTCGGATCGAAGGTGATGTTCTCCTCTTCCACGATCTGGTTGACCACTTTCAGGCCGAATGAGAAGTGCATGGCCTCATCCCGCAGGATGTACTGAAGCTGTTCGCCCGTGCCTCGCATCAGTCCTCGACGCTGCAGGGCGAAGATAGGGCTGAAGCCGTTGTAGAACCAGGTGCCTTCGAACACCGCCGCGAAGAACAGGTAAGACATGATGAATTCCTGCAGGTCATCCTTGTTGCGCAGGTTCATGTCTGGCCGCATGGCCGCATCCAGCCGGCGGTTGGCGATCTGGATCTTGCCGTTGATGGCAGGCACCACGCGGTAACGGTTGTAGATCTCGCTCTGGTCCAGGTTGAGGGTTTCGATGCAGTGCTGGTAGGCCCAGGTATGCATGGCTTCCTCGTATACCTGCCGGGCCTGGTAGATCTGCAGCTCCGGCGCGCTCATCTTCTCCATCACCGCCAGGCCGATGTTGCGCATGGCCAGGATGTCGGAAGTGGTGAGGTAGGCCAACACGTTCTCGTATACATGTTTTTCCGGCGCAGTCAGCCGGTGGTGGTAGTCGTGAACGTCCTGGGCCATGTTCACGTCCAGGGGGGTCCAGTGGTTTTTGTTGGCGTTCATGAAGTACTCCCAGGCCCAGGGGTACTTGAACGGTGCCAGCTGGTTGATGTCGGTTTCGCCGTTGATGACGCGTTTATCGTCCACGTTCACCGGTGCCGGGGCGCCGGGATGCGCCGCCCTGGATTCAGTTTTTGGTTCGTCGTCCCAATCAAGCATGTTTTTGCCTCGAAATCGTGAAGTGAGCAGTTACTGACAGGCTTCGCAGTCCGGATCGTCGATGCTGCACACCTGGGGTTGGGGCGCGGCAACCGGTGCGGTTTTTTCAGCGCCGGTAGCTCCCAGGGAGCGCAGGTAATAGGTGGTTTTCAGCCCACGTTCCCAGGCCAGCTGGTAAAGGGCATCCAGCTTTTTGCCGCTGGGCTCGGCCATGTACAGGTTCAGGCTCTGGGCCTGGTCGAGCCATTTCTGGCGCCGGGCCGCGGCCTCCACCAGCCATCTTGCGTCGATCTCAAAGGCGGTGGCGTATCGCGCTTTCAGTTCATTCGGGATGCGGTCGATCTGCTGAACGCTGCCGTCGAAGTATTTGAGGTCGTTCACCATCACGTTGTCCCACAGTCCTTCGGCCTTGAGGTCTCGGACCAGCGACGGATTGACCACCGTGAACTCGCCGGAGAGGTTCGATTTCACGAAGAGGTTCTGGTACGCCGGCTCGATGGACTGGGACACACCCACGATGTTGGAAATCGTGGCAGTCGGGGCGATCGCCATCACGTTGCTGTTGCGCATGCCGTTTGTTGCGATCAGTTCGCGTACGGGAGACCAGTCCAGCCGGGCGTTGGTGTTCACAGACAGGTCCCCTTCCCGGCGGTTCTCTTTGAGCAGGTTGATGGAGTCGATCGGCAGGATGCCCTGCTGCCAGAGAGAACCCTCGTAGCTTTCATAGGCGCCCCGCTCACCCGCCAGCGTGGCGGAAGCACGGATGGCGAAGTAACTGAGCTGCTCCATGGCAACGTCAGCAAACTCAACCGCTTCCGGGCTGGAATACGGCAGGCCCAGTTGATAGAGCGCGTCCTGGAAGCCCATGATGCCGAGGCCAACCGGGCGATGCTTGAGGTTGGAATTGCGGGCCTGGGGCACGGCGTAGTAGTTGATGTCGATAACGTTATCGAGCATGCGCACGGCGGTGTTTACCGTCTGTTCCAGGCGCTGCACGTCCAGCTCGCCGTTGGCAATATGGGCCGTCAGGTTCACGGAACCGAGGTTGCATACGGCGATCTCGTCGGCACTGGTGTTCAGGGTGATTTCCGTGCACAGGTTAGAGCTGTGCACCACGCCCCGGTGCTGCTGGGGAGAACGCAGGTTGCACGGGTCCTTGAAGGTGATCCAGGGGTGGCCGGTTTCGAACAGCACGGTGAGCATCTTGCGCCAGAGCTGCTTGGCCGGGATTTTCTTGAACAGCTTGATTTTGCCCTGCTCTGCCAGGGCTTCGTAATGCTCGTAGCGTTCACGGAAGGCGTTGCCGTACAGGTCGTGCAGATCCGGCGCATCGCTGGGAGAGAACAGGGTCCAGTCACGGTCTTCGCGCATGCGCTCGATCAGCAGATCGGGCACCCAGTTGGCTGTATTCATGTCGTGGGTTCGGCGGCGTTCGTCGCCGGTATTCTTGCGCAGCTCCAGGAACTCCTCGATGTCCAGGTGCCAGCTTTCCAGGTAGGCACACACTGCGCCTTTACGCTTGCCGCCCTGGTTAACCGCCACGGCGGTGTCGTTGACTACTTTCAAGAAAGGCACCACGCCCTGGCTCTGGCCGTTGGTTCCCTTGATGTGGGATCCCAGCGCACGAACTGGCGTCCAGTCGTTACCCAGACCGCCTGCCCATTTCGACAGCATGGCGTTATCCCGGATGGCCCCGTAGATGTCTTCAAGATCGTCGCCCACCGTCGTCAGGTAACAGGACGACAGCTGAGAATGGCGGGTACCGCTGTTGAACAACGTGGGTGTGGACGCCATGTAGTCGAACGACGACAACAGGTTGTAGAACTCGATGGCCCGGGCATTCGGGTCGTCTTCGCGCAGGGCCAGGCCCATGGCAACGCGCATGAAAAATACCTGGGGCAATTCCAGGCGGGCCTTGTTCCAGTGCAGGAAGTAACGGTCGTACAGGGTTTGCAGACCCAGGAAGCCAAACTGCAGATCCCGCTCCGGCTGAAGGGCCGCACCCAGGCGCTCCAGATCAAAGGCGGCCAGAGCTTCATCCAGCAATTCGTACCGGATTCCAGCCTCGACAAAGGCGCTCAGTGCCTGTGGATAAATCTCAGCCAGTGGCAGACTGATAGGCAGGCCAAGGGCAGCGGCATTCTCCAGGCGAAGTTGCTCCAGGAGCAGGCGCGCAGTGACCGCGCTGTAGTCCGGCTCCCGCTCAATCCGGCTGCGGGCCGTCATGATCAAGGCCGACAGCACGTCTTCCTCGGCGATGCCGTCGTACAGGTTGGTCAGGGCATCGTCCACCAGGGAATCACCGTCAATGCCCTCCAGCCCTGTGGCGGCCTGTTCCACCTGCAGTTTCATCAGGCCCAGATCCAGCGGAGCAATCTCGCCACTGGTCTTTTTCACCGTCAGATGGGGGTGCGCCTCAACCGGCGCATGGCGGGCGCGCTCGCGGGCATGCTCTTCCCGATACAGGACGTAGGCGCGGGCCACCTTCTGTTCTTCGGCCCGCATCAGGGCCAGTTCCACCTGATCCTGGATGTCTTCGATATGCACCTTGCCACCGGCCTTCAGGCGACGGCCAATCGCCTGGATAACCTGGTCGGTCACCCGGTGTACCGCGTCATTGATACGCGCGGAACCGGCGGCGGTGTCGCCCTCAACTGCGAGGAAGGCTTTGGTTACGGCGATGCTGATCTTCGAGGGGTCGAAGCCCACAAGCGTGCCGTTGCGCTTGATGACCTGAAGGGATTCGGTGTCCGTGTGCGAGGTTGGCCGGGGTTCGGCCAGGGCTGAGGCAGACATGCAGTGTTCTCCTGAATACGCGTTGAGTTCCTTTCACCATCGCGTACGCAGGGGCACACCTCGCCATGGGAATGGCTGGGCATAACCGGTCTGCTCACCCTGGGTCGCGAAGGTGCAGTTGGGAGCCGTAAGGCTCCTTCATCCCTGGCAGGTCTTCGGACTCAGGGGCGTGAATCGATAGATTCGGCCTCGTGTGGCGACTTCCCGGCTTTCGCCAGTGTCTTGATGCCACGCTTGTTCCCCAATACCGCTGCGCGTCAGTTCCGGAGTCTCACCGGATTCCCGATACCAGAATGGCTGAGATGATCACACGTTGACCGAGTTGGTTACGCACTGATCACTACATCTGGTATTTGACCAAGGATAGAAACACTATATACACGATATTCGGAAGGGACAACCTGAAGCAATAAAAAAGGCCCCGGAGAGGGGGCCAAACACGTGACAGTTTCAACTCAGCCAATCAGTGGCTGATCATCCAGGGCCGCATGGAGGGAAACATCTTCTTCCCGTCAGCGGTGTAGAACAGCATGGACTTTCCGGGTTTCGGGGAGCCGCAGCCGCAGGCGCGACTGTGCTCCTTATCATTCGCCCTTCGGTCTGCGGTGGAAAACACCGGCTCATGCCGGGACCGCTCGTTCCGGTCCTCGGCCGCCCTTTTGGCCGGGTCCATGGCGGCAATGTGGGATGGCAACACGATCACCCGCGGCGACATTGCCTTACAGGTAGGGCATTGCGCCGGCTTGGCCGCATCCTCCATGGTGGCCAGTGTGTGAAAGAGGCCATGTTCACGGCACTTGTAGTCATACACGGGCATGGCGATTACTCCTTATCTTTCGACAGCGGTACGTCCATGCCCCCGCTGACTTTCTTCTGCGGACCATCGGCGGACGGGTTAATGTCGAAGTCGAAGATGCCCGTCGGCAACCAGAGCGTGGCGCAGGCGTTCGGGATATCCACCACGCCGCTGATGTGGCCTTCCACCGGCGCACAACCCAGAATCGCGTAGGCCTGAGCCTTGGTGTAGCCGAACTTGGTCATGTATTCGATGGCGTTCAGACACGCCTGACGATAGGCCACGTGCACGTCCAGGTAATGCTGGCCGCCGTCTTCGTCTACGGAGATGCCTTCAAAGATCACATAGTCGTCGTAACGGGGCTTGATCGGGCTGGGCTTGAACACCGGATTCTTGATGCCGTACTTCTTCACGCCGTCCTTGATCAGGTTTACCCGCAGGTGAATCCAGCCGGCCATTTCGATGGCGCCACAGAACGTGATTTCACCGTCGCCCTGGCTGAAGTGAAGGTCGCCTACGGAGAGGCCGGCCCCGTCCACGTACACCGGGAAATACACCTTGGAGCCACGGGACAGATCCTTGATGTCACAGTTGCCACCGTGTTCCCGTGGCGGCACGGTACGGGCGGCTTCGGCGCCAGCAGCTTTGGCCGCGTCACCGGTCATCTGGCCCATATGGGCGGTCTCACCATTGGGCAGTGTTGCCAGTTCCGGCACACGCTCCGGATCGGTCGCAACCAGTCCGGCCTCACGCTTGTTCCAGGTGTCCAGCAATTCTTTGGAGGGCAGGCAGCCGATCAGCCCCGGGTGAATCAGGCCGGCAAATTCCACGTTGGGAATGTGGCGGGATTTGGTGAACATGCCGTTGAAGTCCCAGATGGATTTCTGGGCCTCCGGGAAGTGTTCGGTCAGGAAGCCACCGCCGTTCTGCTTGGAAAAGAACCCGTTAAAGCCCCACTGGCTTTCTTCGAAGGTGCCGATGTCGAGGATGTCGACTTCCAGCAGGTCGCCCGGCTCAGCGCCCTCGACCCCGATCGGTCCCGACAGGAAGTGAACCTGGCTGAGATCAACATCGCGCACGTCGTCGGCGCTGTCGTCGTTCTTGATCTGGCCGCCGGTCCAGTCATAGCACTCGACGATGAAATCGTCGCCCGGCTTGACGGTGGCCACCAGCGGAATATCCGGGTGCCAGCGGTTGTGGATTTTGTCGTTCTCATAGGCCGACTTGTTCAGATCGATCTTGATAATGGTTTCAGCCATAGCGGGCGCTCCTTGGTGTTGGCTTGCACGATTAGGTAACGGCTTTACTATCCGAAATCCCGTCCCTGTGAGGTATTCGCGAAATGCCCCCGGTGCCTACGTCATTCGACGTATTGGTGCACCGTGACCGTCCTGCCCTGCAGGCCGGCTTCAAACCGGCGGCAGTCCGGATACGCCAGCAACGCCCGGGCAACGGCGGGTTCCAGCCGCTGGCGAAAAGCCCGCAGCAGTTCCCGGGCGCCATAGCGAGCGTCGTAGCCACGGCACAGCTCTTCTCGCAGCTCAGGCGCCAGCGACAGCTCGGCGTGCTTTTTGGACAACCGGCGATTGAGGCCCGCCAGCTCAATGTCCAGCAGGGCTTCCAGCCAGTTGTCGGTAAGTCGGTTGAAGGTGAGGATCTGATCAATCCGGTTGAGGAACTCCGGATCGAAATACCGGCGCAGAGCGGTGTCGCGAATGGCCTCGCCGTTGCCGGCTGATAAACCGAGCCAGCGGCGCCAGCCCCGCTTGTAGCTCTGCTCATGCGTCTCCGCCTCCAGCGCACCGGCGTTGCTGGTCATGAAGATCAGGGTGTTGCGGAAGTCGATCTCCCGGTTACCGGAGGGAAACACCAGCCGACCGGTGTCCAGCACGTTCAGCAGCGTGCGCACCACTTCCTTGCTGGCTTTCTCGATTTCATCAAACAACACAATTCCGGGTTTGCTGAACGAGCCCTGTACCTTGTCCAGATCGAACAGGCTGTGGCCCTCCTTGCTGCCCACGTAGCCCGGCGGTGCACCGGTCAGGGCTGCGGCGTAATGCTCCTGGGCCAGGGTGTTCATGTCGATACGGCACAGCCCATCGCGATTGCCGTGGATGGCTTCGGCAATGAGGCGCACGGTTTCGGTTTTGCCCACGCCGGTAGGACCCAGGAACAGGTGCACCGCCAGCGGCCGGTTGTCCTCGCCGATATCGGCTTTCACCCGCACCAGCATGGATTCCATGGCGGCCAGGGCCTCATCCTGGCCGACGATATTTTCCCGCAGTCTGGCCATCACGGCCTCGGGCTCGAAGCGGAACCGGGAAGCACGAACCGGGCCTGAGGCGGCCCGGTTCTTTTCAATGGTTTCCCGATTGGCTTCCAGCCGTTCGTTGATAAACGGCATGAACGCCTCCCGGGCTTAGGCCCCTGCGGATTTTTCCTTGCCGTCGAACGGCAGCTCGCCCACCGGGCACTCGGCGGTACCTACCGTCTTCCGGGTCATGGCCTCCACATTTTCCTGCGCCTTCTGGGCATCCATCACCCAGGTACGGTAGAACTCGAACGGACAGTCGGCCACGCCCTTGTCGCCGTCCCCGGAGGCATGCACTCCGGTGTAGCCCCGGTGCAGCAGCTTGAACAGGTGATTCTGGGACTGGTCGTTCGCACGGGCATCACGGATCTGGCTTACGGACAGCTGGGCATACTGAATGCCCATGTCTTCCTCACCGCATTCCCCGAGGGTACGGCCATCGAAGCCGATGATCGCGGAGTGGCCGAAGTAGGAATACACGCCGTCAAATCCGGCGGCGTTGGCCACCGCAACGTAACAGTTGTTGGCCCAGGCCATGCTCTTGGCCATCATCACCTGCTGTTCCTTGGCCGGGTACATGTAGCCCTGACAGCGAACAATCAACTCCGCCCCCTTCATGGCGCAATCACGCCAGATCTCGGGATAGTTGCCGTCGTCGCAGATGATCAGGCTGATCTTCATGCCCTTTGGACCCTCGGTGACGTAGGTAGTGTCACCCGGATACCATCCCTCGATCGGACACCAGGGGATACACTTGCGGTATTTCTGGACGACCTCACCCTCGTTGTTGATCAGAACCAGGGTGTTGTATGGCGCCTTGTTGGGGTGATCCTCGTGTCGTTCTCCGGTCAGCGAAAACACGCCCCAGGTGTTCGCCTCACGACAGGCGGCGGAGAAGATGGCCGTTTCGTCACCGGGCACGGTGGCCGCGGTTTCCATCATTTCCTCGTTGTCGTACATGATGCCCATGGTGCTGTATTCCGGGAACACCACCAGGTCCATGCCCGGCAGGCCGACTTTCATACCCTTGATCATGTCAGCGATGTTGCGGGCGTTGTCCAACACCTCGGCTTTGGTATGCAGCCGCGGCATCTTGTAGTTCACCACCGCCACGCCGACGGTATCGTTGCTGCTGGAAATATCACCGTGTCTCATCGTTCTGCTCCTCGTTAAACCGCCAGATAGCTCGCAATCTTGTCCTGATCCGCTTCTTCGCGGCTCTCTTCGTGCACAATCGCGCCCTTTTCAATCACCAGGATCCGGTCTGCCGCATCCATCACGAAGCTCAGAACCTGCTCCGACACCACAATCGACAGGCCCCGCTCATCCCGGATGCGCCGAAGGGTCTGCGCAATTTCCTTGATAATGTTGGGCTGGATACCTTCCGTGGGTTCGTCAAGCAGCAGCACCTTGGGCCGGGTGGCCAGTGCCCGGGCAATAGCCAGCTGTTGTTGCTGACCGCCGGAAAGGTTGCCACCACGCCGGTTCTGCATTTCCTTCAGTACCGGGAACATCTCGTAGAGGTCCTCGGGTACCTTCTTCTCACCAACAGCGGCCAGGCCGGTCTCGATATTCTCCCGTACCGTCAGTGTCGGAAAGATCATCCGCCCCTGCGGCACGAAACCGATTCCGGCGCGCACTCGCTGGAAGCTCTTCAGGCCGGAAAGGTCGTTCCCATCCAGGCTGACCTCACCGCCTCGCGTGGGGGTCATGCCCACCAGGGATTTCATCAGCGTGGTCTTGCCCATGCCGTTTCGCCCCACCACGGCGACAATTTCGTTCTTTGCCACGTCGAGGTTGAGGTCATCGATGATGGTGCTTTGGCCGTAGGCCACCGAATGATGTTTGATGCTCAGCATGATCAGTGCCCCAGGTAGACTTCGATGACTTTCGGGTCCGATTTCACGTGCTCGATGGACCCTTCGGAAAGAACTTTGCCCTGATGCATGACCGTGACCCGGTCAGCGATATCACCGACAAACTGCATGTCGTGCTCGATCACCAGCACCGTATGGTCCCGGGTAATCACCCTCAGCAGCTCGGCGGTTTTCTTGCGCTCGGTGACGGACATCCCGGCCACCGGCTCATCCAGCATCAGTAGGTCCGGTTTCTGGATCAGCAGCATGCCGATCTCCAGCCACTGCTTCTGGCCATGGCTCAACGAGGCAGCCGGCTCATTCAGGGCCTCGGTCAGGAAGATGGTTTCAGCCACTTCCTCCACAGCACTGATCACCTCCGCGTCGCGCTTGAATCCCAGGGCGCCCATCACGCTGTGTCCCTTCGGGTAGGACACTTCAAGGTTTTCAAAGACGGTCAGGTCCTCGAACACAGACGGGGTCTGGAACTTCCGGCCCACACCCGAGTGAACAATCTGGTGCTCCTTGAGCTTGGTCAGCTCCTTACCGTCAAACTTGATGGAGCCGGACGTGGCCTTGGTCTTGCCGCAGATCAGGTCCAGAACCGTGGTTTTACCGGCACCGTTGGGGCCGATGATGACCCGAATTTCCTTGGGATCCAGGTAGAAGGACAGGTCATCCACGGCCTTGAAGCCATCGAATGACACGGTCAGGCCTTCGACCGCCAGCAGGAAATCCCCACTTTTGCTTTTGGCTGCACTCATCACGATTTCTCCGGGCTGTAGGAATCGATCATCGGATCGTAATCAGGAGTCTTCTCAGCGGTCGGCTTCGGCTCTGCGGCTTTTTCCGCGGGCTTGGCCTCCAGCTGTGCACCCTTGTTGCGCTTGAAGATCTTGTCTTCCAGGGGCATGACGTAGGTCTGATACAGGCCGGCCAGACCGTTCGGGAAGGCCAGTACGACACCGATAAACAACGCACCCATGGCAAACGGCCAGAGTTCCGGGAAGGATTCCGAGAAGCCACTCTTGGCGGCATTCACCAGCAAGGCACCGTAGACCGCGCCGAGGATGGACAACCGGCCACCCAAGGCACAGAAGATGACCATCTCGATGGAAGCGACGATGCCGATGAACGACGGCGACATGAAGCCGACAATCAGGGTGAACATGGCACCACCGACGCCGGCAAAAGCCGCCGCCAGGCAGAACACGAAGATCTTGAAGGCGGCAACGTCATAGCCGGAAAAACGCACTCGGTTTTCCTGGGCGTTCATGGCTACCAGGATGCGGCCCAGCTTCCGGTTCTGGACAAGGCGCGCCACAAACAGGCAGAGGAACAGCATGCCAACACAGACAAAGTACAGGATGGTCCGGGCTTCATCGGTGCGGATGTCCCAGCCGTTCAGCGTCTGCAGATCGGTAATGCCGTTCACACCGCCGGTATAGCCCTGCTGTCCGATAATCAGGATCGTCAGGATTGCGGCGATGGCCTGGGTGATGATGGCGAAGTACACGCCCCCCACCCGCCGGGTGAACATGGCGAAGCCGATAACGAACGCCAGCAGAACCGGCACACCGATCACCGCCAGCAGGGTGAAGGAGAAGCTGTGGAACGGTTCCCAGAACCAGGGCAGCTCGGTGAGCTGGTTCCAGTCCATGAAATCCGGGATGCCGGGGGTGGACTGGATGGCGGTGGCCTCCGGAGTGGAAGCCTCCAGCTTCAGGAACATGGCCATGCAGTAGCCGCCAAGACCAAAGAACACACCCTGGCCCAGGCTGAGAATGCCGGCCTTGCCCCAGCACATCACCAGGCCAATGGCGACAAAGGCGTATGTCAGGTACTTGCCCACCATGTTCAGGCGGAATGGGTCCAGCGCCAGTGGCAAAAGCACCACCAACAACACGGCCAGTGCGACGTAATACAGTCCCTCGCGGGTGGCAAACCATTTCAATGGGGATGAACTCTTCATGACAATCTCCTAGCGACGGACCTTGAGGGCCATGAGTCCTTCTGGACGCAGCATCAGGATGCCGACGACAACCAGCAGGGTGAGCACCTTGGCCATGGAACCACTGAGGAAGAACTCCATGGTGGACTGGGCCTGGGATATACCGAAGGCGGACACAATGGTGCCGATCAGGCTCTGGGCACCGCCAAACACCACCACCAGGAAGGTGTCTACGATATAAGCCTGGCCAGAGGACGGACCGGTGGAACCGATCATGGTGAAGGCAGCACCCGCGACGCCGGCGATGCCACACCCGAGGGCAAAGGTGGCTCGGTCGATACCGGCACTGTTGATACCAACGGCTTCAGCCATGGGGCGATTCTGAACCACCGCCCGCACTTTCTTGCCATAGCCGGATCGGTACATCAGGAAATACACGCCCACGGCAATGGACAGCGCGATGATCATCACGAACAGGCCGTTGATGGGCAGCTCCACCAGGTCAGTCACCTGGATCGCCCCCATCATCCACTCGGGCAGGTCCACGCCCACTTCCCGGGCGCCAAAGATGGATCGGTAAGCCTGCTGCATGATCAGGCTCAGACCCCAGGTGGCCAGAAGGGTATCCAGTGGTCGGTGATAGAGTCGCCGTATCATGAGCCATTCGACGAATGCCCCCAGGGCAGCACAAATCAGGAAAGCCAGAACCATGGCGACGAAGAAATAGCCGCCGAACAGGCTCGGCAGATAGGACTGGAAAAAGCCGGATGTCAGGTAGGTGGTGTAGGCGCCGAGGATCATGAACTCCCCGTGGGCCATATTGATCACCCCCATCTGACCAAAGATGATGGCCAGGCCCAACGCCATCAGTACGAATACTGAAAACAGGGAGAGCCCGGCAAACCCCTGCATGGCAAATATCGACATCAATTCACTGCTGGTGTAGCCATCAAACATGACCCTTACTCCCCTTTAGACCAACTTACCCTTCAAACCCTTAATCTCGTTTTGCAGAGGCAACGGATGCTGGCGCCCGGGGGCGCCAGCAGTCCGGGCTTATTGGTAGCCTTCCGGGAACGGGTCCGGTTCCATCAGTTCTTCGGTCTCGTAGACAACCTTGTACTGGCCGTCAGGTTGAGCCTGGCCGATGCGGGTCTTGGACCACAGGTGATGGTTTTCGTGGATGCGCACGTAACCCTCTGGCGCTTTCGTGAACTCGATGCCTGCGAACTCTTCACGGATCTTGTCGATGTCGAATGAGCCGGCTTTTTCAACCGCCGCTTTCCACAGCCATGGGCCGAGATAAGCCGCCTGGGTCACGTCACCGATGACCATGTCATCGCCGTAGGCTTCCTTGAAGGCCGCAACAAATTCCTTGTTGTTGGGGTTATCGAGGCTCTGGAAATACTTCATGGAGGCGTAGATGCCGTCCACGTTCTCACCGCCGATACCGCGGATCTCGTCCTCGGTCACGGAGATGGTCAGCAGAAGGGGCTTCTCATCGGTGAAATCGATACCGGCCGCTTTCATCTGCTTGTAGAAGGCCACGTTGGAGCCACCGACAACCGAGGCAAAGATGACGTCTGGCTTACGCAGCTTGATCTTGTTGATCACCGAGTTGAACTGGGTGTGACCCAGCGGATAGTACTCCTCGCCAGAGACCTTGAGGCCCAGCTTGTCCTCGATGTGCTTGCGGGCGATCTTGTTCGAAGTACGGGGCCAGATGTAGTCCGATCCGAGCAGATAGAAGCTTTTGGCACCCTTGGTTTCTGCGGCCCAGTCGATACTGGCAAGGATCTGCTGGGTCGCTTCCTGGCCGGTGTAGACCACGTTGGGCGACTGCTCAAGACCCTCGTAGAAGGTGGGATAATAGAGCATGCCGTTGTATTGCTCGATAACCGGGAGAACGGCCTTGCGGGAAGCCGAGGTCCAGGCGCCGAAGATCGCAGCAACGTTGTCCTGGCGCAGTAGCTTCCGGGATTTTTCAGCGAAGGTCGGCCAGTCACTGGCGCCGTCTTCCTGAACGAATTCAATCTGGCGGCCCAGGACACCACCGGAGGCGTTGATCTGGTCAATAGCCAGCTTTTCCGCCTGAACCGAGCCAATCTCACTGATCGCCATTGTGCCGGTGATGGAGTGCAGAATGCCGACCGTAACAGTGTCATCCGTCACCGCCAGACCAGTCGTGTTGACCTCTGCTGTGGCCGGCACTGCCGCCTGTGCCGACGTCGCAAGCATGACGGAAGCCGCCAGCGTCATCAGGCTCTTTTTCAGCCCCAGTCCCTTACCGAACGACCGCCCGTTGGCGGCTTGATCTGTCGTATCCATGGTGATTCCTCGCAGTTTTTGAAGTCCGGATCCGCGCTTCCCTTCGAAAGCACAGTGCCCACGAGAATCATTCTGCTCGGCACCCGTACAGGTGCCCATTCGGCAATCGCCCCAGCGCGCTACGTCATTTGACGCATTCCTGTAACCAACAGGACAGGCTAAAAACGCAGGCATGCAGAAGAAGAACATCCCTGCACCGGTCTATGGCACGGATATTGTTCCGGCTTTCTCATCCGGTGCATTTCAGCTTGAAGCTGCACTAACGCGGGGCACTCAAACACCAAAGGCAAGGCAGTCATGGCGGCAAGACAGAATATTTTTCGGGTTCGGCGCAGCTACAACCAGTGGGTAGCCAACCAGACCCTGGAAGACTATGCGCTTCGCTTTACCGCCAAGAGTGCCCGGCGCTGGTCCGCGGCTCGGGTAAGCAACACAGCCCTGGGCGCCATCTCCTTTCTGGCGCTGGAAGCCATCGGCGGCTCCATTACCCTCCACTACGGATTCGACAATGCGGTCGCCGCGATACTGGCCGTCAGTCTGGTGATCTTCCTCACCGCCATCCCGATCAGTTACTACGCGGCCCGTTATGGCGTCGACATTGACCTGCTGACTCGCGGTGCCGGCTTTGGCTATATAGGCTCCACCATCACCTCGCTGATCTACGCCTCGTTCACGTTTATCTTTTTCGCCATCGAGGCCGCCATCATGGCCATGGCGCTGGAAATGCTGTTCGGGGTTCCCCTGGTTCTCGGCTACCTGATCTGTGCCGTGGTCATCATTCCACTGGTCATACATGGCATCACCACGATCAGCCGATTCCAGGTCTGGACCCAGCCAGCCTTCATCTTTCTCCAACTGGTGCCCTTTGTTTTCATTGTTTACGCGGATGCCTCTTCCGTCAGCGACTGGACACAGTTCGAGGGGCTTAACCCGGTTGATTCGGGTGGCTTCAGCATCGTTATGTTCGGGGCTGCGGCGGCTGTCGTGTTCTCATTGATTGCCCAGATCGGCGAGCAGGTGGATTTCCTGCGCTTCATTCCAGAACCCCGCAATGCCCGGGAAAAGCGACGTTGGTGGGCCGCCGCTATGGCAGGCGGACCTGGCTGGATTGTGATCGGCATGTTGAAAATCCTGGCGGGCTCCTTTCTTGCGGTTCTTGCCCTGAAACAGGGCGTTACCGCCTCGGAGGCGGCTGATCCAACCCAGATGTATCTGATCGCCTTCAATTACATTACCCATTCGCCCGAGATCTCCCTGGCGATGGCGGGCATTTTCGTCATTCTTTGCCAGCTCAAGATCAACGTTACCAATGCCTATGCCGGCTCCATCGCCTGGTCCAACTTCTTCTCGCGACTCACCCACAGCCACCCCGGGCGAGTTGTCTGGCTGTTTTTCAACGTCGCCATTGCCCTTCTGGTGATGGAACTGGGTGTTTACCGGGCGCTGGAGGAAACCCTGGGTTTCTACGGCATCGTCGCCATTGCCTGGGTTGGTTCGCTGGTGGCGGATCTGGTGATCAACAAACCACTGGGGCTCAGTCCCGCACACATTGAGTTCAAACGTGCCCACCTGTACGACATCAACCCGGTCGGGGTTGGTGCCATGCTGACGGCCTCTGTAGTAGGCATCATCTGCCACACCGGCATACTGGGCGTCTATCCGGAGGCTCTATCCCATTTTATCGCCATGGGAGTCGCGCTGATCATGGCGCCTCTGATCGCCTGGAAAACCGGTGGCCGTTTCTACACAGCACGGCCATTCGTCCCCATCGCTACTGACCATCAGCTCGTGCAATGCACGATTTGTGAACATCACTTCGAGCCGGAAGATCTCACCCATTGTCCCGCGTATGACGGCACCATCTGTTCACTGTGCTGTTCGCTCGATGCCCGTTGCGCAGACGCCTGCAAACCGGGGGCCGGATATCAGGAACAGCTCAATCAGTTTCTCGGGAGCCTGATGCCAAAACCGGTGTTGGCCGGTCTGCGCTCAAGGCTCGGGCATTTTCTGAGCCTGCTGGTGCTCATCAACGGCCTTTCCGGCCTGCTGCTGTCCCTGATCTATTTCAAGACGCCGGTCGCTTCACCTGCGGAAGGCCTTCTTTTATCGGTAACCCTGTGGAAGGTGTTCTTCATTCTGGTGATCGTGACCGGTGTGATCTGCTGGCTGTTCGTGCTCGCCCATGAAAGCCGGGTAGTCGCCGAGGAAGAGTCCCGACGCCAGAACCGCCTCCTGATGGAAGAGATCGTCGCCCACGAACGGACCGACCAGGCTCTTCAGCAGGCAAAGGAACAGGCGGAGGCCGCCAACGGGGCGAAAAGTCGCTACTTGACGGGGATCAGTCACGAACTCCGTTCCCCACTCAATGCCATCCTCGGTTATGCCCAGTTGATGGAAAACGACGAGACCATCCCTTCCCACCGCAAGGAAGCCCTCGGCGTGATACGCCGAAGCGGTGAGTACCTCGCCGATCTGATCGAGGGGCTGCTGGATATTTCCAAAATTGAAGCCGGCCGGCTGGACCTGCACCGCGATCAGGTCAGGATTGGGCTGCTGATGGAGCAACTGGTGACCATGTTCCGCCTGCAGGCAGAAGATAAAGGCCTGGCCTTCGATTACCACTGCCCCAACCCGCTTCCGGAAATGGTCACCACCGACGAGAAGCGGCTGCGCCAGATTCTGATCAACCTTCTCTCCAACGCCATTAAATACACGGATCGGGGAGGCGTCTCCCTGACCCTGCGTTATCGCAGTCAGGTCGCCGAGTTCACCGTACGCGATACCGGGGAAGGCATAGCCCCTGAGAATGTGGAACGCATCTTCCGACCCTTCGAACGTATCCGGACACCGGGGCAAAGCCGGGCCGGCACAGGTCTGGGTCTGACCATTACCCGCCTGCTCACGGAAATCATGGGTGGCGATATCTCGCTGGAAAGCGTACCGGGCCAGGGTAGTGTCTTCCGGGTCAGTCTGATGCTATCAAGCCTGCATTCTTCGACACCCCGCTCGATATCAATGCCGGCCAAGCGCATCTACGGTTACCACGGTTCGCGGCGAAAGGTACTGCTGGTGGATGACGATGTGTCCCATCGCCAGGTCATGCGGGCCATGCTCTCGCCACTGGGCTTTGAAATCGTCGATCTTGGCAATGCTCTGCAGGTTTTGGCAACCGTTGAGGCGGAACGCCCTGACCTTGTGCTTCTCGACGTGTCCATGCCGGGCCAAAGCGGCTGGGAAGTCCTGGCAATGCTACGACAGCACAAGCACACCATGCCTGTCGTGATGGTCTCTGCCGACGCTAACGAGGGCCACCACGCCGCAGACTCACCGCGTCTGCACGATGGCTACATCATCAAACCGGTTCGGCTGAACCTGTTGCTCGACACCATTGCCAGCGTGCTGGATCTCAATTGGCGATTCGATAAGAGCCCGGATCCCATGGCGGCTATTCCAGCACCCGACCATGGCGTTTTGCCTTTACCCAAAATGGAGCATCGCCTGGCTCTGGCCACTCTGGCCCGGATCGGACACCGGAAAGGCCTGCTTGAGGCATTGCATGACCTGAAACACAGCGGCGAGGCGGCCGAACCCTTTGCGATTGAGCTCACCAGACTCACCAATGATTTCCAGTTTGAGAAAATTCTTGAACTACTCGAGGTAGCCGAACATGAAGCTTCATAATGACCGGAAGACTGTCGTGATGGTCGTAGATGACGCAGTCGACTCCATTCGAATGATCAACGATGCCATGGAAGAGGCAGGTATGACGGTGCTCGTTGCTCTGGAAGGAAACCAGGCGCTTACGATCAGCCAGAATATCACCCCGGATGTGGTGTTGATGGACGCTTTGATGCCCCATATGGACGGCTTTGAAACCTGTCGTCGATTGAAAGAGAACCCTGCGTTCGCCGATATTCCTATCATCTTCATGACCGGTCTAAGCGATACCGAGCACGTTGTTATGGGGCTCAACGCCGGTGGTGTGGATTACGTGACCAAACCGATTAACACCACCGAACTCCTGGCCAGAATGGATGTACACCTGACGAACGCCCGCATGACCCGCAGTGCTCGTAGCGCCCTGGATACGGCCGGTCAGAACCTGTTTGCGGTGGATCACGAGGCAAACTTGCTCTGGGGCACGCCACAGGTTTGCCAGTACCTGCCCGACGCAGCACACCCCGAATTCCCCGAGGTACGCGCCAGACTGGAGGAATGGCTGGGCCACCGTCCCGAGCCGGGCCACAGCATGCCAGTCGAAATCATGGGCATCGACAGAACGGTAGAGTTTCTTGCCCTTGTGGATAACCGGGAATACCTGCTGCGGCTGAAAACACCACAGAACCAGAACAGCGCAACAGCAGCCCTGCGGCAACGGTTCGAGCTGACACTGAGAGAATCCGACGTGTTACTCTGGATCGCGAACGGCAAGACCAACCGGGAGATAGGCCAGATCCTGGATATGAGTCCCCGAACCGTTAACAAACACCTGGAGCAGGTATTCCGGAAACTGGGCGTAGAAAACCGGACGGCGGCCGCAGCCAGTGCAATCCGCTTGCTGGCAATCCAGTAATGGCCTCGGGCACTTTTGCTCATAGCGTCTGTCCATCGGGGTACTGTGAACCTGAAAGCGAGAAGCGCGATGAGAAAGACTGCCACATTTTTATCAGTGCTGGTTCTGATGGGCCTGTCAGGGCTCTTGTTGGCACAGACACCATCCCCGCTCACACCTTTCTCGGAAATGCAGTCCCTGAATGATGGCTGGGAGCCTCTGGAATTCCCCAAGATAGATCAGCTCAGCCGCTATGAACTGACAACCGAAGACGGTCAGCAGGTCGTGCGGGCGACCACGGACGGCGGTGCGTCGGGACTGATCGCACGGGTCAGGCTGGAGCCAACCGATTCGCTGATTCTGCAATGGCGCTGGAAGGTCTCGAATGTCTTCGAAAACGGGGATGCCCGGGAAAAGTCCGGGGACGATTACCCGGCCAGAATCTATGTGGCGTTCGAGTTCCAGCCCGAGAAGGCGGGGTTTTTCGAGCGCGCCAAACGCAAGACCGTCGAGGTGTTATTCGGTGAGTCCCTGCCGGGCAATGCCCTCAACTACATCTGGGCCAATACTCTCCCGAAGGGCGAGATTGTGCCCAACCCGTACACCGAGAAAACCATGATGATTGCCGTGAATTCCGGATCAGAACAGGTCGGCGAATGGGTCACGGTGGAGCGGGATATCATGGCCGACTATCGGGAAGCGTTTGGCGAGGAACCACCACCGGTGGTGGGTATTGCCATCATGTCGGATTCGGACAACACCGGTGAGAAGGCCACGGCCTGGTATGGGGACATCCTTCTGAACCCGGGTTCCTGAGCCCTGAACACTACTAACGGTATTGCTCGGGAAATCCGGGGATCACAAAGCTTTCTCCAAGGTTTCGTATCGGCGGCACTTCACCCTTTTCAGCCAGACGGATGTAGGCATCATCGAACTCTTCCCGCAGGATCGCTGCCCGGGGATTGGCCAGCGAGAACAGCCAGGTCAGATTCCTCAAACGGATCGCCGATTCACGGATTTTCTCGTCTTTGGGCATGGTCAGGGTTTCCACAACCGGATCCCGATGGCCAAACAGGTAATGGCCTCGGCCAAGCTTGAGCATTTCCAGAGCAGCCCGATAGTTTGGAGCCTGGGTGACGTCAATCGAACCTTCCGCCTCCAGCCAGTACAAGAGCCCTCCATAGGTGTACCCGCCTATCGTGATGACGGTCTTGCCCTGCAGTTGATCAAAATGTGTAAGTGGTTCGGTTCCCTCCAGATACCAGGCACTGAGCTGGGTCGCGAGGGGAGTGACCCAGGTCTCCAGAACTTCACCGTTAAGGGCGGGAACGTTGGCCGAACCTGGCCAAACGTCAATTCTACCGTTGCGCAGATACAGGTATACCCGGCTGATGGGCAAGAAGAGAAATTCCGGCTCGTAACCCGCTTCCACAGCGATCTTCCGGGTAAGCTCTATAAAGCTGCCAGCAGGGCGGCCATCGCTGGCCTGATAGGTAATGGGGGGAAACTCCACATAGGCAATGCGAAGCGATCTGTTATCCGAGGTCTCTGCCAGCACAGAAACCGGTTTGAGAACAACGAGAGCAACTATCAAAGAGGCTCCGAAGAAAAGACGGCAGCACTTCGGCCATCTCCCAGTCGTACCCCAAAACCAACTCGCCATAACCACCAGTTCTTATCAGCGTTTTTCTAGAGGTTATCAGAATTGCGGAGAGTTGCACTGACAGCCTCCGCAATTCCAGGAATATGTAAGAAGAGAGTTGGCCACTCAGTGAGACAGGTCAATATAACCGTCTTCATCCAACTCAACCCTGGAGATACCTGGGGTCTCCTGTTCCAAACGAATGAGTTCCTGCACTCTGGGATCAACACGTTTTCCGGGCGCGGCAGGCATGCGGGGGTTGCGGGCAATGTCAGACCCATCGTGCTCTGCTTGAAGGGCATGGAAGACGGTGAACATCAGCTCATCGTCGCTCCAGGGCTTTTCTATAAACCTGTGAATACCCGCATCATTAATTGCCTGAATCAAGCCTCCTCGTTCCGCGTGAGCTGATAATAAGATTCTCGCTGCGCCTGGAGCCAAGGGCCGACTCCTGGCAAGAAACTCAATCCCTGAAAGCTGGGGCATGCGAAGGTCGGAAATGATGATGTCCGGATTAAGCGTTCGTAAGTCCTCCAAACAGCGTTGCGGATCTGTATAGGTCAATACCTCTACCCCGAGACGCTGCAGACAACGTCTCAGTGCCCGGCATATGGCAGGCTCATCATCCACGCAGACGATGCGATGCCCCTGATTCGTGGTCATGCGTTTTCCTCCACAGCCGGTTCGATAATATGGATAGGCGTTCTCAGGTTGTCTTCAGCCCCGAGACGCCTCAGTCGTTCGACCATCGTTCGGGTAAGCACGCCACCCCGGCTGATCAACAGGATCCCCCTGTCTGTGACCAGATCCCGGTTCAAGACCATTCCCGGCGCCAGATCCCGATAGCTTACAATGCGCTCCATCGGCGCAAGAGATGACACGTCGAGGGTGTACTGCGTTTGGGCGATCGCCTCAACAACGACAGGGTCGTATCTGCTGCCCGCATTCTTTCGCAGATGATTCAATGCGTCTTCCGAGCTCAATGGAGTGGCTCGCATATACTCCGTCTGAATCCCGATAAACTCCTTGCAGGCAAACAGAATTCGGGATCCGAGCGGAATTTTTTGCGCCATCAGCCGGTCTGGATAGCCGGAGCCATCGAAATGCTCATTCTGGTGGCGAATCAACTGCGCAGCCTTCTCCAGCGCTTTAATACTTGTCAGTGACAACTCCCCGATCACCGGGTACTGGCGGTACTCCTCAAGGTCACGTCCGGTCAGCCTGATCTCCGAACGGCCCAGCACATCATCCGGCAGGGTCAGTTTTCCTAGCTCATGCAAAAGCGCCGCATAGAAAACATGCTTTCTCTCGGAGTTGTCCAACTGCAGTTGCTCACATACTCGGGCACACAGATCAGCAACCAGCTGGGACTGTCCTTTAATCAGGTGCTCACGTTGGCTGATGAAGTACGAGAAGGTTTTCACAAACGCGTCGTAGCTGGTCTCCAGCTGGCGCATGGCCCGACGAAGCATTTTCGTTCGTGCCAGTACCCGGTCCTCCAATTCCGCATTCAGGCGTTTCAAAGACTCAGCCTGCTCCCTCGTGGTTATCATCAGACGCTGATTGTCCCTCTCGAGCCTCACTACCCTGAGACCATCTTTCAGGGCATCAATAAATTTTTCATCGTCCCATGGCTTGTGGATAAACCGACTGATTCCACCATCGTTTAGCGCACTGACTGTCGATTCAAGATCAGACTGGCCGGTCAGGAGATAACGGACGGTGTCGGGATACTGTTGTTTTACCTGGGCAAGGAACTCATGGCCGGACATCTCGGGCATGCGCATGTCCGATACCACCAGGTCTACGGTTTCACGCTTCATGATTTCCAGAGCTTCGGCGCCACTACTGGCAAACAGACACTGGAAGCTCTGTTTGCGGGTCAACCGCTTCAATGAGTTGAGTATTGGCTGTTCATCGTCAACAAACAAAACTCTGCCAGCGTCCCAGGGCTCTTGATTAGAAGTCAGATCCATCTTGATTCTCCCACTGATTAATGTTGAAAGCGGCGCTCTCCGGCTGCAATGACAACTAGGCTCTATGCACTCATCGCCGTTTGAACAACCAGCTCCTGCTGCCTCGGCAGCTCAATGCAAAACTCGGTGCCTGTTCCTTCTTCACTGACCACCTCGATTTTCCCACCGTGTCGATTCGCGATGATGTCGTAGGCGATGTTCATACCAAGACCGGTGCCCTCACCCACTTTTTTGGTGGTAAAGAACGGATCGAAGATTCGGCCGATGTGCTGTTTGGCAATACCACAGCCGTTGTCCGAAACCTTGACGCAGACACTCTCGGGAGTATCAGTAACGATGATTGTTATCAGGCCCTTCCGTTCGGCTTTCTTGATAGCGTGGACGGCGTTGATCACAAGATTGGAAATGACCTGCGAGAAAGGCCCGGGCAACAGGTCTATCTCGAGCCCTTTTGGACACACCAACTCAACCTGACTTGTGTATTTGGTCTCGTTCTTGAGCAGGTTGAGCGTTTTCTCGATAAGTTTGCGAAGATTTTGGTGCTCGAACGTATCTCCCGAGTTATCTGCCCGGGAAAAATCCTTGAGGTTCTGGATGATTTCCTTCACCCGCGCACCGCCTTCCACGCAGTCCTCGATCAGTGAGGGCAGATCGTCCCTTATAAACTCATAATCGTACTGCTCCAGAGCCTCACTAAGCCTGCCTGCATATAGCGAAACCGTTTCGATCTCCCCGGAACTCAGCCATCCGCGGGACTGCTCAATGATCGCGATGAGATCATTGATGTACTCGTTCAGGCGGTTGATATTGCTGAGAATGAACCCGAGTGGGTTGTTGATCTCATGGGCAACGCCGGCTGCAAGGTGACCGATAGAGGCCAGCTTTTCCTGTTGCGTCATCATGACCTGGGTCCGTTTAAGCTGGTCCAGGGACTGCGAGAGTGCCTGGTTCGCCTGGTAGAGCTCATTCTGCTTTTCAATAAGTTCTGCCTGTGCCAGCCGTTCCTTGCTCAGCGCCCGCATCAGTGATTCTTTGGAATTCTCCAGATCCAGGGTCCGCTCGGTGATTTTTCTCTCGAGCAGACGCCGACTCGAGCTGACCGATTCGGTCATATACCTTGCGATCAGCAACACGATAATCATCAGAACGAACGAGAGCACCACGATGCCCCATTTCGAGAAGGTGAAACTGCTCTCCAGTTCTGACATCAGGCGGTTTCTGAGCAACTGCAGCTCTGCAGTTCTATCGCTCAGTTGAGTTTCAATAGAGGCGACATAGTCCAGACTCAGCAGAATCAACTCCCGAGTCTGGCCTTCAGCCTGCACCCGTTGTTGATGCAGCTGATAAAGCTTGCCGCTCGAGGTGATCAGGCTTCTGAGGTCCTCGAAAAGAGGCGCAATAACGTTATCAAGAACCCCCGGAAAAACCTGGTCCACCGAAACCCGGTTACGTTGTATCCATAAAAAGGAGTCGTTTACCGACTTGTTAAGGCTAGCCAGGGCGGCCTTTATTTCATCGGTATTTTCGGCTCCGTCAAGACTGCCGAGGCTCTGGTAACCCAGCTGCAGCACCGCGTCTGCCTGATTGGCTGCGCCGGAGATAAGGCCAGCCGCATCCCGGGATGCTTCCGTCGGCATGGCGTTTATTAAATCGATCAAGCTCTGACCGAAGCGATCCAGTGCTAGGGTCACGTCATCCTGCTTTGATCGAACGCGCTCTCTCACCTCTTCAAGTTTCTGCAAAGCTGTTACGGTCGATCTGAAGACCTGTGCCGCCCGGCTCCCAAGACGCTCGTCGAACACTACGTCCCGGTTGCGTTCGATCAGTTCTCCTGCCTTCCGGGCCAGGGAAACGGGATCATCCCGTGGTTCTCTGGTTCCCTCTGAAAAGGCACGGACCTCCAGAATGCTGAGCGACTGTTTTGCAAGCATCAGATCCAGCTTGGCTGACTGGAGAGAAACCAGGTCCGGAACAACCTCCCGATGAATCACTCGGCTATCCTCTTCCACCACTCCAATCAGGTACATCGCAGCAAAAAACAGCACCAGGATCGTTGCAGAGATAAGACCAAGACTTATGACGATGCGTCTGGTGTACTTTCCTGGATTGGCTCTAGGCATTGGAGGGACTTAGACCCGAATAGACCTGATCTCGTTCCAAAACCCGGATGATTCGACTGAACTGGCACGGCGTGTTCAGAAAAAAGAGCGCAAAACCCGAACCTACAACCCGGTTACGAACAGCCAGTAAGCAATCCAGCCCCGCCTGATCGATCTCTGTAACCTCCCGAAGATCGAAAAACCAGTCACACGATACGGGCGTTTCGTAGAGAAAGGTCTGAAGGAGTTTGCCGGTTGAAAGCGCATTCAGCCGGGAAGGTAGCCGCCAGACATCATCCTCTCTAGCCAAGGGAGTCATGGCTCCAACCTGCTTTTCGGCTCGGTTCGGGCGTTGAAAACCAGAGAACCCTCTGCCCCTTTAGCAGTCGTAGCCAGTTGTTCAAGCATGCGTGACTGGTAGAGCGCGTAACTTCTCAGCGCAGCCAACGCTGCGTTTACCTGGCAGAATCGTTGGCAACAAAACCAGAAACCGACGCCCGCGGAACTGAGAGACAGGAGCAACAACAACAGGCTGCCATTCGTGCCGAACATAACAGCCGCGCAAACGTGACTGATCGAAAAAGACAGAAGAAGGGAGAATTCGAGGAGTAATTTTTTTACTCGAGGAAGGTATGCCACGTGCCGCCACTCCGCAGAGCCATATTTTCGCCATTTTGTGACGCAGATCACAGTATTTGGCTAAATTAGCGCAGCGTACATAACCATTAACAGCCAGCTAGCGTAGCTTTTTGTATGTATTAATTAACGACACGTTTCCTTTTCATTCTGCAATGTGAAATAAAGAAAAACGCACCCGAAAGGGGTGCGTCGCTTATGGACAGTGGATTTGCTCAGGCTAACGGAATCGTCTCAGATGTAATTCATAACCATATACAGCCCCACTCCCCCCATGACGAGCATATATGGGAAAGCCATCACCACCATCTTTCCGTAAGACAGTCGTACCAAAGGCGCGATGGCAGAGGTAAGCAAGAAAAGGAAAGCCGCTTGGCCATTCGGGGTCGCCACACTGGGAAGGTTGGTACCGGTGTTGATGGCAACTGCCAACTTCTGGAAATGCTCGTAGCTGATGGCCCCTGCATCCAGAGCCTGTTTGACTTCGCTGATATACACAGTCGCTACGAAGACGTTATCGCTGATCATTGAGAGCACGCCGTTGGCAATGAAGAACATGCCAGGCTGACGGGCTTCCGGAAGCGACAGCACGTAATCAATAATCGGCTTGAACAGGTGCTGTTCGTGGATCACCGCAACCACCGCGAAAAACACCACCAGCAGCGAGGTAAACGGCAGAGATTCCTGGAAGGCCTTGCCAATCTGGTGCTCATCGGTAACGCCGGTAAAGGAGGTAATCAGGATGATGACAAGCAGGCCAATCAGGCCGACCTCGGCGAGATGGAAAGCCAGACCCACCACCAGGATCGCGGCGGCAACGGCCTGTACCCAGAGCGCGGCCTGATCAGCCTTGGTACGTTTGGTCCGCTCGTTCTCCGCAAACTCTTCCAGCACCTGACGCACAGGTTTGGGCAAGCGCCCGCCGTAGCCGAACCAACGCAGCTTCTCCAGGGCCCAGCAGGTAAATAATCCAGCCGCCAATACCGGCAAACTCACTGGCGCCATATGCAGGAAGAAACCGGCAAAGTCCCAACCCACGACTTTGGCAATCAACAGATTCTGAGGCTCACCGACCATGGTGGCAACGCCGCCCAATGCGGTACCGATAGCACCATGCATCAAAAGGCTGCGCAAGAACGCCCGGAAATTTTCCAGATCTTCACGGTGCAGCTCGATTACTTCGTCATCGCTGCCCGCGTTGTGGTCCTTGTGCTGGTAGCCCTTGCCGGAGGCCACCTTGTGGTAAACCGCGTAAAACCCGACCGCCACGCTGATAATAACCGCGGTAACCGTCAGGGCATCGAGGAAGGCCGAAAGCAGTGCTGCTGCGCTACAGAACAGCAACGATAACGCCGACTTGGAACGCACACCCACCAGAATCTGGGTGAATGTCACCAGTAGCAGTTCCTTCATGAAGTAGATGCCCGCCACCATGAACATCAGTAGCAATATCACCGGGAAGTTGGTGAGCACTTCCAGATACACTGCATCCGGCGTGGTCAGGCCAATCAGCAATGCCTCTACCGCCAGCAGGCCACCCGGCAGAAGCGGGTAACATTTCAGGGCCATGGCAAGAGTAAAAATAAACTCTGCGATCAGAAGCCAGCCGGCTGTTCCGGGCCCCAACGTCCACATGACAATCGGGTTGGCGACAAGAAACAGCAGGATCACCTGCTTGTACCAGACGGGCGCCTTGCCAAGGAAATTGTGAGTAAAGCCGGAGATAACAGTAGTGGGCATTGCAGGTGTCTTCTGAAAAAAACGGATTATGGGTATTGTGTGGCAGAAAGAGCCAGATCTTCCTTGATATTTACGTACCAGGCTATGCTCCAAAGGTACGTGTTCCGACCCAACTTAGTCTCGATTGCAAAAAAGGGGGATCTGAAAGGCCCAACCGCAACGGCATTATTTGTAGAATTACAGACAATGCGTGATATCAGCGCCGTTATCTTAACCGATTACTGACCACAGTGCGGTGGATGTCAGGAAAAAATGATCAAAAGTCGCGCTTTTCCGCTAACTTTTTCTGCAACAATCGATTGAGCTCTTCCAGGTTCCTGATTCTCAGATCAGAACGTGAATGTTCCCACTGGTTGCGCTCATTTAAGAGATCAATCTGCCGAGCCAGTTCGCCCACCTCATCGTGACCCGCATCATTGATTTTCTGAGCCCTGCCGCCGGAACTGGCTCGCTCCACGACTTCTGTCATCTTCTTCAACCGTCTCACAAGGTAGTAGCCAGCAGCGATCGAGAACAACGCAGCCATGAGTACCTCCAAAGCGGCGATCACCAGACTCCTGTGTCTGAGGTTCAGAATGTTTTCTTTTTGGCTCCGAAGGTCAAGGCCAATTTCTATCTTGCCGTAGTGTATACCGGCTTTCACTATATAAGCCTGAGCCATAAAAAGGTTAGGCAAGTCTCCCGCGTCAAATGATCCCTTGAAGTCCCGTGTCAGGTGCTGGGGATTGCCTGCCTCGGCCAACAAGTGGCCTTCATAATCCACCACTCTCGCGAATGAGGTTCCAGGGGTCTTTGCGACTTCATCCACAAAGGACTGCAGTGATGCCAGGTCCAGAGAGAGAACATCATCGGCAGCCGTGGCCGCGAAAACCCGTGCGATGGACTGGGCCCGACGTTCCACTTCGTCCCGGGTGGATTGATCAATAAAGTGAAATACTGAATACAGCAGCAACATCAGCATCCCCACCTCAATAAGGCCGATGCCGAGAACGGCCTGTGTTCGGAGCGAAATCTTCACGGGGTTGCTTCGGCCTCTATGAAATCGAGCCCCAGTCGGCGCACGTCATCCCAGTCACTGTCGCTAGCGCTCACAAGCGCCTTTAAAGTGACGCCACCCAACAGGCCCTGGCCCTCTTCTGTCTCGGACAGACTTACGAGTATGTCAGCGATCTTTTCCTTGTCGCCTTCAGAAAGGTCTGGGTGAACGGCAAATGCGTGGGGCGTATAGCCGGGCGACCGCCACAGGACCCGTGCGCCCTCAAGCCCCGACTCCAAGGCTGAGGAAAACGTGCGCTCAATGCCGCCACCCGCCTTTACGAAGCCTCTTGCTACACTGAGATATACCGAATCGTGAGAGGACACGTATTTCGGCGTGTAGGAAACCCCCAGTCTCTCCAGCTCGGCCCGAACCAGAATGGTAGCGGCAAAAGCGGTCGGGGCAGGAAACGCCAGGGTCTCACCCTCCAGATCAGAGAGTTGGGTCGCAGTATCGTTTTCTCTCACAACCACGATTCCGCGTATCTGTTTTCCCTGCTCCCGCGCAATGGCCCGATACCCTGGCACCTTGCTGAATTCCACATAGTGGTAGGGGTTCATGTAGGCAATGTCATATTGGCCTGCAAGAACCCGCTGCTCGAACGTGGGAATATCCGGTGCCGTCATAAAGCGGACGGGGCGTCCCAACTGCTCGGAGAGATAGCTCATCAGCGGTGTCCACTTCTCAGCGAGGCGACTTGAAGACTGTTGTGGGACAATGCCGAACGTCAGCGGTTCAGGCTGTGGGTAGACTAACAACGGCCAGATCAGAAGCGCGACCAGTAGATGACCTTTGAATACGTTCATTACGTTGGGGCTCCGCCAATTCATACAGCGCTGACCGAAAGCTGCCGGGTTGTGGGGTAACGGGAGGCAGAATCCATCAAAACCGCCATAAACTCATTGAACGGCATAGGTTTGTGAGCAAAGTAGCCCTGGATCAATACATCGCCCAGCTTCTCGATAAGATCCCACTGAGCCTGATTTTCAACACCCTCAATCACGGTTTTCATATAGACCTGCTCTGCCATCGCAACGATGGAGCCCAGAAACCGCAGTTTGTCTTCACTGTGCTCAACACCATTCACAAAACAGCGATCAACTTTGAGTCGATCGACCTTGAGCTCCCGCACGTATTCCAGTGAGGAATGGCCAGTGCCAAAATCGTCCAGAGCGAACGTCACGCCGAGAGTATGTAATTCGTTGATCAGTTCATTGATTCGCTCAAAATCCAGTGCCGCGTTGTCCTCGGTAATTTCCATGCAGAGTGCGCTGGCAGGAATTCCTTCGTTGACTAATAGTCCCTGCACATCGGAAACCAGGCTATCACTGAGCATCGCCGGATTGAGGTTGATTGAAAGACTGCCCCGGAATCCAAGATCCCGGTAAAGCTGGCTCGTTTCTTTGGCAACCTGTCGAAACAGCCATTTGCCAAGATCCGCTCCGAGTCCATGCCTTTCGGATAGATCCACCACAACATTCGGGGGAACGAAGCCCAGTACTCGGTCCCGGCAGCGCAACAGTACCTCGGCCCCGATAATAAAATTTTTGTTCCCGGCATTTACGATGGGCTGATAGACAACACTCAGGGAGAGCGAGCTGGGCTCACCGCTCAAGAAACGAACCAGTCCATTCAGGATAATCCGCTCATCCCGCAAACGCTTCTCAAGATTTTCATTGCTTATGTAAAGCTGCTCGCGTTCCATCTGAGCCATCGCAAGTGCGCGATAGGCCTCTTGATAACGGACACCCCACGCTGGCGACTGATCCTTGCCGGCCACGGTCACGCCAAAGACGCCCTGGATCGGAATAACGGTTTCAAAGATTCGCCACTCGAATGTTGTTGCTTCAATAAAACGGGCAGCCAGGCTCTCGGAGCTCTCATTTTTGTGGTTTTTCACAAGGAGCAGGAATTCACCTTGTGAGATCTGGATCAATTCATCACCGCCGCCCAAACCCTTTGCCAGCTTTCTCGCGAAAGCCTGCACCACCTCGTTTGCGGTCTCGTTGCCATACTCAGCGATAACCAGGCCCAGATCGCGGATCTGGCAGACAATGACGTTTTTTCTAGGATCGACAGAGTTAATGGTCTGGAGATAGTTGCTATTCGGAAGCCCGGTCAGCGGATCTGTCCGGGACTGGCGACGGATATGGGTTAGCGCAAAGGCCAGATACATGAAAACCACGACCAAAGCGCCGAGCGTAAGCACGCGAAGGTTAGCCAGCCGGTCTCTGGATGCTTCCATGCCAGTCATCAGCTGACTCGCTTCTTCGCCAACAAAATTGTCAGCGAGCAGAAGCTGGATGTCTTTTCGCTGCTGCTCCCAGGTGGTAGCCAACTCAGACCAATCGGGCTTTGCTGATTTCAGAAGCCCCTTTATCTGCGGCTCCAAGCCCTTGAGATCGGAAAACAGATTTTTAATTCTTCTGAGGTTGTCCTGATGCTGTCGCGTTGGCATAGACTCCGCGCTGTTCAGCAGATAGTCGTAGCGACTCCAGAGCACATCGAAACGAAGCATGAACTCTTCCGGATCGCCTACACCTTTTGCCATCAAAGCTACTTCACGATCAAAAGCGCCGGCTTCATTACTCATTCTCGCCAGGTTCCAGGAAGCCATTTTCAGGGCACTCAAAGAGACCGACTGCAATTTTCTGTCCTGGACATAGGTATAGAAACTTGCAGACAACAGAACGCCGATGACGATGAACAGGAAGATCACCGTCGCGCGGGAAAAAAGGCGCTGTTGAATGGAACCAGGCTTCATAATCAGTCGAGAACGATGGCTTCAAGCTGCCAGATCATGAAACGATGGAATTCCTGTTCATCCAGCTCAGGACGATCGGACAATGGCAACATAAGCCAGAACGGACCGCGATCTCGCACAGACATGGGCTGAGAATCCATGCGCGTTGCAACAATTGGATCCATAGCGAGCAACTCCCTCAAATTGCCGTCTACCCGATAGTCGTTGAGCGCACGCAGAACAATGCGGATATCTCCCGAAAGATCAAAAGTCTCCAGAACGCGGCTCAACGAGGGCCCGGTAAATTCAGCACTACCCTCGAAGTAGGGACTGGTCGTCACGATCCGGGTCTGAGGAAAGGTTTCCAGCTCGCTGCGATCCAGAACCAGCTTCTCATCGCCACTGGTTATCGTTAACGTGGGCGCAGCCTGAAGCGACGTGGCAACAAGCAAGGTAGCGAACAGGGCCAACAGAGAAGTGATGAATTTCACCATGGAATCGTTCTCATTAATGCGTTTAAGTGAAAAGCGCATAATGATAGATCAGAACGAACAAACCACGTGAAGGGGCATTTGTTACCTTGTGAAACTGAATTTTGAAACCTTGAAAAACTGACAGGACGTCAGGAAATTTTATTTATTAAACAGTCTCTTAAAGGCTATAGAGTGGGCGTCAGCGTCGGTAAGTAATTGCCGATATCAAGACTGCCGGGCACACTCCCTGTGCCGGCAGGCCAACATCAGAAGCGGTATGCCACTGAACCGGTCACTTCACGACGGGTGCCATACGTACCGGAGCTGTCGAAAGCCGTTGCTACATACTGTTCGTCCAGCAGGTTCTGAGCATGCAGCCCCAGCGACACCTGGCCAATGTCGTAGGTAATCGCAGCATCCACCAGGGTGACATCCGGTACTTCCAGGGCAGAATTATCCGCATTGAACGCCGCGCCAAAACTCTCGCCGATGTAACGCACACCGGCGCCCAGACCCAGGCCATGCAGCACGCCACCCCGGAAATTGTATTTACCCCACAGCGCCGCTTCATGCTCCGGGGTGTATTCCAGCGGCTCGCCCTCTTCCACCGGGTTGCTGGCTTTGGTGATCTCGGCATCGGTATAGCTATAGCTGGCGATCACATCCAGAGCATGGAACAGACGGGTGCGCGCTTCCATCTCAAGGCCCTGTGAGTTGGCCTCGCCCTTCTGCTCATTGGCGAAGGTCGATGGGTTGGTGGTCAGGTAGTCTTCCCGGGTCAGGTCGAACCAGGCCAGTGTCACCAGCGTGTCCGTATTGGGCTGGTATTTTACGCCCACCTCATATTGGTGTGCGGTTTCGGGCTCGAACGGGTTGCCGGCCGCATCGATACTTGTGGTGGGGAGAAACGACTCCATGTAGCTCACATAAGGGGCAAAGCCATTCGCAAACTGGTAACCGGCACCGGCACGACCAGTGAAGGCCTCGTCTTCCCGGCTAGCTGTGGCGCCGGTGAGATTATTGATTGTCTCGGAACGGGCCACGTCATACCGGCCGCCAAGGGAAACCGTCCAACGGTCTACCCGGATCTGATCCTGGAGGTAAATGCCGGTCTGTTTGAGTTGTCCGTCCTCGTCTTTAAACAATGGGGCATCAGGGACAGGCGCCCCATAGACAGGATCATAGATGTCCAGGTTACTGGCGGCCCCAAAGAACTGCCGGGATGACACATCGATATCCTGATGGTCGAGGCCGACCAAAACGGTATGTTCTGCCGAGCCCGTCTGGGCAGTCAACTGCAGCTGGTTATCCATGGCCAGTCCGTCAATGCGACCGAAACTGTCGAAGCGTGACCGGGTAATGGTTCTCTGATCCGCCAGCAAGCCGGTGGTGTAGATGGTCTGGTCGTCAACATCGTTACGGTAGTCCCGGACATTCTGACGCAGAACTATCTGGTCATTGATGCGGTGCTCAAACTCGTAACCAATGGCACTCTCGCGACGCTCATAGGCATCGTACCCTGGCTCGCCGGTAAACCGGTTGTCAGGAATCGGGCCATTCGGATTTGGCTCCAACGTGCCCTGCAACGGGTAACGTTGAGATGGCTGGGTATCGTCGTACTGCCAGTGCGCCAATACCGTCAGTCGGGTGGCGTCCGTGGGCTGCCAGGTCAGGCTGGGGGCCAGGTACTTTCGGTCGTCGTTGACGAAATCCACCTGGGTTTCGCTGTCGCGAACCAGGCCTACCAGGCGAACCGCGAGGGTATCACTGTCATTCACCGCCCCACTGATATCAAACTGACCCTGGACCAGATCGTTGGTACCAGCCTCAACGCGCACTTCTCGACGGGTGTCGAAAGTAGGACGTTTGGACACATAGTTCACCAACCCACCCGGGCCCGCTTGTCCGTACAGAACGGAAGAAGGCCCCTTGAGCACATCAATGCGCTCGGCGCCATAGGGCTCCAGGCTGTAACCGGCGGCAAAGCCGGGGTTCGCCAGTTTCAGGTTGTCACGAAACAAGCCACTGGTGGCCACATCGAAGCCGCGTATTCTCAGAAACGTGGTGCGCGGCTCGAAACCAAAGGTCTCGCCTCGGGCGCCGGCTGTATAACGCAGAACTTCGCCCAGGTTGGCCGCGTTCTGGTCCTCGATCTGATCCGCTGTGACTGTGGAAATGGACTGGGGCGTTTCAACCACGTTGGTGGTTGTTTTCGTGCCGGTAACGGTCGCCTCTGCGGTGTAGCCATCACTCGGTGCGGTGCCGCTCGGTTCGGCGGCATCTGCCGATACTTCAATGGCATCCAGCTCGGTAATATTCGCTTCCTGCGCGTACACTATCGGGCTTGCCAGAACCCCGGCTATGGCCACGGCCACGCCGGACGGGAGTAAGTACTGGCGATTATCACGTAACGAATTCATTGATCAGCTCCAAACAACGCGCTTTACAAGTTTAAGTGTAATGCGAATTATTGTCGTTTAGACCCGAGCTTTGGTATTCCAGAAGCCAAAAAACCTGTGCGCAATGCTATTTCTTGTGATTGGCCGCCCGTTGTCGGGGAGAAAAGCCGAACTCTCGGCGAAACGCCGTCGAAAAATTGGTCGCGTGGGTGTAACCCACCCTGTTCGCGCTCTGTTCAACACTGAAGCCTTGCTCCAGATAATGTTTTGCCAACCGAAGTCGGCATTTTCTGAGATAGTCGAACACCGGCACGCCGTACATCGCCCGGAATTTCGCTCGCAAGCCGCTTGGGCTCATGGCAGCCATCTGTGCGAGGTCCTTTAGGGTGTGGTCATGGTCCGGGGTGAACTCCAGATGCTGCCTTACGAGCTCAAGTCGCTGACGTTGCTGGACCGGAACCACCGGAGCATCCGGGGATTCATGCTCGTCGCCTGCCAGACCCAATCCGGCAAGCTGCAGCGCGAGGCCCTCCAAAACCAGGCTTTTCTGGGCGACGGTCATCGTGAGGCGTGCATGGGTCCGCAGCAACTCCTCGAACGGGTGGGGCACACTCCATTGACGCAGGGGAACCCTGGGAAGAATGGTCAGGTCTTGTAAGCTGGAGGAGACGTGGCCCAATGTTGCGCCGCGTGGGTCGAAAGCGAGTGCCACAATTTGCAGATGCTCTTGCTCAGGCTGGTGCGCCCGTAACGGATAGTCCGGGTGCAGCTGCATGCTGACAGCATTACCCGGTGACAGAACGTGTTCGACCGACCCGAGGGTAAGCTCAACGGTGCCATCCAGAACGACCAGCACAAGCAACGGCGCATGACCAGAAGAGACTGATTCATACGCCTGGAGCACCTGAAGCGAAGAAAACGTAAACCGAAAACCCGAAGCCAGGCTGTACTCGGCAATCTCACCCCGGGCAACGATACGGTCATCACTTCCGGTGTCGCCCTGGATGGCCGGAAACCGAAATTCTATGTCGTAAAGCTGCCCGAAACGTTCGAAATCTGCCTGACTGAATGTGTGCAACCTGCCCACTCCACGCCTATCCAACCTGGTCTGCTAACTGTGCCTCTGTTGTCCGGTTACGAGGTCAATGGAGCGTCCGTACCATAGTTGCCCGTTTTGGTGGAACGAAAGGTAAGGAGGGCCAGTTCAGGTAGTCAGCAAAAAAGTCTGCGTGCCGTGAAGGATCTATAAGCACAGAAACGCAGTCGTGGATATCACAGCAACCGTCGATGGGGGCGGCATGGTCCGGGTGCTGAAGGCTCTCCAGTGCCCGGAGAATCACCGCGTCCATACCGGCCCGCTCACCGCGATCGGAAAGGGCCCGGGAGACCAGTATGGCTGAGAGAGTCAGTTCGATGTGCATGCAGGATTCATCCCGCGGCCCGTGCAGGCAAGCAAGATCGAAGGCGCTGCCAGCCAGCGAGATAACATCCCGCCACTGCCCCTGCTCACTGCAGTCGTGGGCATTCTCCATCCAGAACAGCCACAGGTCTTTGCGTTCTTCCAGCGGCAGGTCCGCGAACTGTTGGCGGTGATTGGGACACAGAAATTCCATCACGTTCTCCTTGTTTATTCACGATAATGATAATAGTTATCATTATCGTGAAATACAAGAAAACGTTTATTCTGTGATCAAGGCCTTGCTGGCCTGCGGGGCTACTCTACAGTGACGCTCTTGGCAAGGTTCCGCGGCTGGTCCACATCGGTACCCTTCAACACGGCCACATGGTAGGACAGCAACTGCAGTGGCACCGTGTACACGATCGGCGCGGTAATCGGATGCACGGACGGAATCTGCATCACGTGCAGGCCCTCTTCCGCTTTGACGTCGGCCTTTTTATCAGCAAATACAAACAGTTCACCGCCGCGGGCCCGGACCTCTTCCAGGTTGGATTTCAGCTTCTCAACCAGGTCGTTGTTGGGAGCGACAGTGACCACTGGCATTTCGCTGTCGACCAGGGCCAGGGGGCCGTGCTTGAGCTCGCCGGCAGGATAGGCCTCGGCGTGGATGTAGGAGATTTCCTTGAGCTTGAGGGCACCTTCAAGAGCCACCGGGAACTGGGAACCGCGGCCCAGGAACAGGCTGTGGTTCTTATCCATGAATGCCTTGGACATTTCGGCGATCTCGCCATCGAGGGCCAGCACATCGCTGACCTGGCCAGGCACGAGGTGGAGAGCCTCGACGATTTCAGCTTCCTGCTCCTCGGGCAGCCCATTATGACGGGCCAGGGCCAGGGTAAAGATCAGCAATGCCGTGAGCTGGGTGGTGAACGCCTTGGTGGAGGCCACGCCGATTTCCGGTCCGGCCTGGGTCATGATCACCAGATCGGATTCCCGCACGAGGGAACTACCCGGCACGTTACAGATGGCCAATGCTGCCCGGAAACCTGCTTTTTTCGCCTGACGCAGGGCCGCCAGGGTATCGGCGGTTTCGCCGGACTGGGAAATACAGAGGAACAGGGTGTCCTGCTGGATCACGTGTTTGCGATAGCGGAATTCGGAAGCCACCTCGACGGAACAGGCAACGCCCGCCAGCTCCTCAATCCAGTAACGGGCCACCATACCGGCATGGTAACTGGTGCCACAGGCAATGATCTGGACATGACGAACGTTCTCCAGAAGGTTGGCGGCCTCGGTCCCGAGGGCCTGTTCCAGTACCCGGGTCCTGGTGACCCGGCCTTCCATGGTTGCCTTGATCACCTTCGGCTGCTCGTAGATTTCCTTGAGCATGAAGTGGCGATACTCGCCCTTGTCGGCCGAATCAGCGCCGTGCTCGAAGCGTGTTACTTCCCGCTCGACGGCCTTGCCATCGCGGTCGAGAATGGCAATGCCGTCCTTTCGGATATCGGCGATATCGCCTTCTTCCAGGAACATGAACCGGTCGGTCACTGGCAGCAGCGCCAGCTGGTCAGACGCGATGAAGTTTTCGCCAATACCCACACCAATGACCAGGGGGCTGCCCTCACGGCATACCACGAGGTGCTCCGGTTCGTCGGCGTGTACCACCGCCAGGGCATAGGCTCCGCGCAAACGGGCGATCGCCGAACGCACGGAATCATGGAGATTACCCAGGGTGCGGTAGTGTTTCTCGATCAGGTGCGCGACAACTTCGGTATCGGTCTGGGACGTAAACTCGAAACCGTCAGCACGCAATTCCTCACGCAGCTCCTGATAGTTTTCGATGATCCCGTTGTGGACAATAGCCAGCCGGTCGCCGGACATGTGCGGATGGGCGTTGATCTGAGAGGGCTCGCCGTGGGTTGCCCAGCGGGTATGAGCAATGCCCAGGTGGCCTGCCAGGGGATTAGCTTCCATAGCTTCCGCCAGGGCGGCTACCTTGCCCACTTCACGGGCGCGCTGGACACTGTGGTCGCCACCGATGACGGCCATACCGGCCGAATCATATCCCCGGTATTCCAGACGGCGCAGACCCTCAAGAAGGATACCCTGAACGTCCCTTTCCGAAACCGCGCCTACAATTCCACACATGCTGTTCTACCTGTCTGTTGATCGTTTGTATCAGTGTTTCTTCGGCTTTTCCCAACCGGCGATATTGCGCTGCCTGCCCCTTGCGACGGCCAGTTCGTGGTCGGCAACGTCGCGAGTTATGGTCGATCCTGCGCCAATGGTGGCCTCGGCCGCAACGGTAACCGGGGCGACCAGCGAACAATTAGAACCTACGAAAACACCATCGCCAATAACAGTCTGATACTTGTTTGCGCCATCGTAATTGCAGGTTATGGTTCCAGCCCCCACGTTGACTCTCGCGCCCAGGGTGGCATCACCGACGTAACTCAGGTGGTTGATCTTGCTTCCCTCGCCGACGGTGGCTTTTTTGAGTTCAACAAAGTTGCCAACTTTTGTATTGGCACCCAAGTAATTGCCGGGCCGGAAACGCGCGTATGGACCAATCTGCCCATTCTCTCCAATTTTCGAACTCTCGATCACACTGTAAGCCTTGATCTCAGTTCCGTCACCCACTTCTGTATCCTTAACAATACAGCCCGGCCCTATTCGGACATTGTTACCAATTTTCACCTCGCCCTCGAACACCACGTTGATATCGATGAAAACATCGGTACCAACCTGCAAACTACCACGCACATCCACTCGCTCCGGATCGGCGAGCGTAGCGCCGGCCAGCATCAAACGTTCGGCCTGATGACGTTGAAACCAGCGTTCTAGTTCCGCGAGTTGGACTCGGTTATTGACGCCCTGGACTTCAAACAAGTCTTGGGGCTGGTTCACGACAACATCAACCTCATCACCTGCCGCCAAAGAGATGATATCCGTCAGGTAGTACTCGCCCTGTGCATTGTCGTTTGATAGCTGTGGTACCCAGGCTTTCAGGTGGGAAGCCATGACACCCATAATGCCTGTATTCACCTCCCGAATACCCTTCTGCTCGGTACTGGCGTCCTTTTGCTCAACAATTGATGTGACTCTGCCACGATCATCGCGAACGATTCGTCCGTACCCTGTGGGATCGTCCATCGTGACTGTTAACAGGCCGAGACTGTCCGCATCGACGTGACTCACCAGTGTCGCCAGAGTTGGCTCCTGAATCAGCGGAACATCACCGTAGAGAACAAGAACCCTTGCATCGTCCGGCAGGTAATCCAAAACCTGGGCAACCGCATGCCCGGTTCCAAGACGCTCTGTCTGTTCAACCCAATGGATGCCATCATCCTCAATGAGCTCTTGCACCTGGTACGCACCATGACCAATCACGGTGTGAATCTTTTCGGCTCTCAGCTGATGTGCCGTGTTGATCACGTGCTGCAACATCGGCCTTCCCGCAAGGCTATGCAATACCTTCGGCATCGCCGAGTTCATACGAGAACCCTGGCCAGCGGCCAGAATGACAACGTGTAGCGGACTCATGAAGGGTCAGGCTCCCTGTGGTTTGATCTGTATCTTCATTAAACAAAAAAACCGCACCCCTTGGGCCGGAGGCACAACGCTTGGCGTTGGTCTTCCAGCCGCTCAGGATGCGGCTTCGGTGTTCGGCAAACCCGAAACGGAAATGCTTAGCGCATTTTGTTACGCAGCTGCTGGATGGTACGAAGCTGGGCAACAGCCTCGGCCAGCTCTGCAGCGGCACGGGAGTACTCGAATTCACCAGTCTTGTTGGCAAGTGCTTTCTCGGCTTCTTTCTGAGCTTCGAGCGCGGCTGCTTCGTCCACATCCTTTGCACGAACCGCGGTATCCGCCAACAAAGTCACCAGATTGGGCTGGACTTCCAGATACCCGCCGGACACGTAAAGAATTTCTTCCTCACCGCCCTGCTTGATAATCCGAATAGGGCCCGGCTTCAGCTGGGTCAGCAGCGGGGTGTGACCCGGGGCAATACCCAGGTCACCTTCAGAGCCCGCTGCGATCAGCATTTCCACCAATCCGGAATAGATCTTTGTTTCGGCACTTACCACATCACAATGCACGGTCATACCCATGTCAGTTGCCTCTTTGATCGATCCGGAAACAAATGCGTCGGCTCAGATTAGCTCTTTGCCTTGCTCTTCATTTCCTTCGCTTTCTCGACCGCTTCCTCAATGGTACCAACCATGTAGAACGCCTGCTCGGGCAGTTCATCATAGTCGCCATTCAAGATGCCCTTAAAGCTGCTGATGGTTTCCTTGAGGGAAACGTACTTACCGGGGGAACCGGTGAATACTTCAGCAACGTGGAACGGCTGGGACAGAAAACGCTCGATCTTACGGGCACGGGCTACAGTCAGCTTGTCTTCTTCTGACAGTTCATCCATACCCAGGATGGCGATGATGTCTTTCAGCTCCTTGTAGCGCTGCAGGTTGGTCTGCACGCCACGGGCCACTTCGTAATGCTCCTGACCGATGATCAGCGGATCCAGTTGACGAGAGGTGGAATCCAGCGGATCGATCGCCGGGTAGATACCCTTGGAAGCGATGTCACGGCTCAGTACAACGGTAGCATCCAGGTGCGAGAAGGTGGTTGCAGGCGACGGGTCAGTCAAGTCATCCGCCGGTACGTATACCGCCTGGATGGACGTGATGGAACCGTTCTTGGTAGAGGTAATACGCTCCTGCAGCTGACCCATCTCTTCAGCCAGAGTCGGCTGGTAACCTACCGCAGACGGCATACGGCCGAGCAGTGCGGATACTTCGGTACCTGCCAGGGTGTAACGGTAGATGTTGTCGACGAACAACAGTACGTCACGACCTTCGTCCCGGAACTTCTCGGCCATGGTGAGACCGGTCAGGGCCACACGCAGACGGTTTCCGGGGGGCTCATTCATCTGGCCGTAAACCATGGCAACCTTATCGAGAACGTTGGACTCCTTCATTTCGTAGTAGAAGTCGTTACCTTCCCGGGTCCGCTCACCAACACCTGCGAATACGGAGAGACCGGAGTGCTCTTTCGCGATGTTATTGATCAGCTCCATCATGTTTACGGTTTTACCAACACCGGCACCACCGAACAGGCCAACCTTACCACCCTTGGCGAACGGGCAGATCAGGTCGATAACCTTGATGCCGGTTTCCAGCAGGTCCGCAGACGCTGCCTGATCGGCATAGCCCGGTGCCTTACGGTGAATCGCCCAACGCTCTTCTTCGCCGATCTCGCCGGCTTCGTCGATGGGACGACCCAGAACGTCCATGATACGGCCCAGAGTCTGGGTACCAACCGGTACCGAAATCGGGTTGCCGGTGTTTTCTGCTTTCAGGCCACGCTTCAGGCCTTCGGTGCTGCCCATGGCGATGGTACGAACAATGCCGTCACCCAGCTGCTGCTGGACTTCCAGAGTTGTTTCGCCACCTTCAAGCAGCAGTGCGTCATATACTTTGGGTACGGAGTCACGTGGGAATTCCACGTCGATAACCGCGCCAATGATCTGAACGATTTGTCCGCTACTCATGCTCGGTTCCTCGTTATCTTGATAGTCAATAAAACCAGTTGGATTGTGGGTCGGATCAGACCGAAGCGGCGCCGCTCACAATCTCCGATATCTCTTGGGTAATGGCTGCCTGACGCGCCTTGTTATAAGCCAGCTGAAGCTCGTCGATAATGCTACCGGCGTTATCAGTTGCGCTCTTCATGGCGATCATCCGGGCTGCCTGTTCACATGCCAGATTTTCTACCACACCCTGGTACACCTGGGATTCAATAAAACGTGGCAGAAGGCCATCGAGGATCTGCCTGGCATCGGGCTCGTAGAGATAATCCCACTGGTTCTTGATCTCTTCTTCGTCTTCGCTCTCAGGCAGGGGCAGAAGCTGCTCCACCTTCGGGCTTTGGGTCATGGTGTTGACGAACTCGTTGCTGACCACATAAAGACGGTCGATCTTGCCTTCCGAGAACGCATCCAGCATAACCTTGACGTTGCCGATGAGTTTTTCAGAGCTCGGGCTGTCCCCCAGATGGGTCAGCGCCGCGACGACATTGCCGCCGTAGCTCCGGAAAAAGGAAGCCCCTTTCTGCCCGATGGCGCACAGATCGGTTTCCACTCCTTTTTCTTTCCACGCTTTCATTTCACGGACAAGCGCTTTGAACAGGTTGATGTTCAGACCACCACAGAGGCCACGATCAGTTGACACCACGATATAGCCCACGCGCTTGACCTCGCGCTCGACCATGAACGGGTGCTTGTACTGAGCATTCGCCTTGGCAATGTGCCCGATCACCTGACGCATCTTGTCGGCATACGGGCGAGTTGCCTGCATGCGTTCCTGAGCCTTACGCATTTTACTCGCAGCCACCATTTCCATGGCGCTGGTGATTTTCTGCGTGCTCTTGATGCTTGAAATCTGGTTACGTATTTCTTTGCCGACGGCCATAACTCACTGCCTTCTCAAGTTAGACACTCGTTGCTACGAAAAGCGGCCCGCGACAATCGCCGCAGGCCCGTTTTCTTACCAGCTCTGAGTGGTCTTGAATTTCTCAAGTGCAGCTTTGAGGCCGGCAGCGATTTCGTCGTTGTAATCGCCTTTCTCGTTGATCTTGTCGAGGAGGTCTTTCTGCTCGGAGCGCATCCAGTCGAGCATCTGCGCTTCAAACTTCACTACCTTGTCGACATCAACGTCGTCCAGGAAGCCTTCGTTGGCTGCGAACAGAACCGTACCCATTTCAGCCACAGACATCGGGCTGTACTGGTTCTGCTTCATGAGTTCCGTTACACGCTGACCGTGCTCAAGCTGCTGACGGGTTGCTTCGTCGAGGTCGGAAGCAAACTGTGCGAAAGCGGCCAGTTCACGATACTGGGCCAGAGCCAGACGGATGTTACCGCCGAGCTTCTTCATGATCTTGGTCTGGGCCGAACCACCTACCCGGGATACGGAGATACCGGCGTTCATCGCCGG
>Ga0189287_100064_pt1 | contig 130035 bp, 116 predicted proteins | sample UW86minimetaG_FD_130319 | JGI IMG/M metagenome (GOLD analysis project Ga0189287, IMG submission 130319) | Marine microbial communities from the Costa Rica Dome - UW86 mini metaG | ecosystem: Environmental > Aquatic > Marine > Oceanic > Photic zone | place: Costa Rica: the Eastern Pacific...
AGCCCTTGGGCCGGTCTGCTGGGGTCAATCGAAACGGTGGCCGCAGAGGACAACACCATCACGCTGGGGCTGAAGAACCCGGATCCGACGATCCTGTCGATGCTGTCGACCTTCAACACGGCGATTGTGTCCAAGGCGGCGTTTGATGCTGCGGCGGGGGCAACTGATCAGGAAAAATCGGCGGCGATCTTTGCCGCGACCTCGGCCGGTGTTGGTTCTGGCCCGTTCTACCTCTGTGGGTTTGAGCAGGGCGCGACGATGGATTTCTGCGCCAACGAGCACTACTGGAAAATGGGCGCAGACGGCAAAGCACTGCCCTATCTGGAGAAGGTGCATTTTGAAATCATCCCCGATGATGCGACCCGTATCCTGAAGCTGCAGGCCGGCGAAGTGGATCTGGCCGAGTTCATTCCGTTCAGCCGTGTGGCCGAGCTGGAGGCGGACCCGGCGGTCAATATGAACCTCTATCCGTCGACCCGGATCATCTATTCGCCGATCAACACCCGTGACACCCGCGCTGATGGCTCGGCTAACCCGCTGGCGGATGCCAAGGTGCGTCAGGCGATCAACTACGCCACCAACAAGGATGCGCTGATCGGTCTGGTATTGCAGGGCGCGGGCAAGCCGATGACCTCACCCCTGATGGCGGCGGCAACCCCGCTGGCAACCGGTGAAGCCCCGCTTTATTCCTACGATCTGGACAAGGCCAAAGCGCTGATCGCTGAGGCAGGTGTGCCCGCCGGGACGGAGATCACCCTGACCACGCTGGCAGGTTCGGCTGATGACGCCACCATTTTTGCTGCGCTTCAGCAGATGTGGGCGCCGCTGGGCCTGAACGTGAAGGTGGAGCAGGTCGATGGTGCAACCCGTGGCGCCAAGAACCGTTCGGGTGAGTTTGACATCCACACCTATGGCTGGGTGAACGATGTGAACGACCCAAGCCAGGTTGCTGGTTGGCTGGGCTACCACCCGACCCGCAAGGCTGTGGGCACCGGTTGGAACAACCCCGAATTCAACACCTTGTTCGAAGCCTCTTCGGTCGAGATTGATCCGGCCAAACGCGCTGATCAATACGCCAAGATGCAGGACATCTATGCCGAGGCTGCGCCGCTGCTGTTCATGTATGAGACGCCGTTTGCGGTTGCCGTGTCGACCAAGGTTGAAGGCTACGTACAGACCCCGCTGGGCAACAACATCTTCGAGGGGGCTTCGGTCAGCCGCTAAGGCCACCGAAGCAAATAAGGGCGTCGCCGGTCTTACTCCCTTTCCGGCGGCGCTTTATCAAATACCAAGGGAGCGGAGGCCAAGATGGCCAGCATCCAATATATCCTGAAACGACTGGCGCTGATGGTCCCCACCTTTTTTCTGGTGATGGTGATCATTTTTCTGCTGGTGCGTTTCCTGCCGGGGGATCCGGCGATTGCCATTGCAGGGGACCGCGCCAGTGACGCGGATCTGGCGGCCATCCGCGACCGTCTGGGCCTGAATGAACCGATGTGGGTGCAGTTCTGGCTGTTCCTGACCAACACGTTGCAGGGCGATCTGGGCCGCTCGATCCTGATGCGGACCGAGGTGGTCGATGTGATTTTTGACCGGCTGCCGACCACCGCCTTTCTGACGCTTTATGCGGTGGGTCTGTCGATTGCCATTGCCGGGCCACTGGCCTTTGTGGCCGCTCTGAACCGGGGGCGCTGGCCGGACAACCTGATCCGCACGGTGTTTCAGGTCGGCCTGTCGATGCCGGTGTTTTACATCGGTCTGGTGCTTTTGACCTTTCTGGGGGCGCAGCTGCGCTGGTTTCCGGTCGGCGGTTCCGGCGAAGGGTTCTGGTCGCATATGTACCACCTGTTCCTGCCTTCGGTGACCGTGGCGCTTTACACCTCGGCGATCATCATGCGGAACCTGCGGTCAGCGATCATTGAGGTGCTGGACGCCGAATATGTGCAGTTTGCCCGCGCCAAAGGACTGCCGGATCGGTTGATCCTGGGCCGCCATGTGCTGCGCAATGCGTTGATTTCCACCGTGACGCTGCTGGGCCTCTCCATTGGCAACCTGATGAGTGGCACGCTGGTGACCGAAACGGTGTTTGCCGTGCCCGGCCTGGGCCGGTTGATGCTGGAGGCGATCTTTGCCCGCGATTACCCGCTGATCCAGGGGCTGACGCTGACCTTCGCGGTTCTGGTGTCGCTGGTGTTCCTCCTGACCGACCTGTTCCAAAGCTCGCTTGATCCAAGGATGCGCCTGTCATGAGTGAAGTGACTGTAAACTCCACCCCCAATGCGCCGAAACGGATGACCCGTGCGCGGCTGGCGCTGGCCAAGCCGGGATTCCTGCTGGGCTGTGTCATCATCGGGATCTCAACCCTGCTGGCGCTGTTCCCACAGGTTTTTGCGCCTTATGATCCGAACTTTATCGACTATCTGGCGGTACGCCAACCGCCCAGCTGGGCGCATCCCTTTGGCACTGACAGCCTGGGGCGCGATGCCTTCAGCCGGGTGATCCACGCCTATTCCGTCAACATGCAGATGGCAGTGCTGGCAACGGTTTTTGCCCTGGTGATCGGCGTCGTTGTGGGCGCGCTGGTGGGCTACTATCGCGGCATTGCCGATATGATCTTTGGCCGGGTGGTGGATGCGGTCATCACCTTCCCCTTCCTTGTGCTGGTGATCGCAGTGGTTGCGGTTCTGGGGCCGGGGCTGATCAACATGTATATCGCCATCACCATGGTGGGCTGGGTCTATTACGCCCGGCTGATGCGGGCCGAGGTCATCGCCCAGATGGGCAATGACTATGCCGCCGCAGGGTTGGTGATGGGCTATAGCGACCGGCGGATCATCTTTCGCCACCTGCTGCCCAATGCCATCACCCCGGTGGTGATCTACTGGATGACCGATATGGCGCTGGCGATCCTGCTGGGATCTTCGCTGGGCTATCTGGGCCTTGGCGCGCAGCCGCCGCAGGCCGAATGGGGCGTTTTGATCGCCGAGGGGCGCAACTTCATCACCACCGCCTGGTGGCTGTCGCTGATGCCGGGCATCGCGATTGTTCTGACCGGCCTGGGCTTTTCGCTGATTGGCGATGGTCTGGCCGATCTGTTGCGGCCACGCGGGTGAGGAGAGGGCAATGAGCAATCCAATTCTTGAGGTGCAGGGGCTCTCAACCACGTTTCACCGTGGCGGTGTGACCCTGCCGGCCCTGCGCGATGTCTCGTTCAACGTCGGCAAGGGGGAAGTGCTGGGCCTGGTGGGCGAAAGCGGGTCGGGCAAATCGGTCACCCTGCGCTCGGTGCTGGGTCTGGCGCGCCGTTATGGTGAGGTGACAGGGCAGGTGCGCTGGCAGGGGCAGGATCTGACCGGGCTGAGCGAACGGGAGATGCGCCACATTCGCGGCCGGGAGATCGCGATGATCTTTCAGGAGCCGATGACCTCGCTCAATCCGTTGCTGACCGTGGGGCGGCAGCTGACCGAAACGCTGAAGGCGCACACGGATCTGAACCGCCGCGCCCGCAAGGACCGGGCGATTGAGATGCTGGATCTGGTGGGCATTCCCGCCGCCGCTTCGCGGCTGAGTGACTATCCGCATCAGTTTTCCGGTGGCATGCGGCAGCGGGTGATGATCGCCATTGCGCTGGCCGTGGGGCCGCAGCTGCTGCTGGCGGATGAGCCGACAACCGCGCTGGATGTGACCATTCAGGCGCAGATCCTCGATCTGATCCTGAAGCTGTCACAGGACATGGATATGGGTGTCATTCTGGTGACCCACGATCTGGGTGTTGTGGCGCAGACCTGTGACCGGGTGGCGGTGATGTATGCCGGCCGGATCGTGGAACAGGGGGCGGTGCGGCAGGTGCTGAAAGGCCCGCGCCATCCCTATACCGTTGGCTTGATGCAGTCGGTGCCCGAAGGCGTGGCCCCGCGCACCCAGCTTTATTCTGTACCGGGCACGCCGCCGTCCCTTGCGGCGTTGCCTCAGGGATGTGCCTTTGCGCCGCGCTGCGCCTTTGTGAGTGCGGCTTGCGCGGCGAAGCGACCGGAGTTGGAAAGCGTTGGGGAAGGTCGCGAACTGGCCTGTTTCCATCCGGTCGAGGCTTTGGATGGGGTCGCGTCCAAAGCCGGGGCACATCCCGCCAGTTCCCCCCATATGACAGAGGAGAGCGCGGCATGAGTGAGACCGTTCTTGAGGTCGACAATGTCACCCTGGCCTTCCCAATTTCGCGCAGCCTGATGGATGTGGTGAGCGGCCGTCCGGGCAAGGTGGTGCGGGCGCTCAATGGCGTGTCGCTGGCCCTGCAGCGCGGCGAAACACTGGGCGTTGTGGGCGAATCCGGCTGTGGCAAATCCACATTGGCACGCTGCATCGTGCGGCTGTATCCGCCCACCTCGGGCCATGTGCGCCATCACGGGCAGGATGTTTTTGGCGATGAGGCCAAGAAAGACCGCGATTACAATCGCCGGGTTCAGATGATGTTTCAGGATCCGTTCTCCTCGCTCAACCCGCGGATGACGACGGGCCAGATCCTGTCCGAGGCCTTGCGGGTGCATGAGATGCGGCCCGAGGCTGAGATCCCGGCGCGGGTGGCGGAACTGCTGGATCTGGTACGGCTGCCACAAGACGCGGCCGAGAAACTGCCGCATGAGTTTTCCGGTGGTCAGCGCCAGCGGATCGCCATTGCCCGTGCCTTGGCTGTGGAACCTGAGGTGCTGATCGCGGATGAGTTGGTTTCGGCGCTGGATGTTTCGGTGCAGGCGCAGGTGGTGAACCTGCTGCTGGAACTGCAGGACCGGCTGGGCCTGACCATCCTGTTTGTTGCCCATGACCTGCGGCTGGTGCGCCATGTCTCAAACCGGGTGGCTGTGATTTATCTGGGCCGGATCGTCGAGATCGGCGACAGTGAAACGCTGTTTGCCAATCCCAGCCATCCCTATTCGCAGGCGCTTCTGTCCGCCGCACCCTCGCTAGATCCTGATGACAAAGGACAGGCGCAGCATCTGAGTGGGGAGTTGCCCTCGCCGCTGAACGTGCCGCCGGGCTGTGCCTTCCACCAGCGCTGCCGCTTTGCCTCGGCGCGCTGCAAAACCGATATCCCGACACTGCGTAGCCTGCCCAACCGGGGTGAGGTTGCCTGTCACCATGCTGAAGAGATTTCCGAGAATGCCTGACACTCATACCCCCCAAGCGATCGCGGCCAACCGGGCCACGGTGATTGCCGATCTGCGCGCTGAACTGGCGCGTCAGGGGCTGGATGCCTTTCTGCTGCCGCGGTTTGACGCCTATCAGGGAGAATATATCGCCCCCCATGATGAGCGGCTGGCCCATGTGACCGGCTTCACCGGATCGGCGGGCATGGCCATTGTTACCCGCGATATCGTCGCGGTTTTTGTGGATGGCCGCTACACGGTGCAGCTGGGCAACCAATCGCCCGGACCGCTGTTTTCGCATCACCATATCTTTGACGAACCGCCCGAGGACTGGCTGGCGCGCCATGCGGGGGAGGGTTGGATTATCGGCTTTGATCCGATGCATTATCCGCCCGCCTGGTTTGACCGTTTCGCGGGGGGCGCCCGCCTGGCAGGGGCGCGGTTGCAGGCCGTGGCGCAGAACCCGGTGGATCAGATCTGGGCCGATCAGCCCGCGCCGCCGATGGAGCGGGTGACGGAAATGCCGCTGCAGTATGCGGGCAAATCGACCTTGGACAAATGTAGCGATCTGACCGGCGCGATGGCGGCTGAGGATCTGGCGCTGCATGTGGAAACCCAGCCCGACAATATCGCCTGGTTCCTGAATGTGCGGGGCGATGATGTGGCGTTTAACCCGATGCCGCAAAGTTTCATGCTGATCGGCGCTGATGGCGCCATCCACTGGTTTGTGGCGGCGGCGAAACTGGCGGGTGAGGTGGCGTTCAACCTGCCGGACAGCGTGCGGGTGCATCCGCCTGAGGCGTTCCTGCCCACCCTGTCTGACATGGTTAGCGCCGGTCACGGGGTGTCGATCGATCCGGATTTCTCACCCGTTGCGGTGCGTCTGGCGCTGCAGGAGATTGGCGCGCGCATTGTCGAACGGCGTTCCGCCCTGACTCTGACAAAGGCGCAGAAAAACCAGACTGAGCTGGAAGGCCTGCGCGCCTGCCACATCGAAGATGGCGTGGCCTGGGTGGAGTTTTCGGCCTGGCTGGCGGCAGAGGTTCCGGCGCGCGCGGCGGCGGGCAATCCGCTGCATGAACGTGAGGCGGAACAGAAGATGCTGGCGCTGCGGCAGGCGCGGGCCGGGTTCATCAGTGAATCGTTCAACTCGATTTCAGCCGCATGGGGCAATGCCGCCATGTGCCACTACGCCACCACCGAAGAGATGAGCGCACCGATCCTGCCGGAAAACCCCTATCTGCTGGACAGCGGCGGCCAGTATGATACCGGCACCACGGATGCCACCCGGTCATTCAGTTTTGGCCAACCCCGGCCCGAAGGCTATGACGTGGCCTATACGGCGGTGTTCAAAGCCTTCTACGCGCTGTCGACCCTGCGCTTCCCGCGGGGCACCCAAGGCCATCATATCGATGCGATCTGTCGCCGGCCGTTGTGGGATCTGGGGCTGGATTATGACCACGGCACCGGTCACGGGATCGGTCATCGCCTGTCGGTGCACGAACATCCGCAGCGTATTGGCAAACCCTATAATCCGGTTGATCTGGTGCCGGGCATGGTGATGTCGATTGAGCCGGGCCATTACGTGGCAGACCATTACGGCATTCGCATTGAAAACCTCTATGCGATTGTCGAGGCGGCTGATGGGTTCTTTGAGTTTCAGAATATGACTTATGCGCCGATCCAGACCGACATGCTGATTACCGCGCATCTGAGTGAGGAAGAGCTGAGCTGGCTCAATGCCTATCACGCGGAGGTTTTGCGCAGGCTTTCACCCTTGCTGAGCGATCCGGCGCGGGCCTGGGCAGAGGTGGCGATGGCGCCGATCAGCCGGTAACCTGAGGCCCCGTCCGATCTGGGCGGGGCTTTGGTTCAGGTTCTTTAGGCGGCGCGGCGTGCGGTGCCGGCCCATTGCAGCAGCCGGTCCAGATCGGCGGGCAGGGCTTCGGCAGCGTGGCCGGTAAACTCAAGGAAGGCCTCAAGGTTCAGACCGTTGGTGCCGACAATCACCGGAATGCCACGGGCCATGGCGGCGGCGATCACTTCGCGAAAGCCGCGGCCTTCGGCCTCATGTTTGCCGAATTTGTTGATCACCAGCATTTCGGCGCTGTCCAGCCGGGCCAGGGTCTGGGCAACCGCCTGTTCCAGCGCTTCGGGGTCCAGGCGGCAGCCGCGGGCGTTTTCGCCGCGAAATTCGGAAATGCGGATCACCTCACCCAGCGGCAGCACCTGCACATCCATGTCGCAATGGCGCGAGTTGCTGCGCGGCGTGTCGACCTGAGTGGTGCCGGCCAATTGCCAGCCTTCGGCCAATAGGGCGCTGGCCAGATCGGCCAGCACGCGGTTCACAGCACCACGTTGATCTGATTGCACATAAGCAAGCTTCACCCTGTTCCCCCTCATCCCATGGGCGCAGGCGCCCTTTGGGAAAGATAGGCGCTGCGCGAGGGCAAGCAAGCGGATTGTGAACCGGGCTGGCGGTTACTGGCCAACCGCCGTATCCGTCCCATTCGGCGCCACTGAGATGCCCTGATACCAATCCTTAAGCGCTGCGCCGATCTGATGGGGGCTGTCCTCTTGCACGAAATGGGTGCCTTTGCCGATGTCGACCAAGGTGATGTTGGGGAAGTTTTCAGCGATCCAGGGCACTTCCTCGCGGGGGATCAGCATGCCCGGATCGGCGTGGAACAGGATTTTGGGGATCTGGGTTTCCTGCAACCAGGCATTATAAGCGTTGACGGCACTTGCGCTGGCCTCAGGCTTATCGCGCAGGGGCACGTCGCGCGGGAAGACATAGATCGGTTTGCGGCTGGCAACGGTGGGGAAGGGGGCAAGATACTGCGCGTGTTCTTCGGCGGTCAGGCCGCGGTTCACCCATTGCGGCAACATGGATTTCACAAACATATTGCCCAAGCCCAGCATGACATAGCTACTGAGGCGCGCGCGCATCATGACCATTGCAGCCTTCAGACCAAGGGACAGGCTGGCCCAGTCTTTCTGTTCATACATCGCCTCCATAAAGGCGAGGCCTTTGATGTTGTCGCGGTGGGTGTTGGCGTAGTGAAACCCAAGGCCAGAGCCCCAATCCTGCACCACAAGGGTGATGTTTTTTAGGCCAAGCGCCTCGATAAACCCTTCCAGATAGGCGTAGCTGTCTTGGAAACCGTAGTTGATGTCGGGTTTGTCGGATTTGCCAAAACCGATGAGATCCAGCGCTATCACCCGGGCATCTTGCTGCAGGTAGGGCATGATGTTGCGCCAGATATAGGATGAGGTTGGGTTGCCGTGAATGAACAGCACGGGGTCGCCCGCACCTTCGTCGATGTAGTGAATTTTGCTGCCCTTTACGTTGATGAAACGGGAGGTGAAGGGAAACGCGGCGGAAATGTCCTGTGGCATGGGCGGTCCTCTCTACGATGCTGGGTTGTTTATTTACATGTAAGTCAGCAATCAAGAGGGCGCGGCGGAATTTTCTGAAACCGGGCCGGGCGTCAGGTTTTGTTCAGAGGGCTGTGATCTGTTGTTCCACGCTGGCGAGCGCCTCGGCTGAGGTGCAGCGCAGGGTGACGCTGCGGCCTTGCCAGAACTCGGCCGCGATGCCTTGATCAGGGCAGAGGATCACCAAACCGCCGGGGCCGCCGGGCTGGATGGTGATGCCATCCGCCGCCTCCAGCCACAGCAGTGGGGGGAGGTCCTGCCAAGTTATAGGTTGCCAGAAAGGGGCGCCATCCGTGCCGCCGCGCAGATCCGTGGTGGGGAGCTTTGCGGCATCAAAGGCCTGTAGCCAGGCCTCCTGATCGCCGCCGATCACAGGAAACAGCGCCAGCAGTTCGCTGCTGCCACGACAGGCCAAGGTCAGCAGGGTCAGCATCCGGTCATGGGCGCTGAGGAAATGCCGCAGCGGTTTGACGTGCCGGTCGCCGCCCTGTTCCAGATCCAGCGTCAGGCTGTGCGGCAGGGCGGTGGCCAGATCGCGGTAATTGGTGACGCCAAAGGCGTTTTGCAGATGATCTGACAAGCTGACCATGGGGGACCCTGTTTCCGAGCGTTCGCCGCAGAGTGTCACAGGCCGCGAGCAAGTCAACCGCGCTGTGCCACCATTTCACGGAACTGGGCTAGCTGTGTTTCCAGTGCCTTGGCCCGGGCAATCATTTCATCAGTCAGCTGCGCCTCAGCCGCGACATCGCGGATGAAGTTCACCGATTTCACCACATCGCGCCAGCGCGGATTGGCGGGTAGCGTGTCCACCAGCAGGTATTTGTCCAGCGTGCGGGTCTGAAGCGAGGTTTTATCCAGATTGACCCGCCAGATGCCGGAGGTTTCGGCAAATTCGATTTTGCCCTTGCCGGTCAGATCGCTCCATAGCGTGAGGGTGCCGGACATCAGATCGACAATACATTGGCGGTAGGCATCATTGCTGGGGGCGGGGGTGGCCTCAGCCCCGGCGGGCGCGATCAGTGAGGGAAGGGAACTGTCGACCACATCGCGCAGCGAATGCACAAAGGCGCCGGGGCGTTTGCCCGCGGGCGACAGCAGGATCGCCTTGCCGCCGCCCGCTTCGGGCATCATCGCAAACACCGAGGCACCGATGGTCTGATCACCAAGGCTCAGGCTGATCTGTTCCGGGTCATCATCGGCCTCCACCGCCGAAAGCTGCAGATGCGCCTGTGGTGGCAGCAGGTCGGACAGCAGGCTCTGATTCACCTGAATGGAGCGATCCAGCAACTGTTCGGCCTGCGCATTCACATAGGTGACCACATCGCGGGCGTTCACGCAGATCAGCCCATCGTCGAGGGTATCGAGCAGCTGCGTCATCCGCCGCTGGCTGAGGCGCAGCGCATCCTCAATCTGGACGCGGCGCTCAATCTCCTCGCGCAGTTCCAAGTTCTCCTCGCTGCTGCGATGGGCGCGCGAGGCCTGCAGCAGGGTGCGAATGCGCGACAGCAGTTCATCCTTCACAAAGGGTTTCACCACATAGTCGTTTGCCCCGGCCTCAAAGCCCGCGATCATATCCGACGACCGGCCGCGCGCCGTCAGCAGGATGATCGGCAGCTCATGCAGACCAAAGCGGCGGCGCAGCTGTTGCGTGACCTCCAGCCCGTTGATCCCCGGCATCATCACATCCAGCACAATCAGGTCCGGTTTGGCGGTGGCGACTGAACGCAGCGCCTCTGCCCCGCCAGCGGATTTGATGACCTGATAGCCCTGCGGCAGCAGCACGTTTTGCAGCACCTGCAGATTGATCGGTTCATCATCCACGGTCAGGATCACCGGCGCATCTTCGACCAGTCCACTCTGTTCCGCGCGGGTGGGCAGTGGGGTGTGTTGCGGTGTCGGCAGGGTTTGGGGGGCAAACTCATCCGGGGCCTGCGGCGCGGGCGCGTCGCTGACCGGCAGATGCACCTCAAAGGTGGAGCCCTGCCCCAGTTTTGAGGTGACCTCAATCCGGCCCTCCATCAGCACCGCCAGATTGCGCGCGATGGTCAGGCCCAGACCGGTGCTTTTGGGGCCTTGGGTGCCGGGAGTGAGCTGTTCCAGCGGGTGAAAGATCAGATCAATCGACTCGGCCGCGATGCCCGGGCCCTGATCGGTCACGGCGACCACAATGTCATCACCGTCCTGCCGGGCCGCAATGGTGATGTCACCGCCGCCGCCGTATTTGGCGGCGTTGGAAATCAGGTTGAACAGGATCTGTTCATACCGCACCGGATCGGCCCAGACGGCGGGCAGATCCGCGGGTAGGTCCAATATGACCTCCAGTGGTTTATCCAAGGATCCGCTGGCCATCATCGGTTCTACCAGCTGGGCGACATTACGCAGGGAATGGCCCACATTCACCGGCTGCAGGTCCAGCCGCATCCGACCCTCGCGAATGCGGTAAATGTCCAACAGGTCATCCACCAGCCGCGACAACCGCCGGGCTGAGGAGGTGATGAGCCGCAGCTGGCTTTTCTGGCCCGGCTTCATCTCGCCCATGGCGCCGGCCTCCAGCGTTTCCAGAATGCCGATGATGCCGTTCAGGGGCGTGCGCAGCTCATGGCTGGTGTTGGCCAGGAAACGGTCCTTGATCCGGTCGGCCTCCTCCAGCTTGGCGTTTTTCTCTTCGATCTGGCGCAGGTTCTGTTGCAGCGCATCGTTCTTGTCGCGGATCAGGTCCAGCTGATCGCGCAGGCCTTTGCGCATCGAAGACACGGCCGAGGACAGCTGGGCATATTCCACCGGGCTGTCATACTCCGGCAGGTTTTCGTTCAGGCTGCCGTCGGCCACTGCGCTTGCGGCCTCGGCCAGGCGGCGGATCGGGCGGGTCAGCGATTTGGAAAAGAAGAACAGGAGCAGTGACAGCGCGGCCAGCGTGCTGGCGCCGATGATGGTCAATGCGGTGCTGAGGCGGCGCGAGTTGAAAAACGCATCTTCCATGCTGGCCTCTGCCACCACCAGCCAGGGCGGATCGGGGTGATGCAGCTGACCCCAGGCGCTGAGGGTTGGGCTGCCCAGCAGCCCGGCCTCCAGAATGGCGACGGCGGCGGGGGTTGTCAGCTCCGCCGGCAGGGGCAGGGCACGGCCAAACTGATCGCGGATGGCGGCGTCAGAACTGGCGATCACCGCACCGCCTTCGCTGAGCACGGTGAGCGGCGTTTCACTGCCGGCCAGCAAGGTCTGGATGCCACTGGCGGGCATGCGCAGGATCAGCGCGCCGCGTTTGCGTGAATGCAACCGTACCGGCACGGCCACATAACCAGCAAAGGTTTCGGTCACCGCATCAAGCGAGAAGTCCTGAATGATCGGCTCAATCCCCGCCTCGCGGCTGAGCGCGTCATGGGCGCGTTCAAGGCCTGCGGCACTGCCGTCGAGAAACCGGCCCAGATAGGCATCGGGGGCTGAGGCATAGACAACCTGCCCGTAGCGGTCGACGAGATAGAGGTTGTCAAACGGGCTGTCGGCCAGAAAGCTGAGGAAACCGGCGTGAAAACGGCGATAGACATTGGCATATTCCAGCGCCTCACGCAGCAGACGGTCCCCGGCGCCGATGCCATCGGGCTGCCCTCCGGCGCGGCCAACCTCAAAAATATCGCGCAGCAGGGCGCCACCGGCCCGTTCACCGCCGGGCAACTGCCGGATTGCGTAGCTGAAGCCGTAGAAATCGCCGACCGAGTAGCGGACGTTTGAGCTGAGCGCCAGATCCTCAGCCTGCTTGCGGGCATGGGTCAGGTATTGGCTGATCTCAGAGCTTTTGGCGTTGCGGGCAAATCCGACCTTCTGAAAGGTTTCCGAGGTGATGGTCTGATTGACCAGCGCATAAAAGACCCAGCCGCCCAGCGTCAGCGGCAGGACGGATGCCACCAGAAAGGTCACCAGGAGGCGGGCGCGAATTCCATTGAGCAACGCTAGGGGTCCTTTTCTGGGCCAAAGGGGCGCCGGGCGGGGCGCGGTGGTTTCGTTATCTTCGGCGATTTGACCGGCTTGGGGCAAGGGGGCGTCGTGAACGCGGCGGTTCAAGGGGATTGGCGGCCTGCACTGTAACACGTTGATTTCATTGCAATCGGCGCGGACCGGCGCGGCAGTTTGACGAAACTTACGATATTTCAGGTGTCTTTGCGGCGGTCCGCCCCGTTTGATTGGGTCACCCGCTGCCGGGGGGAGACCGGGCAGGAACGGGGCAAGATTTCGTGTGATTGCACGGGTGTTTTCGGGGGCTGCGGAGCGCGGTCTTTGACACTAGGATCCACCGGGAGGATAGAATGAAGAAGACTGTATTTGCCGGGCTGATGACCTCGGCCAGCTTGATGGCAACCGTTTCGGTTGCGGAACAATCGGTTGTCACCGCGCTGCCGGAACAGGTCACGGCGTGGGTGGAAAACTATAACCCCTTCAACCAGACCACCGCGCTGCCGTCGGTTCTGCACCTGATGTATGAGCCGCTGATTATCTTCAACGCGATGGACGGTGGTAAGCCGGTGTTCCGTCTGGCCACGGATTTCCAGTATTCGGATGACCTGAGCAGCATCGAAGTGACCCTGCGCGATGGCGTGAAGTGGTCCGATGGCGAAGCTTTTGACGCCGACGATGTGATCGCGACCTTTGAACTGGTGATGGGTAATGCCGCGCTGGACAATCAGGGCATGGCCAAGATGCTGTCGGGTGTGGAGAAGCTGGCCGCCAACAAGGTGCGCTTTGACCTGAACACCCCGTCGAGCCAGGCCATGTTCCAAATCGCCGAGGTGCCGGTGGTGCCGCAGCATGTCTGGGCCGGTGTCGATGATCCGGTGGCCTTCACCAACCCGAACCCGGTTGGTTCTGGCGCTTTGACCGCAATCCAGCGGTTCACCCCGCAGGAATATGTGCAGTGCCGCAATGAAAACTACTGGGACGCCGACAGCCTGAAGGTTGACTGCATGCGTTTCCCGCAAATTTCGAACAACGATCAGGCGCTGGCCGCGGCCGCCAATGGCGAGCTGGACTGGATGGGCTCCTTCCTGCCGGACATCGAAAACACCTATGTGTCGAAGGATCCGGACAACCACAAATACTGGCTGCCCGGCGGGTCGCTGGTGGCCTTCTACCTGAACCTGGAAAGCCAGGATGCCGGCAACAAGGAAGCGTTTAACAACGTCAGCTTCCGCCACGCCGTATCGATGGCCTTTGACCGGGATGCGATGGTTGAGATTGCCGGCTACGGCTACCCGACCATCAACGCCTACCCCTCGGGTTTGGGCGCGTCGTTCCATGCCTGGAACGATGAGATGACCGAAGAGAAGTTTGGCCAGTACACCGCCTATGACGTCGACAGCGCCCGGTCGCTGCTGGCCGATGCAGGGTTCAAAGACGTCGATGGCGACGGTTTTGTGGAAACCCCCAGCGGTGCCGCGGTGAACGTGGATATCATCGTACCAAACGGCTGGACCGACTGGGTGAACACCGTGCAGATCGCGGTGGAAGGCCTTAACGCGGCCGGCATCAAATCCAACGTGGCCACACCTGAGGCGGCGGTCTGGACCGAAAAGCTGATCAACGCGGACTATTCGGTTGCGATCAACGCGATCTCGGTTGGGGCAACGCCTTACACCCAGTATGAGCGCGGTCTGCATGAGCGCAATCAGGGCAAGACCCGTTTTGGCGCCGCGCGTTATTACAACGCTGATCTGAGTGCCAAGCTGGATGCCTTCACCCAGACCACCGATGTGGATGAGCAGATGGCGATCATGGCTGAGGTCCAGCAGATCCTTGGCGCGGAAATGCCGATCGTGCCGGTGTTCAACAACCCGCTCTGGTATCAGTACAACACCAAACGCTTCACCGGTTTCTTCAATGCCGACAACCCGGTGGCCAACCCGGTTGTGCATAAGACCAACCCGGCGCGTCTGCTGCACCTCTTGAACCTGCGCCCGGCCGGTTAAGCCTAGGACAACTCCCCTGAAGGTGGCCTGTCGACCTGTTTGATGGGCCGCCCTCTCTCCTGCCTCCTCCGTCTGCCAGCGACCACGTGCCAGACGTTGTACGATTGGGGTCTTTATGAACTTCCTGCTGAAACGACTGGCGTTTTACCTTGTGGCCTTTCTGGTGGCCGCGACGTTTAACTTCGTCATCCCGCGGATGATGCCGGGCAATCCCGCCGACATTATGCTGGCCAATGCCAATGCCGCGATGGGGCCTGAGGCCCGCGCCGCGCTGATGGCCACCTTTGGCTTCACCGAAGGCCCGTTACACCTGCAATACATCGACTACCTGAAAAGCATCTTCACCTGGGATTTCGGCACTTCGGTCAAGTTCTATCCGGTGCCCGTCACCGACATGCTGATGCAGGCGCTGCCCTGGACCCTGTTCCTGACCGGCGGTGCGCTTTTGGTGTCTTTTTCCATCGGAACGCTTCTGGGGATCCTTGCCGCGTGGCGTCGGGGCACAGCGATTGACGTGATCGCCTCGCCCACCGCGCTGGCATTGCAATCGATCCCTTCGGTGGTGGTGGCGCTGGCGGGGCTTTATTTCTTTGGCATCGCCAACAAGGTCTTTCCGACGGCCTATGCCTTTGACCCCGCGCTTGATCCTGAGTGGTCGCTGGTCTTTGTGGGATCCGTTCTGACACATGGGTTCCTGCCGATCATCACCCTCTCGGTCGTGTTGGTGGGCGGCTATCTGGTGACCATGCGCAACAATATGATTGGCCAGCTGGGCGAAGACTATATCGCCATGGCTGAGGCCAAGGGCCTGTCGGACGCCCGCGTGCGTTACACCTACGCCGCCCGTAACGCGCTGCTGCCCTCGGTGACGGCGCTGGCGTTGAGCTTTGGCGCGCTGTTTGGCGGCTCGCTGGTGACGGAGGTGGTGTTCAACTACCCCGGTGTTGGCAACCTCCTTTACCTTGGGATCGTGGGCCGGGATTTCCCGCTGATCCAGGGCCAGCTTCTGATCATGACGCTGGCCATGCTGACTGCCAATTTCCTGGTCGATCTGGCCTATGTCTTCCTTGATCCGCGACTGAAGAGGGCCTGATGACAAGCGTTCTGAAAACCTTCCTGCGCAATCGCAAAGCGGCCATCGGTCTGGCCATTGTCATAGCCTATGTGGTTGTCGCCATCGCCGCGCCGCTGATTGCGCAATACGAACCGCTGGCCCGGGTCGGGCGGCCGCATCAGGCGCCTTCGGCCGATCACTGGCTGGGCACCACCCGGATGGGGCGCGATGTCTTTAGCCAGTTGATCTATGGCACCCGCAATTCGCTGATGGTGGGGGTTCTGGCCGGGTTCATCGTGACCGCCATTGGCACCACCATCGGCATCACTGCCGCCTATTTCGGCGGGCTGATTGACGATGTGCTGAACTTCCTGACCAATGTTGTTTTGGTGCTGCCGCAGCTGCCGCTGCTGCTGGTGTTGGCGGCCTTCCTTGGACAGGTATCGCCACTGGCGATTGCGCTGATCATCGGGTTGACCTCCTGGGCCTGGGGCGCGCGGGTCACACGGGCGCAGGCGCTGTCCCTGAAAACCCGCGACTATATTCAGGCGGCTGAGATGATCGGGGAGCCAAGCTGGCGGATGATTCTGGTGGAGATGCTGCCGAACCTGTTGTCGATCATCGGTTTCAATTTCATCGGCTCGGTGATCTTCACCATCATCACCCAGGCCACGCTGGAGTTTCTGGGCCTCGGCAGCCCGCTGACGCTCAGCTGGGGCACCATGCTTTACAACGCCCAGAATGCCTCGGCGATCATTGTTGGCGCCTGGTGGGAGGTGCTGGCCCCCTGCGCTGCGATTGTGTTGATCGGGGTTGGGTTGTCGCTGATGAACTTCGGTGTGGATGAGATTGCCAACCCCCGCATGCGCTCGCTGGGGCAGGTGGCCAAGGCACTGCGGCTGGAACGCCGCCTCAGCCGTCAACGGATGCAGGAGGCCAAGTAATGAGCCAAGACCAATCGCCGCTGATGCAGGTGCAGGATCTGCGGATTGAATATCTGACCGCCGGGGCACCGTTTCGGGCGGTGCGCGATGTGTCCTTTGACATCAACCGCAATGAGGTGCTGGGCCTTGCCGGCGAATCCGGCTGCGGCAAATCCACCATCGCTTACGGGCTGATGCGGTTGCACAAGCCACCGGCGCTGATCCGTCAGGGGCAGATCCTGTTTGAAGGCCGCGATGTGCTGGCCTTTAACGATGCCGCGTTGCGGGCCTGGCGCTGGTCTGAGGTTTCGATGGTGTTTCAAAGCGCGATGAATTCGCTCAACCCGGTGATGACCGTGTTGGACCAGTTCAGTGACATGTTGAACGCCCATCAGAAAACCGCCCGGGCGCGGGTCATCATCCGCACCGCTGAGATGTTGGAGATGGTTGGCATTCCGGCGGAACGGATGCACGCCTATCCGCATCAGCTGTCCGGTGGCATGCGGCAGCGGGTGGCGCTGGCGCTTGCCCTGACGCTGCGGCCCAAGCTGATCATCATGGATGAGCCGACGACCGCGCTGGACGTGGTGGTCCAGCGTGAGATCCTGCAAGAGGTGTTGCGCCTGCGCAGTGAGCTGGGGTTCTCGGTTCTGTTCATCACCCATGATCTGGCCCTCATGGCGCAAATCTCGGACCGGATCGGCATCATGAAAGAGGGTGAGATCGTCGAGATCGGCGACACCAACCAGATCATCAACGCCCCGCAGCATGACTATACCCGCACGCTTTGGGAGGCGATGCCGGTGCTGGAGCAGGCAGAAACGCCAGAAAGTGAGGCCGCCCATGTCCCCTAAGGACACCAAAACCCTGCCCGATATCCTGCGGCTCGAGGATCTGACCAAGACCTTCTATGTCAAACCGGTGTTTGGCCCGGCCAAGGTGGTTGAGGCGCTGCGCAATGTGACCCTGTCGCTGCGCCCCGGCAAAGCGCTGGCGCTGGTCGGCGAAAGCGGATCGGGCAAATCGACCGTTGGGCGGATGATTGTGCAGCACCACATGCCGACCAGCGGTCGGGTGCTGTTTGAGGGTCAGGATATCGCCGGTTTCACCAGCAAGCCGCAGCAGATGGCCTATCGTCAGGCGGTGCAGATGGTGTTTCAGGATCCGTTCTCCTCACTCAACCCGGCGCACACCATCCGCCACCACCTGCAACGCGCCCTGCGGCTGCATCAACCGGATCATGCGGATGAGGCGGCGGTGAAACGTATTCTGGAAGAGGTGGAACTGGATGCAAGGACCGCGCCTGACAAATATCCGCATGAGCTGTCCGGCGGGCAACGCCAGCGGGTGAATTTTGCCCGGGCCCTGGCGGTGAATGCCCGTCTGATTGTGGCGGATGAGCCGACGTCGATGCTGGATGTATCGATCCGTAAATCGGTGCTGGCGCTGATGCACCGGCTGAAAGAGGAACGCGGCCTTTCAATCCTCTACATCACCCATGACATCGCCACGGCGGAATATCTGGCTGAGGATACGGCGGTGATGTTCCGCGGTCAGGTGGTGGAACAGGGCCCAACCGCGGCTGTGGTCGGCCAGCCCCGGCATGGCTACACCCAGTTGCTGCGCGCAGCTGTGCCCGAGCCCAAGGTGACGCTGACCGGTGGCGATGGGGCTTTTGCCCGCCGTGCCCGTGAAGTGCGCGATGCCGCCGCCGCCCCGGTGCGGGCCTATACCCAGATGGCGCCGGACCATCTGGTGGCCCATCATTGACCCCTAGAAAAGAGCCGAACCATGCCCGATATGCTCATCCCGCTGTACCGTTTGCCCGCTGTGCCAGAGATCCCCGAAAGTATCGAGCTGCGTCCCGCCCGCCCTTATGAGGGGCATGCGCTCCTGGGGTTTGTGGCGGACCACTTCAATGAAAAATGGGTCAGTGAGGTGACCGTGGCGCTGGCGGCGCAGCCGGCCAAGGTGCTGGTGGTAGTTGAGGGGGGCAGATGCCTTGGCTTTGCCTGTTACGACGTGACCGCCCGGGGCTTCTTTGGCCCGACAGGGGTGGATCCGGCCGCCCGGGGCAGGGGGCTGGGCAAATTGCTGCTGCTTGGGGCGCTGCATGCGCTGAAGCAGGATGGCTTTGCCTATGGCGTCATCGGGCAGGCGGGACCGGTTGAGTTTTATCAGAACACCTGTGGTGCCACGGTCATTCCAGACAGTGAGCCGGGGTATTACGGCAATTCCTTCGCCTAATCGGCGCGGGATCACAGACATATATATAAGGACAGGCAAGATGGCTGATTATCATCTGGATACTTTGTGGCGGCCGGAGCAGGGCAAACATGGCGCGATGGAGTTTGTGCTGACCAACCTGAGCGATGCGCCGCTGCGCAATTTCAGTCTCTATTTCGGCGCAATCACCCGTGCGGAACTGCCCTCGGATGCCGTCGGGGGGCAGTTGCTGCGGCGCCAGGCCAATTATCATGAGTATCGGGCAACAGATGTTGAGCTGGCACCGGGGCAGCAATGGCATCTGACCGAACGCAGCCTTACCCGCAGGGCGCTGCATTCCAACGAGGGGCCAAAATCTGCCGGCCTGTTGCTGTCGGGGGATCGCGCTGCGGTCTTTGCCGCGGATCTGCAGGCTGCGCAGCCCTTGGCGGCGGATCCCGTTGCGGAGCGCCACGCCGGTGTGCTGCCGCAGCCGCAGCAGGTAGAGGTGACGCAATACTGGTCCACTCCGCCGGCTCATCTGCTGGTGTCCGGTGATCTGGCCCTGCAGCGCGAAGCGGCCAAAGTGACCGCGCTGACCCGCCGGCTGCATCCGCTGACACCCAACCCCTTTGTGCTGGCCGCGCCGGAGGGAACAGTCACTGTTTCGGCGCAACAGGCGGATTTGCCGCTGGATGGTTACCGGTTGGAATTTGCCGAAACCGGGGTGCGGATCAGCCATGGCGCGGGGGCGGGGCTGTTTTACGCGCTGGTCACCCTGGCACAGCTACATTGCCACGCGCATCAGTCCAGCGCGACCTCTGGCGCGACCTATGGCTTCCCGTTGCAGGGGGTGATTGAGGATGCCCCCCGCCACGGCTGGCGCGGTGCGCATCTGGATGTCAGCCGCCAGTTTTACAAACTGGGCAAGGTGCTGCGCTATGTTGATCTGATGGCCTGGCACAAGATGAACCGGTTCCACTGGCATCTGACCGATGATGAGGGCTGGCGGCTGGAAATCAAAGCCTACCCGCAGCTGACTGAGGTGGCGGCGGCCACCGGGCATGACCTGCCGGTGCTGCCGCAGCTGGGTGCGTCAGAAGAAGGGCAGGCGGGCTATTACACCCAGGATCAGGTGCGCGGTGTGATTTCACATGCTGGGGCGTTGGGTATTGAGGTGATGCCGGAAATCGACCTGCCCGGCCATTGCGCCTGTGTAATCGGTGCCCTGCCTGAATTGGTCGATAGTGAAGAAACGCCGGCCAGCTACCATTCGATCCAGGGCTTTGCCAACAATGCGCTGAACCCGGCGATGGAATCCTCTTACGTGCTGGCGGAGCGGATCCTGAGTGAGGTCTGTGAGCTGTTCCCCTTTGAGGCGGTGCATGTCGGTGGCGATGAGGTGGCTGATGATGCCTGGATGCAATCCCCCAAGGCGCAGGCGATGATGAAGGAAACCGGCCTGAAGGGCACGTTTGAGCTGCAGGCGCATTTCCTGCGGCACCTGCAACAGTTCCTTGCGGCGCGCGGCAAGAAGATCGCAGGCTGGGAAGAGATGGCGCATGGCGGCGGGGTAGATCGGGAAAACTGCCTGTTGTTTGCCTGGACCACGGTGGAAAAAACCGCCGAATTGGCCGAGGCGGGATATGATGTGATCTCCACCCCCGGTCAGGCCTATTATCTGGACATGGCGCAGTCGGACGCATGGTATGAACCGGGCGCCAGCTGGGCCGGGTTTACCCCGGTCAGCAAGACCTATGCGTTTGAGGCCCTGAATGACTCTGCCGCGCTGGCCGATCGTTTGAAAGGTGTGCAGGCCTGTGTCTGGTCCGAACATCTGACCACGATGGAGCGAGTGAATCATCAGGTATTCCCCCGGCTGAGCGCCATTGCCGAGGCCGGCTGGACCGCAGCCGCACAGAAGGATTTCACCCGGTTTGAGGCGATATCGGGTCTGATGCCGCGCCTGTAAGCAGGTATACGTGATGTGAAATCGGTGCCCCCGTTCCGGCAGGGGGCACCGCGAACACGCCTCACTGGGCGGCGTAGTCATCCAATAAGGCTTGCAGCGCCTCCAGCGAGTCCGGAAACCGGGGGAAGCTGTGCGGCAGCTCCATCGTGACCCAAGGCACCTTCTCCTCGGTCATGACCTCCACAAAGGGGGTTAGGGAACTTGCCGCCTCCAGGACCGAGCTGCGCATGTTAATCCTGCCGCTGCCCTGCCCGACCTCAGAATAGATGAAATTCAGGCAGGTTGGGCAGAAATAGTGTCTGCGTGTGGCGGATTTTAACCCACTGGTGATGACCTCCCCTTTGACGGTCACGCTGTCCTTTGGGAACATCGTGGTCAGGGAATAATCGCTTGCGGTCAGCTTTTGGCAGTCACGGCAATGGCAGGCCATGGTCAGCAAAGGCGCGGCGGTGACGTGGATCTGCACCGCACCACAGAGGCAGGATCCATCAAACGGTGGCGTCGGGCGGGCCATCACATCCCCTCTTTCACTTGATCCCGGCATAGGCCGCTTGCAGATCTTTCATCGACTTGCGGTAAGCGCCAGGCCCGTAGCTGATCCGGGCGGCGCCAAGTTGGGCCAGTTCCGCGACCTGTTTCAGTGGCGGCATCATCATCACGTTGACCGGCAGGGTAACGGCCTCGGCGATCTGGGCGATCAGGTCCGTGTCCGTCAGGCCGGGAATGAAGAAACCGTCGGCGCCCGCCTCAGCATAGGCGGCGGCACGGTCCAGCGCTTCGTTCAGGTGGTCCCTATGGGTGGCGGGATCGGAGCCGAGGAACAGATCGGTGCGGGCGTTTACAAAGAGCGGCATATCCTCGTCAGTGGCCACTGATTTGATCGCGGCAATCCGCGCGGCCTGATCTGCCACAGAATGCAGGCCTGTGCCCTGCACGATCCGATCCTCAAAGTTGATGCCTATCGCGCCCGTCTGGATCAGCTGGCGGGCATTCTCGGCCAGGGCATCCGGATCAACGGCGTAGCCGCCTTCAAAATCGACCGAAACCGGCACCTCAACCGTGGCGCAGATGCGGGTCACGATCTGCAGCAGAAACTCCAGCGGGATCTCCTGCGCATCGCCGTAGCCCTGTGCCGCGGCCACCGACCAGCTGCCGGTGGCAAGGGCCGGGGCACCCTGTGCGGCGACGGCTTTGGCGCTGCCCGCATCCCAGATGTTATAAAGCACAAGGGGATCGCCCTTCTGGTGCAAAGCGGCAAAACTGCGGGCCTTATCAGCCTGTGACATGAGGGGATCCTTTCGTGTGATGCGGCAGATATTGCCGTTCGATTTCCAATAATTTCTGTTTGCGCCACAAGCCACCGCCGTATCCGGTGAGGGATCCATCAGTGCCGATGACCCGGTGGCAGGGCACCACCAAAGCAATCTGATTGGCACCATTGGCGCGCGCCACCGCACGGGTGGCGGAGGGGCGACCGATCTGTTGCGCCAGTTGCGCGTAGCTGCGGGTCTGGCCTGCCGGAATCTCTTGCAGGGCATCCCAGACCGCGGCGCTGAAGTCACTGCCATGATAGGCCAGCGGGGTCTGGAACCGGGCACATTTGCCGTCAAAGAAGGCGGTCAGCTCCTCTTTGATTTGTTCGCCCGGGTCGGTGCGGCCAAGGCCTAAGCGCCCTTTGGCGTAACGGTCCAGTCTTGCCAGTTCCTTTGGTAGGGCCTTGCGCTGAAAAAACTCCAGCAGATGCAGTTTGGATTTGCAGCTAACCGCGATCATGTCACCCAGAGGTGTCGGCACCCAATCGGCGTAAAGCAGCGGATCGGTGGCAAGCGTGCCGGGGGCCTTGCCGATCAGCTTCAGGAAGGCGGTGCGAAAGGCGCTGCCGGAGTCAAACCCGGCCTCAAGTTGGCTGGTGATCACAGCACCGCCCTGGGACAGGGTTTCAAACCCGTCGCGCAGCCGCCGTTGCCGCGCCATTTCCAAGAATGTCATGCCAAACTGACGTTTGAAACTGCGCCGGACGGTCGACAGATCAAAACCCATGCGGGTGATATCGCCTTCGCGCCAACGGTAGGCGGGCCGTTCGTCCAGCGCCGCCAGCAGCGTGGCGATCATCGGATCGGCCAGCGCCATGGGTTCCAGTGGATGACAGCGTTTGCAGGGGCGAAAACCGGCCTCGATACAATCGCTGACACTGGCGTAGAAGGTGCAGTTTTCCCGTTTGGGTTTGCGCGCCGGGCAGGTCAGGCGGCAGAACACACCGGTGGAGGACACGCCGACATAGGCCTGGCCATCATAGCTGGCATCGCGGTCCAGCAGCGCCTGGTAGAGGGTGTTGGGGTCGGGCAGATGAAACAACATACGCCAAGGGATAGCACAGCAATTCGGCGCTGCCGCCGATAATCGGGCGTCTATTCAGAATTGTTATCTGAGGGGCGCTGACCGGGGCAAAAGCGGCCCGGATAGGCCGCTTTATTTGGTGCGATAGGCCGCTAATTATTTGGCCAGCGGCTTGTAGGCGATGACGTCCACCTCAACCTTGGCATCCACCATCAGTTCCGAACGCACGGTGGACCGCGCCGGGCCGCCGTTGGGAAAGAACTCGGCGTAAATCTTGTTGAAGGTCCAGAAGTCGCGGGTGTCATCCAGCCAGCAGTTGGCCTTCACCACATCGTCAAAGGTGCAGTCGGCCATTTCCAGCACTTTGCGCACGTTTTCCATGGTGCGGCGGGTTTGCGCCTCGATGCCGCCGGGCACCACTTCGCCATTGTCGCCCATGGCGATCTGGCCGGATACGTAAACAAAGTCACCCGCGCGCACAGCCGGGGAGAAGGGCAGCGCCTGACCGCCCGCGCCAGTGCGGTCGTTGCCGATACGTTCGATTGCCATGAGTGTAGTCTCCTAGTCTTGATGTTCTTGAGAGTATTGAGAGGAGGGTCAGGCGGCTGCCAGAACCTCAGAAAGGGTGGGGATTGGCGCCACTGCGCCATATCCGGTGGTCGAAAGTGCCGCTGCGCGGTTGGCCCGTTCCGCGGCCGCAATAGGCTCTAACCCAGCCAAAAGCGCCGCCAGAAAGGCGCCGTTGAAACAGTCGCCTGCTCCGGTGGCGTCTTTGGCGGTGACTTGGTGGCCTTGCAACGTGACCTGCTGTTCCGCAGTCGAAATCAGCACGCCATCTGCGCCCAGGGTCAGCGCCACAATGGAGGCACCAAGGTCATGGTAGAACCGCGCAATCTCTTCCGGCACCTGCAATCCGGTCAGCTGGCGGGCATCGTCCAGACCGGGCAGCGCAATGTCACAGTGGCGCATCACCTCATGGGTGACGGCACGCGCGGTCTCCAACGGCCAGAGCGCGGTGCGCAGGTTGGGGTCAAAGGCAAACAGACCTTCGCCCGCGTGGATCTGCTTGGCCGCTTCCACCACCGCGCCGCGCATGCTGTCGCTGACCGCAAGACTGATGCCCGAGGCATAGAAAATCGCCGCCTCCGGCAGTCCCACCGGCAGATCGCCGAGGGACAGGCGCGATGCGGCCGAGCCTTTGCGGCGGTAGGTGAAGTGATGGCCATCCGCATGATGGGTGACAAAATAGACGCCGGTTTCCTCGCCTTTTGCGTGGATCACGCCGCGCAGGTCCACGCCTTCGCGCTGCCACATCTCAATCAGACTGGCGCCAAAGGGATCCTGGCCCAACCGGGTGATCATCCCTGCCTGCGCCCCTTGACGGGCGGCAGCCACCGCAACGTTGGACACATCGCCGCCAAAACCGGTTTTGAACAGGCCGCCCGGTTGCTGGTTAAACTCGACCAGTGGTTCCCCGAGGCAATAAATCTGCGGGCTCATCGCACCTGCCCCCGCGCCGCAACGGGCAGGGGGCCGATGACTTGGCCGCCGCGGATCTCAACCAGTTCATCCAGCATATTGACCACCACGCAAACGTGGTTCGGCACAATCCGCAGCTTGTCGCCGACCTGCAGGTTCATCGGGCCGTCGCTGATCAGCCGGCCATGTTCTTCGCTCAGGCTGTCGATGACGATATCGTCCCGCCCCAGCACTGCGCCGTGGCCGTTGAGACCCAAGAGGTCTGAGGTCAGCACCTTGCTGCCTGCATCGATCACCGCCCGGTTTTCCGCGGGAACAGAGACAACTGTGGCCAGTACCGTCAGGGCGCAGTCCTGCCATTTGGCGGTGCCCCGTTCGACCAGTGAGCGGTCGTTGTAAACGCAGGTGCCCACGCGCTGCTCATCCGCCAGATCCATCTCATGTGCCTGCCACATGTCGGGGCTGCCACCTGTTGTGATCCGGGGGATCGCAACGCATTGGGCGGCAAAAACCGCCTGCGCCTCGGCAAACCAATGGCGCACGTCTGCAATCTTTCCGGCGGGGGGGTAGGTCATCAACCCGGCAAAGCGCAGGCCCTCAGCGGAGTTGATCTGATCGGCCAGTTGCAACGCTGCCTCAGCGCTATCCACACCACACCGGTCCGCGCCGGTGTTGCATTCCACGTAGATGTTCAGCGGGGCCGATGCGTCAAACCCCGCCTCCAGACCTGCAATCACCGTGGCATTGTCTGCAACAACTGACAAGCGGCAGCGGTTTGCCAGCGCCTTCAGCTGCGCCACCTTGGCGGCACCAAGGATGTTGTAGGTGATCAGCAGATCCACATCCTTGGTCTGCATACCGTCCAGCATGGCCTCCGCTTCCGAAATCTTCTGGCAGGTGATCCCGATCGCCCCCTGAGCAATCTGGTAGTCGGCCAGCGTCGGCAATTTGTGGGTCTTGATATGAGGCCGCAGGTCCAGCCCGTGCTGGTCACAATAGGCCTGATAGGCGCGCACATTGGCCTCGGCCACATTCATGTCCACACAGGCGGCGGGGGTGTCGATCTGATCCCAGGGGGTGGCGTTGCTCATGCGGTGACCTCCTGCGTGGCTGCGTCAGTGGCGAAGGGGTTTTCGACGATCGGCCAGATCGCGCGGGTCAGCCGAGTGTATTGAGTTTTGGCCGGATCATTGGGGTAGGGGCCTTCGACCGCGGCATAAAGAATGTCCGAAGCCACTGGCGCAAAGGCACCGTGGAAATGGTTGGTGGATTTCACGATCAGCACCCGTTTCTGGGTGATGTCGATCCCCAGATTGGTGAACAGATCGGGTGAAAACGCCTGACTGCGGTTCGAGTTCAGAACAATGTCCAGATCGCCGATCCGCACTGACGCCGCATCGCCCAGAGGCACCACTGAGGTGCCAAAGCTTTGCACCGCATCGCGCAACAGTTTTGTCACCGTCACCTTGGCATCAATCGGAGCGCCGGCATGGGCCGAGGTTTTGCCGCCAAAACGCAAATCAAAGGTCGCGCCTTCACCCGCGGCAAAGCACAGCCGCACCGCCATCGGATCCCAGATGGTGCCAAGCGCCGCGCCTTTCAGGCCCTGATCCATCGCTTCCTGCAACAGAATCGTGCTGTCGCCCGCCACGCCGCCACCGGGATTGTCCCAGACATCGGCCAGCACCACCGGGCCGGCTTTGCCTGCGGCGGCGTCCACTGCTTTGATCGCTTCGGCCGGGGGCAGGAAAGGTGGCTTGGTGGCGCCGCGATAAGTAAACAGCTCCAACCCTTTTTCGCGGGCCAGACGGTCACCAAATTCGGCATTGCCGTCGGTGATCACAATTGTCTTTGCGCCCAGATCCGCCGAGTCACCGGCCATAAAACCGTGGATCAACGACATCGACAGCACGGTGCCCTCCGTCTCTAGCGCTTTCATCCGGTCCACGAAACCGCGCATCGGCTGGCGCGAGGTTGGCAGCACATCCATCATCCGGCAGTCAAAGGTTGAGATCACCGGCGTAATCTCGCCGCGTGCAGCACGCAGGGTCAGGTCCACACAGGCCTCACCAGCCTCAACAAAATCGGTGTGGGGGAATTCCTTGAACACGGTGATGACATCCGCGTTTTCCACCCGCTTGGCGCTGAGGTGGCTGTGCGGGTCAAAACTGACACCGATCTTGGCATCGGGCCCTGCAATCTGCCGCGCAGCCTCAATCAGCACGCCCTCACAATCGGCGCAATCCTCGGCAATCATCGCGCCATGCAGCCCCAGAACCACCGCATCCACCGGCAGGGCGGCGCGCAGCTGATCCAGCACTTCTTCGCGCAGCCGGTCCCAGGTGGCGTTGTTCACGATCCCGCCCGGTTCCGCCCAGGTGGCGGTGCCTTCGATCAGGGTGAACCCTTCGTCGGCCGCGCGACGGCGCAGCGCGGGAAAGACAGCCGAACACAGGGTCGGTGTTTCAGGATGTTCCCCGGGAGGCGCATAGAAGCTCTGCGCGAAATCGGCAAAGTCAGTGCGCAGCGGCGAGAAGCTGTTGGTTTCCGTGGCGAGCGAGGCGCAGAACACGCGCATGAGGGCATTCCTTAAACAGAGGAAACCGGGGGCATCCCGCAGAACGCCCCCGGCTGTTGGTTCGACTTAGTCGATGTAGGTGTCGTTGTTGGCGGCCTCTACGGCCCCTTTGAACAGGGTCAGTAGCTCACCGGCCTTGGCATCCAGGTTTTCGGCCACATGGGCCTCAAACGCAGGCTGTGCCGCTGCCGCCATCGAGGCACGCTGTTCGTCGTTCAGCGCGGTGACTTCGATCTTGTCCATCAGACCGGCCAGACCACGATCCGAGGCTTCAATGATGCGGCTCAGACCACGCGATGCAGTTACACAGCTTTCGGCGGCGTAATGCAGGGTGGACTGCTCGGCCTCGCTCAGACCCTCATAGAACGCGCGGTTCACGATGAAGGTGTAGGGCGAGAACAGGTGGTTGGTCAACGTCATGTGCTGCTGTACTTCGGCAAAGTTGGCAAAGCTGATGATCGGCACAGGGTTCATCTGGCCGTCGATCACACCAGTTTGCAGACCGGAATACACCTCACCCCAGCTCAGCGGATAGGCCTCTGCACCCAGCGATTTCACGATGGTCTGGTGGCTGGGCAGGGTCATGGTGCGGATGCGGATGCCGTCGAAATCCTTCAGGTCCGCGATTTTGCGCTGCGAGTTGGTGACCGCAAAGAACCCGCCGGTGTCCGGGAAGCCCAGAACCACAACGTCGCCTAGCTCGGCCTCGATGTCATCCGCCAGTGCCGAACCAAAGGCGCCGTCAAACACCGAATAGGTCGAGGCGTTGTTGGCAAAGGCAAACGGCAGGTTCAGCACGTCAATGCGCGGGTAGTAAGACGCCATCGCACCAGTCGAGGCCAGGGTTGCCTGGATTACACCGTCACGCACCTGCTGCACATGTTCCGAGGCCGAGCCCAGCTGGTTCGAACCAAAGACTTCTACCGTGACGGAGCCATTGGTGTCCGCCGCCACGATGTTCGAAAACACTGCGGTACAGGCGTGGGCCGGGTTTTCAAACGGGTCGGTCTTGTTGTCATGGCCAAAGCGGATCACGCCGCCGTCTGCCAATGCGCTGGTTGCCGTGATCGCGGTCAGCGCGGTGGCTGCCAGAGTTTTGCTAAGGGTTTTCATCATGTCTCCTCCACTGATGAATTGGGGTTATGGGTTGGGGTCAAAAGGCGGGTGGGATCAGGGGGCAAAGCCCAAGGCACGGGGCAGCAACAGCGCCGCGTCCTCCCAAAAGGCAAAGATGAACAGGATGGCGACCTCTGCGATCAGGAACGGTGCCAGTTTGACGGAAATCCGCTCCAGCTTTTCCCCGGTGACCGAGGACAGTACAAACAGGCAGGCCCCGACCGGCGGCGTCATGAGCGAGATGTTCAGCGCCAGTACAAAGATGATGCCCGCGTGGATCGGGTTCAGGCCGATCTGCTCGGTCAGCGGTACCAGAACAGGGCCAAGGATGATCAGGATCGCGGTGATATCCATCACCATGCCGATAACCAGCAGCACACAGATGATGATGGCGGTGATGGCATAAGGGTTGTCCGACAGCCCCAGCACCGCACCGGCAATCGCCTGCGGGATCCGCTCAAAACTCATCCACCAGCCAAGGATGCCGGCAAAGGCGATGATGACAAAGATCACCCCGGTGATCCGCGCCGTGCGTACCAGCATCCCGTAAAGATCCGCCACATTCAGCGTGCGATAGACAAAGAAGCCGATGAACAGCGCATAGGCGACGGCGATGCTTGCGGCCTCGGTCGGGGTGACCACACCACCCAGAATGCCACCAAGAATGATGACTGGCATCAACAGGGCGGTGATCGAGGACACAAAGGTCTGCCCCACCTCTTTTAATGAGGCACCGCGCGCCGCTTTGGGCAGGTTTTCCCGTTTGCCGCCAATCACGATGACCGCCATGCAGACCGCACAGATCACCAGGCCGGGCAGCAATCCGGCAGCAAACAGCCCGCCGATCGACACACCCATGAGCGAGCCATAGACCACCATCAGGCCCGAGGGCGGAATGGTTGGCCCGATGATCGAACCGGCGGCGGTGACCGCACAGGCGTAATCGCGTTTGTAGCCTTCCTTCACCATCGCCGGCACCAGCGTGCGGCCAAAGGCGGCGGCATCTGCGGTGGCCGATCCAGTCAGGCCCGCAAAGAAGACCGAGGCCAGCATATTGGTATGGGCCAACCCGCCGCGGAACCGTCCCACCAGCACCTGCGCCAGTTTTACCAGCCGGTCGGTGATGCCGATGCCGTTCATGATTTCCCCTGCAAGGATGAAAAACGGCATCGCGAGGAAGGGGAAGATGTTCAGCGCGTTGAAGATCTTCGACGGGGCAATCGCCAGAAAATTGCTGCCCCCCATCGAGATCAGGCCAGACACACCCGCCATGCCAATGGCAAATCCGATGGGCATCCCGACCACGATCAGGATGACAAAAATCGCTGCGACAATCATACGTCTGTTCCCAGTTCTTGCGTGTGGCTTTCCAGATGACGGCCTTGGTCGCGCAGCATCACCAGCAGGATCTGCACCGAACACAGCAGCGCGGCGGCGGGGATGGCGGCATAGAAAGGCTTCAGCGTTGCGCCGAGGATCATCGCCTGCCGTTTGGCGCCGCTTTCGGCAAAGCTGAGGCCGAACCAGAAGACATAGAGGAACAGCGCCAAAGCCAGTAGGTCCATCACGATCAGCAACAGTTGGCGACCACGCGGTGGTAGGGCCAAAAGCACGGCGCTGAGGCCGATATGCTCCCGCCGCGCGATCGCCGCTGCAACAGCCAGAAGCGCCGCCCAGATCATCAGATAGCGGGCCAGAACCTCAGGCCAGGGCAGTTGCCAATGGAAGTAATAGCGGTCGATCACGCCGATCCAGACATCCAACACCAGCGCCGCAATCAGCAGGGCCAGCACCGCCTCGGTGACGCGGTTGATGCCAGCGCTCAGGCGGCCTGCGGTTTCTGATAGCATGATGTCTCCCCCCATCCTGCGCGTTTTGTAATTAAGTTACATAATTTGCGTCGATATGGGGATTCGTCAATCGAAATTTGTGACTTAGTTACATATAGTGGGTAAATATCGGGAAATCCGTTGCATTTTCTTGGTCAGAATGTATCTGAATTACATAACTGCCGTAGCCGGAGTCCCCTTGTGACTGACTCAAATACCCCCACTGCCCCGTTGGATCTGATTTCCCGTCTGGATCAGATGCAGGGTAAATTTGCCTCACGGGAACAGAAGGTTGCGGATTTCGTCGCCGCCCATCTGGAAGAGATTTCCGGCATGACCATCGCCCAGCTGGCCCGCGCCTGTGAGGTTTCGACCCCCACCGTGGTGCGGTTCTGCCGGACCCTGGGCTGCGACGGTTTTCGCGATTTCAAAATCCGACTGGCGCAGAATCTGGCCGTGTCACTACAATACCTCGCGCCCGAACCGGGGCAGGCACCTGAAACTGACGGCGCGGTGGATCAGATCCTCGGCGCGCTTTACGCCACGCTGAACGTGATGCGCGGGCAGCTGAACGGCCAGCAGATCGAAACCGCGATTGAAGCGCTTTCCGGGGCGGGACAGATCGTTGTGGCCGGGCTTGGCGGTGGCTCCACAATGGTGGCGCAGGAGGCGGCGAACCGGTTTTTCCGGCTGGGCCTGCCCTCGGTCGCGGTGTCAGACAGTTACCTTTTGCAAATGCGCGCCGCGACGCTGGGCAAAGGCGACGTGCTGTTGCTGATCTCCGCCTCAGGTGCAGCGAATGAGCTGATCAGCGCGGCCGAGATCGCTGGCGGCTATGGGGCCACCGTGTTGGCCATAACCCGCCCCAAGTCCCCCTTGTCAGACCGTGCCAGCATCGCCATCGAGGCTGAGCTGCCGGAAGATCCCGACATCCACAAACCCACTGCCTCGCGCTATGCGCATCTGGTTTTGGTGGACGCCATTGCGATGGGGCTGGCACAGGCGCGGGCGGAGACGACCAATGAAAACCTGCGCCGCATTCGGGCCTCCCTGACGGCCTATCATGGCCGCACCGGCCCGCAGCCCCTGGGCGACTGAGCGGGCGCTGCCAAGAAAAAAGGGCCCCGGAAAACCGGGACCCAGGGGCGCTAACCTGAAATTCGGGGATCTGAATTTCCGGGGGGAGAGGCAGCGCGACAGTCAGGAAGGGTGAGCAGCGGGCGTTACTTGCGCAGGGAGATTTCGACCCGGCGGTTTTGCTGACGGCCTGCGGTGCTGGCCGGTTTCGGCGTTTCAGCGCTGGCCTGCAGCGACAGGGCGTTGCCGCCCGCCAGTGCAGAACCGGTCAGGGCAGAGGTGGCAATCAGGGTGGCGGTCATCAGGGCGATCAGACGGGTCATTATACTCTCCTAAAGCAGCGGTTTTGTGGGGCGCTTCATTGCGCGATCTGTCCGTAAGTCGGCTGAGCAGCGCGGAGGGTTCAAAGTTTTTTCAACTTTTTTCCCGTCCCGGCTGAAGGTGCGGCGGCGGGGTGTATTTCAAATCGACCAATTCCGCCGTGTTTTCGGTTATTTTCGTAGCTTTCCGGCATTGTTTCTTTGCCAGATTCTGCGCTACATCTGTCCTCCGACGCGCGACCCCGCTTGGGGCGCAGCCACGCAGTCCAGAGGAAGATCAAGATGCCGCACTATCGTTCCAGGCGTTCCACCCATGGCCGCAACATGGCGGGGGCCCGTGGCCTCTGGCGTGCAACGGGCATGACGGATGAAGATTTTGGCAAGCCGATTATTGCGGTGGTGAACTCCTTCACCCAGTTTGTGCCCGGTCACGTGCACTTGAAGGATCTGGGCCAGATGGTGGCGCGCGAGATCGAGAAAGCCGGCGGCGTTGCAAAAGAGTTCAACACCATTGCGGTGGATGACGGGATCGCGATGGGCCATGACGGTATGCTCTATTCGCTGCCCTCGCGCGAAGTGATCGCGGATTCCGTGGAATACATGGTCAACGCTCACTGTGCCGATGCGATGGTCTGTATCTCCAACTGTGACAAGATCACCCCCGGCATGATGATGGCCGCGATGCGCCTGAACATCCCGGTGATCTTCGTCTCCGGTGGCCCGATGGAGGCCGGCAAGGTCACCATCGATGATCTGGAACATGCGGTGGATCTGGTTGACGCCATGGTCGCGGCCGCCGATGACAAATACACCGACGAGCAGGTGCAGCACATCGAAGAGAACGCCTGCCCCACCTGTGGCAGCTGCTCGGGCATGTTCACCGCCAACTCGATGAACTGTCTGGCCGAGGCACTGGGTCTGGCGCTGCCGGGCAACGGGTCAACGCTGGCAACCCATGCGGATCGCAAAAACCTGTTCCTTGAGGCCGGTCGCAAGATCGTTGAGATCACCAAAGCCCATTATGAGCGCGAAGAGCCCGGCCACCTGCCGCGCGAAATCGCCACCTTTGAGGCCTTTGAAAACGCGATGGCGCTGGACATTGCCATGGGCGGGTCGACCAACACGGTGCTGCACCTTCTGGCGATTGCCCATGAAGGCAAGGTGGATTTCACCATGGCCGATATGGACCGGCTCAGCCGCAAGGTGCCCTGCCTGTGTAAAGTTGCGCCGAACATCGCCAACGTCCACATGGAAGACGTGCACCGCGCCGGCGGCATCTTCTCGATCCTGGGTGAGCTGTCACGCGGCGGTCTGCTGCACAATGATGTAACCACCGTGCATTCGGCCACCATGGGGCAGGCGATTGCCAAATGGGACATCAAAGTGGCCAACAACCCCGAAGCGGAACAGCTGTTCAAAGCCGCCCCCGGCGGTGTGCGCACCACGCAGGCGTTTTCGACCCAGAACCGCTACAAGGAGCTGGACACCGACCGCGAAAATGGCGTGATCCGCACCGTGGAAAACGCGTTTTCCAAAGAGGGTGGTCTGGCCGTGCTCTACGGCAATATCGCGCTGGATGGGTGCATCGTGAAAACCGCCGGTGTGGATGAAAACATCCTGAAATTCTCGGGCCCCGCCAAAGTATTCGAAAGCCAGGACGACGCGGTAAGCGGCATCCTGACCGGCAAAGTGGCCGAGGGCGAAGTGGTCATCATCCGTTATGAGGGGCCGCAGGGTGGTCCGGGCATGCAGGAAATGCTCTACCCGACCAGCTACCTGAAATCCAAAGGTCTGGGCAAGAAATGTGCGCTGCTGACCGACGGTCGTTTCTCCGGCGGCACCTCCGGTCTGTCGATCGGCCACGCCTCACCAGAGGCGGCAGAAGGCGGCACCATTGGTCTGGTGGAAACTGGCGATCTGATCGAGATCGACATCCCCAACCGCACCATCAATCTGGCCGTGGCCGAGGATGTGCTGGAAGCCCGCCGCGCCGCCAAAGGCCCGCTGCCCTGGGGGCCCGCCGAGGACCGCCCTCGCGCCGTGTCCAAAGCGCTGAAAGCCTACGCGGCCTTCGCGTCCTCCGCCGCCAAAGGCGCCGTACGGATCCTGCCCGGCGAAGAGTGAGCCCACCCTTCCGGGACCAATACAGTGATCAGAAAAGCCCCGCCTTTGGCGGGGTTTTTCATGCGCGATGTGCGTCAGATGTTGTTTGCTGCGAGCGTGCTAACGTCCGCTCACTCGTCTCGTTGCAAGCATGAGGCCAAATCGGTGTTTTCTGATATTGCTCTGACCAGACAGTATTTGCCCAAGCCTCTGGCCAAGAGAGCACCCCAATATCTGTCCCGTTCCTTCAGTGCTTCCTTACAGTCAAATTGCGTTCGCACTGAGCTGTGAATGAACTCAAATAGGAAATCGTCGCCGGCAAAGCGCTTGGAGAACTGAAGTAAAGATGCCGAGTACTCCGTGAGAAAGACCATTTGCCCACGCGTAGGCGGGACGGGTCCTACGCACTCTCTTTGATAAGACAAATCAAAACCTAATGCGCGGCCCAACAATGCCGGGTCAATTTCTGCGCCAGCCCTCAAAACATTAGGGCAGAATACCACTACCCATAGGAAGGAAAGACGAGCCAACCGCATCCTTTTGAACCACGTGTCACTTATTGCATTGTTGTACATCAATTCTCTTTGCGAGTTGCTACCATAGCAGACATTTGAGCAACGCGGAGCATTGGTCAAGAGGGTCCCAAACCGGTTGTTGAAGCCCCGCCTCTGGCGGGGTTTTCATGCGCGACGTTCACCGATGGACCCTCAATGTCCGCAAATCACGAGTAAAGCGGTGAACCTATTCGCTTGAAGGCGAGCAAGACGTCGAAGCCTCCCAGCTGTTGCCCTTTCGTTTTTTTGTCTCTCTCCAAAGCACGGTCCCAGGCCGAAGCCCGTTGCGTGCACAAATTGCATCTGTTGCCAATACAGCTATCAGAAAATTAGCGTGCTCAGAGAGTGTTGGCGCGTCGATTGCAATGCTCAAGTCTCCCGTAATGTCAGACCCAACCACACTCCCGCCAAAGTCCTCACCAAGCAATTTTCCCGAAAAGTCAAAATCTTGCGCACCAGAGGAAAGAATGGGGAATATGATCTCGAAACCAGACATCACTTGTTCTACGTTTACACTACCATCAGGCAACTTTGGCACCCGAACTGTTTCTGCTTGTGCTGGTTGCACCGAAACTAAGCAGGCGAAAAGAATTGACTTGAGACGCATATGGAGGAGCTCTGATTAACCACCGTAGGCGCGCATACTAGCTATTGCTTCGAGCAATGATCAACCCGATGGGATCAAACGGTCATTCGCTTTGAAGACATTTGCGTTGGATGCAGAAGTTTGTAGGTATGGGCTCAGAGCCGCCTGGCGGTGACGCGCACGCACGCTTGCGATCCGATCCTGCCCGTCGAAGAACAAATTCGGGATCATTCCGAAGGGTAGGCCCCCGCCATTGGCCGCGCGCAGGATATCCTGCGGAGGCGGACGCTGCCGTTTATTCGGCCAGATTGTTCACCGCGTTGGTGACGCCGACAACCGAACCAATGAGGCCCAGCACCGTCCGGGCGGAGGTCACAACCGTTTCGGTCCCCAGGACGGTGTCCTTCGGGTTGATCTCAAACTTGCGGGCGGCAAACAGACCATCGGCCGAGGTCAGGTCAAAGGCAAAAACCACCTGCTCCTGCAGCGGACCTTTGGCCGAATAATCAGCCCCTTCGGGCGTTGGCACGGTGTCGTCCACCGGGTAGTCGCGCAGCACCAGTACTGATTTCAGATCGGCGCGGCTGTCAGACAGGCCCCCGACGGTTGACAGGGCCTCCATCGCGGTCAGGCTTTCGCGCGTGAAGGGCACAACCTCTTCGCGGCCCGTGGCGCCAAGCGCGGTGAAGAAGCGATCATCTTCGGCCACCACAACCTTATCGCCGCCCCGCAGGATGGTGTTGAGGTTGGGATCCGCCATCAGTTGTTCAGCCCGGATCTCATAGACGTGCCCGCCCCGCAGCAGGCGCACCAGCGGATTATCAAGGCCGGGGCGGATGCCACCACCGGCAGCAATCAGGCTGAGGATTGAATAGTTGCGGCTGGGCAGGGGATAGCTGCCCGGGGCAGAAACGCCACCCACCAGATCAGCGGCATTTCCGGCACCCTGCTGTACCGCCAACTGCACCTGCGCTTCGGGGGCCACCTCGGTCATGGCTTCCTGAATTTTGGCACGGGCGGCGGGCTGGGTCAGATTACGGATTTCAACCTCACCCACATAGGGCATGAAGATCATCCCGCTGGCTGACACCACCATGGGCGGCAGGGCGGCCTGTTTCGACACACCGTTGGACAGAAGCGAGTTGTCCTGGTTGTCCCAAACCACCACGGAAACCACATCACCGGTGCGGATCAGCTGACTTTGCGGGCCACGTGGATTGGCCAGCCATTTGTATTCACCTTTCCAACCGGTCACCGGCCAGGCGGTCAATTCGGCCACGTTATCACGGGTGACAGAAACCACCTGATAGCTGGGCGCGTCGCTGTTTTGCTCACTCAGGATTTCACTGCTGAGGGCAGATCCACGCGGGACCGAACAAGCGGTCAGAGCCAGAACAGAAAGGCCAGCTGCTGCCCATGTGATCATCTTGCGCACGGTGATTCTTCCCCCGGGGTCTGTCGTTGCGACAAGTTCTAGCGCCTTGTCTGTCCTCTGGACAGCCTGCAGTCACCTCAGGTCACAATCGAACATTAAGCGTGACCAGAACGCCACCCCTTCAAAGGGAGGTATCAGGGCTATTTTTCGTAATGTGCGCCGGTGTTTTGATGCCAGCGCCAGGCGTCGCGGATCATATCAGCCAAGTTGGATCGCTGCGGCTGCCAGCCCAGCTCTTCGATCGCGCGGCTGGAGCCGGACACCAGCTTGGTGCAATCGCCGGCGCGGCGGTCGCCCTCAACATGAGGAACCTCCTTGTTGGTGACGGCTTTGGAATGCTCAATCACCTCACGCACGGAGAACCCGGATCCGGTGCCCAAGTTGAAGACCCGATTGCCCTTACCGTCCTGCAGCCATTTCAGCCCCAGCACATGGGCCTCCACCAGATCCATCACATGCACGTAGTCGCGGATGCAGGTGCCATCGGGCGTGTCATAATCGGTGCCAAAGACCGTCAGCGCGGCGCGTTTGCCTTCAATCGCGTCCAACATCAGCGGGATCAGGTGGGTTTCTGGCTGGTGGAATTCGCCCACCTCAGCCTCGGGATCTGCACCGGCCACGTTGAAGTAGCGGAATATCACATGGTTCAGACCGTCGCTGTCAGCAAAGTCGCGCAGCATTTCCTCAATCGCCAGCTTCGACCCGCCATAGGCGTTGATCGGCATCTGCGGGGTGTCTTCATTCAGCACCACATTGTCCTGATCGCCATAGGTCGCACAGGTTGAGGAGAAGACGAAGTTTTTGCAGTCCGCGGCCAGGGCGGCCTCAATCAGGTTCAGCGCGCCGTTGACATTTTCACGCCAGTAGCGGCCCGGTTGCTGCATCGACTCACCCACCTGGCTAAGCGCGGCGAAATGCATCACGGCCACCGGCTGATATTTGGCAAAAACCTCATCCAGTCTGTTGCGGTCCAGCAGGTCACCCTGTTCCAACGGGCCGAATTTGACCGCCTCGGCCCAACCGGTCGAACAATTGTCAAAGGTCACCGGGGTAAAGCCATTGGCCTTCAGCACCTTGCAAGCATGCGAGCCGATGTAGCCTGCGCCACCGGTCACCAGAACATGGGTCATTTAATGGGCTCCGTCATTTTCGATATCAACGGTGAAGGCAAAGCTTTGGCTTTGACCGGCGGGCAGCACCACCCCATGCGGGCGATCTGTCAGCTGCGGGCCGCTGGTGCTGGTGGCGGCGGTACCGTGCCAGGGTTCCAGGCAGATGTAAGGCGCCCCCGGCTTCTGCCAGAGCGCCAGATTGGGCAGGCCATCCCAAGTGAAGCGTAGCTTGGGGCCGCTGGCTGATTGCAGTGTCAGTCCAGTGCCCGCCCCGGTGGGGAAGATCATGGCGTCGGCGTCAAACAGCCCGGGCTCGAGCGTCAGTTTGCCAACCTCAAAGGGGGAGGGCAGGGGGGTATCCACCAGCAGGCCGTCCCTGTTCAGACGGTAGAGCGGCGGTTCCGCGCCATTGTCCAAAACAACCTGATGCGCCCCTTTGCTGCCGGGCAGGGGCCAGCGAAACGCCGGATGGAAGCCGAAGCCAAAAGGCATGTCACTGTCGCTGCGGTTTTCAACTTCAGCCGTCACAGTCAGGGCGTGACTGGCCACCTGGTGTGTCAGGCGCAGCGCAAAGGCAAAGGGGTAGATGCCGCGGGTTTCATCACTGTCGGTCAGCTGATGTGTGCAAGCCGTGTCGCTGGCCTCCACCAAGGTGAAGTGCGACTGACGGGCAAAGCCATGTTTGGCCATGGTCGCGGTGAAATCCCCCACCGCGATCTGATCCATAGGTGCCCCGCCAACGATAGGAAACAGCAACGGTGAGCGCCCGGTCCACCAGTCCGCATCGCCATTCCACAGCCAATCCCGGCCATTCGTGTCGCGCAGATATTGGGTTTCCGCACCAAGGGGGCTGACCCCGACGGACAGGTGTTTATTGCCAATCCGGGTCAGCGCCGCCATCGATCAGAGCCCTTTTGCCAGGGCGTCGAAATCGCGCAGGCGTTTGATCAGGTCACCCATCTGATCCACCGGGATCATGTTCGGCCCATCGCTGGGCGCGGTGTCGGGATCCTGATGGGTTTCAATGAACAGGGCCGAGACACCAACCGCACAGGCCGCCGTTGCCAGAACCGGTGCAAATTCACGCTGCCCGCCCGAGGTGGTGCCTTGCCCACCCGGTTGCTGCACCGAATGGGTGGCATCAAAGACGGTGGGATAGCCGGTGGCCGCCATGGTCGGCAGGCCGCGGAAATCGCTGACCAGCGTGTTGTAGCCAAACGACGTGCCGCGATCACAGAGCATGATCCGCTCATTCCCGGTTGAGGCGATCTTTTCCGCCACATTGCCCATGTCCCAGGGCGCCAGGAACTGACCCTTTTTAACGTTGATCGCTGCGCCGGTTTTGCCCGCTGCCAGCAGCAGATCGGTCTGACGGCACAGGAAGGCCGGGATCTGCAGGATGTCACAGACCTCGGCCGCGGGGGCGCATTGACCGGCGTCATGCACATCGGTCAGGACGGGCACGCCGAACTCTTCCTTGATCTGGCCCAGAATTTTCAGACCTTCATCCATGCCCAACCCGCGTTTGGTCGAGATCGACGAACGGTTGGCCTTGTCATAGCTGGCCTTGAAGATGAACTGGGTGCCGGTCGGCGCGCAGGCCTCGGCGATTTTTTCCGCCATCATGCGGGCGTGATCCAGGCTTTCCAGCTGGCAGGGGCCAGTGATGAAAGCGATCGGGTTGGCCCCACCGATGGCAATATCGCCAACGGTCACGGTTTTGGTTTTGGTCACATCCATGGCTTAAAGATCCTTCAGCACAGAATTGATACGGTCCACGTCTTCGGGGTTGTTCAACTCCCAGAACACCCGGCCTTTGCCTTCTACTTCGACACAGCGAACCTTGGTGTCATTCACCAGGAAACGCAGCTGCTCAAGGCCTTCCAGCACTTCCAGCTGGCTCACCCCCCAGGCGGTATAGGCGGCCAGCGCATCGGGCCGGTAGGCATAGCAACCGACGTGGTGATAAACCGGAATGTCGCTCTCGGGCACTTTGTCGGGGTCGATATAGGGCAGCACTTCCTTGGAGAAGTAGAGCGCATGGCCCTTGGCGTTAAACACCGCCGTGGTGCCGCCCACACGACCGGCTTTGCGGTCCTCAACAAAATGGCCGTAGGTCAGCGGATCACACTGCAGCACAGGGGTTGCCACCTGCGCCTCCGCATCGTCTTTCATCGCGGCAATCAGGTCTTCGACAAACCATTCCGGCGTCAAAGGCGCATCGCCCTGCAGGTTAACAATCAGATCTGCCTCCACCTGCCCATTGCGCAGCGCCTCGGCACAACGTGCGGTGCCGTTTTCGGCCTCGGGGCTGGTCATGATGACAGAGGCGCCAAACGCCTTGGCGTGATCGGCAATACGGTCATCATCAGTGACCACATGCACCTCGGCCACGCCGTTCACACGCTGCGCCGCTTCCCAGCTGAGGCGGATCAGTGACTTCTTTTCGCCCGACGGCAGGGTCAGCTCGGCCAGCGGTTTGCCCGGATAGCGGGTTGAGGCATAGCGCGCCGGGATCAGAATAACGGTCTTCATCTCAGATACTCCTTCCGCCCTTCGGGTCAGGCCACACCGGCCCGCAGCAGGTCATGCAAATGCAGAATGCCCACCGGGCGGTTGTCACCATCCACCGCAAACAGCGTGGTGATCTTACGTTCATTCATCAGCGCCAAAGCCTGTGCCGCCAGCAGATCGGGGGCCACGGTGATCGGCGACAGGGTCGCGACCTCACCCGCCTTGGCGGCCATCAGGTTTGACATGTTGCGGCGCAGGTCCCCGTCTGAGACGACGCCGATCAGGGCGTCACCCTCGGTCACGCCGGTGGTGCCAAACCCTTTGGAGGTCATCTCGATCAGTACATCCTCCATCGGGGTGTCTTTGCTGACCAGTGGCAGCTCCTCAACCCCGTGCATCAGCTGCGCCACGGTCGACAGCTGCGCGCCCAGCTTGCCGCCGGGGTGGAAGGTGGCAAAGTTTTCCGCTTTGAAATCCCGCTCTTCCATCAGCGCCACGGCCAGTGCATCCCCGATTGCCAAAGTCAGCGTGGTGGAGGTGGTGGGCGCCATGCCCATCGGGCAGGCCTCAGGCGCAGGCGGCAGCAGCAGCTGATAGTCCGCGGCCCCCATCAGCGTGGAGCCGCCGCGGGAGGAAATCCCGATCAGCGGGATCGAAAAGCGGCGGGTGTGGGCCAGCACATCCGACAACTCACGCGTTTCGCCTGAGTTGGAGATCAGAATCACGATATCATCCTGGGTGATCATACCCAGATCGCCATGCGACGCCTCAGAGGCATGCACGAAATAGCTCGGTGTCCCGGTCGAGGCCAGGGTGGCCGCAATCTTATTGCCGATGTGGCCCGATTTGCCGATGCCCGAGATGATCACCCGGCCTTTGCTTTCAAGGCCAAGGATCAGCTGCACCACGGGTTCAAAATCAGCCGGCAGATGCTCAGACAACAGACGCAGCGCGTCGGCTTCGATGTCCAGCACGCGACGCGCGGCGCTGACCACTTGAGACGGGGAAGAAGCTTGGTTTTCCATGTGCTTTCCAATGTCACAAGCCTAAGAGCCGATCAATGGCAAATGGGTCCGCAGGTCTGTGTCGGCGGTGGCCCTCCGATCGCGGGCGCCTCCGGCGGGAGTATTTGGGGAACATTGAAAGGCTGCGCGGCCCTGTCGCAGCAGATTCGCTGATCGCAGGCTTGCAGGGTGAGGGAACGAAGGGCATAATCGGAATATAATAATCCTTATAAGGCGTATCTGAATGCGTTTGACCGTTCATACCGACTATGCCCTGCGCAGCCTGATGTTTCTGGCCAATTCCGGCGGGCGTTTGATCCCCGCGCGCGAAATTGGCGAGGTCTATGACATCTCCTCGCAACATCTGTCCAAAGTCGCACAGAGCCTTGCAGACCTTGGGCTGATTGAGACCGTGCGCGGGCGGGGTGGTGGATTGCGTCTGGCCAAAGCCCCGGAGCAGATCGTTCTGGGGCCCATGATGCGCGCGCTGGAACAGGGCAGCGCGCTGGTGGAGTGTTTCCCCGGTGGGCGACAGGGCTGCAAGATTGCGCCGGTCTGTCGCCTTGGGGGCATTCTGGCTGAAGCGCAGGAGGCGTTTTACGCCGTGCTGGATGGCTACACGTTGGCAGATCTCACCGCTGACAACCCCGCCCTGACCGGGCTTTTGACGGAAGACCTATTATGACTTCTCCTTCTCACCCCTACACCATTCACGCCCGCGCCAGACAGCGCGCGGCGGCCAAGGCCATCGGCATTGATGAGGCCTATATCGACCGGCTGGTTGAGACGTTTTACGGCAAGGTGCGCACCCATCCCGTTCTAGGACCCATTTTCAACGGTATCATCGGCGAGACATGGGGCCCGCATCTACGGATCATGAAAGATTTCTGGGAAAGCATCGCGCTGGCTGCGGCCAGTTATCACGGCCGCCCGGTGCCGGTGCATCAAGAGATTGCCGATAAGTTCGCACCGCAGCATTTCCCGATCTGGCTGGGGTTGTTCCGGCAAACGCTGGAAGAGACTGCGCCAACGCCAGCAGCCGTCCTGTATTTCATGGAACGCGCTGAACGGATTGCCGCCAGCCTGACCATCGCTGTTTTCGAGCGCCCCAAAGACGGCGGCGTGCCCGCGCTGGATCTGCCTGAGGTTATTCAGGCCCAAGCGCAAGATCGGGGTGTCACATTATGAAACAGCTGCCAGACACGGTGACACGTTACAGCGAAACACCAGAATTCACCGCCGAGACCCTGCCCGCCAAGCTACGGGGGCTGCATGACACCAAGGCCGGTGTCTGGGGGCGGATTGAACTGTCTGCCGGCCAGGTCACATATGTGATTGAACCGCAGAATGGCGCGATTGAGACACATCAGCTGACGCCGGACCACCCCGGTATTGTGGAACCCGCGGTGCCCCATCGCGTCAGCCTAAGCGCCGATGCCAGAATGCGGGTTGGTTTCTACCGGTAAACAGAAAACGCGCGACGGAAGCGGGCGCCCCTCGGGGCGTCCGTTTTTGTTTGGCGCGGGACAGCGTGTGGCGCCTAATTACGGCAAAGAAAAAGGCGCACCCCCGAAGGGATGCGCCGCTTTCGCCAGAGCTTGCGCCGTCACAGTCTTGGGATTACTCCCCCGGCACGGTGGCACCCGGACGCGGGACAGAGGGCGCCGCACCGCTCAGCTCATCAGCGAAACTGTGATTTCGGTCGCGGTGGCCTGCCTCATCTTCGCGCACCACTTCAACAACATCGCGCAACCGGGCCTCCGCCGGCAGTCCCCAGTATTTGATTGCGACCTGCGGGGCCGGCACGTTTTCCAACCGCCCGCTGTCGATCTCTTCCAGGTAATGCGTGTAGCTTAGCACCGCCTCTTCTTCGAGATAGCCGACAAAGCGGTGCGCCACCCGTGGGAAAAAGAGGTAGAGGAAGAAATAGAAGTTATAGAAGACCACCTGCGTGCCCAGAATAATGCCACGCTCCAGCAGGCTGGGGCGCGAAATCTCGATGAAGGTCATCAGGTGCATCCGTTCATTGTCGGCTTCATCCAGCAGCTCTGCAATCCAGCCCTGATCGTCGCGAATGTGGCGCAGCGCCTTGAGGTGTTGCAGCAGGCCGCCCACCATACCCGGCACCGCAGCAACGGTTTCCAGAACCACCGCACGGTGACCATAGCGACGGCGAAAAAATCGATCCGCAATGGCGCGTAGGAATTTCACCAACCCCAGTGCAACACGGTCGCCCAGACCTTTGGGCGCGTGATGCTCAACGACCGGCGGGGTGGGCAGGTTCGGCAGGTTGTAATTATGCGGTTTCATCGGATCCTCCATGATCCAGCTTTAACACGAATATTGTATTCCTATTAAATAATGTGCCCGCCATGAGTCGCCAATCCCCACCTCCGATATCGCTTCCTTCTGCCGCAGCCCCCGCAAACGAAAAACCCCGCGCCAGGGAAGGGCGCGGGGCAGGACAGGGGAAGTGGCTGTTTAGGGATTAGCCACGGCCACCGGTGGGGTCACGGGTTTCGCGGCTCTCACGGGCCGGTTCGCGGGTCGGCTCACGCTCGGCACGATCGTCATCGTCATCGTCATTGCCTTGCGGACGCGGGGTCTGCTGCGGGATCAGGCGGGCTTTGAACTTGCCGTTGCCGCGGTCAAAGATCTTGATCTGAGTACCGGGCATCGGCACGGCGGTGGCGTGCAGTTCGTCACAGGCGTCCATACCTGCTTCCGAGCAGCTTTCGGGGTGGTTGGTCTGGTTACAGGCCGAAATCACGTGGTTGTAGCATTCGCCCAGCGAGGCACCGGCGTTGCCAGCATGAACAGCAGGAGCGGCCGAAAGGGTCAGAACGGTGGCGAAAGCGGTGAAAGCAAAAGTACGGGTCATTTTGAAGTTCCTTTGGTTGGGTTAATGTCGTGACGCTCATTTGCGCCTTACATTCGTGGGTCGTGTGGCCCGGCCAAAAGGTTCAAAAGATTTCGAAGTTTTTTGCGATTTTCGTGTAAGATTATGTTTTATATGGTTTTTTATTTGCGCCTATTTCAGAACGGCACACCAATCACTTCAGATCAGCAGCCCGGCGCCTGCACCAAACCCCAGCCAAACTGCACGTCACGGCCCGGATCGCCCAGATCGCGCAGACCCCGGCGCAAGGCCCGGCGCAGCCCGTTGGCGCCTGAGGTGCCGCGCGCCATCGCCTGCGCCGCCAGTGCCGTCACGATCGGCGCCGCATAGGAGGTGCCAGAGGCGTAGCTGCCCCGATTGCCCTTGGCGATATAAAGGTCCACGCCGGGCGCGGCGAATTCGATATGACCGCCCCGGCTGGCCTTGCGATAGCGCCGCCCTGCGGCATCCACGGCCGTCACCGCGATTACCTCGGACGCGGCTGCCGGATAAAGCGCCACGTCATTGCCCCGGTTGCCGGCCGCCGCCACCATCACCGTGCCACGCGCGGCTGCAGCTTGCAGCACGTCAGCAAAGGCCACGTTAGGCGGACCGGCAAAACTCATGTTCACCAGCCGAACACGTTGACCGATCAGCCAGTCCAAAGCGGCGGCCAGCCGTTCAACATCCGCCGCCGCGCCGCGTTTTTCCTTGGCAAAGGCGTTTACCGTATAAAGCCGCGCCCCGGGGCTGAAACCGGCCAGCGCGCCGCTGTCATCCTCCCCCGCGATCAGGGCCGCAACGCCGGTGCCATGGGTTGGACGATCCGCCCGTTCCCCCGGCAGCAGCACCGAATGCCGGGTCAGCTGCGCCGGGGCCAGTGCAGGGTGGCTGGCATCCACCGGTCCGTCAATCACGCCCACCCGCGTGCCGTTCAACCGGCAGCGCGACGGCGCGGAGACCCCTAACATTTGTGGCGCGTAAAGGCGCGGCTTGCCCTGGGCGTAGCGATAAAAGTGATGCAGGTCCAACCGCGTTTGCGGCGCGGCATTTACCAGCAGTTCCTGCGCGTCATCGGGGCTCAACCGTTGCAGATCCAGTACCAGTATATGCCGACGCAGATTTTCAAACCGGCGGGACCGGATCACAACCGCCCCGGCTTGCGTCAGGGCCGCCTGCGCCGCCCCCGCCTGGTTGAGCGGACCAGAGGTGACAAATTCAAACCGGTTGCCCCGCGCCCGTGCCGCATCTGCATTGCGCGCCGGCCGCCGGTCAACCGCCGCCCCACCATCATCGCGGGAACTGTCCCGATCAGCCAGGCTGCCCGTCGGCGCCCCGGTGGGATCACGCGTTTGCGCCACGGCCGAAGGGGCCGTGGCGATCATCGCGCAAGCGATCATTGAATAGATCAGCGCAGTCAGTTTGGGCCGCATCGGATCACTCCTCAGGTAGGCTCAGGCTGTCCACCAGATCAGAGGCGCTCAGCACCGAGCGGGCATCGTCCAAAGTCACCCCGTCCAACAGACGCAGCTCATAAAAACCCAGCGCCGAGGGACCCGCCATAATCTCAACCCCGGCCGCCAGCAGCAGCCCGCGGATCTCCACCTCAGGCGTTTCGGGCGCAAAGGCGATTTGCAACGCGGCATCCCCAGCCAGCTGATAGTCTGCGGGGCTGTCGAGGCTTCCGCTCTGGCCGTAATATATCACCTGACCCAGGCTCAAGGCCAGCAGCAGCGCCGCGGCCACCTGCCAGAACACAGGTCTGATGATCCCGTCAGGTTGATCCGGTGCCAGCGCGGGTTCCTGCACTGGTGAGGCCTCCGCCTCAACCGAGCGCATCAAGCGGGCCAGCCCTACTTCGCCGGGGCTATAGGCGGCCTCCTGGTCTGCCTGCATCTGCTGACGGATCGCCTGCAAAGCGGTCAGCTCAGCCTGCAAGGTGGTATCTGCGGCAACCGCGGCTTCCACCTCAGCGCGTTCCACGCCTTCTAGGGTGTCATTGGCCAGAAACGGCAACAGGGCGGAAATCTCATCACGTGTCATGGCTCACCCCTCCGTCCGGCTGGCGCCTGTCAGCCGCATCCGCCCCTGAAGGCAGTTGAGCAGCAGCTTTTTGGCGTGGTGAATACGGGTTTTGATAGTGCCTTCCGGAGCCGAGACGACCTCGGAAATCTCGCCATAGGTCATGTCCTTGTAGAAGGCCAAAGTGATCGCATCACGGTGATCCGGCTTCAGCGCCTCAAGACAGTGGCTGAGATGCGCCGCCTCTTCGGTCGCCGCCACACAAAGCTCGGTGTCGACATCCTCATCCACAGTTTCAGCGATTTCATCGGTCAGATCCTGCCGCCCGCGCTTGCGGTGCAGATCGATGACCTTGCGATAGGCTATGCCAAATATCCAGGTTTGCACTTTCGACCTCCCTTCAAACCGGCCGGCAGAGCGCCAGACCTCAAGAAACACGTCATGAAGTAAGTCGGCTGCCTCGAAGGGATCGTTCAATCTGGACTGAATAAATCTGAACACCGGCCTCTCCAGCGCCTGATACAGCGCCGCCAAAGCCGTCTTGTCGCCCTCTGAAATACGGGCCAACAGGGGTCGATGCGGGTCCATTGCCTCACCGCGTTTGTTTGCAATGTGGGGAGCTTAGGGGCAGGAGGGTGGAAATTCAAACGGGAGATCAACGCCTTTAGCTCATACGAAGAAAATTCGTAACATATATTATGGTAATAATTTGCAAACCCAAGAGACACCCTGCATAGCACCGCCGCACAACAACACGACAGACCTGCAACACTGATATCGCAAAGTTTGAATTTGGCGCGTTGTAGGCCTCGACAGAACACGTTTGGCTCGACGTAGCTTGCGGTCCGCAGTAAGAAGGCGGAACAGACTAGGAAGGACTACATAGTTGCGTTTACTTCTATCAAAGGGAATTGCGGCAATTTCCAAACCCCGATGCGGATCCACCAGCATTAGAAGGATGATAGATCCATTTCTTGAGCCTGATCTCGGAGATATTTCAGTCAACGTTGCAAACGAACGGCCTCCGTTTCATCCGCATATGAGCGCGCCATATCTACGTGAAATCGTTCAAGAAATAGCACCAGGCGTTAGCTTGGAATATTTCACAACAATACGGCATCCAGTTGCGCTTCTCGCATCGTACTACAAGTTTTTCCAGCCTGATGAACACTCAAGATATAATTTTGATAACAGGTGGGCAGGCCAAATCGGTATGAGCTTTGAAGATTGGGTACTGAATGGTAGGCTTGGCCTAAATCCAAACTGGAAACGCCTTGGTCCTGATAGTATTGTTGAAACCAACCTATCCCCTTTGAGTCTTGAAGCCATAGCGATGAATAAAGATGAAAGCTGGGCTGTAGACCATATCTTTAGAATTGAAGAAATTGACCAAGTAAGCGAGTGGCTTAGCGAAAAACTTGGTAGCGACGTCCAACCAAAGCATGTTAACCAGTCTGATGACATTTCCCTTCCACCTCTGGGATCTGAGGCTATGAGTAAGATTCGTCTCATGATGCCTTATGAAAGCGAACTATACGGCCTGTAAGGAAAGCTGATCATGAACCCATATAAGGGATTGCCACCAAGCTCTTTTTGGAAAACTGGAGTAACATCCTCGTTTCCCGACTTTACGGGGATTTACAAGAAGAAGTTTCCGATCTCCCTTGATACTTCAATTGTTACAGCCGGAAGTTGTTTTGCGCAACATATTGCACGAAATTTGAAAGCACGTGGCTATACAGTTCTGGACTATGAACCAGCCCCCGGTGGCATGAATAAGCAAGACCGAACACGTTTCGGTTTTGATATGTACTCTGCAAGATACGGAAATATTTATACAACAAAACAGCTACTGCAAATCGGCCGAGAAGCGTTTGGAGAAATAGACCCGATCCTCCCCAAGTGGACGAAGGGAGAAAAATATTTTGACCCGCTTAGGCCTGGCGTAGAGCCAAATGGCTTAGAGTCTTATGAAGACGTAATACTTCATAGAAACAGACACCTGCAAAGGGTCCGGGAACTTTTTGTAGACATGGATCTTTTTGTGTTTACGTTCGGCTTGACCGAATATTGGTACGATAAATTTGAGAACCTTGTATTACCCATAGCACCCGGAGTAATTGCCGGAGAGTTTGAAAATGACAGGTATGAATTCCGAAACACTTCATTTATCGAAGTATTGAACGACTTTAACGAGTTTCAGAAGCTATTATTAAAACATAGAAATAATAGGAGATACAGATGCTTGGTCACAGTTTCCCCAGTCCCGCTCACCGCCACATTTCGGGATCAACATGTATTGGTATCAACAACCGAATCCAAAGCCATTTTGCGTGCGGTGGCCGGACAACTTGCTGAAAACCAACCACACATTGACTATTTTCCATCCTATGAAATTGTGACAAATCCAGCCGCACACTCTATGCACTTCCTACCCAATTTACGTAGCGTCGCACCAGATGCCGTAGAACGTGTAATGAACGTATTCTTCTCCGAGCATTCAATAACACGCCCTGATATTCCCGATTTCCAACAGGAGCAAAAGCACGATATGTTTGTACAGTGTGAAGAAGAAATGATTTCACGGTTTGGAAATGCATAATACACTTTTTTTGGGATCATCATTAACCACCGCCTTTTACGATTGGTACAAAACCAGTCCGTCAATAAATTCTGACCGACACGCAGACTTCGTGATGTGTCATGGCGCGCTTTGGCTTCCATCGCGATTTCTGGGTGAAATCCCCTTTAAGTCTACCGGAGCGATTTTTTCATTCCCTAAGAAATTCCAAGTTTTAAGCTCGGATGGGAAAACTTTGAATCAAAACATGTTTGGTGAGATTGATGGAAATATTTCAATCGAACACATGTCATTTGACTTATCGTCCTATGAGAAAATGATTTTTACCGTTCCGATGTTGTTCAACGACATCAGTTTCGACATGCTGTTTAGGAATGGTTTTGGCATTTTAAATCAAGAGTCGGAGGAAGTTTTTAGGAGTTCAGGACTAAATCATGGCCTATCGAATGATGCATTTTTAGCAATCCATAGAGAGCGTTTTGGATATGCATTCAAATTTCTGACAGAAGCAAGGCAGTGCAATCCCGATCTCAATATTTTTATAGCACCTGCAGTGCTGCCGCCCGCGACACACATGAGGTTTACTGATAGCTGGAGACGGCTGCATCAACTAGAAATGGAAATTGTATTCCAATCACTCGAGAGAGAGTTTGGATCCATCTCTATGAGGCAGCCGCCTGAAACTATAAAACGCAATCTAGTCACGGATTCGAAGTATATGGCAGACGAGACACACCACTATAACGCGCAACTCGTCCAGATTCTTTATGATTCCTACAATTTTTGAATATTCAGTTTAGCCAAGCTTTGCGTGTAAATCGAACCACCCCACGCTGTCAGCCCACAGGTTATTCGGTGCTTTCTTGCGACCATAGCTTAATCCTTCATTTACAGCGATAGCTTCCTCATATGTTAGCCAACGACCTACTAGGTCCTCACCGAATACGCCTGATGAGCTAATTAGGAAATCATGCTCTATAATTTTTCCGTGAGGACTTGCTTCAGGAACGGATTGAGCCGGTACATATCTTTGATTAGAGAATTTGAAACCCGAATAACCGGAACTTCTAAGGTCCTTCAGCATTGCTTCGCTCCCATTTTCAACGGAGACATATTGTGGCAAATGCGGCAATTTAAGAATCTGACGGAGAGCAATGTGATCAAATCCTTCAATATCAATTTTGACGTAATGGATCAGTTCTGATAGTGCCGCTAACTCGTTAACGAGGTTGCATGAAGCTACCTTAATTTGTTCGGCCCCATCACGCCTGGCCCCCAGAACTTCATCAAGGGATGACCACGCTGAATTGAACTTGTTAACGTAAAAAGTTAGCTCACCTTGATCATCCGAAATTGCCAAATTGCGGATTTCGATTTGAGGATAACGGTTTTGAAACTTTGATCTTGCCGCTTCGACGAGCACCGGATTCGCCTCAAACGAAACAACTTTGAAGCCTCGCTTTGCGTAGTATTCCGTGTCTTTACCATCGTTCATTCCAATGTCGATGATCCAGTGGTCGGTCGGAAAATTAGTTGAATCTGATGACATCTGAAAGGTTAACCTCATATCTTAGGCTGCTTAAACCAACCGGCTGTTAGCCTGTAGCCCAAGCGCTATGGTTTCACGTTCTCGTGCGTAGTTTTGCATAGCGCGGCTGGTCTTCCGAGGGAAGCTGTGAAACAAGTCACGGAAATAATTTGTTGTTTCAGCCGGAGTTTAGAATGACCCAAAAAACAGCTCTCGTCTGCGGCGCAGGCGGATTTATCGGTGGCCACCTGGTCAAGCGGCTCAAGAAGGAAGGCTTCTGGGTGCGTGGCGTTGATGTGAAGTTCAACGAACACGCCGAGACGGAAGCCGATGATTTTGTCATCGGAGATTTGCGCGAACAATCTGTTGTGCGCAACGTCATCGATCGCCGGTTTGACGAAGTGTATCAGCTGGCAGCTGACATGGGCGGTGCAGGTTACATCTTCACGGGTGAAAATGACGCCAATGTCATGCACAACTCGGCGACGATTAACCTGAACGTGCTGGATGCCTGCCACAAACGCAACATCAAGCGGGTGTTCTACTCCTCCTCTGCATGCATGTATCCCGAGCACAATCAGTTGGACCCTGACAATCCCAACTGTGCAGAAGACAGTGCCTATCCGGCCAACCCTGACAGTGAATACGGTTGGGAGAAGCTGTTTTCTGAGCGTCTCTACCTGGCCTACAACCGGAACTTCGGCATGGAATGCCGCGTGGCCCGGTATCACAACATTTTTGGCCCCGAAGGCACCTGGGAAGGCGGCAAGGAAAAAGCACCCGCAGCAATGTGCCGTAAGGTGGCCTTGGCAGAAGAAGGTGGCAGCATTGAGGTCTGGGGCGATGGCCTCCAAACCCGCTCGTTCCTGTACATCGATGAATGCCTCGAGGGCTCGATCCGCTTGCTGCGCTCCGACTTCGAGGGCCCCGTGAACATTGGCTCCGAGGAGATGATCTCGATCAACGACTTGGCCAAAATGGTGATCGCGCTGTCCGGCAAAGATGTTTCGATCAACAACATCCCCGGCCCCGAAGGTGTTCGTGGCCGAAACTCGGACAATCGTCTGATCCAAGAGAAACTGGGCTGGGCGCCCGAACAGCCGCTGAAAACAGGTATGGAAAATACCTTCCGCTGGATTTCGTCCGAGATCGCGCGGCGGCACAATAGCCAAGCTCAGGGCTAAGGCAGTATAAAACAACGAAACCGGGCTCTGATGTGGCCCGGTTTCTACCAAGTTGCTTTGGCAATTTTGAGAGGCATCGCGCAGTGACCTGCGTTATCAGCCGACCCTAATTTACGCAGATAAGCCGCAAACATTGTCGGCGCGTAGAATTGTGATCCTTAAAAATCCCTGCCGCTCATCTCAATGGTCATCGGCTCAGGGCTGAGCCGCATGGCCAACTCTGAGAATGAGCTCCAAGTTGAGCCAAGAAGCAAGGGGGAAGACCCCAACAGCATCGCATCGGCCAGTGCATATTGCAGCTGTTCCGCTGATCGATCGTAAAGTTCACGCGGCAGGAACGCCAGGCTGTCACCGTAACAGGCTTGGAACACCTCATATGTTTCGGCCTCATCTGCTGCCAGGAAAATCCTGTCGGCGCGGCCCTCGGCGCGCAAGGCGTCCAAACGTTTGATGAAATGCGAGAAGTGGCTGCGCTGGCGCCATTTTTCTGTTTCCAGATGTCCCTCTTCGGTCCAATTGTCCGCGGACTCATAAGCCAGATGCTCATATCCGCGGCCACCCGTCATCCGGACATGCGCGCTGACATCATTTGAGCGCCTGACAGAGTCAGTCAGGGCACGCACAGCCTTAACCGGCCTCAATCCATGCAGGAAGACGTTTTCACTGTTCCAATCCGAAACATCTGATTTCAGCACATAGGCGGAACGGGCGTAGATATCGGCGCTGCCGGAGAGGTCGATTGGCGCGTCTTTTTCACCATCGTCTTCGATCTCCATATAGTTATAGACGCGGCCGCCATTTTTCGCAGCATCATCAACGAAGGCTTTTTCTAGAACCGCGCCATCGTATTCGAACAGATCGGAAAAATGACCTTCGCAATGATGGTCAGGCTCCCAAACGATGACAAGTTCCCGATCGCTTGCATCGGCAAGCGCGGCACCTGAGCCGATGGCACGTAGGCGGTTGCCCAATCCATGCTGGCCATCAATGAACAACTTCGGTCGCGGCACAGCAATCATGGGCGATGAGATCTCAGACGAGGGTGCCGCCTTACCAACAGAAGCCGGGCTTGGAACAGCCTCTGTCAGCGGTGTCGCCAGCTGACTTGCAACCTCACCCAAACTGGCCAGGGTCAAAGAAATGCGCTGACGCCTCTCTGAGTTTCGCGCAGCGCGTTCCAGATCGTTGATGCCAAATTCCGCACATGGGCTGACATCATCCCAGCTGGGCAAGAAAGGGGTTTGCTGCAAAGCCTCCGATGCAAAATCTGGTCTGACTGCGCATTCAGCGCGCAGCACTGGGCAGAGATCCACTTCATGGCAATAGGCGATGATTTTTTCCAGATCTTTGGGAACATCATCCTCGTTGACCTGCTGAAGAATGTCATCTGACAAGTCGATGACCCAATAGCCCCGTTTGCCCGTCCGGCAGGCTTCGGGCCGATCGCTGAGCGACAGCTGCACCTCCAGATTTGTGATGTAGTCTTTTGGCTGATCCAACAGCTGCAGCAGGTTTTCGCGGCTGACCTGCCGAATGGGACCTGGCAGGTTCCATGAGGCCAGTTCAGCCAGCGCGTAATAATCCGCATCCTCTTGAATGTGATCGGCCACAAAGCTGGGCACCCAATCTTGCCGTACCCCGCGCAAGGCTGCGGGCTGGGACGCACTATCGAGCTGCACCGGAACAGCAAAACACTCCGCCGTCCAGATTGGCATCACATTGGCGATGAACCGATTGCGGCGGATCTTGTAGAGCATGTCGCCGGTGAACGCAGTGAGTGCCGTGGGCCCTGCCAGCCCGTTGACGCGCACCGCCGGCTGCGCACGTTCGTCATCAGAATGGTCCAAATGGCGAATGCACCGAACATCAACATCTTTGCGCCGGGTGCCATTGAGCTCCAGGCGCCCATAAAGGTCATCATCATCCCAGCCGTAGGTCGTGATATACTCATTGAAGCCACCAGCTTTGGCCAGATCTGTGCGGTGACAATAGAAGAACCCGTTAACGTGTTCTTGACCCTTCTCTGCGTTGCGCCAGTTCCCGGCAATAAACTCACCTGACTTCAAGCGATTGCGTCGAAAGAAGGAGCGAGATAACTCGATATCCGCATCAACTTTCAAAATTTTTGAATAGCGCGAAAGACGGAAACCAACGTTGAAAGCATAGGTCAAAATCCAACGTGGTTCGCCATCAATCCGCAGAACACGCACGCGGGGATCCTGGATGCCCGCCAGTTTCAACTCTTCAGAGACCGGCGTATCGGACGACCAGTCCACAATGATAATCTCGTTGATTTCTTTGCACGGCAACCACGTCCGAAGTGCTTTCAGCAGGTTGTCATTGCGGTTCATGCAGCAGGTCACAAGGCTGATGCCGTCGGCGGCAGCCGGGTCCAACGCGTCCAGCATCACGCCGTGGACAGGTTCAATGTCCCGCATTTTCGGCTGTTGGACGGCGCCAACTTCGGCCTCCGCAGACCCCGCTGCCGAGGTTGCTAGATCCAAGCTGACCGCCAGTTCCTCAAGTATCGCACGCCGATTGCTGGACACAGCGGGATCCGAGGCCTCCAGTTCGGCAAGAAGCTGATCGAACAGCTTTTGCAATGCAGGCTGATCACCGGCCGCATTCAGATGCAGCAAGGTGTCAAGTTGCGTCCAAAAACTCACTGAGTGCTGGCTCATCAGGCACTTTACCTTCTGGGGTCTCGGGCAACATATGACCTAGAATCTAGCCTGTTTCCCGGACAAAAACAGATCTAAGTACTTGGGGTGCGAGGCTGCCCGCGTTTTTTCTCAGTCACGATATACATACTACCGCTAAAGCTGCAAACCGTGTTTTGCACCTGGGGAAAGAGATTGACATTTACACAGCTTTAACGACGCTCTGCTGACACTTGAACACGCGGAAACTGGTTGCATTTCATCCACATGACAGGCAAGCCTTGAAGTGAACCATTGCCACTCAAACCGGATCCAATTTTGTTGCCAGAGGTATCCAATCCCTCTAGGTCTTGAAACAGACACTGATCGCCAATTGCCTCAGGGTTTCCAACAATAAACGATCAAAGAGATACATATTCCTTCCGCTATGGCACACTCTACCAAACTTCCGCCGCTCAAGGAGCAACGTATCGAGCCTGTTTCGATTTTGCTGTGGTGCGATTACAAATCCCCGGGCATTTCTGACCTTGTTGAACACCTGCAAGAGTTCCATGACCTGCTTGAAGCCAACAGTTTGAGCGGGTTAGCAAAGCGGATCGAGAGACAACCTGAGGCAGAGGTGATCATTCTGCATCGCGCCCCTGAGGACTGGATTTGCGATGCTTTGGTCGATGGTCTGACGCCCAGCGAAGCGCTTGAAGAATGGCGCGAAGAGACTGAGCAAATCCTGCAAATTCGCCAAAACAATCGCAACCGAATTGGGCTGCTGGATACCGCAACGGCACTGGCGCACCCTGAACAGCTGCTGAAACGTATTGGGTTGGAAAGTCAGAATGTTGACAACGCACCAAAAGACAAAGCGCACGCCGAGCCAAAAGATGAGGAGGCTCTGACCCCTCCCCCGCTTCTGCGCCTCCTTGCGGCACATTGTTTGAACCAAGACGATCTAGCAAACCTGTTAGCAGGTGAGCTGGAAGCAGCGGCGTTTTGGTCTGCGCCGGCGTCCCAAATGGCGGCTGAAATGCTAGATGACCTGCACAAGCAGCTCCAGTCTGAGCCAACCCGAAGCGCCAGAATAACCGAAGAGCCCAAAAAACCTTCGACACCAGAGGTCGACCAAATTCAGCAGGCCAAAGTTGCGCGGTTTGATGCCCAGCTCACCCAGCTCCAAACACTGAATGCCCAAAAAGCAAAACGGATCGAAGATCTGCAAGGCGAAGTCCTCGTCCAGTCGGCGCAGCTCGAGGTGAAAACCAAAGAGCTGGAGCAGCAAACAAACAATTTCAGTCAACAGCAAACCTATGTTGCGGATCTGGAACGTTTGGTGGACGATCACGAAGGGCAAATCGCTCTGCTGACGGAAAGCAAGGAAGCCCTTGCGCAGGATCTGAAAGATCAGGAACAATCCGCGTCAGACGCTGCGGAAGCTGCCAAAACAGAACATGCACGCCTGCTCCGCACCGAAGCTCTGCTGCGGCGTCAACTGAAAGGTCAGTTGGAGGAGTTGAGGCTCCTGCATGCGACGCAAGATCAGAACCGAGAGCACATTCGCGACTTAGAAGGTGAAGTGGCGCATATAATGGGGTCTCACTCCATGAAAATCACGGCCCCCCTGCGGGCATTGCGTCGTCTACTGGGCCGAGGATAAACCATGCCGCTTTCTCTTTGGTCCCGCACACTTAAATCCCTCAGCGACGCCGCCCCGATTGGCACGATTGTGCACCTTGGGGCGGGTGAGGGGCGCCTGGTTCCGGATTTTCTAACTGCGGGCGCTCGGCATATTGTGCTGCAGGAACCAAACAGGGCTTTTCACGCAGCGCTCAAACGCCTCAGAGAAAATGAACCCACGATAGAGGTGCTTGAAAGCGCTCTGTCCACGGCAAGTGGGCAGCAACCCTTTATGAGTTTCAACGTCGCTCGGCAGTCCAGCCTGCGGCAACCCACACAGCTTCTGGCGCTTTACCCGGCGCTCAAAGAGGTCCGCAAAACGGTTCTGGAAACGGTCACGCTGGACCAGGTGGTCCAGACCGTCGCTATGGACGCGGACCTTGAACACATCTTGATCATCGATTGTCCGGGCGAAGAAAAAACTGCATTAGATCAACTGGCAGATCTGCCACCGGCTAAGACCTTTACACATGTGTTCCTGCGGGCCGGGTGCCTGCCGCTCTATCACGGAAGCCTTGGTGTCGATGCGCTTGCCGAACAGTTGAAAACCCAAGGATTTGAGATCAAAGGGGAGAGCCACGCAGATGCGGATTTCACCCATTTGGTCTTAACCAAGCCTCGCGTGACACCAGCGCAAGCAAATGACACAGAAACGCCTGAGAGCGAAGACCCGCGTGTTGCTGAAATACGCGACTTGCACCGCCGACTGGATCACAGTGAGCGTTTGGCGGAACGTCTGCACGCCGATCTCGAAGACCTCCGGGACCGCTATGGCGAATTGCTGAAGCACAGTGAAAATCAGGCGGACCTGCTGGGCCAGCTGGCCGGTCGGCTGGGCACGAAAGAGCCGGAGTGATGACCGAGTTGACGCCGCCTGCCCCACATGAGCCAGCCAATATCGCTGCAGATGAGCGCCCCATGGATTGGGCGCGGAGGGCGCTGGAAGCGGCCGGGGTAAAACCCGCCGCACCCTCGGATCTGCCGGCGCTGTCCCAACTGCTGGAGCAGGCAGTCACTCTTTCGCAACCGACCACCGCAGATCCCATTCGAACCGTGCATCACCTGGCGTGTACGGGCGGCACGTTGATCAGCCGTTGCATCGCCGCAATGCCAAATATCCGGTTGTTGAGCGAAACAGACCCCCTTTCAACAATCAGCAAACATCCGTTTGCCCCATCTGACCTCGTTGGGTTGGTCCGGCACGGCAGCCGCTCACCTGAACAAGGTGAGCTGGCGGATCTGTTTTTTGCAGGCTTTGAAAAACTACGGGAGCAATCGCAGGCCACTGGCCATCATCTGGTCCTGCGAGAGCACAATCACAGCCTGTTCCATACCGACAACAGCATCGCCAGACGGCCGGGTCTGCTGGACCTGTTGAGTGAACACCTATCACCTCTTGTGAACAATGGCGCCCCAAACGCCAGGATCTTAAGCTTGGTGACGGTCCGTCACCCAATCGAATCTTACCAAAGCGTGGTTCTCAACAAGTGGCACCGGCAGTTCAAACCTTCGGCTCTGGAAGAATACGCGCGGCGTTATCATGCCTTTCTAGACCGGCACAATGCCCTGCCGATGCTCCGATATGAGAGTTTTGTGGCAGCCCCGACGACAACGATGAAAAGCGTTTGTGACATTCTGGAACTGCCGTTTAATCCGGATTTTCAGAACCTGTTTCAAGACATCAGGCTATCGGGTGACAGCGGCCGCTCAGGCAACGTGATTGCTGCACGGCCAGCGCGGGCACTGACGCCCGCACAACGACAGGAAATGGCCGAAAGCCCAGCCTACAACGCGCTGTGCGAGCGTCTGGACTATCCAACACGGATTGAGGTGGAACAGCCGTAAAACGCGGCCCTCTCTGCCACCGCCCAGTGTTCCAACGGAGCGTACGGTCGGTTCACGCTTCAGTAAAGCAAATGCCTCAGTTTCGGTGATCACCAGATCTGCCAGTTTCGGAGGCCCCATGTCCAACACCCCTACCCTTGCTTTGCCCTTTGTGATGCCCGCTCAGGCGCAGAAACATGTCACGGTGAATGAAAGCTTGCTGGCGCTGGATGGGCTGGTGCAGCTGCGTATTGATGGTCTGGCGCATGTGGTGCCGCCAGCGGTGCCAGAGGACGGTGCCTTTTACGGCGTTGGTCTGGGCGCCAGCGATGGTTTTGCCGGCCAGGATGGTCACTTGGCGCGCTGGCTGGATGGCGGCTGGCATTTCACGACGCCACAGCCGGGGCTGATTGCGCTGGATCTCAGCACGACCCGGCTGGTGGTCTGGCACGGTGGCACCTGGCAGCCCCCTGCCCTGCTGCATCAACAGGAATTAGGGATCGGCACCACAGCCGATGCTGTTAACCGCTTTGCTGTCTCCTCCCCCGCCAGCCTGTTCAGCCATGCGGGCAGCGATCACCGGATGGTGCTGAACAAATCCACGCCTGCGGACACAACAACCCTGATGTTTCAGTCGGGCTGGTCGGGCCGCGCGGAAATGGGGCTAGCGGGCACCGACAAATGGTCGCTGAAACTCTCGGCAGATGGCAGCAGCTGGCTGACCGCACTCAGCGCAGATCCTGTGACCGGCCATGTGGGCATCGGCATCGCCAATGCGTCTTGTCCGTTGGAGGTGGCAGGACCGATGCGCAGCGGCCAAAGCAGCAGCGCCGCGCGCCCCTCAGCCAGCACATGTGGTGCTGGGGCCTGCCTTTATGACAGCGACCTCAATCAACCGATCTGGAGCGATGGCAGCCAATGGCGCGATGCCAGCGGCACATTGGTTTAGCCGTGGCATAGCCGCAAATACAAAGACGCCGCCCTAAAAAGGGCGGCGTCCGTGACAGCCCCGAGGGGTCGCTTACGCCGTTGCCGTCACATTCGTTTGGCCCGCAGCTTTCGCCTCAGCCTTCAGGCGACGCCGCTCTTCCGGGCCAAAGATCACTAGATAGAAGACCGGAGCGGCCACCAGCGTCAGGATCGAGGCAAAGGCCAGACCGCCCATGATCGTCACTGCCATGGAGACGAAGAAGGCATCGCCCAAAAGCGGCGCCATGCCGAGGATCGTGGTCGCCGCCGCCAGCACCACCGGGCGCAGACGAGAGGTCGAGGCGCGCACAATTGCCTCGCGCAGTTCAACCCCTTCGGCGCGGACCAGATCGATCTCTTCCACCAGAACGATGCCGTTCTTGATCAACATGCCCGACAGGCTCAACAGACCCAGCAGCGCGGTGAAGGAGAACGGGATGCCCGTGGCCAAAAGCCCGATCGCCACACCGTTCACCGCCATCGGCACCAGGAGCCAGATGATCAGCGGCTGACGCAGCCCGTTGAACAACAGGATTGAGATCAGCACCATGATCAGGAGCGAGATCGGCAACTGGCCACCCAGGCTTTCGTTGGCATCGGCCGAGGCTTCGTATTCACCGCCCCACTCCATCGTGTAGCCGGCCGGAATCTCAATTGCCTCAACCGCGGCGCGGACCTCATTGAACACCTGCGATGCAGTCAGATCCGCCGGGATATCAGCCCCCACAGTGATGGTCGGCACCCGGTTGCGTCGGTGGATCAGGGTGTTTTGCGGCTCATAGCTGATGCCGTCGACAATCTGTTCCATCGGGACCAGAACACCGGTTGGTGTTGCCAGAATCTGATCCATCACGCTCAACCCCGCCTCAGGTGAGGTGCGCACGATGATCGGGATCTGCCGGTCGCTTTCGCGGTAGACCCCGGCGCGCATGCCGTCGGTGGCAAAGTTGAAGATGCTGGCCACATCATCACGGCTGATCCCGGCGGTCTGTGCCCGCTCGGTCACGTAGTTTGGCCGCAGCACCAGCTCCTGCTCGCGCCAGTCGGTGCGGGGCAACAGGATGTTGGGTGAGGCCTCTTCCATGACCCGCATGGCCTGATCGGCCAGGTTGCGCAGCACCTCAGGATCCTTGCCAGAGTAGCGCACCTGCACCGGCGCACTGCCCCCCGGACCAAAGACCAGACGTGAGGTGCGGAATTCACCATCCGGCATGGCTTCGGCGGCGAAAGCTTCCAGATCAGCCTGCAGCTGCGGGATTTCATCCAGCGTATCGGTGCGAATGATCAGATGACCGTAACCGGGGTTGGCGGGTTCACTGGCATAGGTCAGCAGGAAGCGCGTGGCGCCCTGCCCCACAAAGGTGGAGTAATTGGCGACATCTTCACGTTCCGCCAGCCAATCCTCAACGATCTTCATCTGTGCCGAAGTGGTGACAATCGGCGCGCCCTGCGGCAGGGTGTAATGCGCAAAGAAGATCGGTGTGTTGGAGTTGGGGAAGAACTGCTGCTTCACCTGACCAAAGCCATAGTAACAGGCCGCTGTGACGGCAAAAAGGGCCACGATCACCAGCCAACGCAGGCGCAATGCCAAACGCAGTGAGGCACCAAAGGCCCGGAACAGCAGACCGGAATAGGCATCATGGGCCTCGGCATGGCCCACCTTAAAGAAGTAGTGGCCCAACAAAGGCGTGGCAGTGACGGCCAGAATCCAGGACAACAGCAGCGAAATACCGATCACCGCAAAGAGCGAGAACAGGAATTCACCCGTTGCATCCGGGCTAAGGCCGATCCCGGCAAAGGCCATGATGCCGATCACCGTCGCGCCCAAGAGCGGGATCTGCGTTTTGGCCGCGGCCTCATCCGCCGCATCCCGACTGCTCTTACCCCGGAGCATCGCCGTTTGCATGCCCTCCGCGACCACAATGGCGTTGTCCACCAACATGCCCATCGCGATGATCAGCGCACCCAGCGAAATCCGCTCCATCTCGATCGAGAAGAGCGCCATAAACAACAGCGTGCCCACCACGGTCAGAAGCAGGGTCGATCCCACAACAATCGCGGCGCGTGGCCCCATGAACAGGCCCAGAACCACCACAACAATGCCCACCGACATGGCAAGGTTCACCAGAAAGTCGGTTGAGGCTTCATCCACAACAATATGCTGCTGATAGATCGGGTGCAGTTCCACACCAAAGGGAATGTCCGCCTGCAATTCGGCCAGTCGGGCATCCACCCGGTTGCCCACCGCGACGATGTTTTCCGTCGCCAGACCGGCCACACCAAGGGTGAAGGCCTCCACCCCGTCGTGACGGATGATCGCCGCCGGATCGTTCTGACGGCCGCGGTGCACATGGGCGATGTCGATCAAGTTCAACACCTCACCGCTGACCCCCAGCGTCAGCCCGGCAATGTCATCCACGCTGTTGCTGCCGGTCGGGGTTTCGATCCGCACCTTGATGTCATTCTGGCGCAGCGACCCTGCCGGCGCGATGGAGTTGGAATTGGCAATCTCATTCAGAATCACCTGGGTGGAGATGTTCTGATGCGCCATCAGCGCCAGATCCGGTTCCACAAAGATGGCCTCATCCGGCAGGCCCTGAACCTCGACATCTGCGACGCCGTCGACCGCCAGCAACTCACGTCGCAGGAACCGGGACAGATTGTATTTTTCCGCATCGGTATAGCCCTCCGCGGTCACCGCAAAGAAGATGCCGAACACATCGCCAAAGGAATCGTTCACGCTGGGCTGGGTCGCGCCCTGTGGCAGGCGGCCACTGGCATCAGCCACTTTGTTGCGCAGCTCGGTCCAGATCGCCGGAAGCTCAGTGCCGTCATAGGTCGAGCGGATTTCCACATCGATCCGCGACACGCCGGGACGGTTGGTCGAGGTGATGCGATCCACAGCGCCCATGCCCTGAATCGCCGCTTCCAGCGGTTCGGTCACTTCGGTCATCACCTGTTCGGCACTGGCGCCGGGATACTGCGTGACCACAACTGCGGTTTTGATGGTGAAGGCCGGGTCTTCAAGACGACCCAGTGAGAAGAAACCCCAGATGCCGCCAAACAGGCAGATCAGCATGATCAGCCATGTGGTGACCGGGGTGTTGATAGAGGCGCGTGCAATGTTCATGACGGCCCCCTTAATCTACAAAACCGGTGAAGCGGCGTACCGTCTGGCCATTGTCCAGTGCGTTGGCACCGGTCATGGCGATCTCTTCCCCCAGTTCCAGACCATCGAGCACCTGAAACTTGCCGTCACGGTCAGCTTCGATGGTGATTTTGCGTTCGCTCACGGTGCCCTGGTTGCCGGTTGTCGGGGTGAAGACCATCACATGGGTGCTGCCATCATTGGCAATGCGCAGCGCGGTGCTGGGGACCAGCGGCAGACCCTCTTCCTGCAGGATGGTCGCCAGAACCGTGACCGAGGAGCCGGGCAGCACATTCAGGCCTTCGGGCTGATCCAACCCCAGCGTCAGCTGGAAGGTTTGACCAACGGTCGAAGCCTCAGCAACAAATTCGCGGATCTCCAGCGGGTAGAGCGTATCGCCGACCGGGAACCGGGCCATCAGCTGCACATCGGTGCTGCTGCCGGCGCGCTGGAACAAAACCTCAGGCACATCAATTTCAATACGGAGGTCTGACATATCATGCAGGCGTACAATGGCGTTACCCGCCCCGACCGTGGTGAAATTTGCAACATTTCGGCTGGCCACCAGCGCATCAAACGGCGCGTGCAGCGTAGCGTGTTCCAGCGAATATTCCGCGTTGCGCAGCGCGATCTTGGCCAGGCCAAACTGGGTTTCCGCATCATCTGCCGCCACCCGCGACACGGCGGTGCCGGTCAGCTGATTGAAACGATCCAGCGTCCGTTTTGCCTGTTCAAACTGCAGTTCAGCCTGATCCAATTGCAGCTGAAACGGCTCCTGATCCAGATGCGCGATCAGCCCACCCTTGGGCACGATCTGCCCCTCAATCACCGGGAACTCAACGATCTGTCCGGCCACCTGAAAGGCCAGATCCACCGTTTCCTTAGCCGCCACCTGACCAAAGAAGGTCCGCGTCACGCCGGCACTATTGGCCGCAACGGTCATCAGCTTCACAGGGCGCACCACCTCAACCGGGGTTTCGGCACCCGCCTCCTGAGCCTGCGCGGCCAGGGGTAACGCAGCCGTTAAAGCCACAGCAGCCGCGATAGCCGAAATTTTCAGCCGAAATTCGCGCAGAGCATGAGGGGGGAACATCTTCATTTGCGACTCCTGTCCAAGAGCGTTTCGTGAATATTTTTGCGGGCCTTGTCCATCAATCTGGCAAAGGCTTCGGTGTCTTCTGAGTCAAAGCCGGTCACGGCGTGGAAAATCTCACTGGCTTTCTCAACCAGTTCCGCACGTGTGGCTTGGCCTTTCTCGGTCAGCGACAACAGCCAGGCACGGCGGTCGCTTGGATCCCTTTGGCGTTCTGCAAGCCCTTCATCTTCCAGCATATCCACAATCGAGGTCACTGTGGAAGGCAGCAGATTCGACGCCCGCGCCAGATCCCCCATACGGATCGGCTGTTCCAACCGGATCAGCACTCGTTTGGCCGGGTCAGGCAGGGCATCTTCAAGGGCGAGATCTTCAATTGCCGCAAGCACTTGCGTGTAAATCGCATCCACCCCCAAAAGGCTGCGCACCTCATCACTGAGCGCCGCTTCCTCAGCTGGATCAAAAAGGGGATTGGAATCGCAATTCACGAAGGAACCTCAAAATTTTGCCCGGCTTTTACTTCATTTTCCGAAACATTCAATATGGGAAGTTATTCACGCTTCCGTGAACAGGCGAATATCTGACCACCACTGAGGTAGTGCAAAGCTTTTGGGTTTCCCCTCATTGGCTTCCTTTGTAAGGTCGCCGAAACTGTTTCCGATGACCTGCGCGTAGGGATTTCCGATGAAAATTGCCGTTGCTGGCCTGGGCTATGTGGGCCTGTCCAATGCCGTTTTGCTGTCGCAACATCACGATGTCACAGCAGTGGATATCACCGAAGAGCGGGTCAATCTGGTCAAACAGGGTCAAAGCCCGATTGAGGACGCGGAACTCTCTGAATTCCTGCAATCCGGCAAGTTGCGCCTCAGCGCCACAACCGATGCGCTATCCGCCTATCAGGCCGCCGACTACGTCATCGTCGCCACGCCCACCAATTACGATCCCGACAGCAACTTCTTTGACACCTCCAGCGTTGAGGCGGTGATCGAACAGGTGATTGCGATCAACCCCAAGGCCACCATTGTGGTCAAATCAACGATCCCCGTGGGGTTTGTCAGCGGGATCCGCCAGAAACTAGCGACCGATCAGGTGATCTTCAGCCCCGAGTTTCTGCGCGAAGGTCAAGCGCTCTACGACAACCTGCACCCCAGCCGGATCATTGTGGGCGAACGGTCTGACCGGGCCCGCGTCTTTGCCGATCTGCTGCTTGAAGGCGCGGTGAAAAAGGATGTTGAGGTTCTGTTCACCGATGCGGATGAGGCTGAGGCGATCAAGCTGTTCGCCAACACCTATCTGGCGATGCGGGTCGCCTTTTTTAATGAGTTGGACAGCTACGCCCTGGCTGGCGGCATGGATTCGCGCCAGATCATCGAAGGGGTCAGCCTCGATCCCAGAATCGGCGGCCATTACAACAACCCGTCCTTTGGCTATGGCGGCTATTGCCTGCCCAAGGACACCAAACAGCTGCTGGCCAACTACAGCCAGGTACCGCAAAACCTGATCCGCGCCATTGTTGAGGCCAACACCACCCGCAAAGATTTCCTCAGCGCCGAAATTGTCGCCCGCGCGCCCAAACGCGTCGGCGTCTACCGGCTGGTGATGAAGGCTGGTTCAGACAATTTCCGCCAGTCCTCAATCCAGGGCATCATGAAACGCATCAAGGCCAAAGGCATTGAGGTCGTCGTCTATGAACCCGCCCTCCCCGATGAGGAGTTCTACCGCTCGCGGGTGGAACGGGATCTGACGACGTTCAAAGAAGACTGCGATCTGGTGATTGCCAACCGGCTGACGGATGAGATCGCTGATATCAGCGACAAGGTCTTCACCCGTGACCTCTTCGGCGCCGACTGAGCCAAAGCCCGCACCAACGGAGCACCGAAGACAAAATCCAATTCGCCGGATTTTCTGATAAGATACCGGCGGAAACGCTTGTGTCGGGCAAACAAGTCCCGCAAAAATCATTTATCTGTTTATGTGATTGATCAGTCTGGGAGGCAGGAATGGACAGTGTTGCGATGGGTCCAGATGGCCAAGCCAATCACCTGCTGGGATTGATGCGATCGCAGCGCAATTCCGGCTCCCTCAAATCCTATACGGAATTTTTGCCAGGGCTGTTTCTGAACTCGGATCCGGCGCTTGAACTGCGTGGCAAGTTCAAATCACCGGCTGATCAATTGCTTGAGCTAATGCTCAAGCCTCACGGCAACGGCAATTGGTGCGGGCTGCATCTGGCCCTTGGTCCGATGCGATTGGATAACCTGGGGATCTTTGGCTTTGCCCTCAGGGGTCATGCACGTGAAATGACGATGCTGCGCGCCTGCCTGCGGTCCGGCACGGACGAAGGTTTTGTTGATTGTTTTTTTGACAAACACGTCCTGCTGCGCGCCGAAGAGGCAAGCCACATTGATGCCCTGTCATTGAACCAGAACACCAATATCCCGGAACATGCCAACTGGCGCGAATTGGTGATCTTCCTGCCGACACAGGCCTGCCAATTGTTGCTTGCAGATCTGCGCGTCTTTGCGGTTTGAAAATGGACCTCGCCCTCGCCATTCCTGTTCACAATGACGCGGCCGGGCTGGACAGGCTGCTGCAACAGGCACGTGACTTTGGCGTTTTCAAACAGGTCATTGTGGTGGATGACGCATCACAGCCGCCGATTGCCACGCCAACAGACCCACAGCCTTTTGACCTGGAGGTCTTGCGCCTGCCGCAGTCGAAAGGGGCCGGGGCGGCGCGCAACCGTGCCATCGCCGCATTGCGCTGTTCACATGTGCTGTTTTTTGACAGTGACGACCTGCTGACCAGCGATTTGCCGGGCCTCTGGCAGGATCTGCAACGCCACAACGCAGACAACGATCCCTTCGATTTCTGCCTGTTCCGCCATCACGACAGCCGGCGCGGCGACATGGGCGGCTGGGGACAGATGCGTTTTGATGACCGGATCTGGCGCAAAGCGCGTCTCAGCGGCCAGAACCTCTGTGCTTTGGACGAACAGCAATCCCATCTGCTGTCTCAAACCGCAAACTACCCCTGGAACAAGATCTACAGCCGCGATTTCCTACAGGGGAAAAACCTGCGGTTCACCGAGATTGAAGTGCACAATGACATCGAATTTCATTGGGCATCCTTCATCACAGCGGATCACATTCTGGCCTCCAACCGGATTGCTGCGGTGCATTTCATCGGGCAAGCAGATCGGGCCAAACAACAGATCACCGGGCGCAAGGATCTGGCCCGCCTTCAACTGTTCAAGGCGCTAACGGCGCTGGAACCCCGGCTGACGACCCTGGCACAATCCGGTTGGAGGCCAGAATGTGATCCGCTGTGATGAAGGATGCCCAATGAAATTCGATGTCATTGTGCACCACGATCTCGGCCTCTTGGTTGTTGAGCGTCATGATCGACGGGGTCGACAACAGCCGGGTCGAGCTTTGGCTGGCAATCGCCGACAGGAAGGCCGCAACACCCCGCTCGCCCTGACTGGGCACACCGGCAATCACGCCACCGGATCCGGCATCGATCACCTCACCGTTGACCACGGCGGCCACCATATTGGTCAGGCTGGGACGGCCCTGCAGGGAAAACTGCACGCCCCCCACAACAGCGTTGTTGAGGATCCCGGCCCATTGCACCGCAAGGTCCGAGAACCCTTCGACCGACATTTCAAAGATGACCGCTTCGACCAGCACCTGACGCGGGCGGCGGTCCAGATAGCGGATCATGCCAACAATGTCTTCCAGCCGGTCCTGCGGCGCGGTGATCAGCAGGGTGTTGGTCTGCGGCTCGGGAACGATACGGATCGGCGCCTCATTGGCCCCGGCCTGTTCATTGTTCAGCGCCCGCAGCACCACATCAGCCATGGTTGCGGCATCTGCATAGTTCAGCCCCACCGCATGGCTGGTCACATTGTTGGTCTGCGTGTCCAGACGTGCCGCCAGAACCCGCACCTCTTCGCGCAGGTCCTTGGAGCCGGAAACGATCAGCGCGTTTGAACGTCGGTCCACAGACAGCGCCGCATCAGCCGGCAGAATATCCATCGACTGAATGACCTGTGCCACCTCGGCGGCATTGGCATTGCGCAGGCGGATCATCTGGATCTCAGCCTCACGCGGCTGGTCCAGCCGTTTGATCAGCCGTTCAATCCGCGCATGGTTGCGACCCCGGTCTGACAGGATCAGCAGACGCGCGCCGGGCACTGGGGTCAGCACCGCCTCAGCCGGCAGCAGCGGGCGCACCACCTCAACGATCTCATTCAACGGCGCGTTTTTAACCTCGATCACCCGGGTTTCATAATCCGGCGCCGCATCCTGACTGCCCGAGGACAATTCGCGCGCTGCGCCCATGGAAACGATACGATCGGCGCCATTGCCCTCCAGCACGGTCAGGCGGTTCAGCTCCAACACGTTGAGGAACACCTCATAGAGCTGATCCGGGCTGAGTGAGCTGGGCGCAAGCACCGTGACCGTGCCACGCACGTTGGGATCCAGAACAAAGTTGCGCCCGGTGGCTTCGGCCACGATCTCCACAAAGCTGCGCAGGTCTGCATCGCGCAGGTCCAGCTCCACCGAACCGTTGCTTTGCGCCCAGACCGGTGATGCCGGCACCGCACCACAGGCCAAAGCAATCGCCAAAAGCGCGACCCTTGCCCGCAAATAAACGCGCGCCCAAAAGGGTGAAATGCAACGGTGCAGCAAAGTCATTCTCTGTCCTCATGCCCCGCTCTGCGGCAGGGTCCCCGGTAATTTGCACAAGTTTAGCCGATGCCGGACCCGATGGCACCAGATTTGGCACCTGATTGGTGATTTTCTGCTGAGATGTTGTGCTGTTTACCGCACAAGATGTCAGGGCTGATCGGCAAAGCCCAACAGCCGTGGTGCACCACCTTCTGTGGCGCGATCCTGCACCCACAGCCCCTCGGCATCGATACGGGTAACGATCAGCTCATCCTGCAACACATCGCCCAGACGCAGGATTCGTTCCCCCGTCGGGTGTGAAACCATGCCCCAGGCTTCGCCGCCGGCGCGAATCACCCCTTTCAGCTGGTAGCCAAGCGCATCCAGCGGCGGGCCAACGGCAACCTCGGGCGCCTCGGGCTCAGGCTCTTTGACCACGGGCGCGGCCATACCGGGCGGTTGCAACTCCCCAAAAAGCGCCGGCCAGGGTGCGCGCGGGGCCTTGGCGGCGGGGGTCGGCTGCGGTGCCTCACTGCGGGGCGCGCCAACTGCGGCGGTCAGATCGCCCGCCTGCCCCTGCTGGGCATCGTCATAGAGCTGCCAGCCAAACCAACCGCTGGCCGCCAGTCCCAGAACTGTCACAACAGCTGCTAGCACGCGCATCACTCTGTTCCCTCCTCACGCCATGGGGTGGCGGATTTGCCCGATGTTGCCATTTGGTCCCTATGCCTCACGAACCCGCCCATGCGATAGACGCTCGGCCATAGGGCATGTTAGGCTCTGTTCTAAACCAATTGCCAGAAAATGAGCAGAGGATGCGGGCAGGAATTTTCACCAAAGCGAAATCCGGCGGCTTGATCGGATTGAAACCGGCTGTGCTGCCTGTTGTCTTGCTGCTGCTGAGCGGCTGCATGGAGGCGGGGACCAGCACCTCAACCGCAGCCACCAAACCCGGCGTGTTTCAGGCCCGCTATGAAAAAGCCCGCGCTGCGCTTGAGGCCGGGAAATTTGATCGCGCAATCTCTGGATATAAAGCACTGCTACCGCAGGCGGGCCCGCTGGCCCCGCGGTTGCAGTTGGAACTGGCGCATGCGCAGCTGCGAAACGGCGATTATGCCGCCAGCGCACAGGCCGCTTCGGCCTTGGCGATCAGCCAGCAGGGTGATGCCCGCGCCGCAGCCCTGGCCGTGCAGGGGGTTGCCCAGCATGAAATGGCCCTGGCCGCCATTCAGGCAGGTCGTCTGGATGAGGCAGCAGGTCTGCTGACACAGGCGGATAAGGCGATGGCAGACGTGTTGAAAACCAACGTCGAAATGGATCCCCTCGGGGCACTGGCCGCACGCCGCGCCGCGATCAAAGTGCAAAAAGACCGGATTTCCAGCTGAGCAACCGCGCCACCCATGTGCACGCCATGCGCATCTGCAGAATTTTCATTCTGCTTTTCTAAGCAGAGCGGAAAATGGCACATTTTCCGCCGCGAAATCCAAACAGGATTTCGCGCCCGACAGACCAAACGGCACCGCTGTGCAGATAGACAAACACAGCCAAGCCCGTATCATACCAGCGACTGAGAGCATCAATTACGGCGCATCTCCCGAGGGCAGAAGAGAACACCATGACAGCACCAGCTGAATATCCCGATGAACGAACACCGCGCGATGCAGGGTTTTCCCTGCTGGAATTGATGGTCGTTGTGGTCATTCTGTCCGTTCTTGCGCTGGTCATTGTCCCCCGTGTCATCGATCGCCCGGATCAGGCCCGGATGGTGCGTGCCCAAAGTGACATCGCCGCCATCTCCTCGGCGGTGAAACTCTACCGGCTGGACAATTTCCGCTACCCAACCACGGAACAGGGTCTGGCCGCATTGGTCAGTCAACCCAGCAGTCAACCACAGCCGCAGAACTGGGCCGCAGGCGGCTATATGGACCGGCTTCCACAGGATCCCTGGGGCAAGCCTTACCAATACCTCTCGCCCGGGGTTCACGGTGAATTTGACATCTTCACCTATGGGGCGGATGGCCGTCCCGGCGGCAGCGGCGCGGATGCTGATATCGGATCTTGGGATGCCTCTGCCAACGCCCAGAACGGTTAATCCCGACCCCGACGGGGCCAAAGAACCCGCGGACCGTGGCTTTGGCCTGATTGAGCTGCTGGTTGTTCTGACGATCCTTGCAGTGCTGGCGGTGGGCGTCAGCCTCAGCGTCCGGTCAGGCGCGGGGCAAAACGACGCCGCGCTGTTTCAACAACGCTTTGAGGATTTGCGCCACACGGCCATCCAGCGCCGGCAGTTGCATGGTCTAGCCGTAACCAATGACGGGCTGAGCCTGCTGCGGCAAACCGCAGGGGACTGGCATGTGCTGTCGCAACAGGACTGGTCCGACGGGTTGCTCAGCCACAACGCGGCGCCGCTGCTGCTTGGCACGCAGCCTAGGCTAAACGCACGGCCTGACATTGTGATCCTGCCCGATGGTCAAAACAACGCCTTCAGCATCGCGTTCAAATCGGGCGTGATCTGTGAAGGCAGTGCCGGGGGAATGCGTTGTGAGTGACCCAAGCGCCCCTTCGAGTGCCGGCAACGACCGGGGCCTCACCCTGATCGAATTGGCGGTGGCCATTCTGGTCCTCGCCCTTGGATCCTTGGCGGCCATGCAGGGGTTGGACCAATCGCGCGTCGCCATTGGCGGGGCGCTGCCGCGGGCCTTGGCGCAGGAGGTGCTGCGCAACCGGGTTGAGGAATGGCGGCTCTACGGCACCGCCGCCAGCGCCCTGCCCCAACAGGTCAGCATGGCGGGACAGACGTTTCAGATCGAAACCAACCGGCAAACCACCACCGCCGGTCTGATCCGGCTGGAGCTGCGTGCAGTTGCGCTGGACCGCGATGGGGAGGGTGCGCTCTTGGTGGCCTACCTGCCCAATCTGCCCGCCCTCCCCCCGGGGCCGGAGCGATCACAATGAAGACACGGGCGGACAGCGGCCTCAGCCTGATCGAACTGGTTGTTGCAATGGCGCTCTTTGCGCTGGTCGCGGTTATGGGGGTGCAGCTTCTGCATGTCTCGCTCACCCAGCGTGACCGGCTGCTGACGCATCACGAAACGGGTCTTGAGGTAACACAGTCCCTTGCCCTGCTCCGGCAGGATCTGACGGCGCTGACTCCGCGGCTGTTTTTCCCCCCGCGCAATGGCGGCGAAACCCCACCCCCGATGAGCGCGCTACAACAAACGCCGGATGGCTTTGCCTTTTCCATCGATGGATACCGCCCGCTGGCCGCCCCGGATCAACGGATCGCCGCCCGGGTGATCTATGCCTATGACCGCGAAAAACAGACCCTATCCCGCCAGGTTTGGACCGGCCTCACCCCTGTTGGCAGCACCCAGTTGAGCGCACCGCAGCCTGTGATGACGGGGCTCAGCGGGCTGAGGCTGCGCAGCTACTGGCCCAACATTGGATGGGTCAGTGGCTTGCGACCGCCCCAAGCGATCCAGACCCAAAGCCCCGCCACCAGTGCCGACGGCGATGGTGCGGCTGTGGTGGCCGAGACCTATTCAGATCTGTTGCCCGCCGCGATTGAGGTGGTGCTGGACCATCACACTGACCCGCTGCGATTGGTGGAGAGCCTGCGATGAAACGGCATGATAACGGCTTTGTTCTGGTCAACGCCCTTGTGCTGGTCGCGGCGCTGTCGGCATTGGTCATCCTGCTGCTTGGTCGGGCTGAACTGGGCCGCCAATCGCTTCAGGCCGGGCAGGACACCCAGAGCATGGACATGGCCCTCGACAGTGCCGAGGCCCTGGCGCTGCATCTGCTTTACCGTGACCGCCAAAACGCAGAGGCCTGGGATCATCCGGGCGAAGCCTGGGCGCAGCCGTGGCGGAATCTGCCCCTTGATGGCATCGACAGCCCCTTTGCCACCGCCGCACCCGGGCCTTTGTCGGGCTGGCACTTGACCGGCGGACTGCGCGACGAACAGGCTCTCTTTAACCTCAATTGGCTGACACGCCCGGCGGAGGATTCGCTGCATGCTGCCTTTGACCGGCTGCTGGAACGGCAGGGTATCGCCAGCACCGCCGCGACCGCGATCCGGGCCTATCTGCAACCCGGTGGCCCTAGCGAACGCAGCGCTTATCAGCAGCCGCCTTTGCCACGCGATCCTGTCGGCGGCGCCCTGTTTTCCATGGCCCAGCTAGACGACATCACCGCCCTCTCTGACCGCGATCGCGCCCGGTTGCGCCCATTGGTGACGGTTCTACCCGGCGACAGTCAGATCAACGTCAACACGCTTGGCCCCGACCTGCTGGCCGCGCTGCTACCCGATGTGCCGCCGGCCCAGCAGGCCAGCATTTTGGCCAACCGCAGCCGCCAGCCCTTCACCTCGGTTGAGGCATTCCTCAGCGCGCTTGGCCTGAATGAGGCGGCCGCAACCACCGCCGGCCTGTCGCCGGATCGGCTGAGCATCGAAAGCCAATGGATGTCGCTCACCGCGCATTTGACCCGATCAAACACCACGCGGGAACCCACTGCAGATCCCGCGCGCAGTGCCACCCGGCAGGCACTGATCTGGCGCGCGCCCGCCCCGCTGGCCCCTGAAATCAAATGGCGCCGCAGTCGCTTTGATTGACACCGCACCCCATCAAGCCATTGAACCCCACCGCAACTCAGGTCAGGATGGCCGAAACCTTTGCAATTGATCGAAAACCTGTGACCAAGCCCACCCGTCGCCCTTCAGCTGCAGCCCGCAATGCGGCGCTGGACCTGCATCATTTGCAGGCCCCGTCACATGGTCGCGCTGATGCCGCTACCAGCCTCCCGGCCGGGCCCCATGTGGCGCTGATCCCCGGTGCATTGGTGCCAGCACTGCCCGTGCAATTGCCAAAAGGGCTGAGCGGTGCACCGCGCGAAGCGGTGGCGCGGCGTCAGCTGTGTGATCAACTGGGCCTGAGTGAGGCGGATCACGATCTGCGCCCGCTGGAGCTTCGCGCCGCAAACTGGCGGCATATGTTGCTCTGCGATCAGGCAACCCTGTCCGAATGGCGCGCCCGATGCGCCCCGACAGCGCAGGCGCTGCTGCCTGACTACCTGTCGCTGCCGGCTGGAACCGCGGTCTGGTCGCTGGCGCCCAGCCCTTCGGGGGATCTGCTGCTGCGCCTTGGGCCAGAGGCCGGGTTTGCCGCGCCGCCGGATCTGGCGATGCGCCAACTGACAGCGCTTTGGGCAGAAACAGAGCCTGAAAACCGCCCCAAAGCGATGCTATGCGCCGAGGATCTGCAACAGGCCGTGCCGCAAATCGGCAGCTTTGCTGAGGCGCGGAACCTCACCCTTGCCGCCACCCCTGATGCGCTGCCGGACGGCTGCACCGCGGTCCGGTTCGGTCATGGTGAGCTGCAGTTGGACCTGCGCCGCGATGCCCACCGCGCCCGCCGTCAGCTGGCTGAACAAATCCGCCCTTGGCGCTGGTCTCTGTTGGCAGCATCACTTGCAACGGCGCTTTGGTCAGGCGGCCAATGGAGCCAGATCCGCCAATTGGAGGCTGAGGCCGCACAGCTGGCTGACGCGAATGAAGCATTGGTGCGCCAGACGTTTGTGCCAGATGGCCCCTTGCTGGATCTGCGATTGCAGGTGGCCCGGGTGTTGTCAGACCGGCAGGCCGCCGTGGCCGCCGCCGCCAATGCAACGCCGGACGGCCCCTTGGCCGTTCTGGCGCTGGCCGCCCCCGTCCTGCACAGCGCCCGCACCGCAGGCGTGCGCCTGCGCGAAGTGCGCTTTGACCCCGCAACTGGTTTGCAACTGGACATCGCCGCCCCCGATTTTGCCGCACTGGATCAGCTGCAATCCGATCTGGCCGGCAACGCGCTGCAGGTCAACCTGCAAAACTCCCGCACTTTGACCGAAGCGGGGGAAAGCGGGGTCGCAGGCATCTTGGTGTTGGAGGCCGGATCATGAGCAAGCTGATTGATCTGCTGAGCGACCGCAGCCCGCGTGAGCGTATGCTCCTTGCGCTGATGGTGGCCGTGCTGCTGCCCTCCTTGGTTTACCTCACGCTGATCCAACCGCTCACCGAACGTCTGAGCGCGGCAAAACAGGCCCGGTCTGAGGCTGCGGCGCTTTCGCTTTGGCTCACGGATCGCGCCGCCGATCTGGCCCTGCTGCCAGCAGTAGACGAAGCATCCAGCAGCGATGCCGAACCCCAGGCCATCGGATCCGCCGCGCTGGAAGAGAGCCTGAAACGTGTGCGCCTGCGCCCGCTGCTCAGCGCCTTGGAGCTGGAAAGCGATGGCTCAATCCAGCTGCGGTTTGATGAGGTGCGTTTTGTGGCGCTGATGGAATGGCTTTCGGGCAGTCACCCGGGCTGGGGCTATGACATCACCCAGATGCAAATCCGCGCCCACGCCGTTCAGGGCAAGGTCAGCGCCCGGCTGACGCTCAGCCCGCGCTGATCCGGTGACGCAGCTCACCTCCGCCATCCTGCTCTTGCTGCTGGGGCCCGCGATCGGGTCCTTCCTAGGGGTCGTGATTGATCGTTTTGGCCGAGAGGGCGCGAACAGTTCGATCGTCACCGCCCGATCCCGCTGCCGGTCCTGCGACACGCCTCTAGGTGCCACCGAGTTGATCCCACTGGTCAGCTATCTGATCCAGCTGGGCCGATGCCGACACTGCCGCGCGGTGATCCCGGCACAGCTGTTTTACCTTGAAATACTGGGCCTCGGCGCCGCCGCACTGGCGTTGGCCGCCTACCCGTTTGACCCGCCACTTGCCTGGGGCTGGGCGCTTTGGCTGTGGGTCCTCATCGGCCTTGCAGGCTGTGATCTGCGCTGGATGCGGCTGCCGGATGCCCTGACAGCGATCCTGGCGATAACCAGCCTGATGCTGGCGCCAAACCTCAGCTTTGCCCTCTGGGGCGCAGCGCTTGGGGCGGGCAGTTTTCTGGCGCTGCGGCTGATCTATGCGCGGCTTCGCGGCCGTGAGGGGCTGGGCCTTGGCGACGTGAAACTGATGTTCGGCCTTGGCGCCTTTACCGGGCCGCTGGACCTGCCGCTGCTGGCCCTGATCGCCGCCCTGCTGGCCTTGGGTCTTGCCGCCGTGACCCACAGGCGCGGGGCAAACCTCAGCACACAGGCGGTGCCCTTTGGTGCAGCGCTTTGTGCGGCGGCGGCGCTCCTCTGGTTGTGGCGGCTTTTTTGACCGCTTCTGCACCGCGCACAGCCCGGCAATATTGCGGCCAATTCTATACCAAAGCCTAGGCAGGTGCGGATTGCTCGCTTAAGAAGGATCAAATGCCGTTCACCAAAGAGAATTTCATGCGTCCTGTTTTTCTTGCCACCGCCCTGTGCCTCAGCCTCACCGCGCCCGCTTTGGCGCAAGAGGCCGCAGATCTGCCAAAAATGGAAGCGATTGAGGCCGCCTGGGCCGCGGGTGACTATGAAACGGTGCGTCAGGGTCTGAAACGACTGGCCGAAGAAACCGGATCCTCGCTGGCGCAGTTCCGCTATGCCCGGGTGTTGATCGATGGACGCGGCGGACCTGTCGACCTGCTTGGCGCAAGGGATTGGCTGGAACGGGCGGTGGCACAAAACCACCTTGAAGCCGCGCCATTGCTGGCGCGCCTTTATCTGACAGGTCTGCCCAATGCTGATGGCGATCCCGTGCGGGATGCCAAACGCGCCGCATCCTTGCTGCGCAATGCAGCCGCCCGAGGCAGCGCCGAAGCGCAATATTACCTCGGCCTGCTCTATGATGCCGGGGATGGGATTGAGGCGGATGCAGAAGCAGCCTTCAACTGGTGGCAAGCGGCAGCAGAACAGGGCCACGGGCCAGCCCAACACGCCCTGGCCAAGGCCTATGGCAACGGCAAAGGCACTGCGGTCGATCTGCAACACGCCCGCTACTGGATGCGGCAGGCCAGCCACTTTGACAATCCTGAGGCACAGTTTGCACTGGCGCAGATGGCCCTCTCTGGCATCGGCGGCCCGGTCGATGCCAGCCGCGCGCTGAGCGAAATGACCAAAGCGGCCGAGGCCGGATTGCCCGTGGCGCAACGCATGTTGGGTGAGCTTTACCTGCGCGATGACCTCTCTGACCCCAGCCTTGCCCTGCATTGGCTCAGCACCGCAGCCGAAGCGGGTGACGCCGCCGCGATGAGCAACCTTGGCCACGCTTTTGCCACCGGCAAAGGGCTGCCGCAGGACGATGCGGAGGCGCTGAAATGGTATCAACAGGCCTCAGACGCCGGGTTGGCACGCGCCACCATCGTTGTGGCCCGCTTTCAGGAGGTAGGCCGCGGCGGGCTGAGCGCCGATATCGAAAAAGCCCTGCCGCTTTACCGCCGCGCCAGCCTGCAAGGCTCTGAAATTGCGACCAATCACCTGGGCACCCTGACGGTGACCGGTCAATTGCCCGCATCGGTCCCTGCGGCAGAGGCCCTGCCGTGGGTCCTGTCGCTTCTGGCACCTCTGCAGGGCGCAGAAACCGATCTCGATGAAACGCAGCAGGCGGCGCTCAGCTGGCTCGACACAACAGCAACCGGGGGCAACCGGGACGCCATGTTGGCTTTGGCCACCCTGTTGCTGTCCGGGGACAGCCCCGCCAGTGTTCAGGATGCAACCGCCGGTCTGGGCTGGCTGCAAGCCGCGGCCGATGCGGGATCGCGTCAGGCCCAGTTTGATCTTGGCCAGCGCCACAGCACCGGCGACGGGGTGGCGCTGGACTATATTGCCGCCCACAGCTGGCTGAACATCGCCGCCACCGCCGGCCTGTTTGAGGCGCTGGAACTGCGCGACACCCTGACCGCGCTGATGACACCAGACCAACTGGCCGAGGCACAGACTCGCGCCCGGGTGTACCTTGCCACCAAAACCCCGCAGCCACCGGCCACCAACCAACAGGTGATCCAGATTCTGCCGCCGCAAACCGGCACTGGCGCTGAGGAAGGGCAAGACAGATGATCGCCCGCTCCCGCACCCGGCGCCCGCTCACCGTGATCGCTGCGCTGGTCCTGATCCTCAGCCACCCGGTAACCGTCGCCGCGCAGTCTACCCCGGATCAACCGCCTGCCTCGCTGCAAGGGGCGGACAGCGCCACCCTGGACGCCGTCACCGCGCAGGGTCTGGCCTATCTGCTAGGCGACGGGGTGTTGCAGAATTTCACCCAGGCCGCCGCTTGGCTGCACCCTGCCGCTGAGGCCGGGGATCCCATCGCGCAAAACGCTTTGGGCAAGCTCTACTTCGAAGGACTGGGTGTGGAGCAATCAGCGGACAGCGCCCTGATCTGGCTGGAAAAAGCCGCCGCGCAGGGCAATGCAGCGCACCTTTTCGATCTGGCCAAAGTGATCGAAGCCGCAGATCCCGCCGCCGCCGCGCAGCTCTATCAACAGGCCAGTGAGGCCGGGTTGATGGAGGCCACGGTAAACCTTGCCGTGCTCTATCAGGATGGCCGCGGTGTCCCTCAGGATTACGCGCAGGCGCATGCCCTCTACCGCCCCGCTGCCGAGGCCGGCCATGCCCGCGCCCAGAACAATCTGGGCCTGCTTTACGTGCGCGGCCACGGCGTTGCGCAGGATTATCAGATCGCCGCACAGCTGTTCACAGCCGCCGCGCAGCAGGGCCTCAGCACCGCGATGGCCAACCTCGGGGTGCTGTATGAAAACGGCTTCGGCGTGGAAATGGATGAGGATCGCGCCGCCGCGCTCTACCGGGCCGCCGGCCAGCGTCAGGATCCAACCAGCCAATTGGTCTACGATCCACGCCTTGCACCATTGTCAGATGAAGCGCCCTTTGGCCAACGCCATGCGGCGGCCCTGCAGGCAGGCGATCCAATTGCTGTGTTCCAACAGGCCTGGCAGCTGGCGCAGGCCCCGGCCGAGGATCTGAACAGCCATCTGACGGCAGCAACCCTGTTCCGGCAGGGCGCGACCCGGGGCCACGCGCCCTCCATGGTGAACCTGGCGCTGCACCATTTCGCCGGCCGCGGCGCCGCGCAGGATTATGTGCTGGGCCACATGTGGCTGCTGCTGGCGGGCCACGCCGGCCAACCCGACATCGATGCCCTCAGCGCCCAATTCACCCCCCTGCTGACCGCGGATCAGATCAACCAGGCCCAAACTCTGGCCCAGCACCATCTGACGCGGTAAGGGACCTGCGCAGGGACAGGCCCCAATACAGCCTCCGTTAGAGATGCCTAAAAAACAGTCCTGTAATAGGTGCAATTTCAAAGGGAACACCCACCAAAAGAGGGTTTTTTCTTCCCATCTTTAGGTGGTCTGAGCTAAGATATTGACTGTACGGCAATCGTACAGGGGCTAGTGGTCAGATGCATCAACCGTGTCTGGCCGAAACGGGGCAATGAGGAACGGCTCGATCATGGGTAATTTGACAGCTCCGACTCGGATGAGTCGGAATCTAAATGACGTTTCCAAGAAAATCAGCACTGCGATCTTGGTGTTGGCTGTCTCAGCGCTTGCCCACCCGATTGCGGTTCAGGCGCAGTCATCAACCCCAGACCCGCTGCAGCAACAAAACGCAACTGCCTTGTGGTTTGAAAACTGGATCGGCCTGTCCAACGCGACCCTGAACGTGGTTGCCCCGGATGGCAGCATGATTCAGATCTTTGCTGCAAGCGGCACGCCGGTTTACCAACTGGGCCAAAACCGTGCCGCAAACGCCGGTCCGGTCCTTGATGGGTACTACACCTACGAGCTGACCGCCGCCGGCGATACCAAAGTGAAAATCGTCAACCCAATCGACAACGGCCGTGGTGAGGCTGCCCGCGACAGCCATGCCACACCTTTTGCCATGAACGGTTCTTTTACGGTTTCCCGCGGGGTCATTATCCCCCCGGAAGACGTGCAAGAGCAGGATGGCTAAAGCAGAAGACCTAAAGACACATCATAAACCTCAGGCCCAGGGGACGACAACAAGACGGGCCGAGAGGCAACAAAAGGGAGATTAAAATGTTTACCCAAAAACACATTAAGGGCCAACTGACCGCCGCCCTGGCCGGATCGACCATGCTGGTTGCTGTGGCCGCACAGGCGGACCAGCAGATTTTGGATGATCTGATTGTAGACGGCAGCGCCTGTGTTGGCTTTGACTGCGTGAATGGCGAAAGCTTTGGCTTTGACACCATTCGCATGAAAGAAAACAACGTGCGTCTCCACTTTGATGACACATCCACCACCGCCAGCTTCCCGGGCAATGACTGGCGCATCATTGCCAATGACACCTCAAACGGCGGTACCAACCACCTGTCGATTGAAGACTCCACCGCGGGCCGCTCACCTTTCCGCGTCGAAGCTGGCGCCAGCGCCAACGCCCTGGTTGTTGAAGCTGACAGCGACATCGGTATCGGCACCCTGAACCCGGTTGTTGAGCTGCACGTCGTAGACGGTGACAGCCCCACCCTGCGCCTTGAGCAAAACGGGTCGTCCGGCTTCACCCCGCAAACATTTGACCTGGTGTCAAACGAAGCCAACTTCTTCATCCGCGACGTCACCAACGGCTCACAGCTTCCTTTCCGGATCAAGCCGGGTGCTGATACGGATGCGCTGTTTATTGCCGCGAACAATGATGTTGGCGTTGGAACAGATAGTCCAACAACGTCTCTCCACGTTCGACGGAGCAACGCAACAGCGAAAGTTCGGATCGAAGAAGCTAATTCAACATCCATTGTTCGAAATCTGCTGCAACTTGTTAACAATGGTGGTTCATCCATCACGATGGAAAACTCGGGCTCATCTCATAAATGGCGAATTTTCCACGCTGACAACACCAACTTTTTGCTCAGCAGCAACGGGAGTGTTGCTGACGAATTTGTTATGGACACCTCCGGAAACGTGACCATCGCTGGCACACTGACAACAGCAGGTAGCTGTTCAGTTGGTTGTGACCGGGTTTTCGAAGAGGACTACGAAATTCTTCCGATCGATGAGCGCGCAGAGCAGATGTGGGCGAATGGGTACCTGCCCAACGTTGGACCAACTGCTGAGGACGGCCCATTTAACATTAGTGACAAAATGGGGCGGATGCTAAATGAGCTGGAGCATGCGCATATCTACATCGCTCAACTGAATGATCGGATCAATGTTCTTGAAGAACGGGCGAACAAATAGGGTCTAGGCCTGAAAAATTGAGCGACGTTTTGGAAAAAGCGTCGCTCAAAGTCTTCATAACGTCACTTTGGCGTTAATCAGTGATAGAAATATCAAACCACTTCGTACAACGTATCAGCGTTGGCCAATGCCTTTGCTGGGAACAACAAATGCTGTCATCAAAATACAAGTTTATCTTTGTACATGTTCCCAAAACTGCTGGCAACTCGATCAACAGATATCTACTCCCGATTTGCGACAATGAAATATATGTCGAAAAATTTCACGATGGGGAGAATCAGTTTGGGGTTTCTGGCGCTTACTCCAAAGACAAACACTCACCACTTTCGGTATATAAGGCCTATTTGGGTCAAGTTTTTCCGTCGTATAAAGTCCTTATTTCGGTACGACACCCTTTTCCCCGCGCATTGTCTTACTATTTTTCGCCAAACAGGTGGTTCAGAGAAACTAGTCCTGGGGAATGGAAACTTACGCCCCCTCTTTGGGACGAAGATGCTTTTTGGCAATCCCTAAACGATGGTTGGTTTCGAAGCTGCTCGTCCTATTTGGATGTAAAAGATAGACAAAAAGCTGACTTTGTTATCAGACAGGAAAACCTTGCAGACGACCTGTCGAATGCGCGGTTTGGCTTAAATATTCCCGAAGATACACTAAAGCCAATTGAACACGTAAATAGGTCTTCCGCCTCTACCGAGGTGTTGAATCGACTACTAAATAGCGGGTCTCTTCGAGATGAAGTCGAGACACTACAGCGTGAAGACATGGATGCATTCAGCTATGACAGCTACGTTCCACAAACCAAACAATAACGAAATGAAAAACCTGTCGTTGCGACCGGATGGGATGTTCTCCAATGTCAACGAAGTTGTCGAACAGCTAAGATTGGCAAACAACGGTGGCTACAAGTTTCAGATTGACTGGAGTTCTTCCTGCTATCGAGATCAAGCACGTCCAGAAGACCCATGGTCATATTACTTCGCACCCTGTTTTCCAGAATTGCCAGCAAAAAGCGAACTCTGTGAGGAGTTGCTAGGGGGAGTCCCCGTGGCTTGTAGTCGCGACAACATCATCACCCCCCGTGAATTGGACGGAGTCTGCAATCCACTTCTACTCCCCAAAGATCGGCATGGAGCGCACGAGCTGATCGCTAAACATCTTCACCTAAAGCCAGAATTGTTGGCGAATGTAGATGCCTTCGTAGATGCTCACTTTCGCGACCAAATGATTGGCCTACACTTACGTGGTGCAGGCCGCACCGATGGTGGCGCCTTAGAGTTACGCGCACAATACAATACTCAAACTGGCATACCATTCGAAGCCTACTTCATAGAGGTTGACCGCCAGTTAGTTGAACATCCCAAAGCAGGAATATTTCTTTGCTCAGACAGCTCTTTTGTCATTAGAACAGTCCAAGAACGTTATGGTGACCGCATATGCATTTGGCCTGCACAGCGCAGCGAGTTCGGCGAAATGCATGCAAATCATCCTAAAAATGCTGGCCAGTTGTTTTCGCCCTACCGCTTAGGTTTGGACATTGTTAGCGAAGCTTGGCTCTTGTCGCGCACCGATATTTTTGTGCACGGCAACTCCAATGTCGCCAATTTTGTCCTGTGCAAATCACCTGATCTGATCCACGCATACGTTCAAGCTTAACAATGCCCATCATCGCCCCTGCCCGCCGCACCCGGTTTTTTCTGTCTCTGCTGATCCTTGTGGTGCTGGCGGGGCTGTTCTGGACCGGCTCGCGCTATCCGTCGCTGAATGAAAAGGCGATGATGTCGGGCACGTTGCAACTTGAGGATGCGCTGTCGTTTGAGGCCCGGTTTGAGATCACGGGGGATATGGGGCTGGCCGAGCGGTTGTTTTTCTCCACCCTCAATTGGATCGACACCAATAAGAAAGGCATGACCTTCGGCATCCTCTTCGCCGCCGCCTTTCTGACCGCTGCGGCCAATCTGACCAGCCGCAGTTTTCGGGGTGGCTTCAGCAACGCGCTGCTGGGGCTGGGGCTAGGGGCGCCGCTTGGGGTCTGCGTCAACTGCGCCGCGCCGATTGCCAAGGGGATGTATGCGGCCGGGCTGCGGGCTGAGACGACGATGGCGGCGATGATCGCCTCACCCACCCTGAATGTGGTGGTGCTGACCATGGCGTTTTCGCTGCTGCCTGCCTATATGGCGCTGACCAAAATTGCCCTGTCGCTGGGGCTGATCCTGATTGTGGTGCCGCTGGTGGCGCGGCTGCTACCGCAAAAGGAGTTACCGCCAGAGGCGCAGTTGAGCGCTGCACCGGTTCCGCAGGCTTGGAGCGCGGCCGAATTAGGCTCTATCCCAGCCGAAACCGAGGCTTTTCTGCCGGCGCTGGCGGCCGTTGCACGCGATTATGTCAAAAACCTCTGGTACATCATCAAGCTGACCGTGCCGCTGATGCTGCTGGCGGGGTTCCTTGGCACCCTGGTGGCGGTACTGCTGCCGGGGGAGCTGATCCTGGGGCTGGAGTTTTCCGCTCTGGTGCTGGCGCTGGTGGTGCTGGTTGGGGTCTTCCTGCCGGTGCCGATCGGCTTTGATGTGGTGATGGCGGGGGGGCTGCTGGCGACCGGTCTCAGCCAGGGTTATGTCATGGCGCTTTTGTTCACTTTGGGCAGTTTTAGTGTCTATTCCTACTTCATTATGGCGACGTCTCTGGGCCAGCGCGCGGCGCTCAGCCTGACCTTTGCGGTGGCGCTTGCGGGCTTTGGGGCCGGGCTGGGCACCGATGCTTATCACCGCTGGCAGAGCGAGAAGGCGCTGGAGCTGCTGTTGCAGGGCGATGCCGGTGACCATGCCTCCGCGCCTTGGGGCGCGGCGATGGCCGACACCCCAGCCGTCACCGTCACCGCCACGCCACTGAACCCACCTCAGGGGCACAGCGACGGACAAAGCACCTTCATCCGCCAAGAGGCGCGGGAGATCGGCATCGACAAACCGGTGGAGTTCACCATGCGCGACATGTGGCCCCCGTTCTGGGAAGGCCGCAGCTTGGCCTCGGGCGATATCGACAATGACGGCGATCTGGATCTGGTTGTGGCCTCCACTGAGGTTGGCCTCTACCTCTATGCCAATGACGGCAATGGCCAGTTCAGCCGGATCAGTGTCGATTTGGGCCCGCTGGCGGGGCGCAAGATCTTCAACGCCGTTCTGGTCGACCTCAACAATGACGGCTGGCGCGACCTGTTTCTGACCAGCTATCTGGAGGGCAACTTCCTCTGGCTCAATCAAGGCGGCCAGTTCACCGGTACCCCACAGCCAGTACAGAACCGGGCCGACACGCCGCTGACGCTCGCGCTCAGCTTTGCTGATGCGGACCGCGACGGTGATCTGGATGTGGCTTTGGGCAATTGGGCCGCAGGTTGGTACCGCCGCATCCCGGGCGAAGAAAGCCGCAACCGGCTGCTGTGGAACCCCGGTGCAGGCCAGCCCTTCACCGGTGCGGACTACACCGACCTGCCCGGCCTGCCCGGCGAAACCCTCAGCATCCTGTTCTCGGATCTTGATCGCGACGGGGCGGCGGATCTGCTGGTCGGCAATGACTTCGACATCCCCGACTATTTCTACCGCGGCGATGGCGCCGGTGGCTTTGCCATGATCGACCATGGCAGCGGGATGATCCCCTATACCACCACCACCACCATGGCGCTGAAAGTGGCCGATCTGATGAATGACGGCCAGCCCGAGGTCTACATGGCCCAGATCGCCGGTCGCGCCTCAGGCGTGTCGGAGCGGCTGAAGATGCAGCCGTTGGAGCAATATTGCGACGCCATCAAAGACCCCGCGGCCAAGGCCACCTGCGCCAAGAACATGGCGATCAAGGACTGGTATAAATCCGGCAACAACTTTGACCCCACCTATGCCGCGCGCTGCCAACAGTTGAGCGGCCGATATGCCGAAGAATGCCGTGCCATGCTGGTCAAGGATCTGGCGATCCAGAAACGCGACGCCAAGGTCTGTGCCCTGATCCCGACCACACAAGCGATCCCGCGCGCCTATTGTGACCTGCATTTCAAACCCACCCGCCAGCCTACGGCCGAAGAGATTTCCCGGACCCACCCGCAACGGCTGCGCGCCAATGTGCTGCTGGAACAGCCGGACGCAGGCGCCCCCTACGCCGACACCGCCGTGGCCCGCGGGCTGGAGGTGGGCGGCTGGAGCTGGGACACCAAAGTGTTTGACGCCGACCTTGATGGCCATCTTGACGTCTATATCGTCAATGGCACCTGGGTGCCGAATGAGGTCTCACCCTCGAACCTGTTTTTCCACAATCAGGGCGATGGTGGCTTCGCCGAGGCCTCCGGCCCCTTCGGGTTGGAGGATTACCTGATGACCGCCGCCGCCACCCAGATGGACATTGATGGCGATGGCGATCTGGATCTTGTGACCCATCCGGTGAACGGGCCGCTGGTGGTGTTTCGCAACACCATGGCCGGGCGCGACGGCGCCCATGCGCTGGTGCTGCGGCTGAGCGATCAGCGCGGCAACCGCGACGGCATTGGCGCGGTGGTCACGGCGGTGCTGCCGGATGGCCAGCGCCTCAGCCGCGAGATTCAGCTGGGCGGCGGCTTCATGAGCTTTGACGCACCTGAGGTGCACTTTGGCCTAGGCCCTGCCACGGAGGTGAGCACGTTAGAAATCCGCTGGCCCGACGGCAGCACAGATCAGCTGCCCGGCCCCTTCCCCGCCGGCCAACGCTATCTGGTCGAGCGGCAGGCTTCCCCGTAAATTCCTCCCGATTTTCATTTTTTGCTTACCCTCGTTACAGTAAGGTAGTGGCACGGGCCTTGCTCAGACCCTGTGCAACTACCAACCACTCAGCCCGGAACGCCCGCCGCAACCCCATCGGAGCGCAATGACCAAAACACTTTACCTCCATATCGGCGCCCATAAGACGGGCTCAAGCGCGATCCAAATCGCCTGCCACAACAACCTGGACGCCCTGCGCGCACGGGGATGGGATTTTGCTTTTGAACCGGGGCAGCCGTTGAACTGGGGGCAGTGCTTTCGTTACGGACCAAAGGGGCCGGACGTGCGGTTCAAATTTGATCCAAAATGGATGACGCAGCTGCGCAACAGGTTAAGCCCCCCTGACGCCCATACGGTTATCCTTTCTATGGAAGATCTGTTCTTCCTTGATGGCGTCGACATTGAAAATTTCTGCGCGATGATTTCGGATCTGTTCGATGAGGTTCATGTGATCGCCTATCTCAGACGGCAGGATGAACTGGCCAATTCGCAAAAAGCGCAATCGGCAAAAACGGTGCAATCCGCGCGTCTCTTTGGGCTTGAAGCTGACCCATTACCTGCGCTCACCCCCGCCGTGCGCCGTTATTTAAGCTTCGCCAGCAAATTGGCACAGTGGCAACAGGCACTGCCTGACGCCCAGATTCACCTGCGCCAATACCACCGGCCTGCCCTGCATCAAGGCGACGCCGCCGCTGATTTTTTTGACCTGTTGGGCCTGGACCTGCCGTGGCAGGTTGGTCAAATCAACGAAAGCCTGGGCGCAATGCCCATCCGGCTGCTGCTAAACATCCGGCAAGTGGGCGTTAAAAACGTGCGTCTGGCAGATCTGGTCGACAACGGCTGGCCCTCTGACGACCCAACACCGTTTCTACCAACAAGATCGCAGGCCGCAGCTTTCCTGACCACATTTTCCGCAGAAAATGACAAGTTGGTTGAGCTTTTTCCAAATTTTGAAAGCTTTCATCAAGGCTTTGATCGCTATCCTCGAAGAAGCAAAGCCACAGACATCAAAGAAAGCACATTCCGCCACTATGTTGAAACAAACCTAACCCCCCTGAGGGAAAGCCCGGCATCGCCCCCTTTGACACCGGAGGTGCAAAAGGAATTGCGCCCGGCGCTGAACGCCATTCTGGCAAATCTGCCAAAATCTGAAAAATCCGTTGCACGTCAACTGCGCAACTGGTTGCCTAACCGTCGAAAACAAACGTTCATCGGACCGACGCGAGGCAATTCGCAGCCGCACAAAGATTGCAAAACCTCCTAGTCTTGTGCCAACAGAAGGCCGATCAATTGCGAAAGAAGGCAAGTTGAATGCTCAAAACCCTGTATATGCATATCGGGAACCAGCGAACCGCCACAACTTCGATTCAGGCGTTTTTGCAGCAGAACACCGGTCCTTTGGCAAAACAAGGTTACTTTTCAGCCAATGGTCGCCGCCGGCATGACATATTGATGCACCGATTATTCAAAGGCAATTTACAGATGGGTGCGTTTATTCAGGACCTGCAAAACCAAGCGGCCCAACACAAAGCAAAACATGGCATCGAACAGCATAGCGTTTTCATTACTGATGAGGCGATCTGCCAACGCAAAGACTTAAGCCAGATCGTCGCTTTGAAAGAGCACTTTGATGTCAAAATCATCTTTGCCTTGCGCCGACAGGATCTTTGGCTGGAAAGCTGGTACTTTCAAAACATCAAATGGCAATGGGACCCGGATCTTGCCCATTTGACCTTCGACGAGTTCTTGGAGCGCCGCGGCGATTTCCATTGGGCGCATTATGATCAGCACCTCCGGATAATCGAAGGGCATTTTGGTCAGGAAAACATCCGCCTGCTCCCTTTTGAAACCGGTCAGCTGCCCGACGGTCCGGTGAATGCGTTCTGCCGTTTGATGGATTTGCAGGACCTCAGCGCGTTCAGTCAGCCGCAGCACCTCAACGGATCGCTTTCTGCCACGATGGTTGAGTTCATCCGCAACCTGCCACTGGATGCGATCCCCGTCGCCCAGCGTGAGTTGTTGCGCCATTGCCTCCAACGGGTGGATCAAGAAGTGTTTGGCCATTGCGGTCGCCAGAGTGAACGCTTGCTGGAACCAGACCACCGGCGGCAGATCCTATCGGAATATGCCGAGGGCAACGCAGCCGTTGCACAGCGATATTTCGGTCGGGACGATCTGTTCATGGATCCGCTGCCCGCCGATGACACGCCGCTGGCGGAACTGAAAATCCCGTCAGACAGCAGTGAACTTATGGAACAATTCGTCGTGCCTTTCATCACCCAGCTTGTTTTGGACGATATGTTGAAAGCCCCCGGAAAACCGAAACCAGCAGCGCCACCAAAACCGGCCCGTAAGGTCAGCTGATGCATGATGTGCCGCTCCAATCCCTGATCTGGCCGGACCCAACGCTTTGCCCGGACCCGGATCTTTGGTTGCGGCTTCATGGCGATGTAGCGCTAGACGCGGATGGGCGCGGGTTGCAGTTTGGCGCGGCGGGGGGCTGGGCGGGTTTTGACACCTACGGCAACCTGTTCAATCTGGCGCGTTGGCAGGAACATTGTGATCTCTCTGCTTTGCAGCTTCGTTTGCAGGGATCAGGGCAGCTCACCCTGGAAATATTTGAAATGGGGCACCCGCCTGAGGTGCCGCCAATTCTGGAGCGTCAGATCACGCTTGAACCCGGCCAACCCCTGACGTTGGACCTGCCGCTTGATCAGTTTGACCCAGATGCGGAGGAGGCCAGCGGTCTTTTGGCCTTTGTGCTGCGCGCTACGGCGCCGGCGCAACTGACCGCCGCCGATTGGATCAGCCCCGATGCTGCCCAGCGACAGCCGGACATGCTGCTGGTCATCACCAGTTTCCGACGTCCTGAGGCGCTGAGGGCCAGCCTGTCGCGCTTTGCCGCCTATCTGCAGGGCAGCCAGATCAGCGGTCACCTACAGCTGGCTGTGATCGACAATGATCAAAGCCTGCGCGCCACAGGGGCACTGCCGCCGGAGCTGATGCAACACCCGCAGATCAGCGTGATTGAAAACGAAAATCTTGGCGGCGCCGGGGGCTTTGCCCGCGGCGCGATGGAGGCGCAGGCGCGCGGGGTCAGCCATTGCCTCTTCATGGATGATGACGCCGCAATTCCCATGGCCGCGCTGGAACGCACATGGAGTTTTCTGGCCCATGCCCATGATCCCGCCACCGCTGTGGCCGGGGCCTTGGCCGAATCCAAACGCCCCTGGTGCCTGTGGGAAAACGGTGCGCTGTTTGACCGGATCTGTCGCCCGCAACAAGGTGGCATCGACCTGCGTGATCCTGGTGCATTAACCATGCTTGAACAGATCAGCGCCCAGCCCCGGCCTGACAATTTTTACGGCGGCTGGTGGTATTTTGCCTTCCCCATCGCGGAAATACGGCACCTGCCTTTTCCGTTTTTTGTCCGCGGGGATGACGTCAGTTTCAGCCTGGTGCATGACTTCAACATCGTGACCCTGAACGGCGTCATGGCCCATCAGGATGAAGATTTCACCCGCAAGGAAAGCCCGCTGACCGTCTATCTGGATCTGCGCAGCCATCTGGCCCATCACCTGGCCCTGCCAAACATGCGGCTGCCCGCGTGGAAACTGGGCCAGATCATGCTGCGGTTTCATCTCCGCTCTTTCCTCAATTTCCATTACGAAAGCCTCGAAGCGATTGCGATCGCCCTCGAAGATGTGCTGCGCGGGCCTGATTTTTTTGCCGCCGAGGCGGATCTGCGCCATCGCCGTGCCGATTTCGCCCGCCTGACCGAGGCGGAGCGGTGGCAGCCCGCCGCGCCCGGCGTAACCGCTGAGGAGGCACCGAAACCGCCGCCCCGCTGGATGGTTTTGGCGATGAAGCTTACCTTGAACGGCTATTTCCTGCCGGGGTTTGACCGGTTTGGCGCAACCCGGGTGTTGCCTGCCCGGCTACGCGGTAACCGGCGTCTGGTCTGGGGGGCGGCGCATCTCACCTATGTCACGCAGGACGGTCAGTGTTATCACCTGCATCATGACAAACGCCGCGGCTTTGCCCTGACCCGCCGGATTGCAGCGGCAACCTGGCAATTGCTGCGCCACAAGGCCCGGCATGAGGCCGAATGGCAGTCAGGTTACAGAAAATTCACCACCGGGGAATTCTGGCGCGCCCGGTTGGGCCTGGCCCCGGACGCACAGTCAGAGCAGCCGGAACCGGCCAGCAAATCCGCCTAACCGCACGTTGCTCAGACCGGCGGCGTCAGAAAGGCGGGGCAAGTGCCGTGCTCCAGGAAATGCGCGGCGGCATCCAGCGCCTCGCGAATGGTCACATCCATATCCAAATAACGATAGGTGCCCAGACGCCCGACAAATGTGACCCCCGCACAGCCCTGCGCCAGGTCCACATAGTCTGACAACAGCGCTTTTTCCTCCAACAGGCGGATCGGATAATAGGGGATGTCGTCTGGTTCCGCCGCCCGGGCGGTTTCGCGGTAGAGGACGGATCCCTCATGCTCTTCCCAGGGAGAGAAATGTTTGTGTTCGGTGATCCGCGTGTGCGGCACATCCTCATCACCGTAGTTCATCACGGCGCAGCCCTGATAATCACCGTCATGGCGGAACTCTTCGAAATCCAGCGTCCGGTAGCCCAGGCGCCCCAGCTGATTGTCAAAGAACCCATCCAGCGGCCCGGCGTAAAACAGATGGTCAAACCCCGCCTCCATCCCGCGTTTGAACGGCGTGTTCAGATGCAGGGTGATTCCCTCATGCGCCAGCATCGCCGCGACCATGGCGCTGTAGCCCTCCTCGGGCATGCCCTGAAAGCGATGCGCGAAGTAATTGTCGTCATAGTTGAACCGCAGCGGCAGTCGTTTCAGGATCGAGGCCGGCAGTTGCGACGGCTCCATGCCCCATTGTTTGCGCGTGTAGCCGCGGAAAAACGCCTCATAGAGGTCGCGCCCAACAAAGCGCAGCGCCTGGTCTTCAAAGCTTTGCGGATCGGTGATTGAGGTGTCGGCTTTTTCATCCTCAATAAACCGGCGCGCCTCCTCCGGGCGCATCGCCGTGCCAAAGAACTGATTGATGGTGTGCAGGTTGATCGGCAGGCTATAGACCTGCCCATCCACCGTGGTTTTCACCCGGTTGCGATAGGGCAGAAAGCGAGCGAATTTGCCCACATAGCCCCAAACCTCGGCATCGTCGGTGTGAAAGATATGCGGCCCGTAACGGTGCACCATCACCCCGGTGTCGGCGTCCCGTTCGGTGTGGCAGTTGCCGGCAATATGATCGCGCGCCTCAAAAATGGTGACCTGATGACCGGCCTCGGCCAGCTGCCGCCCGATCACCGCACCTGACAGCCCGGCCCCTACCAAGAGAATGTTCATCGCTGTCCGCCCTGCCCTGTCCTTATGCCACCCGGCACCTTTGGCCTGACTGTCCCACAGTGAGCCGCCGCCGTCCAGACCACAGCCGCGCCAGCCACATCCCGTATAAGTCGCATCGCTTAACAGGATCTTAAGTTTATCGACGCATTCAAAAGACTGGCCTTTTCATCGCCATAATCCCGTCTTCGTCACGGCCGCGAAATCCAGTAAAATAAGGTCCAAAGACAGAAACAAGGATCCCCCCGCCATGTGCCTGATGTGTTCCGTCACCCAGACTTTTGACCCCGCGCGCCATGTTGACGGCGGCCAAAGTGACAGCCCCTTTGACCCCGCGCTCTGGGGCACAGATGCGGGTGATCTGGCAACAGATGGAACAATTGTCAGCCGCGCCACGATCAGCGAAGGCGATGACGCAAGCGCCAGCACCGCCACCAATTACAGCATGTCGGTCGATGATACCTTCAACGGCAGTATCGACAGCGCCGGGGACCGCGATTGGGTCGCCATCACGCTGGAGGCGGGCGAAACCTACAGTTTCTACCAGACCGGGCTCAGCGGCGGGCTATCCGATCCCTACCTTCGGCTCTACGATGCCACTGGCAGCCAGCTGGCCTATGATGATGACAGCGGCGGCGGGCTGAACGCCCGGCTGGTCTATACCGCGGAAACCAGCGGCACCTACTACATCGCAGCTGGCAGTTTTGATGACGGCAGCACCGGGGCCTATCAGTTGCAGGTGACCACCTCACGCGGGGCCGAGCTGGACACGCTGGCGGGCTACCTCACCGATGGCTATTGGCAGGATCAGGGCTATGGCCGCCATGCCTTCAACACCTCGGGCAGCAATGAAATCACCGTCAACCTCACCGGTCTGACCGCCGAAGGGCAGCAATTTGCCCGCTGGGCGCTGGAAGCCTGGGAAATGGTGGCGGACCTCGACTTCCGGGAGGTCTCATCGGGTGGCCAGATCACCTTTGATGACGAACAAAGCGGCGCCTATGCCTCCTCCTCGACTTCGGGCGGCAACACCATCAGCGCCAATATCAATGTCAGCCGCAATTGGATCGCCGGCGACGGCACCCGCACTGACAGCTATTCCTTTGCCACCTATATCCATGAGATCGGCCATGCGCTGGGTCTGGGCCATCAGGGCAACTACAACGGCAGTGCCAGTTTTGCCAACGATGCGCTTTTTGCCAATGACAGCTGGCAGCTTTCGGTGATGTCCTACTTCGATCAGACGGAAAACCCGAACACCAACGCCAGCCGCGCCGCTGTCGTATCGGCGATGATGGCGGATATCATCGCGGTGCAGGACCTTTACGGGGCCGCCGGGGCCAGCAGCATCACCGCCGGCAACACCACCTGGGGCGCCAACAGCAATTTGGGCGGCTACTGGGGGCAGATGTTCTCGGCCTGGTCCAGCGGCAGCACAAATGCGGCTTATGGCGGCGGCGCGATCACCTTCACCATCTTTGATCAGGGCGGCACCGACCGGCTGGACCTGAATTTCTCGGCCACCAACAACGCGATCGACATGCGGGATCAGCATTTCTCGGATGTTGGCGGGCTGACCGGCAACATCGGCATCGCGCGTGGCACCGTGCTGGAGGAGCTGATCAACGGTTCCGGCAATGACACGGCTCTGGGCAACAGCGCCGACAACCGCGTCTGGGGCCGCGCCGGCAATGACCAGATCGATGGCGCTGCGGGCAGTGACGTCCTTTATGGTGAGGCCGGAAATGACACGCTGATCGGCGGCAACGGCAACGATAGCCTCTATGGCGGCTGGAACCATGACAACCTGTCGGGCGGCGACGGCAATGACCGCGTTTGGGGCGGTATGGGCCGGGATACCGTCGATCTGGGCAATGGCAATGACGCCTATTGGGATACCAGCCAGAGCGGCGAAAACGGCATGGACACCATCAGCGGCGGGCAGGGAAATGACTCGATCCGCTCAGGCGGTGGCAATGACGTGCAATATGGCGGCAACGGCTATGACCGCATGTGGGGGGGCAACGGCAACGATACCCTTTCGGGCGACAATGGCCGGGACCGCGCCTATCTGGGCAATGGCAATGACACCTACCTCGACAATGCGCAAACCGGCGTGCATGGCGGCGATCGCATCTGGGCCGGGGGTGGCAATGACACCATCCACCTTGGTGGCGGCGATGACACCGTGAACGGTGGCGCCGGTGCGGATACCTTTATCTTCAACGGCTCGGTGATTGAGGATGACCGTATCGTCGATTACGTCACCGGCACTGACGCGCTGGAATTTGACGACGCGCTCTGGGGCGGCAGCACACTCAGCGCGGCGCAGGTGGTCAGCACCTATGCGTCGGTTGTAAACGGTCAGGTGGTCTTTGACTTCGGCGCCGCAGGCACCATCACGCTGACAAATATCTCCAGCCTCACCGGTCTCAGCGACGACCTGTCGATTTTCTAAGCCACCGGGTCTGAAATCTGTGGTTTCACTTCGCACTGACCCCGCTATCACCCTGCAGCGGGAACAGCCCCTTTGGGCCGAGTTAGAGCCTAAATGTCAGAGAAAGACCAAATCCCCCGCCGCCAGATCCGCAAGTGTGATCCCCTGCAACAGCACCGTTCCCCCGTCCCAGTTGAGGCGCAGGCCAGCCGCCTCCGCCACCGGTGAGAGCTCAGCCAGACTGCTGCGCCCTACGTCCAACTGCAGCCGGTCATTGCCCAGCCCAAAATCGCTGATCGTGTCGGCGCCACTGCCCTGCTGGAACACAAAGACATCGGCCAGCTCGCCGCCTTCCAGCAGGTCATTGCCATTGCCGCCGATCAGCGTGTCAAACCCGTTGCCCCCACGCAGCGTGTCCCAGCCGATGCCCCCTTCGATCCAGTCATACCCTTTCTGCCCCTCCAGCAGATCGGCACCGCCCTGCCCCAGCAGCGTGTCGTTGCCAGCCCCGGCCTGCACCCGATCCTGCCCGGCGGTGCCGCCCTGCCCACGGTCGTAGAAGATATCGTTGCCATCGCCCAGCAGCACATTGTCAGCGCCCTTGCCGCCGTAAACCGTATCATCGCCAGACCCGGCCCAGACCTGATCTGCCTTGTCGCCGCCATAGATCAAATCATTGCCGCTGCCGCCGTAGATATGGTCAAACCCATTGCCGGCATAAATGCGATCATCGCCCGCATCGCCAAAAAACCGGTCGCCGCCATCATGCCCCCACATCCGATCAATCCCATCGCCACCGCGCAGGGTGTCATTGCCTGCATTGCCGTAAAACCGATCCTCACCCGCAGCACCTTCCAGCACATCGGCACCGGCGCCACCGGTCAGGCTGTCATCGCCTGATCCGCCCAGCAACAGATCCGCGCCATCGCCACCCAGCAGAGTGTCATTGCCCCCGCCGGCATACAGGCTGTCATTGCCCGTCTCGCCGGAAACCCAATCGCCGACCCCCTCGGCCTCGTCATGAAACACGTCCGCGCCAGTGCCCAGCCACAGCTGATCCGCGCCCAAGCCGCCCCGCACCTCATCCGCGCCGTCCCCCGCCACGATCTGATCCGCGCCATCGCCGCCGAAGATCGTATCGGCCCCAGCCTGCCCCTGCAGCGTATCAGCGCCACCAAGGCCGCTGATGACCTCAGCCTGCGCCGTGCCGTTGAGCGCATCGGCGGCTTCGGTGCCGCGCAATTCGGTGGACGGCACCATCAGCGGCCGATCTGCCGCCCAGGTCAGCCCCGCCATAACCTGCGCCGCGCTGAGACTGCTGCCGTTATGGGAATAGATATCAGTGACATCGCCACGAATGGTCAGCCGCGCGCCCCAGGTCGTGCTCTCAATCCCCAGCTGCGCCGCGCTGTAAAGCATCGGGATCAGCCCAAGGTCCAACCGATCCTGCCCGCTGCGGAAATCGGTGATGGTGTCGCGCGAGCTGTCATGTTCGAGCACAAAACGATCCCCACCGCCGCCACCGGTCAAGCGGTCAGTCCCGGCGCCATCGATCAGAATGTCGTGGCCCCAGCCACCGGACAGATCATTGTTGCCACCGCCCCCCTGCAACAGATCATTACCACCGCCAGCACTCAGCGCCCCGGCCTCAGAAAACTGGGCTGGATTTTCCGCGGACAGATCGGCGGTCACCGGCTGCAGCCCGACCGCCGCCTCCGGCGCCAGCAACAGCGTCATCTCATTGCCGTCCACAAACCCTGCCAGCGCGGTGGGGTTCATCACCCCGGCGTGGCTGGCCAGATGCAGCAGCCTGCCGTCCTGCAGCAGTTCAAACAGGCTCACCCCGTCATCCGCCCCGGCGGCGGCCACATAGGTGCGACCCCCGTGTTGCATCACCGTCAGATCCTGCAGCCCGCCAAATCGGGTCACCTGATTGTCCAGAATATGATCGCGCTGAATCAGGCTACCATCAGCCATCAGCTCCAGCACCGTCAGCGCGCCCGCTTGTCCTTCGGCGCTGGCCGATCCCAGGAGGACAAACTGCCGTCCGTTCAGCGTGACAGCTTCCATGGCCTGGGCCACCGGCAACAGGCCCACCCCCTGCAAGGCGCCCAAAACATCGCTCTGCACCAAGGCGCCCGTGCCCGCCTCAACGCGAAAGGCCGTGACACCTCGTTCTTGGCCTGAGTAGGCCAGCAGAAAATCCTGCCCGCCGACTGTCACCACCTCCAGCGCCACCGGATCTGCCAGATAGCGCCCGCCATCGTCATAAGTCACGGAGCTGAGAGTATAACCAGTACCCTCCGCCTCCAGCCTACCCAGCCCGCCGTCCGCCATCACCGCATAGAGGACATTGCCATTAGCCACGCTGGTCATCACCGCGCGATTGGGCATCAAACTGCCGCCACTCACAGTAAGGGAGGTGAGATCACCGATCTGACCGTCTGCCGCCCAGTCATAGGCAACCGGCCGGCCGGCCGCGTCAACACCAACCACCAGATGCCCCTGCCCCGACCCATCGGTCAGCAGCTGCAGATCCTCCGCCAGCGCCGTGCTGAGCCCGTTGCTGTGCGGCAGCGTCTGCAGGACAGATCCATCCGCCCCAAGCCGTATCAGCCCACCGCCGCTGGCCCCCGCCGCCCCCGTCAGAACCAAAAGCTGCGGCCCGCCGCTGGTCTGCACCACCAATAGGTCCCGCACGTCCAGCGCCAGCCCCGCCAAAGAGGCCGCCCATAGCGCACCTGTTCCTTGCACCAAATCCACCATGAAACCCCAACTCCACTTCGTTGGGATCACCCTGCCAGCGCCAACCGGCAAAAGACCGGCCGCTCATGCGGCGCAAAGGCGGCGTTGCGATAAAAATTTAGCGAAATTTTCGGCGGGACGGCTTGGACGGATTGAGTGCGTTACCGGGCCATCTGTTCTTCGTGAAAGGCAATCGCGTCATCGACATTGTCGAAATAGCTCAGCTGGCCGTGCTCCAGCACCAGCCCAGCATCACAATATTCACGCAATTCGCCCAGGTTATGGTTCACCATCACCGAACCGCTTTCGGCCATGCGGGCGCGGAACACGGCCTTACTTTTGGCACGAAACGCCGCATCCCCGGTCGAGGTCGCTTCATCCACCAGATAGGTGTCAAACCGGATGCCCATCGACACGCCAAACCCCAGCCGGGATCGCATGCCCGATGAATAGGTGCGCAAAGGGGCGTTGAAATGTGGACCTAATTCGGCGAAATCCTCCACGAACTCGACCAGACTCTGAGTGTCGACACCATAGATCCGCGCAACAAAGCGCACGTTTTGCGCGCCCGTCAGATCGCGGTGAAAGGCACCGCCCAACCCAACCGGAAATGAGATCACGCCATCACTGACCACCCGGCCAGAATCGGGCGGCAGGTTGCCGGCAATGATTTCCAGCAGGGTGGATTTGCCGGCACCATTGCGCCCCAGCAGCGCCAGCGACGCGCCGGTTGGCAGGGTCAGGTTCAGGTTGTCGATGACCACCTTGCGCTGGCCATTGACCCAAAAACTCTTGGTGAGGTTTTCTAACCGGATCATCGCCGATGCCTCCCGCCCGGACCTTAACCGCGATCGCGAATGGAATAGTAGACCAGCACCAAAATACCCCAGCCCAAAATCAACAACAGGAATGCCGTGCCGATGATCATGTTGCGCCGCGGGTATTGCGGGCTTTCGGCCAGGGTGGGCGGAATATAGGTTGCCAGATAGCGGCTTTGACGCACCGCATTGGTCTGCGCCGCATCATAGGCCGTCAGCGCCGCCCGGTAGGAGCTTTCTGCAAACTCACGCTGCACCAGCAGGCCCTCAAACTCGGCCATAAGGGTAGGGTAGTCTTCGCCGGTGCCCAAAACCTCAGTGGCGGCGATGCCGGCCCGCTCTTCTGCGATCCGTGAGCGGATCACCTCAATTCGGCGTTGGGCCTGCGTCAGACGGGGGTCAGTGGAGCGGGTTGATTGCTGCAATTCGTCAAAGGCGATCAGCTCCTGCGCAAGGGTCTGCTGCAGGTTCCCCATGACGCCCATCCGGGCCTGCAGGTCCGCCTCAAGATCCACGATCTGGGTACGGGTCCGGAAGGATGTCATCTCCTGCCGCGCCCGCAGGAGACGCGCCAAGGCATCCTCCAGATCGGCCGCCGCATAGCGGATCGCATCCTGCCGCGCGCCTGCGTTCAACTCGTTGACCATGATCTGGCTGGCATCAACAACCGCCTGCGCCACCCGCTGCGCCATTTCCGGGTCAAACGCCAGCACCTCCAGCTCGGTCAAGCCGCTGGCCTGATCGTAGGACACCCGCACCGCCCGTTCCCAGAACCAGTGCAAATCCTCAATCGTGGCGTCCGGCCACAATGCAAAGGCCGGGTCACTGCCCCACCGGGTGGCATAGTAACTGCGCAGATCCAGCTGTTCATCGATCCGGCGCACAATCTGCTGGCTGCGGATAAATTCATAAAGCACATCGCCATCCGGCGATGACGAGGTGCCGGTAAGGGCCGCCAATCCGCCCATCAGTTCGGTGGCGCTGGCGCCTTCTTCCTGGCGCACGGTGAACCCGGTGGTCGAGGCATATTGATCTTCGGCCACCCAATACATGTAGCCGGTGACGGCCCCAAGCGGCGCCAGAACAAACAGCACAAAACTCAGCAAGACCCCCCAATGACGGCGGCGCATCCGCACCGGTGTGGCCACCGGGCGCACCTTCGGCGGGCCCTTTTTGCCACCTGGCCGTCCCTTGCCCGGCGGCGGCCCAACCTTGGGGGCTGCTCCCGCCGCGTTAGACCCTTCGGTGCCACCTGCCTCAGCCTGAACCGGCTGGGCCTCGGCAGCGCGTGGATTATTGTTGTTGTTTTCCAATTTTTTATCCACCTGTTCCTTGGCCTTCTTCGGGCCTCGGGGGATTTGAATCCCACCGCACACTCATGCATAGTTATTCCGAGAATTCCTGACCGGTGCAAACACTAATGTCGCAAACTGAAACCCTGCCCGATCCGCAATCAGAACCAATGGTCCCATTGGCGCCAATATCCTCAGTGAAGTCGTCCCCTCTGATCCTGCGCAGCGGCCGCACGACCTTGGCCCTGATCCTGCGCGAGATGTCGACACGCTACGGGCGGTCCCCGGGGGGATATCTTTGGGCGCTTCTCGAACCTTTGGGCGGCATGCTGATTATGGCAATCGGGTTTTCGCTGATGGTCCGCAGCCCGCCGCTTGGCACCAGCTTTCTGCTGTTTTTCGCCACCGGGATCGTGCCGTTTGGCATCTTCCAAAACTTGTCCCGGTCCGTAGGGAATGCGCTCAACTACTCCAAAGCGCTGTTGAAATTCCCCGCCGTGACCTGGGTTGAGGCCCTGCTGGCGCGGTTTCTGCTTAACGCCCTGACAAACATTCTGGTGATGGGCATTCTCATCACGGGCACGATCATCGTCGCAGGCCTCCGCATCCGCCCCGATTTCGAACCTGTTTTGATCGCCACCGCTCTTCTGTGTCTGCAGGGTGTGGGTTGGGGCGCGTTAAACGCTGCCTTGGGTGGGCTGTTGCCGATCTGGAACACAGTCTGGTCCATCGCCACACGCCCGCTCTTCATCGCGTCGGGTGTCTTCTTCCTCTACGGTGATCTGCCCCCCGCCGTTCAGAATATTTTGTGGTACAACCCCATCCTGCATGTGCTGGACTTGTTCCGGACCGGATTTTACCCGACCTATCACCCCAACCACGTCTCGATCCTCTACATACTGATCACCGGGTTGGTGCCGCTGTTCTTTGGCGTCCTGCTGCTTGGCCGCTATCACCGGTTCATTCTCAGCCATCGCTGATCCGGCGCGTCAGGGTTCCGGATTCACAAGGCCGCGCACCTCAGCGTGGCTGAGCGAGAAGTCCTGACGCACAGCATCGCGCACCGCACGACGATAGAGCTTGTTATAAATCGACCGATCCGCCCCGTAGCGCCGGCCAATCAGAAACCACTTGCTTGCGGCCAGCACCATCAACGGCCAAAACAGCAGGCCAGCCGCGCGGCGATACATCACCAGCCCGTTGCGGTAGCTGTAGTAAACCTTCCACAGCGGATCAAAGACCCGCTTCTGATCATTGGCAAAGGTCGAGCAATCGTGCTCAAAAACCAGCGACGGTTCAAAATGGATCCGAAAGCCAACACGCCGCAGGCCAAGCGTGTAGATCACGTCATCGCCATATAGAAACAACCGGCGATCCGGCAGACCCGCCTCAGCCAACATTCGGCGCGACAAGAAGAGCCCGACAAAGGAGGTCAAATCGATCTCCGTCGGTGCCTCGCTTACGTAGGCCTTGCGCGGAATGTGATAGCCATCACGCCCTTTGCCCCGCAGCGCCCGCCACAGGGTCCGACCAAACGCCGCCGGTCGCCAGAACGGATTGACCGAGGGACGGTTCATCTCACAGATCTGGCCATTGGGAAAGTAGACCGCCGCCGCTGCCGCCAGATCATCCGGACGCTCAGCTGCCACAAAGGCCTCCAATGCCCCAGGTTTGGGCCGCGCATCATCATCCATGACCACAACCCAATCGGGGTCAATCTCATCCCGGATCAACCGCAGCCCCGCCTCAAACCCGCCAGCCCCGCCTTCGTTGGTCTTGCACCGCAGCACCCGCAGGCGTGGATCCACCTGCTCAGCCAGCCATCGCGCCGTGTCATCGGTTGAGGCATTGTCAACAACCACAAGCGTGTCCAAAACGCCAGCCGCACTGTCCAGCAATCTGGCAACGGTGATCTTCAATTGATCCAACCGGTTGTAGGTGACCACAACGGCCGCCAGCCGCGGCGCCGCACCTGCAGCGGGTTTCTTCAATGGGGCTGTCACGTCACTCTCGCTGTTGGTGGTCTTGCTCTCTTCGGCCATATCTCGCGGGCAAAGTCAAATCCCCTGCCGGATCACCGCCATATCCGCTTGGCAGGGTTGCCGCTGACTGGCAGTCTCAGCAGAACCATAGCCCTTAGGAAACCGCGTCATGGATTGGAAAACACTGGACAGCAAAACCCTGCTGGATCTGCCACCGTTCTTGCGTGTGCGCCAGGAACGGATCGAAATCCGCCCGGATGAGGTCATCGATGACTTCTATCAGGTCGATCTGCGCCCCTTTGCGCTGGTGGTGGCGGTGCTGGAAAACGGTAATCTGATGCTGATCGATCAATATAAACACGGCCCCCGCCGCAAGGTCCTGGGCTTTCCAGCCGGGTTTATTGAGACAGGCGAAGATCCCGAAACCGCCGCCCGGCGCGAATTGCTGGAAGAAACCGGGCTGGAACCTGCCGCCCTCTATTCCCTCGGCAGCTATGTCGACAACGGCAATCAGGGCGGCTGCACCGGGCACTATTTCTTGGCCACCGGCTGCCACCAAACGACCGCCCCAAACCCCGGCGATCTGGAAGATTTCTCTTATGCGGAGATGAGCAAATCAGAGGTTGATACAGCCCTCACCGAAGGCCGATTTGGCGTTATCCACCATGTCGCGGGCTGGGGACTGGCAAAGACGAAACTGGGTGAGTTGGAGCGGGCCTAGGATCCATCCCTCGCTGCTAATCAGATCCCGAACCAAGGGTTCAGCGCAGTGCGTCTTATCGAGGATTCGGGGTCAGCCAATTCACCAGCTGACGCAGCGCGTACCGCCAAGCGCCAACCGCTTCGATCGGACCCGGATCATATGTTTCAAATTCGTTCGAAACCTCAGAAATTGAGATTTCGTCCTTTTTCGGAAACCGGAGTGGTTGCCCGGGGCGCCATTGCCAAACCACCTTTTCAACGCCGCGCAAAAATTTGCGGTTGGTCGTGCTCGAATTGCGCAGCTTTTGCGACAGATCTTTGCGCACCAGATTCATGTGATACATCGCGATCTCATCAGGGCCGAAATGCCTGTGCGTTTCAGCGTCTGCCGTCATTTTCCGGGTGGAATCGACCTGCACACGCGGAAACTCCGCAACGCCGATGTCCGTTGACGGCCCAATTTCAGTGACAAAGCAGCACTCAGTTTGGTCAAAACCGCGATACTGCGGCCGTTTAACATGCAGAAATGAGCCCACACTTGTGCTTTTCCACCCCTGCACCTTGATCTGTTCAACGGCCCAGGAAAACTCCTGCGGGCGATAAAATTCATCGGTGTCCATCGACAGGAAATGTGTGGCCCCGGCAGCGCGCGCATCTTCCAAACCGATCCGACGTTTCGCTTTTTCATTTTCGCGCCGCGGCAGGGACAGATCTGGATCGAACAAAATAACCTTGTCGACCAACCCGGAAGCTTCTGCCTCTTTAAGAACCTGCGCCGCCGATTCTGAAATAGGCTCCCCTGCGTTTGAAACACTCTGAGACACCACTGAGATGTAATCAACGCTCTGCCTCAACACGCGAACAGACGCAGGAAAATGCTCCTCACCATTGAAATAGTTGTAACTGGCAGCGATTTTCATGGTCGGTCCGTTTTCAGTCTGGCGCGCAATATGCGAACCATGAACCTACTGATAACGCCGATTTTCACAACCGAAATCACAGCAGGTTAGTCGGTCTGCCTCCGCCCCGCGCTGGCCCATCTGTCTCACGGCACTTTAGTGCCGCTATGCATCCAACAACCGTTGTAAATAGGCGCCGTAAGCGGTCTTCTTGTAGGGCTCAATCAGCTCCGCCAGTTTAGCTGCATCGATCCAGCCTTTTTCAAAGGCAATCTCTTCCGGGCAGCCAGCTTGCAGCCCCTGCCGTTCAACCAAGGTCCGCACGAAGTTTCCTGCATCCAGCAGCGAGGCATGGGTGCCGGTATCCAGCCAGGCATAGCCGCGTCCCATGGTTTTCACCGACAGCTGACCTTCTCTCAGATAGCTCTCCAGCAAGGTAACAATCTCCAGCTCCCCCCGGTCCGAGGGCTGCACCTGATGCGCACGCCGCGGCGCATCGCCATCCAGGAAATAAAGCCCGGTCACCGCGTAGTTTGACGGTGGCACTTCTGGCTTCTCCACAATGCTGTCGGCCCGGCCATCTTCGTCAAACTTCACCACGCCATAACGCTCAGGGTCCGCCACGTGATAGCCAAAGACCGTCCCGCCGGACGGCTGTTCATCGGCCGCATTCAGCAGGTTTGGCAACCCGTGACCGAAGAAGATGTTGTCCCCCAGCACCATCGCCGAAGGCGCGCCATCCAGGAACGCTTCGGCCAGAATATAGGCCTGCGCCAGACCATCGGGGCTGGGCTGTTCAATATAGGTCAGCTGCATGCCCCATTGGCTGCCATCCCCCAAAAGCCGATGGAATTGAGCCTGATCCTGCGGCGTTGTGATCACCGCCACCTCACGAATGTCCGATAGCATCAGCACCGTCAGCGGGTAGTAGATCATCGGCTTGTCATAGAGCGGCATCAGCTGCTTGGAGACCGCCATGGTCAAAGGATAAAGCCGCGTGCCTGAACCACCGGCCAAAATGATGCCCTTGCGCTTAACCATGTTTCAAATCCTTCAAAACCTCTGCCAGCCCCTGCGTCCAAACCGGGGCCTTTATACCAAAATCAGTCTCTAATCCTGCGCAATCAAGCCGCGAGTTCAGCGGCCGCGCGGCGGGTGTGGGATAGTCCGAGGTCGGAATATCGCTGACCTCGGTGCTGCGGCCCGCCTGGCGAAAGACCTCGCGCGCAAACGCCGCCCAGCTGGTCGCGGGCTGGCCCGCAAAATGGTAGATACCGCGGCTTGGACGCCCCGCCTGCATCTGCTCTGCCATCGACAGAAGTGCTGCGGCAATGGCGCGCGCCGGGGTTGGGCCGCCGATCTGATCCCCCACCAGAGTCAGCTGGTCGCGGGTTTCTGACAGGCGCAGCATGGTTTTGACAAAATTAGTGCCATGGGCGGAAAACACCCAGGAGGTGCGCAGCACCGCATAGTCTGCGCCGCTTTCGGCCACCGCCACCTCACCCGCCCGTTTTGAACGGCCATAGGCATTCAGCGGCGCCACCGGATCATCAGCGCCGCGCGGCTGATCGCCCTGCCCGTCAAACACATAATCGGTGGAGATATGCAGAAACGGAATGTGCAGGTCCGCGCAGGCTCGCGCCATGGCACCCGGCGCCTCGCCGTTCACCACGGTGGCCAGCGCCTCCTCTTCCTCGGCCTTATCCACGGCGGTATATGCGGCAGCATTGATCACCACCGCGGGCCGCAGTGCCGTGATCTGCGCGACACAGGCAGCAGGATCACTCAGATCAGCCTCAACCCGGCCAAGAAACTGCGCGTCTGGGGCCAGCGCCGCCAACTCCCGCGCCACTTGACCAGATCTGCCAAAGACCAAAATCACCTGCCCGCGCCCCTTTCAATGTTCCCCAAATACTCCCGCCGGAGGCGCAAGTCCCCCAACGCTCTCACGCCTTCACCCCCAGCCGTTCGCCCACTCCGTCACGATCCTGCAACGCCTGCCACCAGCCACTGTTGTCCAGATACCAGTCCACGGTGCGCTCCAGCCCCTCCTCCACAGTGACCGAGGGCCGCCAACCCAGTTCATCCCGGATGCGGGTCGGGTCGATGGCGTAGCGGGCATCATGGCCCGGACGGTCGGTGACAAAGGTGATCTGATCCGCATAAGAACCGCTGTTCAGCGGCCGTTTGCGATCCAGAATGGCGCAAAGCGTTTCGACCAGCTGCAGATTGGTGCGTTCATTCTCGCCGCCTATATTGTAGCTGCGCCCCACTTTGCCCTTCTCCAGCACCGTCAGCAGCGCATCGGCGTGATCTTCCACATAAAGCCAGTCGCGGATGTTGCTGCCATCGCCATAGATCGGCAGCTCTTTCCCGGCCAGGGCGTTCAAAATGATCACTGGGATCAGCTTCTCGGGGAAGTGATAAGGCCCGTAGTTGTTTGAACAATTGGTCAGCAGCACCGGCAGGCCATAGGTCTCGCCCCAGGCGCGCACCAGATGGTCCGAGGCCGCTTTTGAGGCGGAATAGGGACTGCGCGGATCATAGGCGGTGTCTTCGGTGAACATCACCTCAGGATCATTGGGCAGCGAGCCATAGACCTCATCGGTGGAGATATGCTGGAAACGAAACCCCTTCGGACGGCCCTGCTCCTCCCACAGGGTGCGGGCCGCCTGCAGCAGGTGGAAGGTGCCCATGACATTGGTTTCCATAAACACCGCCGGACCGTCGATCGAGCGATCCACATGGCTTTCGGCGGCCAGATGCAGCACCGCATCGGGTTGGTGTTTCTGAAAACAGGCCGCCACCGCCGCGCCGTCGCGGATGTCGACCTGTTCAAACTGATAGAGCGGGCTGTCTGCCACCGCCGCCAGATTGTCCAGACAGGCGGCATAGGTCAGCGCATCCAGGTTCACCACCTCATGACCCGCATGCACCGCCTGACGCACCACTGCCGATCCGATAAACCCGGCGCCGCCGGTCACCAGGAGTTTCATGCTTCCACTCCTTCAAAGGTAAAGGGGCTGTCAAAATCGGCGAGTTGGGGTGCAATAGTGTCTTTTTCAGACAAAACTGGATCCCCGTTCAGCCCCCAGTCGATGCCACAACTGTCCCAACGCACCGCGCCGTCACAGTCCGGCGCATAGTGATCGGTGCATTTATAGATAATCTCAGTATCGGGCTCGCGGGTGACAAACCCGTGCAGGAAGCCCGCCGGAATCCACAGCTGACGGCCGTTTTCAAAACTCAGCTCCTCGCCGATCCACTGCCCATAAGTGGGTGAACCTTTGCGGATATCCACAGCGACGTCAAACAGCCGGCCCCGGCCACAACGCACCAGTTTGCCCTGCGCATGGGGCGGCGCCTGAAAATGCAGCCCGCGCAGGGTGCCAACCTCATGCGACATCGAGTGATTGTCCTGCACAAACTCCGGCAGATGCAGCCCCGCCGCCTCAAGCACCCGCCGATTCCAACTCTCCGAGAAGAACCCGCGATGATCGCCAAAGCGCTGCGGCGTCAGCACCATAACACCAGGCAGGGACGTTTTCCTAAGCTCCAAAACAGGTTCCTTCACATGCTGTCTCAACAGACGCGGTTGATCTGTTGGCAGCCTATACGCCCATCACATGTTTATCAAAACACTCTCCATACAGACGCCCCGGCATCCGGGCACGCCTATCAATTGACCCAACACATGAGAGCCAGCGCTGTTATCCTTTGGCGCCCTGCCCACGGGCATAAACATCTTCGTACCGAATGATGTCATCTTCGCCCAGGTAGGCCCCGGTCTGCACCTCAATCAGCACCATCGGCACCTTGCCGGGGTTGCGCATCCGATGCACCGCACCCAGCGGGATAAAGACCGATTGGTTTTCCGTGACCAACTGCACCTTCTCATCAATCGTCACCTCTGCAGTGCCCGAGACCACGATCCAATGTTCCGCGCGATGGTGGTGGGATTGCAGCGACAGGGACGCCCCGGGATGCACATAGATCCGCTTCACCTGAAAACGATCGCCGATCACCAGGCTCTCAAACCAGCCCCAGGGACGATGATCTTTCGGGAAAGAGGTCGCCTGCGCCGCCTTCTTCGCCTTCAAGGCTTCAACCGCTTTCTTGACGTCCTGCGCCCGGTCCATGCTGGCGACCAGCACTGCATCGTTCATCGCCACGGTGATCACATTGTCCAGTCCGATGCCGACCACTTCCACCGCGTCATTTTCAGACCGAAGCATGCTGTTGCTGCAATCGATCGAGGTCGCATCGCCTGAGGTCATCACCCCGCGCGCATCCCGCTCCCCTTCACGCCAGACCGCATCCCAGCCGCCCAGATCGGACCAGGCGCCGGTGAAGGGAACAACAGACAAGTTGCTTGCCCGTTCCATCACAGCATAGTCGATCGAAATATCATCCGCCTTGCCCCATGGCTCTGGCGCCAACCGGCAGAAACCCAGATCGCTCTCAGCGCCGTCAACGGCGGCCGCAACCGGCGCCATCAGATCGGAGGCGTAGGACTCAAATGCCGGTACATATCTTTGACCCTGAACAGGAAGATCCCCGCGTTCCATAGGAAGTCACCCGCCTCCAACATCTCCTCGGCCCGCGCTGTATCCGGTTTTTCCACAAACCGCCGCAAGGCCACGGGACCACCATCGGAGGCCTCAGACAGCTCCAAATATCCGTAGCCGGTTTCTGGCCGCGTGGGCGCAATGCCAAAGGTCACCAGCTGCCCCTGCTCAACCGCCTCAAGCCCACGTTCCACCGCAGCCTGAAACGCCGCAACATCCGGCACCACGTGATCGGACGGCGCCACCAGCATGATCGCCTCCGGATCTTTCTTCTGCAGATGCAACGCGGCCGACAGAACCGCCGGCGCGGTATTGCGCCCCTCGGGCTCAATCAGGATCGCACCGGGATCAATGCCAACCTCTTGCAGTTGCTCAACAACAATGAAGCGGAAATCTGAATTCGTAATCACCACAGGCGCGGCGAAATCCGCCCCCTGCATCCGCAAAGCGGACCCTTGGAACAGGGTATTTTCCCCAACCAAAGGCACAAACTGTTTGGGATAAGACTTACGCGACAAAGGCCACAAACGCGTGCCCGACCCACCGCAGAGAATAACTGGCGTAATCATTGGAAAAACCCTTTTGGTACGAACCCTCTAACGGATAGTGCCAGCCCAGTGACGTTGCAAGTCAGGAGTGCCAGCACAGACATGCCCAATCTCACCCGGCGCTGCCGATGTTGGCGGTCCAAACGCGAAAACGGCTTTGATCTGTCACCTCCGAAATCAACCCACGCTGCTGTAGCACATCAAGGTTTCGTTGGACCGCGGCGCGGCTGACCCCCGTCATCTTTTCGGCCGTCGGGGCAGAGATCATTGGCCAAGCCGCAAAGAGGCTCAGCAACCGCCCATGTGTTTTCCCCGACAGATCCTGCGTTTCAACGGCCGCGCGCGCGGACCAATCCTCCAACAGGCGCAGGATCCGAATCGCACGACTGGCGCCGTTGCTGACGCCCTTGATCCAATAGCGCAGCTTGCGCTCCGCCGTGCCACTGGCCAATAGCGCCGAGGATCCGCCCATCGCGATCGGGGCAAACCTCAACGCCGCGCCCCTTGCCTGCGCCGCAATTCGCGCGCCGACAACACTGCATTCCAGCTTGTCACCGGGGCTGCCGATACCCGCCAGGGGCCAGAGGTAATGGGCGAAACACCCCAGTGCGATCGGGTGCAGCGACTGTGCCGCCAGGATCGCTGCGCTCCAACCCTCGATCTTGTCATCCAGCAAGGACTCCTCCACCGGGGTCCGGTTCAAAAACGCCTTCATGCCCTCAAGCGGCTGTAAATTTCCCGCAAGCCGCCGATAGGCCCAGGACCCACGCTCCAAATCCCGGGCATCATCGCCGGGATGTGACAGGCGCAATTCGGTCCACAGACCCAGCCGCTCCACCGAAAGCCGCGATCCGGTTATCCAGCCAAGCTGCGCCGCTTCGGTCAGGGCAATCCGCTGCGTCCACCCTTTGGGCCCGCGCCGCAACATCTCATCCAACACGCCAAGCAACCGCGCCGCATCGGCAAGCTCAACCGCCAGATCACGCTGCGCCGCCTGCCAATCCGCGATCTGAGACAGCTCATCGTCAGAGGATCGCGGCAAAGGCGACAGGAAATCCGGCTCCTCCTCCGGCGGCGCGGGGACGAACCACAGGTCCGCCTCGTCCTGATCCTCTTCTAAATCGGCATCATATGGGTCTGGGTCGATCATAAACCGGTCCACAGATAGATGTTGGTTTCAAAAACTCTACGAATCTCAATGCTCAAAATAAAGCTATTTTGCGCACTACATGGGCAGCACGGTTTTTTGCCCATTTGCATCGGCGCATCGCAAATCTGAGGCGCGCCGATTTCCATCAATACCCGGTAACTTTCAGCCTTGCCGCTGCTCAGGCAATCCCAGGACTGATGGGAGCATCTAGTCTGCCCCCCTCCTGAGCCAAGTCCTTAACGGCTCGCCCAGCTGATAGCGCGCCAAACAGTCTCTAATCTGCGTATTCGAGCCTGAATTCACCTTTCAATGTTCCAAAAATACTCACAAGCCCCGCCCGCTCGGTCCCCGACCCCGTTTCTGTCTCACAAAACACAAAACGGCCTGACAATTGCCAGACCGCTTTTTCTCTAAGTCCTTATAAAAGCGCTACAAAACGTGAAATTGCCAATTGGCAACTCCATCCTCACTCACGCCAATGGTTCAGAAACTGCGCCATGGCGGCGCGCAGCGCGGGGTCGGACAGGCCGGCGTCAAATTCCAGCACTACTTTGCGGCCGGCACGTTTCATTTTCACGCCCTCATCGTAAGGCTCGCCGCAGAAGATCCGCGCCGGCTTCTTGGCGCCACGCTTCTCCGTCGCCACGGCCTTCAACCGTTTCAGCGTCGCAGCCGCATCAATACTGGCCCCCGCAGCGCGCTCCCCCGCGATCAAATCCGCCTCGGCCAGAACAGCCTTCTCATGGCTTTTCAACACCGGTTTCAACTGGCGCGCATGCAGCTCTTTCAGATCACGGATCGATGGGAAGGCCTTCACCACTGCCTCGGGCAGCTTCGCCAGATCCAGGTAGCGTGACAGCCAACCCGGGGACACCTCCAGCCGCTCGGCCATGACCTTCTGGGTGCCGCCATAGTAAAGCGCAATCGCTTGGGCATAGTCCCGCGCACGCTCAAAATCCGAGATGTCTTCGCGATCCCGGTTTTCGATATCAGCTAGGCGAAACGCCTCTTCATCGGTCAGCTCGCGCTCTTCGACCAGATATTTGAACTGCGGGTAATTGTTGGCCCGCAGCCAGCTCACCGCGTAATGCCGCCGGGCTCCGCAGATCACCTCATAGGTGGCGCCCTGCCCCGCCGGCAAACGGCGCACAATCGCCGGGAATTCCTGCTGCCCCTGCGATTTGATCCCATCGATCAGATCGGCGCAGTTTTCAGGCGTCAGCAACTCATAAGCGCGGTTGTGACGCTCCCACATCCGGCAATCTGCCGGATCCACCAGCCGCAGCACCTTTTCTTGCCGTTCCCCGCTGGCCTGTTCCGCCATCGTGTTGGAGCGTTTGAGGAACCGCGCCGAGGCCCGATCTTCCGCCTTTTTGCCAGCGGGCAGCCCGCTCAGCACATCGTCGAAAACCGCATCATGTCTCTTGCTCATAGGATCCCCTCCTTACGCAGGGCTGCATGTTGGCTGGGCCAGGTCTTGCGGATCAGCACCTCAATCTCACGTCCCACCGCATCCAGATAGGTGCGGCAGCGTTTGTGTGTTTCGGTCCGGGCGGCAGCGCCGGTGATTTCATAAACGCTCTGCAGGTTGGCGGCGGCATTGTCGATCTCGGCCGAGTCCTTCAGCACCGCCTGCAGCATGTCCTGCGGGAACACCGCGTCCATCATCCGCTTGATCACCTGATGCGCGCCTTTCTGGTCGTTCATCTTGGTCGCCAAAACCTTAACAAAATGATAGCCCCTCGCCCCGCCATGTTCGGCCAGCTCATGCAGGGTTGCGCTCATCATGCGCAAGAAATGCGCGGTGGAGCCGAAATCAATATTGTTGGGCGGCGCCGGGATCACCAGCGCGTTGGCGGCACGCAGCACCGACAGGGAAATCATCCCAAGCGCCGGCGGCGGGTCCAGGAGGATCACGTCAAACTGGTCCGAAATAGACTCTATCCCGGCCCGTAGTCTATCCAGCACAAAACCCTCTTCGCGCATGATGCGGGCGGCGAATTCATATTCAGCATCATAAAGCCCAAGGTTCGCCGGGATCAGCGCAACGCCGGGCCAATAGGTCGCCCGCAGCGCATAATGCAATGAGGCCGGGCCGCCATGCTGGAAGAACGGGTAAAGCGTATCTTCGTTTTCATTCACGTCCACATCCGGGTTCAGCCCAAACATCGACGTGGTGGAGGCCTGGCTGTCACAATCGATGACACAGACACGGTAGCCTTTCAGCGCCAGATATTGCGCCAGATGCACGGTGACGGTGGATTTGCCGACGCCACCTTTGAAGTTCTGAACCGCCAGAACCGTCGCCGGGTCCGAAGCCGCGCGATGCGGCAGCGTGCCAAAGACATCGCGCATGCGATTGATCTCGGCCAGCGAATAGCCCGTGCGGCGACCGGTGGTTGGATCCTTCTCAGGTTCCGGCAGACGGCCATCGGCCTCCGCATCGCGGATCGCCTTTTCTGTACGGCCAACCATTTCACCGGCGGTGCGGACGTTGAACCGCACATCCAGTCGTTTTTCAGTGCCCGGCGCAAACAGCCGTTCGCGCAACCGGTCGATGACAATATCGGCGCGGCTTGCCAGCGCTTCGATCTCATCCAAAGTGATAGGAAAATCAGTCTCTGCCATGATACCCTCTAAAGGTGCCTCATTTTTCTTTTGCGACTATTGTGTCTGCTGGGGGCATCACGCTCAAGTGCGAATTTTGGACATCCTCACTGAAAAAACCGAACCTTGCAGATCGGCAACGTCAGGTTCGCACGTCCTTGGGGATATCCTGTGGAAAATCCGGTGCAACAGGTGGTGAACGGGGTGATTTTGCGCTGAGACCCGCAAAATGCGCCAAATCCCATTAATCCAAATTGAAAAAACCGGGGTTCCAGATTCTAGGATTCTATCGTTCAGTCCGGAAAATCTGTTTAGAGTCAGTAGCTAACGGCGCTATCGCTTACCTTTTGGGTGCTTAGGCTTACGTATCGGGTGGGCAAGGCTTACATTCTGGGACGGTAAGACTTACGGATTGGGGGTCTGAAAGCTTACTTTTCGGATGGGGTGAATTTGAGCCTGTTTAGAGCCTGTTTTGTGCAACAAATAGAGGGGTCTGCGAATCACTGACGAATCGGGGTGAGTCGCTTAAACTTACAAATTGGGTGCCCCCGCTTTTTGATCTTCTTCTTGGAAGCTTACACCGTTTCTGATACATAAGTAAGAAATCAATGTAGGCGACCCCGGAAAACCGGGGCGTGATTCCCGAGGCGCAGCATGGCAAACCCACCCAAACAATACCGCACGCTGGATGCCCGGCCCAGTGCGGAATCGCTGATCAAACCCGGTGAGCTGGTTGATCTGGTTGAGGTCACGCCGCTGACCCTCACCGACCGTCGCATCTATAACCAGCTGCTGGAAAATGCCTGGGACGGGATTGATAAGCCGGTCACCCATGTCATCGCCAAATCCGCGCTGCGCGGGTCACACAACTCCAATGACCGCGTGGGCGAGTCGATTGAACGGCTGATGTCGGCGATTGTGAAGGTGCAGGTGGAATGGGACGGTGAGCCGGCGATTGAACGGGTGCAGCTGTTGGGCGGTTCGGTCGAGGGGCTGCGTAAAGACGGGATGCTGGAATATGAGATCCCGGCGCGACTGCGGCGGATCATTTCCAACTCCACCATTTTTGCCCGGCTGCAGCGTGAGGTGATGTTTGCGCTCAGCTCCAAATATGCGCTGACGCTTTATGAGATGGTGCAGAAACGCGGCAATCTGCGCTGGAAATCCTCGGAGAAGTTTTCGCTGGAGGCGCTGCGCGGAATCTTAGGCGTCCCAAAAGGTAAGCTTACGTCCTGGTCAAACCTGCGGATGCGGGCGATTGAGCCGGCGGTGGCGGAAGTGTCTGAGCTGAGCGATTACGTGGTCGAAGTCTCACCGGTGAAAACCGGACGGTCGGTGACCCATGTGGAAATTCGCTGGTGGCGCAAGGATGGTGCTGGTCAGGGTGAGGCGGAGCGCGCGTTGCAATATGCCTCCACCGGGCGGCGCGTCAGGGCGCAGGAACGGGCGGAGAAGGTGGTGACGCCGGACCCGCAGACGGCCGTGCCACAGGCCCCGGGGTTGAAACCACGACCGGCCCGGATTGCCGGTGATCCGCTGCGCACGGAAACCTATGAAACCGCGCGGCTGCGCCATCCCGGCTATGACATTTACTTTGTGGAAAGCGAATGGCGGGCCTGGGCGGCGGGTAAGGGAGAGGCCAAGGATCCCGATCGCGCGTTTCTGGCGTTTTTCAAGAAGTTTGCTGAGGCAAACCCGATCTGACCCTTGGCAATTGCCACTGTGTGATTTCCCCTAAGTCCTTCTAAACGCGTCAAAATGCCGGAAATTGCCAATTGGCAATTTTTCGGGGCAGTGGCGGGTTTGGGGCCTTGCCCCCTTGGCCTGTCGGCCAATTCCCCCAGAGTATTTTGGGAACGATGAAAGAGCGGGCAGGGGCGCCGGTTGGATTATCAAAAAAGCCCAAGCAGTGCTTCAGGCGCAGGCTCACGGGAAAGATCTTGGATCGTGGCGGGGCGCGCGGTTCAATGGGGCAACTGTTTTTCAAAGGGTTCCTCCATGACTGACCGCAGCTATTACGCCCCCAAGGGGGGGCTGCCGCCGCAGACGCAACTGCTGACCGACCGGGCGATGTTCACCGATGCCTATGCGGTGATCCCCAAGGGCACCTTCAGCGATATTGTGACCTCTTTCCTGCCGTTCTGGGAGGGTGCACGCTTCTGGGTGATTGCGCGGCCGATGTCCGGCTTTGCCGAGACCTTCAGCCAGTATATCGGGGAGCTGCAGCCGGGGGGCGGATCCAGCAAGCCGGAGACGGACGCCGGTGTTGAGGCGGTGATCTTCGTTGTTGAGGGCGGCCTGCAGCTGACCATTGAAGGTGCGGCGCATCAGCTGGAGGAGGGCGGCTATGCCTTCCTGCCGCCGGGCTGTGATTGGTCGATCAAGAACACCACAGAGGCCGAGGCGCGGTTCCATTGGATCCGCAAAGCCTATCAGGCGGTGGCGGGCATCGATCTGCCTGAGGCCTTTGTGACCAACGAAAAAGACATTGCCCCCACGCCGATGCCCGACACCGATGGCGCCTGGGCGACGACGCGGTTTGTGGATCCCACAGATCTGCGCCACGACATGCATGTGACCATTGTGACCTTCCAGCCGGGTGGGGTGATCCCCTTTGCCGAGACCCATGTGATGGAACACGGGCTTTATGTGTTGGAGGGAAAGGCGGTTTATCGACTGAACCAGGATTGGGTTGAGGTTGAGGCCGGTGACTTCATGTGGCTGCGCGCCTTCTGCCCGCAGGCCTGTTACGCCGGGGGTCCGGGGCCGTTCCGCTATCTGCTCTATAAGGATGTGAACCGGCATATGCCTTTGGCGCCGGGGGCGTTGCCTCGATAAATTATCCGGTAGTTGGTGCTGAAAAGGGGCACCCAAAAAGTAAGACATAGAAAACGCCCCCGAAATCCCGGGGGCGTTTCTTTTTGTGTGAGACTGTTTGGTCGGGGGCCGCAGCCCCCGTTTCCTTAGTCTTCTTCCGGCAGAACCAGGTTCAGCACGATGGCACAGAGCGCGGTGGGGGCAACGGCCGAGGTCATCAGCGTTTTCACCACACCGGGCAGGTACTGTACCGCTGTCGGCACCAGGTTCAGACCCAGACCAGCGGCCAGCGAGATCGCGATGATCACCATGTTGCGGCGGTTCATCTTGACCTCGGTCAGGACGTTCAGGCCCGCCGAGGCGACCATGCCGAACATCACGATCACACCACCGCCCAGAACCGGCAGCGGCATGGAGGCGATGACAGCGCCGATTTTCGGCAGCAGACCACAGATGATCATGATCAGACCTGCGATGGTCACAACGTGGCGGCTCATGATGCCGGTCATGCCGACGATGCCAACGTTCTGGCTGAACGAGGTGTTCGGCAGACCGCCGAAGACACCGGCCACGGCAGTGCCCAGACCGTCCGCATAGGTTGCGCCCTGGATTTCCGCATCGGTGGCGTCACGACCGGCACCTGCCTTGGCGGTGGCCGAAGCGTCGCCGACGGTTTCAATGGCCGAAACGATGGAGACCAGAGTGACCGCGATCACCGCGCCGAGGCTGAACTCAAAGCCGTAGGGCAGGGGTTTGATGCTGGTGATCCAGGAGGCTTTCGACACTGCGCCGAAGTTCACCATGCCCATCATGATGGCTACGATGTAACCGGCGATCAGGCCGATCAGGATGGCGGCGTTGGACAGCATGCCTTTGGTGAAGAATTTGACACCCAGGGCAACGATCACAACGGTCAGAGCCACCGACCAGTGCATCAGCGAGCCGAAGCTTTCTGCCTCCATCTGGAATTTGGCAGCGCCACCGGCGGCGTATTTGATCGCAACGGGGATCAGGTAGAGGCCGATCGCCAGGATCACCAGACCGGTGACCAGCGGCGGGAACAGCCAGCGCAGTTTGCCGATGACGGAGCCAAGGGCGAAGTGGATCACACCGCCGATGATACAGGCGGTCAGCGCCACACCCAGGCCCTGGGTCGCGGCAACGCCAGCCAGAACGCCGACGAAGGCAAAGCTGGTGCCCTGCATGATCGGCAGGCGGGCGCCCACGGGGCCGATGCCAACGGTTTGGAACAGGGTGGCGATGCCGGCGAACAGCATGGCCATCTGGATCAGGTAGATCTGTTCAACGCTGCCAAAGGCCAGACCGGCGGCAAGGGCAACGATGATGGAGGGCGTCACGTTGGAGGCAAACATTGCCAGAACGTGCTGCAGTCCCAGTGGCACGGCCTGTGCCAGGGGCGGGGTTACATTCGGATCGCTGAACTGCGCTCCGGTGGTGGTATCAGCCATATTCACTATCTCCCTAGTTGGCTTTTGGCCCCCCCGATCTGCTGCCGGGTTGGGCCGGTGGTTACTGGTCTAGGATGTCGTACGGGTCCTCCAGCCAGTGTTCTTCAAGGTTTGGCAAATCGCTGATGTGGTCAACCACCACGTAGCGACCCGGCGCCCCGAGGGGCGCCAGTACACCGTGCCAAACATTGCGGTGTATATTGATCGACTGGCCCGGCTGGCTGAGAAAGACCTCAGGCGTGCCGGGTTTGCCATCGGCATCGGGCGCGACACTGACGATCATCGGCACGTTGTCGAGCGGGATGAAGGCCTGCGAGCCGAGCGGGTGACGTTCCATCAGGTCCAGCTTGTAGGGCAGGGCGCGGGCCTTGGCGTCAAACAGGCTGATGCCGGTGCGGCCCGGGCCTGAATCAACCATTGCAAGATCGTGATGACGGCCGCACATTCCTTGGTTGATGATCTTGTCAGGCGCGCCGCTGCATTCGATGACATCGCCATAGGGGGCGAAGGCCTCAGCAGTGAGGGGCCGGAGGGTCAGTGTTGTCACGGCAACAGATCCCCCAGACGGAATTCCGCGATGCGTTCGACCTGTTTGCAGGCTTCTTCAAACTCGACCTCAGTGCTGTGTTCGATGCGGCGGTGGAAGTTCGCCATGATCGAGGCCTTATCGTGATCGCGCACGGCGATGATGAAGGGGAATCCGTGTTTGGCAACGTAGGCGTCGTTAAGAGAGGTAAAGGTTGCCCGTTCCTCATCCGTCAACATGTCGAGCCCTGCGGAGGATTGCTCGGATGTGCTTTCGGCGGTCAGACGGCCGGCGGCGGCCAGTTTGCCGGCCAGATCGGGGTGGGCGGTCAGCACGTCGTGGCGTTCCTGATAGCTGGCGGTGCGGAAGATGCGACAGAGCGCATTGTGCACCCCGGCGGCGCAGTCGTGGGCCTTGCCCAGTTCCAGACCGTGGGCGCGTTCGGCGATCCTGGGCGAATGTTCGAAGATCGAGCCGTAAAGTTCGACGAAACGCTCTTGCGACATCTCAGAGGGGCGTTCAAACCGCTGATGCGGATGGGTTTTCTGCCAGTGTTCGGCAATCTCCAACCGGGTTGGGGTCCAAACGCCGTCAAAGCCGGCGATATAGTCCAGGAACCGCTTCAGCCCGGCGATTTTGCCCGGACGGCCGATCAGGCGGCAGTGCAGGCCGATCGACATCATCTTGGGCGCGCCATCACTGCCCTCGGCATAGAGCGTGTCAAAGCTATCTTTCAGATATTGATAGAAATCTTCGCCCGTGACCCAGCCCGGCGCGGTGGCAAAGCGCATGTCGTTGGCTTCCAGCGTGTAAGGGATGATCAGCTGATTCTGTTCGCCCAGCTCCACCCAATGGGGCAGGTCGTCATCATAGGTGTCGCTGATGTAATCAAACTGCCCGGTTTCTGCCACCAGCCGCACAGTATTTGAACTGCAGCGCCCGGTGTACCAGCCGCGGGGAGGCTCACCAACGACCTCAGTGTGCAGGCGAATGGCCTCAGCAATTGCAGCGCGCTCTTCCTCGGCGGGCATGTCCTTGTGTTCGACCCACTTCAACCCGTGCGAGGCAATTTCCCAGCCTGCCGATTTCATCGCGGCCACCTGTTCCGGGTTACGGGCCAGTGCTGAGGCGACGCCGTAAATGGTGACCGGGATGTTCAGACCGGTAAACAGCTTGTGCAAACGCCAGAAGCCTGCGCGCGCGCCATATTCGTAGATCGACTCCATATTCCAATGGCGTTGACCCGGCCATTGCGCGGCGCCTGGGATGTCTGACAGGAACGCCTCGGACGCGGCATCCCCATGCAACAGGCAATTTTCCCCGCCTTCTTCGTAGTTTAGCACGAATTGCACAGCAACTTTGGCGCCGCCGGGCCATTGGGCATCGGGGGCATTGGGGCCATAGCCACGCATGTCGCGGGGGTAGCGGGTCATGAGGGATCTCCTGATTATTTTGGAAACCTTTATAAAACGCCGTTCTGGCAAAGACTTTCTCAAATATTTTGAAACAGTTGTTTGGGCATTTGTTGTGTTGCAGACAGGTCAAAAGCCGCAAAATAGGCGCAACAGGTAAATTTGCCCGAAAAGGAGGCTGACCATGGCTGGCTATCTGACGACTCACGTGCTGGACACCGCACGCGGCTGCCCGGCGGAGGGGCTGAAGATCGATCTTTATCGCATCAACGGTGAGACCCGCACACATATCCGCACCCTGGCCACCAATGATGATGGCCGGACAGACGAACAGATTCTGCCTGCCGCAGAGTTTGAAATTGGCACCTATGAGCTGGTGTTTCATGCCGGCGCTTATCTGGATGCCTGTGGCACCCCGCCGGAAGAGCCGCGGTTCCTGGATGTTGTTCCGATCCGGTTCGGCATGTCGGAACCGGCGCATTATCATGTGCCGCTGCTTTTGAGCCCGTTTGGCTATTCGACCTATCGCGGGTCATAATCGGCCCAAGTCAGGCCGCCCCGGTGATCGTTTGGACTGGCGAAATTCAGGGCTGGCGATTGTTAGGGGAAATTTGAAACTGCTTGGGAATATCAAAAGTACCCAAGGGAATTGGGGTCGGGTAGCCTGATCTCAATCTTTCAGGGAGTAAGACATGCAAGATCTCGCGATCATGTGGGACTGGATCGGCTTTGCGGTGCGTTGGCTTCACGTCATCACCGCCATGGCTTGGATCGGGTCATCCTTCTATTTCATCGCGCTGGACCTCGGTCTGCGCAAACACCCCAACCTGCCGGTTGGCGCCCATGGCGAAGAGTGGCAGGTGCATGGTGGTGGTTTTTACCACATCCAGAAATATCTGGTGGCGCCGGAAAACATGCCGGATCACCTGATCTGGTTCAAATGGGAAAGCTACACCACCTGGCTGAGCGGCGCGGCACTGTTGATGGTGGTCTATTGGGTCGGCGGTGAGCTGTATCTGATCGATGCGGGCAAGGCGGATCTGGCGTTGTGGCAGGGTATTCTGATTTCGGCCGGGTCGCTGACGCTGGGTTGGCTGATCTATGACACCTTGTGTAAATCACCGCTGGGCAACACGCCGACGCTGCTGATGCTGCTGTTGTTCTGCATGCTGGTGGTGATGGGCTGGGGCTATAACCAGATTTTCACCGGCCGCGCGACCATGCTGCATCTGGGGGCGTTCACTGCCACCATCATGACGGCCAATGTGTTTTTCATCATCATGCCGAACCAGCGCATCGTGGTGAAAGATCTGCAGGAAGGCCGCACGCCGGATGCCAAATACGGCAAGATCGCCAAGCTGCGCTCGACCCATAACAACTATCTGACGCTGCCGGTTGTGTTCCTGATGCTGTCCAACCACTACCCGCTGGCTTTTGCCACCGAGTATAACTGGATCATTGCGTCGCTGATCTTCCTGATGGGCGTAACCATCCGCCACTTCTTCAACACCTCGCATGCGGGTGGCGGGTACAAGTGGTGGACCTGGTTGGTGACGGCCATTCTGTTCATCGGGGTGATGTGGCTGTCGACCGCACCCCTGATGCAGGACACTTACGAAGAGTCGGAGGCGCGCGTGCTCAGCGCCTCCGAGCTTAAATTTGCGGAAGCGACCCATTTTGAGGATGTGATGAACGTGGTGCCAGGCCGCTGCGCCATGTGCCACGCCCGCGAACCCTATTATGACGGCATCGCCCGTGCGCCCAAAGGCATCCTGCTGGAGACCGAAGCCGATGTGGCCGCCGCGGCGAGCCAGATTTACCTGCAGGCCGGCGTCAGCCACGCCATGCCCCCGGCCAATGTGACCTATATGGAGCCGGAAGAGCGCAAGCTGATCATCCAATGGTTCCGCGAGGCGACGCAGGGCTGACTTGCCGTTCCAGACTACGCTGTAGAAAAAGCCGGTTCGCGTGAGCGAGCTGGCTTTTGGTTTTTTGGGATGTTGGTTGGTGTTCCCCCAAAGGCGGCTGTCCAATCGACGCCCTTCGCAGTGAGTATTTTGGAACATTGAAAAGGGGTGCGGTTGTGGCTCTAAACTGCGGGTTAGAGCCTGTTTCAGCGGCTTTTCATGTGTTCTGCGAGGGAGGCTTTGGCGCCTTCGATATGGGCCAGGGTCAGGGCGGCGGCGCGCTCGGCGTCACCTTTTTCGCAGGCTTCCAGAATGGCCAGGTGTTCGATGTTGGCGCGTTCCATGCCGTCTGACAGCACCAGCTGGGCGCGCAGGTAGCGGTCAATCCGGTCCATGGCATTGTCCACTACCGAGATGTGGTACGGCAGGGCGCAGGCGGAGTAGAGCGCGCCGTGGAATTTGCGGTTCAGATCGCCCCAGTCCATCGGGTTGGGGGAGGCGGCAAACTCTTCGCAATAGGCGCGGGCCTCGGCCAGCAGGGTTGGCGACATCTGCGGCACCGCGCGGCGGATGACTTCGCATTCGACCAGGGCACGGAAATCAAACACCTCGGAGGCCTCTTCCAGGGACAGGCCGGCGACAACGGCGCCTTTGTAGCGCTGGGATTTCACCAGCCCTTGTTCTTCGAGTCGTGAAATCGCTTCGCGGACCGGGATCCGCGAGGTGTTGAACATCCGCGCGATTTCATCCTGACGCAGTGGTTCGCCATCCTGCAGTTCGCCCTCAATGATCGCTTTGCGCAGCGCTTCAAAGACGATGGTGGCCGCAGATGCGGTGCGGGAAATATCGACAGATTTCAGTTTCAAGGCTCACCTCCGTTCTGACGCAACCTAATGGACGACAAGGGAAAATAGAACCGGGCTTTTACCGGATTTTCCGCAGTTGAATTTTTTATATTGAATATTGGATCCAATATCCAGTAGGACTCTCGCCAACGGCTCGCAGGGGAGTGAGTCGGCTCAACAGGAGGAAGACCATGCTGAAGAAATTGGCCGCTGTAGGTGCGGTAATTGTTGCGGGCGCGCTGCCTGCTATGGCGGATACGCTGGATGATGTTGTGGATCGTGGCACGCTGCGCTGTGGCGTGGTGCTGGATTTCCCGCCAATCGGCTATCGCGACGCCAACAATGAACCTGCCGGTTTTGACGTGGAATACTGCAACGATCTGGCGGCGGCGCTGGAAGTTGAAGCCGAAGTGCTGCCGGTGACCTGGGCCGAGCGTCTGCCGGTGATCGTAACGGGCCGTGCCGATGTTGTGTTTGGCGCCACCTCGGACAGCCTGGCGCGGGCGCGGACCGTGGGTTTCACCATTCCCTACGCCATCTACTACGCGCAGGGTGTTGTGAACGCCGAGTCGGGCATCGAGAGCTTTGAAGACATGCGCGGCAAGCGCGTGGCGGCGGCCATCGGCACCGTGCCGGAGCAGGAGTGGCTGAAGATCGCCGCCGAATGGGGTGAAGAGCACCTCTATCAGGGCTATCAGTCCGAAAACGAAGTCTTCCTGGCCGTGGCGCAGGGCAAGGCTGACATCGGCATCACCACCAACACCGCCGTGAAGCCGATCACCGATCAGTATGACACCGTGCTGGCCGGTCCGCGGATGCCCTGGACCACCGATTACACCTCGGTTGTGGGTAAACGTCAGGACGTGACCTGGCTGAACTATCTGAACCTGTTTGTGACCCATCAGGTGCGCTCGGGCCGCTATGGCGAGCTGTGGGGCAAATACGTTGGTGGCGAGGCGCCTGAGCTGCGCATTCCCGGCGTGATGTACTGATCTGACCAGATCTGAACCCGTTCCCTGCCCTGCCTGAACAGCGGGGCAGGGGGCGCCCTTCGGTCCAGATGGGATCAAGATATGTTTGACTATAACTTCCATTGGCGGCCGGTGATGAAAAGCCTGCCCGACCTGATCGAGGCGGGATTCCTGACCTTGCAGGTGGCCGCGCTGGCGATGCTGTTTGGCATCGTGATCGGGCTGGGGCTGGCGCTGATCCGCCTGCACCTGCGCGGGCCGCTTTACTGGTTCGCCACCGCCTGGGTGGAACTGGCGCGCAACACGCCGGCGCTGTTCCAGCTGTTCTTCTTTGGCTTTGGCCTTGGCGCCTTTGGGCTGCATCTGATGCCCTATTCGATTGTGCTGGCGGGGCTGAGCTTTAACTGTGCGGGCTATCTGGCTGAGAACTTTCGCGGCGGGTTTCAGGCGATCCCTGACACCCAGATCCGCGCGGCGCGTAGCCTTGGGATGAGTGCGGTGCAGGCCTATGTGCGCATCGTGATCCCGCAGGTTCTGCGCATCGTCTACCACCCGATGACCAACCAGATGGTCTGGGCGGTGCTGATGTCTTCGCTGGGGATGTTGGTGGGCTTCCGCGAACTGTCGGGTGAGACCCAGTTCTTTGCCTCGCGCACCTTCCGTATCTTTGAATATTTCGCCGTCACAGCCGTGATTTACTACGTGATCGTTAAGGTCATCCTGGGGGCCTCGCGCCTCTTGGCGACCCGGCTGTTTCGGTACTGAGGAGAGATGACATGAGTGATACCGTTTCTTTCTTCTCAGGCTTTGCGCCGCGCGATCTGCTGTTTCTGGGTGAAGCAGCGCTGCGCACCATGTGGATTTCGGCGCTGTCGATCACCATGGGCTCGCTCCTCGGCGCAGTCTTTGGCTGGATGCTCTATGAAGGCAAATGGGTGGCCACGCTGACCCTGGCGCCGGTGCTGGATGTGTTCCGCTCTGTGCCGCTGATCATTCAGCTGGTGTTGTTTTACAACTTCGCCCCCATCGTTGGGCTGAACCTGGACCCCTTTGCCAGTGGTGTGGTGATCCTGACGATCTACACCGCTGCGCTGGTGGCCAATGTGGCCCGCGGTGGCATCGAGGCGGTGGAACCGCCGATGCGCCGGGCGGCGCGCAGTCTGGGCATGAGCTACTGGCAGGACATGCGCCATGTGGTGCTGCCGATTGGCCTGCGCGCGGTGTTTCCGGCCTGGGTGGGTGTGGCGCTTGGCGTGATGAAGGACAGCGCGCTGGTGTCGGTCCTGGGCTACGTCGAGCTGCTGAAGGCCAGCCAGATCCTGATCACCCGCACACAGGAACCTTTCCTGATCCTGACCATCGCAGGGGCGTTCTACTTCGCCCTGTCTTATCCGATCTCGCGCTATGCCGCGAAACTTGAACAAAGGTGGGCACAATGATCGAAATTCGTGATCTCCACAAATATTTCGGCGCGTTGCACGTGCTGAAGGGCATCGATCTGGATGTCGAAAAAGGTGAGGTGCTGAGCGTGATTGGCGCCTCGGGCTCCGGCAAGTCCACGCTGCTCTATACCATCAACGGGTTGGAGCCGGTTCAGCAGGGCCGGGTTGTTGTGGATGGCGTCGATGTGCACGCCAAAGGCACTGACCTGAACAAGCTGCGCCAGCGTCTGGGCATGGTGTTCCAGCAGTGGAACAGTTTCCCGCATCTGACGGCGCTGGAAAACGTGGCTTTGGCGCCGAAGATCGTCAAAGGCAAATCCAAGGCTGAGGCGCGTGAGATTGCCGCCGCGCAGCTGAAACACATGGGGCTGGGGGACAAGCTGAACGTCTACCCATCCGCCCTGTCGGGTGGCCAGCAGCAGCGTCTGGCGATTGCCCGCGCCCTGGCGATGGAGCCGGAATATATGCTCTTTGATGAGGCGACGTCGGCGCTTGACCCCGAACTGGTGGGCGAAGTGCTGGAGACCATGCGCATGCTGGCCGAAGAAGGCATGACCATGATCTGCGTGACACATGAAATGGGCTTTGCCCGCGATGTGTCGGACCGCGTGGCGTTTTTCCATCAGGGCGTGATGGAAGAGATCGGCCCGCCGTCGCAGATCTTTGGCAATCCGCAATCCGAACACACCCAGAAATTCCTGGCGAATGCGCGCTAAGCGCCGCCTGACCTTGATAGACTTCTTAGAAGGACAATACTGATGACCTCCAACATTTTCACCGGGACCATTCCCGCCCTGATGACCCCCTGCACCGCCGACCGCAAACCCGATTTCGACGCGCTGGTGAAAACCGGCAAAGAGCTGATCGCGGCAGGCATGTCGGCCGTTGTTTACTGTGGTTCGATGGGCGATTGGCCGCTGCTGACCGATGCCGAGCGGATGGAAGGTGTGCGCCGTCTGGTTGAGGCCGGTGTGCCGACCATCGTGGGCACCGGTGCGATCAACACTGCCTCAGCCGTGGCGCATGCTGCCCATGCGCAAGAGGTTGGCGCCCATGGTCTGATGGTGATCCCGCGGGTTCTGTCGCGCGGGCCTTCGGCCACCGCGCAGAAGAACCACTTCAAGGCTATTCTGGCCGCTGCGCCGGATCTGCCGGCGGTGATCTACAACAGCCCCTACTACGGTTTCGCCACCCGCGCCGATCTGTTCAATGCGCTGCGTGCGGAACACCCGAACCTGATCGGTTTCAAGGAATTCGGCGGCAAGGATGACCTGCGCTATGCAGCGGAAAACATCACCTCAGGCTCCGACGATGTGACCTTGATGATTGGTGTCGATACCACCGTGTTCCACGGTTTCGTCAACTGCGGCGCTGGTGGCGCGATCACCGGTATCGGCAACGCGCTGCCGAAAGAGGTTCTGCATCTGGTGGCCCTGTCGCAGCAGGCAGCGGCCGGCAATGCGGCGGCCCGTGCCAAGGCGCAGGAGCTGGACGCGGCGCTGGGGGTTCTTTCGTCCTTTGACGAGGGGCCGGATCTGGTGCTCTATTACAAACATCTGATGGTACTGAACGGGGATGAGGCTTACGCGCTGCACTTCAACGAAGATGACGCGCTGACCGCAAGCCAGCAGCGTTACGTGGAAGATCAGTACAAGTTGTTCAAGGACTGGTATGCCGATTGGGCAGCGCAGGCCGACGTTCAGGCGCTGGCAGCATAAGCGGGGGCGATGATGGACTATCGGAACCTTATTGGCGGCGAATGGGTCGCCTGCGGTGAAGGCCGCGCCAATGTGAACCCTTCGGATATCACCGACATCCTGGGCCATGCGGCGCAGGCCGGTGAGGCTGAGCTGGAACAGGCGATTTCTGCGGCAGATGCGGCGGCCCCGGGTTGGGCTGCCTCCACCCCGCAGCAGCGGTTTGACGTCCTGGACTTCATCGGGACCGAGATTTTGGCCCGCAAGGAAGAGCTGGGCACATTGCTGAGCCGTGAAGAGGGCAAAACCCTGCCCGAAGGCATTGGCGAAGCAGCGCGCGCCGGTCAGATCTTCAAGTTCTTTGCCGGTGAATGCCTGCGCCAGACGGGGGATATCCTTGCCTCGGTCCGGCCCGGGGTTGGCGTTGAAGTGACCCGTTCGCCGGTGGGTGTTGTGGGGATGATCACGCCGTGGAACTTCCCCATTGCGATCCCTGCGTGGAAGATTGCGCCGGCGCTGGCCTTTGGCAATGCGGTGGTGCTGAAGCCTGCCGATCTGGTGCCGGGCTGTGCCTATGCGCTGGCTGAGATCATTTCGCGCTCCGGCTTGCCGAAGGGTGTGTTCAACCTGGTGCTGGGCCGTGGGTCGCTGATCGGGCCGAAGCTGATTGCCGATCTGCGGGTTAACGCGATTTCCTTTACTGGGTCGGTGCCGACCGGGCGCGGGATTGCCGCTGATTGTGGCGCGCGTCTGAAGAAGGTGCAGCTGGAGATGGGCGGCAAGAACCCGATGGTGGTTCTGGATGACGCGGATCTGGATGTGGCGGTCGATGCCTCGCTCAATGGGGCGTTCTTCTCCACCGGGCAGCGCTGCACGGCATCGTCGCGTCTGATCGTGACCGAGGGCATTCATGACGCCTTTGTTGCCAAGCTGACTGAGCGGATGACCGCGCTGAAGGTGGGCAACGCGCTGGAAGCGGGCATTCAGATGGGGCCGGTTGTGGATGAATCGCAGCTGACGCAGGATCTGGACTACGTCAAGATCGCAGCCTCCGAAGGGGGCAAGGTGATCGGCGGCGACCGCCTGGAGCTGGCGCAGCAGGGGTTCTATATGGCGCCGGCATTGGTCACGGAAACCACCAACGACATGCGCATCAACCGCGAGGAGGTCTTTGGCCCCGTCGCGTCAGTGGTGCGGGTGAAGGACTATGATGAGGCGCTGGCGGTGGCGAATGACACTGAATTTGGCCTGTCCTCCGGCATCTGCACCCAGTCGCTGAAACATGCCACCCACTTCAAAGCCAATGCGGCGGCGGGGATGGTCATGGTGAACCTGCCGACGGCGGGCGTGGACTATCACGTGCCCTTTGGCGGCACCAAAGGCTCGTCCTTTGGGTCACGCGAACAGGGGCGCAACTCGGTGGAGTTCTACACCACTGTGAAAACCGCTTACACGGGGGCGTAAGGCATGGGCGCGTCGGTTATTGTCATCGGGGCAGGTGTGGTGGGGATCTCCACCGCGCTGGCGTTGCAGTCACGGGGCCATCAGGTCACCGTGCTGGATCGCAGCGGCGTGGCCGCTGAAGCCTCGGCGGGCAATGCGGGCGCGCTGGCCTTTGCCGATATTGAACCGCTGGCGACGCCGGGGATCCTGAAAAAGGCCCCGAAGTGGCTGCTGGACCCATTGGGCCCGCTGTCCCTGCCGATGGGCTATGCGCCCCAGATTGCGCCCTGGATGCTGCGATTCTGGCGGGCGTCCTGGCGGGATCGTTATACCACTGGTGTCAGCGCGCAGGCCGCGCTGATGCATCTGTCGCGACAGGCCTTTCTGGATCTGGCGCGCGGGCAGGGCATGCAGGATCAGCTGCGCCATGAGGGGCAGCTGCAACTTTATGAAGGTGAGGCGCAGTTTCGCGCCGCGCTGCCCGGTTGGGCGCTGCGGGGCAGCCACGGCGTTGACTATCAGCTGCTGGAAAGCGCCGGTGAAATCGCAGAGGTGCAGCCGGGGTTGGACAAGCGGTTCACCCATGCAGGCTATACGCCGGGGTGGATCAATCTGTGGGATCCGAAGGTCTGGGTTGAAGGCCTGGCCGCGCGGTTTGTGGCGCAGGGTGGCGTGATTGAGGTGGCTGAGGTCACCGGGATCAGCGACGGCGGCACCTTGGTTCTTTGCGCCGATGGCAGCCGCCGGACCTGTGATCATCTGGTGATCTGTGCCGGCGCCTGGTCGCATCATCTGGCGCGGATGCTGGGGGATAAGATCCCGTTGGAAACCGAGCGGGGGTATAACACCACGCTGCCCGCCGGCGCCTTTGATCTGAAAACCCATTTGACCTTCCCCAACCACGGTTTTGTGGTGACCAAGATCGGCACCGGCCTGCGGGTGGGTGGCGCGGTGGAGCTGGCGGGGCTGAAACGCGCGCCAAACTACCGCCGATCAGAGATTTTGCTGGAAAAGGCGGCGACCTTCCTGCCCGGTCTGCAGACCACGGGCGGCACGCAGTGGATGGGCTTCCGGCCCTCCTGCCCGGACAGCCTGCCGGTGATTGGACCGGCACCAAAGGCGCGCCATGTGACCTATGCCTTCGGGCATGGCCATCTGGGGCTGACACAATCTGCAGGCACCGCGCAGCTGGTGGCGGATCTGGTGGATCGCAAACCTGCCAACCTGGACCTGACGCCCTATCGGGCGGATCGATTCAAGACGTTTTTCTAAAGGGTAAGACATGAGCCAACACACGTTCCAATGCATTGACGGGCACACCTGCGGCAACCCTGTGCGGGTGGTTTCGGGCGGTGCGCCGATGTTGGAAGGCAACACGATGCTGGAGCGTCGGGCGCATTTTCTGGCGGAGTATGACTGGATCCGCACCGGGCTGATGTTTGAACCGCGCGGCCATGACCAGATGTCGGGCTCGATCCTCTATCCGCCGACGCGCGAGGATTGCGACGTTGGGGTTCTGTATATCGAGACCTCAGGCTGTCTGCCGATGTGTGGTCACGGCACCATTGGCACCGTCACCACGGCGATTGAACACGGGCTGGTGACGCCGAAAACACCGGGTGTCCTGCGGCTGGATACCCCTGCGGGGCTGGTGATTGCCGAATACCGGCAGGAGGGCCGTTTTGTCGAAGAGGTGCGGCTGACCAATGTGCCGTCGTTCCTTTATAAAACCGGGCTGACGGCGGAGGTCGACGGGCTGGGTGAGGTCACGGTGGATGTGGCCTATGGCGGCAACTTCTATGCGATTGTGGAACCGCAGGCGGCGTTTCGCGATATGGCAGACCATCGCGCGCTGGATCTGGTGGGCTGGTCGCCCAAGCTGCGCGCGGCGCTGAATGAGAAATACGATTTTGTGCATCCCGAAAAGCCCGAAATCACCGGGTTGAGCCACATCCTGTGGACCGGTGCGCCTACGGTCGAGGGCGCCACGGCGCGCAATGCGGTGTTCTATGGCGACAAGGCGATTGACCGCTCGCCCTGTGGCACCGGCACCTCCTCGCGCATGGCGCATTGGGCGGCGCGGGGGGACCTGAAGGTGGGTGACAGCTTCGTGCATGAATCGATCATCGGCAGCCTGTTTGAGGGCCGCGTCGAAGGCACCGCCAAGGTCGGCGATTTCGATGCGATCATCCCCTCAATCGGGGGCTGGGCGCGGGTCACCGGGTTCAACACGATCTTCATCGACGACCGTGATCCCTATGCTCATGGGTTTGTGGTGACCTGACAAGGGTAGATCGGAACGGTTTCAGGGAGGGAACCATGGGTGTGTTAGCCGTAAGAGCCAAAGCCGCCGGGGAGATCCTGTTGCTGGAGGAGGGCCTGAGTTTCTGGGGTGGGGTGGATCCCGCCACCGGGCAGATCATTGACGCCAATCACCCGCAGCACGGGGCGTCATTGGCGGGGCGGATTGTGATGATGCCGACCAGTCGCGGGTCTTGCACCGGCAGCGGCGTGTTGCTGGAACTGGCGCTGAACGGCCATGCGCCGGCGGCTTTGGTGTTTCGTGAGGCCGAGGATATTTTGACGCTGGGTGCGCTGATTGCGGGGCGGATGTTTGATCGGTCTCTCGCGGTTGTGCGGCTGGGGGCAGCGGATTACACGGCGCTGGCCGGGGAGGCCACGGCGCGGATTGAGGATCGTGTTTTGGAGGCCGGGGCGTTGCGCCTTGAACTGGTGGAGGCAAGCGCTGAGGGACTGGAGCTTTCTGAGACGGATCGCGCCATTCTGAACGGGGCCAAAGGCAAGGCGGCGCAATTGGCGATGGAGGTTACCTGCACCATGGCGGCAGGGCAGGGGGCAGAACGTCTGACCGATGTCAGCCGCGTGCATATCGATGGCTGTATTTACGCCAGCCCTGCCAATCTGCGCTTTGCCGAGGCGATGGCCGAGATGGGCGGGCAGGTGGTGATCCCCACCACGATGAACGCCATTTCGGTGGACCGCGAGAACTGGCAATCCCAAGGGGTGCCGCAGCTGTTTGGCGATCCCGCTAGCCGCTTGGCGGATGCCTATGTGAGGATGGGGGCGAAACCCAGTTTCACCTGCGCGCCCTACCTGCTGGAGGAGCGTCCGAGCGAGGGTGAGGATATCGCCTGGGCGGAATCTAATGCGGTGATCTATGCGAACGCGGTCCTGGGGGCGCGGACGGTGAAACATCCGGACTTTCTGGATCTGTTCATTGCGCTGACGGGGCGGGCGCCGCTGTCTGGCGTCTATCTGCAAAACAATCGCCGTCCGGCGCGGGTGATTGAGGTGACAGTGCCCGGTCAGCCCGATGATGGGTTCTGGCCGATGCTGGGCTGGCTGGTCGGGCAGGCGGCGCCGGATTGCATCCCGCTGATCCGTGGCGTCGATCATTTGCAGCCGAATGAAGATGACCTGAAGGGGCTGTGCGCCGCCTTTGGCACCACCTCGGCCGCGCCGATGTTGCATGTTGCGGGCGTGACGCCTGAGTCGGGTTTGTTGCCCTTGGAAGGTGCTGAAGTTGTGACGCTGGATGCTGCGGATTTTGCCCGTGTCTGGGCGCAGTTTAATGCCGGTGGCGGCAAGGTGGATCTGGTGGCGCTTGGCAGTCCGCATTTCTCGCTTACCGAATGTCATCGGCTGGTGGCGGCGCTGGACGGGCGGCCGTGCGATCCTGCGACAACAACGCTTGTCACTTTGGGCCGCGCGACTTTGGCGGCGGCCAAAGCGGATGGGACATTGGCCGCGCTGGACGTGGCAGGCGTAAGGGTGGTGCCGGATATCTGCTGGTGTTCGATCTCGGAACCGGTGTTTCCGCCTGAGGCCAAGGTTTTGATGACCAATTCGGGCAAATATGCCCATTATGCGCCTGGGCTTTGTGGCCGCGCGGTGCGTTTTGGCGGGCTACAGGCCTGCGCAGAAACAGCGGTGAGCGGTGTGGCGCCTGAGGGGCTGCCGGACTGGCTTGGATAACGAAAGGGACGCGAGATGCGCTCAAGCAAAACCATCCATGTGATTTCCTGTCATGCCGAGGGCGAGGTGGGCGATGTGATTGTCGGTGGCGTTATGCCGCCGCCCGGGGAAACCCTGTGGGAGCAACGCAGCTGGATCGCACAGGATGAGACCCTGCGCAATTTTGTGCTGAATGAGCCGCGCGGCGGGGTGTTTCGCCATGTGAACCTGCTGGTGCCGCCAAAACACTCGGAGGCCGATGCCGCCTTTATCATCATGGAGCCGGAAGACACGCCGCCGATGTCTGGGTCAAATTCGATCTGTGTGTCCACCGTGTTGCTGGATGGCGGGCTGATCCCGATGGTGGAACCGGTGACCGAAATGACGCTGGAAGCGCCCGGTGGGCTGGTCAAGGTGCGCGCCGATTGCCGCAATGGCAAGGCCGAGCGGATCACCGTGCAGAACCTGCCCAGCTTTGCCGATCAGCTGGGCGTGGACCTGGAGGTGCCGGGGCTGGGCACCATCACGGTGGACACCGCCTATGGCGGCGACAGTTTTGTGATCGTGGATGCCGCTGCATTGGGATTTGAGATCCGTGAAGATGAGGCGGCGGATATCGCCCGTCTGGGGGTGCAGATCACCAATGCCGCCAATGCGCAGCTGGGGTTCAGCCATCCGGAAAATGCGGATTGGGATCACATTTCCTTCTGCCTGTTTGCCGGTCCTGTCGAAGAGGTTGAGGGCGGGTTTGCTGCACGTTCGGCGGTGGCGATCCAGCCGGGCAAGGTGGACCGGTCGCCCACCGGCACGGCGGTGTCGGCGCGGATGGCGGTGCTGGCGGCGCGCGGGCAAATGGCCAAGGGGCAGACATTCACCGCGAAATCGATCATCGATTCCGAATTTCAGGGCCGCATTGTTGAGGCGACTGAGGTCGGCGGCAAACCCGCCATTGTGCCGCAGATCAGTGGCCGGGGTTGGGTAACGGGCATTCATCAACACATGCTGGATCCCAGCGATCCCTGGCCCGAAGGCTACCGTTTGAAAGACACCTGGGGTGCCTCTGGCGGTACATCCGGCGCCGCCATTGAGGGCGAAAATTCAGGCGATTGAGCAGGCGAACGGCCACAGCGCGGGGCAATTCCATTTCCAAGGGTGGACTTGCCCCGACGTCCTGCGTATGGCTTGCCGGGCAATAATGTTTCGTTTTGGCCCGGAAATCTTCTCATGAGTGCAAGCCAGACCCCCATCACGCAGACCACTGGAAAACAGTCCTCTGTGAAGCGGCCCCCGAAAGGGGAGCCCACGCAATTGGGCGCGTCCATTCGGCAGCGCCGCAAGGCCTTGGGCAAGACGCTGGTGCAGGTGGCGGGGGAAACGGATCTGACCACCGGGTTCATCAGCCAGGTGGAACGCGGGATTTCTTCGCCTTCGCTGAGTTCGCTGATGGCGATTGCGGCGGCGCTGTCGACCACGGTGGAACAATTGCTGAGCGTGCCAAATGCCCTGCGGGAGTTTACACCGGCGGATGCCCGGCAGAGCTATTCACTGGGCACCAATGGGCGGTTTTACGAAAAGCTGGGGCCGGGGTTTTCCGGTGCCTTGATGTATCCCACCATCATTCACCGCCCGGCAGGCCATGTTTCGGAAAAGATGTGTCATGAGGGTGAGGTGTTCCTGCACCTGATTTCGGGGCAGATTGAATATCACCTGGGCGATCAGACCTTTATGATCAATCCCGGCGACAGCCTGCATCACGATACCTCCACCCCGCATTATTCGCGGGTCCTGGGGGATGAGGAAACGGTGGAGATGTGGGTCAGCACCACCCCAATGGGCCCCAGTTGATTCGTCGTTGATTCGCCATTTCGGGCGGTCCTTTCCCTGAATTTGCTGGTTTTCGCCCGGTTTGAGCCATTCAAACCGGTGAATGCTTGCGCAAGCAATGAGAAATTTGTTTAAAATCAGTGACTTATTAAGATTGTAGATTGGATACAAAATACTTGATTCGATCCGGCGAAGCTTACTAAAATAAATTTTAGTGAAGCTACAATTCCGCCGAGGACGGGATTGAAAAACTGGATCACTAGGGAGGATTCCAACCATGAAACGTTCGATCATGGTGGCGGCTTTGGCCGCTGCTACGGCTCTTTGCACCCCTGCGATGGCGCAGGAACGCGGCGGCACTTTGAACTTTGCGCGTTATGACGGCTCACGTCTGATTGACCCGATCTATGCCGATCGCAACCCCGATATCTGGATGGTGGGCAGCCTGTTTGACACGCTGCTGCGCCCGTCTGCTGATGGCAACTCGGTTGTCGCCGGTCTGGCCGAGAGCCACAGCGTGTCGGCAGATGGTAAAACCGTCACGCTGACGCTGCAGGACGGTCTGAAGTTTTCTGATGGCTCGGCGCTGACCGGCGACGATGTTGTCTTTTCACTGGACCGCGCGCGCAATGGTGACCTCAGCCCTTGGGCCGGTCTGCTGGGGTCAATCGAAACGGTGGCCGCAGAGGACAACACCATCACGCTGGGGCTGAAGAACCCGGATCCGACGATCCTGTCGATGCTGTCGACCTTCAACACGGCG